>Ga0310786_10000003_pt1 | contig 387654 bp, 532 predicted proteins | sample AusTroGonzalo_MG_FD_203881 | JGI IMG/M metagenome (GOLD analysis project Ga0310786, IMG submission 203881) | Bovine rumen microbial communities from tropical cattle in Woodstock, Queensland, Australia - Gonzalo_03 (v2) (version 2) | ecosystem: Host-associated > Mammals > Digestive system >... | reverse complement strand
ATCGTATGGAAAAACCTAATAAATCAGTTTCTCCTTCCTGCTTCATCCTGCCGCTACTTTTTAGGTTCATTGCTGAACGGTCATCCATAGTTGGGCAGTCCACAGGCGTAAGTTCGGTGCTACGGACACCTACAATTCGTTTACCTTCGTTCAGGATGTTGATTGATGCGTTCAAGTCCCTGTCGTGGTGTGTTCCGCATTCAGGACAAGTCCATTCCCTATCATTCAATGTCAAGTCCTTCTTTACATATCCGCATACGGAACAAGTCTTTGAACTCGGATAGAAACGGTTAACAAAGACTACACTCTTATGATTAACCGTAGCCTTGTCGGTCAATACGGTTCTGAACCTGTATAAGCCGACCTCGGCGATAGCCTTCGCTAACTTGTGGTTCTTCAGCATCCCCTTGACATTAAGGTCTTCCATAAACACCGTGTCGTAATTCTTCAGCAGTGAATCGACTACATAATGTATGTAGGCTTCCCTTTGGTTGCCTAACCGCTCGTAAGCGGTTGCAAGCCGTATCCGTTGCTTGAACCTGTTGTTCGAGCCTTTGGCTTTCCTGCTCAACTGCTTCTGCAAGACCTTAATCCTATGCTCGGTTCTCTTGAGGAAGTGCTTGTTCTCGAATACTTCGCCATCGGATGTAATCACGAAGTCCTTTACACCCAAGTCTATGCCCACGCTGTTCCCAGTCCGCTTGAACTTCACCAGTTCATCGTCTGGAATGTCCATAAGGACGGATAGGAAGTATTTCCCAGTCTTGGTTCTCGACAGGGTTGCGCTTCGTATGCCGTCCTTGAACATTTTAAGCCTATTGGTGTATAACTTGGAGCACCTGAAACGAATATCGCTTAAATCTCCTGTTAATGTTATCTTTCTATCGTCGAATGTATTGCGCTTCGATATGGCATCAATGGGGAATAAAGCAGAAAGAACAGTGTCGTGCTTGCTCTTGAACTTCGGAAAGCCCCTGTGGAGTTTAAAGAAGTTTGCATAGGCTGTAAGCATCTGCCTTATGGACTGCTTCATAACCTTTGTATTTTGTTCACGAAGCCAAGCATACTTGTCGTCTTTGAGCAGTGTTCCGTGAAACCACTTGGACAGGTCGGTCAAGCCCAATGAAGCACCTTCATCCTTATAGGCATTCATCTTCCGTTCAAGGCACTGGTTATAGACGAAGCGGTAGCACCCCAAGACCCGATTGAACCTTGTGGTTTGTTCCCCGTTAGGATATAGCCGTATCTTCAACGCCCTTAACATCATATTATTTATATGTTGCCTGATTTAATAACTATTCATAGTTTTTATCAAGATTTCATTGAACTGTTGCCAACCCCTTGTCCGTGATAACCCGTCCTGCCATATCGCCTATGTTGTCCTTCGTTATCCCGAATATGTTTTCCATAAAAGCCCAGTCCACCGTCCGATAGACATCGAGTTTCATCTTCTTCGTGAACGCCCTGTCGAGCAGGTCGGACACCTGCTTCGCCACGCCTTTCCTCCCCTTTCGGAGTTCATTGTTGACGCTCGTGGTGTAGCCGAGAACATAGTCCCACACTGCGGACTTCACCTCATCGTCTGGGTAATGATGTTGCATAAGGTCTGACGACCTTCCCTCATAGATGCAACGAGGGACTTTCGTGCCCGACTTCATCTCGGACACAAACTCCGAGAATGAAAGCGCAATATGTCCGCCGCGTACCATATCGGATTATGCTATATATAGATTATTTATATATAAAGGAAAAGCGGGGTGCTTGCCCCGCTTTTCCACATAAATCAAACAAATGTTAGTATGCGTTCGTGCTGTTCTTTACGAGTTGTGCTATCGTAGGAGGAACATTGTTGAGCAATGGCTTGTTGTAGTAATAAGTCTTATTCGACTTGATATACAATATCTTTTCAAGACCTGCCGTTACATAGCCGTCCTTCTGTGCGCCGTCAGCCCAAGTGTAGGATTTCTTTGGCGGAAGATACATAGCGATTTCAGACTTGTCGCAAGGACGATAGTCACCCAGACTGTCATCATATACGAAATATTCGCTTTCTGGTCTTGCCTGTCCGTAGTTGATTACAAGATAAAGCACGCTTGGGTCGATGTCCTTGTACTTGAGGAAGCCTTCAAGTCCGGGAACATTCGTCTTGCCCTTGTCTGCGCCTGCAACATATACATCTCCGTGAGCCGCTGCCTCTTTTTCGCGGTTCTTTGCATAGTCGATACCAGCCTTGAAAAGATAATAGGTTATCTTGTACAATCTCGGTGCAACTGTGCCACCGATTGCAACTGGTTCAGCCATCGGGTTCGGGAGTTTGTTGCCTGAAGCGTCAACATAGGTCTTGTTGACCTTTACTGCACTCAAATAACAAGCCGAAGTACCACGACCGCGACCACCGTTCTTTATTTCAGCCAAGATGGTCTTCGGGTCAACACCAAAGTCCTTCTCGAATACGGTAACACCGTTTGTGATGTTCATCTTTTCGTTGAGGAACTCTTCAAAAGTTTTAATGTACTGCATAATTATTCGATTTATTATATTATCATTTATTCTACAATATCACCTTGTCGGTAACAAGATAGTCGTTCTGCGGGTCTATGCTCACGCAGTTGCCCAGCAACGATATGAACTGGGACGACATACACACCTTCTCCTCATCGTTCTCGTACACATTGAAAAGGCTGTTGCGGTAACGCCTGTCGTTGAACTCGACATCGGCATTGACGAGATAGCACTTGCGCTTGTCCCTGTCAACCATAGAGGCGATTACCTTCGCCACGCACATACCTCCGCCGAAGTTGAATGTTATCGTGTTCTCGCGTTCCGAGTAACTTACATCGGAAGCATAGATTGAGTTCACATCGGACTGGATGTCGAAGCAGACATCACCCTCGTATTCCCCGTTTTCAAATGTCAACTTGGCTGTCTCAACCTTGCCGATTACGGTGGTGTTGTTGTTGACCGCCCTGAACTGCTTGAAGTAGTTGAAGATATAGTCGAGAGGCAAGTGTTCGCTCACGCTCGATATTCCCTTCACGCCCGGAGATGCGTTTACTTCTATGATATAGTTCTCGCCAGTCGCCCTGTCCTCAATCATATCGACACCGCACCAACGGCACTTGACAGCCATAGCGGTCTTCTTCGCGAGTTCCTCCTGCTCTGGTGCAAGGGTGAACTTCTCTATCGTCCCGCCGAGCGAGAAATTGGTACGGAAGTCTCCCGTAACCTTGTTTCTCCTCATTACGCCTATGACTTCATAGTCATCAAGGTTTCTCGAAATGCGGTTGTACGACTTGTTGAAGACGTGGATACGCAAATCGTAGTCGCTGTCAATCTTGTTCTGCATAAGTATCTCGCTCTCTGGCGAAAGTTTGAATATGGCTTCAAGGGTGCTTTTCAAAGACATAAAACTGTCAATGATAAACACTCCCACGCCTTTCTTCCCGTTGAGCAACTTGCAGACTATCGGGAACTGACCTCCGATGAAGTCAACCTTCTTCTGAAGCCTGTCCATATTGTCGGCATTGACGACCGTAGTTCTCGGAGTGGCAAGGCTCTCGGCACACAGCACCTTGTATGTCGTGTACTTGTCCTCGCAGTTCTCGAAACTTTCGAGGTTGTTCACCACGAAGAAGTCATAATACTCGAACTCGCGCAATGCGTTCTTCGTCTGGCTGTTCTTCAGGACGGTCAGACGGGGCATTACAACCGTGTTGTTGCGCACGAGCGTATAGATGCTCCCGTTGGTGCTCAACTCGAACCTGTCGTCATCGGCACGGCGAAGCGTGCAGTTGGTCGGGTCTGCGAATATGAAGTCGAACCCGTTGCCTGCGCACTTGTCCTGAAGCATCTTGCTGAATGTGCTGTTCTCGTTGGTAGATAAGAGGACAAGGGTGAGTTTCTCAACCTTCTTGCTCTCGTTTATGCTCCGTGCAAAATTCCTGTTTATGCTGAATGACCGCATAGTCCTGTCCTTTTATTATTAGTTATAAACCTTGAAGTTTGGATTCCGAAACCTTACCTGCTGTTCAGGTTCTGGCATTTCGTTCTTGGTTTTGCCCCTTGAAGCGATAAGCGTGGAAAGATAGTTGTAGATGACCATAAGCATCACTTCTCTCTGCTCCTTCGTAGCCTCCCCTTTGCCGTTGTACGGTATCGTCCATTTAGGATAGCCCATCGCCAGCATAGAGTAGTAAAGTTGCTTGTCCGTTATCTTCTCAAACTGCATTGTAAACGCATCGCTGAATGTTTCAGGAACATATACCTTACCCCTGAAGCCCAACTTGTCGTTGTCCTTGAACTCATAGTAACGGTCTGGGTCTAACGCCTCCGACAACGGTGTGGTCAGAACAACGCCCTGCGCCTCGCCCATAAAGTTGTTCCACTTGATGTAGTCGAGTATCGCAGCATACAGTTCCGTGGCAAGCCCCCTTGTCACATAGCCCCTGCTGTCCTTTATCTGCTCTCCGAGAAGCCTCCTGTAATATACGCCCCTCTCCGTGCAGTTGAGAATATCACAGAGAACGGAAGCGCAGTCAAGCCTGTGGTCGCGGATTTCATCGGTAAGCGCACCCACGCCCTCTGGCTTTATCCAGCGGATGCTTGTTACGCCTTCCCTGTTCATAAAACGCTCGACCTCCTTCGCATAGTTGTCGTCAACATTCGCCAGAAGTTCCTCGCAATCCTCAACTTTCCAGTCAAGCCCCTCGTTTACAGTCCTGTAATACATAGTAGTCATAAAATCTATTATTAAATCCGCATTTGGAACGGAGTGCGTTAGCACCCCATTCTGCGTTTTACCTGACCCATAATGCTGCCGATGTAGTCGTTCTGCTCCTTCATATTGGCTTCGGTGTTCCACATACGCGCACTGTCGGTGTCAAGGCGTTCAACAATCTGCTTGGTCTCACGCATATCGCGTGTCTGCCAGAAATAAGCGATTTCGTTCGCACTGTTGAGTTTGTAGAACTTCGCCTCTTCGAGCAATTCGCCCTTGCGCTGGTCGCTCAATGCTTCCCATTTAGCCCTGAACTGTTCAGGCATATTCTCAACGATGTCAAGCCCCTTCTTGCTTTCATATACCCTGCGCCATACGGTAGCAGCCTGTTCAGCGTTCTTTACACCCTTCATCGCTTCGGTAATCATACCCCTTGTTTCATCGTCAAGCGAGTAGAACTCCTTCTGCCTGTTCTCCGAAAGGAAGTCCATAAAGTTGGTTTCCTTTACGGTGGTGTTGACCTTCGAGATAAGGGCATCGAGTTTAGCGTCAAGGTTAGCCTTGTACGACTCGTTGGTCTTGCCCTCGATTATCATAGAAGGACGGCGTTCCGACCAGCCTTCGTTGATTGCCTTGCCGTTGATGCCGTTCTCCAACTGCTCCGCGAGGTAGTCACCGTGGTTTGCCGTTGCCTCCAACTGCTCTGCGAGGTAGTCGTTGTGCTGGCAGGTCTTGTCAAGGCTTTCAGCGATATATGCGCTGTATGCGTTGGACTTGTTGAGTTCCTCCGCAAGATAGTCGTTGTGTGCGAAGTTCTGTCCGAGTTTCTCCGCGAGGTAGTCGTTGTGTGCGAAGTTCTGCTCCAACTTCTCCGCGAGGTAGTCCTGATGCTCGCACATCTTGTTCATATTTTCCACAACATAGTCGCTGTGCTTGCACATCGCGTTGAGGTTGTCAACGAGATAATCGTTGTGCTTAACCGAGTTGTCAAGACTCTCGGCAACATATTCGGTATAGCCTATGCCCTTTTCCAACTGCTCCGCGAGATAGTCGCTGTGGTTGGCGGTCTTTTCAAGTTGCTCCGCGAGGTAGTCGCTGTGGTTGGCGGTCTTTTCCAACTGCTCCGCGAGGTAGTCGCTGTGCTTCTGCGTGTTGTTGAGGTTTTCCGCCACATACTCGCTGTACCTGATGGTCTTTTCCAACTGTTCCGCGAGGTAGTTGTTGTGCTTGATGAGGGCGTTGACCTTCTCTTCGAGCGCACTTGAACTGCCACCCCTGTTGATGGTCTTTTCCAACTGCTCCGCGAGGTAGTCGCTGTGCTCCTGTGTCTTGTTGATGCCTTCTGCGAGGTGGTCGAGATAGCCTTCGAGACTTTCTGGAAGTGCGCTCGAACCTCTCTTCAATTCAGCCTTTACATTCTCAAGGGATTCCCTCAACTGACCGACAACTCCGCCGATATATTCGGTGTACTTCTGGAAATCCTTTGTCGTGACGTGATTATCCGTGCTATTACTCATAATGGTATTATTATATTCTTTGTTATTTCCTGCTTCGTTAATTTCGTCCATCTCATAGATGGCAATGTTCCCAGAGTTCGAGAACCCGTATGACTCGTTTACACGGTGGAGTACCGCTTCGGAGAAGCCCGGGGTCGCCACCAAGTCGTATGTAAACAACTTGTCGAGCGTAACCTTGTTGGTGGCGGGGTCAACATTTCCAGCCGCACGGGAAGATATGTGCAACGGAATACCGTCGCGGACAAGTGCCTGCGCCTGACGACCAGCGTCGGTATTGAGCAGCCTTATCGTTCCGATGACCTGCTGGTTAGCCTCGTCATACTCGACCTTCTCTATGACGTGGCTTGCGTTCTGCAAACTTACATCAAAGGTCTTCGGGTGGTCGAGTTCGCCAAGCAATGCACCCGAAGCGATTGCGGGCATAAGTTCCTGCAACTTCGGTAGGAAGCCTTCGGGGGTATATATGCGGTTGTTGCCGTTAAGCACATTGAACTTCGTAAACACACCAGAAAGACGAATAACGCCATCCTGTCCGCTTCCCGCGCATTCGGTAAGCAGGGACTCGGTGCGCTCAAGTATCATCAACTGTTTGTTCTTCTTCATTGTGAAATATATGTATTATATAATATTTATATTTTATGTTTTTCGGTTGTTCCTGTTCCTGCTCTCCGTGTCAATCACCGCCTTGTCGGTATATGAGTTGTTGTCCCCGATGACCGACTTCTCCACCTTTCCGTCCATAGTGTTGTTAGCCTCTATGTGGCACTCCTTCGCGGTAGTGTCCTGCCCGAAGTAGCAACCGCTGATTGTGCAGTCGGAAATCTCGCAAGTCCCTATGAGAGAACCGTCGTGTATGTTGCAGTCGCTTATCTTGCAGTTCATTAGGTTGCACCCGTAGAAGTTTGAAAATTGCAGTTCGGCATTTACAATGTCAAGGTTGCGAACATCGCCTATGCCGTATTTACCAGACTTCAGGGAGTTCACCTGCCAGCGGCTCTCGTCAGAATCGTAGTTGATGTGTATGCGCTTCCTCCCGTTCGGCTTGCACTGGCACAGCAAATTATATATCCTGAAAAGTTCTGGCTTTATCATAGAGAAGAAAGCCTCTATGTATGTCGGCTCTTCGTCCATATCAATCGAAACGGCGAACTTCTCCCCGTATGCCCTGCGGAATGTCGCATAACTCGAAAAATCGGAACTTATCCTGTTGAACTTCTCCTTCAATGCGTTGAGAGCCTTCAGTCCGCCCATATCCATTTTCCTTGAAGCGCAGGCGGTCGCAAAGGACGCAAAGTAGTCGATAATCATAGAAATCGAAGTCCACTGCGTTTCATAAGGGAACACAAGCGTCAACTTCCTGTTATTGTACTCCCGCATATCAATCTCGTACTGCGGATATACAAGGCGGTCGATGTTGTTGTTGGTAAGGACAGTATCGTTGCCGAGCGTCGCTGGCGACACGCCAGCCCAGCCGAACTCATACTCGCCCATATCGACCTTCGGGAGCATCGCCCCGAAATAATTGTTGAGCGTCTGGGTTTCATCGTCCTTCGTATGCCCGTAGTTTATGGCGAACTCCAACTTGCCAGCCTCCACCGATGGCATCTCTATCGTAAGGGCAAACCTGCACTTCCCGTCAACCCTGCAATGCTCGCGGACATATCCTATGATGTCCGCCACGAGCAACTTGAAGCGTGCGTATGCGCAAGGCTCTACCGAAACAGAATACCTGTTGCGAGCGTCCTTCATTTCGGCGACTTCAAGCCCCATCGTGCTGAAACGACTTTCCGCCTTCTTTTTTTCCCCGTCATTCACAATGAACGATATGACGGCTGAATAATTGAGTGAAAACAATATGTTGCTACTATCTTCCATATCAAACTATCTCCTTACCGTATGAAGAAACCTAATAAAAGTTAGGCATCCCCTTCCTGCTTCGCCCTGCCACTACTTTTTAGGTTCATTGCTGAACGGTCATCCATAGTCGGGCAGTCCACAGGCTTGTATTCGGCAGTACGGCTGCCTATTATTCTCTTCCCTTCGTTCAGGATGTTTACCGAGGCATTGACATCTCGGTCGTGGTGCGTTCCGCATTCGGGACAAGTCCATTCCCTGTCCTTGAGCGTCAAGTCCTTCTTTACATAACCGCATACGGAACAGGTCTTCGACGAAGGATAGAACCTATCGACAAAGACTACGCTCTTGCCGTTTAGCACAGCCTTGTCGGTCAATACGGTTCTGAACCTGTACAAGCCAACTTCGGCGATAGCCTTCGCAAGTTTGTGGTTGCGGAGCATACCGCGCACATTCAAATCTTCCATACAGATTGTGTCGTAGTCCTTCAGCAACGAGTTAACGACATAGTGTATGTAGGCTTCGCGCTGGTTCGCCAGCCGTTCATAGGCGGTTGCAAGCCGTATCCTTTGCTTCATACGGTTGTTAGAACCCTTGACCTTCCTGCACAGTTGTTTCTGCAAGACCTTAATCCTGTGCTCGGTTCTATTGAAGAAGTGCCTGTTTTCAAACACTTCCCCGTCGCTCGTTATAACAAAGTCCTTTACGCCCAAGTCTATGCCCACGGCATTTCCAGTCTTCCTGAACCGTATAAGTTCATCGTCTGGAATGTCCATAAGGACGAATAAAAAATACTTGCCAGTCTTGGTTCTCGACAGGGTTGCGATTCTTATATTGCCCTTATACGCCTTTAACCTGTTGTGGTATAACTTGGAGCACCTGAAACGAATATTGCTTAAATCTTTAGTTAATGTTATCTTTCTATCGTCGAATGTATTACGGGACGATATGGCTTCCAATGGAAATAATGCAGACAGGATTGTGTCGTGCTTGCTCTTGAACTTCGGAAAGCCCCTATGCAACTTGAAGAAGTTGGTATATGCCGTGAGCATCTGTCGGATTGCCTGTTTCATAACCTTCGTGTTCTGTTCACGAAGCCAAATATAGTTGTCGTCCTTGAGCAGTGTTCCGTGAAACCACTTGGACAGGTCGGTCAGACCTAACGAAGCACCTTCGTCCTTATATGCACTTATCTTCCGTTCAAGGCACTGGTTATATACAAACCGATAGCAGCCCAAGACCTTGTTCATCTTGGTCTGCTGTTCCCCGTTCGGATATAGCCGTATCTTCAACGCCCGTAACATCATATTATTTATATGTTGCCTGATTTTAATAACTATTCATAGTTTTTATCAGGATTTCGTTGAACTGTTGCCAACCCTTGAAGTATCGTTACTGCCAGACCTCGTTGCGCTCGCCCTGCTCGCCTGCGTCTTGTCGTCCACTATCCCGACTGGCGATATGCTGACCTTTATGTTCCTCCTGTCTATGAACGATGAGGTGACGAACTTGTTGACCACAACCCTTGAGGCGTTGCCCTCCCCGATGGGGTTCGTGCTTCCGCCGTTCACCTGAACGCCGTCAACGACCTCTATCCTGTTGTAGATATGAAGGTTGTTCACTCCCTCCACATCAACGCTGTTCAAGCGAAGCCCGTAGCGTTTCGGGTCTATTATGCTGTACGAAGCCGTCTTTATTATGCTCGTGTTGTCCCTGTGGTTCATAATTCGGAGGACATAACTTACCGTAGCACCGCAGTTGTCGTTGAGCATCTCCCCAGTGTGTTCGAGTATCGGGCGGAAGCGTATGCGCGGGTCTATGTTCCTCTCGTCAAGTTCCGTCAGTTCCTCCCAAGTCTGTATGTATGAAATCGGGGTGTGCGTATATGACACAACAGAGTTGTCGGTAACATCCACGCAGTTCTCCGTAACTACAATCTGGTGTACGAATGTAAACTCGCCAGCACCGTAGTCCCGAAGCCACTCGTAGAGGCTGAAAGGCTCGTACTTCTGGACATTATCCTTTATGTAGTACCCGTAGAGTTCGATGTAGTCGCCGTTGTCGGTGTCCTCGCCCACACGGGCAATTATGTTGTCGTTGAGTTGCCTGTTCGGTATCATACTGCTCGTAAGCAGTGAAGTTACTCGGCAGGGGTATCCGTATGTGTCCTCCGTATATGTGCCACCGATACCGAAGAGTTCAAAGCCGATATACGGATTGTTCCCGAAGCCGTCCCCCCTCGTCAAGTACCACGGCAGGGTGTACTCTGGCGGATTGCCCTTGTCGTATGCGTGCCCCTCGCTGTGCTCGGTGGGCTTCTCCGCCCACCCGCTGGCAACGATTGAATCGCTCCACCCGACCATAGACATCTGGGCAACCGAAGGCTGCCTCCACTCTATGTAGTTGTTGTAGAGCCTGTCGTTGAACCACAGCGGGTCGCTTGCGACCTTCAGACTGTCCGTGTTCATAAGCACCTTGCAGGCGAGGTTGACATACCTGTTCTTCTTGTCCTTCGTAAATGTGTTGAGAACCCAGCCGTCATACCCGCTCACATATCCGCTCTGAAACCACACCCTCACTATGTCATAGACAATGTACTCGTCGTGGGCGAACTCCGTCAGCCTAATGTCACTGTCCCCGCTGATAAGCCTGTGCGGTATGGTGTCCCCGTCAGTACCCCAACTCCAGTAGTTGTCGTACTCGGTATAGTATTTTCCGTTCTTCTTCTTGCACTCCACCCACTTTGTCTGACCAGTGTTGGCTGGGAGTATCATAGTGGAGAGCGTATTTTTAGTCCATTCCTCTATGTTCTCGGTGTTGCAGAAGTAAAGTTCCCCAGTGTACTTGTTACCCGCAAGGCACGAGCCGTATGTACCCAACGATTCGTGTTCCGACTTCGCGTATGTGCCGACAAACTCCCCGTTGGCATCAATGCCAATCAGGTCGTCATTTATGCTACCGTTGTCTTCGGTGGCGGTTTCGTCATCGCCTGCGGAATACCTGTCGCATACATATATGTATTCGAGCAGGACATTATCCGTCAACTGCACATATTTCCTTCCGTCTATTGTCGGTTTTTTAGCCATATCCTAAAACACTATACATTATTTATATATAAGAAAAAACCGAAAGATGCAATATATGCGCAACCGTCATTACGGCAAGTTACCGCAAGCAATCGGGGATAAGCAAGCATATTTTGGCTTAAAATGACGCAAAATGAAGAACGGCTAAAAAATACCGTACATTCATTTTGCTGATTATCAGATAAATATCAAATCATTCAAAAGTCTTGATTTTTACTATTCATCCTCTGTGAAGAAGAAAATGAATACCTGTATGTGAACTACCCCCGTTCTAAAGAACGGGTGCTTCGCGCTTCACTGATTCAGGTTGATTGCAACACCTGATTGCATTGTCAATCATTGCCCGCATCTCCACGCGCTTTACATCGGTGCGTCCCACACCTACGAGGTTATGGAGATTGACAAAGTGAAATGTGACCACATTCATTTTCTTATACGGGCAACGCCTACTTGCACACCGTTCGAGATTATACACAAGTTAAAGCAGGTATCGACATACTATGCTTGGCGGGAGCATTTCGACTATATGGGCAAATGGTACTGGAGCGGAAAGCACCACCTATGGACACGGGGTTATTTCTGTTCAAGTGTAGGCGATGTAAGCGAAGAGACATTAAAGCATTACATAGAAAATCAAGGTTAGATGAAATTTCTAATATTTCCAATATATTATAAATGAATTAAAGTATCGTTTCATATTCCACCATAAATGGAGGAATCTTTCACGATACTTTATGTAAAAAAAGCCCCGAACTTTCATTCGGGGCAAAGGTAATAAAATTATAGAAATCTTGCTACATATCGTTATGAAAAAAATCCGAAGATTAGAAGCCACTGCTCTCTATCTGTCCTGATTTAACGATAGTTACGCGCTGAATCAAAATGTCCATCGGCTCTGCTGCCTCGATAAACACATCAATAACACCCATCTTCTTCGCAATGATTTCAGGAGTGTTGTTCGAGGTGTCCATTACAGTCTTGAACGCGATGATACCACCGCAGTCGGCAACACCTTGCAGGAAGTTGTCAACGAGCGTCTTGATTTCAAGGCGTGTCTGCGCGGTGTTGTTGTCGAACAGGTAACTTTCAAGTATGTTCTCGATTTCGTCCTCGATGTAGATGCAGACCTCGCGGACGCTGATGCTCGAAAGTGCGCTTTCGGGTTTCTGCTTTGCCGTGCGGTTAGCATAGATTTCACAGCCGATACCGTCGCGGTAGATAATCGAGTTGATGCCAATCGGTTCGAGGTAGTTGCGGTGGTCTTCGATGAGGCTCGCCTCCGTTCCGATTATGCCGTTTCCGCGCAATACACCGCGCTTTTCACCAGCAACGCTTTCCCAAGCACGACCTTTGCCGTACTTCGTGATGTAGTTGTTGGAAACATAAGCCGCAGGCGGAACATTGATTACCGAGTAGTTCGTGTAAATCTTCAGGTACGGATAGTAGTAAGCACCGTAGGTCGCCCCGTCAAGTTCGCTCGGCAGGCTGAAAAGGAATGACGGGTTCTTCGTCATATCGCCTCCCTGCGCGATGAGTTCCGCGCTTACGCTTCCGCTTTCGTCCGTGAACACTGGGTCTGGGCTGTTCTTGAAGTCAGCGCACGAAGGAACATTGATTATCGCGAGTGCCGACTTGCGCTTGTTGCAGAGTTTGGTATATGTGTCCTTGCAGGACTCCTCGATACCGAAGCCGAAACTGTCAACCAAGTACCTGAAACGGATGAATGTGCGGTCGGTAAGAGCCTTGAACAAGTTGCTGTCCTTGCTGCCTTCCTCAAGCACGCCCAATATTTCGTGCTGGCGTGTGTTAGTTCCGTTCGGCTGGTGTGAAGCCGTAAGGGTAAATCCGTTGAGGTTGAAAATCTGGTAGTGTGTGAACCAGTCGGTGAGAGCCTTCACCTTGATTACAGCCATATCGCTGTCGGGTGTCCTGTAAACGGTTGACGAGCAGGTTACGAGTTTGTACTCGACCTCATCGCTTCCCTCTGCCGACCTTCCCTGAATTGTAACCACGCGGGCGAGACGGCGATTGCCCTCCTCCGTGTTGCTTACAACATAGTCGCCGACACTAACGCCTTCCGTTTCCTTTGTGATGAGGAACTCGTTGTCCTTGACTTCAATGCCGAGTTCTTCACCGCTTACGGTAGGTATAACCTCGCGGTAGTTGTTGATGTCATAGTCCTCCTTGTTCATCTTGTATGCAAGGAACTCGATGTCGATGCTTTCAGCGTCATCTCCGTAGTTGATTGTGTGTCCGACCATATCGTAGCCAGTCTGCGAGCCGTCTGCATAAGTCCCGAAAGGAATATTTCCGAACACGGCTTCGTTTACCGCACACATAAGACCGTTCTTGTCGGTGTCGTTGTTAATCATACGCTCGATATAGACATCCCTTCCGCGCTTGTCAACAAAGCCCGGTATGAGGCAGCCAGTGTACTTGCCGAGCAATGTTACATCGCTTTCGTTAAGGAACGAGTAGAGCATCGTATCGGTGTTGTCCTTTGCGTTAGCCTTGCGCTTCAAGCCCTTCACTGGGTCAAAATACTTCGAGAACTTGATGTCGCTTGCGAAGCGTTTGTAAGGCATACCGTCCTCGTTAGCCTCTCCGCCCCACTTTCCGTCGAATACATAGACATCGACATAGAAGTCACTTATGTAACTTTCCTCGCGGATATAGTCTGGAACATTACCCTTGCCGAACCATTCGACTGCGGTGATGTCGCAGTTCTTCACATTTTCCTTCGCTGCCTTCGTTACGAGAACGGAGATAGGCTTCTTGCCGATATTGGTGAAGGTAAGGAGGTTGTTGGTGAGTTTACCCATTCCAGCCTCGCTCGTGCCATCATTCCATTCTATCCCGCGTCCTACGGTGAAGAGCATACATTCCTCGTCTGGTGTCCAGACGGTATCGATGTTATACATCCCCTTGTAGGAGTATCCAAGAATAGTCTGCGCACTGCTCTGGTCGGTGTTGTTCATCCTGTTGGTCGGGCTTAACGAGAAGTCAAGCACATCAACGCTGTCCCCCTCAAGCGGCTTGAAAAGGTTAAGGCAGTATATAGGCGAAACCTCAAGCATAGCAAGCGCGGAACGGTGGAAGTAGCACCCACGGTTCTCCAATGTGCGGTCAATGTTCCCGAATGTCTCGACGAACTCCTTTGAGTTCCTTATGTATATCGGGCGGTTGACTGGACCCTGCTTCGAGAAGCCCACAAGCATACGGACATTCGTCGGGACGGTAGATGGAGAATTCTGTATGGTCTGGTCTATCTCCATACGCTTCGTTCCCGCTGAACGAATGTTCATCTTTGCAATGTTACTATCAATAGCCATAATTAGATAAAAGTATATTATATCTTATTTATATTTTAGCGAAATGAGAAAAAGAAAAGCCACGACAACCGCGTGGCTTTCCGATTATTGTTTAGCCGTAGAAGGTCTGCTTTATATGTCAGTTTATGACAGCAAGCGGGTGCTTTGTCCCGCTTTCCCTCTCGGTACGCCTTATCGCAAGTTCGATTGCGGACTTCAAATCATTGACATTGCCCTTGTAGCGTCTTATCCTTTCGAGGTGGTCGTGCATCTTTTTATTCTCGTCCATATCGTTCAGTTTATATTCTATCTTGGATTCGTAACCTTGTCGAGCAGAAGTTCTGGCTGCGCGTTGTCGCATAGTTCGCAAAGGTGGGCATCACGCACGGTGTACTGGCTCAACAGCAGGTTGTGGAGTTCCTCCTGTGCGATGGAGTTCCATATCCTTATGTTCGTGACATCCGTCTCTGGCGAGCCTACCAGCCTCCATACGCCCTCACCGAAGGCAAGCCCGTACCCGTCAAGGCACTTGTAGTATATGTTCTTCAACTTGCTGTCCATCTTGTTGCGCTCGTTCTCCCCGCTTCCGAGTTCATACACCCAGAGGGCGACCTTGTTGTCGGCAGGCTTCAATGCGAGGCACAAGGCATACCAGCAGTTCGGCTTTATCGTATCGTTTGTGTTGTTGGGGTATATCGGGAACGGGTATGAGTTTCCGTTCACCCTCACGGCTACGCCCTTCGCGGTCGCAAGTATGTCAAGCGAATTGTCCTGCGAGAACAGGGTAGCCGAACTTCTCCACTGGACTGTGCCGATTACTTCGTCAGTCCCGTAGTCCACACCCCTTATATATTTGCTATTTATAGTGATTTCATTGGTTTCGGTGTCAACACCCGACACAATCTGGGTGTCGTCATACCCGCGAAGTCGCATAAAGACGACCGTCCCCTCCCTGATGTCGGTTATCGGGGCTTCGTCATTGAGCGTCAGGACTGCGTAGCCTTCGGAGTTCTTGCCCACGGACTTTATGCCGTGCTTGTCGCCGAGTTGCCTTCCGCCTATGTTCCCTCTCCTGAACCACAGGCTCACCATCCTCTCCTCGTCGGCGTTCATCCCGCCGTCGTACCTGTACGCCACCGCAGTCTCCCCAGTGCGTATGCTTCCGAGTTTGTAGTGGTGCTTGCTTATGACGGTGTAGCCGTTGTATATCGTCTCTGGCTGGATTATGAGTTCCTTGTCGAGAAGCCTCCTTACCCTGTCCTTCGAGCCTGTGCCGAAAGTATTGAGTTGCTCTGGCTTGCGGACATCCTTCTCCTCCGCCTTCGCCTCCACATTGAACTTGTCGTTGTCGAATACGAGCGTATGGGTGGCGAGGTCAAGTTCCTCCGTGTCGAACCTTACCGCAGCCCTCTGCTGGTACGGGGTGAGGGACACGCGCCAGTATGCGCCCGTGTACATATAGTCGTCCGTCTCGCTTACCGCGTTGACCTCGTACATCCTGTTCATATACTGCTCGAAGTAGAGGTAGTCGTGGACTTCTGGCTTGCTTCCCATTCCGAAGGCTTCCCAGAACATACTCTTCACTATGTGGACTTCAAAGACCGTCTGGAAGTCCAGCATCATAGCGTTGAAGTTGATTTCCCTTGTCGGGAGGTTGTTGTCGGGAACGACTATCTTGACGGTGTTCTGCGCAATGACATTTTCGAGGTTGTACTCGTGGAGCACGACATCCTTGCTCCGCTGGTCAGCCGATGTCTTGAAGTATGTGACGCAGAAGCCGAACATATTGGCTACGAGTTGCGACATCTGGTTGTAGATTGTCGGGGCGTTGCCAGTGGCATACGGGTTGAAAATCCCGTCCGTCCCGCAGCACTCATAGACCAGACCGCCTCCACCACAGCACCCGCCAGCACTCCCGTCGCTCGTACTGCACAGCGGGACATTCTCCACAAGCCCCTCTATGCTCGTAACCTCAAGGGCGATGCTGTTGAAGGCGAGTTCACCGTCACCGACCTGCGTGAGTTTGTACTGGGGGTAGAAATTGTTGGCACTGTTGAGGAGCAACTTCTGCAAGTTCTCTGCGGTAAGTTCCCGCCAGTCGTTGTAGAGCACCCCGTCCGTGCTGTACCTGAACTCCTTTCGGTAGTACACGCTCGGTGTCTCCCCAGTCGTGTCGATTGTGAAGTCGCTCACCTCCACGACACCCTTGTACGGGGTGCGCAGGCTTATGAGCAGCGAATCGCCGTTCGCGGTAGTCCTGTTGTCAATTACAGCCATAATTTAGTCACCCCATTCCACTTCGGGTTTGCCGTCCCATTTTTCTATGTATTCATACCTGCTTCCACAAGTCCCGTCCTGTTTTATCCTCCAAGATTCCGTTCCAGTGCTCTTGGCTCTCAAATCGGGAATAATCTTCCCGTCCACGCTGTTCGCCCACGTGCTTTGCAACTTTTCAGCGCATATGGTCGAACCAGTTGTTCTTGTTACCCTGTAAAAGATGACAGTCCTTGCCGTCGCGGTTATCGAATATACGAGTATGTCGCCAACTTTCCAGAGGCGTGCATTGGAACGATTTTCCTGCGCCTCGTTAACACCCCTTCGGGTTGTCAATATCTTGGCATCTTTCCTGATAATCCTAATCCAAGAATACTCTGGGTCTGGGCACATCTGGTTGTCGTTATTCCACTTGTCTTGGAAGCCAGCCAGAGACCATACAGTACCTTCGGTTTCGGCAGTGTCGATGAACTTGTCGTTCGGTATCTCATCGCAATATTCATATTCATCGACAAACGCGCTGTCGTTGCTTATCACATAGATGCGGTATGTATCGTCCTTGACGGCGACCTGACTTCCGTTGCGGTCGAATATCCTTATGTACGAAAAGTCGGGACTTGGCATCATCTGGTCGTTGTTGTTCCAGTTATCCACAAAGCCAGCCAACGACCATACAGTACCTTCGGTTTCGGCAGTGTCGATGAACATATCGTCCGATATGCCTTCGACATTCTTGCAGTTGAGTTTTCTCATAACCGCGTCCGCTGTTCTTTCATCAAGGGCATACACACGGTATTCCCCCCTAATTGCACCGACATTGTTCCCAGCCATCTCGTCAATTCTCTTAATATGTACCATAACAAAACAAATATATTATATATAACTTATTTATAAATGCAACAACACACAGGCGGTATCGTGCCAAGTGGCACGATTTGTGGCACGATAAAAAAATCCGCCGTGTGTCTGGGAAACTCCACGGCGGTCTTACAATACAAAATACAAATAACAAAAATATGTCCCAAATCATTTCTTCCCCCCGCGCTTGCGGTAGATACGGTATGCGACATCGCGGGTGTCAAAGTCGAAACTCTCGTTCCGATACATCCAAGAGAAGTAGGAGTTATCGACATCATTGATGTCCTCCCCCTTGTGCTTCCCCTTCGCAAGCACCACGCTCCTGTCCTCGTTCTTCACGAAGAAGCCAGCAAGGTCTATGCGCTTGCGGTTGTTGCACACATCGTCGATGTCGTCAGCCTTCAACTTGAAGTCATCGACAAGCGAGCGGTAGAGCATAAGCGAACGGAAGGCATCATTGTCATAGCCTATGCAGTTTCTGGATATGTACTCGGTCACCTCCGAATACCTTTTCGGGGAGAGCCTCTCCCGAAGTTTCTCGTCAAGCCCGTGCCGACAATACTTCTTGTAGATGTCCTGCGTATCTATTATGCGCTTGCCGAACACCTTGAACGGCATCTCCAGTCGGGTGAACTCCGCCATAAGCACTGGCAGGTCAAAGAACGACACGCTGTCCCCGCCTATCGCGGAACACTCGTCAAGGTATGACTTGACCGTATCGGCTATCTCCGCGAACACTGGCGCGTCAAGCACCGCCACATCGGTTATCCCGTTTATAGCCGTAGCCTCCTCTGGTATCGGTATCGTCGGGTTTACAAGCGTGTTCAATGTCTTGATGACGCTCTTGCCCTCAACTATGAGTATGTCTATGCGACATATCCTCGAAGCCATCCTGTCAAGCCCAGTCGTCTCTACGCTCAACCAAGCAGTCCTTTCGTTCTTTTCGTTGCTTTCCATATCTTCTTGTGCTTTAATGTTTCTTTCCATAACTAATATATAGTTAACAGATAATGATTTCAGATTTTCACATATAAATAATATGTAATGTTTTTTGTTTAACCCGCTAATCTTTTTACAAATGACAAGGGAAGATTTGAACTACCAGATTTCAACCGTCACCGAAGCGTGCAAGGTTGACACTTTCTATGTCCGCTACCGCAACGCCTGCGGTTTCACTAACGCTTGGGGCAAGTTCGAGGACATAAACGAGGCACTCGACAAGATAGAACTTGTCGGGGGCATAGGCGACAACCTGCCGATAGAGATGATTGCCTTCTACTCGAAGGGGCACGCCAACATATATGTCGAGAAGGAGGACTACGACTATATGGACGGATACAGTTTCGAGAGCCACCAGCACATCAACCTGCCGTATATGTGGGGCGGGAAGTTCTTTGACTTTAACGAGGAGGGCGAATAGTATGGCAAGGCTCGTTGCGACAATCGCGCTCATCGCAGTTTCCCTCTGGTGCTACCCGCAGGGGAGGCTGACTGTAAAAACAGTGTCCACCTGCACGAAGATAGTGGAACTCAAATGGAGGGTGAAGTCGGAAGACCACATAGACCGATATGTGATAGAGTGGTCGAAGGACGGTGCGGAGTATGACAGCATAGCATCGGTGGAGGGGTGCATATACAACCCGAAGCCGACAACCTACAGGTGGTACGACAATGTTGAGCACATAAAGGCTACCGACACGCACTACTACCGCATACGCACGGTCTGGGTTGACGGGGGCTACGCTTGGTGCAAGCCAGTAAGCGTATCCTGCAAGCCCAGCAAGGCTTATAAGCCGAACAACTTATAAAGCACATCTATAAGCCGTATGGCTTATATGCACGATATGGTGCATAATCCGAAATATGCTATATATTGCTCATATATGACACCTATTGGAATCTGTATAGTCCTGCTGTGCCTGTCGCTTATGTTCAAGTACATAGACGACCACAGGAACAACGGAGGCGCGAGTGCCTGACCGCTATACGACCTCTATGAATGTGCCGTCGTTGAGTTTTATCCTGTCCCCGACCTCCGCAAGATAGTCTATCGTGACGATACGACCGTCCGCAAGGACAAGTCTGGTCGTGTTGCTGTCATAGTCGTATGTAGCCCCAGCATACATACTGTCCTGCTTGCCGTAGTTCTCGTTCTTGACAGGAAAACCCTCCTTGTTAAGAAGCGTGTTGCCATCCTTATCATACATATACATATCCTCGCTGTCCATAGTGTTCTCGCTCCAAGTGGAGTTCCCCTCCGCTGCCGAAACAAAAAATTTCTTCATCTCGTCCGCAGATATGTAGTAGTATCTCTTTCCCTTGTTGTCGATACGCTCCCCGCCTTTCTTCTTGTAACTTTTGCCGTGCCAAGCCTTCTTCTTCCTTCCTTCCTTTCTCGTGCAGTAGCACCTGTAGCCGAGTATGTCCACCGTATGGTTCTCCCAGTCGATGTCAAGGTCGGCATACTTGTAACCAGCCTTGCGCGTCTTGTGTTCGGGGTCGTCGTCATCGCTCGCTATTTCCTTGCCGTCATCGTCTTTGTCTGGCTCTTCGACGACATCCTTTATCTCCGCAACCCACTTCGACTTCTTCTGCAACTGCTTCACGGCATTCCTGAACTGCTTGTCATAGTCGCCCTTCAACGCCTCTATCACTTTCATTATGCCGATGAATGTCTCCAAATTCTTCAGGTTGAAGCCGAGAGCCTTCGCGATGGAAAGCATCTCGTTCACATAGTTTATGATTTTCTTTATGTCGGTTGCCACCTTCTTGACATTCTCCATAAATATCATAATCTTCTGGAACGGGTTTGGCATACCCGCAGCCGTACCCACGACTATCACATCGGGGTTCGGTATCTTGGCTGTCATAGTGGCGATGTCGGTTGTGAGTTCCTTTATTGATTCGAGCAGGTTGTCCCAGCAACGGTCTATCTTGTCGCACTCCTCATCGACCATCTTCTTCCCCATACCGTCCTTGTCGGTGAAATACCTCTTGATGTTCTTCGGGGTTTCAACGAATATGGTGTTGCAGTCCTCGTAGAACTTCTCAAGTTCCCGAACCTTGCGCTTGACCACCATAAGTTGCTTCTTCACATACCTCTCGTACTGCTTTGCGATAGCCGTCTGCATAGCCGCAGCCATAACCGACTTCGACTTCTGCTTCTTTGAGTTCGTCTCCCCGTCAGCCGACTTCTTCGCACCCTTCTTCTTTTCCTTCGGCACTCTCTTGTACTTCTGTATCGTATCGAGTTCAAAGTTCTGCCAAGCCTCCTTCTTCGCGTCGTTGTACGCCTCCCTCGCCGTCGCTATCGCCTCGTCAGCATTGTTCATAACCTCGACTTCGGCAAACAGGTCGAGGGCTATGCCGTCCTTCTGCTCGGCAACCTTGTTCTTCGAGCGTTTCTTTATCTCCTCCTGCTCCTTGACTATCGCATCAAGTTTCTCCTTCTCCTTCGACACGAGGCTGTTGTAGCCGTCCACCGCGTCAAGATACTCCCTCGTGTATATGTCATTCGGGTCGGAGTTCGTCAACTGCCTGTTGGCTTCCGCGATGAGGGCGGACACATCTGGCATAGGAGGCAACTGGAAATTCTGCCAGAACTTCAAGTCTGGTATCTTCGGCTCTTTGAGTCCGAGTTTTTCGATATACTTGGTAAACAGGAGCACGCGAATTGTCTTGCGAAGCCCCTCGTTCATTATGCTTGCCATAGTCCTTTCCTCCCGCTATAAGTTGAATTTACCGCCGTTTGTCATTCTTGACACGAAACCTCTCGTATCGTCGTCGTGTATGTTGCCCAATGCACCACGACCAAGATTTTTCAGCCCCTCCTTGCCCTGCATTTGCAGGTATGAGCCGAAACCGCCAGCACCTATGGAGTTGAGCATATTACTCACCACGCCCACAGCACCGTCCGAATAGACATTGCCGAGACTTGAATTGGATGTCGCCGAGTTGAACACCTTTTGACCGAAGTTGAACAGCGTGCTGAACAGCCCCCGTCCCCCATAGTCCTCGTACGCATTGCCGAAGTCAAGTTCCGAATAGTATTCAGGGTAGTTGATTTCCTCCCCGAACTTCCTTGTATATTTGCTCTGGTCTGTCATATCCTTGTAGTTGCGCATCCTGTCATAGTCCTCTATGCCTTCGAGCGCATCGGCAAGGCTGCATACGGTTATCTCCACATCGTCATACGAGAACTGGAAGGACGACTTCGCGAGCGTCTTTTCCGCATTGCTCACCCCAGCCACCGACTCGCCGACAGCCTCGACATCGAACACGCAGTTCTTGAACTCGAATATAATCATACTCGTATTCTGCTCCACGAACTTCCAGTTGCCGAGCGCAGTCCCCTCGTCGGTAACAACGCCTATGAACCTGCGGAGGTCGTGGACTATGACTGTGCAGTTGAACTTCAGCAGGTTTCTCGGAACAAGCATCCTCCTGTAACGCCTGTCGTACACACCGCGAAGGTATGCGTCAAACAGGGCGAGCATACGCAAGTCCATACTTTCAAGGCAGGAAACCTTTATCTTCGTGTCGTTGCCACCCATAAACGGCTCTTTGGAAATGTCGTAGTATTTCTTATAGACATCCTGCAAGCCCTCTATCGTCTGCAAGTAGTACGGATATTCGTTGCATATCCGATAGAAGCCCTCCGTGAAAGCCTTGAGGTTGTTGTACGCCCCCTTTACATCGGTCTTGCTCTTCGCTTCAAGGTTGGAACTGTCCGCGTTACCGTGAGCCTTCGCAGCCTCCACTGCGGAGTTGAGGTATTCGAGTGCCGTATATGAGTAGTCGTTCCTCCTCATAAGACCGTCCGTAGCCATCACCCTGCTTGTCGGGGTGGTGCGGAAAAGCCCCTCCGAAGTATCGACTATGAACTGGAAGGCGAGGTATGTCGGGTCTTCAAAGCCCGCGACAATCTTGTTTGCACCCACAAGTTCCCCCTTCATATAGCCGTTCTTTATAGAACCGCCACGAAGGAAAGTGGCAACCGCGCTGTCCCCCTTGTAGAGCCTGTTCTGCGGATTGAGGTTGCTGTCATCACCCCCCAATGCGTTCACTATGGTATCGAACAATCCCATCTGTAAGCAATTTATAAATAATATATAGTATTTATAAACATACCAAAATGATTACTTTGACTGAAATAAAAGGCACTGACGGACTCGGTGCGAGCCGAATAACAATAAACAACAACTTCAAGGCACTTGAAAAGGCGGTGAACGACTTTGACGCTTCGGTAAACATCGGGGAGGCACGAATAGTCATAGGTCGGGACGGGGACACGAACTTCAGGATTGATGTCCTCAACAATATGAGCGTCACAGGAGGAATAAGGGTGAACGGGGATATCGAGTGCGGAGGCAAACTTGTAGTCGGGCATACCGAACTCACCGAAGAGCAACTCGTTGCGCTCATCGAACTGATACCAGTAAGCCCAGTGACAGCCATATAAAAGTTAGAAGATGATTACGATAAACGAAATACTCGAAAGCGACAAGTTGTCGGCAAGCCGAATAACGATAAACGACAACTTCCGCGTGCTTGCGGACGCAATAAATACGCTCCAGAAAAAGACGGACGACATAAGCACCGACAACCTGAAGTGCATCACCCTTGAAAGCGAGGGCGACATCGTTGCTGGCGGAAACCTGTCAGTCCAGAACAGCCTGACCTTGCAGGGGGACTTGACTGCACGGGGAAGCATAAATGTATCGGGAAATGCGAGCATAACGGAAGATATAACTTGCAGAAGCCTGACTACCGAGCAGGACATCAACATAGGCAGAAACGCACACTTTGCAGGAGATGCCACAGTAAACGGTACTATCGATGCCAATGAGTTGAGGACGGCAACGCTTGATATAAGCGACAGCACCGACTTCAAGCGGGGAAAACTCATCACGGTCAACGGCGGGATGATTGTGCCAGCGGAATCAATCGCATTTTCAGAAAGCACGGCATACGCATTCTGCATTCTCCTCAACTTCGTCCTGTGTGCATTGAGCAGAGGCGACCAAGGGTCTGCACAAATGTACTATAACCAGATAATGGCTTGGCTCGGACTACCAGCACAACCAATTACCCAAGCATCGGACATATACAACGAATATCTTATGCAGGGGTTGAAGAACATCATAGACAACACGCAGTTTAGACTTGTCCCAGACCTGTTCCCGAACCTGTGATAAACATCCGTGTGAAAAAAAAAAAGAAAGCGGGACATTCGCCCCGCTTTTTATTTGTCCTGCTCCGAACAAGACTACGAAAGGTCTATTGCCGTCTCGATTGTAGGCTCGTCGTTCTTACGGCTCGGCAGTATCTTGTCGTCTTGGTCGGTCTGCGGCATAATGTCGCGCGAGGGCGCACCCTTTATCGGCTTGCACTCCTGCTTCATCCTCTCGCAGTTGCGCACAATGTAGTCGATTGTGCTTTCCCTGTCAACCACGCCGTCAGCCTCGTGGTACTTCTTCATTCCGTTGACACAGCCGTCGGTTATCTTCTTGTCGCAATACTTCTCCATAAACTCCCTCGTACAGCGGTTGCTCAAAATGTTCATTGCGTTCTTGTCGGTGGTTTCCACTGGTATCTCCTTGTCTGGCGCAAGGTCGATGCCTATCGTGGTCTGAACCATCTTGAGGATGTCCATCGGGTTGGTGACCGCCTTGCTCACGAGGTTTATAGCCTTGAATGTCGTCTCGTGCTCGTCCTGCTTGCGGTTGAAGCAGTACATCTGCGACCACCTGTGGTGTCCGTCAATTATGTACTTGCCGTTGAACACGACTATCGGGGTGTCCTTCAATATCCCCCGCCTGCACACATTGTTGATTGTGTCGAACTTGTTGGTAAGTCCGAAGTCAAGGCTCTTCGATATGTCGATTTCGTTCTGGGTGGGTATCACCTTGTCGGTAACGATGTCAACATTCTCTATTGCGTCGATTATTGACTTTCCGTTTTCAAGTTTGTGCTGGAACAACTTTCTCACCCTCTTGTCTTCGAGCAGTCCATTCACAAGTTCAATGTAGTCCTGCGAATACGGGACATCCCTCAATATGTCGATGAGTTTGGTTATGGTTTCCTCGTTAATCCTGCCCTTCTCGGTGTACTTCCTTATGATGTCGTCAACAGATGAACTCTTATAGACAGCACCCTTGCTGTTCGCCTTTTCAAGCAACGCCACGAACTCGTCCGTTTTGTAAATGTGTATCATATTCAAAAATGTTATATATACATTATTTATAAAATGAAAAAAGTGCGACCGAGAAGGTCGCACCGATAATAACGATTGTAATATGAAAAATCTCAAATTGTGTCAATTACATTACTTGCAACAACTGTCGTTGATTACAGCGGTTACTGTCGCTGGTGATGTAGCAACAGTAGGAACTTTTGCAACTTCCTGCGGTGTCTGGGTATCGACAGTCCATACGAGGTCGCTCTTCTTCACTACGCTTGCAACCTGATTGGTCGGGTTGATTACCGTAAGCATCGCATCGGCATCAGCCTGCGCATACTCGGCAGCGTTCACCCACATATCCTCGCCAGTCGAAGCGAGTTTTACAACCGCGCAGTCATCAGGCTTGCACATACACTCTGGCTGGGTGTTGCATACGCAAGTTCCGCCCGCGCAGGTGCATTTTGCAAGTTCGCACTCGTTCTTCTTGAGTTCGCACTCCACAAGTTCGATTGCCTCCTGAATAGGAGAGTTGTCAATGTTCTCTGGGAGTTCGGACATCTTCTCGACAAGTTGCGAGCGTTTGCCCTTGAGGTAGTTGATACGCTCGGTGAGTTCCTCCCTCCTCTGCGCATACTTGGCGTTCTCGTCACCCTCGCGGATAAGCCAGTCGTTGAGTATCTTGCTTGCGTCATAGCGCATACTTTCCTTCAACGACTTCACAGCCTCCGTAGCAGAGCCGAAGCAGCAGGTCTCGTTGATGCCCTTGCCCATATCCACCTGATTTACATAGATGCGCTTGCTCTCGTCAACAGCAAGGACTGTCAGATATACCCCCGCGAGCATATCGTTGCGGAACGAGTGAACATTGTCGAGCGCATAGACCATCTCCTTGTTCTCGAACATCTTTACGAGAGTGTTGAGGTCGTTGATGTTGCGCCTGTCGAAAAGTCCGCTTGCGCCGAGTTTCTCCTGCAACGCGATGCTTCCGAGGTCTGTGTAGTTAGCGTCACCGCAGGTAATTGTGTCGTTCTTGCAACTCCATTCCAGAATCTTTCCGTTAGCACCGTAGTAGTCGAGGCTCTCGTTCTGGTAGTTGTAGTGCATAAGCATAAGACCGTTAACACAATCGTTGTAGCGTTCGTCGCTTACCTTGCACTCCATAAGGCGACCGTTGCTTACCATATAGTTCTTTCCGAAGAGATTGAAAATCTGCTCGTTCTTCTCGTTCACGAGAACTGGTGTGAACATACGGATTTCCGACCACATATTGTTCGAGTTAGCCTGCTCGTTGATATTGTCCTTCTTTCCAGCCTTTTCCGACTCGTAGAGGGCAAGAACCTGCCTGCACTCGTCTGACCAGAACTCGTTTTCAAACGCCGCCTGACGGAGTTCCCTTTCGATGTTGCCAGACTTCAGAGCCTTTTCAAGACGCTCGTAAAGACCTACATACATCTTTTCCCTGTCCATACGGCTCTCGCATACCCCCATAACCTGCGAGGCGACATAGCCCCACTTGTCGTTCTTCATACTTTCGGAGATATATCCGCAGAGTTCCTTGCAGCAGTCGAGCCACTGGTCGGAAAGCCTTTCCATTATTATATTTGCGATGCGGTACTTTGCCGAAGGGTTGACACTGCTCTCATCGACCTCAAAGCCTGCGATTGCGCGAGCCGACATAGTGTGTGTCTCCGACGGGAAATTGCACATTGCGTTTTCGAGAAGGTCGCGTGCAATGAGGGCGGTATAGCCGAGTTTGCCGTTTTCAGCGACCATTTCGTTCAACTTTGTGCGAGCCGTGTTGCAACGGTTCCAAAGTCCAAGTAAACTAAAATTATTCTTCATATTCCTATGCTCTGATATATTATTCTTCTTATCCTTGACCGCACACAACCCCGCCTGCGCGAAATCTGGGCTGGTCTTCTTCTGTATGTCCTCCTCCGAAGCGTGCATAAAGTTCTTCTTGTAGTAGTCTATGCCAGCCTCAATCTCCTCTGGTATCATACCGAGCCGATAAAGTACAGCCCTCACCCACTCGATGTCGTTGCCACCTTTGAGATATGCTTCTATTAGCCTGATAATATTATTGTCCATTATATACGAACTTCTATTATATATTATTTATAAATTGGCATTTCAATATTATCCGCAGGCACTCCAGCCACACGAAGGACATCTCCTGCAACCGTTCTCCATAACAAGCGTCTCACCGCACTCTGGGCATTTCTCCCCAAGTTTAGTGCCGTCCTTTATCCACTTCTTCAATGCACGGACGACACCAGTGCGCCAAGAGTTGATGCTGTCGTTCTCGAAGCGCATATCACCGAGCGTCTTGACTATATAGACGAGAGGCATACGGTGGCGGAGCATTGCCGAAAGAAGTTTGCCGTAGTTCCAGAACTCTGGGTTGAATGTCTTGTTTATGCTCTCGACAACCTGCTTCCCGCCGTCCTCCGTGTAATACTCGAAGTCGTAGCAACTTGCACCGTCCCTCTTGTAGCGGACGATGTTGCCAGCGGTGACTTTCGGCGGAAGCGTCGGGAGTTTCTCCTCAAGCCCCGTGAATATCTCATACGGTCTGTCGTTCTGTATGCCTACGAAAGCAACCCACTTCTCCTTTCCGTTGTAGAAGTGGAACACATCGCATTGCAGGGACTTCTCCCTCCTGACCGCATTGACATCCTTCAATGCGTCGGTGTCAGCCTTCTGGGTTTCCTTCTTCACGAGCACACCCTCGCGGCTTCCGTCACGATATACCGTTATGCCCTTGCAACCAGACTTGTACGCCGTCCTGAAAAGGTCGTCCACAACTTCCGCCGTCGTATCGTTAGGAAGGTTGACCGTAGAGGAAATACTGCTCGTTATGTACTTCTGGATGATAGCCTGCGTGAGAACCCTGCGCTCCCAACTTATGTCGTGGGCGGACTGCAAGTAGTACGGGCTTGCCATAAACAATGTGTCGAGTTCCTCATCGGTGAGTTTCTCCCTGTCTATGTCTGGATGCGCGTATGCAATCCAGTCCTCGAAGCCCTCGTGCAGAATGTTGTAGTATTTGAACTTGTTGCCCGTCTGGTCTATCTCGTCGTACTCCGTAGCGTTGTCGTCAAGTTTGACCTTCCTGCGATACCAGCCCATAAACAGAGGCTCGATACCGCTTGTTATGCCAGCGAGCAGGGAAACCGTGCCTGTCGGTGCTACGGTGTTCACGCTCACATTGCGCCTTCCGACCGCACGCATACGCTTCCAGAGTTCAGGAAACTCTCCCGAAACAAATTCCTCCCACTCGTCACGGGGCTTCATATCGTCAGCCGTGTTGAACCTTACGCAACGCTCGACGAGGGAGCGGACGAAGTTCCTGAAGCCGAAGCCGAACAACGGCTTTATGTCGTCGTCATAGAAGCAGGGTGCTTCGCCCTTCAGCACGGCAAGGTCTGTGCTTGCGGTCAGCAGTGCTTCGAGCATAGTCGAAAATACCTTCTTCGTAACTTCGGGTTCTCCGTACGGGACACCGAGCGAGGCGTACATATCGCCAAGACCAGATATGCCTATTCCGACACGCCTTCCGAAACGGGCTACATCCTGAACATTGCGCCAGAAATCCGCCATCGGCGAACCGCCGTCACCCTCGCCCTCAAGTTTGGATATGATACGCCCGATAGCCTCGACTTCGAGTTCAATCACATCGTCACCGAGCCACATAACCTTGTAGAATGTGTCGAACATTTCGTCATAGTCTATGTATGCGCCCGCAGAGAAACGCTCCTTTACGAAAGTGTTCAGGTTATAGTGCATAAGTCGGCAAGTGTCCCCTGCCGTCAAGGGCTGCTCCCCGCAAGGGTTCGTTGCAATCGGACGGAGGTCGTCCCACCTCGAAGCGGGGTCTCTCGAAACCACATTGTCCCAGAACAGGCAACCCGGTTCAGCCCAGTCCCTTGCACCAGTCACAAGTTCGTCCCAAATCTTCATAGCCGACACACACTTGATATATATGCCGTTGTAGTCGTAAAGTTTCTCCGCCTCATACTCACCGCTTTCGAGACGCTTCATTATCAGTTCGATGTCGCCCTCTCCGAGTTCGGCATCAATCGGGAAACGCTGGACGAGCATAGCGTCGCCTGCGCCTTCCTCCCTGCCCCTCGTAACGAGTTGCATAAACTCCCCGTTGAGTTTTACGCTTATGTTTGCTGTGGTCACGCTCACATTGTCCCTCTTGCACTTTATAAATTCAAGCGCGTCTGGGTGCATAACATCGAGCATAAGCATAAGCGCACCGCGCCTTCCGTTCTGGGCGATGTACTTCGCGCTCTCCCCGTACTTGTGCTTCATCACGCTCACCACACCCTCGCTTATGCGGGCGGCGTTATGGATGGGCGCACCCTGCGGACGGAGCGTTGACAGGTCAAGCCCGACACCGCCCCTGTGCGAAAACACATTCTCCATCTCGTTGACGGACGAGTTTATGCCAGAAAGGTTGTCGGCTGGCGAGCCTATCACGAAGCAGTTGCTCAACGATGCGAGGTGCTTCGTCCCAAGACCAGACACGAGAGAGCCTCCGAGCATAAGGTGGGAGAAGTCGGAGAACATACCGTCCATCCATTCCGTCCCGTACCGTCCGTCCCGAAGCATAACGCGCCCGAATGTCGGGCTTAACTTGGAGCGCACGGAACGCTTGCGAATGAGTCGGTTTATCCTTTCAACCCACTGGTTCTCCGCCTTCCTGAACTCCCCGTTGCATCTCTTCAATGTGTCCGCTGGTGTATTGTCGCTGTCAGCCTTGTACTTCTTCGCCCATACATCGTAGGCGATTTTGCTCCTGAAATAAGTGTTGTCGTCCATATATGATTATTATTTTTTTGTTAGACAATTAGGGTTTGCAAATTTAGTGTATGTTATTTATATCACAAAGGAAAAACATCCGATTTGCCCGACCGTATAAATAAGATAATAGATAGGCTATATATAGCATAATATAAGTACAGGACAATGAGCGGTTACACGAAATATCCATTCATATCGGAGAGGTATGAGGATGTATGGAAGGCGTTTGCCGAAGCGGACGAATATCTCAAAACGGCACAGAAACTTGTCGGATACGACTGGATGGGCAATGCGGATGTGTTCAGATACCCTGCGGACTACAGGGTGTCGATTGACGGTGTTACCCGCGCAATGGAAAAGGGCATAGCGGGAACGGACTACTGGGGGGACAAAATAGGCAACCCGCCTTCTGATATGGTGCGCATATACTGGTGCGAGCACTTCAAGGAAGTTATGTTCCACCGCATAGCGTACCTTATGTTCAGGCACTACCTCGATATGGAGATGGGCGGGATGGCTGGCGAAGATTCCCCGCAGGAGTTCACGGAGGTCATCAACTCCGTGTTCAACCAAGACCAGACGCTTCCAGACAAATGCCTGAACGATGAGGTATATACGGTGGCGGAGATACTGAAGTTCCTCATCGAGAACTCCGAGTCTTTCACCCCGCAGTTCATAGGGGAGTTGACAAAGATGCTCATCGGGGACTTCAATTTCGGAGGCGCGTCTGAAGCAACGCTGTGCGACGCGCTGTTCGACCCGAACGAGGATGACAACTTCGCACATTCTCCCGTCTGTGACTACAGGGATAGTTTCAAGGCTTGCTATGTCATATCCAAACTCCCGCTCCCAGTGGTGAAGGACGGAGAAATCATAGACGATGAATACACCGCACTGCTTCCGTTCTATATGATGTTCAACGATACAACGCCATACTCGAACTTCATAGACCACATATACTCCTACGGGACGGAAAAGAGCGGGTATGACGAAAAGGCACTGCTCAAAGCACTGCACGGGGCAATACTTGGTGCTGGCGTATCAACGGACTATAAAGAAAAAATCGGAGATTACGAGGACGGAAAACTTAAAGTGCCGTACTACAAAACCGAATACTGCTCAATCAACTACAAGTCGGTAAGGGCGATGCTCGACAAGACTGGGGGCTTCGGTGCTTTCTGCGGAAGGTACGCCAAGCACACCGCAGGATTCAGGTTCACGACAAGCATAAGCCTTGACGGGAACGCCATAAACGCTCTCGGTAGCAAGGGTGCTTCGGACACCGAAGGCACGCTCGCATACGCAGAGGGGAAACTCCATATAAAGGGGAAGGACGGCTGGTCGCCAGTCGGAAGTTCCCGCACCGCCCACATAACCCTTATGTTCAATACCAAAGGCTCTACGGACATAACCGAAACCGCGCTCACAGACATAAACATAACCACGGACGACGGAACGGAGAGATGGGGTGTCACGTGGGACGGCAAGTCGTGGAACGACGCATACTGGGAGGCAATGAAAAAAAATCAAACGACTGCTCGTAATCGAGGCGCACTTGGGTTCGGTGACAATATATGCCAGCGACGAGAACGGCAATTACTACCCCGCATACCACACGCAGTCGATATTCTTCGACATCCGCAGGGGGACACTTATAATCCAATGGACTGACTATACGGGGGAAACACACAAACTCTCATACGGAATCGAGACCAAGTAGGCTATTTGAAAGAAATAAACAAAGCCGTGCGGATTTCACACGGCTTTTGTTGTATATGCGAGAAAGCACTAATTCCATTCGGGCAACACAGGATTGAAATATTCCCTGATACACGACTTGAGCAAATGCCCATACCCATAAAGGAGCAAGTCAATACGGCATTCTGGTATAATTCCGTATCTGGTACAGAGTTCCGCCAACAACTCCTGTGTTGGGGTATGTGGAGAAATGCAAAATATATCTCCTCTAATCTCATCAAGCATTTGCCAAGCCATAGCATCATCGCCAGTATTAAGGCAAACAATAGCATAAAGCGTATATTGCACCATCCAATATGCAAAACTGTCATCTATTTCCTTTTCGCACCAGTCCAAATCGGCTTCGTGACCCTGCCATATACCGTACATACCAAAGTCAACATCCGCGAGCACATCCGCGATTGCGTCATTCTTGTAATATGCGCCATAACCCAAGCCAGTATCCTTCATAAAGTTCTTGCTGTGCGCAACCTTGCGGAGAATCTGGAAACGCTGACCGCTCGGTATGGTTTCCATAAACTCGATTAGAGCCTTGTAGTAGTCGGAGAATACGAACAACTCCTCGTCTGGCTGCAAGGGGCTTCCGTCTGGCTTGCGCCAGTTGTCTGGCATAGGTGTCGGCAAGCCGAAAACATCGTTCGCGCCACTATGAATGCCCTCTGCTAATTTTTCTTTCAATTTTTGCAAACCATCTCGACCAAGCGTATTCTCAAAACAGGACAATACACTCGGCATATAGACCTTTACGGTATCGTCAAACACTGGCGTTACAAAGCCACAACTTGTCGAACCCTCAACCTCGTGCCTGTACTCGTCGCTCTCTGGCATTTCCTGCCAACTTGCAAACACAATAGGCATAGCCCACTTGTATCCCCGCCATTGAAAGACTGTTTCCTTGAACTTTGTCCAATCCGAAGCAATGAAATCCATAAACTCCCTGAAAGTACCAAACCTTTCCTGACTCATTTCGTACTGCTGCCAACTGCGGTATGTATTGAACAGCCTGTACGCCCAAGAGTAATACGGATAGTGCCTGTCCTTCGAGAAACTCTTTGTCGGAGAAACACATTCAACAACATTGTCTGGTGCTGGAGGTTCTACGCCCGCTTCATCCCAGTAGTCTTGATGGTCGGGCTGTGAAGCGTACCATAGTTCTGGTTCATATTCCTTGCCCCAGCCGACTGTGATTTTAGTCCGTGTCCTTGCGGTACAGCCGTCCCCGCCTACCGTGAACACGCCCCTTGACCATTCGCCACCGTTAACCGAAACTTCATATTCAATTCCTTCGGGCTTGCGGAATATGAGCATATTTCCCATTGCAAACGGCTCTGCACAGCCAGAGAAGTCGGGAGTTTCGCCCCCCCCTCCCATCCTTGCCTGTCCGAACCGTAATTCATAGTCATCGGCTCAAGCGTAAAACGCCTCCATATCTCCGCCTGACGCATAGCCTTTTCAGCCTCCGCCTCCGTGCGTGCCGACCTCGCCTTCGCCATAAGGCTGTCGTACACCTTCGCACTCCTCCTGATGTTGTCGCCTATCGAACCATTGTTTTTCATAATTCAAAGTTATATTATATATAACTTATTTATAAAATCAAAAACACCAGCCGAGCGTTTCAGCGGCTGGTGTCGGTATAAACATAAACATAAGAAAACAGTCCTGTCAAAGCGTCTCTCGGAACGCAAGTATCTTGTCCCTCAACTCCTTGTGCCTGCAAGTCGGACACTTGCCAGCCCCTGCGCAGTCGTGGCATCCGAAAGCGTCATAGACCTTCGCCAGTGCTTCGTTCATCACGAAGTTGTGGTAGTGTACGAAATGCTCGCGGAGTATCTCCTGCACGGGTATCGGGCTTGTCGGGTCTATGCAACGGCTCAAAGCGCAGTTGACAGTGTATTCGAGTTCGTCCTTGTACTTGTTCCTCTGCAACGCCCTCGCAAGAGCCTTGCCCCTGTCAGCCTCCACCTCCTTGTAACGCTGTGAAGTTTCGCGCCCGTCGGCGACATCAAGCGATGAGGCGTACCCGTACTCCAAGTCAACATTGTCCCGAAGTGCCCTCTCTATCATCGAAAGTTCAAATGTGTCGAACGCACCTTTCTTCAGGTTCTTGCGAAGCCACTCAATCCTCTTCTCGATTGTGTCCTTGTACTCCTTCCGCGTATATCCCGCTGGCATAACTATTCCTCCTTCGATGCTTCACGGGCTTTTGCCTGCATTTCGTCAAGTACCTCGTTCGGTATGCCCAGCCCGACCTTTACCTTGCGCACAGCAAACGGCGTTGCAACCGGGTCGGCAACAAACTCCCTCGCCTGAACCTCCGTAGGGAAGATTATGCCGTTACCGAGCATCCTGTTGAGTTCTTGGTCGTCAAACACTATCACATACCCGTCGCGCATCATACCGCCGTTGTTGAAAAACTGAAGCAACTTCTCGTCAATTATGCGGTTTCCGTCCGCACCTTTCTTTCCTGAATTTTCCATTGTGTTATTTTTATAATTAAACATTTAAACATCCTAATCGTCAAGGTGCATATCACCGCCGTAGAACGGCATAAGCGCACCCCTGCGCACAAGTTCCTTTATCGCCTCCGTCTTGCCCTTGCCCTTAACAAGCGCACGGACATCCTCTTCCGAAATTCCAATCCTGCGGAAGTCCCACTTCTGACCGTGTGAGTTCATTACGCGCACCTCCCAGCCTTGGTAATGGGAATTGAAATCGTTGTACTCTATCGTCAATACCGCCATATCAATATGATTTTTTACTGGTTTATGCTCTCCATTCGCTGTCTGGGTTGAACTCGACATTGCCGTACTCGTATGCGAGCGAATGCTCCCTGCCTCCGTCCATCGCGATGAACTTCAGGTCGGAATAGCACACAGCCCACTTCCCGCACTGCTTCTCGAAGTAAGCCTTCGCCTCATCCACGCTCTTGGCGAATATGATGCCGATGTCATACACGGCAACGCCTCCATCGGAAAACATCTCCTCCCCGTATATCAATGCGGACACAAGCCCCTCGTTCCTTGCGCGGGATGTGTTCGTCGCATACGGGTTCTTCACCGCCTCCCTGTAGTCGTCCGCATCCGCCATACGCACCGTAACCCTGCCCTTGCCGTCTATCGTATTCGTATATGGCGTTCTCGCCTGAACTATGGTCGATGCCACTGGGGAGTGCCCCAGTTCCTCGCGAGCCTTCTGCTCCTCAAGCATAGCAATCTTGCAGTTGAGGTAATACTGGGCTTTCTTCAAGTCCTCTATCTCCTTGTCAATCTGGCTTATGCCCTCCTCCTTCTTCAAGCCTGCACGCCAGCAATACTTGATTACATTGCCTATCGGGAGGTCGAAATACTTGATTACATCTATGCACTCTATCGGGAGCGCGTTGTAGTGCGAAACTTTGTTAACTCTGTCGTCTTTCATTTCCTTACGCTTTTGTTGTTTTCTTTCCAACACTAATATATAGTTAATAAATAGGAATTTCAGAAAAAATATAAATAAGTAAGAATATATTTTTGAATTGGATATGGTACACATAAAGACATTCGACGAGTTCTGCGGAGAGCCGCTGGACGAAGGGCTTTTCGGCTTCGGAAGCAAGAGCATATACGATGCGTACATACTGTGGTGGGCTGATGTAAGGAGATATGCGCAGGAAGAGGGCATAGACCAGAAGAAGTTTATGGGCGAATGGACGAACGGCATCAGCAGGGAAACGCTGGACGACATTATCAAGAAATACGGAAAGATAGACAGCCTGACCAACAGCACGATGACAATAGAGAAGTTCACGGAGGCTTGGAACAGGTCTAACGAGAACATACTGAAGGGGAAATACCTGCGCATCTACGAGGGCAAGAAACGCCCGCAGGCGAATATGTGCATATATATGCTCCGCAGGGACTTGCACTCGGTAAAAATCCATCTGGGCAACAACTGCAAGGACGACATCGGGAGGATGCGCGAGGAGGACTTCCGATTCTATGTGAAAAGGGAGGAAAGGAGCGATATGAAGAACGGAATGTCCGAAGAAAAGGCGAAAAGGCACTTCACGGTCAGGGAGTTCTGCGATATGATGAACCGCCTCAACTGCGCGGGCGAAGGCGACTTCAAGCCAGAGGAATACTACATACGGGTATGCAGGTTCATACCGTAGGAGCAAACCCGAACAGTACGCAAAAGGAAAAGCCCGATATTGACTATCGGGCTTTTCCGTATTTACGACAATAAAAAATAAGCCTTAACCGTATGGAAAACCTATGAAAAACTATGTTCTTCGCCAGTTCCTCCTTCCTGCTTCACAGAACCACCGCTTTTTAGGTTGCATAAGCAACGGTCATCCGCTGTTGGATTCTCCACAGGCTTGTATTCGGCAGTACGGCTGCCTATAATCTGGAATGTCTTGCCGCATACATTCCGCATATTATTTATATTATATCTTATTTATATTTCGGGAAACCGAAATATCGGCTGTACAGCCTATAAAGCGCGTCTATCGGCTATACAGCCTATATTACGCGCCCGTGAAATTCCGCTGGTCGCCTCACATAGAACGGCTGGGGATACTCGATGCCAGTGGAGAAGTCCGTACACTCGAAGCGGAAGAAGGCATCGTCCACCTCCTTGTAGTCGCCCCTGTAGTCGGACATAAGCCTCTGCGCGTGGCTGAAGTGCCTGCGCCCCTCGGCGACCTCGCGGAGCACGCCCCTTGCATCGAACAGGTCGTCGCAATACTTCATAAACTCCTCGAACACGGACTGCAACAATGTCCTGCTCTGCCTTACCGCAATGTAGTCGTCCTTCGGTCTTTCGTTGAGCCAGTTCATAATAGCCTTGACGCGGTTATCGACCTCCGTTTTCTTCCCAATGTAATTCTTGTAACTTTCCACCGTGATTATTATTTTTAGAAATAAACAATATAGCCGTTGCCGAGTTCAAATGTACCGCCCGAATATGTGCTCAAAAAGAACTTTGCGCCTTCGTTCTTCACCACAATCTCAACGACCTTCTTCCAGTTGCCCCCCGATATGATTTTCTCCGCAGTCCTGCGGTTGATACCGCAATTCTCCAGAAAGCCAATCCATTCTTCATCCCCCATTGCGTCCTCAACAAAATCAAGGGCGTTCTGGTGGTTGTCACCAGTCGGGCTTAATATCGACCTCCGCGCCTCCTCTTCACTTTTATATACGCTCCCGTTGCAACCGTCGGCATCGTTGCAGAAGTAGTTGTCGCTCCCCCAAGTGATATTGCCCGTATCTATGCCGTACCTCTCCTTGAGTTCAGCCATCACCTCCCGCTGTATCGGGGTGAGCGTCTGGTCGGCTTCAGCCATCTCGTTCAATCTCCTGATGTGTATCATATCAAATTCAAATATATTCTATCATTATTTATAAACCCGCAACTAATACCTGTGCTTCGGGCAGGCTGGGTGCTTCGGGTTCGTAACACCGCACTCTCCGTACGGGAAATCTCGGCACGACTTGCACTTGCGCACATTGTTCCTGTTCGGCAGGCAGGCGGTGCATCGCCTCGCACGAAGCCCTCTCCGCCTTCCGTTCTCCATTCTCTCGTAGGGTTCAAGCCCCATATCCGTATTGTTCATATCGCAATCTTTCCTTTCAACCATAATATATGGGGAATCCCCGAAGATTTCAGAAACGGCTCTTCTTACCTTCAACCAACTTCCGACATCTCTCCATAAAATCCTCCCTGTCGGATATGAGCCTCTCGGCTTCCGAATACAGCCTGTCCCATATTGCTTCGGGGACTTTCACGGGCAGTCGGAGGAACTTGAACACGCCCCCTTCGCCCTCTGGATGGACTGGGACTGCGAACTGCTCGGCTTCCGCGTCCCACCGCATACCCTTCGCATCGGCTACCGTAATCCGCCCCCTGAACAGCCCCCAGCCGACAAGGTACGGAAGCACATCCCTGCGCAGGTACACGAAGCAACCCTCGTCGGACGGAAACTCGTCTGGCTTTACGACATTCCTCCCGTACCTCTTCGAGAGCGCATCGCAGGTCGCGTTGAACACGGAGAGCATCCTCGTGCCCTTCTGTATCTCCCTGACCAGAGAGGAATACTCGGCTTCGGAAATCGGGACTGGCTTGCGGGACACCCACATCTGCTTCGGTATGCCGTCCTGCCACACCGAACCGTTGAACCACATATCAATCTGTTCGGCATCAACGAGCCAGTTGTAATCGTGGCGTGTTTCGTATCCGCCCCTGAACACGATGAAGTCCGTGTTCCCTTCCCGACCTGTCTCGACTATGAAGCAGGGCAGTCCGTCTTCCTGTTTCCGAATGCCAGCAATATCCATATTCCGAATAATAGTTATATATGCGTTATTTATATGCGGGTGTCTGTCCACTCCGCTTTCGGGCGGCTTCCGTCCGCTTACCACTTCGCTCTTGCGCCACTCACTCCCGCTGGTCGTTCGGGACGCTTCGTTCCCGCTCAAGTGCTTTTTATCCTCTCCGAGGAAAGCACTTTCGCTGTCGCTACCTGCACCCGCCCGTCAAAAAGCGCGGGGGCGAAGCACGCTTCCCTGACGGTCGCGTGCCCCGACCGCCCGCCTTTTCGTCAAATCCGCCCCCTGCGCTGTCTGGGGCAGGGCTGTTGCTTCGCTTTATCATTTGTTATTTATTATCAGCCATCGGCTCTTTCGACATAGCCTTTCAGGGACTGCGATGACATATCGGCAGTATCGGCAGACCGTATGGGCGTATGTTCGGGAACTACCATACGCTGTAAAGTCCAAGCCAGCATATAGTTCTATAGCCCAAGCGGTATCCAGTCGGTAGGACGGCTACCAGCGTAGCGGTGGAGGTTTATGGTCAGGCAAGTCCACCTACATATTTCATACACGGGTTTCCATACTGTGCGGTCTGGAGTGCTCGCGGATGTCGGTCGGGCGGAATTTCGGCGGTGCGTGGCGGAAAATTTACACCGCAGTCGCGTGGTTTTGCACCGCGCTGGACATTCTTCCGCACGGACGGGAGCGTTTTTCCGATACGGGCATATACACCGAAAGCCGAGCGGTGGTTCTCGGCGCAATGTCTGGATTTATTTTGTTTCTGGTTGCCTTGCGGGACGCTACCGAGTGTCTGGAGGGGCGTGTCCGCCAGCCGTAGCCACCGCTTCATACCCGTATGCCCCGCACGCATACATATTGTAAGCCGTTGCAGTCGGCTTCGGACTGTCCTGCTGGGCTAATGCGTTCGACACGGTACACAGGAACATATTGCGCCTGTTGCAGAAGTCCGTGTCGTCCTCCATAATGAAACTCTCGAATGTGCGCCTTGCGGTGTCCTTTCCGCAGTTGCTCTCGTCAAGGTGAGCCTTGACGCTCGAATACAGCCTCATATAAGATTTAGCCTGCCTTGTGCCTATTGTGGCTTTCTGGCATACGCGGTATCTCCGCTTCCTGCTTGTTTCGATTGAGCACTCCTTGAGCATCTTCCTTATTGTCCGTTCGCACTTGCTGAATACACCTGACAGTTTCTTCACCATCAGGACACTTACGCCCTTTGATATGTCTATCTTATTGTATATCAAATAGTTATATACAGCAAGGCATCTTAATTCATATTTTATGCGGTTGACTTCCGAACTCCTTTTCCTCTGCTCGTCAGTCCAGCCCCTGTGTATGTCGCAGTCCGTTGCATATTTCCAGCCCTGAACAAACGCCTTCCTGATGTCCTTATCGGTGAACGGCTCGGACGACTGCGTGCCGTTGAGTTTTCCGCCCCCCGCGTCTATGAGCCTTCCGTATGCCTGCCTGATTATCGAGTACGCCTTCTCCTGCGTTATGTCTGGTTCGAGAAGCCTTACGAGTTTCGGGGACTTTATCCAGTATGCGTTGCGTCCGATGTGGTCATTGGCGTACGCCCCGTATATAGCCTCGACCTTGTTTGTGGAGTATATCTCGCTTATCTTCCTGAAGTCCCGACCGTATATCTCCGAGCGTGCCCGCGCCAAGTCCGAGAGTTCCGTCGGCTTCCTTTCCGTGTTCCTGCTCTTGCTTTCGGTCGGCTTTGCGTCTCTGTCGCTTTGCTTCGGCTCTCCCGAATACGCCTCGTGGAGAGCCACCGCCTCCGCCCAGTATCCTTCCCACTTGCCGAGTATGGTGTCCCAGCGGTCGTTCCCGCCCCAGTTCACGCGAACCCTGCTCTCGCCCCGCCCGTCCGTCGCCACGGTGAATATGCGGGCGTAGAGTTTCGGGGTGTCGTGCTGTATGAACTCCGTCCCCCTCCTCACCCTTTCGAGCCTTCCGTCATCACAGACCTTGTAGTTGGCGTACTGTTCGAGGTGGGTGCAGTATATGTTCCTGCACCTCCAGCCCGTGTAGCCTATGTCACCGCCGAATATAATGTTGAGGATGTGGGTGGCTATGATGTAGCCGTCCCCGCTCGCCGTCCCAGCCGAGAGTTCGTCGCACTGGTCGTTCCTGCGGTCGTACTTGTACGAGGTCTTCCGCACTGGCTTGTCCATATACCAGTGGAGTTGGTAGTGACCGTTGTGCGTGTTTATGCTCGCTGCGCTCGGCAGGGGCAGACCCGCGTCCGCAATCTCGGAGATTTTCGCGGATACTCTCGACTTGACTGCGGACAGGGTGTTTGTGCCGAAGGCAAAGCCGTCCTGCCCCATTGTGTAGTTGTCGTCTATGTCGAGAACTATGACCTGTCGGGTTTCGTGGGTAGTGCCAGTGCTCGTTGACAGGTATGTGGCGTTCGCCCTCCAAGCGTCGAGCAGGCTTTCGCCTTTCTTGCACTTGTACCTGTATATGCTGTCGGTGTCCTTCTGCGCACCGAAGTCCATAGAGCCTACATTGTTCGCGAATTGTATTATGCCCGGCTTGTTGGCGTGGTGCGTCCTCTCCGAGCATATGTTCTCGCTATTCTTTACCTGCTTGGTTATTAAGTATGTTCCGTTGGTTATGTCCGACCTTGATATAAGCATATCGGAAGCAAAGAACTTCCGCCCGTCGCCAGACTCGTATATCTCCTCGTTCCGTCTGGTTTTCGGGTTCAGCCCGCAGGTGCGGGTGTTTCGTATGCTTATTCTTTTGCTGTCGTCTGACATTGTAGTAAAAAATAAGCCACCCGACTGTGCCCAAGACTTTCGTCTGGAGGTGAACGCACAGCCGAGCGACTTTATATCTTTAACAATAGTTCCTTCACCTATTGGAACATTGAAAATCTACTTCTTCACTTCTATTTATAAATTGACAAATCAGACCTCGTTTACATCGTTTGCTTCGTTGACTTTAATTTTCCGCTGCAAAGGAAACGCTTATTTTTGAAACCGCCAAAACTTTTTTGATTTTTTTTCAAAAAAAGTCCCAGTCGGTGTTATTTATAAATAATATATAGTATCTTAAATATATTTCAATGGAGAGTCGTAACAATTTAAGCAGTCTGCTTGAACAGTTGATGATGGTCAACAACAACGCGGTCGAGAGTTTCGCGAAGGTGAACGAGGCGGTTACAAGCGAAGCCGACACCGTTACCCTCAATGTGGAGGACAAGGACGGCAACATAAGCAAGTACACTATACCTTCTTTCGGGTATCTCCGCCAGTGCATAGAGCGTCTCAACAACAACATAGAGGCGTTGTGCAATGTGGATGCCAACGGAAGTGCGGTTCGCCTTTCGGACGGTACATACCGCAAACTTATGACTATGCGCCTTCCGAGCGAAGCACCCACCATAACAAGCCTCAACACGATAAACGAGTTCAATGTGAAGAGCAACTACTTCTTCGAGAATATGCTCAACCCGCTCCTCTGCGTTGACATCGACCTCACTGGGAAGATACCAGACGACACGGAGAGGGTTATGGTCAAGCGTTTTCTCCTCAAGACCGATGGTTCGGAAAGGAGGAAGAATACATTTGACACGATGTTCAGGGGGAACAATGCCATCGACTACAACAAGTTCCTTGACACAATCGCAACGGAGAGGATAAAGTATGTGCTCGACGAGGAGATAGTTGACATACCCCCGCGCTCCAGACGCTTCACTGGGAGTTTCGATGTTCTCGGAATAACCAACAAGTCCGTCACCGAACTTGTGAACGGGGAGGAGATAGTTTCGAGCAGGAGGCTCGTAAGGCTGAACAAACTTACATACACGGACAACAGGGCTACATACACGGACACCCAGAAACTCGCGGTCGGGGATATGCTCGAAGTCGTGAGCAACCCGATTGACACGAGATATAAGATTACCAGCATAGACACGAGCACGAACACCGTCGTCCTCCAACTTGTCGAGGGGTACAGGAGCATCCGCGTGGGCGCGGGCTACTTCCGAGTTTACAGCGACAAGGATGTCGAGATGAAGGTTCAGGCTACCGTAGGCTTCGGGGAGAAGTGCGTCATATTCGTAAAGGCGGTTGACGGCAACAGCAACAGTCCGTCCGACGCTTGGAGCGACGGGGTTGGCTTCGACAGCAACTCGCTCGTTATGAAGGACGGCAACGGAAATGCCGTGACATTGCAGCAGTATTACCAGAAGTATGTCGCGGACTTCGGTGCTATGATGATTGGCTATGCAAACGACTGGTATCCGACTTCGACGGAGGGTGTGAAACCGAACAAGCCCGTTCTCAATCAGGAGGACTTCAAGGTCTTGCAGATAAACAAGCAGACCACCGAACTTGACAGCGTGAAGAGGATAAAGGCTCTCAATGACGAGAAGCACAACCTTTCAGACCAGATAACGGAGAAGCGTTCGGCGATAGCCTCCCTGAAGTCGAAGATACAGACGACCAACTATGCGAGCGATACGCTTCGCCAGAACGACAAGTCGTTGCTCGAATCGAAGGTTGCCGAGTACCAGAACCTCGTCAACACATACAGCAGTACCGTAAAGGAGATTTCGGCGATAGCCGACAGCGACAGCCTCCTCTCGGTGAAGCCCAAATACCGCATACGCGGTTTCTGGGAGATGCCGAAGGAGAAGTCGAGCGATGCCACTGGCTTGCAGTCGATAATCCGCTTCAAGATAAGATACAGGTATCTGAACCCGCTCGGAGATGCCAACGCCACCGAGCAGATAGGCAAGGAGGCGAGCGGGGCGTTCAGCAACTGGAATATGACCGAGAGCGTACTGCGCGGAAGGAGCAAGTCCCCAGACGGGATATGGACTTGGGACAAGATAAACACCAACGACAGCGAGGCTGTGAACATAAACCAACTCGACATCCCGATTACGAAGGGCGAGAAGGTGGAGATACAGGTCGCAAGCGTGAGCGAGGCTGGCTATCCGTCGAACCCGCTTGTGAGCGACTGGTCGGACTCCCTCATAATGTCGTTCCCCGAAGAACTCTCCACCAACAGCGTTGTTGACGACATACTTCACGGGAACACCGCAGACGAGAGCCAGTTGCAGATTGACCAGACGCTTATGACACGCGGTCTCATATCGCACATAGCCGACAGTTTCTACGCGAACGAGATGACATTCGTGCATACCTCGCAGAGCATTGCGAGCGGGTTTATGAGTCCAGAGCAGACACCGATTTCGCTCTTCGAGAAACTTACGGAGTTGCAGACCACGGTGAACCAACTGCTCGATATAGTCGGCAACGCTATGGGCGAGATGATAGTTACCGTCACCGACGAAAGCGGTAATGTCTATAATGTTGACGAGAACGGGCTTCTCAAGATATATGCTGGAAGTTACAGCGATGAGGTCAGCAGGCTCAATGTCAAGAAGGGCGCGATTATCACGAAGAACTTTATGCTCAACATACACAATGTCGCGGACACTGGTCTCCGCTTGCAGAGCAAGTGCTACGGGAGCAGGACTTCTATGGTGGACGAGAGCGAGAACTGGGACGGCACGGCACGCGCATATATGCCGAACAGGAGGCTTGACAACGAGCATACCACGACATACAACCCGAAGGACAACGACTACAACTCATACTACAAGTACGACTGGATACCAGTCAACCTGTACGCCAACGAGCAGATTATGCCCGGAGTGAACTCGTCGTCCAACTATCAGTCGGCGCAGTGCAAGAACCAGTTTGTCAACCTTCGTCGCAGGAACATTTCCGACAACATATCCCTTTATGGCGATACGGTGGAGGAACTCGATTCGGATGTATTCGATTCGCACGAAGTCCAGTTCCAGCAGTCGGAAACCCCTGTCACGACATCCACTATCATATTTGACGGGCTTAACCGTGACGGGGATGCTGTCGTTTACGGCAATGTGAGCGACTTTGATGATGAGGGTTCGCATTTTGCGGTGCATACCGACCACCCGTTCGCTTCGCTTCGCCCAGATGAACTGAAGGAGAAGGTCAACGAGAGGCTCGGACTTACGGGGAGCGGCTATTCAATCAAGGCGACCAGCGTCAACAACTATCTCAAATATCTGTTCTCGCTTCCGAGAAACAGGGAGATTGAGATATTGAACATAAAGGCGTTGCCGTTGCAGACGACCAATTTGGTACAGGCTCAACTCGCAAGTACGCTTGGAGGCTCTGCCGACAGCAACAGCAACTCGAACAGCAACTCGAACTCAAACAGCAGTTCTGACTCAAACAGCAGTTCAAGCGCAAATGCAACCCCGCATACGATGGCTATGACGGCGCAGTTGGCGGTTGCGCCCGCTATGATAGGCGCGAATGTGAACACATCCACGAACACGAGTATGGCGAAGACCGTTGCGAACAGCAAGATAATGCAGCAAGTTCCGTTCGAGTATTACATAAAGTACATACCAGACACCGACATCGAGCAGAGCGGTGACACCCGCATAGGCTGGAATGTCGGGCTTGTCCACAAGATGGGCTATGACGACAACGACAGGTATCTGCTCGGCAAGGACACCTGCACGAGTTACCTTTTCCTGAATGTCGCGACGCACGAGGACATTCAGGTCGAGGGCGACAGCAGAAATTCGAGCAAGGTGATTACGGGAGGCACTATGGTTTCCATACCTTTCACATTCCAGTACCGTATGACCGACTACTGGGGCGAGGGCGACAGCGGGACGGGAAGGATTATGGGCGACTCGCAGGTTTCCACGACCAACAGGCTCAATATATCCAACATAAGGCTCGCCAACAGGCTCGGTTTCGATATCTGGCTTGGCAAGGACAAGCCGTTCAGTTTCGACATAGAGGTATATGCGAACTACGGCGAGACTTCGAGCAACATCAACCCAGCGTCGCTCATCCAGTTCAACTCCGCCACTATGACCACCGCAATCAACAAGTCAACGGCGAAGAAGAACAGCAAGCAGTCGCTCGGCACGATAGAGGAACTCAACATAGTCAAGCCGACACAGGTCAAGACGAAGAAATAGACACGGCGGGAAGGCGGGGCGACCTGCTTTCCTTCCAATTTATAGTCAATATATAACAGGATAGGAAATGATACACATCAGGAAGATAAACGAAAGGCTGTCGGATACGGGGAGCAGTTCCGTGAAGTTCGTGTTCGTTACCAGCGAGGGCGAGGAATACGGCAACGACGAGGTTATCGCGAAGGTCGTCGGCGGGAACGGCATAAGATGCACTGGCAGGCTTTCCGAGTATGCCGCCAGCACGGGCGTTGTGGTATTCAGGCTGTACAGCATAATCGACAGGTACAGCGAGATTATGGGGCTTATCGATGACATTCAGCGCAGTCCAGACGACTTCAATACGGTCTGCATACTTGTTGACAGCACGGAGGACGACGAGGTGCTGTTCGTGGAGAAACTCGAATCGCACATATCGAAGAAGGGTATGCGCTGTACGACAATCGGTGTTTCCCGAAGCGACTATAATGACTTGTACGACCGAGCCGTGAGGATGTAAAAACTCGAAATATAAATAATATGACCCGAAACAGTATTAAAACCGTTTAAAAGCATTGCAAGAATTAAATTCATAAATAATATGTAATGTATATGTATATCAGCCGATGATAACATTGAAGTTGAAATACGAGGCGAGCGATGAAGCGAAGGCTTTTATCCGTGAGTGCAGGCGGCAGTATTCGTCCGCGCTCCGCTTCGCGTACAACCGTGTCATCGGCGGCTGGAACGGCAAGCGGATTAGGGACGCGATAAAGTTCGAGTTAAATAATGTCGGGCTTATGGACAGTTATATGGCTTCGTGCGCGGAACAGGAGGCGAGTGCAATCTTCAAGTCGATAAAGAGTTCCGACAACCCAGATGCCAAATACATATTCGGCGGGCGTGGAAACTTCATCCGCCGTTGCAAGGGATTGATAACGAAGGAAGCGTTTGATGACAAACGGTTATCACCGCTATTGGTCGTGGGCGAGGCGAACTGCTTTGCCAACCGCAAGTTCCGCATAAACAATGATTTCCAGTCAATAACATTCCAGATTAACAAGAACAGCCATTATACGCTAAATCTAATCGGCATATACGGCAAGCGCAGGCGCACGCTTGAGAAACTGTATGAACTCCAGTGCGCAAAGGCAACGCCCATAACATACAAGTTGGATTCGGAATATGTATATCTGTCGTTCGACGAAACGCAGGTCGAGCACTACAGGCGCGACAACGCTATACAAAACCGAGTTATGGCTATTGATATGAACCCGAACTACATAGGATGGTCAGTCGTTGACTGGAAGGGCGAAGCCGATTATAATGTCATAAGGCAGGGTGTATTTTCGGTAAAGCCGATAAACGACATTGCACAACAACTATCGAAGTCCAAGACAGATTCGTCCGACCCGAAGAAAATATATGTGGCGGATAAGCGTCTGCACGAGGCATACGAGGTGTCGAAGAAGTTAATCCGTATATGCCTGCACTACCGCTGCGAGATGTTTGCAACCGAGGACTTGGATATACGGGGCAAGGATTGTGGGCACGGAAAGAAATACAACCGTCTTGTCAATAATAACTGGTGCAGGAACAGCCTTGAACTTAACTTGCAGAAGCGTTGCAACATATTCGACATAAAGTTCCTGAAGGTCAAGCCGAACTACAGTTCGTTTGTCGGCAACTTCGTGTTTAGGCATTTGAACCTTCCCGATATGGTTCTGGCATCAATCGAAATAGGCAGGCGTGGATATGAGTTCAACCAGCAATACATAGAAAAGAAAAAAGATATTAAGCGCAACATAGTGTTTCCAGATTATGAAGCCTACAGAGCGTCCATCTCCAAGTCGTTGGAAGAATTTGGTCTGGACGACGGCACGAGCCTTCTGGAAGCGTATGATGCGTTAAAAAAGTCTGGAGTCAGATACAGGCTTTCCTTCGACCGTTGCGGGACAAGGTTTTCGAGGTGCTTTTCAAAGGCGAGCCTAATATTAAAGAGTTTAAACGGTTTTTAATATGAATGATAAAAAGCAATATCTGGAGCGCGGGAGTTTTGTTTCCATTCTGCATTTTTCCTCCCGCGCCCCATTTGTCGAAAAATGCGGTTATGGAATATTCTGGCTCGGCGGACGGGCGTTTCTTCGGAGGCGGGAAACCGTGCAAAAAGTCAAAATATAAATAATAGCGAAAGAATAATGTTTTGTTTTTAAACATTAGTTATAGGAGAAGAAAACTTGGTTGACGAAAACAATACATTTCTTTAAGGAAGGCACTTGAGGTTTGATTTTGCCGAAACAGTGCAATATAATAGAATATAATAAAGTTATGTATTTGAACTTAAACGAAAATCAGATTCAGCAGAGTTGGGCTAACCACATCAAGGAATCTCTTGGTGTAACCGACAATACCAAGTTGAACTGGATGAGCAAGTACGCTTACTTCCATTCAATGAACGAAAAGATGTTAAACGAAAGCGTTGACGGTCACGCACATCTTAATCCTAATATGACCATCGGCGGTATGGGTAACATCGCTTTCCCAAGCGCACAGACACGCGCAGCATACGAACCGGGCTTGGCAGGTAGCGGTGACAAGACTTTCTCAACCCTTCCATTGGGCTTGCAGATTGCCGCACAGACTATCGCACTCGACCTTTTGTATGTTGTTCCAATGAGCACACCTCACGGAACACAGCAGTATCTTGACTATGTATATGAAGGCGGACGCATCCACCCAAGTGACCCGTTTGCAACTTCAAACTACACTGGCAAGAACACCGCTGCTCCTTATATGATTAAGGTTAACGCGAAGTTCGCTATCGAAGGCGAAGGCGAAATGAAGTATCGCTTCACCCCTAACCGCAAGTACGCTTTCTTTGACAAAAACAACGAGCAGATTACGGATTACGAATTGACATTCTTGTATCCTGACAGGGTTGACGGTTATCCATTATTCAGGGTAATGGAAAAGGCTTACCATTCAGAAAACCCAGTTCTCGGTGGAGAAGGTGCAGAAAAGTCTATCTACGAACTTGTAAACGGACTTTACAAGGGAGGTGAAACTCCTGACTACACACTTGAAGAAGTTGGACAGTCAAGCCCAGTTCTTTTCGAGTGCATCGGTTTCGCAAACGGTCTTGAACCAGTTGAAAATGTAAAGGCTCTCCAGAACCATATCGCTTCTTACAGCGGTCGCGGTTTCTTGGGCGAAAATCCTGCTACCGACTATCGTGCATACAGCCGTGGTCTCGGTGAGGAAACCCCAGCAAGACAACTTGGTTTGAAGTCGTTCGACATCGACTACAAGGCTGACACCATCAAGGTAAGCGCAGCAATCACCCGCGAACAGGTACAGGACTTGAAGGTTTACGGTATCGACGCAGTAGCACAGGTTGAGGCGAAGTTGGCTGACGAGTTGACACAGACCATCAACAAGCAAATCCTCCAGAAGATGTTTACTCTCGGTGCTATCAACGCAAAGCAGGTAGAGGAAGTAGAATCTCCTGTTGCTGGTGTTAGCAAACTTTCCGCTTACTTCACAAACGGTACTCCTTCAAGCGACACCGCACAGATTTGGTTGGGCTTCGACCGTGACGGCGAACCTATCACAGTAGGTGCAAAGGCAGTCAACATTACTGCTGGCGGTGAAGTAATGGGTACTATCCAGAGGCGCATTATGTCGAAGATACTCTATGCTTCGCAGGTAATCCACGTTCGCGGTCGTTTGGGACAGGGCAACTTCGCAGTTGTATCTGGAACAATCGGTGCGGTTTTGCAGGACTGCGCAGGATTTATGCCTTACCCGATGAGCAACACTCTCGGTGTTAACAAGAGCCTCTACCCAATCGGTAGCCTTTCGGGAATTTCAATCTATGTTGACCCGAATATGAAACTTGACGATATGCGTATCCTCGTTGGTCGCAAGGGCAAGGAAGGCGAACCCGGCTTGATGTTTGCTCCATATCTGCTTGCAGAAAAAGTGGAAACCACTTCGGAGTTCACATTCGGTCCCGTTATGGTAATGAGTTCTCGTTACTCAATCGTTGAGGTTGGTCACAATCCACAGTTGCAGTATGTAACTTTGGGTATCAAACTCGAAGGCGTTGACATCATCTAATTGACGGTCAGAGCATAATTATAAAAGGGGTGTGCATCGCATACCCCTTTTGTTTTGCCCAGACGCGAGCCTCACTTGAAGGAAATCCTCGTTATGCCCTCGTATGTGAACATCTCGTCCACGAACTCGACATTATCGCCCTTTCCCTTCTTGACCGTCTCGAATGTCGTGACGACCATCTTGCCGTCATCTCCGATTGTGATTTCATCAAAATCGTCCTCGTTCCCGATGAGGCATAGGCTCTTGATGTACTCGCCGTCCCTGTAAAGTTTTGCTTCCTGCGCTTCCATACTTTAAAATGCTATTTGTTGTCTATATATAATATATGGGGAAATTTCCATCTTTTCATCGGCAAAGGTAGCAAATCCCAGCGGAAACGCAAAATATAAATAATAGTAGAATAATATAACTGAATTGAATATGGTACATATTAAGAAATTGAACGAGATGAATAGTCAGACACTTGACGATAAAACAGAATATATCATTAGAAGTTGCGATTGTATCATCGCCGAAGATAGTTATACCAGAGGAGAGGAGTATAATCCGCATACGATAGAACTCGATATGGGGCATATAAAATCAGACACATTAGAGGGGTTGATGAGAAAATTCAACGATGAACAATGTCACGGACACGAATTTAATATGAATGATTGGTATTATGACCCATACCAAGAAAATAGATTAGTATTGGCTGTTACTGGAAAATTTACTACTGCTAACAAATATGTTGACTTTGTTGAACCGTCCGCAAAAGATTTGGATGATTTTGAACAGGGTAAATGTAATCTCACATCGTTTATGTTCGACCTTTATATTGAAAAACACGAAATCCGTAATGATATTACCAAAGAAGCCAAGCGACTCGGAATAGGAACTAATATATAATATCTCTATGCCGTAGCACATCCTATCCCCAGCCCGACCAGATGCCTCCAAGCACTGTCGGGCTGGCGGTGGTTAAGGCGGTAGCAGAACACATCAACATACTCCTGCAAATGCCTTGTTAAGATTGTGATATTTAGCCCAGTGGTTGCTGGGCTTATTTGTTTTGTATGCAAGCGTTATCGTTCCGAATATAAATAATGTATAGTGTTTTTCCACGATGACAAAGAAATATGTAGATATAGACCGCTCCCCGTACTCGTTGCACGACATTCCGAGTTTCGGGCTTCTCCGCACCAATCCGAAGTTGAGCACCAATGCTCGGATTATGACCAATGGGGAAGGCATCTGGCTTGAAAGTTTCAACGCTCACGAGACGCTCGCAAACGAGTCGTACAAGCACTTTCGGGTAAGCCCCGATTCGATATACAACAGGGACTTGGCGAAGTTCTATGCCGACACGGACTACTCGTTGCCCTATGTCGTGGGGCAGGAATACTCCGATATGGGCATAAAGGACAGGTACTCCCAGCAGTACGAAACTATGTACTGGTACGGGTGCGAGTATATCGACAGCCTCGAATATGACGAGGAGATGGGCTTGCTTGCGCCGTTGTGGATTGGGGAGCAGTTCCCCGACTACTTTGTCGTGTTCAGGATTGACGACCCGTCGTACCTCAATATGAAGGAGTGGCTGGAAACGCATACCGAGAACGACATTATGGAGGATATGGACTTCAAGAGGGACATACTCGACAGGTGTGACATCGTAGCCTGCTTCGACCTCCGCGACAGGAAGAGTCCGCTCGGCACATACCTGCACAACTACATTTCACAGACGGACTTTCCCCCGACACCCCTTGAGGTTAGCGTGGAGAGGACGCACGAGACGACATACTGCGGTATCGACATAGTGAACGGCGGGTTCAAGCGCATATCGGAAATGCAGCACCCCCACTACTTCGAGATTGACGAGCCGATAACCGACTTCGACAGTTATACCACATTCGGCTTCGAGAGGCACAGGCTCGCCTGCGCGAATGTCCTCAACATAGAGTTCCTGTTCAACGACAGGAAGGCGGACGAGTTCCGCTTCACCAGATACTTCGGTCTGTACTGCAACAAGGTCGGGCTTGAGAGGTTTACGCTCGACTTCGACTACCTCTACACCGACAAGTATCTCCTTTCTGGCAGGAAGGTGGTGTCCGACAAGGACGGCGTGCCTGTTCCAGTCAGGTACATTTCCGACGGGCGGGAAGTGAGCCTTCCCGTGAACTATACGGAGGACGGGCGGACGGTACAGTGGCTTGCCGACCGTTCCTGCGTGTGCTTCGCGGAGTCCCGACTGGGGTTGAGGAAGGTCGATACGGAGAACAACGGGGTTGACGGAAAGATACGCATAGTCGATAAGGAGGTTGACCTCGCGGAGTTCGCTGGCTTCACAGAGGACGAAACCAGAATCGAGGCTGTACGGAATGCGAGGTCTTGGGACTTCCAGCAGATATACTTCGACATCATAGGCGACATACCGCCGCTTGTCCGCATAGAGTTGCGTTGCGACGGGGTGGCGGTGGGACACATAATGACGGCATACAAGGATGATATTCCAGACGACGACCACTATGTGGAGGGCTGGCAGGACGGGATATACTTCTGCGGGAGGAACTCGGACAAGTCCAAACTCGCAAGGATGGTCAAGAACGCATTTCGGTCAATGGGACTGGACGGCTTTGATGTGTACTGCTACCGCAACAGGGTGATAATAAGCACAATGAACAGTGCCTGCAACCCATACGAGATTGTGGTGTGCGGGCTTGACACGGACGACGGGTGCGACGGCATATTCTCCTTCAACACCCTTGTACGCAGGAGAACGGATGTCGTCAACTATGCTTCGGCTACTCCTGCGGTGGACGAGAACGACGAGGTTATGGTCGGGGACGACAACGAGCCGATACTTGTGAACTCGGTTGTCGGGGACACGGAGTATGCCTTCGTGTTCACTCCGAGAAACCAGAACGAGAGCATAACGGTCGGCGCGGACGACATATCGGTATTCGACCACAAGGAGGGGACTTTCATAAGGGCGAACATAGGGCGAGGTTTCTGCGAGGTTACGGGTATAGCCCAGTGCCTTGACGACATAACGGTCAACGAGGACGGGGTGATAACCGACTTCACCGACGGTATGAAGTACATTGTGCTTGTTGACGGTCAGGGCATAATAGTCGAGCAGGACAGCGTATCAATATATAGGCAATTTATAGCGACCTTCGGGGTGCTGTCGTTCTTCCCCCTGAAGGACTTTGACACATATACATCGGAGGAAGTTTCGATATACGGGGATATGGGCGAACTTGCCCTTGAACTCGATGTCTATTCGGACGATGACGATGAGGGTGGCGCGGACAGCGACGGCGAAGGTGGTGACGAGGGCGAAGGCGGTGGCGACGAGGAAAGCGATGACGAGGACAGCGACACCGACAGCGAGAACGCCGATACAACGCTTCCGTTGCGGGGCACGATACATTATTCGGACGAACGCGGGGAACATCCCATCGAAATAGAAGTCGATACGGAGTTTACAAACTCGGAGGTCGTGTGTACGGTGACGAATGCGCCGAACAACAACATAAACGATAACAATATAAATCCTGTTGAACAGGACGATGCCATATACGAGGTCGAGATAAAGTTCAAGGCGAAGCCGAGCGGGGGCGGAGGCAGCGGCATAGATGTTGACGACACATTCGAGTACCCGTCCCTTTACGGTGACATAACATCGGAAACTTCGGACAGCATAACGAACGAATATGACAGGTACTACGAGAACTACAATGCGGAGAGTTGCCTTGTCAGCAAGGTAGTCCCGTATATCGGGAAGTGGGTTCAGCAGTACAAGGGCAACAATGTCCGCGAGAAGAGGTACAGGCACTTGCCGAACAATGCGTTCGGGGAGTTCAACTTCTCGCCGAGCGTCTATAACGACAACCTCGACCCGAAGGCGTTTACGCAGGAATGGATGTACATAATGGACAGGTATCCGTTCGCAAAGGGCGAGGACTACCACAAGGGCTGGTCTTATCTCGGCTTCACGGAGAAGGACATTCTTCCGAACAGGTGGGACGGAAGCGTGGTGGACAGGCTTCTTTCCGTTGACGGGGGTGATTTCTTCACGCAGATATTCTCCTGCGACACCGCGCCAGTGTACGGGCTTCTTGACAACAGTGCCGAAGTCACGGCGGTCGAGGACAGCCTTTCGTACAGGGACAGGTGGAGCATATTCTCGCACGGCACTGACGACTATCCGAGCGTAACATATTTCCACGGCATAGGGATAGAGGCACTCGAAAAGACGGACGAGTCGCAGGCAATCGACAACAATATGAACAGCATCCGCACCGCCAGCACGGGCGGCTTGAACGGATACAGGTTCAGTGCGGTCATCGTCCCGACCGACGACTATGGGAGATACAACCTTCCTTTGCAGATAGTCCGCAATGACAAGTTCAAGTTCATCTGCGTCGTCAAGTATGTCCAGAATGTGATTGCATACAGGGACAATGTTGTGGACGAGGACGGAACGCTCCGCCCCCGCAGGGAATGGGGGAGCGAGGTGGAATACACGAATGCGCTCCAACTCACGAGGACTGTGCTCTACAACTACCCTTCCATCAAGTCCGAAAGGAAATACTGTACGGAGGGCAACGGGCTGGTGCGTGTCACCCTTGTAGGTGACGAAGTGTACGACTTGTATGCACCAGACGGTACATTTATGAAGGACATAGTTGACTACGAGAGGAATACCATAGTTACATACAACTCCCAGATTCCGACACTTGACGGAAACATATTCAAGGTCATAAGGAAGATAAGCGACACTACGGTCAGGTGCAGGCATATTACGGAAGGCTCACAGTCGAGCGTCACCCCCAACAGCAGGTACTCGTACATAATCGTAAACCGCGAGAAGTCGGAGATACTCGGCTCGTATGACGGGTGCATATTCAGCAACATATTCCACGTAGTCAACACCGAGCAGAAGGGGACTGTAAGATACCATCAGGTAGGGGACGACGGTGTGGTCAGGACGAGCGTGTATGCTGGCGAGGAGGGTGCTGGCGAGCCGTCCCGCAACTGGAACTACTGCATACACTTCCTGCCGAGGATAATCAACGCCAAGTACAACTACCTTGTCCCGACGAAGAGCATCGCGTCGCAGAGCATAGAGTATGTGACGAGGGGGTACAGCATTTCCCGTATGGTTCGCAACGGAGGCTTCTACGAGCCTCTTTTCAGGGACATACTTTATTTCAAGGATGCCTTCACGGGAGAGTATATGCTCGGCACTGCCGATGAGAAGCAGGCGGAGTTCCTCCGCAGGACGCGCGGGGCGCATACCGAGTTCGCTTGGAAATACGAGGGCTTCGGGCTTCTGCCTGTGCTTCACTTCCACAGGGTGAACGGCGGGAATACATCCACAATCCAGTCCGCCAATACGGTCGTGGCGAAGAAGAAACTTATGCCGCTTGCCAACATAGTTCCGTTCGGCACGAGGTATGGTGTGAATGTGTTCGGCTCGAACTTCGACCCGTACTACTACACGCTGACGATAAACACGATAAGGGAGCGTTTCGTACACGGCACTTCGAGTATGGCGGAGCACAAGAGTTTCTTGGGGAGCAAGCAATTCTCCCTGCCAGACGAGATTTCAGCCGATGTATTCGACTATTCGGTGAGGGGGTCGAGGACGGTTTTCCTCACCAAGACGGATGTGGTCGCATCGACTGCGGAGAAGAAAGACGCGATAACATTCTCGGTCAACGGGGAGAGGATACTCCGCAAGTCGTTGCACGAGAGCCTGCGCCCAGAGATGGAGAAGTGGGTTGCCGAAGTTTTCAGTTACGGGGACAAGGAGACGATAGACGACGACATAGATGCCTACATAAACGAGAACCTCCTAAAACTCTACAGGATAAAGGACATCTCGCTCTGGGTGAAGGACGCTTCGGCATACTCGCCAGTTCAGGACTACTCGTACTTCGGGGTGGACGACACGGGCAAGTACACGGACGGGCTTCGCATCACGGACGATGTTACGAAGGGCGTATATGCTTCGGGCGGGCTTAACACCAAACTTGTCTATAACATAAAGAAGAAAAAGAACTACTGCTTCGGTATGAGCATAGTGTTCGAGAGAAGATAGTTATAAATAGGCTATATATTAAAAAAGGCGGTTGTTACACCGCCTTTGTATTTTATGCCTCCGCACCGCAATAGATTGTCCGACAGCAGTCCGTTCCGCCGTCGTCCGTTTCATAGTACCGCTTGCGCTCGGCGATGATGCTTTCTATGTCGAGCAGGTCTTTAAAGGCACAGCACCCGAAGGTCACGCACTTTGCCGACTTGGTTGCCCCGCAACCGCGCTCGTCATATTCGAGGCACACCATATCCTTGCCGTAGCCTCCCTCGTCCCTGACCGAATACACCGACACGGAGTTGAACTTCTCGTATGGCACATCTGGCTGGTAGGTGTCCGAGAAGGCATCAAGGAAATACTCCCAGTCCTCGAACGAGCGTATATGGGAGACTATTGCCTTCTTCTCGGCTTCGAGCAGTATGATGTCCGCCCTTATCTTCATATAGCGTTCAGCCGCCCGTTCGAGCGTCTCGCCTATCTTTTCGTCCCTCAACGGTGCAAGGCACTGCCTCTGGAACTTCACGATGTCCGTCTTGTGGATAATTCCGTAGTTTGAATTTGATGACATAATATGCTTTGGTTGTTAATTGTTAGCAGTATCCTCTTTTAATGTAGTAGATTATTTCGGTTGCAACTTCATCAGAAGTTTTGGTATCTATGTCCTTTATTGTTTTTGCATTACTAAAATGTTGTATCATAAGACCTTTAATATCCTTATACATTACACAACTATATATGTCGTCCGTTTCTTTACTAAAATACAGTTCAACGGTTTCGTGACCGTTACTAAATTTATGTCTGAATATTATCTTTCCTCGTTTTTTATCGGTATTTTTTTCTGCATAAAGTTCAAAGGGACTACATCCTTTTACGACCTTATCATATACTTCGCTTGCCTTTGGTGTCTGGGAAGCCATTTCATCAATTCTTCTAATGTGTACCATTTCGATAAGTTATATACTAACTTATTTATATTTCCACCGAACTGCCTTTCGGTGCGTCCGCAGTATCGGCTTCCGTCTTTTCATCGGCAAAGGTAGCAAATCCCAGCGGAAGCACAAAATATAAATAATAGTAGAATAATATAAATTTTGAAACTATGTCACATATAATGAAATTTGATGAATATTTACATATCGTAGAATCACACGGATATGAATTTGATGGTGACCATTATAATGATTGGAAAGATGACTATTATGAACCCGCTGAACACGAAGAATTAGATAAATGGTCGTCGGGCGACCACGCCTTTGAATATGAAATGGACTTGTGGTGGTGGTTTATGTCAAGACCGACCGTATCAAACAAGATAGCGAAAAATGAGAATCTAATAATTGATTTTAACAACTATCTTGACAAATTTGTTCAAGAAAATCGTATAACTGGATGGAGTCATACCAAACCAAACGCATATTCGTTTCCTGATTATTATAAGTTTGATTTGCAGAGTCATAAAAAATACAATGGATATTTTTCATATAATAAGATTACTCGTCATAATCCAGAATATAATGACGAAAACATCATCAAGGTTAGAGAGGTAAGATGTAATTTTCGTATTACTGGTTGGTCAACTATTGACAAAGATGGGAATATCATAGATTTTGAATTAGATAAAGATGAAGTGGCAAAAGCAATAGAAACTTATACCAAATTGGTGAATGGGTGCGATTTGCTAAATCCTTCGGACAAAAATAAGATGATTGGTGATTTCAAAAATGATTTTAATGAAATTTCTGATATGGTAAGAGAAAAAGGAGACGAATTGAATGATTTCTATAATGATTCTTGTTATGAGGTAGAATAACGGAGCATCCATAAGAATAATAAAAAAAGGAGCGTTGAGTTCCTTTTTTTTTATTATTCATTCCTATCGGGCTTTTCTTTTCCAAGAGTATCGGCTTCCGCGCCGTGCGCTTTCTTCCGTCTCTTTCTCCCCACGCATACCTCTCCGACTTTCTCATATATTATGGTCGGCTGAATGTCGAAGCCCATATCTTTCATACTCGGTACTATCGGCATATCTATTCCTCCCCTGATGTTTTTAATGTTTCGCATCCGTTCTCCGAAAGAAATCCGTTGAACTCGTCAAGCGTAGTCCCCTCGCCCTCTGGCTTGCCGTTGTCGTTGAAGCCCCACAGCCACACTGGTTCGTCCTCCGAGCCGTCGTTCCCGCACATCGAGTTTATCGCATATACCTTCGTGTCGGGGTGCTCATAGAGCGGTGTGAAGTCGAACGGGAAGTCCAAGCCTTCCTGCAAGACGAACCCGCCCTTCAGCAACATTTCCTCCGTGAGCAGTTTCTTTTCCATATCATTGCGCCTTATGCTCCCGCGAGTATCCACTCCGCGAGCGAGTCCATATCATAAAGTATCGGGTTGTCGTCCCCATCGTGCGCCATTGCGTTTTCCTTGCACGGCTCGGCATCGTTCTCCTCAAGGTGCGGGAGGTACTCGAATATGTACCACTGCACATCGTCGAAGAGTTCCTTGTCGCCCCCGCAGAGTTCCATAATGTAGTCGTCCGTCATCTTCGAGAAGTTCTCGTAGAGCGTCGTCTCGAACAGGTCTATGCCAGCATCGTGGCACTTGTCTATGAAGTTGTCCGCCTCCTTCTGCAACCCGATTACTTTGTTTAGTTTTGCCTTCCACGCTTCCTTGTCCGTGCGCCTTGAATGCTCGTAGCGGATACCGCTTACGAACATAGCCCGTGCGAGTTCATCACCTTCGCCCTTGTACTTCCTGTTGTTCCTGTACGCCCTTTCAGAAGCCTCCTTCTGTGTCAGCGTCCCGTTGTTCTTTTTTGTTGCCATCGCCTTTATCGTTTTCGTTGCCAATCACTTTCATTTCCTCGCACAGCCTGCACCAGACTTCATCGCCAGTGTCCGTGCGCAATATTCTGTAGAAGTCCATATAGTCCTCGCCTATGCCCTCGTACACACCTTCGGCTTCACCGCAGGAAATCCGCTTGCCGTGCCTTTCGTAATACTCGTCTATGAGTTGGTCGAGCATAGGATTTTCGCCTCTCGGTGTCGCGGTTATCTCCGCTTCGGAGAATATGTGCCTTATGCCCCCTTCCTCGAAGTGCAGGTATGCCCGTTGCAGGTCGTTCAGGTTCGAGTACAGACCCCGCCCCTCGTCCGTGTATGTTATCTCGCCTTCGCGCTCGCAGAGTATCACGAGCCTGCGCAGGCTGGAAATCGCATTGTACATATTGAACAATGCGTCTTCCATCTCCAAGTATCTGTTCCCGTCAAGTATTGTCGCTGGCATAACTACTCGTTTTTGTCCTGCTTTTCATCGGAATTGCCGTTTTGCGGTTTGCCCCACCAAAGTTCCTTGAGACCAAAAAGGTCACGGACTTTCGGATTAGCCACTGCGCTATGCTCCAATAGCGCGACCTCGCCCGTCATTTCGACGAGTTCTCTGCCATCTACAACCCTACCGTCCTTTTCGAGAAGTTCGCGCATCCGACCGTTGGCGTTGCACGCAATTTCAAGGTGCTTTCTGGACAACGCCACAATTTCATTCCTGATGGCTGTCATTTCGCGTTCCGCATCGTCGCGTATCGCTTTCATTTTTTCCAAGGTCTCCTCACCCAGTTCATATACATCGCCGACAATCTCATTGGTGCTTTCCTTTTCGAGCCGTTTGAGGAGCATATTCCAGAAACAATCTATTCTTCTTTCGTTCATAAGTTCATTCTGTGACGACACATCGAGTGTTTCGTACTTATGAAAATTCGCATAATAGCGGAAGAACCACGAATCGTGCGTTATTTCAGGAACAGTATCGCTGATAACCATTTCGCAACTTTTCTCTGGGTTGCCGTTGATGTCCTTGTCGAATATATCGACAACCCCTGCATAAAATTTCTTTTCGCTCATTTAACTATTTGGTTAGTTAGTTTCATCATCTTGTTCAACTTCGACCTGCGCAGTGCAAGTAACGCCACTGCACTCGAAAGTTACCGTTTCGGTCTTCGGCTTCAGGGGTATCCAATACTTGCGGTGTATCGCCTCCCCGTCAACATCACCCCAACGGCACGGCTTTATGCACCTGTAGCAGTCCGTGTCCATTACGAGTTCGTCAATCACATCGGGGTACTCCTTGCAGGTCACTTGGAACGCCTTGTTGAGCCTTCGAGCCTGCCACCAGTTGACAAGGCGAACAAGCCCTATGAGCCTGTTGAAGTCGGCAATGCCTCCGCGAAGCCAGCCGAACTGCGACTTCCTGTACGGGATGAGATAGTGGTCTAACTTGAACCACAGTTTCGTCCACCAGTTAGCACCCCACCATATCCTGTAACCGCAGAAAAGCGAACCGATGCTTCCGTCCCAGAACGAAAGAAATTCGTCCCTGTAGGTTCCGTATTTCTCCTTCCCGCATACTGGCATCAACGCCCACTTGCGTATGCGTTTTTCCAAAGCGTCAATCGCGCTGTAAAGGTGGTCTCCGTGCTCCTTGAACCACTGGTCGCCCCATTCGTGCATTTTATCGCTCCTTTCTATTTTTATCACCAACACCGAACCGAACGGTAAACATATCGTCAAGGCAGTCATTGCTTGCATCGACCATCCATAGCCGCAATCCGCTATCGCTCGCCATACGGACAAACTTTGAAAGCGTATCGAAATACTCCTCCCAGTTTTCCTTGAAACCTCCGACCGCGCTTCCGCCGTTATGACCGCCGCCAACGCTTATGAAAAGCGTGCCGTCTTCAACTTCCGTGAAGTCGGGGTCGTCCATCGGAAACACGCAAAACTGGCAGTCCCCGACTCGCTTCGCGAGTGATGACAATATGCAATATATTTCCTTGTGCCTTTCCGTTAAGTTTGCAATTCCGTTCATTTCATTTATCCTTTTAATATGTACCACTCCTATTCAATTTTAATATCTTCAGCGCACAATATGGCTATTCCGACAAACATAAGTTAAAACCTTTCGCTGATTTCACGAATGACATCGTACATCTTATAGTCCATACTATTTATGATGTAGGCGTTCTTTTCCGACTGCAAGTCCCTTATATTGTCCTCGTAACTTATCTTCGCGTTCATATACGCCCGATAGTTCTTCTCCGTCCTGTCGGCAAGGTAACGCTGGTTCAACTTCTCCACCCACTCGTCCTTCAGTTCGAGCGCGGGAGATACGGTCACGAACTCTATGCCCTGTAAGTTCATATATTCGCGGAACAACTTGTGGCTTGCCGTGAACACAATGTAGCCCTGCTCGGACAAGTGCCGTGCAAAGTTCGCATAGACCTTGTACCAGTTCTCGTCCCTCTCCCCGTCAATGTAGAAGTTGCTGCTTTCGAGGTCAATCGTATATAGTTGCCCCGCAACGGTTGACTTGCCTATTCCCTGATAACCGCAGATAATCATTTCCGTCCCCCCTTCAAGAAGTTTTCAACTACATCGCCCAAGCACTTGTACTGTCCGTCATCCGATATGAGCAACAGGTTCGGTCTTATCAACTGCCTGCCTTCCTCGTGCGGGTCGTAGTTCATCGCGTACCACCCGTCAAGCCCGCCAGCCCTTGCAAGCGTATCGAGGGTTATGGCGTTGAAGAATGTAAGGCACTCGTCCTTCAACTTGTTGTTCCATCCGCGTATGCAACCGTCGGCATCGACATCGAGTTTTATGTAGTCGCCATAGCCGTTCTCGCCGATACAGCAGAAGTCTGGCACATAGTTCATAAGCGTCCTTACGACATCATCGCCTATCACGAGTTCGTATGTCCCGTTGTCGCGGAGTTTGTCGAACACATAGACGGCGTTGCCGTTCCATTCCAAGACCTTGCCAGTCTCGATGTCTATGTTCCATATTATCTCCTGTGAACCGTCAACATAGCCAGTTACAAAGGGGAGAGTTTCTTCCGCGTCCTTTCCGATTATCGTGAACGGATGGTCGTCCTCGTTCCAGAACGGGATGTGCAGCCTGAATATAAGTTTTTGCTTTTCCATTGTAGATGTTATTTATAACCAATATATAGGAAAAAATATTTTATTTCAGATTATATGTGCAAAAAGGCGAGTCTTGCCCGCCTTTTTTTGTCATCTGGCACGCACCCGACTATTTTTCGTTCCTTTTCTTCGGTGCTTCCTCGCCCTTCGGCTCTTCTGGTTTCGGCTGTTCCGACTTTCCCGCCTCCGCCTGCGCCTGCGCTTCCTTGAGTTGTGAGAGAGTGCCGAGTGCCGAATATATCATCGCGCTGTCCGCGAATGTATATACCCCAGCCTTGCGTGCGATTTCGAGTGCCTGTTCCACTACGCTTATTGCATCTTTCAGGTTCATATCAATTAGATTTAAAAGTTACTAACATCTTATTTATACGGAGAGTGCTATCCCATATAGTTGGCTTCCCTGAACATTTCCTCCGTTTCCGCCTCGTTGTCTATGTTCAGCCTGTTCATCCTCCTTATGAGCGAGTCCTTGAAACTCCTGAAGTCCCTGTTCGCCACCACTCCGTTGTGTTCCTCTATTTCCCCGTAGGCATCGACCACGACATCATAGAGCCAGTCACCGAGCGGGTATCCGCTTCCCGCCCTTTCTATTGATACTACGCGGACATCATTCCTTTCCTTGAAATTTCTTGAATGCTCCATTTGCTTTCCTTTTTAGTTTATATGTGAATATGTTTAACTTCCTTTCCCATTTCGGCTTGTTGACCTGCCTTCTTCTCCTTCTGGTGTCCTCCCATTCCTCCCTGAACTCTGGCGAGTAGTGGTACAGTATCGTCCACAGGAGTTCCGTCCGCGTCTGCGCATCGGACAGGGATAGTGTCGTGAGGAAGTCCTTTTCGAGATAGCGTAGCAGGAACTTCTCGAAGTCCGCCTCCGACATAGGCGGGGGGCAGAGGTCGTGCGGGTTGCGGTTGAGCGTGTACCAAGTATGGAACGGCACTCCCTTCCTTGTCCATAGTCCTTCCCGCTTTCTTTCCATAGCCTAAAAGTCCAAGTTGTTTATATCTACATTCTCCGATACCTTCGGTGCTTCGGTAACAATGTCCTGCTTCTTCGAGCCTGCGCCAGAACCGCTCGGCAGACCGAATCCGTTGTCGCTTGGGTTGAAGCGTTCCGCTATGGTCTTGCCCCCGTCTGTCGCTGGGTTGAAACTCCTCGTAGCCGATGCGGTTTCCCTTGTCGAGCCTCTCGTGTCCATAACCGTATCGCCGTTTTCGTCATATACGGTGCCTTCCTCGACGAGCCTCATCTTCTTGTAGTCTATCGAGAGCACCATCTTGTGGTTCTTCCCGTAGCCGTCCCTGATTTTGAGTATCTTGAGGTTGTATAACTTGTCCGCCCTCATTGTCGCGTCCTGAATGATGCCGTAGCCTTGGTCTGCCGTGTTGAGCAAGCCCGTACTTTCGCTCATATTCGCCACCGTTATGTCCGAAGTGTCGAACCCGCTTCGGTTAATCTGCGTTGCGGTTATCACAAGTATCTCATACTTGACCGCAAGTCCGCGCAAGTCCTCCGCGAGCGTCTTGATGTATATGTATGTGTTGGAGGCATCGGAACATCGGTAGTTCCTCATAATGTTGATATAGTCGATTACGAGGACATCTATCTTTATCCCGTGCTTCTCCTGTATCTTCTTCATATAGTTCTCAACATCTATCACCGTAGCCGAGCCTGTCGGGTACTCCTTGACGAACAGCCTTCCGAGAGGTGTCAACTGCTTGCTCCGAAACGCCTGTATCCTGTCGAACATAAGACGCTGGTCGGACGCGATGCGGTTGTAGTCCTTCAGTTCTATGTCGAGCATATTCGCGCCGATACGCTTTATGATTTTTCGGTCGCTCATCTCGCAGGTGATGTAGATGACATTCTTCCCCATACGGCAGAATGTCGTGGCATCGTTGCACAGGAATATGCTGTTGTGGGAGACGAAGCCGTTGGCGTAATACCTGTGGTCAACATCGTCAACCTCTATGTCGTACATATTCTCCCTCTCCCGCGTGTTGAACGCGACCTCGACCATCTCCTCCCCGTCAGCCGTCTGCACCATATCTGGTCTCGACTGGGAGTTGAGGTTGCAGACATATATCTCGTCCCATTCTTCGTCGTACACTATGTGGGTGTCGGCACAGCGGAGCAACTTGTTCCCGTCAGTCCAGACCTCCCATACTTCGTACGGGACTGTCTTGCCTACCGTCTTGACATCCTTCCACCCGTTGTCCGTCATTATCTCCCATTCGTCCGTGTCCGCCTTCCCGACAAACTTCCTTTCGGGCTGGTGGAGGCTTGGCTGTATGCCGTATGCAAAGTTCATAATCCAAAAACCTTTTCCTTTCGATTCCTAATATATAGTTTATCTATTGCGATTTCAGTTTTTTCTTTCGGAAACCGCCTTTTCATAGTGCGGGCACTTGTCCGAGCACTTCGGGAACGACACATCATCGTCGGCAAGGCACATTTCCGTACCAGTCCCCGCGAGTTTTCCGAGATGTCTGCAATCCTTCCTTTCCATATCACTTGAACCGCCTTGTGTCGATGTCCATCTCCCGAAACGAAATGCACATAGTGTCGTTGAACGGGGTTATGAACGGATATATGCTTGTCTGACCGAACTCCCCTATTATGTCGCGGACGAGCGCGTTGAGTTCGTCCACCCGTTCGAGCGTTATGCTGTGAAGCCCCGTTGAAAACTCATACCCCTTGTATTTGCTGTTTAGAAGCCTTTTGAGGCACTTTTCGTTTCTGGGGTGCAATGTTTCGTTCTTTATGTAAACTCTCATTTGCTGGCAAGTTTTACGGTTATTTCGTTGTCCTTGTTGACTGTCGCCTGTATCACCCTCTTGTCGCCCTCGTTGTCAATCATAATGTTGGTGACGACATCGAGGAGTTTCTGCTGGATTACTCGGAGCAACGCCCTCGCACCGAGATTTTCCTTCTTCGCCTCATCGACGATGAGGGCGCGAACCTTCCTGTCGGTCTTGAGCGTATAGCCGAGTTCGGCTATCTCCTCCGTGCCAGCCTTGAGTTCGCGGTCGTATATTCGGTTGAACTCCGCGTCGCCCAAGTTCTCGAAGTAGCATATACCGTCGAGGCGGTTGAGGAACTCTGGCGCGAAACGCTTGTGGAGTTGGTTCTCTATGATTGCCTTCTGCGCATCGTCCGACTGCTGCTTCTTCTTCTCCTCGCTTCCGTAGCCAACCGACTTGTAGTCGAGCGCGGACTTGACACCGATGTTCGATGTGAGTATTATCACGCAGTCCTTGACGCTCGCCTTGCGCTGGGTGTTGTCCGTTATGTAGCCTTCGTCAAGCAGTTGGAGCAGGAGGTTGTATATCGCTGGGTGAGCCTTCTCCACCTCGTCGAACAGTATTACGCACTGCGGGTGCGCTTCGAGGTCTTTCACGAGCATACCGCCTTCGGTGTATCCGACATAGCCCGGAGGCGCACCGATGAGTTTGTTCACGCTTATCTCGTCGCTGTACTCGCTCATATCGTATCGGAGCAGGTTGTCCTCGCTTCCGTACAGTTCCTTCGCGAGTTTCTTCGCGAGGAATGTCTTGCCAGTCCCAGTAGAGCCGATGAACATATAGTTGCACATAGCCCCCTTCTTCTTCGCCACGCCGAGCCTGTTGCGCTTTATGCTCTTCGTGAGTTTGTCAATCACCTCGTCCTGACCGAACACCTGCGACTTCAATGCGTCTCCGAGCGAGCGGAGCATCGCCACGCTGTCGCTCTTGAGCGCGTTTATGTTAACGCCCGTGAACTCGTGCAGGACTTCGTATATGCTGTCAACCTCGACATTCTTCCTTGTCGTGTCGTATGTAGCCCTCGTATGCTTCGAGAGCATCTCGTTGTTGTAGTTGGTCTTGTTGAGGAGGAGTTTGTTGAAGTCTATCTCGTCCCCGCCTTCCTCCATAGTGTCAACCCAGTTCTGTGTGTGGACTTGGAAATGCTTGAGGGCATAGTCGTATTTCTCGTGAGCCACTACAGCGTTGTAGAGGGAGAAAGCCGAACCGGGCTGGTGGAGCGTGCGCTTGTTGAGTTTCCACTTGTACTTGCTTGCGCTCTCCACGAGTTTCCTGATTACATTCTTCTCGAAGCCGAACAGGTGGTCTGCCTTCTCGGTCGCGTCACCGAGCAGTTCCATCGTCTGCTCGTCCGTGAGTTCGGCAATCGCCACCTCGCCGAAGTTCTTCAGGTACGACTTCCCCTTGAATGTCGTGTTCGCGCAGAGTATCACCTTTGCGCCAGCCTTCACGAAGTTGTTGACCACGAGCAGGTCGAGGTTGTTCTCCTTCGTGTATGAGTCTATGTCGTCTATGAAGGCTACCGAGCCTTCCGCCATTATGTCGTTCATTACCGCGCAGAGCCTGTTGTCAACATCGAACGGGGTGTTTATGAACCTGTATATCTCGTCGAGTTTCACCCTTGTAACCTTCTTCCCGTACAGGCTTCCAGCCTGCGGGAGAGTGAGCGCGTATGCGATGTTCCCGACAAGTGCCGTCTTTCCGACACCGCCTTCTCCGAGTATGAGCACGCCAGTATAGTCCTGCGACAGAAGTTCCATCGCCTTGCGTGTCTCTTCGTCTCGGAACTTTATCCGTTTTGGCGATAATGTTTCAACTGGCTTCTCCGCACCGCCGTTCGTGTATATCGGGGTTCGGTTCTGCTGCTGCTGTTTTGCTTCCATTTCCATCAGTTGTGTCTTTCCTTTCCACTACTAATATATAGTGAACAGATAAGGATTTCAGAAAAATGTTCGGTGTCGGGCTTGGGCTACTTGCTTTCTTCCCATATCTTTTTGAGCATAGCGAGTTTGGACATCCTGTTGTTGCTTGACTTTGTGTTCTGGGTGCGCTCCCGCTTACCTTCGGCTTCCGAGCCGAGAGCCTTTTCAGCCTGCTGGCTGACCTTCCTTGACTTTCCGCAGTTGCAACCCATACCGCTATCTTGTTACCTTGAAGTCCTCCGTCTCCCTTTCCCTCGATGAAGTTGTTGTTGAGGTTGACTGGGATTCCCTTTTTGTTGCTGGGAATTTTGTCGCATCCTTGTTGGTGTACTCGGTCGTGAGTATGTTCGCCTTTATGTAGTCAACCACATCGCTGTCGTATGCGTCTATCGTGTCCTGAAGTTCCCTTATGGTCTTTTCGTTAGCCTCTATCGTCGCTTCAAGGGACTTTATCTTCTCGTTGGCTATGTCGAGTTGCCCGCTGTATGTGAGTGCATCCTCCTCGATTTTGACCTTGAGGTCGTTAATCGTCGCCTTGAGCGTAGCCACCGTGCTCGTGAGGGAGTTTGACATACCAGTCGCGAAGTCCACGAACTTGCCAGTGTAGAGGACTGTCTCGTCGCCCGCCGTCTTTCCGTCCGTCATCTGCGTAGTGATGTAGAATGTCCTGCCCGAAGTCGCGAGTATCCTCTTCGCCGTAGCCTTGTCAATCCTGAACACCACCTGACCGTTGACCATATCCACATTCTTGGCTTCGGTGTAGTTCTGTATGCGGATTTCGTTCTCCCCGTCTGGGAAGAGGAGATAGATGAACCCTATGTGCGTGAGGTCGAGGGGAACGCTCTCGTCAACCTTGTTGACATCTGGGCTTTCCTTATAGACCGTGAACATATAGTAGTTGTCGAACGGTGCTATTTCAAGGCACTCGTCCCCACGGTAGTAGAGAGTTCCGTTCGATGCAAGTTCTTCTATCCTCGTAGCCATCGCTTCCTATCTTTTATTCTCAAGTTCGGTTATGCCGTTGTAGAGGTCTTGCAACGAGAGTTGCTTCTTGTCCACAAGTTCCTCCGTTATGAGCGTCTTGGTGTTCTCGGTCGTGCGGAGAAGGTAAATCATATCATCCCTCCCTATGCACTTGCCGTCGATTTCATCCAATGCCACGCCGAATACGGAATCGTTGGTCGCAATCGCTTTCTCCATACTGTCGATACGCTTGTTGCACTTGTCAACGCTTCTCCCAGTCGAACAGGACTTCGCGTATATGAGAACCATAAGGCAGATTACGATTACGAACCCCCACTTGTTAAGAAAATCGGTTATCTTTTTCATTTCGGTATAATTTAATGTTTGACAATATTTACATATCCGCGAGTTGCTCGTCGTAGTCGTCGTCGTTCTCGAAGTAGTCGTCGATGGCTGGACCCATAGTCTTGCTCCTTATCGTTACTGCGGAAACATCAACGCCCATATATTCCCACGCGCCCATATTGGTTATGTGGTTTTCTCCGTTCTCGATTGTGTATCGGCTTCCCTTGAGGGTGAACTCCTCGCCGAGATTCGAGTGCGACCATCCGCCTCCGTAAGCACAGGAGATGTTCAGTGTGCTCTCTATGTCGCTCAACATATACGAGCGCACATCGCTGTCCTTGACTGGCTCTTCGCACTGTGTTTTCAATGCGACCGTATCCGCGTCAACCGTGCAGGTGATTGTCCCGCCGTCTATCTTTCGGCAGTCGTAGTTGCCAGTGAGTTCAATGTACTGCTCCGCGTTTATCGAATGGTAGTAGTCCTCGACATACCAGTTGCACTCGTCGCATTCCGCTATGTTGAGAACAACCTCGTAGTACCTGTCGTCCTTTCTTCTTACGCTGACTACATCGTTCCACTTGATGTTGTCTATCGCTACGGTGTATCCCGCGCCAGCACCTTCGTTCAGCGTGCTGGACTGTATCATCTCGTCTAATCTTTTGATGTGTATCATAGTTGTCGCCTATATATAACTTATTTATATGTTGCCGAGCCGAGAGCCTATTTCTTCCTCGACCTCGCCTTCTTCTTCGGCACTTCCCTCTCCTCAAGCCCGTTGCGTATCCGCCATTCGAGTTTCCCGCTCTTCATAATCCAGTAACTGTCCACAAGGTCGTCAACTGGCTTCACGGAGTTCGCGTCAATCGTTTCCCTCGACAGAAGTTTCCAAAGCCCCGTGCTTCTCAACAGGGCATCTTCGGAGTTCACGAAAGCCCTAATCATATCCTCCTTGTTGGCGTTGCCCTTGTATGCGAGTTTCTTCGCTTGCGCTGGCGGTATGATGTATATCACCTTCCCCCCGAACTCGTGGAATAGTTTTTCCCGAAGTATCGAGTTGTACATAATGAGGTCTATGAACGAGTTGCCCTTGCTTCCGAATGCGAAGCCTTCGAGCGAGATTGTCGCTATCTCGTAGTCCTCGCAGGGTATCGTCTGCCGTATCTGCTCGACAATGTGCATTGCGAGGGCATATGCGTCCTTTATCTTCTGCTGCTGCTCCTCTATGTAGTCGGTCTTGTTGTCCGCCTTGTACCTTATGTACGGGGCAAGTCTGACTGTGCCTATGAGTCTGTTGTGCCACATAAACTCCTTTGTCGGGTTCGGTCTCTGCCACTGCTTTCCGTCGCAGTTGAAGAGGCTCAACCACCTGATGCTGTTCCCGTTGGTCTCTATGCACACCGCTGGGGAGTTTATGCTGAAGTCTATCCCTATGTGAACTATGTTCGCCATTGTCCTATCTTATTACATCGGCTATGATTGAGTCGTTGCCGAGTGTGAAGTTTTCGTCTATGCAGGTTATGTCTATAATCGGGTTGTCGTTCACGAGTTCGCCAGATACCACTATGCACTCGCAACCGTAGCCCATACCGTCCGTCTGGTGTCCGCTCCTGCAAGCCTTGTCGGTGTATATCTTTATCCTGTGCGTGTTGAGCGTCGCCTTCGGGAGTGTCGGGAACACTATTCGGAGCGTCTGACCGTTGTGCCAACTCGAAAGGCTGTCGTCAATATAGACCTCTATGTCGTGCTGGCAGAGTGCCACGGCATCCGTGTGTATCCTGACCATATTGTTCCCGTCAACCATTATGCCGACTATCCTGTTGTCGCCCCTCTCCGTGTTGCCGAGTGAAATCGGGTTGTCCTTGCCTATCACTCCGAACGACTGGTCGTTGACGAGCGTCACGGGGCATTGCTGCCAGCCTATCCCCTTCAACGCTATGCGGGCGGACTTGTTGTCCCCAGTGTCTATGTCTATGCCGTAGCCAGACTTTATCACATCAAGTCCGAGAGCGAGGCTGTTCGGGAGTTTCCCCTCCACGAGTTCGTCTATCCGCCTTCCGTTGTTGTATATGATGTCGAGTATGGCGTTGGTGTCGGAGAGTGCTATGCCAGCGTCCTCCATCGTCCGTTCGAGTTCGTCCACCCTCTTCTTGAGCGCGTCCACGCTGTATATGGACTTGATTATCGTTTCAAGTTCATTGTATTTCCTTGCGAGTTCATAGTGCTCGTCCCGAATGTGCATAAATGTGTTCGTGCATTCCTGAATGCGCATTATGGCATCCGCGAACAAGCCCATCGAATATGTGTTGTACTCGTTGACGAGTGTTGTTATCCCCTGCTTGTTCGGCTCTATGTCTATGCGCAGGTTCAACTTGAAGCCGTATGAGTTGCCGTTGACCGCCCCCTCCGTCGGCTTGTACTTCGGGTATCTCTGGACATACTCGCCCCCGTTCACCGAAATAACATCGTCGAGGAACATAATCCCGTAGAGGTTGCTTGTCCTGCTCCCGTCCCCCTTGTCTATTATGTCGTAGTACACGAGCACCGCGTTGAACTCGAATGTGTCCGCCATTCCGCTTGCATTGTACTCGTCCATAGTGTTGACGCTCGCGTTGTTCATAATGTCCCAGTAACTCTCCGCGTCGAAGTCTATGCACACGCCCTCGTTGTCGCTGTCCTCCGTTATGTAGCAGTCGTCCTGCCCGTTGCCGTTGACATCGTATATCGCGCAGTACGAGAGTTCCTCTGGGTTGTCGTCAGCCTCGTCCGAAGTGTAGTTCGGGTTCTCCTCCCCCTGACCGAATATCGTCGAGCGGTTCTCGCACTCATAGGTCGTGTCCTTCGCGAATATGTCGTTCTCGCCAGTGTTGTCGTTGAGCCATAGTATCTTCGGGGTGTAGCCCGCTTCCGCTGGGGTGTGTATGTAGAGTTCGGTGTAGGCATCCGAGTTTATGTCAACATTGTTCGTGATGTCTATGTTGCCGAGATACTGCACCACCCTGCTGTATGCTTCCGTCCCCTCGTTGCCCTCTATGCGCCTTGTGCGTGTCGGCACGACTTCGCTTCCCTGCACAGCCTCTCTCCACGAGATTGCGCCAGTGTGGTACATCCAGTGCCAGAACACCCTTTCGGCAAGGCTTCTGTGCGTGTCCGTCGGGACGCTCCTTGAAATGAGGCACTCCTCGAAGTTGAACACATAGTTCTGGAGCATAGTCGCGAGCATATAACTCGTCTTTTTCTTGTGCTCTATGTTAGTCCACCACTTGAACCTCTCCCCGCTGGTGATGTCCATCTTGTTCCCCGTCGGCTGTGCCACGACCGTTGTCGGGGAGTAGGCGTTTATTATGTCAGGTATGTTGAGGAGGGCGAAGTGCGAGAACCTGAACTCAAGCACCGAACTGTTGCCCAAGCACTTGCTCAAATCCTTCGCAGCACTGCTGAATGTGTAGAATGTGCTTCCCTGCCTGTTGAGTTTCTTTAATAACGGAGTGTATGCCATTTTCTTGTAGTGTTTGGTTATTATTTATAGTCGTTCTCCCTTACGAAGTCGTCGAACGACAATATCGTCTTTTGCTTCGGCTGGATAGCCGTAGGAAGCCTGCGCCTTCTCCTTCTTCTCGGTCTTTCGAGCATATCGCCGCTTCCGGGTCTGCCGTCGCTTGGGAACTCTATGTCGCCCATCCCCGATACTGGCGGGTTGGGGTTTCCCTCGCACTCATCGACCTTCATACCCCTTGCGAGATACCTGAAGTCCGAATACTTGGTGCGGGTGTTGTGGCTTCTCGCCACCCTCCCTATCTCGTCGGCTATTCTCCTCGCGGTGTTCACATCGAACAGGTTGAGGCATCTTGCCGTACAGCCCACGCAGTGCGACACCTCGTCAGAGCCGTAGTGTATGAGGAACTGGATATGCCTGTCGAAGTCCTCGACCATTATTCCGCCCATCCGTCCGCTCACATTGAATCCCGACTTCCTTTCGGGTTCCATCATACCTGTCCTGCTGTTGAATTTCCATTTCATAATTCCGCAAAGATACCAGTTATCAATACCCGCTATGCGGTATATCATAACAATCTATTATATAATATTTATATATAACACCATACGGCATAAAAAATGAGGGCGGGCGCATTTGGGGATGCTTCCGCCCTCCGAGTATTAAGATGTGTAAAAATATCCCTGCCTACTGCTGTTGCCTGCGACCGAACCTCTCGTCATACCGCTTGCTTGCGACCGAAGTCTCGATTATGCGCTTGTCGGCATTGACATTCTTGATGATGAGGTCAATCTGCGAGCCAGTTTCGTATGTGTGGTTCTCGAAGCGTGCGATAGCCGTGATTACATCATATTCGTCCAGCCAGATGAAAACGAGGTTTCCGCTTACATTCTGGATAGTTCCAGTAACCTTCGTGCCGACATTGAGGCTTTCCTTTATGGAGTTCCAGATTTCCCTTGAACGGAAGTTCTGGGTAGCCATAATCGTCTGGGTGTCGATAATCGTGTCGATGTAGAAGTCGATTTCGGTCTCCTCGACCACAAGTTCGTTGTTGGCGAACATTGCGGTAAGTTCCTCTCCCATATCGGTTGTCGGTATCTTCGCGCAGGATGCGTTGAGGAATGTGACGAGGATGTAGTTCACGCCAATCTTCGTTACCGTTCCCCTGTACTGCCTGTTCGGTTCTGCTTCGAGGTTCTCTGCAATCTGCACGAGTTCGGCACTGCGGAGTATCTTGAGGTAGTCCACGTGGGAAACGACAATGCTGTCGTGCTGCGCCGAATATGAAATCGGAACTACATTGAGTTTCTTTCCGAGAAGCGAGGAGTAGTCCTTCAACTTGTACGGCATTGCGAACGAACCGGGCATAAAGCACTTGACATCGTTTATGTCAACGCGATACCCGCCGTTCACCTGCGCCTCTATCGTACACTCCCAAGCGGTCTCCTTCTTCGCCTTCGCGCTCGCCTCTATGAGTTCCTTCTTCGTGGAGAGCATAAGGCTGTGTTGTGTGCTTATGGCAATCTTCCCGCCAGCCTGCTTCGTCACGATGACGGGCATCCTGTAGCGTGCGTTCTCGTCGAACAGTGACGGGTCGATGTGCTTCTCGCTCTTCACATTCGATACGAGCGAATACTTCGGCGAAAGTTCAAAGTAGTACCTGTCGCCAGACTTCTGCACTATCGCGTTGTCGAGGAGTTGCGTTCCGCTTGACTTCTCAAACTCTGCACAAGCCTTGATGTCGTCCCTGCTTATGCCACGGTATCTGTTAAGGAGTTCGAGCGCGTATGGCTCTTTGCTTAAAATCTTCTCACCCTTCTCTACGGGTATGTTAAGGATGGTCTCTTCAAAATCAACGGGGTTTGTGATTTTAATCCGCTGGATGTTCATATAGTCTATCTCTTTTTAGTTAAACAAAAATGAAAAGTAAAATATAAGTTATATATTATTTATAAATTGGCATTTTAAGAAAAAAGGACACCCGCGTCCGCAGGTGTCCTTCCAATTTTAGATATGAGAATAATATGCGCTAATCTTCCAGCACGGTTATCGCCCCGATTTTCTTTATCGCGGAGAACACTTCGTCCTGACTTCTGGTGGTCGGGCTGAACATCGGCTTGCCCCATCCGAACTTGTCCGCGCTGGTCTCGGATGTGAAGGTCTTCCTGAAATTCTCATCCGTTATCATATACTTCAGGTTGAGTGCGCTGTTGTAGTCCGCGTTCAGTCCGTTTATGTGCCTTTCCTGCGAAGCCCTTACGACCTCCTTCGGTGCGAGTACGGTCTTGCCGTCCTCTATTACCGCGTACAGTGTGTGCGTGGTGGAGTCTATGTACGAAGTGTACTGGGACGGCACGAGTCCGACCTGCAACCTGCCAGAGTTGGCAAGCCCTATGAACCTGTCCTTCGTTTCGGCGAAGTGGGAGACCTTCATAATGGTTTCGGTCACCAGACTTCTGTATGTAGCGGACTGACCTTCGTCGGTTATCCTTATGTCCGATACGCATCCGTTCTCATCGGCTACGAGTTCATACCAGTTGGGGTGCTTTGATATGCTCTTGCTGGCTTTCGCCTCATCGAGCGTCTTGCCGAGCAACTTGTCGAAGTTGAGCAGTTTCTTTATGCTCTCTGGCTTGTCGCTCTTGTACTTCTTGGCGAATGTGGCGGAGGTCAGGTTTTCGAGCGCAATCACATTGAAGCCGTTTTCATCGAACTTGTGGTATGCGTATGATATTGCGTTGGACACGCATCCTACAATCTTCTTCTCGATTGTGTGCATAGTGTCGAGCAACGCCTGCGCCTCTGGGGTGTACCTGAACTTCTTTGAGTCGTCGAAGCGTCTCTCGTCCATATTCTCCTTCCTGTCGGTGTCGTCATCGGTGTAGCCCATCGCCTTGTCGTATTCGCTGTGCGCGGAATAGTATTTCTTTTTCTGTGCGAGGTAGCCCTTTATGAGCCTTCTGTATTTTATTGCGTTTCCGATGTATATGGCTTCCAGCGGGTGCTTGCCGTCGTTGTACTTGTCGAAAACCTGCTTCATAACCCTTTCGATTGCCTTTTCGAGTGCTATGAGTTTCTGCGTTTCCCTGAATGTAGCCCTGCTTATGCCTTCCTCCGTCCTCTTCCCATATACCGTTGCGCTTATCGCTGGCGTTTCTATGGGGAGTATCGTGAGGAACTTCGTTGCTGCGGCAACGATGTAGTCCCACATCGGCTTCGGTGCGAGTTTCATTATCTCGCCGTCCTTCGCGAAATATTCGTAGAAGTTAACGAAGTCTGGAATGTCCTTCGGTGATGCGCTGAATACCGTGTACGAGTGCTTGATGTTGACATCCCCGCCCAGAACGGTATCCTCGTTGAAAGTCGGCTTCTCCTTGATGAAATTCTTTGTCGCTGTAATCGTCAGGTATATGTCGTTCTCGTCTGCCGTGAACTGCAACGAACTCCCGTGCGTGTTCATTATGTCGATGAGGTCGCGCCCGTCCCCGCCTATCGTGTCCTTTCTTCCGTACAGGTCGAACACGACACTTTTCCTGTTTATGGGAATTGTGAGCAGGTATCCCTTCGCGTTTTCCTTGCGTGAAATCCTTATGTCGCCTATTTCCAGTATGGAGATTGTGCGTCCGCCCTTGTATGTGCATTGTCCAGAGTGTTCAAGTGCCTTGACGGACAAATCGTAGTAGAGTTCGGTTATGCTCTCCTCGTTCTTCTCGAAGAACGGCTGGAGCAGGCGCAGGCGTTGTATCGTCTTGTCGAACTTGCCCTTCGTGTTGTTTGCTTCGAGGTATTCAATCCTGCTGGCGAAGTTCTTTGGCTTCATCAGATACCTTTCCGCCATCTCCCTTACGACCTGCATCTTCTTCGTGCCGTCATCGGTGGCTTCGGTTATCTCCTCGAACTTTATCTTGTCTGGGCGTGCGTTCGCCAGCATCGAGGCGTAGTTGGCGCATACAATCTGGACGAACCCGCTGTACGCGAACTGGCTTTTTGACAAGTTCATCGAGTTCTTTGCCGAAAACGCCTTGCCCTCTTCGGAGTTCAGGTAAACATTGAAAATCAGGTTCACCGCGTGCGTCGCGCTGTATCCCTTCGAGAAAAGGACATAGAACGGCTTTTTCGACCAGTCTATGAGTTCGCCCTTCGGCTTGTCCTCGTCGCTTGCGTTCTTCTTGGCGGGCATCGTGCCCCCGATTGCGTACTGGTAGTAGCCGAACTGTCTCTTCTCGGCTGGAAGTTGGCTTGCAAACTCGCCTATTGTCTTTGATGTCAGGTTCTTGTGTATGAACTCGGAGAAATGGTTGCCCTGCTCCGCGTTTTCCGCGATACACTTCGTTATGTCGTCTGCCGTCAGGTCGCCCTCTATGACCTTTACCTTGAACTTGTACGATAGCGTTGCTTCGTCATCTTTCTTTTTTCTGTGTGCCATTGCCGTTTGTTTTAATTATTTCTATCTGTTGAATTTTGCGTTTATCTCAAGTTCCTCCCCGTCTTCGTATATCGGGGTGTCGGTGATGTCGAATGTCATTATGCTGTCGAGCCTTTCGACATTCTCGCCGCTGTCGTCCGCAGTGTCGTCTATGATTACGCGGGGCGACATATAGAGTTTCACTCCGTCCGAGAGCATATCCTTCACGAGCCTTCCGTTCGGGGTGTTGAGCAGTTCTATCTCGCCAGTGATTTTCTTTCCGTCCTCGCTTGCGCTGGCACTTGTGATTTTGTGCGTTGCGTTTTCGAGTGCCTCCGCGTTGAGCAAAGTTTCTATCCTTGACGGCATAGTGAACGCCTCCCAACCGCTTACTGGTATCCCTTCGCTTCCGTGTCGGAGGCTTCCAGTTACGAAGCCGTTTTCCTCTATCCTTTCGTTGAATGACTTGACAGCCATCTCTATGCTGTCCTTTGTGTAGATGCGGTCGTCAGCCTTGCTGAACAATCCCAATGTTACTTTTATCTTTGTTGACATAGCCTGTCGCTTTAATGTTTCCTTTCCAACACTAATATATAGTTAATAAATAGGAATTTCAGAAAAAAAGTGGTGGCTTATAAAACCGAAGAGCCACCGAACTTCCAGCGACACATACGATTCGCTGTCCGAACTTTACAGCCGCAGTGTGTATATTTGTTGGGGGACTGCGGTTTGCTTCGGATAGGTACGCTCCCGCCTACTCGTGCGCACATTTCGGCGGGCTTTGTTGCACAGGTGGAAGGAATCGAACCCTCACCTATGGTTTTGGAGACCACCATTCTACCATTAAACTACACCTGTGTAGTCGTTTGCAAGCCCCGTTTCAGGGACTTGCGCATAACACCCGTTTAGCCGACATAAAGGCGTGCGCAAGTTTGAAAGCGGATTTTTTGTAGCCCGACCGGGAATCGAACCCGAATCTACGGTTTAGGAAACCGCCGTTCTATCCATTGAACTATCAAGCCAGTATGATGGCATCCGTCCTGCGGTATGCCACAACAATTATCATTTTGCCGCCTTTTGGTAGTTCGTTGTCAGCACCCGTAATACGGTATGCCACAACAATCATCATATTGAGCGAACTCCGCGTACTTCCGTTGTCAGCACCCGTAATACGGTATGCCACAACAATCTCATCAATGTTCAGAACCTCTTTCCCCTGATTGTCAGCACCCGTGATACGGTATGCCACAACAATATGATATGTGTAATTTGCCTATATCCAGATTATTGCGGTGCGTGCGGGACTCGAACCCGCGACCTCCAGCGTGACAGGCTGGCATTCTAACCAACTGAACTAACGCACCATTTGGACTTGCACGGCTTGGTGGCACGGCAGTGATGACCTTCAGTACAAGAAAACAAATTAAAGAAACAGTCATCCTCTAATAGCCTATAAACTTTTCTTGTTTGAGTCCGTGACATTTGCAAGTCATACAAGTCCTCTCGTTCTTTGTCTTTGTCTGCGGTCAGTACGAGACTCGAACTCGTGAACACCTGCGTGACAGGCAGGTATGATAACCAACTTCACCAACTGACCAAATCGCGGTTATTTCCACATCCACCGCGAGTAGTGATACCGTATGGAAAAACCTAATGAAATTTAGGCATTTCCTTCCTGCTTCGCAGAACCACCGCTTTTTAGGTTGCATAGGCAACGGTCATCCACGGTTGGGTTCTCCACAGGCTTGTATTCGGCAGTACGGCTGCCTATAACCCTTGCACAGCACCATAAGTGCTATGGTTGAATCATATCCCTCTTCAACAATAATCCTCATCGGGACTTGAACCCGAACTTCCTTCTTGCTTGCACACAGGATTACTTTTACGGTTGCCTCACCAACCTCTCTGCGCTGATGTTATCTCGGAGCGAGGGTTTTCCAGTTCCCCTTCAGTTTGGATTGTCGTGTGTTCGCCATTGTACTCCCTGCGGGAATCGAACCCGCATTACGAGATTGAGAATCTCGCGTCCTGACCGTTAGACGAAAGGAGCGTATCGAGAGTTTCTTTTCCCTCCCAAGCCACTACCTTATCTTTTTGAATGGTCGTAAGTTCGGAAACGACCATTGTTGCCACACCGAGTGCAAGCCCGCTGACCACTCGCTTGACCGCAAGCACCTCCCATTTTTATCTGGGGCTTCCGTGACTGCGACTTGAACGCATACCATACCTGCGCTCGGCGTTATGCCTCTGACCATTTATGTAATGACAGCGTTTGTTTTGTAATGTGCTACGGTTAGAGGCTGTCATACCGTATGGAGAAACCTAATGAAATTTAGGCATTTCCTTCCTGCTTCGCAGAACCACCGCTTTTTAGGTTGCTTACGCAACGGTCATCCACGGTTGGGTTCTCCACAGGCTTGTATTCGGCAGTACGGCTGCCTATTATGGTGGCTGGCACTTAACGATGTAGTGCTTTCCGTTGGCTTTCACAACCGCCTTTACGCGTCATTATCCAACCGCCAGCCTGCGTCCGCCTCACGGCGGTCGCTTCAATTACAACTAAAAACAGTATGTAATCTACAGATGATTGATTTTTGTCGTTGGGCGAGCAGGACTCGAACCTGCTATAACGGCTTCAGAGACCGTTGTGTTACCAATTACACTATCGCCCATCCGTGTGGAGATTGCGGGAGTCGAACCCGCGACCTTCTGATTGCGAACCAGATGTTCTACCAACTGAACTAAATCCCCGTAAAAGCCGAGAGGCTGTTCCGCACAGCCTTTCGGGAATGATAAATATTTATTAAAGCCTGTTACTTTAAAAAAGTGGGACACATCTCGCTTGCCCCTTCGCCCCTCTCCCGAAGGACTGCGTTTCGGCTTCACACAAGTTCTTGTCGCTGGCTTCCACCCGCAGTGGCAGCGTTGCAAGCCCCCGAAATTGTTGAGCCACAAGCAGGAATTGAACCAGCAACCTGCGGTTTACGATACCGCCGTTCTACCAGTTGAACTATTGTGGCTTTTGAAAAATGAAGTTTCTTGAGGTATCCCGTGAACCGCTATTGCATCATTCGTCGCTGTCACGGGAGCGGAGTTCTACCGCATTGAAACGGAGGTCGGATGCAAGTTCCCCCGTACTGCTTGTTTAGAAGGCAAGTCCTCTATCTCTCCAATGCGTTTAGGAAAAGGCGGGCGTTGGTGTAAAACTATGGAAAAAATACTTTCGCCCACCTTGTCCACAGCCTATGTGTTGAGCGGGAAACGGGACTCGAACCCGCGACCCTCGGCTTGGGAAGCCGATGTTCTACCACTGAACTACTCCCGCGATTTAAAAAAGCGTCAGAATGTTTTAACCAGACTAAACTATATGACCTTGTTAGACCATAGAGGAGATTTGAACTCTAAACGCAATGGTCTTGCGCAATCGCATCGCATTCACTTCTTTCCGACCATACCGCCAAGATATTCGCGACTACCCGACAATATGTTGCTTGGCGGAGAGTAAGGGATTCGGACCCCTGCCGCCAGAGGCGGGCTTCAGATTAGCAATCTGACCAGTTACCACTCCTGCAACTCTCCGTGTAAATGGAAACATTGTGTTGGACTCGAACCAACGCCCCGCCATTACCTCGGTCATAAGTACCGTTAGACCTCGACTTTGCTTGCGCTTTCAGGAAGTTCCCAGTAGGTACTTGCACTTCCATCCAATGCTTCCGTGTGATAATGGGTGTCTGGCGAGGCTCGAACTCGCAACCTTTGGAACCACAATCCACTGCGCTACCAGTTGCGCCACAGACACCGTTATATGCACACCCGACCTCCGCGCCCGATGCGCAGAGGTGGTGTCCTTTTTTTTTTGTCCTATTCCTTTCCCTCTACCGACTGGTACTTGTTCCCGTCATTTGGCATCTTGCCCTTGATGAGATAGCCCGATACGCCACCCGCTATGAATGCGCAGGCGCACATAAGTTCAGTCCAAGCGAAACTTATTGTCGGCTGTACGAGGTGAAGGATTATGCCTGTTGCGACCACCGCTACGGTGATGCCGATTGCTGTCCATTTCTTCCAGTTCATATTCAAAAAGTTATATTATGTTATTGTTCTTTCGTGCCTGTGTCTTCCCGAATGGACTCGAACCATCAGCCTTCTGCTCCGGGGGCAGACGCTCTATCCAGTTGGGCTACGGGAAGTATGCTTTCATAATTTAAGGCGAGTGTTGCCATCCCACTGATTTCTTGGCTCGCCGTGCGTTTTGCGGAAACATAGCCACTGCATTATTCACGGCAACTCCCCGAAGCAATCGGGTTTAAGAAAGGCAACATCGACCTTGGTCGTAAGTAAGTTGTCAGCACCCGTGATACGGTATGCCACAACAATACTTGTAGATAATCGGAGCACCGCGACCACAGCGAGCCGATGGCAAAGTTCCCCCTGCGAATTGGGGGCGTGCTGTAAGTTTCACCAGATGCCCTACCGTCCGTCTGATGCTGGTCTCCGTTTAAAGCCCCTTTCCAGATTGGGGAGCAGACCTGTCTTATGGTTTGCGCACAACGCGCTTCCCCCTATCGGGAGATTTCGGGGCTGGAACGCTGTCTGCCGTTCTCGTTAAGCCGAACAAGTCGGCTCGACCCAGATGCCCCGCGAGGATATATCGTTTCACCTCGGTTGTCAGTACTCGTAATACGGTATGCCACAACAATTTGACTGTTGAACGAGCGGCAAAGGTATATGTTGTCAGCACCCGTAATACGGTATGCCACAACAATCCATAACTTCCAGATTTGCTCGCCTATGGTAGTTGTCGGCATCCGCCCTGCGGTATGCCACAACAATTTCATCATTCCACTTGTCGCTCTTGCAGTTGTCAGCACCCGTAATACGGTATGCCACAACAATAAACAATAGACTTTCAGCAATTCATTGATGGTTGTCAGCACCCGTAATACGGTATGCCACAACAATCGTAATGTTCGTATGTGGTGAGCAGGGAGTGTTGTCAGCACCCGTAATACGGTATGCCACAACAATAATTCACAATATATTGAAATTGTATAATATGTTGTCAGCACCCGTAATACGGTATGCCACAACAATTACGGTATCTGCGAATGGCTGTCTCCGAAGTTGTCAGCACCCGTAATACGGTATGCCACAACAATTTCCAGTGCCTTGCACCTCCACGCTGCAAAGTTGTCAGCACCCGTAATACGGTATGCCACAACAATACGATATGTGTAATTTGCTTATATCCAGTTTCCGACATTGCCTTCCGCTTCGGAAATTTTGTCCGAAACCTGTTGTCGGCAATGTGCGTTTGTGTAAAAACCGCCACGATAACCCGTAGGGTGGCGGAAATTTTATGAAATTAAAAACGGTTGCGCTCTTTAATAACCACCCGCTCCGCGTGCCGTTGCTGGCGACACGCGCCCGACTTCCACGGGTATTTAACTCTTCGTGTCTGGGTGGTTTTCTACCAAAATGTTATAAGATGGTAGCGGGGGGCGGACTCGAACCGCCGACCTTCAGGTTATGAGCCTGACGAACTACCAACTGCTCTACCCCGCAATATTGCCGCACCGCCCCGACTCGAACGAGGACTTCAGGACGGGTTTAGCGTCCTTGCACTGCCAGTATTATGCTACGGTGCGTGGTGGGTTGGGCGGGTTATCGTACCGCCTTTGCTTATTCCCCGCATTTCTGCGGAACGCCAGAGTTCCACTGGTACACGCTTGTACTTTGCGCTTGACTTTTCGCACCACCGCGTCCAGACAGCGAATTTGTAACTTCGGAAATCTGGTGTGAGGGGGGTGCTTGGTGTTACGGATAAGGCTTGCGGTTCGATGCCTTCGGTGTCCTTCGGCTCAAGAAAACTTTTAAAGAGGCAGACACCCTTGCTGTATGTACCATTATTCTTTTCTTGATTCAGTGCATCTCACCGCCCTGCCAGCCCGTTTGCGTTTGACTTGACGAGTTTCAGAGTACATTGGGCGTACGGTTTCATCGCATACGGTGTCCTTCGGCTCAAGAAACTTTTAAGAGGCAGACACCCTGTTATTTGACATTGTTGTTGGATTTTTTATGCTTTCTTGATTCAGTGCAATTCACCATAGCCCGTTATACTCCTACTTGACATCTAAAAAGTTTGTGCCACCTGCGGGAATCGAACCCGCATTTCCTCCCCTTTATCCGACTGCTCGGCATCGGGGGTGGTTTCCTGCCGTTGGAAGAAGATGACCACCTGTCGGAACGACAGGTGTGAAGATTAAAAAATAATATAAAATGAAAAATATAATCCTAAAAACCAAAAAGGTGCTGTGCGAGCAATGTCGTCGTCCGACAGCACCTCTACACACAAAACAAAATCAAATCGTGGGAGAGGGAGGACTCGAACCTCCGAAGGGTTGCCCCGCCTGATTTACAGTCAGGTGCGATTGCCACTACGCGACTCTCCCTCCTTTAAAGGGCGTATCGCTACCGTATGGAAAAACCTAATAAATCAGTTTCTCCTTCCTGCTTCATCCTGCCACTACTTTTTAGGTTCATTGCTGAACGGTCATCCATAGTCGGGCAGTCCACAGGCTTAAATTCGGCAGTACGGCTGCCTATTGTTCGTTCGCCTTATTATTTATACGCTTATGGTTTAAGGCAACCATAATGCAATAGGCGTTGTTGGGTTTATTGGTTGTTTATAAAATCTATTAAATTTTATTGAACCGTTTGATACGCCCTTCACAAAATAAAACCAATCTATGAAAAAATGAAAAAAATGAAAAATTGAAAAAGTGAGCACGGAGAAGGATTTGAACCTCCGATGGGCTTGCGCCCATACCGCCCCCGCTTGCCTTTCGGCGAGCAAAGAGCGGCGCAATCAGCCACTCTGCCACCCGTACTTGTCTAAAGGAAGCCTCTCCGTTGCACCCGTTGAAGCACTTTGCGCTCCGAAGCGGTTTCCTGTATTTTTGGGCTGTGTCAACATTTCAAAGACCTTCTGTCGATTTCGGACTGGCTTCCCGATTTCACCTCTTGTGCTTTGCTTGGCTTGTCGTTCCGACCAATCTTTCTTCACTACTAATATATTGGGTTTCCCAATAAAGTTCAGAAAAATTTTCATTTTTTTTCACTACCACCTTCCGTAGTCCGTAATGTCCTGTGTTTCACCTGTTTTCGTGAATGTAATGGATATTCCCACGCCTATTCCCGAAGTGTCGTCGAACGAAAACGAGAAGTCTTGGAGCGAAATTCCCTCGGATTTCATCCGCTCCCTGATGAATTTCTGCGCCTTCTTCTGCTCCGCTTCGCTGATGTTCAGGTAGCACAGCGGAAGTGATATTTCCTTTTTTCTCGCTTTCATTTCGCTTATATATAACTTATTTATATATTGTGTGGCATCAGAACTTTATGTTCTTTACCGTGAACGGATACTCGTACTGCTTGTAGAGCCTTCTCCTCTCAATCGCGTGGACATAGGTGTAGTTGGACACAGAGCCGTAGCGCAGGTCGTCCACTATGTCTATGATTGTAGCCTTGTTCTTTTCGGCATCCTCCTTGTCCTTCAACCTCAATGCACGACCTATGGACTGGATTACCATAAAGAGGCTCTTGTAACTCTCGGTGAACATCACATTGGAAATCTGGTTGCACGATACGCCAGTGCTCAATGTCTGGTATGACGCGACGAGCAGAGAGCCGTCGTTAGCCCTGTTCATCTCGGCTATGATTTTCTCCCTCGTCTCCTTTGCGGTCGCACCGTCTATGTAGTATATGTTCCTTTCGGGCATAATATCCTTGAGCCTCTCGTACATCCGCTTGCCGTATTCGATGTGGTGGAACAGCACGAGCGTATTCTTCGTGCATTTCCCTATGAGTTTCATTATGAAGTTGAAACGCTTTTCGTTTTCTATGACGAAGTTGCGTTCGAGCGCGAGTGCCTCCGCACCCTTCTTTACCCCGCGCAGGTACTTTATCGCGTTGCCGAGGTTCGCCTTCGCCTCGTCCGTCGCGTAGTCGAGCGTGAGTTGGGTTATCTTGCAGGACGATATGTAGCCGAGTTCCTGCAACTGCTTCGCCTTTATGTCCGTCACTTTCGGACCCAAGTATTCGAGCAGGGTTAGATACTCCGCCGACTTTTCCTTCGGGAGAGTTCCCGTCACGCCGAATCGGTAGTCGCAGTGCCACAGTTGCTCCATAACGGTCTTTATGCTCTTCGCTGGCAACTTGTGGGTTTCGTCCACGACCACTATCGAGGTTTTCCCGAACAGGTCAGAGCCTTCGTTGACCTTGATGACGAGCGACTGGTATGTGCCGATTATTATGTTCTCGTCCCCCTTGAGTTTCTGACCTCCGCACACTCCCCCGACCTTTATCGGGAGTTTCTCGCTGTTGTATTCCTTGAAGTCCTTTATGCCCTGTAGCACGAGTTGCACGGACGGCACTATCATAAGGACTTTCCCGCTGACCTTCTTCGTATCGAACAGGTACGCAAATACCATAAAGCACACGAGCGTCTTTCCGCCACCAGTGGTGAGTTCGCTTATCGAGAGCCTGTACTTCAATATGTTGAAGGCTGCCTCAATCTGGTAGTCGCGGGGCATAATCCCGTCCGCGAAGAACCTTTCGCACCAAGCCCTGAAACTTTCGAGCGTTATCTCGTTGTCCCAGAGGTTCTCCACCCCGTTCAACTTCAATTCAAACTTGTGCTTCTCGCATATCGAGCGCAGGTATTCGTAACTCCCTATCGGGAGGCTTGCCCCAGATATGAACTCTATGTTGCCGTCCCATATCTTCTTCTTGTAGAGGGGGCTGAACTTGTATCCTTCCGCCTTGCGCGTATAGTCCATCTTCAACTGGTTGTACTCGCTTTCCGTGCAGTTGGTTATGAGCATACGCTTCTTGTTTTCTCCTATTTCGACCGTTATCATCTTGCTTATATATTGGCTATTTATTGCTATATTTCGAGGAAGTCCGTGAATATGAATGTCGGTGTGCTGGCGAGAGCCTTCGGCACGGTGTCGAACAGGGGCATAGTGCTGTTCTCGGTGTTCCTGCCGAGAGAGGCGTATGCGCTTGCACAAATGTCGAGCAGGCTTCCGAACTGGTTGATGAGTATGAGGTTGTCCTTCGTCATCGCGTTGTTGAACTTGTCGTTGTGTATGAATACCTGCCTGTTGATTTCGTCCGTCGCCTTTTCGTCAAACCAGTCGCGAAGCCTTATGCCGAGCGCGGACACTCCGACCTTCGCGTTGAGTGCGGGATTGGCATCGTCCGTGAATGTAAGTATGCTGTCCGTGTTCTCTGGGAGAGGTGTCGTGGTGAACGACACGGAGTTAAGGTTCGGGAACACATCGAGCGCGAGCGCAATCTCCACGAAGTTGAAAGCCCTGTATATGTTGTCGTCAAGGCAGAAAAGTTCCCCGTCCTTGTTGTGTTTCACAGCCACCGCATAGAGCACCCTTCTCCTGTCGGCAAGCAGGAACTTGAGGTATTCTGGCGAGAACATAGTCACCGCCTCGTCCCTTGTGAGCCTGTACATTTCCGCGTCCGCCATAGAACCTTTCACATCGAGCGGTATCTCTATGTCGTGTACGAGCGAGCATATCGAACTGTTGATTTCAGTTATGTCCATTGTTCTTCCCTTTCCTCCTTTTCAGTTTCTTTTCCTTTATGGCACTCTTGTTGCCCGTAACATAATCCTCGATATATTTGAGTTCTTCAAGGAACTCGTCACCGTTAAGGTTGTACTGTTCGAGCATTTCCCTTTCCCCGCACCAGTGTTCCGTCATATAGTATCGGAGCGTTTCCTCGCTGAATTTTTTAAGCGGGTTGGTCGCCTCCGCTTTCTCCGCCTTTGTAAACACCCATTGCGGAGTTCTCTTCCAAGCCCGTGCCACCCGTCGCCAAGTTTCCACTATGCCGAGAGGGTTAGCCTTTAGTGCGTTCATATTGTTTGCGCTTACGGGGTACTGGATTGAGAATATGCGGTTTATCATAAACGACTGCTTTGTTTTCTCGTAGTCCGTGATGTCGTACCACACCTCATCGCTGTTTGTAAACATACGCTTCACCAAGTCGTATGCACCCTCCTGCTTCCTGCTTTCGTATTCGTTCCATTCGGCTTCGAGTTCGGTTTGCAGTTTCGCCTCGTCCTCCGCCTCCTTTATGAAGTTTCCGAGCAGTTCCTTTGCATTTGTACTCATACTTGCTTCTCCTGTGTTAAAAAAGTTTCTTGCTGTTCCGTTCAAAGTTTTCGTTCCACTGCCTCTTCAATTCCTGCCTGAAGTATTCGTCGCTTGCTTCCCTTATGGTATTCCTTGCGTTCGCCTGCGACCGCGTGAAGTTGATGAGACATTTGCCGAGTTCCTCCGAGTTCATACTTTCGTCATAGCCCATAATCCTCGCCCGCGAACTTCCGCCCCATATCTTGTGGTCTCTCAAAAATTCCGTGCCACAGCATTCGCATCCGTCTCCGTATGCCTTGTCGATGAGGTTGTCGGCGTTAAAGAACTTTATCCCGAACTTTTTAGACAGTTCGGTGTATCTGGCGAGCATAGCCCGCTTGTCGTCCTCGCAGTAAACCCTGTCGCCGCTTTCCTTCGTCCCCTTTGCCTTGAAGTCGCCTATGATGTCGAAGCCGAGCGTATCACCTATCTTCTCGTAGAGGAGGTGTTCGTTGTCTGGAAGAACTACCCTTATCTTCAAGCCTTCCGTCTGGAATCCCCACGCACCGCAGTCTTTCAGCGTGCTTATGAAGCGTTCGGCGACATCGCTCGAATACGGAAGTATGAACGGCTGTATCCTGACCGTAATCCTGAAGCCCATTTCGGAGAGTTTCCTTATAGCCTCGAATCTTCTTGTCGGTGATATTGCACCAGTTTCTATCTTCCTTGCAATGTCATCGTCACAGAAACTGCAACTTACATTCAGTGCTATGTTGGAGTTGACGAACTCGCTTGCGTATTCGAGGAACACCTCTGGGTTCTTCGTTGAAATCTGGACTGGGTAGTCGTACTTGTCGAATGCCCGCAGGCAGTCGTGCGTTATGAGGGCTGTCTTTTCTATCAGCGGGAACGGGTCTGCCGTCGCGCCTATCTTCACTGGTATCCTTTCCTTGAACGCCACTTCCTCCGCCCTGTCGTAGTTGTAGTCGGAATCCATCGTCCTTTCTATCCATCGTTCAAGTCCTTTCGGGAAGTTGCCTTCGAGGAACGCCTGATGTTGCTCGCTTCCTTCCCTGTTTCTCCTTGTGAACTGGATGAAGTCGCGTGCAAAGCAGTACAGGCAACCGTACTGGCATCCCCTGTATGTGTCGAAGTGGAACGGCACTGGGCATATCCTGAACTGCGAAGTCACCGACGGCTTCCAGAATTTTGTTTCGATTGGTGTGATATTGTTTTCCATATATCTTGTCTTTAAAACAGTCTGTCGAATGATATTCCCTTCTGCTTTATGCCGAGCACGAAGTCGCAGATGAAGTTGCGGGCGTAGTCTGGGCTAATCATAGACCGCTCCTCCGAGCATATCCCAGCAGTTCCGCTGCCCCTCGTGCTGTCGTGCGTCTTGTGTATCTTTGACTTCTGGTATGATATGCCGTGCGTCGGCTCGCAGTTTATGTACCAGTATGCCGTAGGCTTGGTGAAGTAGTCCCCCCTCTTGCTCCTGTCCATATCGACAAGCGTAGGGGGCATCACGAAGTTAGCCTTGAGGAATGTCTGTTCAGCCCACGGGTTTTCCATAATGAGCCTTAAACCTCTCATCTTCGCCACGGCAAGCATCTTGACCGCAAGGGCAAAGAACAGTTCCCTGTTGTGCGACCTTTCGAGTATGAGGTCTGTCGTTTCCTTCGTCGTCTTTGACTTGTAGTTGATGCAAGTCCAGTACATTGACATCTGGGACAGTGGCGAGAAGTATATGCACGGGAAGAAGGCGAATATCAGGTCGTCCTCCGATATGCCGTCGAACAGGCTCGGCTTGCCGTCATAGGCATCCTCTATCGCCTTGAACAAGTCATCGAAGTGGTCGGTCTGACCGAAGTTGTCCTGTATGTCGTAGTCTTCGGCTGGGATGCCGAGTTTTATAAACTCGTTCTTGAATGTTCCCGATTGCTCGAAGAAGCAGTGTACCTTTCCCCTTATCTCCATATATAGGCTTTATATAGTATTTATCAGAATAACCGTTTTTCCTTGTCCGCAGTATGCACGAAAAGTTTGTCGAACACAGCCGAGAGCGCGTTGACGCAGATTGAGTTTCCAGCCATCTTGTACTGCTGTGTCCTGCTTGCACCAGTGGCTTTTATCGCGTCTATCTCCGCGTCGTTAAGCCCCATCAGTCGGAAGCATTCGCGCTCCGTCAGTTTCCTTACCGACTTCCTGCCGTCCGAATCCTCAAGCATAATCTTCGCCTCCCTGTTTCCGCCACCGTATGTCGTAATCGTGGGCGCAAGGGCGTTTATGTCGTACACCCGCCTTATGGACTCGAACTTCGTGCCGTATCCTTTTCCAGAAATCATCGCTATCACATTTGAAGTGTCGTACTCGTACATATTGCGCCTCGGTATTATTTCCAGACTCTTGCCGTCCATTCCGATATAATATCTCCTATCGACTTCGTTTTCGAGTATGTCGCTCATTTTCCCCTTCGTTCTTTTCGGCTCTGGGAAGTTGTACATTATCTCGTGCCACTTGGTGTTCTCGTCCTGATGTATGCTGACAACTATGGTGCGCAGTCTGTTCTGTGGAACCCCGTAGTCCTTCGCGTTGATGAGTTTCGCGAAGTTCTTGTATCCGTAGCCTTCGAGCGTCTTGAGCCATTTGTTCAGGAGGTCTATGAAACTTTCCCCCATAAGCGTCGCGACATTCTCCATAACGAGATATTTCGGACGCTTCTCGGAGATAGCCCTTTCGCATTCCCACAACAGCGAAGAGCGAGTTCCGCTTCCCTTCTCACCGCCCTGCTTTAAGCCAGCGATGCTGAAGTCCGTACAAGGCGATGAATAAGTAAACAGGTCGAAATCAGGAACTTGCGACCAGTCAATGCTTCTTATGTCCCCGTAGTTCCGTTCGGCATACTGTGGGAAAAGCGCATTATGCGCCTCTATCGCGTACTTGTCGATTTCCGACCAGCCTACGAGTTCGTATTCCAGTCCGAGCCTTTCGAGCGCAACGCACTGGCTGTCATAACCGCTGAATGTAGTGAACACCCTTATCATATCCTAATAGAAGTATGTATATTCCTTCCAACCGTCGTCAACTGTCGCTGTGGCTTTCTTCTGTTCAGCCTGCCAGCCGATGACGGAAGCCTTCCTTACGGTGAGTTCCGTGCCCGGGCGCATACCGTTCTTCCCACAGCCGAGAAGTTTAATCTTGAGTGACTTCGGGTACTCCCCTATCACTTCGCATCGGGTGGTGTACCAGTTCGTGCCGAACGGCTCTCTCCACCTGTAGTCGTATATCTTTCTTCCTTCCATATCTTTCTCCTTATATTATGTCCCCGCCGACAATCCAGAACAGCGTAGAGCCTTCCAGTCCAGCCTGTTTCAGCCAGCGGTATGTTTTAGCCTCGTATTTCGGATGCAGGATGACATCGCCAATCTTTTCGTTTACGCCCTTGTTGTAGTTGTATCCGACTTCCGCGAAATAATCGATGTACCTCAATTTGTCTGTCGGCAGGGCGATGTCGTCCCTGATGTAAATCAGGTTTCTGAACTCGCGTATCTTTTCCTCGCGGTTCGGCGCGATTGCATAGGCATACACATTCCTTATGTTCTTCTTGTGGAGTGCTATGCCGTAGAGCAAGCCGATGAGGGTTATTGCGCTTCCCGTCGTGATGACAACATTATCGACATCTGGTATGTTCTCGACCTGCCTTGCGACGCTTTCGACGAACACATCCAAGTTGTCAATCAGGTCGAAGCCGTATCTTATCTGGAACGCATCGTTCTTCTCCGCGTATTCGGTAGCCTTCGCCTGCAATACGGATGTGTAGCCCAACTTGCCTCCGATTACGATGTTCGCCCCGATTTCCTTTGCGAGCGTAGGATATGCTTTCTTCGCCAGAGACTGCTCGTTAGTCCCCCCGTATATTATCGTGCAGGGTATTCCCATAGCCTTTGCCACGCTTGCGCAGATGACCGACTGCGGGGAAACCACCGAAGTTCCAGTTACAACACCGTTCTTCGCCCTGCCGATGTTCTTTTCGACAAGAAGTATGCACTGCCTCAACTTGCTCCCGTTTGCGTTCGAGAACGAGTACGGCTTGAACAGGTCTTCCCGCTTGACATATATACCGTCTATGTATTCTACTGGCGTTATGTCGTTGGTGTCCATCTTTTTTTTTTCTTTAAAAACGGAATGGCGTTTCCACCATTCCGTCAAACCTAAATGTAAAATTATGAATGTTGGGTGTTGAGTGCTACTTGATTGAGATGCTCGTGTTGTCGTTGAGTTTTACGCCGTTGACTTCCTCGCCAGCCTTCATAGCGTCCTTGATGGCGTTCTTGTCAACCTTGATTGTAACGACTTCGTTCTTGAACTTGTCTGGAACGAGCGATTCGTCGAGGACTTCGAGGGACTGGCTCTTGCGAGTGCCAATCTTGAATGTTCCTGCTTCGACCTTGCTCAATCCGAAAGTGGTCATTGCATTGACCATTGCGGACTTCATTCTCTCGATTGCCTTGTCAGCCGAGTCCTTGCGGGCTTTCAGGCGTTCGATTTCGCCCTTGAAACCTTCGATGTCGGCTTCATACTGCTTGATTGCCTTGCAGTACGATTCCATCTTCTGCTGGACATCGTAGTCGTGTATCATAAGGCGTTCTTCCAGTTCTGGTGTAAGTTCACCGCCGTTTTCTTCGAGGAGTGCGTTCAACTCCAACTGTTCCTGTTGTAATTCGTAAAGTGTCATAACCTAATTTTTTTAGTTGTTAATTGTTTTTCTTTCCATCACTAATATATGGGAATGTTCTTCTCATTTCAGATTTTTGTTAGAATTTTTTAATGAAGAAGTTGTTGTAGTCCTCGTGCTTCGAGAAGTCGTTGACGACCGCTGACGACTTCAGGGCGGTCGTGCCGTGGTTGTACAAGTCCCACGCGGTTATCGTCTCGCACTCGTTGAAGTTGTGGAACTTGGTGGAGTGGTAGAGTTCGTTCGACATAACCCTCAACTGCTTCGTGTTGAGTATCTTGTTGTCTATGAACAACTGTCCGATTATCTCGCGGGCATCGTCCTCGAACACCTCCTTGCCCATAAGGTGCTTTGCGAGTTCGACATTCGCGTTGTGCGTCTCGCGGATGTTGCCGAAATACTCTTCAATGAGGTCGGTGACATAGTTCTGCAAGTCCCTCTGGCGGTGCTGCTTCTTGATTGTGTACTCGCCACGCACCATACCGTTGGTGCAGATGAACACCTCCGAGCCGATTGCGAAGCCGAACGAAACGGTCTTGTTGTAACTGTTCTTCCAGCCGATGCGGATGCCCATCTCGTTCGAGAGGTCATAGTTGCGTTCCTTGTCCGCGAGCGTGTAGTTGACTATGCAACTGTCCGTGTTCTTGCCTTTCGCGAATGTATCGACAAGCGAAAAGTTGTTCTTGCCTATGCACTCGATAATCTTGTCGTGAATTACACCGTGCTCTATCGGAGCGTAGGTGGCTGTCGCTTTCGGCGGTACTGCCGAGAGGACATCTTGTAAGTCTAAAATCCTTGTCATATCACTAAAATTTTAATGTTTCTTCCATTACTAATATATAGTGAATATATAATGATTTCAGAAAAGTGCGAAATAAAAGGCGGACTCGTGCAGACCGCCTTTTTTTGTGTGTGTCGGCTATCGAGCCGTCACCGTATCTTCCTGCCGATGCCTATTATGAAGTAGAACACGCCGTTCTGGAAGAAGTCATAGAATGTCCCGTCCACGACCTCTATGCCCCTTATCTCGAACACGGACTTGTGACCGTTGTGCCTGTTGGTGAATGTGGCTGTCTTGAAGTTTCGGATTGTGCCTGCTATGGTGCGGACATCGGTCGTGCCAGATGCGCAGGAGCATATCCTCGAAATCCAGTACGGCTTCACCTCCCGATAGTCCCAGTCTATCTTTCCGCTCTCGATAAGCCCGCCCCAGTAGTTGTTCACGGGCAATGTCAGATTTGTGCAGTCCATCATTGCTCTATTCGTTTTCAAGCATCTCACAGGCATATTCGTAAATCCAAGAGAGAAGTTCGTCCCTGTCGTACTTGTTCGGCATCGGGTCTCCAGCAACAAGGTCGTAGAGTTCCTTTACGGCATTGTAAAGTTGCCTGTTGTCCATATCGTCGAACTGCGACTTGAACTCGTCATCGAATGTTTCTGGAACATAGACTTCCATCGAAATGCTCGGCTCGCTGAAATAGCAGTACCTGCTGTCGTCCCTGCTTTCGGAAACTCCCTTTGCGCCGACATACCGCCCGTACTTGCGGAAGAACGAAAACACCTGACGCTTCAAGTTGCCGTTCCAGCCGTTGATATGACCGTTCTCGTCAATCATAATCGAAATATAGTCGCCGTATGTATTCTTTCCCTCTATCTGCAAGAACTTCGGGACATACTCGCCCGTAACTTCACACACGGGCTTGCCGTCCTTCATAAGCATATACTCGCCCATATCGGTTACTTTGAAGTATATCTCGACAAGACCGCTGTCCCAGCCAGCGATTATGCCAGTATCAAGGTTCAAGTCCCATTCAATCTCAATGCTTCCGTCTCCCTCCACGGTAGAACGCAACTGACCGCTAATCCGCCTGTGTGTTTCTGGCAAATCCTCCCAGTCGCCGTTCCCGAATGCACAGGCAAATGTATGCGATGCGCTTCCTATGCGGAGAGTATCGCAGGCATTGAGCATATTGACCATTGCTGCTTGATACTTGTTCATTTCGTTCAGTCTCTTGATGTGTACCATATCGTTATTGTGTTTTATTATTTCCATTCCTTTATGACATCGACCTTGTAGTCTGGCTCGTCTGCGTATGCGAGTTCGAGGACTTTCGCGAGCACTGGGAATCTTTCGGGGGTGTATCCCTTCGGGAGTTTCTCGACTATCGTGAGTTTCTCTATGTTGTATTCGTCTATGGTCGAGAACAGGTCGAAGGACTTTACCGTATATACCTTGTCCCCGTATGACGAATAGTCGGTGGGGTAGCCAGTGTTATGCTCGTGTTCGCTCTTTATGCGCGTCTCCGATTCTGGCACTACATACTTCGGGGTGTAGAGAAGCGGTTTCGAGTTCGGTACTCTTGGGTCTCCCGTGAGCGAGTCCGCGAACATCCCGTTCCCGCAGTAGTACACGAAGCCGTTGAATGTATGGTTCTTCGCGAAGGCGCGTACCATCTCGCCTACTGTAAGTTCTATTGTCTTTGTCATTGATATAAATAACTTATATATAATATTTATATTTGCAGTTATGGCGAATGTGGGTTTTTCCGACTTGATGTTTATGGACAAGCGAGGTCACGACTACGGCTGGAAGCAGGATGCCGACGGCGTGTGGAGGGGGACTGTGCTTATCGACAAGGTTAGTCGCGGGCTGTTCGAGACGGAGAAGATACTCTGTATGCAGAAGTATCCGACACGGCATATGAGTTACGAGAGCGAGGGCGAGGGTATAGGGAAGCACCTCGTCGGCGGTGTCAAGGTCTATGAGTACGGCAAGGTGTCGCTTTCGGCGGGCGGTTCGGACGGGGACTACTACGCTTGGGTGTGGGACGACTCGAACACGGAGGTCGGGGAGATAAATATGTTCCGCTTCGACCATAGCCAGTGTCCGCCAGAGGACACGAGCGCACTTGTGTACAACGAGTATGACTGCCCGAACATCGAACTCACGGGCGAGGTCAGGATTGACAGCCTCCCCCGAACTGTTTGCAGGGTGAGCGGTGCTGACCTTGAAAGTGAACTCAAGTATGTCAACTACGAGATAGACGGGCTTGTTCCAGAGGCGAGCACGGTTGACCTGTGCTTCTGCAACACCGAGAGCAAGTACAATACTTTCAGGCGCGACCTCGTGCTTGTATATTTCAACAGTACGGAAAAGACATTCACGAGGGTTGCGGAGATAAGCGTCTATGCGGAGAGCATAGAGGAGGACGAAAGGTATTCCGTTATGTGCGCCAATCTCGGCTACGGGATAACGAACGATGACTTCAAGATATTCAAGGAGAGCGACATAAAGGAGCAGAAGGTGGACTACCGCCTTATGAACGAGAAGCGCAAGGAGATACTTATGGAAGGTCATAGCATCTATCCGTACATCGGTTCTTACAAGTCCCTCATAAATGTAATCAGGTACTTCGGCTATGACAACATACACATAAAGGAGTGGTGGAAGAATGTGGATGTCACGAGCGAGGACTACGGCAACTACTTCATCGCCACGAGTTATTCCCTTGTGGACAGGGAGAGGGTTTCGGCAGGCGGGCGGAACATCACGCTTCCGAGCAGGAAGTTCCGCAAGACCAACCGTATGACGCTCGCTTGGGACATAGACAGGATTAGGAAGGCTGCATACCGACGCACCGCGCACGACTTGCCAGAGACGGAGGAGGTGTTCGCCTTCACGATAGAGGAGGCTGTGATAAAACTCTATGCTTTCCGCAGGAAACTCGAAAAGGAGTTCCTCCCCCTCAACTGCCACATAGTCGATATGGTCGGGGAGATGTTCGGCTTCGACTATAATGTGGTGCGGACTAATGTGAGCGACAGAAAGACATTCGATACATTTGTCGGGTGCGAGTGCGACTTCAATGTCATTACGGACGACGAGGATGTCTATCTTGAGGACTTGCGCAGGTTCGATGTGTTCAACGAGAGCATATCCCAGCCGACAAGCAGGGATGTTACGCTTGAGGAGATTTACAACGAGTATGTCAGGGACTACAATGTGCTTGACGAGGAGAGCAATGTCCTTATGCCGATTGTGGCGGAGAGCGAGGACGACCTTGACGGGCTTGACGACGAGTGCGTGATAGACGGTGTTACGCTTCGCAACGGCAAGCCGATTTCGTTGCTCGGTCACCCAGCCCTCTATGATGTGAAGGACACGCACAACGGCTGTACTTGGAACTACTACGAATACTTCATAGGCAAGGGCGAGAAGGCTGGCAACTACTATGTAGCCAACTTCTCCCACTACTATCCGAACCTTCGGTACAACTCCGTCCGTGCAAACGAATTCTCGGCGGATATGAACGAGCATCTGCCAGACAACGACGGTGCGCTTGTCGGTGCGCTTGTCCGCCTCCAGTGCGCGGGGCTTGGGACAAGTTGGGACGACGCTTCCGCAGTCCAGTGGGATATGGGCGACTATATCTGGGACGAGTGCGAGAACCATATCGCCAACCACCAGCGCATAACTTGGGAGATATGGAAGGAGGAGGACGGCTCGCCAGAGTTCTTCTGTTCCGTTACGGGAGAGTTCCGCTACGGCTACGGGGACATAGGCATACTCCTGCCCTATGTCGGCAAGTACAGCGTGCGCTGCCTCATAAGGGGCTTCGACAACTCAATATCGGAGCGCATAAAGACGGAGTGCGTGGAGGTGCTTCCGAAGAATGTGGAGGTGTCTGGCTGGTTCAGGCACAAGGCTGATGTCTATGAAACTTGGGGCGATGTTTCCGAACTCGACTGGTTCAGTGCCGACTTCGGGTGGGACTTCCCGTTCATTGCGGGCAACGCCACTTGGGACGATATGAACACGGCTACATACGAGAGCCTCGACAGGGCGACATTCGCTGGCGAGTATTACGACTCGGACGACATCGACGAGCGTATGGTCGTCCATACATTCAATCAGGACGAGAGCAATTCGCCATACGGGGACTGGAACGGCATATACTTCTGGGACAATGTGAAGGACATCAACTGGCTCGGACTTGAACACCTTGACTGGAACTCCACCGTGATAGGCGGGGACATACGCCCGCATTTCACTCTCGGAGGCTTCGACAGCGAGGGCAATCGGACTTGGAGCGGCGCGAGGGCTATGCTTGAGGTCATTACGGACGACAACCGCTACGGGCGTTTCGTATTCCCCGATGCTGTCGAGGGGACACCCGACATACTGCTCGTGGTCAACGCACTCAACGCCTGCGAGGAGGATGTGATAAGCGAGTTCGAGTACCATTATGTCTCCCCGTTCAACAGGTTCGAGCAGACGGATTTCCCCGACACTGACTTGGGCGAAACTGGCTATGAGATTATTGCGGTCGCCCGTCATACTGACTTGGGCATACGGGAGGCTACGGTCAACACGACAATCAACAGGGCTGTCCAGACTGACGGTATCTGGAGGCTGCCGAAGCCCGCTGGCTGTTTCGGGAACTCGGAGGTTTCCGTTTCGGACTGGCTTGGACGCACGGCAAAGGCTGGGGAGTGGTGGATTTATGACGGTGCTGGAAGCGGAGAGACGATATGCGGTCAGTTTGTTTCACACGGAGACACCGTTACGGTTATGGCGGTTGACGGCAACAGCCGTGTCGAGTCCGTTGCGGTTGCAAGCGGGATATACGGCATTATGAGGCGTTGGTTCAGCGAATGGATTTTCAACCCGTCTTGGATTGACACTACATATATGAACACATACACGGCAGTCCCGAAGAACACCGACATAAACCTCAACTACTCTATGTCGAGGATAAACGGCAAGTGCTGTCCTCGGTGGGAGGTCAGGAACTTGGACAACCCGAACACCCCAGTCATAACAAGCACGCATAAGAACTTCCACCACCTTTTCAGGGACACTGGAAGATACAATGTGAAACTTGTGCTTCGCGATACGAACGGGAATGTCTATGTCTCGGACAGGTGTATGTTCGAGGTCGTGTAGCCGTCAGAATATGTAACTCGACATAAGGGTATTCGATATGTATATGTCAACTATGCACATATACCCGATTGACGAGTTCGGCTTCTCGTGGAACGAAACCTTCACATCGACATTGTACTGGCTGTCGTCCCTTGACATAACATACTTCATTATCTGGAGTTTTATTTCCGACCGTATGTACTCCCCGCTCACATTGGACTCGAAGATGTACTTTTCGAGGTTCACCCCGTAGTCTGGGAGGCAGAGCACGCTCCCTTTCTCCGTATAGAGCAACATCTCGATTTTCTGCAACAGGTTCACGAGCGCATTCCTGATTTCGAGTGCGCTTGGGGAATATCTTGGGCTTCCCTCTGGTATGCAGAACATTTCAGCGAGTTTACTCATACATTATTTATAAGTTATATATTGGGTTTCTAACTCTTGCCAGTAACCTTGCTGTCATAGTCGCTGCGCAGCGGCGGTCTGCCTTCCCTCCTGCGGAGTTTCACCCTCTCCCTCAATGTCGTGCTGTCGTACCCCATATAGAGTTCAACGCCAGTCACGACATAGTATCCCGAAAGGCTTTCCACGAGTATCTCCCCGTTGCCAGCGTAGAGCGTCCCGTCCGACGACTGCATAGGCTTGGTCTGGAACTTGCTTCCTATACCGCCCACGCTTTCCTCCCCGATGCTCGGAGTGTTGTCGCTCTGGAACTCTGGGTGGTCTTTGAGGTATATCGTCTCACCGTTCTTCCCCTGCGCGGTCGCGTCCTCTTCCTCTGGGTGGTCGATGATGTTGTCTATCGCAATCGGGTTGCGCTCGAATATGCTTATCTTGACACGGCTGAACTTCGTTATCGCGGGGTTGAAGCACGGAAGTTCGATTTCAAGTCCGTACTTGTCCATATCCGCGAGGCACATATCGTTGAACGCCTCCGAATACACATAGTGCTCGTTGCAGTCGTCCCCGTTTATCCCGCCGTTGACATAAGCCTTCAGTTTCTGGTTGAGTTCGCTCGGCTCGTCGTCTATGAGCCTTCCCCTGTTAAGTGGCATAAGCCCGCTCGTCTCGAACGCTGGGGTGGCAATCTCGTCCGACTTCCATTCCGAAGTCGAGTTGTTCCACCATTGGGAGTATTTCACATATCCGTCCGAAAGGCAACGGCTGTTGTCGCTCACTATCCTGTAGTTGTCGAAGAACAGAGACCAGTTCCTTACCGCTATGTTGTTCGTGAGTTCGTACTCCCATTCCCTCTCCACGCCTTTCCAGAGGTCAACCTTGTCGGCTTCCGCGTCATCTATCTCCTCCTTCGCGTTAGCCTCCTCGTAGTCGTTGTCGAAGTCGTCGCTCTCATAGTGGTTGGTGTTATAGACCGTGACCTTGCCGTTCCCCCCCTCCATATAGAAGAGGCGGTTGCACTCCACGAGGTTGAGGTTGTAGTACCAGTCGATGTACGATGTGAAGAAACTCTCGTTGTCTATGTATGCGTGCTTCGTTATGTGGGTTATGAAGTTTTCGAGTGTGTCGTACCCGCAGAGCCATACCTGCGCGTCGTCCGTAGCCTCTATGTTGGTGGCGAAGCCAAGCCCGACCTCATCGGATATGTTGAGCAGCGCGTCCCTCGTAGTCCCGCTCTCGAAGTGGTTGTTGAGGTATATGAGTTCGGGTATGTTGAGCACGCCCGAAAGCGAATACTCCGAGATGTTGCCAGAACTCTCGTCCCCCATAAATGTTGACGACTCGCTGAAGTCCGTGATAAGGAAGTCAAGTCTTATCGGCTTGTACTTTTTTTCATCCCCCATTGACGCTATATAGACATTCACGACAGAGCCTTCCTTCGGATAGTATTTTGTCGCGAACTGGTTGTTCGTGTCGGTTATCTTCATATAGAGTTTCGGGGCGAAGCCGTTGCAACTCAAACTGAACTCCGAGATGTTGGTCTGGACTATGACGAACTGGTTGTTCAACTTTACATAGGGTATGAAGGCGTACATACGGCTTTCCTCGCCAGTGGTCGAGTTCTCCTTCGGTATAGCCTTCCCGTCCTTGCTCTCCGTGTTGAGTATGGTGAGTTCGTCCAACTTTACGGTCGGGTCCTTAATCTGCAATATCTGCAATTCATCTTCCGTGTATGCCCTTGCCATATTTCCACTTGTTATTTCAGGTACGGGTTGGGTGTGCCTTCGAGTTCATCGCAGGTGTATGACACTTCAACCTTGCAGTTGCCGAGAGTAGCCTTCCAGTACGGGTATTCTTCCCAGTTCTCCGATATTGTGCGAACCTCCACTTTCAGGTCGCCCTCATTATATGTATATTCCTTCCCGAATTCATATTTGTCGGGGACAATCTCCAGCCTGTCAAATATGCCTATGTTATACTTGAAGCCGTCATATGTTATGTATTTCCAGTTTTCTGTCTTGCTCTTTGTGACGGTATCAACGATGTCCATTATGTTGTGGTCGATTACCACCGCTTGCTTGTAGTACACGGGAAGCATCCTTTTGAGGAACTCCACACCTGTATAGTTTATCGACTCACCCCCTGTGATGTTGTGTACGCCAGTGTACTCCTTGCACTTGAACTTGGTCTTGACTGGCTCTTTCCTTTCGTGGTCATACGCCTTGTCGGTGTTGAGGAAGTCATATTGGTCGAAAGGTCTGTCACAATATACGAAGTATGCGTTGTCACCGTATATGAACCAATACTGGTGTATGCCGTTCTTCTCGTTCTTGTTGTAGAGGTTGATTGCGTTGTATGCGTCGGTGAACGGCTGATTCCATTCATCGAACTCCTCCTCTGGTATGTTGACAAGCCTCCATACGCACTCGTTGCCGACGTGGAACACTTCACCCTGCGGGTTCTCTATCACCATAATGTTGACAATATGCTCCTTGCCGCAGTGTTCGCATACCTCCCCGTGCTTGTTCCTGTATGTATCTATGAGTTCATAGTCGTCTTTCGGGAGGTTGCGTGCAATATACCTTGTGTTGTTGACACGAATGTTCTTCTTGTTGACCATTCCGACGGTGCTTGGATGTATGTCGGCAGCCAGCGCGTCCTCTATGTCGTACCTCATCGCAAAGGCAAACAGTTTCCTGTATATCTCGGCGTTGTCGCCGAGCCTGCTGGCATACCTGCTTATGTTGTAGAGCGTCCCATACGCTTCGGATTCGACTTCAAGTGCCAACTCCGAGTTGTGGTAGTACCTTATGGTCTTGGTGAAATGCCTTTGCCTGTGGATATATTCCGACTTCGTGGTGTCCGTCCAGTAGTCCGACACTATCTTCCTGCATTCTGCAACCGTGCCTCTCAACCTGCCCTCGACACCCCAGTTTGCCGTGTGCTCGTCGAGCATAGCGAAAAGTTCACTCGGTTTCAGCAGGGGCGGTCGGCTTGTTGTCCGTCCATAGTTGTAGTCATTGAGGTCGAACATCTTGCCGAGTCTGGGAAGCCTTGCCACATTGCTTCCTGTTTTTACCGCGAACATAAGGTAGGGGAAACTCGGATTGACCTCTATGTAGTCCTTCGGCTTGCCATTAGCCTCAACTACGGGGTACACCCAAATCTCCTTGCCTGTGTCGTATGTGAACACATACTTGTCGCCCTTGTCGGTTGAAACAAATTCGTATGAACACCCGCACACTTCTGGCAGACTTTTCCAATCCCCTACCTTGTCGTTGTAGTAGTTCTCGAACATTACGGAGTTCCAGTCGTTAAGCAACTTGTCGTCTATGTTCGCAAGCCTCTTGAAGTAGTCCCTGAAAAGCAGTTCAAGGCTACAGAACTTCATTTCCGTAAGTTTGCAGAAGCGGATGTCGCCCACATTGTTTGCAACACTTATGCTTTCGCTTATGAACTCCTCCGAACTTAATATCTTCATCGTTGCTGGTTATTTATTTAGGGGAGGGACGGTCAGCCCGAAAGCCACCCGTCCCTATGTAACATATATGTTATCTGTCGTTGTACCTCTCTATGATGTCATAGAGCCTGTTTACGCTTTCGTCGGTGAACGCTTCGAGCGGAAGCACGTCGTACTCTCTTTCGACATAATGCCCGTCACGCATCTTGCCCCTGTACGGCATCACCCGTACTCCTATCTGACCGTCGTTTAGTTCGATTTCAAGTACAGCCCACTTCATACCTCTTATTACCGAACTGTCGAGTATTACGGGTTCTGCCGAAATGTCCTCGGCATATACTTTTTGTGTGCCGTTGTCGTATTTCGCTGCCTGTGCTATCGCCCTGCGGAGTTCTCCGTCGGTTACTACCTTCCCCCTGATTGGGATATAACTTTCGTTGAACTTCTTTCCGCTGGTGTACCACTTGTATTGGGTCTTGAGGAAGTGTATGATTTCCCGATGTACCTGCTTGCTTTGTTCGGCTTCGGGGTCGATGAACTCGACATCGCCGTCCTCATATACATACGCTACGGTCTTGCCCTCCTCCATCTGGTTGTGGGTTTTCCATACATCCACGCACCATCTCTTCTCGATGTCGTCGAAGTGCTGCACCTCTATCACGGCATAGTCCATTTTGTTCATAAGGCTTTCATTGAACTTGTCAAAACTCGTTATGACATAACTTGCACTTTCATTCAATCCGTCAAGCAAATTCTGCAACTGCTTCAATCCGTTTTCGGTCTTTGCGAGTTTGTTGAACTTCTGGGTGCTGAACTTGCCGTTCTTGTCCCTTAATTCCTGCGGAACATCGTCGCCAGTCTTGCCCTTGAGTTTTTTCTTGAAATTCTCCTTCAACTCGTGGACTTCCTTGTTCTTCTTTGTCTTTTCCGCGCCCTCTGCAAGTGCTTCCTCTGCGCCTTTTCCCGCCTCGACAAATTCCTTGTCGATTTCCTTGAGTTCCCGCTTTTCCTTTTCGGAAGCCTCCTTCTCGATGATTTCGCGTGTTTCGTTGTAAACCACATTGCAGGCGATTTCCTTGCTCTTCAGTTTCATCAGGTCAGCCCATTCCTTCAACTGGTCGCTTTTCTGCGCGTGGGTGTCAATCTGTCCGAGTATTGCGGAGAGTTTGTCCTGCAACGCCTTGTCCCCGCTTAAAAATGCAAGACCAGCCTTCGTGTTCACCGAGCGTTCGTGGTTCTTCTTGTCGTCATACGACATAGCGAGGTCGGTTGCAAGGTTTCTCATCTCCTTGAACATCTTTACCTTGTCAAGATTCTTCGCCACATTGAGCGCACTCTCCACATAGGAGTTTATGTACTGGATGCAGAGTTTGCGTATTGCACGCACTTTCATCATATATCTTACGGAGATAAGCCCGAACCAGCCCTTTACCTTCGGTGCGTCCTTGACTGGATACTTGGTCGGGAGTTTCTCCTCGCTCTCGTTGAGCGATATGCGCTCGAAGCAGTCGGTGTCAAATGTTTCACCCTCCGTTATGTATGCTGGCATAAGTTCGTCGAGTTGCCTGCCGATGCCGTACTTTTCAAAAAGCCTGTCGAATGTTCTCATAGTCGATAATTATAAATACTATATAATATTTATATCTTTGCAAAATGGATATTATGACATTTGACGAGTTCGGTTCAAGCCCTCTCTGGGAGGCTTTCATATATGGCAGTGACGGCGAGAAGCACAAGAGCAGGAGGTCTGACACAGTTCAGGTGAGGTGCGGTTATCTCGAAACCATAGACATAAACGGTATGGGCGAGGTTGTCGCCAAGATGGACACTGGCAACGGTTCGTTCTGCTCCATACACGCGGACGAATATGAAGTTGACGGTGACAAGGTAAGGTGGAAACTCGGAGATGTCGAGTTTGAAACCCCGTACATCGGGAAGTGCAATATCCGAAACAGGGGCGACGAGGAAAGGGTGAAGACGCGCCTCAACATAACATTCAGGGGCAAGTTGTACGAGAACATTCCGTTCACGATAGCCCGCCGCAACAATTCATACGCGGAAGTCCTGCTCAACAGGATATTCATCAACACGATAAACGCGGTGATAGACCCTTCGAGGTCGTTCATCGCCACCCGCAGACCGAGCGGTTTCACGAAGAAGAAGAAGTTAAAGTCTGGCGAATAGGAGTTCGCCCCTTATCGCCTCGTATTCCTCGCCTTCGAGCGTTATGGGCGTTCCCTTGCCTATCGGCTTTATAACCCTGTCACCCACGCTGTATCTTGTTTCCCCCTCTGGGACTGCGACGATAGTCGCTATGCGTTGCCACTTCTGCGGTATCACTATGCCTGCTTTCGTGGTTATGTCTTCGAGTTTGTCGTCCTTGACGAGCACATACCCGTTAACCATTTGTATCTTCATTCCCGCTATTGTTTTCTTGGTTTGTGATTTCCGTGATTTGCTTCGTGCTGTCCTTCTTCGCCTGTTCGAGCATTATCATCAGGTCTCTCTGACCTCTTATCTTCGCGCTCGTGGTTTCCTCCTCGCTTTCGAGTTCGACCGCCTCCGACATCTCCACATCGCTTGACACCTGTTTCAGCGACTGCTCGATTTCCTGCAAGTATTGGGAGCGGATTTTGAGGAGTTCAATCTCCGTCTTTTGCAGGTCGGACAGACAGCGCATAAGGTTCGGGTTGGGACCGTTGAGTTTTATGTCCCTCATTATCTCCCTTATCGCGTCCTCGTTTATCTCTATCTGCTGGAGTATCTTGCCGAATGCGTTGACATCGCTCTTCGCCTTGAACTTGACATAACTTATGTCCCCCGTTTTCTTCGCATAGAGTTGGAGTGCCGAGTCTATGAGTTCCTGCGCGGAGTTCTTCGATGTGGTCGCAAGCGCGACCTCCGCCTTCTCCTGCTCGTCCTTGAGCCGTTGGAGTTCCTCCTCTTCCGCCTTGTTGTCGAATACCATAGTGTTCTCGTCCACGAAGTTGTCAACCACCCCCGCAGAGAACTCGTTGAGCATATTGGCTATCTCGTTGGCTTGGTCTCGCCTGTGCCTCTGTTCTTCATTGTCCGCCATTGTCCTAAAATTTAAGTTTGTCGGGACACCATCCGATTGATGCGCCTATGCCTATGTAGGGTGCGCCCGATACAAGTTTTCCGTTGTTGCCTATCACAGCCCCATAGCCCACTGCGGGACCGATGCAGACACCGAAGTGCTTTTTCTTTTCCGACGGTCTGTCCGCTATGGCTATTGCCGTCCCGCTGTTGAATGTTATGTTCGGATAGTCGGTTTTCAGCCGTAGGAAACTCTCCCCGTTCTTGTTACGGTAAACCGTCGCGTCAAGCCATATGTTCTGGTTTATCGTGAACCTGCCTTTCTCGGTTTCCATATTGCAGAGGGTATCTATCTTATACGGAATGGTCGCGTCGAGCACCCTCGAACTCTTCCCGAATGTATCTTCGGAGTGCAATGTAAGTGACCCAGCATCGCATACGCTACCGTATATCAAAGTCGTGTCGTGTATTATCTCTCCGTCCGCATAAACCGTGTCGGCTACCACCGTGATGTACCTGACTATCGTAATCGGCTCCTTGCCCCTTTCGAGTTTGAGCGAATCTTCAAGTTCGCCCACGCGGAGTTGCAACGCCCTCATCTCGGCGCACTGGTAAGTGCCGTCCTTGTAGTTCTTGAGGGTGTCGTTTAGAGCCTTGATGTTGTTCTCGTATCGGGAGATTTCATCCTTGAGTTCCCTCTGCTTCGAGCAACTGCGCCCAAGCAGGATTGCAAGCACTATGCCTGCAATGAGTATAAGTATCGTCAGCCAGTTGTCCTTCAAAAAGTCTTTCATTTTCCAAACACTATATAATATTTATATATAAGGCTGGCGGTTACGGTAATTTGTCAAGGTCTATTCATAGTCAGAATAGTTTTATGCGGAGGTTTGACCTGCTGATGTCATAGTTGACTACAAGAACCTCATCGTCCGATGCTTCCTTGTCCTTCTTGTGGTATGACGAGTTGTTGTACTTGCTTCCGAGATGTATCGCCGTGTAGCGTTCGCACAGTTCGTCGAGTATCTGGTTTCCGTATTTCAGGTTGTTGGATATTGCGAAACTGATGCCTTTGCCGTCAAGCATATCGGCTATCTCGGCAAGTTTCTTCTCCTGCGCGTATGTCCATCCGTTCTTCTCGTTATATACCGCCGTGCTTCCGTAGTAGGGCGGGTCGAAGTACACGAAGTCCCCAGAGCCGAGCGCGGAGTAGTCAATCTCGTCGAACGACAGGTTCGTGCATCCTACATATTTGCCGTCGAACCCGTTTTTCATTCTCCGTATGTTTTCCTTCTGGACATCGCTGAAGCAGGAGCGGTCTTTGCCGAAAGGCATATTGAACTTCCCAGCACCGTTGAAACGCCCCTGTGAGTTGAATGCGTAGCAGCACAGGACATACAGGGTTATCCAGTCGTTCCTGCCGTTGTTGTAGTCGTCCCTTAATTTCAGGTATCCGTTCTCGTTGGTCTTGTCAAGCGAATATTCGTCTATCGTGGCGTTTATCTTTTCTATTATCTCGTCATAGTCCCCGTGTATAAGCCCGCTGAACATCTTATATACATATTCCGCAAATTCGTTGTATGTGTATTGCCTTGCGCTGGTGTTGAGCGTTACCGTTCCGCTTCCGCCGAACGCATCCACGAATCTGTTTATCTTTGACGGGAACAGCGGGATTATCTGCCCCAGCAACTTGAACTTGTTGCCTGTGTAGTTTATCGGACTTTTGATATATTCGTTCATATCAGAATAGTTTTATGCTTTCTGTGGTTTGTCTTTTTGCTTCCCCGATTCTCTGCTCGGCGACCTTGTAGTATTCCTCGTCAAGTTCAATGCCGAAGAAATTTCTCCCAGTATTTATGCACGCCACACCCGTAGAACCGCTTCCCATACAGTTGTCGAGCACCGTATCGCCCTCGTTGGAATATGTCCTAATCAGGTATTCGAGCAATGCGATGGGCTTCTGTGTCGGGTGAAGCCTTATGTCAACATCCGTGTACTGCCTTTTCTTCTGCGGTGTGAACGGGACTTCGTATGATACCACGCTTATCGGGTTTCTCGTCCCGTCGTCAGCCTTCTTCATATCCCGCACGCTTCCGTATATGTTGTTGTCGGCATATCCGTAGTCAAAGACTTTCCTGTGTACGAGGAACTCCCTGTCCTTCACTTCCCACTTCTGCGGGTTGAATGTGTACGCCCCCTTCGAGAATACCATTATGTTCTCGTGAACCTTTATGTGCCTCCTGTCCGCGTGCAGACCGCTTCCGCTCTTGTTTTTGAGCCACACGAGTTCCTCCCTGAAGTTCCTTATGTTTGATGCGACCATAAGCGTAGTGAACGGCTGTGAGCCGAACAGGACTATCGGGGCGGTGTCCTTTGCAATCCTGTCATATTCCTTCCACAACGGCTCGAACGGAATTACGACATCCCAACTGCAAGCCGTAGTGCCGTAGGGCAAATCGCATAGAATAAGGTCTATGCTTCCGTCGGGTATCGACTTCATCACTTCGAGGCAGTCGCCGTTGTATAACTTGTATTCAGCCATAATCACGAATATCAGAACAACTTATTTATAGCCAATATATTGGTGTTGCGTTTCTTTCTTATGTAGAGGCTTTCCCTGACTATTGTGTCGCGGGATTTGCCTATCAGCCTGCGGAACGACGAGTTCCCGCCGTCGAGCAGTCTGTGCTCGTCATATATGTCACTTGGCACGGGGGCTGTTAAGTCGATGTCTCCAGCAAGCCCGTCAAAACTCAAGAAGTAGTCGCACGGCACGCCACGGAGGTAGTTCCACAGCCCGTCGAAGTCTATAGTTCCGTAGTACATACCCTTCGTGTTGTAGTACGGCGGGTCGAGATACAGGAAGTCGTCCGCCTCTGGCGATATGCGGTCGTAACTTCCGCTCCTGAACTCCACATTGTGCCTGTTGAGCGTCCGAGACCATTCTTCGAGGACTTCGAGCGCACCGTCTGGCGTTATCCCGTCCCTCGTGAAATGGAAGGAGTTGTTGAAGTCCCCGTCCGCATTGTATCTCGGCATACCGTTGGTTGTCGTCCGCATAATGAAGAAGAACAGTTCGGGGGAGTGCGTCCTGTTGAACTCGTCCCTGACCTTGTAGAAATACTCCTTCTTCTTGTCAAGGTCGCCAGCACCCTTCCCGTCGTTAAGTCCGTGCCAGAGTTCGGTGTACGATTTCCACACGCGCCTGTGGTCTGACATTATCAGGCGATAGAGTTCGATTAGAGGCTCGTTGATGTCGTTGCACACATATCTCCTGAACAGTTCTGGTCGGTTGTTCAGTATGTAGTAGAGGACGGAGCACCCTCCGCAGAAACTCTCGTAGTAAGTGCCGTAACGCCCGCTGACGAGGGACACTATCGCCTTTGCTTGGCTTCGCTTCGAGCCAGACCATTTTATGACGGGTTGCAAGTTGTTCATCTTCCAGACTATTTATTGCTAATATATTGGGAAACGGAATAGATTTCAGAAATTTGTTGAAAAAAAAACACCAGTACGCGCCAAGATATAAATAACATACACGGAGGTAGCATTTGCCGTCAGCATACATCAGGCTTGCAGAATGAATTTCGCTACCAATTTCTCGCAGAAAGGACTGGTGTTCGGGGGAGTGGGATGAAACGCTCCCCCATTCTCTTTCCACATATAAATAATACAATATAGCATCTTGTCAGGCGTTATGAAGAAAGCGATTACACTGTTGGTGTGCCTTGTGGTGTGCATAGCCGGATATGCGCGGACGATAAGCATATCTTCCGAAACGGAACTTCGGGTGATAGCCGATTCGGTAAATATGGGGTTGCGCACATACGAGAACATTAGAATAGAACTTGCAAATGACATTGTGCTTACAAGTGCGTGGGCACCGATAGGATACATTAGCGACAGCACAGCCCGACCATTCAAGGGTGTGTTTGACGGACAGAACCACACAATATCAAACTTGCATATAACTAATGGCGGTAATTATTCTGCCCTTTTCGGCTTGCTGGAAGGCGTAGTGGAAAATGTAATTGTGAAGGGTGTTATTGTTTCGACAGATGATAGTGGACATATATCTGGGATTGTCGGGCTTGCGCAGAAAAAGGGAACACTTGTACGGAACTGTCATTTCATAGGAAGCATAACGGTCATTACTTCTGACAATACCGCTACAGGAAGGGATTTATATGTAGGCGGTATTGTCGGTGAATTGAAATGCGGCGCAAGTGTGTACCAATGTTCAACTTCTGGCGAAATAAGAACTACGGGCAATGTAAAATGCGTAGGCGGAATAGTTGGCAGGAGCGGACCCACAGGCAATAATGTTTCAAATGACCCTGAATGTTTTATAGAGAAATGTATAAATCTGTCCGACTGTAATGGATATTCATCAGTGGGTGGAATATTAGGATACGCAAGACAGCATACAACGATTAGAAATTGCTTAAATTGTGGCAATATTGATGGTCGTCGAAATGAAAATACATTTTTTGGAGGTATTGTTGGTGGGTACTATAAAGATATAGTTATAGATAGTTGTTTGAGTGCTGGGCTTGTTGTTGCCAAAAATGGTAGTCCGTCCGCAATCGTTGGTAAAATATCAGAAACGCAATTCATAAGCACTTGTCAAATAAGCGATAATTATTATGATGGATTTCGGACTACATTAAATACATCAGGCAAAGGAGTTGCAAAGCGTACTGATGAAACAATAGAAGATGGATTGGCTGCCCAATTAAACGGGTGGACATTTACCAATGGCTATCCGTATCCAAAGGACTTTACAAACGAGAGCGTGATTGCGGTGGCGAAGTCATACGCGCTGTTCTCCAACTCGGAAACTTATGACGACATACATACGAACTTTATGGTGTCCGACTTTGCTGGCACGGCTTGGGGTTCGACGGACAGGGGCTTGACCGAAATCGACGACAGGAATGTGAACATACTCGCCGACGGGCGTGACACGCTTACGGTCAGGTGCGGGAGTTACTACAAGAATGTAATCGTGGATGTGAATGTCCCGACACCGCTTCCGATAACACTGCTCTACTTCACGGTTACGGAAACCGACTGCGGAAACCTGCTCGAATGGGCTACGGCGACGGAAAGGCGCAATGCTGGCTTCAGCCTTATGAGAAGCCCCGACGCAACGGACTGGGAGGTGTTCGCTTGGCAGCCGACATTGTGCGGGGGCAACTCGACCATAACAACAAACTACTCGTATATGGATGCCGACATACGCTGGGACACCACTTACTACAAGTTCGTGCAATACGACTCGGTGTGGTCGCAGTCCGAGGCATACTACCCCGAAGCGTCGGAGATAATAGTGGCGATGAGGCAGGGCAGGCGGGCAGAACTCCCGAACATAATGTATGACGGAGGGTGCATACTCCTTGTGGCGGGAGGCGCAATTACGGACGCATACGCATACGACACGACGGGACGGCTCATATACGACACGAGGCTTAAACCGCACGCAACGGCTCGGCTTGTGGTCAGGGGCAACGCGATAGTGGAGTTCCTGTGGGTCGAGAACGGGGAACTTATGCGCAAGTCGTACAAGGTCGGATGCTGGTACTGAAATGAAATATAAATAAGTTATATATAATATAATTTTTGAACAATATGACATACATTAAGAAACTCGACGATTTCATAAATGAAGCAATCCACCCGCTCGCACCGTGGCTGGACGGGAAGGACAATGAGGAAAAAAACCACAGGAAGTACGCACACGAGGCTATGACCGCAGCCAAGCGTAAAGACGACCTCAAAAGAATAAAAGTGTTCTTTGACCATAATGGCAAAATCAATCCGAGCGACTTCGGCGGTATCCACGATGTACTGAAGGACATCAACTGGTACATAGGCGCAATGTATGAACCGATAAAAGACCACATCAAGACAAATCCAGACTTGGGTGAAAAGTTCTTCAATATGGCTGTAAACATTGACAGGATTTATGGCGGTGGAAAGGTGCAGGACGCAGCGATATGCAGTTTCCACAAGAAAATTGTACAGGACAAACTTTATATGTTTGAGCCTTGGAATAAGGGCAAGTCGGAGATTGCGCAGGTATTCCGTATGTACCTCAACTTTATCGAGGACAAGTACAGCATTGTAGCCGAAAGCCGTTCATACCGCAGGGGGCGCAGGATAAACGAGATGATAGTGAATGACGGGACAATGTTCACCCCGAAGACCGAAGTCGAACTCGTGGGCATCATAAAAAACCTCTATCCAGAACGAGGGCTTGACGGGGACTACAGCGACATCGACATCTCTGGCATCCGTGACGCTGGCATAGTGAATGACATCACAAAGAACGGGAAAATCGACGAGCCTGCAATAGCCTTGCTTTATTTTCTCGGTTGTACGAGCGAAAAGGAAGTCAACGACATATTCAAGTCGGTTTCATTCTGCTTCGGTAAGGAAAGTTACAAGCACATTAAAGATAGCAAATATGAAATCAAGGCAACCGTAGAATGTCAACTTTCGCACAATGACGACTGGGATGTATTCTATATAGACGCAGATGGAACGGCGGATTTCTGGGACTGCTATGATTACGAAGACAAAGAAGTTGAACTTCACAGGGATATGAAAAACTTTAAGGTATCATTGGGATGGAAAAACGGCGGATGGTATCCTGTTGAAAAGTTCCCGATAGGCAGTATCATTGGCGAATATATGTATAACACATTCAACGAGTGGGCGAGTAATAATGATAATGACAATGACATTATTATGGGTTGTAGCGATTTAGTCAATCCGCCAAGAAGGGATGACGAGTGGGACTACTAACCAGTACGGACAATTTATAAAGGGGACAGTTCAATTATAAATTAAAAGGCGGGTTGTCCCCGCCTTTTTTTTATGCCCGTAAAATTTATGCCCGTAAAATTTGTTACCCGATTACGCACGCAATCACCACTTGGTCGCCAGAAGCGATTTCGGTAGTCCCTCCGTTTTCTTCCGTGTTCCTTATGCCGCAGGAAATCAAGTTCATATCACCGTCATATATCTGGACTATGACCTCATTGCCGAGTTTGTGGTTGAATTTGCCGACATATGCGCCCTCGTCTTCGTTCCATTGGAGCGGAACTTTTCTACATACCTTTCGGAGAATTGGAACTTTCACGGGGTCTTGCTCAACATTCTTTATTATGCCGTTGTCTTCGAGCAACCTGTAGATAAGGAGAATACCGTCCACATCATTATACTTCGCCAAGTCGTATGTGCCCGCGTCAAGTTCATCAATGACTCGCCTTATATATTCGTTGACCGCTCTGGAGGTGAGTATTATCTTGCTGTCAAACTCAACATTGTCGGATATTTTATACACGGACGGCTTCACCGTGTTCCTGCCAGAGCCGAGAACTATCGTGTCCGTTTCGAGCGGGGATGGTGTCTGCGAGTTTGTCACGCACCCTGCCGTTGAGCCTCCGCTGTTAGCCGAAACCACCAGCACTCCGTTTATCCGACCTCCGCTTGTGACGGAGTTCACTATGACAATATCCCCCCGCGAAAGCGTCTGGTCGCTTATGGTGGTCGTAGCCGAGCCAGTGTACTGCCACTCGTCCCCAAGTTCGCCTGCGGTGCGGTTGATGAAGTTGTCAACATTGTCGAACGAACCCTTGAACTGGCTGTTGCCGTCAAGCGCACCCTCCTCGATGACACCGATTATCTTCCTTATCACTCCGTTCACCGAGCGGAAGTTGTGGTTTATTGTTATTCGGCTCGCATTGAGGCTGTCCGTCCCCTGTATCTCGATTATGTTCGCCTCCTTTATTTCGGGTATTGTTATCATAGTCAAAAACCTTTATGTCATATCGCTATATATACATTATTTATAAATGCCGAGAAAAGGGACGGAAGGCAGGCGCACATCCCGTCCCGTAACAAAGTATGAACAACTAATTTCTTATTCGCCGAGTATCTTGTGCATTTCGGCTAACGCCTCCTCGTCCGTCAGGTCTATCCTCTCGGCAAGTTCTTCGAGCCTCCTCTGCTTGTCCGCGCAGACATAACTCTTTTTCTTGAAAGCCTTTCTCTGCTTGTAGAGGTCGCCGATGAGGGTGGCGAACACGCCCGGTGTGGTGTTCGGCTGGAACACGCACCCGCTCTCGCTTACTATGTAGCCCTTCTTCTTCCACTTCTCCTTTGCGACCGTATCGTCCTCGTCCACCTTCTTGTAGAATGTTTCGGGGGACATATTCAGCGTCCTGATTATGTTCGGGTACAGCGAGGCGAAGTCGTTGCACGAAACATAGAGGTGCAGACCGACCACTGGCTCTTTCACGAAAGCACCCTCGTAGCCCTCCGCGTCCTTGCCCGCCTTCCACTTGCTGTCGGCAACCACCCTTCCGCTCCGCCTGTATGCGTCCGTGAGCGCACCTTCGGTTGTCGCGACCACGCTCATCATCCTGTTCACTGGTGTCTTCGCAATCCAAGCGAGGGTACAGCCGATGTCGGCAAGGCGCAACCTCTCGTGCAACTGCTCGACGAGTATGCAGTCGATTGCGTTGTAATAGACATACATCGGGAAGTCCCTCTCGTACAAGTCCTGCAACGAGCCGTCGAAGTGAACCTTCTGCATTTTCAGTACATCGTAGCCCGCTTGGTCGAGTTTGTAGTTCTCCTTCTGCTCCACGCTCCTGTCCCACTTGCGGTAGCACTCCATATAGTCAACAATCGGGATGTGCGTGGGTATGTTGTCCTTTCCGCTCAACATATTGAACTCGCCAGCGAGGTACTTGGCGTTCTTGCCGAGTATCCTGCCCCTGTTGTAGAGGTACGCCCAGTCGAACTCGACCACATTCCACCCGCTTATCATACCCATATGCTTCATCTCCCTGAAGAAACATTCAAGCATATCCTCCTCTTTCGCGAAGTATTTGTACTTGAAGTCGAAGTGTATCTGGGAGGGGAGGGACTTCGTATGCTCGTTTATGAGGTACTGTATCCTGTCCTGCTCGTCCCTGTTGAGCACCCGCGTCCCGAACACCGTTATCTCGTGGCTCTCCGTAGCCATACCTATCACGGTGACTGGCTGACCAGCGGTCTCTGGTCGCTCGAAGCCGTCCTCGCTCATACCAGTTTCAATATCAATGAATGTCATCTTCGGCATCTTGAAGCAGTTGACCTCATCGAGAAAGTCCCCACCGTACCGCGACTGTATGATTTCCATACATCTCGACTGCGTGAGTTTCTCGAAGCCAGTCTTGCTCTTGTCGTATGCGTCAAATACGGAATGCACGCTTCTCTTGACGCACCTTCCGTTCCAGTTCATCTTGCCGGGTATCCTCTGGTTGTCGTTTGCCGAACATTCCACCCAGTTGAAGTTGTCGTCAATCTTCCTGTCCCTGTCTATAATCGGGCATACGCAGTGCCGTATCTCCCCGCTCTTGTCAACATAGGAGAATGTGAGGTCGTTGGTTTCTGGTCGTTGCTTTATTTCGAGTATCATTACGCGATTTCCTCCTTTATGATTTCAATCTTGTTCTTTATGGCGAACTGCAAACTCGAAAGCGTCTGCAATGTCTCGGCAATCCAGTCTATCTGGTCTTGGAGCAACTGCAACTGGAGTTTCACCGCCGAGAGGTCTGCGGAAACGAAGTCAGCCCTCTCCGAAGCCGTGAGTTTGTAGTCGCCCTCCGTCATATACTGCTTGTACCTCTCGACCTTCACCTTGTCGAAAGTGCCAGACTTCTTGTGCATCGCAATCCTGTACTGCGTCATCTTCTCCACGAGCATCTGCCTGTACGAAAGCCCGAAAGCCTGCGCCTCCGAAAGCCTGCTGTTGTTGCGCACGCTGTCAAGCAGTTCGCCTATCTTCACATTCCAGTCGGCACGCTCGTCACGGAACTCGGCTTCGAGTTTCGCGTTGTTCGCAACCGTCTTGGTGTCGTCAAAATTCTTCATAATATATAATCTATTTATTGCGTTAGAATAGTTTGCCTTTCGTTATCCCGTCCTGCCTTATCCCAAGCACGAAGTCGCAGATGAAGTTGCGGGCGTAGTCTGGGCTAATCAGCGAGCGTTCCTCCGAACACTCGCCCATCTTCCTTGACGGCTTCGCCACCTGCTCCGATGTAAACTTATGCACATCGTCCGTCCAACTTCCAGCCGACACCCATTTGCGCTTCTCTGGTGCTACGGGCTGGTATGTTTCGAGCATAGTCGGCTCGCAGTTCGTGTACCAGTATCCAGTGGGCTTGACGAAGTAGTCGCCCCTTTTCGTCCTGTCCCTGTCTATCAGCGTCACCTTCTTGAACCAGAAGTGGTTTGTGTAGTTGAGTTCGCCCCACGGGTTTTCCATTATCATACGAAGCCCGCGCATCTCCACGACTGCGTGCATTTTCAGGCATTTCTGGTAGAAGAAATACCTCTCGTCGCTCTCCTTCTTCAGGTAGGCGTACACCTTTTCTACCGACGCGCCGTGCCTGCGCATAACATCAGCCTTTGAACTCTGGTTGAACTCCGCCACATTGCAGAACTTTATGCACGGGAAGAAGGCGAATATCAAATCGTCTGGCGTTATATTGTCGAACAGGCTCGGCTTGCCTTCGTATGCGTCCTCTATCGCATCGAACAAATCAACGACATTATCCGTCTGACCGAAGTTGTCCTTCAGGTCGTAGTCCTCCGCTGGTATCCCCAACCTGATAAACTCGTTCTTGAATGTTCCCGATTGCTCGAAGAAGCAGTGTACCTTTCCCCTGATTTCCATATGAACCTCCTAAAACAACTTGTTGAACGCTTCGAGTTTTACGGACAACTTGTTGAAGCCCATTGATGTTATAATCCTGTTCAGCGGGTCGAGCACCCCGTGCTCGAAGCAGGCATCCTTGTCTATCGCTGGCGCAAACTCCTTCGGGAGAAGCCCAGCCTCGTATGCGAACATCTCAATCCCGTGCATCGGCACGCAGTAATAATACTTGTACTTGTTTCCGTCCCGAAGAAGCGGGTACTTGCTCATAAGTCTGGCGTTGTGCTTCAGCAGGTAGTTGTACAGGGCGCAAGCCGAGATTGTGGGCGGGCACTTTGATGCGAGCACAAGTTCAACATCGTCCTTCAGCACATAGTTGCCGTAGCCGTTGGGCTTCTTGTTCCAGCACATATCGTTCGGGTCGGAATTGTCGAACACCGCCCGACACTCCTTCACTTGGTCGCGGAGTTCGTTTATCGTGAAGCCCTGATGCTCGAACATCCACACCACAATCTTCTTTATGATTTTTCTCGCTGCGGCTGGGGCGGATGCCTGTATCATCTCTATCCCCTTCGCCTTAATCTTCGAGTACGGCGGGTAGCAGTCAATCTTCGACAACTTGTCGCTCCAGCGCAAGTTCTGCACATACTTCTTCTTGGCGAGCCAGATGCCAGCGTCCGAATATGTCTCAAGTTCAAAGTCGAGGTAGTTCTCCGTCTGCAACATTTCGGCATACCTGTCGAAGCACAGCCTGAAATACTTTTCCATCTTGAGTTCGTTGATGAGAAGCACGAAGTCCTTTACCTCGCCCCTCACCCTTTCGAGTTCATACTCGGCGACCTTCTCCTTGTTGTCAAGCCCGAATATCCGCTTCACATACTCCTCCGACCTGCGCCCGCAGAAATACCTGTATCGGTATTCGTTAGGCTTGTCGTTCGGCTTGCGGAACTTTATGCGCCAGTTCGTCTCACCCTCCTTGTAGCACCAGTCCGTAGTGGCTATAATCTGGTCGTAGGATGTGTAACAGGAATTATGGACAAGCATATTGTTCGCAACAAAAGTATGCGTGTCGTCGTTCATTTCAATATCATATACATATTCATCGTCAAACACCCCGACACATTCGCATCGCACGATGCCATTTGCCGTAATATCGCCTTCTGTAACCGACACAAGCATATCGGTATCAACGCACATCTCCTTCGGGGTAGATTTTACCAGCACCCCGTTGCGCATAACCATAAGCGAGTGGTCGCCGGTGACGAAAACCACATTACCGAAGCAATCCTCAACAGCCCACTTTTCCTTCGAGACCTTGTGCCTTATCACACGCCTTACATCTCCGTAATATGCTTGCAGGTCATTGCCTATGTTAAGGATACCGAACGGGCAGTCAACGCTTTCGTGCCCATTCGGGGTAGAACCCATATTCTGTCTGCCGAGTGCATACAACTGCTCGATTGTAATTTTATTCGTTTTTGTGATTTTCTTGATTTTCTGATACATACCTTATCTTATTTAAAAGTTCACAAATAGTATTGTCCATATTCTCTGCTGTAAGAATGGATTTTTCCCACACCACAAATACCGTCATACCAAATTCCTGTTCAATAACTTCAGTCCTTTCCTTGTCGTGCTTCCAAATGTCGCGGGCATATTGTTTCTTTACTGGGTGAAACCAATCGGCTTCGTATATGTCTGGATTGGCGTGCCAGTAGTCTCCGTTAAATTCAACGGCAACATTCAATTCGGGTATATAAAAGTCCAGCGAGTACAACGAGTTCGTTATGTGTGAATATTTCTTAAATTCGCAATCCCCATAATAATATTTGAAATGACACCCCGACTCCGATAACTTTTCAATTAGTTTCTCAAAGAAGTTAAAGCCAATCTCGGACTGGTGATACTTGTCTGTGTTGCAATCCCTTTTAGTGATGGTGTTTATAAAATCATCGTATCTTCTACACCCTTCACTTTCACCATAACGCCTAATGAACCCTTCCAACTTGCAGGATTTCAGCAACCGTATCGTTTCCTTGTCATATTCGTCATACATTTCGGACAAATATTTGGAAGTTGATGTGTACGATTGCCTTTCGATATATTGCTTCCAGATTCGCATACCTTCATCATCACCGTGCCGTTTTATTAAATTGGACATTGTGATAGCCCTTGAAGCGTTATACTTGTCAAACTGCTCCTTTGACCATCCGAACTTATCCCTCTTGTACTCGAATGTATTGGAATATGCCTGCTTTCTTTTATACTCATTGAACATTTCAGTTCCCCTTTCCTCGCCATACTTTCTTATGCAATTCTCAAGGGTAATGGCACTCGACTGGTTTTTCTTTCTTATTATTTCATCAGGTATCCCAAAGGCATACGCCACATACTTGTTGAATGTGTTGAATATTCTTGATTTGTTTTTATCCGCGAAGTCTGGATATTTTTCTTCAAGGCATTTTTGGCATACACGAATTGGGTACTTCACACCATATATGTTTTTGGAACTCCTGTATGTAGTACCCTCGTATTTGTTACCATATGTACCGTTGCTTCTCATATACACCTTTGTCGTGTCATACCAGATTGATTTGCCGCAGCATTCGCATTTGGTCGTCCCGTTGCCTTCAAGCCCCGTCAATATGTCCTGTGTAATATGCACCATACCGCCCATTATTCCACAATTAGCATATCATCGTCTTTCATTTCCGATGCCGAAATCTCCATTTCAATATCATTACGGCGTATCTTGACTTTATCGTCCATACGATAGACTTTGATGCCGTGTTCCGTTTCAACGGCAATTACATCATCCGACAATGTTATAAGAGAATCGCCAGCCAGCGAATCCGTGTCAATGTAAACGCTGACCTCGCCCTTGACCTCACCGTGAACCTCTATGCCCATCGCCCTGTGAAGCCCAGTATCGTGTACCCACTCGTTCATAAAGTAACTGTTGATGCACCTTTCCGCATAGAGTATGGCGTTCTTGCCCTGCTTGGTTATGCACTCCGCGAAGTCCCTGTCATAGAATCCGAATGCTGGCGTTCCAGTAGCCCCGTATGCGCCGTTTATCAGGATTTTCGCACCCTGTTCCAGCGATACATATTCGTTGCCGAGTATCTCCTGCTCCTTTGCCTTTTCAAGTATGAGTTTCTTTGTGTCGTCGTTCATAGTTCGCAGTAGTCTTTGTAATTTCAATATATAGGAAAACCGCACGGATTTCAGAAAAAAATCCAGCACGGTTATTTTTGTTATATATTGCTTATTTATAGTCAGATGGCTTCTATGTCGAACGACACGAGGTCGTTGATTTCGCCACCGAACAGGAATTTCAGCCGTTGGAAAAAGCCGATTTTGTTCAACTTCGATGCTACACGGAGTTCACCGAGCGCGAGCGACCTGCTCATAAACTTCATAAGCGCACGGTGGCTGACGAGCAACGGGTACGACATACCGAGCATACGCTCCCGCCTGCACTCGTTGAATGTGATTATCTTCCTTACCTCCCTCTCGCCGAGCCTTTTCTTGACGGACTCCCTCTCGCCCCCGTCGGCAACGATGTATATGCAGTCCTTGTAGTCGAAGTTCCCGACCACCGCGTCCGTGCAGTTGTCCCCCTTCGAGAGTTCCCCGATGAGGTATGTCGTTATACCTTCGTATATGTCATCAAGGCGTTCTATTCTCCGCCCGATTGAATGTAGATATTCTTCCTTGCTCATAATGTATATGTGTTAAGTGTTATTCAAACGAGAACACGAATGTCTCCTTTATGCGCCTCACCCCGCCCTTTATTATGCGCTGGGCGTGTGAAAGGACACGGCAGTTGTTGAACTCCCTCCGTGCGGTGCATTCGCCCTTCCTGTCGAGGCGGTACATAATTATCTTCAGTTCCCGAAAGTCCTTCAACGCCTCGCAGGGGTTGCTCCCTACGCGGACGAATGTATGGAACTCTATTTCGAGTGTCTTCCTCACATCGTCAATCTCGTATGACACGAGTATCTCTTCGAGTTCGTACAGCGGTTCGGACTTCCCGTCAATGAAGAAGTTGATTATGAAGTAGGGGTTGTCGCAGTTGCGGTAGTCCCCTCTCGGCGGTATCTCACCGCGCAGGCTTGAAACCGCATCCGCTACCATAACACAGCCCGTAATATACTCTCGACATTGCCCTCGCTGAACTCGGCGAGCGGTATCTGCAAGTCCTTCTTGAAGCAAGTGTCCCGACAGTCCGCCATAACATTCCCGTCCGCAAGATACACGCGGGTTACGAGAAGGTCTGACGCAAGGCTGTCGCCCGCCGTGCAGTCCGTATATTCGGTCGTGTTGTCGGCAAGTTCAACGCACATTTCCGCCTGAACATTGAAACGCTCTGGCAGGATGTCGGCTATCACCGACACCATCTTGTCCCGAAGTTCCCTTTCCTTTTCTGTTGTCATTTGAAAATTAAATATATAATCGTTATATTTATATGCGCCAGAGGGGTGCTACTTCTTCAAGTTCCCCGACTCTTCGTAATATTTCCAAATCTTAATTCCTTCCCACTGCTCTGGTGTAAGCCCAGAGAGCCACTCCTCGCAATACTTGCGGTACTTGATATGATTGTCGCGCAGGAACGAGTTGCGTGCATACTCCCGAAGTTCAACTTCGGATGCAACCAACTCCCCTGCCCAGCGTCTGTCTGGTTGCAGGAGAGTTGCTGTAATGGGTGAAGTGAGTTTTGTTTCCATCGCCTGTGAATTTTAGCGTAACATTTTGCGTAACTTTGACACTGCGCTGTCGTGCAAGTTCCACGACTTTGACCGTGAGTAACCGATTTCAGCGGCTATCTTGTCAACCTGTTCGCCTGTGTATTCGCCGTTGCCCTTTCGCATACCGTACTTGACCTCGATTAAGTATCTCTCGTCCGGTGTGAGCCTGTCGAGAGCCTGACGGAGTGCGATTGCGGTCGTTGCGTCCTCGACCAGATAGTCGTCATTATCTGCTATGACCTCTTCCTTCAGTTCGAGCGCGACATTGCGTTCTACTGCTCTGCCGTGATTACCGCAGATAGTGTCGTGTGGAAGTTGGACGAGCCTGTCCTTCGCTGCCAGTTCGATAGCGCGGCTTGACAGTACGAAGTATATGTAAGACCAGAACTCACCGCGTTCGGGATTGTACTTTGTGATACCTTCCCAGAGAGCGATTTGAAACTCTTGTTCCCAGTCTGGGTCGTTAATCTTATTGTGCTTCTTGCAGAGGTTGCGAACAATGTTCTTGAATGATTCTGCCTTTACTGCCTCGTCAAATGAGGGCTTTCCTGAATTTGTTGCTTGTGATTTCATTTTGTTTGTGTTTTTTGGTTTGACATTTTGTTGTTTGTTTCTATTGCAAATATAATGAATTATTTAATTCGCAAAATATTTTTTTGATTTTTTTAAAAAAAAGTTATAAGTACATAATTACCAGAAAGTTACAAGGGTAAAAATGTTGATTTTTCACCCAAAAAATCATAAAAATCGGTGTTTTTCTTCGCTCGAAGCACCCGAAAAATTCCCAAAAACGCCCGGATGGAGCAAAAAGCGGAACGACATTATATATTTCTAATATATAATGTTTGTGGAAAAAGAGGGGGTGGAAATAAATTTCACATATTTTCTGAAATCGGAGAAAGTTTACAATATATTAAGGGCAACACGGGTATAAATAATAATAGATATTAAACACTATACTACTATGGGACAGAAAGGCAAGAGCATAGATGTCAGCAAACTGAAATCTAAATACTATGACGGGGATGCCGACTATACAACCGATTTCGACCTGACGGATGTGCAGAAGGACTTGACCAACGCGCTCAACGAGGAGGCACTTGCGCAGATAGAAGGCGACAAGTTCAACGATGTCGAGAACGCTATCACGGCATACATAGCGTCATCACCGTACGGCAAGTATAACAACATAGCGGACGAGAACGGGAAGAAATGCACGGCAGCGGACTTCATAACATCGTTTATGATTGTTTACGAGAAGTTCAGCAAGGACTGCCCGCTGTCGCTTATGATACTCATATTTGCCGACTACTTCGGGCTTGACTACCTGTCGCTGATAAGGGAACTTCCGAACCATATCCAGCAGACGCTGTACGACAATGTGTATTCCTGCATAAAGGACAAGAGCCTGCTGAACAGGTTTTTCCAGAACGATGTGGATATGCAGACAAAAAACAAGTTGTTCTAACACACCTAATATATTATATATATGCAAGACATTATATTGCACGACGGGGATTGCCTCGAAGTGATGAAAGCAATACCAGACGGAAGCGTTGACTTGGTGATAGCGGACCCGCCCTACTACAAGGCGATAGGCGAGAAATGGGACTACCTTTGGCGCACGGAGAAGGACTATGTGGAGTGGACTTTGAAGTGGCTCTCGGAAGCGTCCCGAACATTAAGATGCGGAGGTACGCTCTACTGCTTCGGATACTTCCGAATGCTCGCTCTCATAGTCCCGCACCTGAAAAGACTGGGGCTTGAACTCCGCCAGCAGATAGTCGTGAACAAGGGCTTGCGCTCAATATCGGGGCGTGCCACGAGAAACTACAAGATGTTCCCGAACACCACCGAAAGCATACTCTTTGCGATAAAGGACAACAAGAGGTTCATAAAGCCGTTCTTCAAGGAAAGGCAGAAGGAACTCGGCTTGTCGGCGAAGCAGATAAACGATGCTCTCGGAGTGAAGTCGAACGGGGGCGGTATGTGGAGTCTGTACACTGGCAGGAATGTATGCGAGCAGTTTCCGAAAAAGGAAATGTGGGACAAGTTGTCCGAGATACTCAAGTTCGACCTGTCGTACGGGAAGGTCGCGCAGACATTCAATCCGCAGGTCGGCTTCGGGGATGTATGGGACGACATAGACTTCTATGACGAGGAGAGATACCACCCGACACAGAAACCCCAGAAACTTTTAAGGCGGTTGATAGAGGCGAGCACGAACGAGGGCGACACGGTGCTCGACCCGTTCTGCGGATGCGGAAGCGTTCCAATCGCATCGATGGAACTCGGCAGGAAGTGCATCGCCGTTGAAATCGACAGGAAGTATTTGAGGCTCGCCAAGTGGCGCATCTCCGAAATAACGAACAAACTTTTCTGATATGCTTGAACTGAACAGAATATATCACGGGAACTACAAGGAACTGATAAGGTCTGTCGATGACAGGAGCATCGACTTGGTTGTTACCGACCCGCCATATCTTTTCACAAAGGGCGGAATGTCAAGCAAAAGGTTCAGCAGGGGGACAAAATCAAAGGGCAACTATATAAACTCCGATATGTCAGATTTTGACGGAGAACACATATGTACCCTGCTTGATGCCATAGCACCGAAGTTCAGAAACGGATGGAACTCGTATTTCTTTTGTTCGGAAATGCAGGTCTGCTATTACCTCAAATATGCAGTGGAGCACGGCATAAGGTACAATCTTCTGGTATGGGACAGGCAGGTGTCTAATATGATTAGTTACAAGTTCTTCCGTAGCCACATAGACTATATCGTAAGGCTGTACGACGGCAACGGGCTTAACAAGATACCAACTGACAATCCCAACTATACATACGGAAAGATAAAGACTGGTGTAAAGACGGACGAATATCATCCGACAGGAAAGCCAGTCGAACTCATCAGGGACTTCATACTTCTTTCAAGCAACGAGGGTGATACCGTCCTCGACTCGTTCTGCGGGGGAGGGACGACAGCCGTCGCCTGCATCAAGGAGAACCGCAATTTCATTGGCTTTGAACTTAATGAGGAATATGTTAATGCTGCCGAACAAAGGATAGAGGAAGCGAAGCGCGAGGCGGAAATTGAAGTTGAAATGAACAAGAACAAACTTTTCTGATATGGCTGAATACAAGTTATACAACGGCGATTGCCTCGAAGTGATGAAGTCTATACCAGACGGAAGCGTGGATATGGTGCTCTGCGACTTGCCATACGGCACTACGCAGAACAAGTGGGATGCGGTAATTCCGTTCGACCTGCTCTGGGAGCAATATAACAGGGTAGCGAAGGACACAGCCCCGATAGTCCTGTTCGCGCAGGGGCTGTTCTACGCAGACCTCGTACACTCGAACAGAAAGGACTTCCGATACGATATTGTCTGGGACAAGGTGCTCAAGGGCGGTTTCCTTAACGCAAGGGTTATGCCGTTGAGGGTACACGAGCAGATTGCCGTGTTCTACAGAAGCAAGCCAGTTTACAACCCGCAGAAAACGAAGGGCAAGCCGAGCCACACGAAAGGCACTGCCATATTCACGAAGGGCGAGACGAACAACAACTACGGCAGTTACAAGCCGAAAGATGTCGATGTCAATGACGATATGAAGTACCCGACCAGCATAATCCAGTTCCAGAAACCGCATCCGAGCGTTTCGGTGCATCCCACGCAGAAGCCAGTCGCCCTGCTCGAATACCTTATACGGACATATAGCAACGAGGGCGATACAATCCTCGATAACACTATGGGGAGCGGAAGCACGGGTGTTGCGTGTATGAATACGGGCAGGAACTTCATTGGGATAGAACTCAATAAAGACTACTTTGGGATTGCGGAGCGAAGGATAAAGGAAGCGACTGGCAAAACGGAAACCAAAATCGAAACCGACAAGAATAAACTTTTCTGATATGTTTGAATTTAATAAGATATACAATATGGACTGCCTCGAAGGTATGCGTCAACTTCCAGACGGGTGCATAGACCTCATCGCGACAGACCCGCCATACAGGATTATGCCGAAAGGGTGTAGCGGGACGATGAGCGGATACATAACCACCGACAAGTCTATGGAGGGAAAGATATTCGACCACAACGACATCGACATTGAGGACTACATAGGCGAGTTCTACCGTCTGCTGAAGGACGATGCCCACTGCTACATAATGACAAACAACTATAACATCTGCCATTTCCTCGAAGTGATAGGGCGGAGCAAGTTCCACTTCACGAAGTGCCTGATATGGGACAAGCAGAACAAGATATGCGGACGCTACTATATGGGGCAGTACGAATACATAATATTCATACGCAAGGGAAAGGACAAGCAGATTAACGACTGCGGTTGCTCGGACATAATCTCCATACCGAACAGGAAAACAAAGAATGATGACGGGAGCAACGCCCACGACAGCGAGAAGCCAGTCGAACTTATGAAAACGCTCGTAACGAACTCGACGCTCGAAGGCGAAGTGGTGCTCGACCCGTTTATGGGAAGCGGAAGCACGGCGGTCGCCTGCGCCACAAGCGGACGGAAGTTCATAGGCTTTGAGATTGACGAGAAGTATTACAAACTTGCAAATGAACGGCTTAAACCCTATGTTTCCGAAAACGGAGGGGTGTTCAAGGAAAGGAAATGCCTGTTTTAACTATGAGCGAATGCAGATTGTACAACGGCGACTGCCTCGAAGTGATGAAGCAGATTCCAGACAAGTCCATCGACTTGGTTCTGTGCGACCTGCCCTACGGGACGACAGCCTGTGCTTGGGACAGCGTTATCCCGTTCGAGCCACTGTGGGCGCAGTACAGGAGGGTGCTGAAGCAGAACGGTGTCATTGCGCTTTTCGGTAGCGAGCCTTTCTCGTCGCTTCTTCGGGTGAGCAACCTCGACTGGTATCGCTACGACTGGATATGGGAGAAGAACAATGCTGGGAACTTCCAACTTGCGAATGAACAGCCGTTGAAAGTCCACGAGAATATCTCCGTGTTCTATGACAATACCGAGTGCAAGACATTCTCGGACATAATAACGAGCAATATGGAGAGGCTTGGGCTTTCATACGGGGAGGTGTCGGAACTCTTCCTTTCAAAGAACGGGAACAGGACTGGGTGGTTGAGCAACAAGATAAGCGGGAGGCAGTTCCCGACAAGGGAGCAGTGGGCTAAACTCTGCGGGTTGTTCGGTATCCCAGACGAATATGACAAGTACGAGAAGTCGAGGCATACATACAATCTCGAACTTGCCGATACATTCGAGGCTTGCTCGAACAAGGGGAAGGGCGGTACGCTTAACCATATTGCATCCGAAGGCAAGAGGGATGCGTACATACAGACAAAGACGGGCTACCCGAAGAGTGTGCTTCGCTTCGCCCGTGAAACTGGCTTGCATCCTACCCAGAAGCCAGTCGCCCTGCTTGAGTTTCTCATACGGACATATTCCAACGGGGACGAAACCGTGCTGGATAACTGTATGGGAAGCGGAAGCACGGGCGTAGCCTGTATGAACACGAGCAGGAACTTCATAGGCATCGAACTCGACGAGGGATATTTCGCTGTTGCACAAAGAAGAATTGGAGAGGCAAGGAAGATAAATTCGGTTAAACTTTTTTAGGAGATATGATATATTATTTCAAGGGAAATGTAATTTACGGTGTTGACCTCATCGGTGAACTTGAGGACATCATAACCGCACGAAAAAAGAAGATATTGTCGAGGTACATCGGACGCGACTGCCGTTCGCTCACCAGCAATGAGTTCGACTACTGGTGGAGGGAACTCGGCTTCGACAAGCGCGAGGGGGCATACGAGGGTTGCAGACCAGAGTATGTGTACTATGCGGACGGGATTGAACTCCGAAGGGCGAGGGCTTGCTCGTTGAAGGGCTTTTGCATAAGGCTCTTCGGTCGGCGCGTTATATATAAATAATGTATAATGCTTCGGGGCATAGCACCCGACTATAACTTATTCTACAATGGCAGGTTTTATCAAGACACGGCACGATACTTCTCGGTGGGTGACACCGCAGAACAATGTCAGCAAGCGACTTCGCAAGTTGAGCACGCTCGGTATGGACTTCTCGAACAAGTTGTTCAAGGTGAGCCGTTCAATCGGTCTCTACGATACGGACTACACCTCCCAGATGCAGGGGGAACAGCAGGCGCAGAAGTTCGAGTACGAGGGAAGCGTGTACGACATATTCAACGGCTACTCGTTCACCGACTCTACGATGAACAAGAACATCCCGATTTTCGACCGCACATACGACGACAAGAAGCGGGCGGAGTTGAGGAGGCTTGCTATGCAGGACGAGATAGAGGAGATACTCGACATACTTACCGACGAGTGCATCTGCTACACGGACGACGGGCTTTTCTGCGAGCCTCGCTACGACAACAAGTTGATGGACGAGAAGAGGGAGCAGGAAGTTCAGGACGAGTTCAACAAGATTTACACATACTTCTCGTTCTATGACCAGAATATGGCTTGGGGCTACTTCCGAAAGTTCCTCATCGATGGCTTCCTTGCGTTTGAGATACTCTATGATGTGGAGGCTGGCGAGAGCGGGGAGCAGAAGCGGATAATCGGCTTCAAGGAACTCGACCCGCTGTTGCTCGCACCTGCGTTCAGCGAGGAGACTAACGAGAAGATATGGATTGAGAACCCGCAAGACCCAGTTAAGCAGAGGGTGCTGTACGACTCGCAGGTCATCTACATCTCATACTCGCAGTTCGATTCAGCCTGCCGAGTGAGTTATGTGGAAAGGCTCGCCCGTTGTTTCAACTTGCTCCGCATAATGGAGAGCACCCGTATAATCTGGGCGGTTTCCAACGCATCGTTCAAGACTATGTTCACGATACCAGTCGAGGACACGAAGAGCAGGGGCAAGCAGACATTGAGCGAAACAATGCACCACTACAGGGAACTTGTTGACTTCAACTGGGAAAGCGGGGAGTTGCAGTGCAACGGAAAACCTATGATGCCCTTCAACAAGGAATACTGGTTTCCGCAGGTTGACGGTCAAAGCCCGCAGGTGCAGACGCTCGGCGGGGACGGACCCGACATCTCCGACACGGAGGCGTTAAAGTATTTCAAGCACAAGTTGTGGGGCGTTTCAAAGATACCTTTCTCGCGCTTTGACAACGAGCAGGGGCGCGGTCAGTATGCGCTCACTGCGGAGGCGATGATGCGCGAGGAGATGAAGTTCGCCAACTATATCAACCGAGTGCGTGCGATATGGCAGGAGATACTTGTCAAGCCCCTGTACATACAACTCTGCCTCAACCACAAGGAACTTATGACGGACACGAACTTCCGCAACAGCCTTATGCTGAAGTTCATAAACAACAATGTGTTCACGGAGCAGAGGGAACTCGAACTCTTCGACCACAAGGTTCAGACAATCGGCAATATTATGCAGTCGCTCACCGAGCAGGACAGCGAGGGCAACGAACAGCCGTACTGGGACTTGGACTACCTTATCCGCACATACGGAGGCTTCAAGTACGAGGACTTGGAGAACAACCGCAAGATAAAGGAGAAGAAGGCTCTCATAAAGGAAGGCTACAAGGACGAGGACGCGCAGAAGATAGCGTTTGACGGTGCTGACAAGTCGAAGTTCAAGAAGGTGAAGAAGGAGAAGAAGGAAGATGAGGACGAAGGCGGTGGCGGAGGCGGTGGCTTCCAGTTGTAAGCCGACAGTCCGTTATAATATAGGAGAGGAAATTTGCTATGGTACATATCAGGAGAATAAACGAATCATCGGCTAACAGGACGGAGAAGAAGTCCTACCAGTTGAGCCTTCTCATAAACAGGCTTTATACGGCTTCCCGCCCGTTCACTATGCACAGTTACTCGGACGAGGGATGGCAGAATGTAAGCCAGCACATAGACGCGCTTCGGAAGGTGAGGGGTGTAATCGACATTTCGGCTGGCACGCCAGACGGAGGCTATCGGAACTACTATGCAGGGAGGAGCATTGACTTCAACCACCCCGCATACAAGGAGTACAGGCTCGAAATCGAAACCGAGTACGGCATTGTTATCGGGCGTTTGATTTGCCACAGCGCGGGAAGTATGGACGATGCGTTCTCCCGATACGATATGACCTGCACTTTCTGGAACAAGGACATCGAGGGATAATATTTAAGCGAATATCGGATATGACACACATCAAGAGGATAGACGAAATGTTCCCAGTTAACGAAAGCATCAGGGAAACAGTGCTGGGGAAATGCGAGAAGCGGAACGCCGACATAGTGGCTCGCGAGATATACAAGAACATAATGGCGCATATAAAGAAGAGCAATGATGACATTTGCGTCATAACATTTGAATATGGCAGGCGCGGGTACGGCATATATCCGTTCGGGCAGGGGCACGAGGAGCGCGAGCGCAGGGGCGAATGTATGACCACCTACACATTGGAGGCGGTCGGATGCGAATACGAGTTTGAAAACCAGTATGTGGTGTCAAGGATATGCGACGGAATAGCAAGGCTCGCGAAGGACGACGGCAGAATGATTGTCAAGACGGCGAAGGCGGGGAACTATCCCGACTATTATGACCGCATTTCCGAAATATGCTACATCAGGAAGGTCGCGAAGGAGTTTGTGCAGATACAGAAATACCTGCTGAAATACGCGAACTTCAAGTTGACGGAGGATATGTGCTACAATGCGCCCACATCTGGAAAGCGGGGCGAATATTATGAGCATAACGACCAACGCTCGTTTGCCTGCACCAGCCAGAGAAGATGCGCTGTGTTCATTGAAAAACTGAAAGCGGTGAGGTCGTCGAGGGACATATTGGAAGTCGAGCAGGTCGAACACTCCGACAAGGAGGACAGGTCGCACTCGATATATTATGAGACGGAGTGCTACGGTTCAATCGAAAAGACTATCAAGGTTACGGTCAAGACACCGACTGGCAGGATAAAGGACAGGATATATCTGTAAACATAATACTGTATTGGATTTTGCAAAACTAAAATTCTGAACGATATGACACCTTTCATTGGAATAGTCGAGGACAACCTCGACCCGAAGAACGAGGCTCGGCTGAAGATAAGGATATACGGAGTTACCGACCAGAAGGAGGCGGATGACGAGGAATCTTATGTGATACCTACGGAGTTCCTGCCGTGGGCGCGACCTTTGTGCCTTTCGGGTGGCTCGTACACGATACCCAAGATTGGTCAGGAGGTCTATGTTACTGGCGATGTCCGCTATGCACCTCTCTGGCTCGGCGTGGTGAACATAGGCGCGGATGTCGGCAAGGAGGTGAGCGACGAGGACAGCAGTGCATCGCATATACTTATGTATGACACGGACTTCTCCAACGGGGAGGAGGACGGCGGCGTGCGTGCTGGCGAGTTCATCAAGATGTATTTCACCGACACGAAGGGGCTTGTCATAGACTACAAGAACTACAACGGGAATATGCAGTTCATAATGAACTCCGACGGGAGCATAACCCTGAAGAACATAAACGGGGATATGATAACAATGGACAACGGTGAGGTGACAATCAAGAGCGACAACATCATCCGCTTCGTTGCGCCCCGAATAGAACTCGGCGGGGAGGTGAAGTATTCGGGCATCAACGGAGACCTTCTCCTGAAGGCTTACAACAGCCACACCCATCTCACGAAGTACGGGGAGAGCGAGCCTCCGCTTGCACAACTCCCGCCCGAAACAATCAACACGACAGTCGCGCTTTAATCCCGGATGCGGGATTGCGCTTCGGCTGTGCCGAAATATTTTTGCACTTTTTCTGAAATTCCAATAAATAGCCAATATATTAGTATTGGAAGGACATAAGGAATTAAACTATGGAACAGGGAAAAAGACAAAGGGCACTTACCGCAAGCGAGGCTACGCACAGGCTCATTGAGGCGGGATACGAGGTTGATTTTGTTAACCCCATTGCCGACAACGAATACACCTTGAAATACGGCAAGACCACGCTCAAATACGAGAACCCCCAGCCCAATCCGTTTGATACAAGGCTTGTGGCGTGGGATATGGTCGGCGTGTGGTATTCGGTTGAGGTGTACGAGCACGACGGCAAGTCCAATGTAACGCTCAACCGCTGGAACGGACGCTCTGGTATGACAATCGTGTCGTACAACAAACTCAACGCATCGGGAAAGAAGGAGTTTATGGATATGTGCCTTAACGCGAAGCGCGTCAAGTACAAAGCACCATACGATAGGTTTGAAGATAAGATTGGCAACTAAAAAGATAAGATTATGGAAGTCGGATTTACACTCGGAAGAAATACAGGAAAGATTTTGCACGAACTCTCTTGGTCGCACCTGCTTGACCTCTCCCCAGAGGAGGCGGTCTCGCTGTGGACTGACTCGTTTCCGGGAATGGGCAGGGAGGTTGCCGTTGCACTCACTGCGGGCAAGTACCTTATGTGCGTGGAGGGGGACGGGGTGACGGAAGTTATGGTCAAGCCCCGCGACGAATACTCGGAGAAGGACTTGTCGGGCTACCCGTCGTTCTCGGTCGGCGACATCATAAGGAGCATAAGGGAGGCTCTCTCGGTTGACGGGAGCGGGAGCATAGAGGGTGCTTGGAACGAGTACCGCCAGAACACATTGTTCTACTTGCAGAACAACAAGGACATCTGTGTAAGCATAGAACTCGACGGGGCGTTTGACGGGCTGTTGGACGGTATGTCGGAAAATAGGTACATACCGCTTCGGAGGATAATCGCGTATTATCTCTCCCACGACCACGAACTTCCGTTCAGGCTGTATGACTGCGCGGACGACAAGTCCCACCGTGTTCTCTCTATGGCACTCGGCTCGCTTGTGTTTTCCCGAAGGCTCGGAGAAACGAGAAGCAACATCATATCGACGATACGGTTCGTCAGGGACAATATGGTTGTTGACGACGAGGGCAAGACCGCCTGCAAGGAACTCGAAAGGGTGTGCGAGTGGGTATGCACTTCGGCAGACCTGTTCGCTGGCGAGGTTCGGGAATGGCTCGATGATGTTGACGGGAAGCCGAGCCGTGATAAGTTTTCCATAGGGTTGCAGGGGATTGACGATTTCCTCGAAGGCGAGAAGAGAGTGGAGAAGGCACTCTCCGACTTCAAGCCCTGCCCGATTTCAGAACTCCACGATGCTGGCTTCATCGCCCCAGACGGCACATACTTCGGCATTGACGGAGAGGTGTCGAACCTCCTCCATATAAGTATGGCGGATGCCATTATGGAATACTACGGCTGGGAGAAGCCCTCCGACTTCAACTACAGCGTTGACGCTTGGCTTATGAGCGCAAAGGGCTTCGTCAAGGTGGCGAAGAACTGGGTTCTCTATGACGGGTACTTCCGCGTTGACGGGCGCAGGGAAGTCCCGATTACACAGGCGCAGAGGAAGGCGATAGCCGAATACGGCAACACCCACTACAAAGGCTCGCTGTCCTTCGGTACGGACAGGAAGAGATATTCGGTGGACAAGTTTATGGAAGTCGAGGATGATGCCCATATCGCGGAGATTTTCGGGCTTTAAGATTATAAATGACTATGAGCGAATACAATCTATACAACGGTGACTGCCTTGAAGTGATGAAGCAGATTCCAGACAAAAGCATAGACCTCATTCTATGCGATTTGCCGTACGGCACTACGGCTTGCAGTTGGGACAGCGTTATTCCGTTCGAGCCACTGTGGGAACACTATAAGCGGATAATAAAGGACGGGCGTGCGATAGTGCTTTTCTCGCAACAGCCGTTTACGAGCAAACTGATATGCTCGAACATAGAATGGTGGAAGTACAACTGGGTGTGGGAGAAGGACAACGGTACTAATTTTCTTAACAGCAAGTTCCAGCCACTCAAGGTTACGGAGGATATTTGTGTGTTCGGCAACGGTGCGTCATCATTTGTCAAGAGCGGGATTACTCTTTTCTACAGTCCCCAGAAAAGCGAAGGGAAACCTTATTCGTGTGTGAGTGGCAAGCAGAAGCCGAACAGCGCGGTTGTCAGGGACAATGGTGCGAAAGAAGGGGGTGTGCTTACCGTGAACAACGGGGAGAGGATGCCGAAGAACATAATAAGGTTCAACAGGGACAGGGACAAGGTGCATCCCACGCAGAAGCCAGTCGCCCTGCTCGAATATCTGATACGGACATACACCAATAAAAACGAAACCGTGCTGGATAACTGTATGGGGAGCGGGAGCACTGGTGTGGCGTGTATGAACACGGACAGGAACTTCATAGGCATCGAACTTGACGAAGAGTATTATAAGGTCGCAGAAAAGAGGATAAAGGAGGCTGGTTGCAGGTTGTTCTGAAATGTTAAAAATGTTAAATTGTCGTTAAAAAAATATTGTCGTTAAAAATATTATTTATATGTTTGTGGTACAGACAACGAAAGACATAAACTAAACATAGGAGGAAATGGTTATGAAAAGGGAATTTTTAGTATTCGGAATCGTGGAATCCGTTGAGCCGAACGGAAATGTAACGCGCAGGCATTTCAAGCAGGGCGGCATAATGGCGGTTGACGGGTTTTCCGCAGTGTGCGAGTACAGGCGTTTGCATTCGGTTGATGCTAACGGCAGTGCGCTGACATATCCAGAGATAGATGCCATAATGTTGTAGGTGAGACGGAACTTTGCTATGGAAGGAAACAATGCGCTTGACGGAGTTAAGGTCGGTGATGAACTTGTTTACAGTTCAGCCCATACATACGATACAATCGTGAAGGTTGAAAAGGTAACAAAGACAATGGTGGTATGCGCCAACGGTTCGCGCTTCAAGTTGTCCAACGGCTATGCGGTCAACGGGGACGCTTGGATTCACTCGTGCGTACGCAAGCCGAAGGATGCAGACGAGGTGAAGAGGATAAAGGACGAACTGCTTGCGACCAAGTATGTGAAGGCTATAAAGGAAAGCGTGGACGCTATCGCCCGCAACGAGAAGCGTTCCCTGATTGACATCGGGCTGTTGAAGGAGATATATCTTCTCGTCAGGAAGGCGAACGAAAACATAAGTGAAACCAAATAGATATACGGATATGGACTTAAAGACATTGAACGACTACCACGAGGTACACAAGTATTGCCCGATATGCGGGGGCAACGAGATACGCAGGGGGCTTGCCTGCTATATACTTGACGAGTCGCGACCAGAGGATTTCAAGGACGGCAACCCAGCGGAGTGCCAGCACTGCGGGTGGAGCGGTACGGTACACGACCTCATCGGTGAAGATGCAAGACAAGATTGCCTTTCGCGCAAGGCTGCGGACGAAAGGGCTATGAAAATGCTCGGCAGGATTTTCCGCAACAGCGACGACGGCATCGAGACAGGTCTTGACATAGAGCCTGTCGATTACGCCTGCTCCGTGATATGGGTATTCCGCGACCTCGTTGCTGGCGGTCGCACGGAATATTCCGAGCAGATTGTCCAGATATTCCGTATGGCGATGGAGTATCTGAAGTTGTTCATAAAGTCGGAGGGGATAGACCCGTACGACCAGAGGATTGAGTGCGTTGATGCGGTTGGAGAGGCTATGCAACTCCTTTCGGTCATCAAGGTCGCCAAGCCGAAATGCAATTAGGCTGAAATTTCTATTTATTAACTATATATTAGTGTTGAGGAAAAATAATTGCTATGGCGGACAAGACGAAAAGGACATTCAGGAACGACCACGACATAGAGTTCTGGCGGGAGGCTGCGGTCTCGGCGATGCAGGGCATACAGGAGTCTGGGTGGAAGTTTCTCGGAACATTCGCGGACATCGACACGAACGATACGGCAAGATTCGCATTCAATATGGCGGACGCTATGCTCGAAGAGTACCATCGCAGGCTCGACGAGGCGGATTTTCCAGTGGAAAGCATTGACATTTTTGATTAAAGGATAATTGCTATGAAAGACAACAACAAACAAACGGGAGTGGCAACCGAAGTTGCACCGCAAATAGTGTGCAGGCACATCCTCAATGACGGGAAGTTTGTGGAGAACCACAACCTTCTCCTGAAGGCGTTGAACCAGATACTCGCCGACGAGGACAGGTGTATCGCCATACTTGGCAAGGACGGTGCGGAGAATTTCGACGGGGTGACAGCAATCGGTCAGATGTACGACGGTATGCTTGCCGTCACGGTGGCGTATTGCGCGGAGAACTATATAGAGGGCGAACCAGACTCGATGTGGTCGGACGACTTTGTGATAGATATGAAGCGTATATACGGGGCATACGGGGAGGATAATTCATCCGACAAGGAAACCGCCGCCGAAGCGGGAAAGTCGGAAATATGGAGCGTATGCGCCCCTGAAACGCCGTACCTTGACTACGAGGTCGGCAAGAACAATGTAGTTTCCATAGAGGAGAGGCATATTGCGGTTTCGTCCTGCGCCGAATCGCAGGCGCAAAGCACAAGGCTCGTTTACGAGGTTATGCTTGATAACGGCTGGGCAATCGAGATTGGCGCGGATATGAAGGGGCTTGTCGTTTACAGGAGGAAAATATAATGGCGATAATAATACCAACGGACAAACTTATGGGCAAGTGCGACTGCGAGCAGTTCATAGTCGGGCTTAACGAACTTGCCCAGCAGTGCAATGTGTCGAGCGTGACATACAATCGGCTCGGAATAACGAAGATTGAATTTGCGGACGGCTCGTCCATAGGCGGGCTTCGACTATGGAAAGATGCTGGCATAATAAAGGGGGAGTTTTAATATGGAACAGAATTACACGAAAGGAAAGAACATCGCGAAACTGCTGAAGTACGCACCGACGGGAACTATGCTCTATTCGCCCCTCATCGGCTCGTGTACGCTCGTAAGGGTAAGCGATGATGAAATTGTAGTATCCAATCTCGAAGATACCCAGCACTACGGCTTCGACTGGTGCGGACGCTACTGGACGGGAATGGGCGAATGTCTGCTCTATCCATCGCAAGACCACAAGAGTTGGGACGGATGGCAAAATGAACTTTTCGGCAAGGGCGATATTGTGGTGCGCGAAGGTGTCGGGACATATATCATCGTTAATGGATTTGACGGTGTAGATATGTATGACTACATTCTGATTGACAAGGACGGCACTCGGTACGCCAATGTTATGTGCGACGGGACACCGCTGTTCACGGAGTGCAGGTATGCAAGCCCGCAGGAGGCGCGTGCATTTATGACGGTGCTTGAACGAAAGGGCTACCGCTGGGACGAGCAGAGGCGAGAGATGGTACTCGGCGAACCGAAGGGCGGGGAAGCCCCGAACACGAAGCACGGCATAGTCGCTGGCAGGTGGTATGTATCCCTCCGCACGCAATACTACGGGGACGACTATGTGGCGTTCCACTCTGGGAAGGCGTACAGGTGCAACGCCGACGGCTATCTTGTGGACGAGCACGGCTACCCTCTGCCAGTGGGCAGTGAAACAGACGAATACTTCCGTCCTGCGGAGGACGGTGAGATTCCCGTGAAGAAGGAAAGCGTCAAGACATCAGAAGCCACCGAAGAAAAATCATTCACGGAACTGAAGCCGTTCGACCGAGTTCTCGTCAGGGACTCGGAGGGTGCGGAATGGGACGCGAGCATATTCAAGCACTACGACAAGGACGATGCAATATACAGGTACAGGTGTATGGACAGCGGGTGGGCGATGTGCATACCCTACAACGACGAAACGAGGAAGTTGCTCGGAACAAGGGACAACTGCGACAAGAAATACATAACTTGGAAAATATGACTGATATGAACGAAATGACTGACATCGAACTGATACTGGCTGATGCGCCGCGCGACATAGAACTTTATTCCGTGATATGCGGGGTTGTGAAACTTGCAGGTCGCGGGAAGAACGAGGAGACGAACGAGATTATGCGCATAAAGACATATACGGAGGACGACGGCATATTCCACTGGTTCAACAGGTACGGTCAGCGTAGTACCAGAGGCGAGTGCGTGCTGTTTCCGAGCAGGGAGCACAGGACTTGGGATGACTGGCAGTCGGTCTTGTTCAGGGCTGGTGACATAATAGCCATCGATGCGTCTGACAATCCGAATACGAAGAAGGTCGCGATATATGTCTATGCGGGCGACGGCTACGCATACAACGCCCTCGGCATCAGGATAACGGTTGAGTTGGGGAGGATGAGATATGCTACGGAAAGCGAGGCGGAGTTCTTCAACGGGACGCTCTATGGCAACGGCTACATTTGGGACGAACACACGGAGGCACTTGTTGCGCTTGACGACCTGACCAGACCGATTGCCGAGAAGATGAGGGCGGAAAGCGGGAAGTTCTCGCTTTCGGACTTGCAGCCTTTCGACAAGGTGCTTGTCCGTAATTCCCGATACCCCGCACGCCACTGGAGGCTCGGTTTCTTTGAGAGCGTAAGCGCGGACGGAATGGTGTGTACGGTCGGCAACGAATATATGTATTCCCAATGTGTGCCGTACAACGAGGAGACGAGATACCTGCTCGGTACGAGCAAGGACTACATAGGCAAATACGGGAAGTGCGAATGATTTCTGAAATTCCAATAAATAGCCAATATATTAGTGTTGGAAAGGAAACATTAAAAAACAGGATATGGAACTTTACAGGTATATAAGGAAAGGTCGCAAGACTGTCATACCAGTCAGGCAGGGCGTATGCGGGACAAAGACCGATATGTTCGACGACAAGGGTTCGGAACTCTTCATCGGCGACCAAGTGGTGATAGTCGCGCACCTTGAAAACGCGAAGCGCGGGAAGTGGGACGACATACTTGGCGTAGAAGCCGTTGTTAATGATGATGATGGCGCGTATGTTATGGGCTTGAAGAGCCTTGACCTTACCAAGCCGAAGGGCGTGGACAATCCGTACCGCACACATTGGGACATTGTGAAGTGCAAGTCGTTTGAAGAATGTGTTGTCGGCGAGGTTTCAGGCTCAACACATTATTGCGAGGACGGGAAGTATGAAGAAAGAAGATAGGAGATTGCTCATTGAGGAACTTTGCGCCCGCCTGCCGTTCGGGTTGAAGTGCTATGATGCGTCTGCGGGGGAGGACTTCTGGCTGGAGGACATCGCGGACACGGACACCGACTATCCAGTTACGAACTACGGCTACACGGAAATAGACAGCGTGCGCCCGTACCTCCGTTCCGAGAGCGCGATGACGGAGAAGGAAAGAAAGGAGTTCGAGGAACTCGCCGTTGTGCTTGGTGCGGTGGACGCGGGAAACCAAGCATCGCTCGCGGTGCGCTTCATATATGAGCATCATATCGACTGGCGCGGGCTTATACCGAAGGGGCTTGCATTTGAAGCGGAGAAGGGAATGTATAAATTTGAATAGTTATGAAAGCAAGGGTGAATACAATAATCTCAAAGCAACTGTCGTATGACAGGTATGACGACATTGTTAAGATAGCCGAGTTCGACGAGAACGAGTCTATCTCGGAAATACGCAGGTGGAAGGAAGGGCTTGAAAAGGAGCAGATGGATGAAACTATTATGACTCCCATACGCATAGAGTTTATTGAAGAGCCGAGCGAAACCGCACAGTTGAGCGACTATGCGGACGGCTTGCGTGACGGTGCGAGAGGCACTTATGCGGAGATTGAGGACTGGCTCAACATACACGGTAACGAGTATGATGAACGCGGTCATCATCATTTGCGGGGCACTTCCGTTATGAAGGACTTGTTGAGGTATATGCAGGAAAAGAAGGAAAACGCTTAATTTTGTACTTATGTCATACTTTCGGGCGGAACTGGCATCCCCAAATGTCATTCCGCCTTTTTTTTCTGAAATCGGCAGAAGTTCACTATATATTAGTGTTGGAAAGGAAAAGAAAATGGGAGTTGTGGCAAACAGGAAATATATGATATACCTTCGGGGCGGGCGGTACTTGGTCTGCGACGAGGCTTTCGGGGAATATGTCAAGCCCGATGAGGTCGTCAGGAAGGGCATATCGGGTTGCCTCGATGCCGAGATAGAGGCTGGCTACCTGCAACTCAAGTCTTTCGGAATATTATAAATAGCATATATATAATAAATTTTTTGAATATGAATACGAACATAAGGGAAACAAGGGAAAGGATAGAGGCACTTCTCCGTGAGAAGGAGATGCTTGAGACGGAACTCGGCAACGCGATAGTGGACGCGATGATGGAAGTAGCGAAGGAAAATCCGCACGCACCGAAGAAACTTTCGGGCAACACATACATTATGAAGGCTTCGGACTTCATCAGCAAGCCGTGGTCTCCGATATATTTCGACTGGGAGAAGTCTGCGGAGTTCATAGTCGGTATGCTCGAAGGCAAGCCGAGAAACGAATGGGCTGGCATACTTCGGGATGCCCTCGTGAAGAATGCGGACAAGGACGACAAGTCCGTCCTGTACTTCAAGAAGCCGTACACTTGGCGCGGAGAGAGGCACTACAACAACACCCCCATTTCACGCGAGTTCGTGGAGATGGTGATAGAGAGGATTTCATAACATTAACAACCGAATAACCAGAAAGGCAATGGACATTGAATTTAAGGAAATAGCACCGAAGAACCTGAAGGCTCTCGGCGTTGAGAAGAAGAGAAACATATATACCCTTGTCGAGATACACAGGGTTACGGGCGATGTTACCGTATATGACGGGTACTTCGACACAAACAATGACGGCTCGTACAGGTTCGAGGTTGACAACGACACGATAGACTTTATGCACGACCTCGAATACTTCGACTACTTCTACTGCCTGAAGGACGACTACGAGAACTATATCGGGGGCGTGCTTCGGGAGAAGGCTTACGGAAAGAAAGCCGAGCAGTGCAAGCAGGACAAGTACCGCCTGCACGACTGGCTTGTTGACGGCAACGGCGGGCTGTGGCGCATAGAGGGCAAGGACAAGCACGACAGGTATGTCCTTTCGGGAAGGGGCTACCAGATACCGCAGAAGGCGACCGAAGCCGAACTTGACGCTGGCTATGAGAAATGGAGTGTCGGCAAAGCCCGAAAGGGTTGTATGCTGATGAGCGAGGACAAGACTACGGGCATATTGTTCAAGGAGGCTGTCCCGAACACCGACAGGTATGTTGCGTTTGCGGTTGCGACAAGGGAGGCGGACGGCAGGCGGTGGAGCGGACTCGACACGCAGGAGTGCGAGCGCACCAACGATTGCAGGCTCGTGCCTATGACGGACGAGGAGGCTTTCGACTTCCGATGCTACCTCAACAGGCTCGGCTTCGACTGGTCTTGCTACATCAAGTCGATAATCTCCAGCCCCGTCAGACCGTACAATGTAGGCGACTGGCTCTGCCAGACCGACAACCGCCAGTGGTATAGGATAGCGAATGTTGACAATGACGGCAAGTGCTTCGAGTTGTATATGTTCGGGGACGAGGAGACTGTACCTCTGTATGCCGACAAGGACTATCTGGCGCGGAATTTCGTAAACTGGGACATCACGATGGTCGAGGAGGGTATGCCCCTTGTTTCGAGGGACGGGGAAATCTCCCTCGTGTTCAAGTGCATTGACACGGACAATCCGAACACATTCCGTTCTCACGCATTCGTGCGGAACTACGACTGCGACGGCAAGCATCTCAATCTGGACGAAAAGGAGAACAGATGTTGGCTGTGCGAGGAGTTCGTACCGATGGCGCGAGGTGTCGAAAAGAAATTCGGCGAGTTCGTGTCGGGTGACGGCTACGGCTGGGACAACCTCAACAAGTGCCTTGTCGGGACAACGGGGGAAGCCAAATGGGTATCGGACACGCTCAAGCCGTTCGACAGGGTTATAGTCCGCGATGTTGCGGGCGTGTGGAAGTGCGCCATATATTCGCACAGGAACTCAAGCGGGGTGTTCGTGACGACGGACAGCGCATATACGCAGTGCCTCCCCTATGACGACGAGACCGCGCGTCTTGTCGGAACGAAGGATGACTATGACGGAAAGTACGGTTCTTATTATAACGAATAGGAAATGAAAGCAAAGGTGAAATTCGAGTATTCTGGCAAGGCTTACGAATACGAAAGGGAAATGTCAAAGTTCGACAGGAACTATGATGACGAAGATTACGCATACTTCTTGGAGCAGACTGCGGACAACGGAGGCAGGCTGTTCGAGATTAACCTTGTGAAGAACGACGGAGGATATTTGACTGGGGAAGGTGCTTATGTGGATGTATATGCAAGCACGGACGACGCTATGCCGTTGCACCATATAGGCGATGTGGAAGTCGAGTTCACGGAGGGATAGGATATGCTGAAATACTACAACAACATAGATTTTAAGAAGTGCGTGAAGGTTAAGGATGTATGCGGTCTCTTGAAGGCACGCTGGAATAGGTCAAGAAAAATAGCAGAAAGGGAATTTTAATATGGCTGATGTAATGGAATATGGAGGAAGACACATATACGGTCGGCAGTACGATGGTCAGCATACCACCAATGCGAAAAAGGAGAATGCAATCATACTGAACGGTGTGAAGCACACATTCGTAAAGGACAAGTTAAGCGAGGATGAGAGTTGCACAGCCAAATGTTCACTGTACGGGAAGTGCAGGGACGAAATGGCGTGCCTGTGCAGTTTCTTTGATGACAACGGTCATTTTGAAATATAGGATATGCTCAAATATTACAACTACGACATTGTGTTTCAGGAAGTGCCCGACGAGGTTTCCCTTGCGATAAACATAACGAACTGCCCAGTGAAGTGCCGTGCCTGCCATAGCCCCCATTTGTGCGAGAACATAGGCGGTGAACTTAACGGCAAGGTTCTCTCCGACATAGTGGCGCAGTATGACAAGGCGGTGACCTGCGTGTGCCTTATGGGTGGCGACGGGGACAGGGCTTCGGTGGCGGAGGCAGCCAAGTATATAAGGGAGTCCTTGCACAAGAAGGTCGCTTGGTACTCTGGGCGCAACGAGATGCCGTCCGACCTGACCGACTTCGACTATGTGAAACTTGGCGGGTACGATATGTCAAGGGGCGGACTCTCGTCCGAAAGCACGAACCAGAGGATGTATCGGATTGACGCTGGCAAGCCTGTCGATATAACCGACAGGTTCTGGAAAAGAAAAAATATTGTCTAACCAAAAAACAAAAGATATTATGAACGAACAATCAAGAAAGAGCCTCATCGGGCTTTTCAAGAAAATGCCTTACGGGGCGGAGTTTAACCTGATGGACAGGGAATACAAGTATCACAAGGCACACCCGTTGGGACTGTTCCCGCACACATCCGTTGTGTTTATAGGCATTGAGCAGTTGGACAGCAGGCTTGTGTTTGAACTATACAACGGAGGCGGCACGATAACGACCGACGAATACGGTGTCGCCGAAGAAGGCGTGTATGTATTTCCAATAGGCACACGCGAGTGGGATGAAGACAAGGTAATCGGTCTTGCCCGCAAATGCGATGCTGCCAAATGGATTGCCGAAAAGACAGGCTTGAAGAACCAAGACGGCTTCAGGGCGGTCGATGCCCTTGTCAGGTGGATTAAGGCTGGTGGAATAGAGAAGAAACTTGCCGAACTCCCGTATGCGAGGGAGGAGGCGGAAGATGAGACGAACCGCAGGTGGAACTCGTTTGGCGACTTTACGAAACAACATCTTATCGAAAGATACGGCTCAATCGCTGGCTTCAAGGAAGGTGAAATCAAGCGCATAATGACGGCGAAGGCAATCTACGGGGTGTTCGGCTTCCCGTATGGAAAGAGCAAGGCGGACATTGACATCGACGGTGAGGTCGAAAACTCTTGGAACACCCTCACGGACGAAGTGAAAGCCGAACTTGTTAACGAATACGGTTCGGAAGAGAACTACAAGGCACGCGACAGGGAGAGGCGGAAGAGTGCCATCGCACTCAAAAGGCTCTGTCAGAAGGTCAAGGCTGACGCGGATGCCGTAGTGGACGGACACTGGGACACGCTTTCGGAAAAGGAGAAAGCCGAGATAATAGAGGAGTTCGGCTCGGAGGAGAACTACAAGGCGTGGAAGAAGCACACCGACAACATTATGCGCAAATGCCTCGAAAGGGGAGTGAACCGCAACGGCGGTGCTTCGCCTATTTTCTGACAGGAACAATGTGTATCTTCACATAAAGGTCTGCACGGGCTGTTTCCGAAAGGTAGCAGCCCTTTCCTTTTATCTTGAACATAGTGCCGTCCTGCGAAGCCTTCGGTATGGTTACGAATATGTCCTCTCCGAGAGGCGATATTCGGAGTTGCGTGCCGAGCATACCCTCCGCTATATATAGGTTATATATCAGTTCCGTACGGTTGCGGTACTCCCGAAGTTCGCACGAGGGCGGGACTATCACCCGAATCGTTGCCGAGAGGTTTATCCCAAGCCCCATATAGTTGTCGTATCGGACTATGTGCCCGTCCCTCACGCCCTTCGGTATCGTGACTTTCATCACGCTCTTGCCGTAGTCGATTTCCCTCGTACAGCCAGAGAGGGCATCGGACAGGGGGACATATATTTCTACGGCAATGTCCTGCGCGGACACCGCCCTTGCCTCGCACTTCATACTGGCGAGGTCGAGCCTCCTGTCGTATGCCGAGCGTTTCCTTTCGTCCGTGAGCGTATGGTACGCTTCGAGTACGAGGACATAGGCATCGTTGTCCCCGCCCTTGTCGGGGTGCATCGCCTTGCTCAACTCGCGGAAGCGGGAGCGGATGAACTCCGTCCCGTCGTTCCTCGACACTCCGAGTATCCTGTAGTAGTTATTCATTGTCGTCCTTATTGGAGAACAAATCCCAGTGCTGGCGTTTCCACCAAGAGCGGTGGTCTTCGTTCGGCTCTGGCTCGTAGAGTTCGCATTCAAGTCCGAGTTCGTGGGTGTAGTCCCCGAAGTCCTCGCCCCTGAAAGCCCGTGCGAGCCTTATCGTGTCCCAAGCCCTGTATATGTCCGACCAGAGTTTAGGTGCGCTCGTTTCGCTCGGCACGCCAGCCTCGAAGTATTCCCACTCGACAAGTCTCTTGAAGTCCTTTCTCGAATACCTGTCCGAAGTTATGTAGGAGAATGCGTCCGCGAATATGTTGAACTCCGCCTGCAATATGTCGCGTATGTTCATTATCCTCTCCACGCTCTTCGAGAATATCTCCCCGAACTCCTTGTCGTCCTCCGCCTTGATGTTCTCGCGAACGACATCGCCGATTTTGTCCGAGTTGGTCGTCGGCATAGGGAACATCTCCTTCCCGTCGTCTATCACATTCTCAAGGAACGATTCGCGGAGCATACCGTCGTAGCGTTTCTGCTCGACCTGCTCGGCATACTTCTCCCTGTTCCTGTCGGAATACTCGCCAGCCTTGATTTTCGACATAACATCAACGCACTCCTTGTACTGCGACTTGCTCAACGGAAGTCCGAGTACATTGGCTATCTGGTTGTAGTCGTCCTCTATGACGGCATTGCTCTCGTCCGTAATCTTGACGAGTATCTTCACGCCTTCCCTTATGAAGACCTTTGCCTGCTGCTGTGCGTCTGTCTCGTCACTGAAATTAACTCTTGCGCGGGCGGAACTGTAGGCGACTGCAAGTTCCTCCATCCTCTTTTCCCTTGCGTTTTTCCTGTCTGGTTTCTTTGCCATAATGAAATATGATTTTGGTTAACATAGTATTTATACGGTCGGTGTTATTTATAAATAATATATAACATCTTTAGGATATGATACAACTTCAGGACATAAATGCTGGCGATACCATTCAGGGAATGGTGCAGAAGATAAACTACAACTTCGACCAGATACAGGCTAACGGCGGGGGTCCTCGCGGGGTGCAGGGCGAGCGCGGTGAACGCGGTGAAATGGGACCGAGGGGCGCAAGGGGCTTGCAGGGCGAGCGCGGGTGCGCTTGGTTTGCGATGGACGGCGATAGGGGAATCCCCCAGACACCGATGATTGAACCGCAGGAAAACGACCTCGGCATAGACGAGAACGGATATGTGTGGATATATGTCGTGGACGGCGGTATGTCCCACTGGGAGGTGACCGACTTCAACATAACGAGTGCTCTCGACAGCCCGTTCGCGGTAAGGGGTAGTGTCGGGGCGATAGTCGAGAAAAGCGACTTCAGCGAATACTACCTTACATTCGGAAGCACCTTCAACGGCATCACCGAAAGGAGCATAGAGACAAAGCCCTCCATTGTCATCTGCAACAATACGATGGGCGAAGCGCACCCCCACACGGACGGCATAGAGTTCTATCGGGATTTTGTACACACGGACTACTTTTCGGGAAGGATAAGCGTCAACTATGACGGTGACAGGGCGATACTGGACATCCACTCCGATGGCGACACGAGGCTTTCGAGTTCCGACGGGGTGGACAGGAACTCCCTTGTGGTCGAGGGCGGAAGGAAACTCAAGTGGACACCGCTTGCTGGCTCGACTGACTCGACCGACATAAAGCCGTTGCTCGTCGGTGACAACAACGGGTACATAAGCACTTGGGCTTCTGACGACCAGACGAAGTGGAAGTGGGGATTTATCAAATATGTGGATAGTTTCGACTGGAACATAATGATACCCAACAACAACTCATTATCTTCACTCGGCTGGTTTGACAACCAAGTAAATACGATTTTTCTTGGCAACGGTTCATTTGCGGGTATGATTCGTGTTCCAGACTATTCGGACACGGGCGTTTTTGTTTTTAATGTGTGCGATGATGCCGAAACCCACCTTGCTACGCACGGCAACGGTGCTGTCGCTGGTAATTTTGTTACGCTCGGCTCGTTGGGGCTGAATCATATCAACAGGAAGCGCGGGGGTATGAACATCCGCGACACAAAGTCGTATGGAGGTTGCCTGTCGCTTGACGGTATGAATGATGCTTCACCAGACTATATAACTGGTGCTATGGGCGAAAAGACTATGTACTATGACAGCAATATGAATGTGGTATGCACAGGTCGGGTGAATATGACGCAGGCGTACAAGGACAACCTCCCCAAAGGTTCGCAGTACGGCTGTTCACCCCTCATTACGCTCAACACTTCTGGCAACTCGACTTCATCCAAACTTACCAACCAACTTAACATAGAGGGCGGAAAGTACGGGAACAGCGTCCTCGTTTCTGGCGGCAGGGAGTACAACGAGAAGGCTGGCGGTGATGTCTATATAGCAGGCGGTAGCGTGCTGTCCCAAGACCCAGAGGCGGTGGCGAACTACAACAGGAGCAACATATATCTCCCGATGTACTTCGGTGATGTCGTGGTCGGCGTAAACCCGAACAACCACAAGGACTACTATGCAACGGCAAGGGGCGAGGATGTAGCGGTAAGGGGCGCGAACGATGCGAAGAGCGGTCAGACGCTTGACTTCTATGACATAAACAACTTCACGGCTCACGCAAACAATATCTGGCTCGACAGCAATGCGCAGGACAGGGCGTTCAGGGGGAACGACCAGACATATTACGCCAATCCGCTGTATTTTGCTCCGAGTTTGAGCAGTTACAAGAATATCACCCTGAATATGGGCGGGTTGTGTACCTTGCACCACGGCAAGCCGATAATCGTTACCCACGATGACCTGTACAAGTACCAGATGGTAAGCGGTAAGTTCTGCTATATCATTGAGAAATATCTTGATGCCGACGGGAATATTGTTTCCAATATGTTTTCGAGGAGTATTCGGAATCACCAGCCACCCAACGGTGCGTTCTGTTCGCTCGTGTCCACCGACTGGACAAAGGTCGGCAATGTGGTGCAGTGCTCGACGAGGATAAACAATTACTACTATTACAACGGCTACCGTATTCTTGAGGGGAGCGCAAACCTTGCCAACTATTGCCCCCTGTTCGGCACAACTCCGTTGAGGGGATATGCAAATGTCAACTTATATAGCAGCATATATCTTCCTATCGTCTGCGCCATACCGTATAGCAGTGATTTGAATGCGTGTATGGTGGGTTCGCTCAACGGAACTGGAACATTCTTTACGGAAAGCAAGACTACTCCGAGCGACAAGTTCTTCTCCGAGCCGACAACCGCTATGTTCAGTTATTCCGAAAGCGCATTGAGCAATGGTTTCGGCAACCTGACGAGGCACAATAGCAATGGTGGAATGTCAGATGTAAACTCAAATCCAATTTTTCCGATTGGTGATACAAATGACTGGGCGATTGATTTTGCAGGAAACGAGGGGTGGGTGTCCGCAGTTTACAATTCGCAGTATCCCGCTGGCGATACGCTTTACATCACATTAAGCGACTGGCTGATAAATATTGACGGAAAGAATATAATCACATTCTTCATTCCATCGTACACCAAGCCGATAAGCAATGGCGGAAAGGTAATGACGGTTGTCGATAAGTTGTACACGAGCGCAACGCTCAATTATTCGTACATACTCAATCCAAGGTTCTTGTTCAACGACCACGTTCCGTTCAGGCGTAACAATGCCGACAAGGAAACCGAGACTGTTTTTGCAAATTCGATATTTTCCTATGTACCATTGGGCACGGGCAGTGCAAGCAATGGAAACGGTGGCTCGTCAAGCGGAAGCGGAAGTGGTAGCGGAAGCGGTGGAACTGGATATATGCCGAGCGTGGACGAGATTGCCGATGCCAGTGACACTGGCGGCAAAATTCTTCCGTCTATCGTAGATATTGCCAATAGGGGCACATCTTCTGGGTTGAGCAAGGAGTTTGCCAGCGTTAACGCCAAGTTGAATACGAAGTAAATAAGAGAAAAAGCCCGACACACATTGGGCTTTTCTTTGTAATTTATAGTTTTTAAAAACGGAATTATCCTCTTTGGTCTTGTAAGATATAAATAAGATAATATAATTTATTTGAATATGATACACATCAAAAGAATTAACGAAATGGCAATCGAAAATGCTACGGTTGACACAACCAATACAAATCAAATCGAAGGGCGTGAGTTTATTGATTTCGGTGGTAATACAACAGTGCTTTGGGCAAAATACGCACTTGAAATCAATGGTGAACACAAATTTAAGTTCAATGATGTTGAAGACTTTAATGACAACGGATGGAGGCTTCCGACATTAAAAGAGATAAAGCAGATATTCAAACCGAACACAAGATGGAACGCCTATTGGTCAATCCCGTATGAAATTATAAAAATAAAGGGTGAGGAATTAAGAATAAGGGATGAAGCCCCATACGGCGGTGGCTTTCATATCTGGACAAAGGACACAGACCGTAAATTTAAACACTGCGCATATTCTTATGGTATTGACAATATGTATGAGTTTTGTATTTATTCATCAAATAAATATGAAAGGAATTATGTATTTCTTGTAAGAGATAAAAGATAACCGATTGAAATTGAAAAAAAATCTGCAAGACCAAAGGGGACAATTCCGTTTAAAAATGAAAAAATGTGCTATGCGCCTGCACCGCACTCTTCGAGAGCATATTGTCTTGCTTCCTCCGCCGTGCCGATGCCTGTCGCGAAGTCGTGGAACGCGGTCGGCATCTCCTCGTCGTGCCAGTAGTATGCGTATGTCCCGTCCTCCGACTTCACCACGACCACGAGGTATCTGTTACCGTCGCTGTCCTTTGCCACCTCTTTGCTTACCGTTTCAACCGCGTTGAGAAATTCTCTTAAATCAATTACTGGTCTTCCCATAGTTCTGTTTTTTTAAGTTGTTAATAATTGTTTCTTTCCATCACTAATATATAGGCTATTTATTGGAATTTCAGAAAATGAGATTATTTAGTTTTGCGGAATATAAATAAGATAGTATATAATCTATTTGAATATGGCACACATCAAGGGATATGATGAATTTGTGAACGAAGTATGGCACGGCAAGGAATACTTTGACTTCACGGCACTGGAGGACGCAAATCCGTCTGAAAGGCGGAGAGGCTGCACATATCTGCTCTCGGACGAAATGGATTTCGGCGGAAAGGACGGCAACTGGGGGAAAGTCGCCGTATATGTAAGAAATACGGATGAAGAGAAGAGGCTGAAGGAACTGTGCTACGGTCGTGGCATTATGCGCTTTAACGGTGGCGAGCAGATATACGATTTCGGGAAATGCGAAGTGGACGGATACGGGGAAACGATGACGCTATCCGAATTTGAGCGGATGCTTGACAGGATTGAAAGCAAACGCCCAGACAGAGTTCCGAGAAGTTACGACAGGATAAGGAGAGGAATGACCGAAAGCCGTGCTTCGCATAGGGCGGAAAGCAAGAGGATTGACGAAATGGCAAGTTCCAGCGGGGGCAAATATGAAGTCAAGACATTCCATTATCGTCCCGCTTGGAGAAAAGGCGACCTTGAGGATGAATATGTTTGCATCGACAGCAAGGTGTTCCCATCAAAGAAGCAAGCCGAAAATTATGTTCGGACGCAAGTTTCGGGCAAAAGGAATGTATCAAATCACGAATATCACGGCACTACCGAATGGGTCTATTTTACAGGCAAGACTTGGACGCACGAGAACACTGGGGAAAAATGCGAGGAATATTATATGTATCGTATGAAAGGCGTTTAACCTGCCCAATCGTTGCAAGACCAAATGGATAATTCCGAAATAAAAAAGCCCGAAGTGTTGTTCGGGCTTTTGTGTATGTGTTGCCACAAATCATTTCTCGTACCTGAACGAGCGCACGAGCAACGGCTCCGACGGGGAGATTGATGCGTACTTCTCCGTCGGGTGGTTGTTCATAATGACATTCATACCCCCGTTGGTATTGGAGTTGAGGTATTCCATAAGTTCCCTGTCGTCGATAGTCCTTATGCACTTGCCCCCGTAGTAGAACTTCAGGCTCTCTGGTGTCCATTCGAGCGCGTACTCCATAAAGTTGTCGGCTGGGTTCTTCGCATTGTGCCTCAACGCCCAGTGCCTGACCATATTCCACTTCGCGTTCGGGTCGTGCAGATTCGTCGTCAAGTCCCAGTACAGCAGAGCGTCCTTCGCAAAGCACTTCAAGTATCCCCCGCAGGAGTTAGTCCAAGCCTCGACCACATCTATCTCTGGGGGCCAAGACTGCCACGACCACATCCACAGACCGCACCACAGGTTCTTGCCCTTCGGGAACTTCGCCTCCCAAGCGTACCTGCCGAACTTGAACTCTGGGTTGTTCTTGGTCGAGGAGAGAAGCCCCATTCCGTATGACGGGCTGTACTGCACGCCATCTACCGTTACCGTGTTCGGGCGGTAGTCTATCCACAGGCGGAGCGTCCCGTCATCGTCAATGCCCACGCACTTCGAGTCGTACCAAGCCCAAGCCTTGTCCTTATGAAGATTCCCCCAGCGTTCCTGCGTCTGCCACTCGTATCCGCTCCAGTTTATGATTCTGTTGTTTTCCATCGGCGTTCCTATTTGAAATCACTCGGAATTATCCCTTTTATTCTTGTAAAAGTTCAATGGTCGCTTCACAGTTGTCCGTTCGTTCACCAGTTTTCTTGGGTCTTGCAAACGGTTTGCATACAACTCCACGACTGTTTTCGGCACTCCTTGCCGAATCATATTTCAAAATGTTTCTTGCTGCATTGATGTCCCTGTCGTGATGACAACCGCAGTTGCAACAAGTCCATTCCCTTACATTTAAGTTCTTTACACGCTTTTCAACATAACCGCAATCACTGCACATTTGGCTTGACGGATAAAACCTGTCAATCTTAATCAAGGTCTTGTCATTCCACAGGCACTTGTATTCAAGCGTCTGTATGAACTGATACCAATTACATTCTGATATTGCCTCTGATAACTTGTGATTCCTCATCATTCCTCTGATGTTCAAGTCCTCAACCTTTATAACATCATAGTTTCTAACAAGTTCATTGGTTATCTTATGTATGTAGTCAGTTTTGACATCTGTTATCTTTTGATAGATTCGGTTGCATTTCAACACTTGGTTTTCGTATCGTTTACTTCCGTGTATCTTTCTTGACAGATGTCGTTGGTTATGTTTGAGTTTGCGTTTTAATGCCCTAATTATACTCCTGTGGTTCTTATATTTCACCCCGTCACTTGTAATGACAAAATCCTTTATACCAATATCGAGTCCAGCCGAACGGTTTGTCTTTTTGCAAGGTTCATAGTCTTGCTTGACTGTTATGGTTATATGATAACGTCCTGCCTTGTTTTTTGAGATGGTTGCAAAGCATATCTTTCCTACAACCACACGCTCCATCACAATATCAATCCCGCTTTTTAGTTTCGGAATGTAAAGTTTGCCATCTTTTATTTTGAAGCATTGCTCCTGTGGTAGTTTGAACGATTGTTTGTCCCTTCTGTTCTTAAACTTCGGATAAGAACTTCTATGTTTATAAAAATTCTCGTATGCGGTGTGCATATTTCTCAAACTGCATTGCAAAGACTGCAAAGGAACAGCATTCAAGAACTCGAAACCTTCAGTCTTGCGAAGTAGTGTCAGTTTAGACTGTTGTACATTGTACGAATCACTTGTTTTGGATTCATTGTATTGGTTTTTCTTTTCATCAAGGAAATGATTGTACACAAGCCTGCAACAACCGAACACATTGGCAAGGTAAACCTGCTGCTCTCTGTTCGGATACAACCTGAACTTGTATGTGTAAACTCTTTCCATCCGATTGAAATACTATACTCTATTTATACAACTCACATTTTACAAGACTAAAAGGGATAATTCCGAAATCACTTAATTTCTTGATATGCGTGAAAAGAGTTTCGCAGAGCGCGGATGCCACGAAGTCATCGAAGCACATAATCCCGTCGTTGACTCTTTTCCTGCGCCTTGACAGATGGTCGGCAAAGTCGGACACCTGACGCTTTGACATAGAGCCAGCGGCATCCCTTACGCCTTTGGTTACATCCTTCCTCTTGACCTTGCCGTCCTGAACAGCCTTGACAAGTTGAAAGAACCTTTGTTGCTTTTTGCTTTTGCTCGGCATATCGTTTCTCCCGTATTCTATCTCAATGTCGCGAGTTTCACCATAACCTCCTGCGCCTGAAATGTGCAGGTAAATGTCTTCATATCAATCGTGTTGCTCGAATAGTTGAAGTCTATGCCGTCTATCGCCGTGAAGATTATGTTCCTGAAGCCTATGTCGAAGAGTTCATAGCCGTCCGCGTCGAATATCCGCACGAACGGTATGCCCGGAAGGACGGAGTGCTGTGCCGACTTGTAGTAGTAGTCATAGAGCGACCGCCAGAGGAAGTAGTTTATGTGCCCGTCATACAACTGGTTTGTAATCGTGAGCGTCTTGCCCTGCGTTGACTCTGGTGTCTGGGACGAGCGGAATATCCTGTCGTACGGTGTCCGCCTGTCCGACTGCCTCGCCACATCGAACTGTACGCCTTCGAGGTTGAAACTCTGTATGCCGTAGTTGAGGAAGTCGATGCAACGGTCGATGCACCCTCCCGCTATCCTTGTCAGGTACGGGCTGTAGAGTTCCTCGATTTCCTTCGGTATGAGCGTTTTCGAGAAGAAGAACTCGAACTGGTTGTTCCTTGCTGGAAGAAGCATAGTCCTGTCGTGTTTTTATTTGAGGTTCGATTCGGTTGAGAGTTTGTCAACATACCCGAACAAAGTCCGAAGCATCTTGTCGATGTCAAGCAGGTCGTATCTCAACTTGCTCAACGGGGCGTGGGTGTCGATGTCTGGGCGGAGGGCGTTCTCTATGAATTGTTGCATATGCTTTGTGGCATCAGCCATTTCATCTCTCAATAACTTGCCATTCTCGTTCTCTTTGATTGAATTGAATCCAATGCTAATAGTATGCTGTTCCTCCGAACTGACATTCGAGAATGTGTATGTATGCACTGGTTGTGGAAGTTTCTCACCGTCAATTATCATATTTTCTATGAAGTAGTTTGTGTTCGGTATAAATGCGAATGTGACGGTCGAGCCGACTGGGACATATACACCGTGTTCTTCCCCCTCTGGTGTCGGGTACACATTTCCACACTCCTTGTTGTATTCAACTCCTATGAACACTTTTTCTTCTGTCGGTGCAGCGGTAATATCAGTAGCCATAACTTTAAATCATTATATTCTATATTATTTATAAATGTCAGGAAAAAAGAAAAGCCGCCCCGAACGGAACGGCTTTTTTGGTGTGTTGCCGAAGGGTTAAATCAAGCCCTGTTCGTCGAACAGCAAGTTCATTGCCTTCAACGGTGATACCAGACTATACAGAACCTTGCGAGCCTTTACGGTGTCGCCAGTCGCAATGTAGTTGAAGACAGCCTTGTATGTGTCGCCCATCTTGCTTATGGTTTCCTGCAAGGTTTCGATAATCTTCCCGCTCTCGCCTGAAACTTCGGTGTTCGATACGCGGAAGTCGCTCGGTTTCCAAGACTTTTCAATCATTGAGCCTAATGATATGTAATTCTCGCCGTCGTTGTAGTAGATTTCATTCAAGTCGGTATCATACTCTTTGGCAAGGTACAACTTGTCGGCACTCATAATTGACTTTCCGTCAATCGTGACGCTGCACTCCGTAAGGTTTGCTATAAAATAGCCATTCTCCTGCTCGCCAGAAATAACGCCTTTCGCCGTGATTGACAGTGTGCCGTCCTTTTCGCTTGTGCTCTTTCCTGTAATTTCTAAAACTCTCATATTGATAATTGTTATATTATATTTGTTTCATCGCGCGGGCATATCGCCCCGCACATATTATTTATATTTCGGGACTTTCTGAAATTCCTATCTATTAACTATATATTAGTTATGGAAAGGAACACACGGAATATGGAAACGACAAAGTATGTGATAGTCAGGGAGGACGGCTTCTTCTACTGGAAGAACAAGAGCACATCCTCGTCATACGGCTACGAGAAGGAGTTTGCAAAAGCCTACCTGTTCGACACGGAGGCTGGTGCGAAGAAGAGGTTGTTCACGGCACGCCCGATGAGCGCGGAAGTCCGCGAGGTAAGGGTTGTGCTTGATACTGGTGGCATAAACGGATAACGATATGGAAGAAAGGAAATTCGCGAAGGAAATGGTCGAGAGGCTTATCGAATGCGATATGCTCAATTTCGTCATAGTAAGCACAATATCGGCAGATGCGCTTTTGTGCGCAAAGGACTGCGAGGAGAGCATCAAAGCCCTTACGGAACTCGAAGGCGTAATATCGGAGATGGACTGCAAGGACAAGTACCTGCCATATATCAGGGACGGGCTTGACATTTGCAGGCGCGACTTGGAGATGTTCAGGAAAATGGAAACGAAGGAGGGCGAGCAATGATACGGAATGTGGTGATAAGGGACAACACGAGGCTACCGTACCAGTATGCGAAGGACTTGCCTGCGTTCGCGAACGGCAAGGAATATAAGTTCAAGGACGGTGTGAATGTGATTGTCGGGAAGAACGGTTGTGGCAAGTCAACATTTTTTAAAACGCTGAAGGCATACCTTATGGTCGCACACGACGAGTGCGGTGCGAAGGACGGCGAGTTCTCAAGGACGGTTGACAGGCTTCGGTCAAAATGGCAGACGCTTGACACGGAGGACATACTTCTTGACGGCGTTGATGTCTATGCCGACTACCGCAGGAATGTGTTTGCCTTCACGCCCCGTTCCGAGAGGAATGATGATTACATATTTTCTTCGTTCAAGAGTTTCGGGGACACGGTGAACCTTATGCACGCTTCGAGCGGGGAGCAGACGGCATCGGCACTTTCATCGCTCTTCAGCCTTATGTTCTCGAAGGACGCGAAGTTGAAGTTCGACTACGAGAACGAAATCAAGAACGAGGACTACCAGAAGTATGTGGCGGAACACCGAGTGAAGTGCGAGCCGTCTTGGACTGTGCTTATGGACGAGCCAGACAGTTCTATGGACATAGGCAACGCAGAGCAGGTGTACGGCATACTCTCGCAGAGGAAGGAGAACACCCAGATAATAGCGGTTGTCCATAACCCCCTGCTCATATACAAGTTGTCAACGCTCGAAGATGTGAACATAATAGAGATGAGCGATAACTATGTAAGGAAGGTTCGCTCTATGGTTGACAAGTTCTTATCGAGATAGGATTATGGACAAGGAGAATAAAGAATACGGCTTCATAAACATTTATGTTGACACGGACAAGACCTTGTACGATGGCTTCACGGAACTCAACAGGTTGTTCGATGACTTCGAGAACATCGGCAGGGTGCTTGCCGAAATCGCCGACGGCTGGCGGGGACGGATTGACACCCTTCCGAAATGCGCGAGGGAGGATGCGCTTTTGTTCATCGCGAGGTACGACAACTTCCTGAAGGAAGTCGCGGACGAACGGACAAGGCTCGGCAACCTTGTCGTGCTCGACAGGATTAAGAAGTCTTGGGATATGCGCTATCGGAAAGATAACGGGGAGAAAACTGAAATCGCAATAGATTAACTATATATTAGTGTTGGAAAGGAAACAATTAAAAAACTAAAAGATATGGAACGAATACCAATCATCATTACATCAAGGGGCGAGATACTGAAGCCCGAAAGCGCGGTCGCCAATGACAGCAACCCGAATGTCAAGATGATAGACACCGTGTACCGCCGCGTCGGTGATGCACCGAACAGCACCAAGAAGCACAGGTTCTACTATCGGAAGAACGCTGGGTACTACCTCGCCACCAACCTCGACAAGACGCACGATGCCCTCTACTTCATAGGGGAGGGGTGCGAGACGCTTACCGACCTCTATGCGCAGTACAGGAGGTTGCAGGAGGTTGCACGGGGCGTTGCCGAACGGACTGACGAGAGGGAGAGAAAGATGTTCGATATGGCTACGGAGAGATACCGCAGACACAGGATACAGCAACCGCAGGTCGATGACGCGAACTATCGTCTGACCAATTCGCTGTTCGGTGGCTGTCTTGGAAACAAAGGCAAGGAGGAAGGCGTATGTTAGTTGACTTGACGGTAAACCCAGAGGAGATAAAGTCCCTCCGCGAAATGTATGAGAAGTACGGCGACACCATACCGCCAGAGAAGTTCTACCCGTTCATCAGCGATAATGATGAAGTAAGGGCTTTCTGCCACCCGCACAAGGGCTGCTACATCGCCTGCGAGTACAACTCCCAGCCGAGTGCGAACACTTTTGTCGAGACAATCGGCAGGAGCATAACCGATATGGGCTACCTTACCCACGAGGACAACCCGTCTATGATTGAGGACGAGAACGGGGAGTGGATACCCAACCCGAAGCACTTTGAGCAGTGGGGCGTGTGCGATAATGTACAGCAGGTTCTCGACAAGTGGGGCGACATACTCGAAAGCGACACCCATAAGTATTTCATCTGGTTCTCGCCTGTGTTTCAGGACAAGGAGAACGCTTGGCAGGGAGGTGGCTGGCGTTGGCACAAGTGGGGCGAGTACATCGGCACTCTCGAACCGAGGTGCGAGTACCTCGACGATGAGGACTTTCCAGACGACTGGCAGGGCTATGTGCTTTGCTACCACATATTCAGGATTGATGCAAAGGGAAGGAAATAAACAAGGCGCAATATAATGAAAACGAAGTACAATCTCATAGTCGGAAGTCTTGAAACGGTGGTCTTTGAGGGCTATTTTCGGAAAGACAGGCAGGGAGGACAGGATTGCTGGTGGTGCAACAAGACTGGAGTCGGATATGACCAGAACGGTGAGCAGACAAGGGCAATCTTTGCTTCGTGGGTGAAACCTATAAAAATTTCCAAACAAGTCTTCGACGGTCTGGTTGACAGCATAAGCAAGGTGAAGAAACTCAAAGACATCTACATAACATCGGCGCGTGCAATATCCAATGCTGAACTGAAGGGGATGGAAATCAAGATGACCAAGTGAATATCAGGGCTGTGTGCTGCGCTACCACATATTCAGGATTGATTAAAGGACGCATTTTTACTAAATAATCTTCAGCCCGACTGCGCCTGCGGTTGGGTTGATTTTTTTTATTCGCCCCGTGGAAATATAAATAAGTTATATATAATTGAATTGGATATGACACACATAATGAACTTCAGCGAATACACAGCACCAGCGGGCGCGATAACCGAATCCCTTACGCAGAGGTCTGCAAAGATGAGGTTCGACAGGGCAATGGACGGATTGAAGCATTCTCTTGAGAAGGGTGATACGAATATGTTTGACAAGGCAATCGGTAGTTTTTCGGATTTGCTTGAAGATGTTTATGAAACGAAATGCAAGAAGATTGACTGCTTCATAAAAGTTTATTTTGGCTGGCACGAAGACGAGCATATATATAATGTCGGCAGCAAACCTCATCGTATCGACACTATTGTGTTTGATACATATCCAGTAACGGATTTCAATACCCTCACGACAAAAAGTTACAATGGCGATGATGTTGCGCCAAAGATTTATTTCTGGTTTGAGTGGCGGGGTGGCGAATATCTATTTCAGGTTAAATCGGACATCAGATGTGACAAGGACAAGCCAGAAGTTCTTTTTGACAGCATAACGGAGCAGTTCGACAGGATTGTATATGAAAGGACGAAAATAGAACTCATACCCGCACAAAGACCGTCGAAAAATTACAAAACGCCAAAGAAAGACAGGCTTCCGCAAAAGTTCTATGACATACTGGCAAGACTCGACAGCATTCCTAACAAGAGTTACTGGACGGAAGTGTTCGACTATGCGTACAAGCACCCCAATCGCAACGGGATTACTTGCGTCAGGGTTGACAATATGCTCACATATTATAACTGTAAGAAAAACGAATATGCCACGGATATGTGGTTCGACGGCGGTATGACACCTTCTGACAGAAGGCACACCGTCTGGGTAAAGAAGAACGGAAAGTACAACATACTCGATTTAACCGACGGCAGGCTCGTCCTTAAAAATTGGGTGGAATACGCCAGCGATGGCTATAAGGGCGACACCCCTACATATTTTATATGCGACCCAGTAAGCACCAACCAGTATGAGATTGACGAGAACGGTCACAAGTTAATGCAGTACGACACGACAAAAAAGTGGACGGTTAGTTTTCCGAAACGCAGTTAGCCCGCCGACCAGAAAAAAAAAGAACATCCCCCTCGTTTGTTCATAAGCGAAGGGGGATGTTTGTTTTATGCCTGTTGCGGTTATTTCAACTTTCCTTCTTTAAGCAAGTTGAGTATGTAGTCATAAATCTTCTTGCTGAACTCCTGCTTCTTGTCGTAGTCTATGTCGCAGTAAACTTCGGCGTGAGGGCAATACTTGCGGTATCTCGACACCGACCTCCAATCGCTGTACGGTATTATGCCTTCCTCGTCGGTGCTGTCCCCGCCGACATAATAGGTAATGCCGTCGGCGTTAAGCCCCTTCAGTCCGCCAGTCCAGAAATAACATTCGACATCGTTCAGCGAAATGCCAGAATAGAAATTGCTGGTGTCATAAAGACCGTTGGACTTCAATATCGCTACCGCATTTTTGGCAACCCAGCCAACATAGTCCGTCACACCGACCATATTGTATCTCTTGAGCGTTTCCTCCCCGAACGCACCAGCCGCCTTTGCTTGCTCGGTTTCAGTTTTTATCAGTTTGATAAACTGACTTTCGACATCCTTGAAAAAATCTTCCTGATGACATTTTTGTTGCTTGTAGCAGTCAATGTACCCTGTAACGGAAACCGTATGTCCAGAAAGCATATAAGTGCTTGAGGTTTTTTCCAGCCCGCACCACTCAAAGCGAAATGTAATGGACGGAACTTTATGGTTCTTATCATCATAAACTGTCCAGCCGTTTGTCGTATAATAATTGAAATTGCATATCGGAGAAGCACTGAACGAATTAAGGGTCGTACCGGGTTGCTTGATGATATTTCCTTTGCTGTTGAACTCATACTCCCTTGTCCAGAAAAATGTTTTAATGCTCCACTTGCATTCCCTCTCGTTACGCACCTCTCCGTACAAGTCCTCAAGGAACTTCGAGAGAGCCTCCATAGACGAGACGAACATATCCTTGTCACCTTTCACGAGGGAATCCCTGAACATCCTGAACGCCTTGTTGAACCTTATCATCGCAGACCTCTGCGTAAGGGATTCGGTTATCGCGCCCGCTGGCGATGTATATTCGCTGAAGTTCATTATGTGTGTCATATCCAGTCTGGTTATATATAACTTATTTATATTTCATATCGCCCGTGCTGTCATTTTTTCGCTGGTCGTGCCATCTTTTCGAGAAACGACTTCTGGGCATCGGCTATCGTCCCGTTGGTGAATGTGTTGCTCTCGTCGCACAATACCCAGTGAAACCTGTTGTAGTTTATGGCGTAGCAGTATATCATATTCTTCATATCGTACTTGTGTATCGCACCCGTCAGGTTCACTTTCTTGAGGGCGGGGACCACCGTCTCCTTTATGCAGTCCTTTACGAAGTCCTGCTTGGGAGCGTCCGCGATGTCGGGATACTTCTCTATCTCCGATGAAATCTTCCCAGCGAACATCTCGAATATGTACTCGCCCAACTGCCACCTTATCTTCTGGGGTATGTAGTGCCAAGCCAGCCCGTACACGACTGTCGGGTCGGCATCATCGCACGCGCCGAAGCAAAGTATGTACGGGCGCGTATCGTATAGTTTTTTGCTGTCTTTCTTGTATCCGAGCACATAGAGTTTGCCCGGTAGCAAAATGCCCTTATTCGGCGGATAATTGGCTTGTATGTCCTTCCAGAGCACAGCCCCTATCATCTGCGGGTTCTTGTACTCCTTGAAAAGTTTTTCCACGCTCTCCCTTATGCTGTAGTTCTTCATACCGTTAGTACGACTGCTTTGACATCAGGTAATTTGTTATCCCGCATACCTCGTCTTCCGTGAACATAGTCATAATCGCGTGCATATCCCGCATAGCGTCTATGCCCGTCACGCCTTTGTACAGGTCGCATATCTCGTTCCATACCCGACCAGCGTTCTTCATATCCCCGCCAGCGTAGTATGTCTTTGCGCGTTTAGCCAGTTCAACACCGCGCCTTTTTGTGTCCGAAGCAGACATATTCGCGCCTGCCATCTCGTCAACTCTCTTAATGTGTGCCATATTCAATCAAATTATATATATCCTACATATATCGTTAAATTCAAATGCATCTTGACCTTATGCTACGGCTTGGGCGGTACGAGCGGCGAATTGTCTGGATTTACCCAAACGGGTTCTTGTGTCTTTACAACTTGTTCTTTGCTCATATCTTCGTGCGGTGCATACACCCTTGTAATTCTTCTTATATAGCCAGTAAGCCATTCATTGTGTTCGCTAATACCACTGCACTCCAAGTTTTCATCAAAATCATTATAAAAGCACATAGTATTTCTGTCATACATAAATGCAACACCAAACCTGTTGCGGGTGTCAACCGTTGTAATGCTCTCGTCTGTCCGATTGCGTTCGGTGGTTGCATTTTCAATCACCAATACCGCGCCGTCCACAAGATACGGTTCTATGCTTTCCCTTTGCCCCTTTACGCGCGGGGTTGCGCTTGCCATTTCGTTTATTCTTTTAATGTGTACCATAACAAATCGAATTATATACAACTTATTTATATTTATAGCCTATGTCGTGAAGAAGTAACTTACACTGCTTCTCGACTGCTTGATTTCCTCCTTGATGTCCTGAAGTTCCGCCTCGCCCCAAGATGTATAGACGCTCGTGTTAATCTGCACATTGCCCGGCAGCGAAAAACTGAATGTCGAGAGCAACCTCTCTATCTGCCTCATACATTGTGCGCAGACATAGCGGAAGAACAGGTCGTCCTGAAACAACTGGCAGTCCTCTATCGTGGTGAGGACTTCAAAGACCACAGCCCTTGTCGGGAGTTCGCCCCCGAAGCGAACCTTGTGCGTGAGGCGGTTGTACGAGAATGTGTGCATCTCCTGTAGCATTGAACGAGCCATATCGTAGTAACTCAAGTTGCAAGTCCACCACAGCAGGGTGTCTGCTGACTGACCTACCCCAGAGTAGTACATCTGGGACGAGAACATACGCCTTACGCCGAAGTCTATGTTGTCGGCATCGACATTGAACATACCGCCCCAGCCAGCCTCACCGCTGAACTTGCCAATCTGATAGACACGGATTACGCTGAACACATTGTCGGGCATAACTATCACGCCCCTGTCCGTCTTGGTCGCATCCTTCCTTATCGCGTTCCCGTCCATATTGCCCCTGTTGGTGAGTCCGAGCCTGAACTCGTCGCTGTGCAACACCTTCGGGTCGCACGCTATGTACTGCTCCTCCACCGAGTCGTCATAGTGGTTGTAGAACCACTTTTTGCTCTCGTCCGTTATGAGGGCTATGCTCGGCACTGGCAGGGTGAAGGGCATCTGGCAGTTAAGCGTCATATACTTCTGCACCCGCCCGATGAACTCGTTGAGGCACTCCTGCTGCTCTATGTTTCCGCAATCAAAAGCCATACTATAAGATTTCTATTATTATCCTTCCGTTTACGCACTCGGTGAACCAGACGGTAAGCCTGTTCTGGTCGATATGCTCGACCTCGCCTTCCGCTGGGACGCTTCCTCCCCCGAATATCGACACCCTTGTTCCGAGCGCACGGACTTCACCGTTGGCGTGGGTTGTGAGGTGGAGGTTGAGGTCGTGCTTCACATCCCAGAAGTATCTTTTCCTCTCCCCGTCATACGAGCAGGAATACTCGCCTTCATATCTTGTCTTTCCCGCGCTCCTGTCAACCTTGCCCTTTATCTCCATAGTGGCATCCGCCATATTGGTCGATTCAAGCCCCGACTTCGAGTTGTCGTACTCTATGTGCTCTGGTCTGACCTTGTGGCTTATGACGGGCGTGTCGTTCCCGTCGTCAAGCATAGTGTTCTTCCTTACCGTCCCGATTGGAACGCACTTGACGACCTGCACGGAGCCTTGCTCGACCTCATCGTCGTCCTTGAACTTGAACATCACGGTCGCGGTAAGCACCGAAGGCACGAGTTCCCTCGTCTCGTAGTCCTCGAAGCATATCCTTATCGCGCCCTTGTTGCTCACGCCCGCATTCGTGGTGAACACCATATCATCAAGTATGAAGTCCCCCTTCCCGTCAAGCCCGAACTCAAGCACGCACCCGTCCTCGCTCTCCGTGAGTATTATGAGTTCGGTGGTTTCGCCAGAGCGGACTATGTTGGGCGAGCCGTTCGCACGCATAACGAGTTTCGGTATGGTTGTCGGCACGGGTTCAGTCCCGCTTCCACTTCCGCTTGACGAGCCTCCGCCTCCGCCAGCGATATTGAGCGTTACCCCTATGTGCTCGGAGTATTCGAGGGGGACGGTTATGAACGGGGTGGAGCAGTTTTCGGACACCACCCTTATCCTTCCGTTCTCAAGGAATATGCTGTCCTCGTCAACATCGAACATCGGGGAGTTCGAGCCGAACATTATGTCGTTGAAGTTGTCCGCATTGATACGGAGCATCTCCCCGTCGAACTTGCCTTGCAGGAACTCGATGGGGTTGGTGTCCTCCGTCCCGCGGCTGTCGAACCAGTACACATTGCACCCGAATATGTTCTCTATGGTCACATTCACATAGTCGAGCCTGTCCGTATCGACAAGGTTTCCCTCCTTGTCGATGAGGTATATCGTCTGGCACGCCCTTACGCCCTGCCAGATGTCTATCCCGCACTTTGTGACCGCAGTGTAGCCAGTGCAAGCCTGACCGTTGCAGGACTTCAGGTACGGGTTGGTGTTCTGCACGGTCTGCTGGACGACATTGGTCGTCGTCGTATAGACCGTGCTTCCGCTCATCATATTCGGTGTCACTATGATTGCCATATAAAGTCCGTTCAATTATACTATATATAACTTATTTATATGTCGGTGTTCCGACAGGCACAGGAAAAAGCAAGCCCGCACTTGGGAGGCACGGGCTTGCAAAAAGAATATAAATCAATTAAAATGGAACGCTTGTCAGTTCGTCTCGATGTCGGTGCATTCGTCCTTCGGGAATATCTCCTCCGCGTCAATGCCGAACCACTCACAGACATCATCAAAATTAGTTATGCAGATTGCGCCCCCGCCAACCATAGTGCAGGGAAGCGGGTGGTCGGCAAGATAATTCAAGCCGAGCATTTCGGCAAACTCCTGTATGCAGTCCCTGCGTATCCACACCGCAAGGTGAAGGCTCTCACCCACAAGTTCGCCGTTTATTATCATCCTGTGGAGGTTGCACCACTTCGCTTGGAATATGTAGCCGTTGCTATAAAAGTCCGTAAGTTCACTTCTTGTCATATATCGTATCCTTTACATAAATGCCATCCTCTTTTGCCTCCGTGTTTTCCAGCACCCACAGCATCGCATTGCACAGTGCCTCCGTGAGCGATTCGCCGTCGAACGATACGAGGAACTCATATTCAATGAGCACAGCCTTGCCGTCATCTGGAACTTCCATCGCAATCGGGTAGAAGAACTCGTCGTCATAGACCTTCTTTGGCAGGAGGGCGAACAGGTTAGCCCCAGACCAGCAGGGTGCATACCTGTCCCCGCCGTTCTTCGCGTCATCCTCGTCATAGCACAGGGAGGCGCACCAGCCGCCGTCATTGAAATAGTCCTTGTAGTGCATATCCGCAGTGGACGGCTTCAAGCCAGCCTTCACGAGAGCGTCGCTCTGTTCCTTTGTCGTGTATAGTGCTTCATCTTTCATATCCTATATCTTAAATATACTGTCCCCGCAACGGCGTGCAATGTAGAAGTAGTGCAGGAAGTCATATCTCGGCTTGTCGCGATACTCTCCGTCCATATACAGGCACTCGTAGAATGTCTTGTATGTGCCGTCATTCACCTTGCAGATGTTCAATACATACCAGTCCCTGCTGTTGCAGGTCTTGCCCCCGCACAGCGAAAGCGTCTTCGCCTTCTCCATTGCACTTCCGATGTCGTCCGTGAGCCAGCACTCTCCCACCTCGCTATCGACCACGCAATACTTGTAGTTCGGGTTGACGCGCTCCGCAGACCTGTACGCCACCGTCTCGGCATACGATTTTACGGCTTCGCTTTCCGTGTCCGCCGTGTATATCTTCTTCGCTGTAACCTTCGGGGGCGTGTACGGCTGCCTGCCGAACAGTTCCCTTATGACTGGGAGTTTCTCCGCGAGCATCTCGGCATCCGTCATTATCGGGTTGCCCTCGTCGTCATACTCCTCGACCTTCTCGTCCGATATGTGGTACTCGCTGTATGCCTGCGCGAAGTCATAGACCTCCGCGATAGCACCGAGCATCTTCTCGTCAATCAGGTAGTATTTTTTCCTTTCAGCCATTAGTTGTTGTTTCCTTTCCAACACTAATATATTGGCTATTTATTATAATTTCAGAAAAATCCCTAAATTTCTATGATTGCATTTCTGGAAAATCCGTTCTTGATATGCTCCCCGTACCCGACATAGCCGAGTTGGTTGGACACGACCTTCGTGTTGCCGACCGTTACATCTATGTTCCTGTGGGAGTGCCCGTACACCCACCAGTCCGCACCGAGTTCGGCAATCATATCGGTAAGGTCTGCCGTGAAAGCCCCGTTTATCGTGCTCCCCTTGAACTCCTCCGCAGTGCAGAGGGGCGTAGGGACGTGGTGCGTGAGTATTATCTTCGTTCTTGCCGTGCTTTCCCTGACGGCATTCTCTATGAACTTCACGCACTTCTCGTGCTCGGCATTGAAGTTCTCGGCTGTAAGCCTGTGGTTGCCGTACATTATGCGGTAGAAGTCGTTTACGCTCCTCTCCGTCATATACGCCTTGTCATCGTCTATGTGCGCCCAGAGCGTAGATACTATGACATCGGCGTTTCCGAGATGCGCCACACCGTTGTAGTATGCGGTTACATTCGGTCTTATCTGCTTCGCATACCCGTCCTTCATCGCCGAGAGGTCGTAGTAGCCGTAGAAGTCGTGGTTGCCGAAGCACACCACCACCTCCCTGTAGTTCTCGCTCGCCCAGTCCCAGAACTCGTGCTTCGAGTAGTAGTCCTGATTTGACATCGGGTTGTCGAGGTATGCCGTGTCGCCCGCAATGAGAAGCACATCGCCCGCAACTTCGAGCGGGTTGTCCTTTATGTATGCCGAGTTCGTCTTAAACTCCAAGTGCAGGTCGCTCACATACTGTATCTTCCTTATTTCGCTTTCCATCATATTGACTAATTGCAAAGCCAGTCTATTGCTTCGTTTATTGTTTCTTTCCAGTTATCAATGTTAATTTTATCTTTATATTCACCACCCAACGGCGCACGCACACTTAATCTGTAAGTATTCATTTCATCTTCCGTTCCACCTTTTATAAATTCGACAACAAAACTCCCAGCCTGACCTCCGAATTTGTCTTTATATCCTTTATAACTTACGACAAACGCATTATAGGATTTTGTATCATAACTTCTTTTTCCATTTAATAATTCAATTTCAAACTTCGGGTATCGTTTTTCAATATAGGATTTTGCGTAGTTAAGTATATCCGTATCGCTGAATCCATATTCTTTCTTATTAGGTGATTTTTCTGCCCAACAGCAATATAAGCAATTTGTATTTTCTTTTCCGTGTATATTTGTGAAATCGTTTATAATGTTTTCCAATCCTTTATAACTTGACCATTCGTATCCGTGTTTAATATAATATTCCATATCCTTATATTCGTGATGAAAGCACTGATATACTTTCTTTCCTTTGAATGCTATGTTATTGGATATTTCGGTATCAATATACAGTTCTGTATTCAAATCAAGTTCGTGCAACATATTTTGAAATGACTCATATACTTTCTCAATATCATTTTCTTTATTATCAAACAATAATACTAATTCTACCCAACCGCAGGAAGGTGAACAGTCAGCAACACATTTATATTTTTCTAATATTTTTTTAACTTTTGGTCTTTTCATTATTTTTCGTACACCATCCAATCCTAATTGCACAGGACGAAAGTCATTTGTGTTATCTGACGGCATATCGTTAAAAATTCGTATATTTGCATCAACGGGTTTATTTTCGTTTAATGTTCTCTTGTTGTCGATATTATGGTTTTCGTTGATGAAGTCATCTATCCTTTTAATGCGTATCATAATAATTCAAATATATACTGATTTATTTATATCTACAATACCAAAAATGTATCAAGTTTAGAATATTCTTTCAATAAGCCGTTGTGCAACAGCCTTCACTACTGGTACAGCCACGGTGTTGCCGAGCAGGTCGTAGCCGTCGTTCTCCCCGACATCGAACTTGAAGTCGTCTGGGTATCCGAACAGCCGAAGGCACTCCCGAAGGGTGAGTCTCCGTATCCCGTTCCCGTCTGGGACGAATATGCTCCGCGTGTCCGTTGCCGTGAGTGTGGGGGCAGTCCCGTTCGGGTTGAGTATCTCGTTGACCTCGAACGAGAGTTTGCCAGCCACTATGTTGTAGCCCTTCTCCTTTTCCGTGTCATACTCCCTTCTTGTCGTGGTCACTTCCCTTCCGTCTGGCGCGGTCGCTGTTTCCGCCACGAGCCTCTTCGGATGCTCGTACCTCATATAGCCCTTCTCCGTAAGGTCGGCGAGCATTTCAGAAAGGTTCTCGTCGTCGAAGAATGTCCGTATCTGCTTTTCGGTCAGGGGCATACCGTCCATCGGTTCTACACCAGCCTCGTCAGCCCACTTGTCCTTTCTCCTCTGCGTCATAATCGCACCGAGAAGTTCCTTCTGCCTTGCTGACACGCTCCCCTTTATCTCCAAGTCCCAACTGTGTATGTTGTCCTTTCCGCCCCGCCTGTCCTTTACCGACTTGCCAGCGAGTTCGGCAATCGGGTACTTTTCGAGAAGCCTCCTCGTGAACGGGGTGTCAACGCAGGGAAGCCCGCTTTCGAGTATGTCGGAGAGTCGTGAACGCCTTTTCGGGAATATGAACATATCGGGGCAACCAGCCTTCGATATGTCAGCCCTCGCACCCGCTATGTATGTGCGCCTCCTTTCCTGCGGTACGCCGAAGTCCGAAGCGTTCAGCACCCGCCACGACACCGCGTAGCCGAGTGCCTTCAGGTTGCCGAGTATTATGGAGAGCGTCCGTCCGCCGTCGTGGTTCGCAAGCCCCTCGACATTTTCAAGCACGAACCCTCTCGGCTTCTTCTCCCGAAGTATCCTTTCTATGTGGAAGAACATAGTCCCCCTCGTGTCGGCGAACCCGTCCCGATTGCCCGCCGAAGAGAACGGCTGGCAGGGGAAGCCCGCGCAGAGTATGTCGAAGTCGGGTATGCTCTCGGCTGGTATCTCGGTTATGTCGCCTGCCACCGTTTCGTTCGGGTGGTTCTGCAACAGCACATCGACCGCATACGGCTTGATTTCGGATGTAAGCACGCACTCGGAGGCAAGCCCCCTCTCCGAGAGTGCCTGCTCCGTTCCGAGCCTTATTCCGCCCATTCCAGCGAAAAGGTCTATGAGCCTAATTGTCTGTTTCATCAGTTCCCCTTATTTCCTTGAAGCGTTCGCCCACGCCCTTGCACCATTCTGGGACATATACCATCCCGTCCCTGTGTTCGAGCACATCAGCCGATATGACTGGTATTGATATGAACACCCCAAGTATGTCGTTGCAACTGTTGTATATCTCTTCGAGTATGTCCCCCTGCTCCGCCATCTGACCAGTCGATACATCAAGCGTGCGGTAGAGGTCTGCGACCTCCTGCAAGAGTTCCCTCTCTATGAATGTCCCCCTCATCGCCGTGAGCATAACCGTAACCTCGTCGTCGCTCGGCTTGTCGGAGTACACGAGGTCTCGGACTTCTTTCAGGGCATCGCCCTTCCTGTATCGGTACATCACCGCTTCTGGGTTGAGTTCCTTGAGTGCCATCAAGCCTTCGTCCTCAATCGGGAGGGACGGGAGATATTTCTTTTCCAGCCTCTTCCACATTCTCTGCTGGCACTCCTCTGGGAAGCCGACGCAATCGAACAGGGTGACCTCCCTGTAATGCCCCATCGTATAGATTTCAATGTCTGCCATAATCCGTATAGTTCTGTTAACGAATTATTTATACGGGGGTGCGCTATATTATGTCGTCCAAGCGTACCTTGTTGTCGCTTTCGAGTTGGCGTATCCGAGCCTTCAGCCTCTTTATCTCCGCCTCCGCCTCCGCCTTCTTCTGCTTTTTCTTTTCCCTGTCGATGAGGTACTTGTCCAAGCCGTTGTGTATCCTCTCATAGTATTCCTCGTCCGTTTCCGCCTCATACCTGATTGCCACAAATTCGTTGTCCTCGTATCCGTACCACTTCTGCAAGATTTCCGTCCACCCCTCCGCTTTCAACTTCTGCAAGTTCGCAGTAACGGTATCAATATCACCAAATATGAAGTCCTCATCAACTACCTTTCTGCGCTCGACCAACTTGCCTCTTTCCAATTCCTTAAAGCCGTTGTCCCTTGCATATTCTTCGAGGGAGCATACCACATCTTCGTAAGTCCAGTCGCTTACATAATCTTCATCATAAAGGTCAGATTTTTCATTTCGGCAAATGCGCCAAAGTTCATTTGCAACATTTATAATCCTTTCGTCCATATCTTTAAGTCCTAATGTTTCCTTCCGACACTAATATATAGGCTATTTATTATAATTTCAGAAAAAATCCGACTACTCCCCCGAATTGAAGCCGTCCACATTCTCATAGTCGGCAAGCCTGTACGGTATGGCGAAGTAAACACAGTGCTTGACGAGAGCCGTGTCCCGTGCGTCCTCGAAACTGTAGAATATCCTTCCAGTCCAGTGGTATATCGCCACATTATCATAGAAAGAGTCGAGTTTGAGAAGCCCGTACTTCCATTGCCCGTCCCACCATTTGCATACATTGTATTCCAACGCCCTGCCTTTGTGCAGACCGAGCAGCGGTGCATATCCGTTGTCATCATTACGCTCCATATCAGTATGCCCCTTTCATTGTAGTATTGGCGTATGTGTCCTTGTCCGCCTCCAATGCAAGCCCCCTTTCGATAAGCCCGTGCCAGTCGAAGTGGTGTGCGTTGAGGAAGTCGATGTAGCGGGCGATGTCCGAAATGGAGATATGGAAGTTGTCCCCGTATTCGGCGATAGAGCCGTTAAAGCAAATGCTGTCCGAAATTGACTGCACCTGCATAGTTTCCTCCTCCGTGAAGTTATGGATATTCATTGTGCGCAGGTACGGCTTGACCTCATCGAGCGGGATATGCCCGTTCACGATGAACGACCTTGTATCTATGTGTTCGAGCAGTTCGGCTGGCTTGCCTTCGCCGACATAGAGTTTCACCCCGTACATAAGCCTTCCCGTCAAGTCCGTTCCGAGCAACTCCTTCCTACGCCACTCACCGACTTCTACGAACTTGTAGTTCTCCGCATCCTTCATAGACAGGAAGCAGTACCCGCAACCGTTGTCCGTCTTGACCGTGTAGCAGTTGGCTTTCACATCGGGAACTTCCCTTCCGTCCGCAAGCAGCCTTGACCCGCAGACCTTGCCAATGCCTTCCACACTGTATTTCTCACCTTTCGGACTTGCAATTATGTCGCCCCTGTTGAACTCCGTCATATTGTTTCCTCCTTTATTTCCGTTGTCGTTATTTCAACTTCGCCCACAGGCTCGTAGCCCGGACATTTTTTACCACATTCATACAGATACTGCTCGTATCCGTTCCTGCACCACCTTGCACCGAGCGTCGCGATGCGTCCGCAGTGCCTGCAAGTTTCGATAAATTGCTTTTCCCTTGCCATAACTATATTATATTGGATTCAAGTATGTTCCTTAACTTCTCAATATCACTCTCCGTTATGCCCGTGTACGGGTTGGTCTGTACGAAATGCCCAGCCTGACGCATAAGCATATCGTCGTCATCGTCCACTATGGCGTACTGGTACTCGCCTATGCAGCCGTGAAGGTTGTCGGTGAGCCACTTGGCGATGGAGTTGCCACGCACAATCCAGTCGTGACCTATCTCGTAATGCACGGTGTAGCCGACAATCGGGAGCATAAGCCCCCTTTCCTTGAGCATCTTTTCCGTCCGTCCGTTGTCATCGCCCCACGAGGACGAAATGACCACCATACAATGAAGCGAGTTGAGCAACTTCACCTTTTCGGGGTCGATGAAGTCCCCGCCGTTCGCCCTGTCGCGAAGGTAGTCCTCCCCAGCGAGCACACCGTCAATGTCGAGGAACAGTATCTTCTTTTTTAATGTATTGGTCATAACTATTTTCCGTTCACATTGTTCTCATAAGCCGTGTAGCCGTTCCATTCCCCCTTATTGCAGTCGGGATAGGGGCAATGTGTAGTCCAAGAGTAGTATGTGCATACCCTTGTCCCTGCGCACCCGTAGTACGGGCATTTCTTCGCATCCCTTAAAACTTCGTCCATTGGCATATCACTTCCTTTTCTTCGTTTTCCTATACAGACCTTCATCAGCCTCCAGCGCAAGTCCGCGCTTGATAAGCCCTCGCCAGTCGAAGAGGCGTGAGTCCATCCACTCCTGATAGCGCATAACAGCCATCGGCACGAAGTTGACCGTGAACATCTCGAACGAGTTTATGTTCATCTCCACGCGCTTCTCCCCGTAGCCGTCGCCCCATATCGCTCCGTCTGGATTGACCGTGAAATACTTGCAACCGTCTGGGCAGTCGGTGACATAGTTTATGAGTTCGTTCCTCTCCTTCGCCGTCATATTCTTGGTCGGGCGCAAGTAAGGAATGATGCCGTCCGCCCTGTAGTAGCACTCCCCGTAGCGGAACTCGTCGCCGTTGACATTGACGGCGACGGCACTGAACAATCCCACTCGTGCGTCGTATGATATGATGTCCGCCTTCTCGTACTCGCGCACCGCGCCTTTCTCGGTCTGTCGGTAGCACGATGCCTTGACACCGTACGGTATCTTGGCGCACAGGTCTGTGACAAGCATCTTCCTTTCTTCTTCGGTTATCATAATCTTAAAATGTTTGTTGTTAAACCTATTCCTTGCTATATACTAATTTTCCTATTGGGCTTTTGCCGAACTTCACCTCATAGATTCGTCCAGTACCCATCTCGCCGTACCAGTCACGACAGGTCTTGATTCGTTCCAATGCTTCTTCCATAGTCTTGCAGTACACTGTTATCTCGGTGTCGGATTCGTCCACCGTGTTCTCTATGTAGTAGAACTTGCTGTAGTCGGTTGTTTTCTTTTCATTTTCCTTCTCGAATTTTTCCTGCAACTCCTTGAAGTCCGCCATCTCCTGTTCCGTGGCGTACTCATACTTGTTTATCTCGTCCTGTGTAAGGGCATAGTAAGTACCATCGGAATCAAAGCAAACCCAGTATTTTCCTGCGCTGTCATAGCCTTTCACCTTGAGCAGATGAAGATAGCCTGTTCCAAGCGTCCTGTCAATTATGATGTCGTCTGCGTGGAACATCTTGTCTGGGACTTTGGCGTTGGCTTCCGCGATGCTCCTTTTCTCCGCCTCCATAATCTTCGGCATCACCTCGTTGCGATGCTCCAACATCTTCCGCAGGACTTCCTTCGGGTCACAGCAGAATAATTCGCACACCACGCGGAATGTATCCGTCCTGTGCTTCTCGTACATATCTTCCAATATGTCGTCATCGTCCAATAGCCCCATATTTTCGGCAAGCGCGTATGCTGGGTGCAGCCTGCCCCAAGTTTTCGCCTGCTTCTTTATGATATTATTGGTAATCTCAACGGTTTCTTTAAGGTCAAGTTGTTTCTTTGTGTCACTATTGTCCTTCTCGAACTTTTCCTGCAATTCCCTGAACCGTATCTGTTCTTCCTTTGTGGCATAGCGGTATTTTTTCAATTCGCTTGGCGGGACTACAAACGGAATGCCGTTGTAGCCGTAACAAACATCAAAGTGCTTGTACTTGAACATATTCCTGTTCTCCTCGTCCGCCGTGTTCTCGACTATTATGTCCCCGTCCTTGAACAAATGCTCCTGCCAGTTCTTCCAACTCTTGTATGTGTGGGACGGAAACAGCATACATTCCGAATATTCAATCTCGTTGTCCTCGTACACAGTTCCCGCTGGCTGTCCGATTTCGTTGAACTTATACACAGTGTCACCGCATTTGTTGTGCTTCGAGTCTGGCTTTGAACCCCTTACGAAGATAAAGTTCCGCGAGCACTCCAAAAACTCGCAGTATCCGTACAACGGACTGTAGAGCCTCGTATATACTGGGCAGTTCCTTAAAAAATCAATTATTCTTACTTGTTTCATATTATGTGAAATTTTTAGTTATAAGCCGTAGTCCTTAAAAAGTTCATCAGCATCACCGTATCGCTTGAGTACATTGTTGCTGTCATCCAAAACTTCCCAGCCACTAATACACTCGCTTTCGCTGGGCTTAAATATGGGTGCGATATGCAGGTTTTCAGCCAAGTTAATCTTTTGTGCAATCCGCTTGCAAATTTTTTCCAATACATTCATATCTTTAAATTATTTAGTTATAGTGCTTATTATCCAGAATAGCGTCATAGAATATGTTGAACACAGTCTGGCTTCCCGACACTTGCACAGGTGTCACCTCCTGCGTTATCCTGATGAAATTATTTTTCAGATTGTAGCCGTTGGTTTCCCACTCGTTAAGTTGGGCGACCACAGCGTCCTTGCTTGAAAATGTCTTACTCTTAATCATATCTTTAAAAATTTAATTTAGTTATACATCCCTTCTTCCGCCTCGGCAGCCAAGCCTTTCTGAATTAGACCGCGCCAGTCAAAGTGGTGGGCGTTCAGCCAGTCCAACGCATCCGCACTGGACGGAAACACTCCCCTTTCGTAGCCGTTCAGCGAATTGTATTCACCCTCCTCGCTTTCAGTCATACTCGACATAGGGCGCAAGTACGGCTTGACCTGCTGCCTGAATGTAAGCGGATGCTCTATGTCAAGACCAAACGGACTTATCGTGTCGTTCTCGAAGTGGACGATGCCCGCAATGGCATCAACGCCCCTTACCGTTCTCCTGTTGGTATTGGCTTTCCTTACCTTCAATCCGTATGGCGACTGCTCCGCCAGTACCTTGATGAGCAATGTCTTTTCCTCCTCTGTCATATCTCAATCATTTTGCCGTCCCTTATTACAATCTTGTGGTAGCCGTATGGTATTCTCACCCGTCTTGTGAACATACCTTCTATGGTGTCAATCGGCGAGCACCCATATACTTTTTTTGGTATCACCTCGTAGTCGTGGAACTCTATGTAAAACTCCTTCTTCTCCATATCCTAAATTTTACCTTGTTGTCTTTTAATTTCTTCCATTTGTTCCCAAGTTACTGGCTCTAAAATAACCTCTTTGTACTCCATTCCAAATGTCCTGTGGATGCACGCTTCACAATTCTTGGTACTACCAATACAGGTTCAATTTGCCATCTTTCATACCAGTCATTCCCGTTTTCTTTATTTGTCATATCTCAATCGTTTTTTAATTCAGTATTTTTGAAACATCAATACACTCTGTCGTTATGTGCTTGAACTTTATATTGAAGCACCCGTAGTCCTTTATTCTTTTCAGTGCGTCCTTGGCATCGTCAAAGTCCGTATAACTCTGCTTGCATATATGTTCGGCAAAGTCGTCCAACTTTTCGTATGTTATGATATACTCTTCAGTTACATTCATATTCAATGTTTTTAGATGTTTGGCAGGTAATATTCCTTCACGAAGTCGGAAGGCTCGTATGGTCTGTGCTGGTTGGCAACCGACATAAAAGCCTCTAATGAGTTTAACGCATTTATACCGCCAGACACCTTCGGCAGTTCAGCCCAAGCGACAACTCGGCTGTCGGCATAGTCGCATATATGGTTGCCGCCGTTGGCATCGTGTTCCTCCGTTGTCTGGGTACACCAGTATTTGCTTATGTCGTCATAGACATAGCAGTACATTCCGCCCATATAGGAATCATAGCACAAGCACCTCTGCAAGTGCTTCGGTCTGTCCTTTCGGGCATCATTCCATCTGATTTCAGTAGTCATATTCATACTCAATGTTTATTTTCGTCCGTATATCTTTCCTTCAGTAGTTCGATTTGCACGGCAAGTTCGCTCATCTTCTTCTGCGTGGCGCACCCGTCACAATGCTGATTGCAAAGTACCGTCAGGCAGTCGTTCCTGTAAACCTTGTCATATTCGGCTACGAACTTCGCCAGACGCTTGTGTAGTTCGCCCTTGTATGTCCTGCCTCTCATTGATGCAAATCCCTTTTCCGCCATAATCTATCCGTTTACATAAAAGTTGCCGTTCTCAAATCTATTCGGTTGCCAAGGTATATCGTCATCTACAACCACAAAAGCATTATCTGGGCATTTCACAAGTGCTCCCTTCAAGTCCTTGACCGTAAGGAGGCGTTTATGGTCATACGGATTAAAGATGATAAGTGTCAGATAGTCCGTCTTGGTAAGACGACCGTTCTCCACGACAATATCGCCTATTTCATAATAATATTCATCGAAAACAATGCCGATGAATGTATCAACCTGCAATCCGTCCAGCAATCCTTTCAATTCGCCTACCTTCATAGCCTTTACTCGCTTTCCCTGCCAGTTAATTCAAAGCCGCATACTCCAGCACCGTTGTTGCGTACGAAATACTCTCGCCCAGTTTGCTTATCTCTCCATACCTCGTGATGTGCTCCTTTCTCAATGCGTTCCATCGTTTCCGAGCCAGTTACTACATTGCTGTTGCTATCGCTATTTGTGTTATGCCTGTTGCACGAAACACATACAACAACCGCAGCGAACATCATCATTGCCAAAAATATCCTTTTCATAGTCCTTAAATTTTATACACTCTTATTTAAAATCAACAAATACCGTTACCATTTCTGGTGATTTTTCCGTTATTGGAGTCATTTCAGGTACATCGCCCGTTGTAGGAAATTGTTGTTTTGCTTCATTATAATTCTTGACCCTTTCCGTTAATTCTTCCAAAGTGTCGTAATGCTTTGCTTCTTTTTTAGTAGTCGTATCCATATTCATTAAATTTAATTATTTTCCAACCAGTTGTCCTTTCCATAGTTGCCGTTAGAATGACGGGTTATATGTGTTCTTGTTCATTCGGTACATAATCTCCCCCTGCACGACGCGGATGACCGTCAACGGAGGCACATTGGAATCTTCCGCCTTGACGCTGACCTTGCGTCTGACAATGCCCTTCAGGTCATCGTCCGACAGGTCACGGAGTTTCACGGCTTCACCGTTCTCCATCACCACCGTAAGGTCGCGGTGCTTCTCCCAGACATCCGTGAAAGGCACTGGGGACTTCTCTTCTTTTTCTTCGGGGAGTTTCTCCAGATGGACGGTAGTCCACAGAAGCGTGATGCCGTCTATTCGGCACTGCCCGCCATCGATGCGCTTGCCGTTGAAATACTCGCTCAACTTCCCGATGACTTCATCGCGCCAATACTGGCGTTTGTCAAAGTAGAAAGTTGTGCCGTTAGAGTTTTCCACAAAGTACGACTTGCCATCCTGTCGGTTGCCGTATGTGCTGACATCGAACAGCCCCTTGACCGCTTCTGTCGCTTCCTTCAATGTGATAGTTTTCGTTTCCATATCCTTTATGTTTCTTTTCAACTATAATATATCGGAAATATGTGATTACTTCATATGAACTTCAATGGTCTTATAGTAATCTACATTAAAGTTATTTACTTTTGAGTTAAATTCTTCCATTATAGAATCAATTTTTCTATAATAATATGTTTCAAATGTTACAAAGTTTTTATCATATTCTTCATATATAAAACCTTTATATAATGCGGTTTTCCACTCCAACGATTTATCGGCGTATTCTTTTCCGTGTCTTATACTATCCGACCAATAATCATCTTGTGCCTTTTCAATACTTTTAAAATAATATTCCACATTAAACGGCATATCGGTATCATACCAAATCATCTTATCCTTAACACACCTCTTGCCTTTATAATTTACTATAAAACAATCATCTCTATTCCACCAATACTCTATTAGTGAATCACCTTTATGAATAACATCGTAATATTCATTGCGCCAATCGCTTTCAAAAGATTTCTTCAAAATAGAATCGTTATATAGTTCGTCTTCTTTTTTCTCATAATCCAGTATCTCCCGATATGTTATATCGTGATATTTAACTTTACGCGATGTCGGCAGTGTATCAAACCTTTTGCGGTAAATATCATAGATATGGCTAAAAACACTGTCATCAACATTCACAATTTCTTTGAACGATAATGGTTCATCAATGGTTTTATTCAATGTGTTGTCACAAGAAACCAATCCCAAAATGCTAACTACGCACAGCATTAACGCGATAAAAAAATTCTTCATAACCTTTTATGTTTTCTTTTCAACTATAATATATTGGAAATATATAAGAATTTCAGGAAATATTATCGGTATCCTAATCTCCATATTCGTCAATGTGCATCCTGTTAAGCCCGCAGTCGGGCAGGTCGGCTTTCACCAGCGGTCTGCCAAGTGCCTTCTCCACGCACCCGCGGCAGAGCATAGTGTATGTGTCATCGCCCCACACCCTGCCTATCTCGTCGAAGAATCGGTAGAACCTGACGGCAGCCTGCCCGTCCTTGTCACGGGGAAGGCGGTAAGTCCTGCCTATGTTGTTCGGGTGCTTCCCGTTCGGGTATTCGAGTCCGAGCGTCCTGCACACCCCCTTCCACATCTCGTTGCCCAATACTGGCGACTGGTGGTACAACTCGTCCTTGCCGCAGCACGAGCAGGTGTAGCGGTAGTGTCCGTCAACCCATTTGTTCAGCCCCCCGACAGTCCTGCAAGCCTCGTGCAGTTCCTTCAGGTCGTCAATGTCATACTTGTAGTATCTCGGCATACTTATTCGTTTTTGTTGTCATACATTCCTTCTTCCGCCTCCAGCGCAAGCCCCATTCCAATCAATCCACGGTAATCGAAATGGTGTTCGTTAAGCCAGTCAACCCCGCTGTATCTCGGCTGCGCCAGCGCATCATCCGTTTCCTTGTCGCAGGCTTTAAGGTATTTCGCCCTTTCCTTCTCGGTCATACTTGACATCGGTCGCAAGTACGGCTTCATATCTTCCACGCGGGCGAATGTGTTGGTGAGCACTATCGTCAGCACAAGGTCTATCCCCTGTGCGTCCTGTATGTGCAAGCCATCTTCCTTCAGGAACGACGGCTTCACCTTGCATATCTTCAAGCCATACGGCAAATATCCGCAGAGTGCCTTTACAAGCAGTTGTTTCTGTTTTTTCGTCATAATCTTAATTGTTTTGTCCGTTATACATTCCGTCTGGGGTGGGCAGTGCCAAGCCCATTGGTATAAGCCCGCGATAGTCGAACATTTTCCTATTTAGATAATCAACCAACTTAAAGCATTGACCAGTAGTCAATAAGATATTATATTCCTTACCTTCTTCATCCGTCATACTCTCCATAGGACGGAGGTAAGGCTTAATTTCGTCAATGCTGAAAGCAAAATCGGCGGGGATGTCGGCGGTCAGGTTGCCGTCTTCGTCTATGCCCGTCAAGCGTGCATTATATTCTTCATCCAAATTTATGTTCACCCCGTATGGTAGCCTTGCGCATAAGTCGGCAAGCAGTAACTGTCTTTCTTCCGTTGTCATAACCCTAATCGTTTTTTGTCATCGTACATTCCATCTGGGGCTTTCAACGCCAGCCCCTTCTCAATCAAACCTCTGTAGTCGAAATGGTGGGCATTAAGAAAATCAATGTATTCACCACTACCTTGCGGACATACAAACGGGTAGTTAAATCCAAGTTTAACATCATCTTTTGTTATTAGTTGACCGTTGGTGTTAAGTTCTATGTTCGTTCTTCCTTCTGCCAAAAGAAACAGCAATTCACCCCTCTCATCCCCAGTCATTGTATCTATTGGGCGGAGGTAAGGTTTTATGTCAGCCAAGTAGTCCCAGCCTACCCCTCGTGTCATTCCGTTCTTGTCAACAAGCCTTACCGTCACTCCGCCTTCATCGTTTATGCTCGCGATAGTTGCTGGTGGTGCGCAGGTTTCCACCTTGCACTTCACCCCGTATGGCAACCTTGCGCATAAGTCGGCAAGCAGTAGTTGTTTTTCCTCCCTTGTCATATCCTTGATTATTGCCCGTCATACATTCCGTCTGGGGCTTTCAACGCCAACCCCTTCCCAATCAAGTCGCGGTAATCTATATGGTGCTTGTTGAAAAAGTCGATGTCCGCGCCCTCCGACTCATACGGCTTGCCGTCATACATCGGTCTAATCCTGTCGTGCCATTCCTTGAACTCGTCCTCCGTCATATCCGACATCGGGCGGAGGTAAGGCACGAACTGCTTGCGCCCTATCCATCCGTGATATGTGTCGGCTGTGAAATCCCCAGCAACGCCAATATACACCAATGTACAGGTTTTGCAACCGAGCGTTTTGCCCCTTACCCCATACGGCACTCTTGCCACGAGGTCTTGGATTAAAAGTCTTTTTTCTTCTTCTGTCATATCGCTGTCATTTGGTCGTTATACATTCCTTCTGGTGCTTCAAGAGCAAGCCCTCTGAATATCAGCCCCCTGTGGTCAAGATGATGCGAGTCACAATATTGCACAAAACCGTTCATTGCATCCCAAGCGGATGGTGAATAGCCGTCGCCATAGTTTTCATCCGTAACAATGTCCATAAACCTATGCACTTGTGCTTCTTCCTCGACCGTCATACTTGACATTGTTCGGAGGTAGGGCTTGACATCTTCAAGTTCATACTCTGCGCTCTCAATGCAGATGTATGCCTTGCCGTGCTCATTGATGAAGGCACTGTTGATTATCCCGTCATCCGTGATTTCCTGTCCGTTGCCGTCGGTGGTTTTCACCGTCCCCCTTACACCATAGGGCAACCTCGCACAGAGGTCATCCAATAGGAGTTTCTTTTGTTCTTTTGTTAGTATCATAACCGTTATTATAATTTTAATTATTATACATTCCTTCGGGTGCGGGCAACGCCAGACCCATTTCAATCAAGCCCCTGTAATCGAAGTGATGGGCGTTGAGCCAGTCAATGACGGGAATACTATGAATAGCACCATATACACCAATGTCTTGTACGGTGTTATCATTATACATACATAAACTTCCCCATTGCCTCAATTCGCTCATTTCTTTCTCCGTCATATCTGACATTGGGCGGAGGTAGGGCTTGTACTCCAAGTCCCCGTATTCGTTGACCAGATTAAACCCGTATTGCATTTTCGGATTGACCGTTATGATATTGCCCTCGATACATAGCCCCTTTAATGTTATGGTCGATTCGTCAGTCTGCCTGAACTTCAACCCGTAAGGCAGGTATCCGCAGAGTGCCTTCGCGACTAATTGCCTATCTTCACTTGTCATATCCTTAATTATTTTTGTTGTCATACATCCCTTCGGGCGCGGGTGTCGCCAAGCCCATCCCTATCAATCCCCTGTGGTCGAAATGGTGCTCGTTGAGCCAGTCAACCAAATGGGAAGAATCGTGTGGCTGCGAATATTCGTCATCCATACGGCTCAATTTGTCATATACCTTCCTTTCGGCTTCTGTCATAGTTGACATAGGACGGAGGAACAGCATAGACTTGTCCAACCTATAACTTCCGTTCTCCCCGACTATGCTGTCATCGACTATGCCCCGCACAATATCGGTAGCCACATTAACCCCCTTGTCATAGGTTAGTGCGTATGTTATGAACTTCGGGCGGTACGGCACTCTTGCCGACAGGTCTTTCAACAATATTTTCTTCTGTTCTTCCGTCATAGTTTCAATGTTTTCTCCAACTATAATATATTGGAAATATATAACGATTTCAGAAAATGTCCTAAACATCGTCCGCAATCCCGCTTGGCTCTTCCTCCGCCAAGCCCCTGCCGATAAGACCGCGATAGTCGAAGCGGTGTTCCAAGAGCCAGTCGAACGCATCCACGGTGGATGGAAACACTCCCCTTTCATAGCCGTTGAGCGCGTTATACTCATCTTCTTCCGCTTCCGTCATAGTTGACATCGAACGAAGGTAAACCGTTATGTCGGTCAAATCCACCGTAACATCGGTGTAATAGTAGTCCGTGTCGCGGGCGAACACCATCGCGCCGAACGAACCTATCCCGCATATACGGAGAAGATGCCCGTCCCTGTTGTTCCGTGCGAGCAACTTTGAACGCCTTATGCGCGGGAGCATATCGTCTATGAGAAGGTTCTGCTCTTCCTGCGTCATTGTGCCCTTCTTGCTTGCCATATCCCTAACAGTTTTGATATGAACTTCTTGAAATCTTCATCGCCACGAGGTAGCCGTACAGGAAGTTGTCGAAGTAGCCCTGCAACTCCTTTTCCGAATATCCGTCGCGCTTCAACGCCCAGCACATATCGAATGCCTCCCGTGCGTTCCTGTAGTCCCGCTCGCCACACTTGACCTTGCCGAGCATAGTATCGACCTCAATCGTTTCCATCTTCCCCGTCCCTTTCTTCCTTTATGTCGTACATATCCTCCGGGGCTTCATACGCCAAGTCCCTGCCCGTAAGCCCACGGTAGTCGAGGTGGTGGGAATTTAGGTAGTCGAGGTTCACCGTGTTCTGGCATATCCCCTTCGTGAACACCTTGCTTTCCTCCGTCTCGTCAAGTTCGTCGATGTCCTTCCGCATCTGGCTCTTCAGCACCCTCCTTTCGTCCTCCGTCATAGTTTCAATCGGGCGGAGGTACGGCTTGACCGTACAGCCGTCCCTGTTGAACGGAACGGAAGTCCAGTAGTGCCCGTCGCTCCGATGGAACATTATCGTCCTGTCCTTCATATCCACCGACACAAGTTCGCCCGTGTCGGCTGTCGGCTCGTCCTCCTGATGCTCGTGCCATTCGCAATGCACCTTCACGCCATAGGGAAGCCTTGTGGCGAGGTCTTTGAGGAGCATATCCTTCTCCTCGTCCGTCATACCCATATATGTCTTCGTGACGAGAAGCCCGTGCTTCTTCATAATGGCGCAGAGTTCGTCAATGCGCCCGTCCTCATCGACCTTTCTCAAGAAGGCGAGGTACTTCTCCCTGTTCTTCGTTATGTTGTCGAAACTATTTCCGTACATCTCGCTTATGGCGATGTGGGGCTTCGAGCAGAGCAGGAACGCCCGCTTTATCTTCGGCACGCTCACGCTGTCAACCGCAAGCCCTCTTTCGATGAGGTGTCGGAAGTCGAAGTGGTTGGCATAGAGCCAGTCGGTAAGCCTCCCGTACTGCAGCAGGTCGTCATACTCGTTGCCGTCCTCGTTCTCCGCATAGAGCGAATTGTACTCCTTCTGCTCCTCCGCAGTCATATCGTCAAGGGGGCGCAGGCACAACTCTATGAAGCGCGACGGTACGCCGCAGCCGTAGTCGCAGAAGCCCTTGAGGGTGAACCTGTCGTATGCGGGCATACCCTCTATCACGAACGACCTTCTGGTAAGAATCTCGCATATTTCGGGCGTGGACACCACGAGTTTCTTCTCGAACACTTCCTGCACCCAATCGAGAAAGCCCTTTGCATTTACCTTGCACCTCACCCCGTATGGAAGCCTTGCGCAGATTTCCATATTCATAATCGTAGTCTTTTCTTCCGTTGTCATATCCCTATATATTTGAAGTTTCACACTTGTCATACATTCCCTCTGGCGCAGGCAACGCCAAGCATTTATCTATTAAGCCGCGATAGTCAAAGTGGTTGCGGTCGCACCAGTCGTTACATTCGTACGGAATAAACCATTCCTCAAAATATGATTTATGGTAAACCATAGCATAGCCGTACAATTCGCTGTGTCTTCCGTTGTCCTCCTCCTTGAATGTTACACCTGTTGCCGATTTCAATTTGGATTTCTCATCATCCGTCATACTTTCGAGCGGACGGAGATACGGCTTGACCTTCATCATATCGACTTGGTAGTCAATGCCACCGCTGCTTATACCGACAATATATCCGTGATATATATCGAACGAAAACACATCGCCTACAAGTTCGACCATCTTTTCTTCACTATGGTCGAATATTCTGAAGTTCACTTTCAAGCCGTGGCACATTTGACCGAGTATGCTCTGCGCCAGCAATAATTTATATTCGTCCTCTATCATTGCTATATTATTTTTCTGGTTCGTACATCCCTTCGGGCGCAGGCAACGCCAGCCCCTTCTCGATAAGACCGCGGTAGTCGAAGTGGTGCGAGTTAAGGAAATCCATATTGTCTATGCCGTAGTAGCCGTGCGCGAAATAGTCCAAGTCGAAGTCGCTCTCTATCTCCCCGATGCTTGGGTCGTGAACAATGTAGTACCAGCGTTTATCCCTTTCGCTCCATCTTGAAACTCCGCCCGTGATTATGCCTATTGCGCGACTGACCTCTGTATCTGTTATCGTATTCAGCGGACGGAGGTAGGGCTTAATATCATTTATATCCCAACTCAAAAGTGACGGAGATAATTTCATATCTTCATCATATTTGCCATTGAACACATTACACATTACCCCATACGGCAACCTTGCACAAATGTCAATCAGTAGTAGTTGTTTTTCTTCCCTTGCCATATCCTTGATTATTGCTCGTTATACATTCCCTCTGGGGCGGGCAGCGCAAGCCCGCGCCCAATCATATCGTTCGTGTCGTAGTGGTTGCCGAAAATGAACTCCGTCAACTTCGGCAGGAACAGGTCGGTCATTTCGCGTCCGCCCCCGTGCGCGTTGTCATATTCAACTATGTGGCGCATCTGGTTCATCCACGCATCCGCCGTATCGTCCATCGGGCGCAGGTACAGCCTTATGTCTATGTCCCCGCGCTCGAACGCGCCGAGCAGGGCTTCCACATTGCGTCCGCCGATGTTCCCGACACCGTTCTCCACGCCTTCGACTGGGATATTGCCCTTCTCCCAGCCCTCGACATTCTCGTCCACCTTGAATACCACCCCGTATTGTATTCGGGACAGCAGTTCCCTGATAACCTCTTGCCTGTCCTTTTCGCTCATCCTGCTATACATTTAACGGTTCGCACTTGTCATACATCTCCTTGTTCGCCTCGTACACAGCCCTCTCCTTGTCGGTAAGTATCCCGAAGGCGAAGTCGAGAGGCATCTTGAAGCGTTTTGCCATACCTACGGCAAGGCGTATCTTTGCACCCGTGATTTCATCGTCCGTCCAGTCATCGCCACAGAGAAGCCTGCGGTAATGTAGGCGCAATATGTCCCATTCCTCCGTAGTCATATTCGGTGCTTCTGGGGATGTCATATCCACGAACTCGTATTCAGGGTCGTTGTTGTTCTCAACGCCATTGTACCTTATGTTCCACTCCTTCGTGCTTTCAACGAGTTTGTCCCCGTAGAATATGTTGTGCGTGTCGCACGCATCGTTCACAAGGTCGAACATCACTCGCCCGTCCCTTGCCTTCACTATGTCCAATGAGTAACTCAAATGTTGCTTTCTATCATTCATATTAAAAACCGTTTAAACTCTTTAATATTAGGCTCGCCTTTGAAAAGCACCTCGAAAACCTTGTCCCGCACTGGTCGAAGGAAAGCCTGTATCTGGTTCCAGACTTTTTTAACGCATCATACGCTTCCAGAAGACTAACACCGTCGTCCAGACCAAATTCTTCCAATGACTTGGAGATGGACGCTCTGTAGGCTTCACTGTCTGGAAACATTATGTTGCGCTTAATATCTTTCTTCTTTTCTATGTATTGCAAGTTATACTCGTATCCGCGCCTGCCTATTTCGATTGATGCCAGAACCATATCGGGAAGGTTCAAACGCCTGAACACGAAGTTACCGACAAACGAACTGTAGTTCGGCTTGACCTTCAGGAACTTTATGTCGAATATGTTGCAACGCTTCTGCAAATTAAGTTCAAGGCTGTTCCGACACCAGTTGTTGTTGACAAGACGGTTGTAGCCGTGTCCTCGACCAGAATCCTTGCCCCGTATGTCCAAGTCCTCGATTGCGAACATCTCGCAGCGGTAGTGCAGGCATATGCGGATTAACTTCTTCGACACCTCGTATGTCTCGTGGACGCGCTTGTTCTCTATGTATGTCTTCTTCGGGTCGGACGAATCGGTCTTTGATTTCGATAGTTGCTGTGCAATATCGTTTATCTGCTTAATCGAGAATACGCCTTGCTTGACTATGCTAAACTCATTCTCGCCTTTCCAGTCAACGATTGACCAGCCGATGTAGTTCGGGTTCATATCAATAGCCATCACGCGGTTTTTTATTGCGTTGTCTCGCTTGTAGTGTTCGACCTTTGTCTCGTCAAACGAAAGATAGACATATTCGCTATCAAGTTTGTATGTTATGGGCGTTGCTTTGGCGCATTGCAATTCGTATAATTTGGATAAAATCTGCTTGCGCTTGCCGTAAACACCGATTAGGTTTAGTTGGTAATGGCTGTTCTTGTTGATTTTAAACAGTATCGACCTCAAATCCTCGTTTATGGCGAACTTGCGGTTCGCCTTTAGGTTCGCCTCGCCTACGACCAATAGCGGAGATAATCTCTTGTCATCAAACGCTTCCTTCGTTATAAGCCCCTTGCAACGGCGGATGAAGTTCTTGCGTCCGCCGAATATGTATTTTGCGTCTGGATTGTCGGATTCTTTTACTGATTTACATTTGGATGTCGCGTCCTGCTCGACGCAGGCAGCCATATAACTGTCCATAAGACCGACATTGTTCAACTCGAACTTTATCGCATCGCGGATTTGCTTTCCGTTCCAGCCGTCGATGGCACGGTTGTACGCGAAGCGGAGCGCGGACGAGTATTGCCGTCTGCACTCACGGATAAAAGCCTTCGCTTCATCGCTCGCCTCGTATTTCAACTTCAGTGTTATCATAGTCCGTTGTGTATATACAACCACATATTATTTATAAATTTGATTCTTGCAATGCTTTTAAACGGTTTAATACTGTTTCGGGTCATAATTTATTTTAGTTGTCTTTGTTTATCTTTAAATCGGCAAGCGCAACCCCGTCCTCCGCATACAACGGAGACAGCAATGTCAGTACCGTTATGCTTTTGGGCGTGTAGCATTCCGATATGATTTTGCAGGATTCGACTATTGTGTTTCCGAGCGTAATGCTGTCGTCCACTATTATCACATCCTTCCCGTTGAAGGCATCAATGTAGTTGCCCCAGTATTCGTCCTGCAACTTGATTGTATGCTCTATGACACCTCTCATCTCCATATCGTCGATTGCGTGGAACTTGAACTTTCCGCCTTTCATATCCTTGCAACATCTTCTGAAATACTTGTACGCAATGTTGAACCTCCTGCCGTAGTGACGCTTGAAAGGAGAATCTTCCTTCTGTATGTAGTCGTCAACTTCCTCCGTTGTCATCTTTACCAGAATGTCATCTATGTATGTGGGGTGTACGCAATGTCTTGCTACAACCTTCGCAAAGTAATCGTTCAATTCGTTGGTTGACGGAACCATTATGGTAATGTCCTTCTTGCCGTGCCTTAAAAAGAATTGCTTTACTATGTACTCGACCCTGCTTTTTGTTTTCATAGCGTTTACCAACTCGTAGCCCTTTTCATTCTTCAAAGCGTACAGCAACGGGTTTCCGTCACCTATATCGCCCTCCTTTCTCTTGAATACCGAATACACCTCAACATTCGGAATTAGCCCCGTTATTACGCTTGGGTTATTTTCCACGGATGTATCGACAAGTTTTTCGTGCTTGTCCGTCATAACGACACGCCTGTCCAATTTTACTTCTATTCCTTCGTTCAGGAAGAAATGCTCCAAAATGCCCACAACATCGTCTGGTGTCATCTCGTTGCCTACAAATTCATCAAATTTTTTAATATTTCCCATACGGCATATATGCTTTATAATAATATATTGGAAAACTTATTTATTTTCAGATACAGGTGAAAAACTTATCGCCACTACGCGGAAGCCCTGATATACGGTTTCATCGCTGAACGATTCGCTCCAGCCGAGCGACTTCATTTCCGCAAGCATTATGTCCTTGTTGCGCTTGATGTCAACGAACAATATTATTATCCTGACATTGTTAGCCACGCTGTCCTCCGCAAACTGCCAGTCATCGAACTTGTACTTTGCTCGGAGCGTTTCCTTCACGGTTTCGTATGTGGCGGTAAAGTATTTCTTCTCCGCGAGTATCTCGTCGCCGTTCACGAATATCTCCTTGCCGTAGCCTTGGTTTTTCGCCATAAAGGAGAAGTCAACGCACTTTGAAGCAAGTACATCTTTCGGTATGGCGTTCAGGTCGAAGTAGTCCGTTATCCAGAACTTCCCAGTGCCGCGCATCTCGTCAATTTTCAATATCTTCGCCATAACTATACAATTCCCCATTTGTTAAGCCTGATAAACGCTTCGTATGCGCATTCGAGTATTGTCGGACGGCTTATGTCCAAGTCAAACGCATATACGCATTTGTCGCTCTCCACATCCTCGTAGCACATTTCGTAACCGTCTGGACGCTTGTATGTAATGAGCGTCATATCGCGGTAGTTCACCTCAACCTTGTTCGGGAGCAGTGCGCACAGGGCTTCCGAAGACCAGCACGGGATAAGGTCATCGCCATCCGACCTTCCGTGTGTCGCCGGGCAGTTGGTATGAAGTTCATACGGGTACAACTCCGTAGCCCTATACCAAGACATATCTGCGCTTCTTGGGTTCGCCCCAAGTTCGACGAGCCGTTTCGACTGCTCAATCGTAGTACAACCTTTCGTTTCCATATAGTAGATTTTTATTGTTCGCAACCTGTAACTGGCACGAGTGCCTCGCTCTTTATGTGGTGCTCCCCGTCAGCCTTGCGGTAGAGGTAGTAGGGATGCCCCTCTATCTCCCTGCGGTAGATATACATACCGTCCATCTTCTTGACGAACGAAGTGTCGTTTACCGTCCAGTCCGCCTCTATCCTCTCGTAGAGTTCCGCCCTGCGCCTTTTGTCATATTCGTTGCACTTCGCGCCAAGCACACATACCCCGACGAATATCCCCACTATAATCAGCAGTATCGACATCGTGCAGAGGAATGTGTTGTTCCACCACCAACGCCAGCCGTGCTGTATTGCGCGGGCGATGCACAAGCACCACTTGACTATCGTTTTGTCCATAACCGCACCGAGCATCCGCCAAGCACTGCGGAGCGTAACTCCCAACTGTGCCATCATAAGACCGAAGCGGTTAATTTTCTCCTTGTCGTTGTCTTTCCCTTTCATACTTCTATTCCGTAGTCTTTAAGCAGTTCTTCAAGTTCATCGTACCTCTTGGCTATCGTGTTGTTCTCGTCAAGCACCGCCCAGCCTATGATTTCATTCGAGTCGTTGCCCTCGAACAAGGCTGCGATGTGGCGGTCTTTCGGCAAGCCTATCTTCTTCGCGATGCCCTTGCATAAATCTTCTATCGTTCCTATCTTCATATCGTTCTGGTTTTAGCATATTCTGTCCGCGTCCATCCCGTGCATACCGCACCAAGTCCCGAAAGCCGTATTGCTCGGCATCTCACTGTCCGAAAACCAGTGCTTCATCTTGCTCTCGTCATATTCGGCAAGGAGGCGTTTGCCTTGCTCCCCGTCTATCTTCGCGTGCATACGACCACGGAACATCTCGTAGCCGATGACGACTGCCTTTTCCAGCCTGACGAGTTTCTTCGACGGGTATCCTTTCGGGGTACGGGCGCAGAGGCGAACGCCCCTGCCCGTGTTGCCTTCTTCCGTTTCCAAGTTGGTGTAGCCGAGAACGATATAGCCTTCGTTCTCCTCAAGTCTTGCCTTGTCAATGTAGAATTTCATAGTCCTAATGTGTTTCTTCCAACACTAATATATTGGAAATATATAATGATTTCAGAAAAATAGGTTATTTCGACACCAAGTTGTTATGTATCTCTGAAATTTCGTTCAATGAAAGCCTGCGACCTACCGTTATCTTCGTCCCGACAAGTTTGCTGTCGTCGCAGTCGCGGGGGTCAATGTCGTCGGGTATGCCTTCGAGCAGTACCTCGTGGACTTCTACGGTATCACCGATAATTCCGCTGTAGTACGAGAACACATCGAGCGGGTCTGTGCAGGCGTGAAAACCCTTGTAGCACATCTCGGCATATTCGGTCTCAAACACCCCGTCCTCCCAGTATGTGAAGTTTCTGCACACGAGCCTGCCGTCCTTCCGCTCAAACGCCTTGTACGCCCTTACGGGTTCTGGCGGGACTTCAATCGACTCTTTCCTCTTGTGCTTGGCGAAGGCGCAAGCCCCTATGTATGTCGTCTTGTCCGTAATTGATATGCTGTTCAGGTTCTCGCAGAACTCAAAGGCACCGCCCTGAATTGTCTCGACGGATTCTGGTACGACCACATTGTTTAGCGAATAGCACCGACCAAATGCGCTTGCGCCTATGTACTTGACCGTATCTGGTATGTCGATATGTTCAAGCGACGAGCATTTGTAGAAGCAGTTTGTTGGTATCTTGTCCGTCCCTCTGGTGAACTTGACATCCTTGAGTTTCTCACAGTATCCGAACGCACTTTCCCCGATGCACTCTATGCTGTCTGGCAATACCACGCTTTCAAGCGCAGTGCCGTAAAATGCGTTGCGCTCTATACATTTCACCGAGTTCGGTATCGTCACTTTCCGAAGGTTGGCGCAGTACATAAATGCACCGATATCTATCTTCTCAACAGTGTCGGGTATTATGACCTCCGTTATCTCGTGGCGGTTCATAAACGCCTGCTGTGCGATTAAGAACACCCCGTGCGGTATCTCGACCACGCCTTCCAGCAGGGAGTTCGTTCCCTGTATGTATATCTTGCCGCCTATCGTGACGGTATAGAACTTGGCGTTTTTCGAGTATTTCTTCTTGTCCAATATCATAACAAGCCTCCTATTTCAAGTGGTCGTAGATGGTCGCATACGGCACGAAGTGGTGCATAAACCTTCCCCATCTTTTTTGCTCGTCGGCTCTTTTCTTCTCTATCACCTCCTTGTGGGCGTTGTAGTATTCCGCATATCTGTCGAGGCTTTCCTTGACCTCCACTGCAATATAAGTATGGTTCGGCGCGTTCCTTTCCAGCGTGCCGAGCATAAGCCAGCGTGCGGTCGCCTCGAATGTACACAGCCCGTCCCTTACAAGCGAGTTCGGGAGTATGTTGTCCGACGGCTTCACCGTATCAGCCGAAAGCATATCCATCAGGTCTCCGCCCGTAAGTTCGCCCGTCACATAGTCGGGGTCGTACTTCTCCTCGTTAGTGCCTTCCACCAAGTCCCTGATGTTGTCGTACTCGCGCTTGTAGTAGTCGTACGGGTGATAGACCACCTTGTCGGCGTAGCCCGCCAGTATCCTTAAAACCTTGCTCTTTGTCATAGCCGTTATTCCTTGATTATACAATATCTCTTGTTGCAGTCATCGAGAAGTGCCCAGAGAAGCCCGTCCACGCTCCCGAACATCTCGTCCTCGCCCAATAGTTTCCCGCCAGCCACATAGTTGACGCTCATAACTGGCGCACCGCCATTGCCCTTGTCCGCAGTTACCGCCAACGCAATGTCGCTTACGGTTGCCGACTCTATCCTGTTGTTGTTCACAAACCATACATCCTGACCGATGTTGTATTTCGTGTCAAATCTGATTTCCATTTATATGTTTTTAATTGATAAAATGTCCTTAATAGAACGACAATAACGCAAACCCGGATGCTCCATAACAAGTTCGTGCATATCGTTGTACGAGTAACCGTCTGGTGTTATCCCCACACTGCGCCATCCCAACGGCTCGTCATCGTATCCAAACGCAATCAGCGCGGTATGCCCGTCATCAAGTTTTGCACTTGATTTTATTTCGCCAATAATCTCGTCAAGTTTTGCACTCGGTTTTATTTCACCGACATCGTATTTCGTGTTGAATCCGATTTCCATCTTAAACCATTATAGTTAAACTTTCATTCTCAACCTCGTCGAACTCAAGCGGGCAGTACCCGTCTATCGTTATGTCCTTGTCATAACTGAAAAGGAAGTCCCCTCCGAGCATAGTGATGTTCTCGTGCAGGATAAGAATTTGTATGGTTGTTTCATAGTACACCTCGTCATCGTCCCATAGACCTTCCCCCGGTCTGGTGCGCTTCTCGGTGGTCTTGACTATGAAGCGGTTTCCGTACTTTCCGAGTTCCTGAACATTCTCCCTCGTCAGGGGCTTGCCGTATTTTATAAATTCCACTTTCATTTCCCGCGCCCTTTAAATTTTGTATGCAATTTCGACCTTCTCGTCCGTCAGGATATTCACAGCCTCATCGTCCTCGTTGCGGTATAGCACTATCGGGAGCGAACCGTCGGCGGTTATGGCACCGAGTGTGTTATAGTCTATCCATTCCGTTGCGTCTTCCACATCGCACCCGTTGTCCGCCATATATTCCTCGACCATCATATCGTAGTCATAGACGGCACGCCCGTCAGCCGTCACTCCGATGAGCGACTTGTCGTAACTCTGCATCTCGAACAGTATGACATCCGCATACCCGTCGTCCAGCAGTTTCTTGCGTTTTTCTTCAAGTATCATATTCGTATTCCGTTTAATGTCTGTCCCTTTTCGACTTGAACTCGACCTTGATGTCGTTCCGCCCGCAACCGAGTATGTAGGACAAGTCCTCCTTCAGGTACGCAAGTCCGCGTCCCTCTGGTTTCAGCGGGTCGATGTGATATTTCCCGTATGTGTCGGTTGCGGGGAGCGTAATCACTATCTTGTCCTCCTCGAAGTTGTCGTCTATTCCCTGAAACATCCCGCAACGCCCGTTCGGGTTTGCCCCGTGCGCCTGCGCGGTATCGCCCTTTGCATACCCGAAGTCGCAGAACAGTCCGTCACCGAACCAGTGCCCGAAGGCGCACTCCGAACAAGTGCCCAGCGGATGCGGTTCGTTGCGTTTGCTCTGGTGCGGTGTTTCTGGCATTATCATTATGTCGAACGAAACTATCGTATCGACCTTGTATGTGTCGCCTTCGCGGATGCCGAGCGCACGGGGTATCATACATAACTTGAAGCCCTTGGCGACCATATCGGAGGCGAGTTTTCCATTTATGGTGTCAAGAAGCCTTATCGTGCCAGTCAGGTTTCCGTCATCGTCCATTGATACGCTTTCCACGATATGCGAGGCGTTCGCCGTACTTACGGCAAGGTTCTCGTACAAGAGGTTGCTTCCGTAAATCGGGTTCGTGGACGGTGCGTCCGCAAGTTCGCCTAACGCCGTGCAACCGTCGCCGAGTTTCTCCTTGTATCTTTCCAGCGCGTCCTTCATACTCGCGACATCATATTTGCACCCGCCTTTGGTCTGGGCATCGGACAGGCTGAATGTTACTTTCAATTTTGTTTCTTTCATCGTATATGTGTTCTGGTTGTTTTTCGCATTATCCGTCTATGCCTAAATTGTGGCAGATGTTCCTTGTCTTTTCCGCACCGCTTCCGTCCAAGCCTGCGAAATCAAGTGCGCGTGTAAATCCGTCGAGCCACCAGTATGCCTTGCACCATTCCGTGCAGAGCAGGTTTTCCTCCCAGCCGCATCTTCTTGCCGATACCATTTCATCATCATTGTAGCCGACAAGCCACTTGCCGTTGTACTCCCACAGGGCTATGCCCTTCTTCTCGCACTCCGCGATGTACTTCTCCTTCATTTCGGACGGAAGTGTCTTTATGTGCCTTACGGCTTCCAGCAACGGCTCGTAGCATTGTGTCTTTAATATTTTTTCGAGTACCATCTCGAATACGCCGATATGGTCAACCCATTTCATAAGAGCCTCGAAATGACCCTTATAATTAAGTATAGCGGGGTATCCGCTTACTGCGGCGTTGACCACTATATCTTTATGAAATTTTACGGGGTCGCCGTCGTATTCGACCTCCATCGGAAGGGTTGCTACGCCGAAGCCACCTGTCGCAACCACTTCCAGATTGATTTTTGTTCCTTTTGGTATCATATCCTTTTAGTTTTCGATTGTTCCTTTCATCACTAATATATAGTTAATAGATAGTGATTTCAGAAAAACCTCGCTAAAAGTTCAACTTCACATTGCAACCGCACAGGGCGACTGCGGAGCAGAGTGCCTCGATATTATCCATATTCCCCTTGAACTCATTGGTTTCCTCCTTTGAATTTGAGTTCCGATACCTGTGTACCACTATGGCGAAGTTGTAACTGGGATTGAAGCAGACATAATCATAAAAGCCGTGGTCGTAGCCGTCAACTTCCATCTCCCACACACCGTATGTGGCATCATACCTGAAGTTGTTGGCTTCAAGCCACGCTTCCGTTATCTTGTTCGTGTTTCCCATCAGCATATAGTCCGCAGGTATTCGACATAACTGTCGCTGTAGAACAGGTACGCTGGCACGAACACCCAGTCGTCACCGTTGTTAATCTGTATCATAACCTCCCCGCCAGAGATATACATATCCTTCACATCCCACAGCATACCGACCTTTACCCTGTCGAATATGTCGGGCGGGAAGTTCTTCTCGTATCTTTTGATGTAGTCTATCACTTCCTGTGTGATGAACACTCTTGCGCCTACAAAGTATTTCTTGTTCATATTTACGGTTTCGTTTATTCGTCTGATATGTACCATAGTGTCTCGGATTTATTATGGATTATTTATATCACTGTCCGAGTTCGCGCCTTATCTTCAGCAGCACATCGTTGACAATCTTCTGGTCTGCGTGCTTCGGGAGCGTGGTGGTTTCCATATACTTCTTCATTTCGGCAAACTCCGCTTCGAGCATACGCATTATCTCGTCGTACTCGTACTTGTGAGCCTTTATGTCGAGCAGGAACTCGGCATCCCGACCAGCGCGGTTGACTATCACGCCCTCTCCACGCGCTATCTCCGCGCCCATCCTCAACAGGCGGAAGCACTCCGATATGTTCTTGCTGTCATAGTTCTTGTCCAAGTTCGACTCATACCTCTGCTGGTTGCGCTTTCTCACCCAGTCCTGATATTCCCTGTATTCCTTGCAATGCAAGGAGTAGCCAGACTTGTTGTATGTCATATAGCAAATCGGCTCAAGCCCCTTCGGGACCGAAGTCAGCCGAACCTCGTCGCTGTCCCCGTCGGCTATCCCCCTGAACACATTCACTTCGTCCGTGCAGTAGTACACGGCATAGGCATCGTGCATATGGTCTATCGCCACAAGCCCGCACCTTTCCCGCGAAAGCCCCGCAGCCGAGAGCCACTCGGACATAGGGACGCTTCCTCCCCCGCTGAATGTGTAGCAGAAGTCGAGCACTCCGAGCCTCCTTTCGACTGGGTTGACAATCTTCTTGTTCAGCCCGCGAGCCTTTGAAATCTGCGAGTACGCATAGCCCGTGAACGAGTTGAAGCAGTCCTGCGTTACGAATGTGTCGCGTATGTCCCTTATCAGTGTGAAGGACGGGTGCATCCTGACTATGAACTTGTCGTCAACGAAGAGCGATTCGAGCATAGTCGGGTTGGCTTTCAGGAGAAGTCGGCAGTATTTGCCCAGTTCGTACGCCACGCAGTCGTTCCTGCTGTCCTCCACCGTGTCGGCTTCGGGGTTGAGCGATATGAGTTTCTCCGTGGGCGAGACGAACACCCCGCCCATATCCACATCGCTTGTCGGGGTGTTCGTGCCGTGGCAGTGCGAACCCCTTATGTACTCGTATATCAGCCTGTCCTCTATCTCCTTGCTGAACATAATCTTTTCCTCCTAATATATAAGCATTATATTGTCAAATTACAGTTGCTTCTTCAAGTGCCTTACTGGGAACGGGAGTTCCACGCCCCTTTCGGATATGAACTCGCCAATCTCCCTGTCGGTCATAGCCGAGCAGTTCTCGCAGGAGAGCCGTATCCTTTCCCTCAACTCCTCTACGAGTTCCCTGTTCTCCCTTATGAACTTCGCGACCGCCTCCCTTTTCTGGCTGGCTTCCTCGCTTATCTCCTTGTGCTTGCGCTTGAAGCAGTATGCACTCCACGCCTTCTGCGGTGTCGTGAAGCCGTAGCCGTTTGCGTTTTCCAATATCCTGCCAGTCTCGGTATCGACAATCCCGTAGCGGATGCCCTTGCCAAGAGCAGCAATCTCCGTTGCTATTATCCTGTTCTTAATTTCCATAGTCAGAAGATGTGTATTCCGTGTATCTTGTCCGTCACTCCTTCGAGAAAATACTTCGTCTCGGTCGTCTGCAAGAAGTGGTACAGGTGCGTTACCAGCCACTTGGCGCAGTTGTCGTCAGTGATGTCGAACTCCGTCATATCGTATATCCGCCACACCTTGTCGAGATTGGAGAATATCTCCTTCGAGCGCAGGTATGCGTCGTTCTCCGTAAAGCCCTTCCTTAAACTCAATGTCGGGAGTATGTCCTCGTTGAAGAGCCTGTCGTGCATATCCTTCCTCCTCGTTTCCAACTGGTACGGGGTGCGGTCGTCCTCCGCGTCAGCCTTGTACTCGGCAATCGCCTGCAAGACCGAAACATAGCCGTCTATGTCACGCGCCAACTTGTCGGTGGCGATTTCGCTGTCCTTTATTATTCCGTGCATACCATTCCTCCCTTCACTCCGTTCAGTGCAAAGAACCTTGCACGCTTCTTCTTGTCATACCCTTCGTTGAGCGCAACGGCAAACAGGAACGATTCAAGAGGCTCGCAGTGGTATCGGTAGCAGTTCTTGTACTTCGCCCAGACCTTGTACACCACGAGCGAACATCCGCTTTTCGTGTCGTCGCAGAATGACACTATGTGCCTTTTTTCCCGTGCGAAGTGAACCGCGTCACCCACGCACAATGTCTTAATTCTCATCATCACCGTATAAAAAAACCTATAAAAACTATGCTATTCATCTGTTTCTCTTTCCTGCTTCGCCCTGCCACTACTTTTTAGGTTCATTGCTGAACGGTCATCCATAGTCGGGCAGTCCACAGGCTTAAATTCGGCAGTACGGCTGCCTATTATCCGTTTACCTTCGTTCAGGATGTTTATTGATGCGTTGACATCTCGGTCGTGGTGCGTTCCGCATTCGGGACAAGTCCACTCCCTATCGGCAAGCGTCAAGTCCCGTTTAATGTATTCGCATACGGAGCAGGTCTTCGATGACGGATAGAACCTGTCAACGAACACGACCTGCTTGCCGTTAACCATAGCCTTGTCGGTCAATATGCTTCTGAACCTGTACAAGCCGACCTCGGCGATAGCCTTCGCAAGTCTATGGTTCTTCAACATACCGCGCACATTAAGGTCTTCCATAAACACCGTATCGTAATCCTTCAGCAACGAGTTAACGACATAGTGTATGTAGGCTTCGCGCTGGTTCGCCAGCCGTTCATAGGCGGTTGCAAGCCGTATCCTTTGCTTCATACGGTTGTTAGAACCCTTGACCTTCCTGTACAGTTGCTTCTGCAAGACCTTTATCCTGTGCTCGGTTTTCTTGAGAAAATGCCTGTTCTCGAACACCTCGCCATCGGATGTAATCACGAAATCCTTTACGCCCAAGTCTATGCCTACGCTGTTTCCAGTCCGCTTGAACCTGATTAGTTCATCGTCTGGAATGTCCATAAGGATTGACAAGAAATACTTGCCCGTCTTGGTTCTCGACAGGGTAGCACTTCGTATATTGTCCTTATATGCTTTAAGCCGTGCGTAATACAACTTGGAGCACCTGAAACGAATGTCTTTTAAATCTTTGGTTAATGTAATCTTTCTATCGTCGAATGTGTTTCGGGACGATATAGCCTCGATGGGGAATAAAGCAGAAAGAACAGTGTCGTGCTTTGACTTGAACTTCGGGAAGCCCCTATGCAACTTGAAGAAGTTGGTATATGCCGTAAGCATCTGCCTTATAGACTGCTTCATAACCTTCGTGTTCTGCTGTTTCAACCAAGCGTATCGCTCGTCTTTAATCAAAACACCGTGAAACCACTTGGACAGGTCGGTCAGACCTAACGAAGTACATTCATCCTTATATGCTTTCATCTTCCGTTCAAGGCACTGGTTATAGACGAACCGATAACAGCCCAAGACCTTGTTTATCTTGGTCTGCTGTTCCTTGTTCGGATATAGCCGTATCTTCAACGCCCTTAACATTTCGTCCAATAAAAAGCGGAGGACTGTCCGCTCGGCATAAAGTGCAGAGAGCCTTTGCGGATGGAATCCTCCAAATGTCTTTATAATTGCTTTCGGACACATCTGCACTTGCGTCCACATATTATTTATATTTTTATGTTTTGCGTTGTCCATACGGCAATATGCGTTGTCAAGTTTTAGCAGTTGTTCGTAGGTTTTGTTAGAATTTCATTGAACTGCTGGCACCCCAATACTTTTGTTCGGTACAACATAACTATAAAGCCAACGCAGCACTCGGTGAGGGTGTCCCCGTGCGCCACGAGTTCTTCGAGCGCAGCGGTGGCGACAGTGCCGAGCGTTTCGTTGCGGTATTCCATACTCCACTTTCCGTCCTCGCGCTTCTCCATAGTGAAGTTGAGCCACTTCGGAGCACCAGTGCCCCAGCGTCCGTGCGCAATCCTCTGTGGTATCGTTTCGAGCAGTGCCTCCGCAGTCCAGCAGGGTGCTATGGCTATCTCGCCAGCGTCAACGCCAGTTTCGTTGAAGTGGTTGATTCTTTTTCTCTCCATAAACTTGACCATATCCGTATAGCCTACGGTGTTCGGTGTCTTGGGGAACTTCTCCGAGAGATAGGACATATCGGCGGTCTTGGCATCCAAGCCAGCCTCTACGAGTTCCCTCGCCTGTTCCAGTGTCGTTGCTTTCATTGCTATATGTTTTTTGGTTGTTGTTCCTAAAAGTCCGATTTAAGTCTGTCATCAAGATAGTTCTGGTATTCCTGCCCGATGGTGTTCCTTGCGCAGTGGGAATCCCAGTCAACATCAAAGTTGTCCGCCGACTGCCGCAGCCATTCGCGGAAGTCTGGGTCGGTGGCGTATGCGTGCATAGCCTCGTAGTATTCCCTTTCGTCCCTTGTTACGCCAAGACCGATAAGCCCCGCATATCTTTCGGGATGCTCCATATTGTACTTGGCGTGGTAGTTCGGGTCGGAATGCCTGTCGCCACGGGCGTTCCAGAAAGCGTCCTTGCACTTGCCGCAGCAGAACGCCTGCGAATACTGCCTCTTCACGAACTCCTTTCCGCATACGGGGCACAATATCGTTTCCCCGCACTTCGCGGTCTTGTTCGCCTCGTATGTGAGCCTGCGCCTGCTCTTGTGCGCCATTTCGTTTACTCTCTTGATGTGTGCCATAGTTATTCGTGTTATGCCAATCCTATTCGTTCAAGGCTGTCTTGGTTTCACATCTCAACAGTTTGTCCACATCCGTCTTGGTGTGGGCGGTGCGACCGTCCGCAAGATAAAGCACCCACTCGTCCGTGAACCTGTCGGCAAGGTGGTGGTATGTCATTATGAACCCCGCGTTGATGCAGCAGTTAATTTCCCTGTTGCTTTCCGCAACCCCGTTCTTGTAGAACACCGTGTTCTTGATTTCTATGAACTTCTCCATAACCGTTATTTTTCATTAAAGTTGATTTCCACTCCGTACAATCTCATCAGGTGCTGGAGCGAGCCGAGCGTCGGGAGGAATATTGTATCGTGAACTATTCGGTTGTTTACAATCCTTATCTCCCACAATCCTCCGATGAGATAGCGGTTGTTGTCGTCGTCCCACTGCGCAATTTGCTTGAGTATCCCATCTGTGAGTTCAACTGGGTGTATCTCCGATATGTCAGCAATGCAAGCGTTGTGCTTGTATTCCAGCCCTATCTTCCAGCCTTTACTTTCGCCACTGGGGGTGATGCCGATTACTTTCATTACCTTGCCATCGTGCTCCACCATATCACCTATCATAAGGTCGGTGGGTTCAAGTGTTGGCTTTTGCTTTTCAAATATATTGCTGTCAATATAAAATGTGTCCTGTGCTTGGGCACTGTAGAACGAGTTGGCGGCTATCTTGTCGTCAAGTCTCTTTACATCTTCACTTACCTTTACCTTGTCCATATCTTTAAGTCCTAATGTTTCCTTCCGACACTAATATATAGGCTATTTATTATAATTTCAGAAAATTATTTGACAATCCGTATATGCACGCTCCTGTCGTCCTTGTCGTACCTTATCTTTTCGAGCGTTCCATCCTCGCTTACGCCTATGAGCGTTATGCTCCCGTCCTTGTCGAGAGCCGTGCCGAGATAGTCATATTCGACATCCGTTATGTAGTTGTCCTGCTCCACAAGCGTCATAGCGTCCTCCTCTATCTTCCTCCATTCCGCGTCCGCCCGCTCGTCTGGCGGTGTCGTGCAGTCTGGGCGGGACAGCATAGGGAATACGAGTTCCCCGTATGTTTCCAACACCTTGCGCCCGTCCGTGTTGAACCGCTTTCCATACAGGCTCAATTTCGCCTCGCGCAAGTCCCTCTCGTAGCCCTTCTCGTCAAAATGCCTGACTATTATCTTCATATAAAGTAACTTATAAATTTGTTTTCCAGCATATCATACCTAACAAACACTTCCGCTCTGGTCGTGCTTGTACACAACTTGCTTGCGTCCCGTTCATAGCCGAGCCGTTCAAGCGGAGAAGGCGGGATTTCCCCACCGCCCCCGCGCCTTGCCTTCAGGTAGTCCTCGACAAGCGGGTTCACTTGCCTTTCCTCCGTAGCATTATGCACACGCTCGCGCCGACATTGAGGAAGTCGAGCGTCAGGGCTATGCCCCTGCGCCACTTGTTCCCCCTGTATTCCAAGCCAACTTTCGGAAGTATGTTCACATCCTCCCTGTCCAGATAGTATTCGACCACGACCCAGCCCTTGCAAAGCCTGTGCTGTCGGCAGGCGTATGTCTGCTTCATAAATTCATCGTCCTTTATCATCGCCTAAAACGGATTATCGTCCGACTCCACGCTATCGTAAAAATCCTGAATCGTTGCTACGGATTCTGGGTCAAAGAACACAAGCCTGAACATAATGCTTGCGTACACATTATCGTTTTCGTCGGTTATACACATATTATAAGCCAAATCGTCATCACCAGAAATTTCGGCAGTGCCGTTGCAGGTTTCAGTCATTTCCTTGCAGTCGTAAACAAATTCATAAACCGTTTCAATAATGTCGCCAGCCTTATATGTGGTGTTTCCCTTGGCTTCGACGACAATAACCGAAAAATCATCTCCGTCCAGAAGCGAACGAACTTCGCTGAAATCCTTGTGCATCATTTCGTTTATTTTCTTTATGTGTGTCATATCAGTTAAATTATATTATATTATATTATATTTATATCATTCGCTCTTGTTTGCCCCAGTAGTGCTCGACTGCAAGCCTGCCCCCGCACAGCGAATGCTGTCGGCAAGAATATGTCTGCTTCATAAAGTCATCGTTTTTTTTGCCATATCCCTTTCCTAATAATAGTCCATTATCTCGAAATCGCTTATCCTCATCGTCCGCCCCCGAAGCGAGTTCGCTATGAGCCTTATGCGCTCCTCCTCCGAGAGCGACCAGAAGTCCTTTCCTTTCATATTCGGTCTGACACCGAGCCGTACCTCGACATTCAACTTTCTCATACGCTACTTGATTTTACCTGTGGCAATATCGTAGTCCGCCTTCTCCCTTTCGCTTATGAACCTATCGTAATCATTATAAAGTTCAGCCAAGCATCTGTTATCATCGTCAGAACGCTCGGATATGTAGGAGAATATCCAGTCGTGCGTGCGCTTCATAAGGATTTCGCGCATACGCAGTGCGCCCGCGATGAAGCCCTCCTTCTTCTCGGAGTTCTTCGCATCGTCCCCGTACTTCGCCCTCGCTTCGAGGTTGATGAAGTCGTACTTGCGCATATCCGACTTGAACTTGTCGAGCATCTTCCTTCTTCTCTCGATTTCGTCCTCCGCCGAGCATACCGCATCGTCAAGGTTGAAGTACACGCGGGCGGCATACATCCCGTAGCCCGTTTCCCTGTCATTCGGTCTTGCGCTTCCCACACACCCGTCATTGTATGTGATTGTGTATTCCTTGCCGTTGTCGTATGTCTGTATCCTCTTTACCGTAACCGTCCTTATGCCCTCGTCGCCCACGACATAGCAGATGTCGCCCACGCAGAGTTTGTCTGCGGTCACTCTGAAACCTATATCAGTCTTTTCCATATCGTTATTTTCTTTTATGTGTTTTCCTGTAATTGTCAAGCCACTCCCTGCACTCCGCCTTCGTGCCTTTCGTATAGACTTCCCCGTGCGTCGCATAGAAGCCTTCAAGCGGTTCTACCGACATCCCGTTCGGCTGGTTCGGACACTCGCACACGCACCACAGCGGAGGGAGTTCGTACATCCCCTCTGGGGCGGGTATCGCCAAGCCCCTGCCGATGAGGTTTCGGTAGTCAATGTGTCGGGAATCAAAGAAGTCGATAATCCTCGCCATATCACGAAGTTCTATCTCCCCGACATCAAACATATCCTTGCCGTCCCCAATGGCATATCCCCTCTCGAACACATAGTTGTCCACGAGGAACTCCAACTCGTCCGAAGTCATATCGGCAATCGGGCGGAGGCATATCCTTCCGCCTCCAGCAAGCCACTCGTTAACGGGCAGGTGCTTGGTATGGTCGGTGTCCCCGTATGTTATGGTCGCCGAATATATGCTGTAGTCGTACACCCTGCCGTACACGGCTGGCTCTGCGTCACTTTCCCTGCACATCACCCCGAAGGGTATGCGGGCGAACAAGTCCCTCGCCAGTATTCCAAGTTCCTCCCTATTCATCTTTCCCGTCGTTATTGTTCAGCACAAGCGACACCGCCGCCTCGTAAAGCCCGCATACCACGCCAGCGCAGAACAAGTCCCACTCCTTTTCGTTCCATTCGGCTCTCTCGCCCAGATACTTGTTTGTCTTCTGCCTTGCGACCTCCCTGAACTGGTTGCCGAGGTTGTCGATAAGTTCGGGTATGCTCGGTTCGTTCTTCCTGACTTCCTTTGCCATAGTTAATTCCTTTCTTTAAGATTTTCGATAGCGACAACCGATGTACGGATGTCTATAAAACAACAGGTTGTACCGCATCCTTCAACAATATCACTTGTTATGACCGCTTCTTCTCTTTCCTCAAATCCTAAAATAGGATAATACCATACTTTCTTTCCTATTCTTATATCTTTCTTTTTCATAATTCTTAAATTAAATATTATGTCTGAACACCACAGCCGTATCAACGGGTATGCTGTCCTCGTATGTTATTTTGAGCGCAGTCCTTCCCCGATACACATCAATCGGTTTCGGTTGCTTGCTCTCTATGATTGTAAGGGTTATCCCCATTGCGATAACACCCACGATAAATCCCGCTATAAATCCTATCCAGCCTTTTTCCATATTCCTATCCTTTAATGTTATACATTCCCTCTGGGGCTTCAAGCGCGAGCCCCATTTCAATCAAGCCCCTGTAATCGAAGTGGTGGGCAAGAAGCCAGTCAATATGCTCATAGTACGGGGTGAGCGTTTCATCAAGTTTTTCATCCCCTTGCAGTTTCCTGCCAACCTTGTCCGCCATCCTGTCCAAGTCCCTGTCGGCGGCGCGGTCATATTCCGCCCTCTCCGCATCCGACATACTCTCCATAGGTCGTAGCAGAGGGAGTATGTCGAATGTCGCACGCCCGCCCATTATGGCATCGAGCAGTCCGATGTCGAGCGTCTTGTACTTGACCGCTGTGCGCACCTGCACGCCATACGGAAGCCGTGCGCAAAGTTCCCTAACCAATGTCTTTCTTCTTTTCTCGTCCATAGCCGTACTTGTTAAATATTTCATCCGGTATGTACGCCCAGCGTTTCGGGCGCAGATATGTGTTGAGTTCAGTGACCCAAGTGCAGCCGCCGTCCGTGTGCGGCTTTGCATCCGCGACCTCCATAAGCCCGCCGTAGTCCACGACCACGATGGCGTTTCGGGTTGGTCTTACATAGTCCGTGTCGGGATACTTGACACCGAACAACGCCTTGAACTTCTCGAACATTGTCGGCTTGTGCGGTTGCTCCAAGTCAATCCATTCAAGCCCGACCTCGCCAATCGGCAGTTCGACCTTCAATTTTTCCTTGTCGATAAGGAAGTCGCCGTAGTGGTGGAACGCACCGTCTCCCTTTTCATAGACCTGCCATCCGCCAGCGTGCCAGTCGCTGTCCGTCTTGCCAAGCAGATATTCGCCCTTGTTCTTCATCGTAACATTCCGATTAAATCCTCAATAATACTCTGGTTTCTCTCGTCAACTGGGAGCATCTCCACGAGTGTGAGAAGTTCTTTCCTTTCCTCTTCAAACTGCTTGTCCTTCCACTCCGCCATTTTCGTCGCACCATCGTAGATTCCTCTATTTTCACAGGAGTAGCATCCGTCATCTGCGTAAGATTTTTCAAGGCATCCGTCGCACAAACCCGCCATCTCCAATATCTTTTCCTTTGTCGCCTTGTCCATCTTATTCCTCCTCCATCGCTTCTTTAAAATCATCAAGTAGCCTCCGTGGAGTGTCATATTCCGAAGACCAATACCTTGCTTCATTTTCTTTCAGCCAATTAACAGCCTTCTCTATCATTTGCTGTTGCTTCCACTCCGCCATTTTCTCCGCCACGCTACACAGGCTCGAAAACGGATACAACTGCTTATACGCAACACTGAAACTTACGCCCGTTTCCTCCCTTGCCAGCAGGTCAGCCTTGTCCTTGTCGCTCATTTCTTGCCCTTTCCTTTCGTTTCCACATTGCCCTTAAAATACTTCATTATGCCGTCAATGTTATGACCGCCCACGCGCTCCATCCACCTTATCTTTTTAATCACCCCAGCATTGTCGGCGGGCTTGCCTATCGAATCGGTGAACACGCTTTCGTATATGCACTCGTCCGCAGCCTCTATGATGCTTTCCTTCTCCTTGAGGATATTTTTGAGGTGCTTGATGTGGCTTGCGTTTATGTCCGTTATGTCTATTGCACCGTCGTCCATAAGCCTTGTGATTATCTCGCACAGGTCGGACTTGCTGTGCAACAGTAGTTCGTTTACAATTTCATCCTTTGTCATAATCTTATTCGTTTTTGCCGTTATACATTCCGTCTGGGGCTTCCAACGCCAAGCCCTTACCAATCAGTCCACGATAATCGAAATGATGTTCGTTAAGCCAATCAATCGCAGAAACTGTTAAACTATCTAAATCAATGTCATATTTGAGATAGTGAGTTAACGCACCGCCATTTTCGTGGAAGTCAAGCATTTCTTCCTCCGTCATACTCGACATTGACCGCAAGTACGGCTTAACTATGTCAATCTCGAAGTTGTGGGGCATATAGTCCTCGTCATCATCGCTGTTGACGACAATCTCGAACTCACTCCGCGTGGTGTACCTATGCACCGACACGAGTTTCCTGTCATAGCCCGCCTTCCCCCGCAAGTTCACCATAGGCGTATATGGAAGCCTTGCCACGAGGTCTCGGAATAATAATCGTTTTTCTTCTTCGGTCATACAATATGCAATTTAAAGTTAGTCCATCGTATATTTCTTTGAATCAATTATTTCACCCCATACGGCAACTTCGCACAAAGGTCTCGGAGCAAAAGTTGGTTTTCTTCTTGCTTTCCGATGCTTCCAATGCCAATCAAATCACGGCAGTCGAAGTGGCGGGCAGTAAGCCTATCCACGGAATTGAATGTGTTCCCTGCATCTATACGGGGTAATCTTGCACATAGGTCTTGAAGTAAAAGTTGTTTTTCTTCTGGTCTCATATCGCTATTGATTTAATTGTTACACTTTCCTTCGGGTGCATCCGCCGCCAGACCTTCGCATTTAAGGTAGCGTGCGTATTCCTCATAGGACGAGAACCTGTCCTTTGGATAATACCTCCAGTCCGCGTCCTTGGTGTCTGGCTCGCCGTACATTCCCTCTGGGGCGGGCAGAGCCAAGCCCTTTCCGATGAGGTTGCACCAGTCGATGTGCTTTTTCGCAAACCATTCGCACGATGCGTCGCCGTTGTTGTTTTGATACAACTCCTCGCGCTCCTCGTCGGTGAGGGTGTCCATCCCCCGCAGGTACGGTCTTATCCCGAACCCGCTCCAAGTGCCAACACCGTCCTCGCCAGTCGTGTGGAAGTACCTGTGTCCTACCGCAGGGTTGTGCTTCTCGTCGATGCGGACGGCATCAAGCGTCTCGATGACGGTCAGGTCGCCTATCGTCACCTTGCATTTCAGCCCGTACGGGAGGCTGTCCCGTAACATCATTGCAAGGGCGTGGTTGTCCTCGTTGTTGTCGTACATCTTCATCGTTTCGTCATACTCCTCCTTCGTTGACGGGTTGTACTCGTCGTCGGTTATCCCGAACATAACGGGGCGGAAGTATGTGAAGTCGAAAGGCTTCGAGTTGTCATACTTGGGGCACTTCGCGTTGTATGTGCGTATGTATTCTTCGGCGTTGTTTATCTTTACGACAACAGGTTCTTCCCTGAACAGTGTTCCGAACTTGTGGGGCAATGCCTTGCGCAAGTCGTTCCAAGCGGTCTTGTCGTCTGGGTACTCGAACACATCGGTTTCGTACAGCGCAGTGTGGATGTAGTATCGTTTCATTTCCATATCTTTAAGTTTTTATGTTTCCTTTCCGATACTAATATATAGTTAATAAATAATAATTTCAGAAAAAAGTGCGAGCCTTGCCGAACTCGCACTTCAAATAGAAAATAGTATATGAATAAAAATACAAAGTTACATTCCTCTTGAATTTCCCTCATAATATGTGTTGCATATGCTCTATATGGACGCGGAGGTCTCCGTCAACAACGCCCCTTATGAGCGAGTACGCCACATAACCCTCCTGCTTCTTGTCGTTCATACACTTAACTTCAATCAGATGCCCCGACCTTGACCTGTCGTCGGATGCCATATTCCAGATTTCGTCTATGTCCTTCCCGTCCATTTCCAAAGTGGCGTTGTTCCATCTGGTTTCGGTCGTGACCACGATTATCGCCCCTTCGGGTATGTCGGTCGAATACTTGAACGGCGTGGGGTTCTTCGCGTAGAACGCCTCCCAGTCCTTGAAGTAGAAAAGCATCGCTATCGCGAACACCGGGTTCGTTATCACCAGCACCTCGTCGAACGAGAACTTGCTGGGGGCATAATCCTTCCCGTTGTAGTGGACAACACACTTCCAGTCGTTGCCCGAACATATAATACCATACACCTTGCCGATTCCTTCGACAGTCCCGCCGAGCATATGCACGAACTTGTAGGGGACTTCCTCGCCCCTGTTCGCCTTCTCCATAATTTCCTTGAACTTCATATCTAAACGCTTATCGTCTTTAACTTCATATCAATCTCCACTGGCATACTCTCCAACTTCAACGGCAGGAGCGGTTCGTTCTTTATTCCGAGCCTGCGTTCCGCCCGTGCAAGTTGCCTTGCCGTCCACCTGCGGTAAATCGGAATGTCGCAGTAGTATATCTTCTGCAAGCCCATCTTGTCGGTGAGCACATCCCTCCAAACCCTCAATATCGGGTTAATCTTTTTGTATCTCGGCTTCGACCAGCCGTTAACGATTTTCCTTGCTATCCTCTTTCTCATATCCTGTTGTATTATTTGAAACATAATCTGAACAGCCGTTGTCTTTGCACACTCTTTTCTTCAATTTGCACACAAGGTGATACTTGCCAGAGTTATAGACATATCGGCTGTGTCCGCACCTGCTCATTCGCCTTTCCTTTCCTTCGGTATCTTCCTTACCGAACCGTAGGGCTTGTCGCCTTCCGCCTTTATATGCTTCCCGTCCGTAAACCTGCTTTTGTCCCCGAACCACTTGTTCTTCTCGGCAATTATTCGGCACGCCATTATTATGTCCTGCCATTGCCAGTGTTCAAGCGTATCGCCCGGGTTGAGCGATTCGAGGCTGTTGAATATCTCGCGCTCCGACTTGTACGGCACGAGTTTCTCGTACTTCTCCTTTATGTTAAGGTCTTTCGGCGCGTTGCCCGTTACTCCGTGAAATGCCATATCGCTTCCTCCTATTCCTTGCACTTGTGTTCAAACGCCCTGCAATGCGCGGACGGGCTTACTGTAAATCTATGTTCGCCGTCAAAGAGATACACCAGCGGGTTGCACAGCGTCACGCCCTGCTCGTTGACTTCGGAAAAGGCGCAGTCGGCGCAGCACATCTCCGCATCACTATATGTATTGACTATAATGTACGGGCGCATTACCTTATCGTAGGCATAATTGGCGAAGCCCCTTCCCGTACAGCCTATGACCTGACGGTTGTTTATGAACCACTGTATCATATCGTAGAACACCTTGTCCACCCCGTTCATATACCGCCACTTGTAGTCCTCGCTGGACACTTCGTCCAAACGGGGATGTTCGCGCTTTACAAGTGCCATAAGCACCCTGTTCTCCCTTTCGTACTCGTCAAGGCACTTCTGGTAGTAGTCGTTCCTGTCCTCGTTGGAGTACACAGCCTTGCGCTCCGTCGCCTCCTCCGCCACTTCGCACGGGAATATTTCCTCTTCGAGCGCGGTGATTAGCCCCGCCCCGTCAAAGAGTTCGACGGTCGGCTTGTCGTCATATCTCTCATTCTTGTCTGGGCGAGCACCCATAATGGAGTACACCCTGCACTTCACGCCGTTGTACATAACGGTCTGGCAAATCCTCAAATCTTCAATCCTTATCATCTCAAAGCATTTACTAAAAACGAAATGAGCGCATAGTCACCGACTATGAGCGTGAATATAGCACCGCAGTACAGCAGAAGCCGTACAATCCCGCTTCTCAACTTTCTGATTACGCTTGCTATGAGCCAGCCGAGTATCAGGTTGAAGAGAAGCATAACGAATATTATCCCGAATATCGTAGGCATAGTTGCTCCCTTTCCTTAAAAAACAGGCAGGGGACTGGGAATCCCTCCGCCCGAATGATAAAATAAAAATTTATTATGAATAAAAACAAAGCGCATTGTTACTTTCCGCTTAAAAGTTCCTGAAGTTCAAACACGAGAGCGAGCAACGACACCATCGGGTCTATCACGCTTCCGAGTTGAGCCTGATACTTCGCGTTGATTATCGTGATATGGGGTATGAAGGGTATGAGTTCTGGCTTCTGTGCAATTATGTATTGCACGAACGGCATACCGAGCGAAGCCACGACATCATCGACCTTGTTCCTGTATGCCCCAGCGAGTGCCTTGTAGTTCTCCGCTGGCTCTGGCTTTCCAGAGAGCACTATGTTATAGACATCCACGAACTCGTGCGTGGTAGTCGCAACATCAGCCACCGTAATCGGGTCGAACTCGTCCTTCACGAGAAATGTCAACTGCTGTATCTTGTTGATAATCTTTCGGTAGTCTGGAAAGTTGTTCTTGATGAGGTACGCGAGTGCCTTGTCGTCTATCGCTATGCCCTCGTTCTTCGTGATGAAGCGGAGGCGGTTGAGCATATCCTTCTTGACCTCCATAAGTTCCTCGCCCTCGAAGTCGAACGACACGAGCACGAATCTGCTCTTTATCGGGTCTGGTATCTTGTTGATGAAGTTGCAGGTCGCAACGAAGCGGGAGTTGGAGGCATACTTCTCGATTACGCCCCTCAACGCTGCGTACGAGCCAGCCGACATATTGTCGAACTCGTCGAGCAGGACGACCTTCAGTTTCCCCTGACCGCCTATGAGCGATGCGGTCTCGCAGTAGTTGCAGATACGCTCTCTGACGGTATCGACACCCGTCTCCGAAGAGCAGTTGATATAGAGGCAGTTGTTCCCGAACTGCTTGCACAGCAACTTGGCGAGAGAGGTCTTGCCCGCCCCTTGCGTCCCGTAGAACAGCATATTCTGGACGATGCCCTCCTTGAATGTCTCCTTCAATCTCGCTGGCAATGCAATCTCGTCAAGCGACTGCGGTCTGTATTTTTCCGTAAGTAGTTCTTTCATCTTTATCAAATTATAATGTTGTCAATATTATTCAGCCTTCGGCGGTCTGCCTCTTCTCTTTGCAACATTGATTGCAAAGGCTGGCTTCTCGTCATACTCGTAGCCTTCGAGGGCGATGCCCTTGATGCGGACTACGCTCATTCCGCTTACCGAAAACACCTTCTCGTTGCCGTTGCGTTCGTTGACTATCACTGCGACCTTCGGCTCGCGGAACAGGACTTTCTCCCCGTTCTCGTCGCAGCAGTGGCAGAGCACCCTGCGGTTCTTCTCCGACATCGACAGGTATATCGTGTCGCGGGTTTCGTTCACTATCGACTTCCAGCAGATGTCTGGGAGCGTGATGCGCAGGTTCGGCTTCCTGTTCTCGATTCTTTTAAGTCTTCTTTCTTCCATAGTCTTGAATTTTTAATGTTCCTTTCCAAACCTAATATATAGTTAATAAATAGGAATTTCAGATTTTTATCACAAATATATGATGTCGAGTTCGCTGTCCCCGACATACCCGCCGAACTCAATCCCAGACCAGTCTATCGAGTTGTCCTCGCAGAAGCACACAAAATCGTTCAAGTCCTTCACCCTGCACTTGAAGTTGTTTTCCGAGAGAAACTTCCCCCAGAGGAACACCTTGTGCCCGCCCTTGAGTTTCTCGGCACTCCGCTCCCTGCCCGGCTGGTCGTTGTCGAAGAAGTACACCACATTGGACAGGCTGTCGAGCCACAGCACATCCTTCTTCACTCCGCACTGACCGAGAGAGTTCGGGAGGAAGAACGAGTCTATCCCGCCCTCGAACACATATATCTCGCTTGCGTATATGTCGAAGTTGAGCGTGTTGTATATGAGGCTCAATCGGTTGATGTCCTCCTTCTCCGCCCCGTCGATGTCTGGGAGATGGAGCATACACATATTGTAGCACCTTTCGAGCGCGTATGAGCGGTACTTCGGGACATTCTCCCTGAACGAGCGTACCTGAACGCCAACTATGTCCCGCCCGTTGTTCGCGAGGTTCAGCACATAGAGTTCGTTCATACGCTTGGAATACAGGAAGTTGGCGTACCTGTCCTCTGGTATGCGCCTCCCCCTTATGTAGTCGGATATGCTTCCAGCGTCCTCCGTTATCTCGACGAGGTGCAGGGTGTCCGCGAACAGTTCCCTGCTTATAGCGAGGCTGTCGAGTTTTCGGAATGTGTCGTTGTCAACCACATCGTTCCGCCTGCCGTCCCTTCTCTTTCCAGCCCGCTTCTCCCTTGCCGACGCTATTATGTCGGCAACTCCGTCTGGCATAGGCTCTCCGAAATATGAAAAGAACTTCCACAGGCTCTCGTGCGCACCGCAGTTGAAGCAGTGGAACGACATATCGTTGAGATAGACATTCCCTCTTTTCTTGTATCTGTTCGTGGTGCTGTCACCGCAGTACGGGCAGGCGAAGTTGAGCCTGTCCGAAAACTCCTTTATCGTGCGCCTTGCGCCGTCGTTTCGGAAGCGTCTTGCAAGTATGTCCTGCAATCCCCTCTTGAGTTCCCTTGTGTCAAACATCAGCAGTATCTCCTCTTGTGCTTTCCGCCCCGTGCGTGGTGCTTCTTGTCCCCCTTCCAGTAGTACATAGAAATCTGCTTCCCGTACATCGCAATCTCCTCGTCGCGGGACTTCTTCCTCGCAGCCTTGATAATGTCAAGCGTCGTCTTGTCTATCGTGTTCTTTTTCTTCCTATTCTTCGCCATTTGTTTCCTCCGCCTTCTTCCAAGCCTTCTTCAACTTCGCTATCCTCTCCACCACCGACTTGCCGAGTTCCTCCGCGTTGTCCCCGACCACGCACTCGAAGTCAACGATTGCGTCCCCTTTGTCAAGCAGTCCGTTGCCTTTCAGGAACTTGTCCGCCTCGCAGTAGAATATGCTGAAGAAGTAGTCTTCCGCACTCCCGTTGAAAAGCGCGAGTTCCCTCTCAAAGACTTTCGCGAGGAAGCCCCTGTCTATGTTGCACACCTCGAAGAGATAGTTGGAATATGCAATCCCCGCAGTGCTTGCGGTGGGTATGTCAACAAGCCCAGTTTCCCTCGTTTCGGAACTCCCTTCGGGCGTGTACCTGAACCTGAATGTAAATGCAGTCCTGTCCATACTTCTACTTGTCCTTTTGCCAAGGGAGCGTCTCCGCAGCCTTGAAGTTGTAAATCGGCTTGATTATCTCCACGACTTCCGCAGTGTCCCCGATTGCCGAGAGTATCTCGTCCATAGGCTTGTACGCCATAGGTGACTCGTCTATCGTGCCACGGCACACGGAGGTCGTGTATATGCCTTCCATACTTTTCTCGAAGTCTTCAAGTGCAATCTCGTCCTTCGCCTTCGAGCGTGACATAAGCCGTCCAGCCCCGTGAGGCGCGGAACAGTTCCAGTCCTCGTTGCCCTTGCCTATGCAGATAAGGCTTCCGTCGCGCATATTCATCGGGATGATGACCTTCTCCCCCTCCATAGCGGAGATTGCGCCCTTTCGGATAAGCCCGTGCTTCGTATCCACATAGTTGTGGAGCGTCTCGAACCACTCGAAGTCCTTCAGCGACTTGCCCTTGAAATACTTGGACACTATGATGTCGGCTATTGTAAGCCTGTTCAGGTGCGCGAACTCGGCGCAGATTGTAACATCGTGCAGGTAGTCCGACATAAACTGCCCGTAGAGGTAGCACTGGTCGTCTGGTATCCTGCACTCCGTAGCCTCGCACTTCAGCCCCCGCAGAGCCTTCTGGATTTCATTCTTGCGCCCCTGCCGCTTGTACTCTCGGATTATGCGTTCGCGTTCCTCATAGAGTTTCTCCTTTCCGTGGCATAGGTCAACCGCAATCTTCTGGTAGTGGTCGCAGACCTGCTTGCCCAAGTTGCGCGAGCCAGTATGTATTACGAGATAGATGTCCCCGCTCTCGCTCCTGTCGAGTTCAATGAAGTGGTTGCCCCCGCCGAGCGTACCTATGCTCCGCAGTATGCGCCTTGTATCCTTCAATTCACGGTAACACTTCAACTTTTCGAGTTGCTTGAAGTCAACCGCCTTGCCCTCGCGGACAGCCATCCCCGAAGGGATTTTGAGCCGTACGAGATTATCAAATGCTTCGAGGTCAATATCGACCTTGCCGAGATTGACGCAGAGCATTCCACAACTCAAGTCCACGCCTACGGTATTAGGCACCATCTTGTCCGAATATGTCGATGTGAAGCCGATTACGCTTCCCTTGCCAGCGTGGGTGTCGGGCATTACGCGCACGGTTTCGTTCTCGTATGCTGGGTTGTCAATCAATGACTTCAACTGGTCGATGCACGCCTGCTCTATCGTCTTGGCGTATATCTTCGCCACATTGCCTGTCTTGTTCTTTAGTTCCATATCGCTTTGGTTTTTCGGTTGTCTATTCAAACCTAATATATAGGCTATTTATTATAATTTCAGAAAAAAGGTCGGGTTTTTGTCCTTCCCCGACCTTCAAATATGCCTATGAGTTGTTGAGTTCGGTGTCGCTGTACGGGACGAGTTCCCAGAAATGCTCTCGGATATGCTCCGCGAAGTCCTGCGGCAAGTCCCTCTGCTGTGAGGTGAACTCCGCTTCGAGTTCCGCGAAGTCCCGCCTCGCCCTTTTTGCGTACATCCTGTGTATCTTCACCCTCGCCCTGTCAATCTTTCGCTTCGGGTACGGGAAGTCGCCCCGCAGTATCTTCATTGCAATCCTCTTGTTCATCGTCCCTGAATGTTATTCCACATTATTTATAACGGTTTTTCTCCTAACCTCTATCTTCGGCAGGCGTGCCATCCTTTCCGAGCAGAACACTCCGAGATACGGGTGGTCGATGTATCTGCCAGAGAAATAGACTATGTAGTTTGCGCTTTCAATCTTCTCAACGAACGATTCGACCACATAGCCATCAAGCGTCCGTGCGGTGTCGTTGAGTTGCTCCGCGCATATCTCCGCCACAGCATAGTCGCGCAGCCAGTCCTTTTCCGAGTTGTCCCCAAGCCTTATCATCGCCAGAGCGAGTATCAGGTACAAGAACGAGAGCCACCCGAACACGCCGAGCGGATAGACGACGGGCTTGCCCATTGCCACCTTCCGTTTTGTAATCAGGTAGCCGACAACCATTCCGACCACGCTTAACGCCATTGCCAAATAATATAACCAGTATTGCATTTCCTATTCCTCCTTGCTATTGTTTTTCTTCCTTTCCCTTATGAGCCTTTCCTTCGCTGCTATGACCTTCATACAGCCGAGCCGTAATACTTCGAGTTTCTGTTCGTCTGTAAGTTTGAGGGCATCGCCCCGAACCGTCGCGCCCCTGCGCACCCACACCCTGCCGTCCTCCGTGTAGAAGGCAACGCCAGCGCATTTGTATTCGTCCTCCGCGTTCTCTATGTACTCCATCACCCTCCTGAATATGCTTTCGGGCACGCAGTAGTAAAAACGCTTTATGAGTCTGCTTTCGTGCTTGTGCGACTTCTTGAAGTCGGCAAGGAAGTCAGACCAAGAACGCTTTATCTCTATTTCAGCCAAGTAGCCCGCCTTCGTCATAACAAGCACATCGCACTCGTGTCCTATCGGCAGGAGTTCCGAAAGCCCGTACACATTGAATACGACCGTGTTCGCAACGCAACTGAAGTCCCTCGACTTCGCTATCGCGACTTCAATCTCGTCTATTGTGAGCGCGGTATCAGCCATTGCAGTATGCCTCCAATATCTTTTCATTCTTCGCTACGGTTATGCCCGCCCAATCGTCGAGGTTGAACTTCTCGCTCCAGAATGCCGCCCGCCTTGCTGCGATGCCGATTATGTCCGAATTAAGTTCCCACACAAGCAGGGGCATCAACTTCCCTTCCCTTATCGTCTCGTCAGTCGGCAGGAACTCTGGCATATCCGCACAGTGTTCCGATGTCGGGGTGTACACGGGCGTTCCAGCAGGCGTATATGTCAGGTAGGTGAACGGAAGATACCAGTCGTGGACGAATATCCAGTTGCCAAGATACTTGTCCTTGCTGTTCATATTCCCGCACTTTATGTTCGTTACGGGAGTGCGGACTATCTCCCCGTTGTCCCTTACGAGAAACCCGTAAAGACCGAAGAACTCGTCAACTGTTCCCTTCCTGCCCGTCAGTTTCATTTTCGTTTCCATTGTTAGCCAGACTTTCCTTTCTTATTTCGTCCCAGATTTTCTTCCACTCCTCGCACATCTCCCTCGTCCTGAACACGAACGATTCAAGCACTGGTATCACCGCGCCGTTGTCGAAGAGCATATAGTAATATAGTTCCGACGCATTCGGCTGTGCCGTAATGTTGCCGACTTCGAGCGAAATCCTGATGACCTCGCCCTCGTATATTTCACCTCCAGAAACGAACCAGCCACGGTCACCCACATCAAAGTTAGTATCCCTCTGCAATCTCATATCGTTATGAATCTGATTGTTTCCTTTCAACTGGACAGTCGGGACAGTTGAACCTTATCATTTCCGAAGCGTACTCATCGCGACCGCACCAGTACAATGTCCCCTTCGGTATGTAGCACTTCACGACAATGGAGTTGGCGAAGTTGCGTATGTGGTTGGTTGGAGGACGCTTGTACGAGTGTATGGCGTTCTCTATGTACATACCTCCGCTACCCCATTCCTCTGGGATGGTCTGGAAGAAGTCGGCACGCAAGCCGTTGTCAATGTCATCAAATGCAACCAGAGTGTCCGTGAAGGGTGTCATCAACTTGCCGTCTTCCCACATTACCAGCACCTTGTAGCACGGGATGTTCCTCCGAGCCTTCTTCGGCTTCATTGTCGGGTGTCTAAATCTTGAAAGTTCAAGGCACATAACCATTCCTCCTATTCGTTTCGCTTCTGCCTGCGCAGCACATACGCCTCCCGCCTTGCGAGCAGATATTCGAGGTCAGCCTTGCCGTCTTCGAGAGCCTTCTTCTTCTCCTCAAGTTCCTTGCCCTTTACTCCGAACTCGTCAGCCAGACCACGCTTGAACATATATTCGAGTTCCGCAATCTGCTTCTCCGTAACCTTGTTGACGCTACGCAGCAACTCGATTATGCGGTCTAACCTGTCAATACCTACAAGTCCTTCGGTAAAGCCCTCCGTGTCCCTTACCTCGAAACTCAACTGGTCGGGGTACATTCCGTTCGGGGTTTCCAGCGCAAGACCCTTCGGTATAAGCCCGTTTATGTCGAAGTGATGGGAGAGCAGGTACTTCATTTCAAGCGTCATCTGCTCAACCTCGTCCTTGCCCTTGATTTCGCAATACTCCATATCCTCGATTGCGGTCATACTCTCCATCGGGCGGAGGTACGGCTTCACTTCCGAGAGGTAGCACTCGCACACAACATTCGTAGTGTCGAATGTAAGCAGGGTGTTGCACAGCGGTATCCCATTCCCCCTTATCGCGTGGAGTTCCATAATGTTCTTGTCGAACGGTACGCTGCACATCACCCCGTACGGGAGGCGCATACACAAGTCCTCGAACAATAAAAATTTTTCGTCGTGGCTCATAAGTTATAGTTTTTGTATGTTTAACATTTCATCGTACATTCCCTCTGGGGCTTCAAGCGCAAGCCCCATTCCAATCAGACCGCGAGTATCGAAATGATGCTTCAACAGCCAGTCAAGCGCATCGTGCCTGTAATAGATGTCGAGCACCTCATCGTGCAGTATGTCCTTCTTCCAGACAATGCCTCCGCATAGTTCTCGGAGTTCCTCCATCTCGCTTTCCGTCATAGTTGACATTGAACGGAGGTGGGGCTTTATGTTTTCAACAGGGTAAAACATATTATTAACAAGCCCCGAATCAATCGGTATATCTTCATAGTAATTGCTGATAATCCCATTGCAATTTCCAATATATTTCAAGACACCGTGGTCTGTTTTACTGCCGTCCAAGCCGTTTACACATTTGCACCGAACTCTATACGGCAGCCTTGCACAAAGGTCTTTCCATAACAGTTGTTTTTCTTCTTGTGTCATATTTCAAAATGTTTGATAGAAAACCTTTATTCCGTCCTCATAAGGAACCAACCAGTGCATAACGACATTCAAGTTGTATTCCTTGGCTTGCTCCGACAGGAACTGGCAGACTTCCTCGTCTGTCTTGCAGTATTTTACCTTTACTAACTTTTCCATATTATACAAATTTAATTAGTTGTTTGGTTTCTGCACACCACCCATAACCAACTTCGTGCATCTTCTGAAATAAGAAGTCACGCTGTTCTTTGGTGGCTGGATGGGCATTATGCCCGAAATCACACCAGTCGTCAAATAATATTCGATTATAATATAGAATATATGTATTTGCACTACTGGCAGTTTTAATGCTTTTAAAAATCATTATGATACCGTCAAAAACCAGCACATCGCCATCTTTGGCATCTTCGATAGTCCAAAGGTGAGATATACAATCTATGTCAGATATGCTTCTAATATCTTCAGAACCGTAACAATTTAGTATTTTATAAGTATTTTCATTTACCTCTAAAATTTTTATCGTATTGCCATTTTCAATTTGCACCCAAACACCAGCCTTGAACTTTGGTTCAGGATTAGCATCGGACTTCTGCCTTCTGTTCATTGGCGGATATTCGTAATCATCTTGATTTTTAATAGCAATCAATTCGTTGGTGCAGTGATAATGTTTTTTGCCTATGTGTACGACTACGGGCAGACCGCTTGTAATATTATCGGCAGCCTCCTGCAAAGTTCTCATCACATCGCCAACCTCAAATTTCGGTCGTTCGTTTACGACGGGACTGCTCGTGGCGCACGCGCAGGCGACATCGCTGGAGTTTTTCACGCTCTCCCTGCCAGCGTCATACGCCTTCATTACGGCAATGTTCATAGCCGCCTGAAAGTCGCTTACTTCCGAAGGGGAGTGGTGCGCCTTCAGGTATTTCAACGCCTCCTCGCTCGGCATTACCTTGTCAAGCCAAGCGGTCGCTGATATGTCCTCGAAACCGAACAAGTCGTCATAAAAGCCTTGCGGTGCTCTTACGGCAAGCCCCATCTCAATCAAGCCCCTGTGGTCGAACAATCTTCTGTCGCACCAGTCCGAAGCATAGTGGGTTATTACCTTTCCGCGAAGCGAATCATCCCCGTTCCTTGAACGCATAATTGCATCGGTAAACAGTTTCTCGTCCTTCTCGTGCTGTCTCTTGAGTTTCAACTTCTCCGCTTCGGTCATATCTTCGAGCGAACGGAGGTACGGTAACGCCTCCTCGAACGGGACGGACACGAACATATTTCCCTTGTCCGCGCTAAACCTTGTGAGCCTTACGCAATGCGTCTGTATTCCATACATCTCCCATATCATACGGTCATATTCAAATCTTAACCCGTATGGGACTCTTGTCGTGAGGTCAGCCCTCAATTTCCTGTATTCTTCCGTAGTCATACTAAATGAATTTTATTCCGAGTGATGTAATCTTCTTGTCATCGTCGAATTCAACGAACAATGTGTAACTTCCGTCCCCGTATCCGCTGAAACTCACACAGCCCTTGCCGTCAAGCGCAATGCCGTCGCGTCTTTCCGTATCGCTGTTCGGCTTTACCTTGTTGCCGTCCATATCATAGCCGTAGCGGAGGTCGAACTGGCGGTCATACCACTTGTGGTCGGTTTCCCCGTGCATCGGGTGATATTCTTCATAGTAAGCCCAGTCGAATATGCCTGCTGCCCCGCTGTCAACGCCTATCTCTATGTCGCCGACCAGTTTCTTCGGGAACTTCTTTGAAGTCCCTTCGAGGCACACCCACAGTTCAGTAACCCTGCGCCCCCAGTCATTGAACGAAGCCTTGTTCATAAACACATTGTACTTGCCGGGCTTAACATCCGTCAAGCGTCCCTGACACCAAGTGCCAATCGAGTAGCACGGGTCGCTCACGATAACTTTCTCTCCGAGTTCTATCGTTCCGAGATTAAACTTGTCCTTCTTCATATCTTTGTTTTTTAGTTGTTCATTGTTCTGTCGCTTAATCCTTCCGATACTAATATATAGGCTATTTATTATAATTTCAGAAAATCATTCGTTTTCTTCCTTCTCCGTGAAGCAGTATAGCCTCGTTTCAATAGATGCGTTATAGACACTGTGCGGTGTTGTCGGGTGGTCGCAGTACCAGTGCTTCGTCTCCTCGTCCCACGCGCACCATCGGCAGTAGTCGCAGGACGGAATCTTACGCAGATTCGTTCTCTCCAAGTTGCCGAACTTGTCATTGATATTGGCAAGCGCACCGCAAATAGTCCAGTCCCAGAAACTCAACTCCCTGCCATCGAGCACCCACACCGTCCACTTCACCGCCATAAGCGGAATGTAGAGCAGGACTTCAAGCACAAACCATACGGGCGACACGAGTATCACCAGCACACGGAGAATTACTCTGGTGCAAGGTATCAGTATGCTGTTAAGCCTTATCTTCCTTAATTCACTTCTGTTCATCTTCGTCCTCCTTTATTTTTGCAAGCACCGCATCGTGAACCCAGTGGTAGTATTCATTCTTTAACAGCGGGTATCTGCGTATCTCCGACTGTGATAGCATCTCTTCGAGAGTTATAATATCGGACTTCGGACTTGTCATAATGAACCAGATGTCGTCTATTTCAAGTTTGTCCATAAGCAAGTCCTTGTCGCCACGAAGCCAGAACCTGCCCTCGAACACCGTGAATAACTTTCCCTTTCCGTCCGTGTTCACAAGCACGGATGTTTCATCTCCGATAAGCGGTCTTGCAAGTGCAACCGCATTCTCCTTTGTAAGCCTTTCAAACTTCATAGTAAATGTCTCCCTTTTTCATAACTATCGTTCCTTGTCCGTTGTATTATCAATTCCCTTTCCGACCATATCTTTCACGAACTCGCCAATCCAAGTGCGTGCAAGTTGCGCAACGAGATGCTCCCGTGAAAGCCCAGTGGTCGAAACCATAGCGTTCACTCTCTCCGCCGACATATTCTCTATCGGCTTCATACGGAGCAAATACTCCATAACATCCTTGCCAGATACACCCGAACATTCGCCATTCCTGTTATAGCCGTGTCCCCTTGCCACAAGCCATTCGGAATACGGAAGTATCGAGCGACCGCTTTTGCACTCCGCTTCATACTCCGCGCGAAGTTCCTCCGCCGAACCGCACGCAATTATCTCATCATTCGCAGTCCCGTCGGGCTTTGCTTCGGCTTCCCCGTCTGGCTCGTACGGAAGGTCTATGTAGTATTCCTCCGTCCTTTTCCTGTCGAAATGCTCCAAGTGCTTCATAACGGCTTCGTGGATTGTCCAGCGCAGGAAGTTAATTTCGTCCTTCTTCTCCTGCGGTGTAGCCGTATCAGCGAACTTCCAGTTGAACTTGAACACAATCTTCCCCTGTATGCACGGGTGAAGGCTGTCTATCTCGTTTACAATCTCGTCCATTCCTTTCATTGCAATAATTTTAGTTTCGTAAATTATTCAGTAAAATGTTCATCGATTTCATTTGTGGGGTTTCCATCATTCCACGCCATTATCATTCTATTTAGGTTGCTAACTCCAAAATTTTTCTTTGGTGCTTCGTCGAGCCATTCTTTGATTCTATCCCTGACATCGGCGATGCCGTTCCAGTTTTTCGGATAATCGTTCTTGGTTCTCCAGATGTCCATATCCTTGATGTGCTCAAACTTGACCTCCAGTTCAATGTCACCATCAACTATTTGAATGTGAAAATGAGGCGTTTCCATACCTTGCTCATCATTCTCACCATATACGATTAACCTTGCGTTTCTTGGTATGTTATCCGTCGGGCGTGAAATTGTCGCAACATCATTAAGTCTATGCCTTAATAAGAATTTATCTTCCATATCTTTCACCTGTTAATAATATCGGTTATTCTGCCGACCACTCGGTTTCTTTCCAACGGGCTGTCCGCGTAGAAGTGATAGTCCTTGTTGGGATTTATCTTCGTTATTATCCTCTGCCCGTAGAGCAACGCTGGCATCACGGGTACGCATTGCGCTATGCCGAGCAGTCCCTCGAACATAAGGTCAACGAATGTCCTGCCCTTCTCGTCCTTCCACTCGTGCCTTCTCGCCCATTCCTCCGCATATCCGATGTCGGGGCAGGCGATGTACGCACCGAAGTGATACGGCTTGTAGTCGGAGTGGTATTCCCCGCCAATCGGTCTTGCGTACACATCCCTGCTCGGAAACTCCGCCTCCTGAAAGTCTATCCGACCTCCGCTCGCGACATAGGCTATCACATCGTACATAAGCACAATGGGCACGCTCTCCGCAGTGTACGCATCCGCCTTTCCGTCCAAGTCATAGAGATATATCATACGCTTCCTCCTATCCCGCTTGTAAACGGGAAGCCACCTATCGCATTTGCAAACGAGGCGCACGCCTCACCGCTTGGGTTGACCTCCCTCTCCCTGCCGAGCAGACCGCACCTTCCGTTCCAGTTGTACTGGTCGGCTGGCTGAAAATATATGCACCACTTGCATTCGAGCATCGCTAAAAGAATTTCCCGTCCGTAGAAATGGTTGCGTTCGCACGCCTGACCGCCATTATGTGCCCGTCGCAGTCGTTGTAGTCCTTTATGATGCCCGCTTGGTAGTCTATCCACCGCGAGTTCACCTTGTCGTTCAGTGCGCCCAGCCCTTCGAGCATCCCCGTCGGTGCGGTGTATATAGTGTCGGAGAACAGGAAGCCTTGCACCTGCTCGTTCTTCCACTTCAAGACCTCTCGGCACGCATTGAACACACGCTCGCGGATGTCCTGCGGGACACCGCCCAAGCCGTTGCTTTCGATAATCTCCGCAATCTTGCCCCTTTCGAGTTCGTCCTTCCGTATGTACGGATTCACCTGTGCTTCATCTGGTTTCATAACTCGCGCATTTATTTCGGTTGCTTGTTATCCGTCGCCTGCATCTCTTTCTTCAACTGCTGGAGCAGGGGGTTGTCGCCAAGACATTCCCCGCTGTGCGAAGTTACGCTTTCCGACCTCGGCTTTTGCTTCCTGTCGCCCGAAGGCTTTACGCTCGACCTGTACGAACGCTTCCCCCCGTCCCCAGCAAATATGTTCTTTGCCGACTGGTATCTGGTGCGGGCAAGTTCAAGCGCATCGCCTTCCGATATGCCCATTGTCTCCGCAAGTTTCGACACGAGTGCTGGCAATTTCGAGAGTGCCGAGAGTTTCAATACCGCATCGTTCCCGTTGCTCGCGAACATCTCCACGACTATTGCCGAAAGTATGTCGTCCGCCTTCTTCCACTTCTCGAACTCCTCGTCCGTCAGGGTGCAATGCACCTTGTCCTCCGCCATAATGTAAAGCCTGTTGAACTCGTCCCACGGTATCACGACCTTCTGTCCGTGCGAAATGACCGTAGCACCCTCCTTGCTCTTGTTGATAATCTTGAATGTTGGTTTTTTCATTTGTATTTTTAATTAAGTTACTTTGCTCTTTTTCTCCTGTTCCAGAAACGATAGACCATCGTGTGATATGAAACCCAAGCCGTGTAGTCGCACCCGTCGCAAGTCCAGCCCTCGCCTCCCTGCGAGTCGGTGTCGAAGTATCTCAACGGCTTCCCGCACTTCGGGCACACGCCACCGTTCCAGCCCTTGTACTCGAAGTATGACGCGACAAGCGTGACTGCGGTAATAAGCACCACAGCCACTATGACGGTCATTATGAAAATTACTGTCTTTGCCATTTGCACACGCTTGGTTTTCTGATGCTCTTTACCTCTGTGGGTTCTTCAACGGGCAATGATGAAGCCGCTATCCTATTCACCCCGCTATATACCTTGTTGAGCACATACAGTATGTCCGCCCAGCGTTCAATATTGGTCTTTTTCACACCCCTCTCGAACTCCTTGCGTATATTTTCCCTTAACACCGAGATTGCCTTGTTGCTGCTGTCCCTGAAATCGGCAAGTGACTCAAAGAACCACCTTACGAAGTCGCTTTCGTATTTCCTTGTCCTTTCAAGGAACGCTATCACGCCTATCATACGGTTCTTGTCGGGCATCATCATTGACCCGTGCTGGTCTGGATTCCTTAACTTCTTCGCAAACTTGCACAAGTCATTCCAATATTCGCTGTCCGAATTGTACACATCGCAGATTGTTTCATTTGAAACCCTTATGGATACTGGGTTGGTATTATCTACGGAATAACCTGTGGAAATGCCGAGATACGACACTATGCCAGTCGCACAATCACCGTTCCCACCGTTTGCGTAAAGCGCATCCCTTGCACTCTTTGGCTTGCCAGTGTCGTATGTCTTCATATCTAACTTGTTGCAACCCCTTATCACAGACATAGGGACACTTGTATTGGCAACTATCGCCGCAAGAAGCCTGTGCTGACCATCACACAACTGCCCGTCGGTGTTGAACTTTATGCTCTCATCGTTCGCACGCCACTTTCCGCTTGCCATAATCTTTGCGTATGCGTGTATCCTGTTCTGGTTCGGCTTGCGGTTTGACACCATATTGGAAAGGTACATCTTTGCAAGTTCTGGGGTGATGACCTCTACGCTCTGCCTTTCCTTGAAAGAAACGCTTATGGTGTGGTCTGCATCTCCGAACAACTCAACGGAGTTTGTTTCTATAGCCTCCTTTGTCTTGTCAATCACACCGTCCACTATGACCTTCTCGACCATATACGCACCCGGATTCGACACCTTGATGTTAAACACTTTCTTTGTTCCCTCTTCAACGGAAACCTCGCCCATAGGCTCTATCGTCCCGCCAATCACATTGCCGTCGGAGTTCTCGACGACGGCACTTCTTACGATATAATTACACATACTAAAAATTATTTTGTTTAAATTCGTTAAAGTTCTTCAGATTGCCTTCGAGGTGCTTGGCGTAGCGGAACAGGCATCGGCTTACGAAGAGCCTTATGTCGTCCAACCAGTCGCACGGTTTCCACGAATATTCCTCAAAGTAGTTCTGGAAGTCCCCGTGCCCGCGTACTATCGTGTTGGGCAGGCGGAGTTTCTCCTGATAGCGTTCAGCCTTTCTCTCCCAGTGCTTGTACCTGCGCCACTTCCTCCACTCCGACATATTGCCAGAGTGCCAGCAACCGTTATAGTACATATCGCGCAGTATGAGCGCATTTACATTGTTCACTATGTCCTCGAAGTACCAGTTCTCCGCTGGATTGATGCTACCTGTCATACTCCATCTCCTCCTCTATTGTCACTTCCACATTCACGCGGTAGAGTTTCCTCGAATCGACACCCGTTATATACACATCGTCGAGTCGGTTGACTACAAGCCCGTTCCCTCCGTTAGACCACACCTTGCCCTCGCCCATATGTATCGGCTTCGGATTTCCGAACAATGTCAGGTCGCCCTTCGCATACCCGTTGTCGTCCTTTGCGAGATATGCGCGGAAGTGTATCTTGTCACCCTGCTTTACCATAATCCGTATCTTTTTTGTTAATAGTTCTGTTTCTCCTTGCGGAACGCATTGTCATACTTCAGCACATATTCCCCGCCATTCTCCGTTGCAAGCCTGCAACCAGTGAACACGCTTCCGAATGTCCGTTTCAGGCGTTCCAGAACAGGCTCTGAACATACCAGCGGGCGATTGAGCGTATCCCCCGCGCACCATTTCACATCACCGAGAGGCTCTTGGTATATCTCGACCTCCATCTCCGCCCCGTCGCGGTACACATTCATCGCTATCGTGTACGAGTGCTCTGGGCTGAAGTTAAAATCAACGAAGTCTGGACGCTTCCTTATCGTGAGGAGTTTCGTCCCGTTCCTTTCGCTTTCTTCCGACTTCGAGAGTTCGACATATCTTTTCCGAACATTGTCCACCATATTCCAGTATGCGCCGTCTGGCGAGTCGCCCTTGCCGAAGATTATGTCTTCCCGACCGTAGAACGATGCGCAGTCCGCATCGCTTCCGTCGGCATCCGCAGGGATGTCGTTCGGGGAAAGCGGGAACGCCACGAACAGTCCGCCCGAATATGTCCCAGAGTACCTGTCGCGCAATATAGTGCAGGGGTACTTGTGCTCAAGCCAAGTCCCAAGATAGCCAGTGTCAAGCATAGTTCCTTTCATATCCCCAGCCTATTTGATTTCACTTGTCTTGCACACGAGGGCGTTGCCCACAATATAGTCGCGTACCATAGGGAGCATTTCAGCCATTATCCTTGTCGCCTCGTTGTTGGCGGGAAGCCCCATAAGTTTGCCCTCCTCGTTCACGACCATCACCTTCTTCTTGCCGAGGTTGACTATCTCGATGTAGCCCCCGACAAAATTCTTCAACTCGTCGTACTTGAAGTCCTTTCCGTTCACGGGGCTTACTTCAACCTTCGTCCCGTCCGTCTTGTATAGTGTTGCCATATTTTAGTTTTTATTCCCAATACATTACTAATATATAGTGGTCTGCCGAACATTTCAGATTTTTCTGGATTTTTTTCGGGCATCATACCTCCTGCCGAAAGCGATTGCGAGCCAGAAGCAGGCGAATGCGAGCACGATACGCCCGCGACAGACCTCTATGCTCGGAAGCAGGCGCACTGCGGATGTGTCCCGCAGGGAGACGGAGACTTCGGCATATCTCTTCCTGCCTACGAATATCATACCGCCCGTTATCCTCTCGACCTTCATAACGCTTCCCTTTCCCGCTATCTTCCAGCCGACACCGTTTCGTAGAACTCCCTTATCGGCATAGTCCTGACCTCGCCAGTGCGCTTGTTCCTCACCGTGACCTTCATATCCCCGCAGACGCACTTTCCGATGTTGGACTGCCCCATATAGAATATGAGTTCCTTCTTGTCATAGCCACCGCCGAGGCACTGGTCAACATACGAGTATCCGCTCTTGACCTTCTCGGTCTGCAACTGGTTGTGCGAGGTCGCATCGAAGAAGTCAAGCCCGTCGTCCTCGTCGAATGTTATCGTGTTGACCGTCGCTATGCGCCCCGTTATGTCGTTTATGACGCTCTCCACATTCTCGAAGTTGACCTCCGCGAGTTTTGAAATCTCCACCGACTTCACGAGGTCTGTCTGCAACTGCCTCCACCGAATCCACGCCTGAACGGTGCGCTCCATCCACTCCCCGTCATACTCCCTCGTGTCAATCGAGTATATCGTGGTTATCACATCTCTGGGTATGTCCGACTCGCTCTCCGTGACAAGCGCACACATCTGCGCCGAACTCGGTATGCTCTTGTAGGTTTCGTAGTGCCTTTCGGCAAGCCCCATAAGTTCGTCCAGTTCCTTGCTCTTGAAGAAGCCCCTCTTTATGTACCCGTAGTATTCTGGCTTTTCGAGCACATACTTGAAGAGGATATGCTCGTTGCTTGATATTATGTTACTCATCGGTATATTGCTTTGAAAACACTGTAATCCTATTTATATACTCCCCGTCCTCCGCAAAGCCTTTCAACTTCTCGAAGTATTGCTCCTTTGTCGGCTTCACTCCGCCGAACACGAAGCGTTCCCACAGGTACATATCAATGACCGCGAGTTTCCAGTTGTGGTATGTGCCGTAGCCGTTGTACTCCCCGCACTGCGTGGTCGGACGCTTCGACACCCGCTTCATATTCATAAGGTTGTTGGACTTGCCGTATATCGACTGCGGGTTCGTGCCCATACCCGTCTCCTGTCGGAACTGGGCGAGGGTGATGTCGGGATACCACAAGCCTATCGACTTTGTGAAGGCTACGAGGGTGTCCCTCTGCGGGACTTCAGTGCTGTGCAGGAGGGTGAGTTCACCAATGAGGGAGTTTATGCTGTAGTCCCTCTCCAAGTCCTCGAAGGCTGAAAGCGCACCCGCGAGTTCCGCATTCTGCGCCCGCAGGCTGTCGAGTTCGTCCATCGCCCTCTCGTAGCGTGCCTGTTCCGCCTTGCGGAGCGCGAACGCCACTCCCCCAGTAGCCGATGCGACAACAAGGACGACGAATATCGCCGTTGCTATCGCCAGTGCCTTTGATATTGCAAACTTCTGCATATAGTTCTGTCCGTCAATAATAATAAATCTTTTCATCGTAAGTTTGTTTTGTGTTCAACACTAATATATAGTTAATAAATAATGATTTCAGAAAAAATATAAAATGTATGCGTACTATTATTCAGAGCCAGACAGCAACAAACCGAACAATGTAAAACTTTCGTTGGGTGGTGCTCAATACGAAGCCGTTTTGGGCGATAACCCGACAATCACAATCACCAACACTCCGTATGATGAAGACAATGGCAACGGTGGAAATGACAATCCGTCAAACCCATCAGAGCCGAGCGACCCGCCGAAACCAGAAGAACCGACACCAGACGCTCCAAGCAACGATGGCGACCAGACGCAGTGTACGGAAGCGATAGTCGAGTACATCTCGGCAAGGGACGACTTCAATGAAATCTACCAGAAGGCACTTGTTGATTATGACAGTTATATCGAAGCAGGCTCGCCCGACTTCGCGGAATGGTTCATAAATGATTTCTGGGGCAGGGGCGACGATTTGAACGCCGACTATATAAACGGACTCCTGTCGGACGGGTACACTCATTTGGACATAATGACGGTCTGGGAGTATGCGGGCGGTATGACAGGGTTGGAATACACATTCAACCGCATACGGAACAGCGGGAAGACATACGGGAGGTATGTGGAGATAAACGGGACTACTGCCATAAGCGGAGACAAACAGAACTTCTATGAGTTCCACCTCAAGGGCGGTTTCAGCGGAGAGAAAGCCGTAATCGACGGAGTAAGTTACTATGTTGTGGATGTAACGGAGAACTATGGGTGGCGCACATACGAAAGGGAAAATGAAAATCCGTTGCCGAACACGGTGGTTCGCGAATACTGCGAACCCGTATGCTTGATAGACGACGGCAGGTGCTACTTCAAGAGCCGTACCACGACCAATCCCGACGAGATGTTCTTATACATAAATGGTATGTGGGTTAGCGTAGGCTATGTCGCGTTGGCGTTTGGTGTTACAAGAGGCAACTACACCATTGAATATTCTGGCAATGACATCACCCCAGCCGAACTGGTCGCCCAGAAGGTTGACGAGTATTCGGTCAGGATGTCGTCTATGATGTCGAGGCTCTCGGCAGTCCTCACGGAAAGGAACGGGCTTCGCAAGGCTGGCAAGGTTCTCTCCTCGATTGACATCGCGTACAAGTCTATGGTTGATTCGATAAGGGATATGCTCCAGTAGGAGTTCCCCGTGCGATACACCCACGCGAAGGGCTGGGCGGGCTTACCGTCCCGCCCTTCCTTTTTTGCCGAGATATAAATAATCTATATATAACACAATAGGAATATGGCAAGGAAGATATACCCCTGCGACGGGGCTTCGGCAAAGGACATCGCCTGCAACATAGTGTTCTCGGACGGGCAGGTCGCGGACAACTATCAGGACGCTCTCGACATAATGGCGGAGAAGGTGGCGGAATGCCCGACAAGCGGAGGACACTACGAGGAGTCGTTCGCAGAGCCGAGCGCGGAGTGGACTGTAAGGCACGGGCTTGGCGGAGAACCGAATGTCCTCGTGGAGAACAAGGACGGCGAGAAGGTGGGCTGCACGGTCAGGTACATCGACGGCAACACACTCTCGGTGAAGTTCGACACCCCGACCGCTGGGGCTGTATATGTATATTAAAACATTAGTATTATGGTAATATTCAACTGGTTAAAGGATAGGAACAAGGTCGGAAAGATTGCGAATTTTTACGACTCGTATGAGACGCTCGGCTTCTTCGGGAAGTTGCTCTGGTGGGTGATGTTCGTCAACTGGATACCTATGGCGTTGTCGCTTGCGCTTCTGCTTGCATCGGCAGTCGCTTGGAACTTCAGCGAGGACTGCTCGACATTCTTCTGGGTGAGCCTCTGCATAACGGGTGCGGTCTATGTGCCGTGGCTCGTGAGCGGGATAGTAAATTCGATAAGGGAGAAGGTCGAGTAATGGTCTGGACGCTCGTTTCAATATCCGCGCTTATGCTCGCTTGGGTTGTCTGTGACGCGATGCAGGACACGGTGGCTTACCACTATGATACATCCGTGTTCCGAAATGTGAAGCGCAGGCAGTGGTTCGACCCGTCAATAAGTTGGCGGAACAAGTGGAAGGACGGTGACGCGGGCAAGGGTGAACGCTTCTTCGGGAGTTCGACATTCCTCGTCTGGCTCACGGACTTCTGGCACTTTATGAAAGCCGTGAAGATTGCGCTTCTCTGGTCGGCACTCGGTGTGGCTCTGTCCTGCTGGGTGGTCGCACTGGTCGGGGTGTTCGCGCACGGCATAGCCTTCGAGTCAGCCTTTCGGCTTCTCGAAGCAAGGAAAAATGAAATGATATAATATAATATTTGTGATTATGGATTTCTTTGGTTGTTTGGGACAATGGAAAAGCACACACGACAATTACATCGAGCGCAGGCTGAATGAACTTGCGAAGCAATACGGCATACAGGAACGCTGGTCTAACAATGACGGTGAAGAAGCCAAAAAGGAGTTTCTTCAAAGTTTCTATGGCGCACAGAATTTTCCGCCATCCGTGATAAGCGTATTCGCTGGGAACAACGGTGAAATGATAAACCACTATTCCCCGTCATTATACTTTTTCTGCGGTGGCAACTGGGAACAGATGCTCGAAGCCCTGTGTGTCGGACTTGCACAGACAGCAGAATCAGAGCCGCAATATTGGGGTTGGCTGTATGAGATAACAGACCGCATCTCCCAAGACGAATCGTTCGCATTCGACGAAAGCAGGGAATATGTGTTCCCAAGATATGTGGTCGAGATGTACGCGATTTCACACAGGCAGGCTGGTAATTTGGCTGCCGTTGATTTTGTCAACGACTATCTGGATTCCTGCGGAAGGGATGGAATACACTTGCTCGACGAGTATGATGCGATGATAAGGGATTATGTCCTTTTGAGCAACGGAAACATCGATGACAAGGACGGAGACGGTCAGCCAGACTATCCGCCCGAAACTTCCGTGCTCCTTACCGACTTCGTGCCGTACTTCGACAACAGCGAACCGAACCCGATTACCGTGAACATAGTAGCCCCCAAGTATTGCTACCTGCGGAGCGTGGAGTGCGACTACAACGGCAATCAGGCACTGCCGGGTATGGACTACTGGGTTGAAGAGGGTGACAAGACATTCACCTTTGATGTCAAGTTCAATACTCCCTTTTATTATAACCCCCATATATGCGTGGTGAGCGCGGAATACTACAAGGACTATGAGGAAGAGGCTCTCGACAGGCTCTCGCCCACTGGCAAGGCTTTGTACTATGCGTTCAACTCTTTCGCGGAAAGCCTGAATGTACCGTTCGAGAAAGGTATGGGAACCATATTATCTGGCGGGAACTACGGCACGCTCCACAGGTCTGTCTCGGCTATGCAGATGGCGTTGAACAGGCTCGAAACCGCATTGCGCGAAAACGGAGTATATTAGAATTTAATTTGATATAATATAAGATTTTTTAATTATGGGAATGAACAGTTTATCTGAACTGCTTGCCGAACTGAACGGCAGGTTTGATGGGTTCATAGACAATGAACTTGCTCCTTTCGGAGAGGGGGGGGGCTTTGATGAAGTAAAGGCTTACCTTTCAAGCAAGGGTATTGACGGGGAGAGGATATTGACGATGACCGAAATAGTCGGTAACGACCCAAGAATGTTCGTAATGCTCGCCTACCTTTGCGGTTTCAGTCAGGAAACAATGACCACCGACCTGTTCGGTGCTTGGAAGATTGAAGGGAGGGAGTATGCTGATACTATGAAAAAGTATAGCAACGGAAACATCTCGGATTTTGACAATGAATACCAGTTGTACTCGTATGTGGAGTGCAACCGAACATACAAAGGCTGGGATGATGCACAATCGTTAGATGCAATAAACCAATGGAGAACCGCCCACGGAGAAGAGCCTTTCAACGTCTGGAAGAGCGTAAACTTCAACCCGACATACCCGACGGTGGCGTACATCGCGGGCAGGTTCAACGACTACAACGGAGGCGACACCCCGATAGAGCCGCAGGAGGTCGAAAGGCGTGTGATACCAGACAAGTACACCACGGAGGTCATAGTGTCCGTATCTGGCAAGTACAACAAGATAGCGGCGGTAAGAAGAAATTATGAGGATGTGTACGATGACTGGAGCGGAGACCTCACGGAGTATTCGACAGATGCCGACTACAACACCGAAAACAATCCAGTGTTCAACCTCGTTTACTATGAAACCCGATATGACTGGGATGAAGCCGAGAAGGACAGGGAGAAGGGCTTGACACCGACACAGAAGGCGATATACACTGCTGTTTCGGAAATGTACCGAAACATTGGGCTCCAATTTGATAAGATGGAAACACTCTTAATGGAGAACAAAATCCGTCCGTTGCACGATTGCGTCGCTACTATGGAACGCATCATAAGGCGTTTCGGCGATACTCTCCGCGAGAACGGGTGCGACTAATGTGCAACTCTTTTCCGATACTCGCAAGGCGGGCTGGGGATTGTCCCCGTGCCCGCCTTTCCGCACTCATATAAATAATGTGTCTAACTTTAACAAATACAACTATGAAGATTGACAGGCATAACATAATAAAGTATGTGAGTTGCTCGGCTTTCGGGCTTCTCTATGTCCTCGTGGCGTGCATAAGCCTTATCTGCTCGGTGGAGTTCTTCCGCCTTGCGCACGCAGGAACTATGTCTTGGGTGCTTGCCATAGGCTTTGAACTCGGTGCGATGTGCTGCCTATTGAGCACGCTCATACTTCCGAAGGAGAAGCAGGCACTCGTCTGGCTTATGTTCGTGTTGCTTACCCTCTTCCAGATGATGGGCAACACATACGCAGCCTACTCCGCCCTCGACAACTTTCAGGGCTGGATAGAACTCTTCGGGCTTGAGGAACTCGAACCGATTGCGCAGAAGCGGGTGCTCGCCTGCATATCTGGCGCGATACTTCCTCTTGTCGCGCTCGGCTTCGTAAGGACTATGGTCAATGTGTTACAGCCGAAGAAGGACAAGGTGGCGGAAGAGCCGATTGCAGAGCCTCTGCCCGAACCAGAGCCAGAGCCAGTTCCCGAAGCGGAGGTGGAAGCCGAAGCACCAGCCGAAGTGCCATTGCCAGAGCCGACACCCGAAGCGACACCCGAACCAGAGCCAGAAACACCTGCGGAGGAGGTCAAGCCCGAAACGAAGAAGGCTGTGGCGGTGAACAATGCACCGAAGGGAAAGGTGAGCGGAACAAGGGTATGGAATCCGTCCCTCAACTGCTATATGGACGAAATGTAGGATAATAGGACAGGACGGGTATGGTCAGGAAATACAACGAATACAGGCTTCTTGAAAGCGCGGGCGGAGATAACCCGATTGTAAGGTATGTCTCCGAGATAGCCAGCATATCGAGCGGGGCTGGCAAGGACTACTACTCCCAGATGCTCAAGGACATCAAGCCAGTGGTCGTACACCCCCTGCGGGAAATATTCACGGAGGACGAGATAGGGCGCATAAGGCGTGCGGTTCACCCGAAGCAGAAGGCTTGCTATGAAAACGCATTCCACTTCTCGTCAAGGCTCGGTGAACTCGGCAGGGAGATACTCTACTGCGAGGGCTTCGTTACGGTGTTCGGGCTTCCGATAGAGCACGCCTTCAACAAGGTTGACGGGGTGTATGTCGATATAACCCTCGAACTCGCCCTCAATGACGACCTCTCCGACAGGAACTATGCCGTGCTCGGAGAGTGGACTGGCAGCAAGGCACTCGCTGTTATGGCGAAAGAGGGCTACTACGGGGAGGTCTATCGTCAGGAGTTCTTCAGGAACTACACGGAGAATGTGAAGAAATAGGCTCGCCTACCAAGATGTAGAAGGAGTTACGGTGTCGTCAGGGCGACACTTGCAAGCCCGATTTCATATCGGGCTTTTTCATATTTAAAATCGGAATTATCCCTTTTAGTCTTGTAGCCGACATCCCGACATAACGGAATACCGTCATAACGATATGGTGTACTCGCCCACCGCAAATCGGGGTAGGACGGAATGTCATAGGCTGGGATTATCACAATCCATCATTACTACTTTCCGCAAGAAATTCGTCAATGGTTAAAATGTGATTCGTGTTCAATTTGGCTATATTATATACATTTGCATTTTCAAAAACATCCCCATTTGAAACCACAAATGTAAAATTCTCTTGTGTACTATTGCGCTTTCGACCTTTTTGAAGCAGAAATATTAAGTCGTCTATTATCTTTTTGCAGTTTTCGTTTCCATCTACAATAAATTCATCCAACCAAATTGTCGCAACGATTATTTCAATGCGTTTCCCTTTATAGTTAATAATGCAATCGTCATCAATGCTATCGCCATTTGCATTTCCCGACTGTTCTGGGGAAATGTGGTATTCGTAATCCGATTTGCCATATAATCCAAATGCCTTTGTAGCGGAGTTCATTGTCGAAAAATGGTCGGCAACCCTCAAGTTAATGATTTTGTCATTCTTTATAGAAAGAAATGCACGATACAATGAATTGGTTTGTGCCGCTCTCATTTCCAAGTTCTTTAGAAACCACCCCTTCAGTTTCTCAATATCATTAAACATACCATACGGCAATCTTCCCAGTCTTCTGATTACCTCTTTTGTATCTTCCTTCCCTTTGATATAGTCAAGTCGATTACCGTTTTTATTGCTTTCTATCCAATCAGCAACGGCGTATGGTTCTACTTTTGAAAAATTAAGTCGTTTCATCCATTACAAATATCTTATGTAATATTTATATGGATATTATAGTATCAATCCTCGATACTCAAATGAATCCAAATGTCATTGTTAAAGTTATAAAATACGCAATGTAACGGAAATTCTTTGTCCATTTGATATTTACACCAGACTATTCCCGTTGGCAGAATGCCAATCAAATTATAGAGTTCGTGGATATGAATGAAATAATTTCTGCTTTTCATATAGCAACAGACCATTTCATAATGGACATTGCCATCTGGGTACAAATCATTCAAACTCTGCCTGATAACATCCTTGTGTTCATCGAAATTTATGTCGTCTGGAATCTCCCCGCCATAATAGTCAAACAACGAATTTCGGCGTAATATGACTACCGATGTTATTTCACCTTTTTTATTCATACTGTACATACTATGCTCAAAGCAGATGTCATCGTAGGCAAGCAGCGATTCGTCGCCAAGCAGTTCCGCGACTTTCGGCAAGTTGTCCTTCGTTATGTATTCAACTTCCATATTCTTGTACTTCATAGTCGGAATTATTTACTATATAATATATTGGAAACTTTCCATCTTTTCATCGGCAAAGGTAACAAATCCCAGCGGAAGCACAAAATATAAATAATAGTAGAATAATATAATTGATTTGAATATGGTACATATTAGAAGATTAAACGAAATGAAAGTTAACGAGGTATATACATCTCCCGCTGAAAATAAACTTCAAACTTATTATGCCGATGGTGTTAATGGTTTGCATAAAAATACAGACGATTCATTTTGGGAACTTATGGGTGACACTTGGAATGATGTGTTAAATTATTTGAAAAACGAGGGTTATACGCACATTTACGATTTTTCCGATGGTGATACTGAAATTTACGAAAAAGACGGTGTTTACTATATGATGGATATAAAACAAGAGGAAGAAGGCAGTTGGGGAAGTTGGATAGTTGACTTGACACCCGTTATGAGTTATGTCAGACAGTTATTGTCGGGACGCACAATCGAAAGCCGTGCTTCGCGCAGAGGCTTCAGGGCAATCAATGAAGCAGAAGGAGCGATTGAAGATGGTCAATATGATGACGGATATGAGGATTTTGATTTAGACCCTAATAAAAAATATTCGTTAAAAGATATATTGAGAAACCAACTTGATTCTTATAATGACTATAACAAGTATTCTATGACAGTAGAAGGACTTGTTGCCGTATATGAAACATTGCCAAATCATTCAGACACGACTCTTTTTAAAGAATGTTATGATTATGCCTTTACTGATATTTCTGGATTGTTACCGTGTTCTACCGATTTTGTCAAATGGTTTTTCATTGACAAAATTTTAGAAAAGATAAACGCTGAACAGTTCATCGAAATCGTTGAAAGTGGAAAGTTTTTGAAAAACACGAATCGAAATGTGTTCTACACTATGAAGAACGGCGAGCACTTCGACAATTCCCAATATAAGCAATGGGCGGAAGAAATAAGAAACTTTGTTGATTTCAGCAAATAATAGTCACACCGCCATACACCCTATCCCCAGCCCGACCAGATGCTTCCAAGCATCATCGGGCTGGCGGTGGTTAAGGCGGTAGCAGAACTCGTCCACATACTCCTGCAAGTGCCTTGTTGATATGTGGTGGTAGATACCATATACACCGCGCTTCAATATCGCCCAGCAGGATTCGATGGTGTTCGTATGCTTGCCGTCCCCAAGCGAATAAGTCATACTATGGTCAATCTTTATGTGTATGTACTTCCTGTCGGTCTTGCCGTCCAGAATCCCGTAACTGCTCAACTGGTCGGTCATAACGGTAGTGTTCGACTTGCACACCTCGTCCAGTATGGACAGCAGTTGCTTTCCGCTTAACTTCTTGCCTTCCTTGTTCGGCAGTGCAACTTTGGCGTATATGCGCCCGCTACTGCGTTCGACCACGCCCACGACTGGTGTCTTGCTTGTTCCTCGTCCTCGCTTTGACTTTTTGGACACCTTGCCCTTGTGTCTGTTTTCCTTGCGTGGCTTCCCACCGACATAGGTTTCATCTATTTCAACGATTGCCTCGAATGTATCTTTATGGGCTTCCGTCCCCATCGCTTGCCTTATCAGTTTGAGCATACGGAAAGCACCCTTGTAGGACACCATACCGAGTTCCCTTTGCAACTGCAATCCGCTTATGCCCTTGCGTGCAATAAGCACCAAGTTTATTGCAAAGAGCCACATACGCAGGTCAAGATGGGTGTGTTCAAAGATAGTTCCAGACAATGCCGAGAACTCGCTCTTGCAGTTGTTGCAATAAAGATTTCTGCGGTTGTACTTCTGATGATAGATTTTGTGATGCACGCATCCGCACTTGGGGCAGACATATCCGTCCCTGTACTTCGTTTCCACGATGAAGTCGATTGCGTCGTCCTCCGTAGGAAACTTCTCAAAAAATTCAAACTGGTTCATAGTCCGTTGCCTTTGGTTACATCGCAAAGGTAGGGACTATAATAATGCAGGTGTAAATTCTGCGAGTAGCAGAAAATTCGTTATGACGGTATGCCGTTATATCGGGATGACGACTACAAGACTAAAAGGGATAATTCCGTTTAAAATTGATTTTTATATTCCTACACCTCCAGAGGCTTGAACTTGTTTACCTGCATAAACTTCTTTATTATCGGGAGTTCATACAACTGGTCGGGTCCTATCGTGTAGAGCAGGAGGTCTTTCTTGAGTGCCGAGTCCATCTCCTTAACCCTCTCGTACCCGTCAAGGTAGTCGGTGTCCGTGTATGCCGTCTCGGTCGTCGTGAACGAGAACACCCTCATCGCCCTTATGATTGCGTACACCACGACCTCCTCTGGTGCTTCGGTCAAGCCGAGTAGCATCTCGTACAGAGCGTCCGTGTCCATAATGTAGAGGTTGTAGAGTATGGCAATCTTTATCGCTATGAAGAAGATTATGTTCGGCTTCGGCTTCTCCGCCTTGTTGAGGGAGTTGTAGATTGCAAGCCCCTCGTCATATATGTTGTCCCCCTCAAGCCCGTATAGGAACAGGTACAGCCCTGTTTTCAACGCATTCGCCTTGCGAGCCGTGTGGACTTCTATCTCGTGGACTTCGAGGGAGCGGAGGTCAACCTCGCTGAAGTTGTTTTTCGCATTTATCCTGAACTCCCGATACGGTCTCACGCTCATTCTCGGAACCATATTGTCGTCTATGATGACCTTCCAGCCGTAGCCGAGTTTGTCGATGATTTTCTGTAAACGCTTCCTGCTCTCCTCTGGGGTGAACACCCTCCTGTAGTCCTCGTCCTTGTCCGCGAGTTCCTGTACGCTCTGGTACTTGTACTTCACGAGGTATTCGAGTGCCTTGCGGTAGAGTTTCTCCGAAGGACGCTTTATGTTCTTCGGGAAGGCGTTTTCATCGTGCGAGTATTCGTTGAGGAACATTATGCTGTCTATCGTTCGGTCAATCCTGTATATGTAGAACTTCGTGAGGTAGCAGTCAACGGTTATCAAATCGTTCTTGAGTTCTCCGAGTTTCCCAATCATCCCGTCGCACCACTTGTCGTCCGAGAACTTGCTGTCCTCGTATTCGAGCCTCAACCTGTGGCTCTTGCCCTTCTTCCTCGCTTCAAGGTACTTGTCTATCTCGGAACGGACATTCTTCACATTTGCGAAATGCACGTGTTCCCTCTCATACTCCTCCATCAACTTGTGGAAACGCCTGTCACAGCGGAGGAGTGCGCCCTTTGTTTCGGGGGTGAGCCTCAACAGGTCGTCCCCGTAGTTCTCGAATATGAATACATCCGACGGTGCGATATACATAGTTCCTTAAATTATGTTATATATAGATTATTTATAAGACAGCAAAAAGCCCGCCCAGTCGGATTGAGTTCCTTTCGGGCGGGCAAAAGATATGGAATGAATTAAGTGTGCATCACCACCACAGCGAGAAGTAGTGCCTGCGGAACAGGTCAAGACCTTCGTTGACCTTCTCCACGACCGCATCACGCGCCTCCTGCGGCATATCGAACCATTCGACACCATCGTACGACTTGTCGTCATAGTCTATGTTCTCGAATGCGTATATCATCTTGTCGAGGTATTCGTCCCACACATCGTATGTTATTGTCGCGGGGTATCCCTGATTTACCTCCTTGAAGCGTTTGAGCCTCGGAAGCACGAATTTCGCGAATGTGTAGTCGAGATTCCAAATCTCCGTATCATCGAAGCCCCGTTCGAGCCTCTGCCTCTTGTACTCTGCACGCAGGTCGGCTTCCGAACTTCCTATCGAGAAGTTTATTGCTTCCGAATTGCTCGCGAAGCGGGTGTCAACCGCACCCTTCGCTTCGAGTTCCTCAATCGCCCGAAGGTTGGAGTAGAGTTCGCATACCTCCCCGTCCAAGTCAGCCCCGAAAGACCATCCGAGTTGCTCGTCAAGGAGCACCCCGCCCCTGTTGTCCTTGTAGCGTTCGTCCTCCCTTTCGAGTATGATTGTCTCGTGGTACGGCTTGCCGTTAGCCTTCACATACTCCTGCAACTTGTTGAACATATCGACCTCTTCTTGGCTGTCGAGGGTGAATGTGGTCATAGGCGTTACAAGCGAGAGCGGGTCGTTCCCGAACACCCCCTTGTATATGTTGTTCCGATACGCCACGAATATCACCTTGTCGTTGCCGATGTACGCCTTCTTCCCGCCGTACCTCTCGACTACGACCTCCCCGACCTTCCCTTCGAGGTCGTGCTTGCTTGCATATACGAGTTCATTCTCCGTGTTCATACCCTACAGTGCGTTTATTATCTCCGTGTCCTCGCCTATCGACACCACCTCGCTGATGTCGCTGTCCCTGCCTATGCGTGCGATTGCCTGCCCTATGGACTCCGCTATGCACGACAACTTTCTTCCGCCCTTGAACTCTATGCGGAAGACCTTTATGTCCTTCGGCACGGGCTTCGTGCATACCGCCTCGTCCCTTTCCTGAACTTCGCCCGACACAGCCTTCGGCTTCGGCACGCTCTCCTGACCGTCCGCAAACCCCGCTGCGTAGCCCTGCTGGTAGCCCTCGTCAAACGAGCCGTTGTCCTGTGTTGCTACCGCCTGCGAGGACTTCGGCTTCCTTCCCGAACTCCTGTCTGGCGTTACATCCCGACCAGTGTTGCTCTCGTAAATCTTCGGCTCGGTGTGGGAGACGACCTCGACCTTTATCGGCATATTCGCTATCTCCTCCGCGTGCTCCTGCTCAAAACGCTTCGCCTCCAAGTCTATGTCTGGATGCTCCGCCTGATATTCTTCCCTGTAATCTTCCATCTTGTCCTTGCTTTTGTTAAAAAACCCGATTATCCTGCTCAATAATGACATTTCGCTATTCCGCTATCTTATCCCCGACTATGTGAAGTTCAACCATTGTCGGCTCTTTGTCCGTCCACTTGACTTCGGGGAACAGGCTCTCGTTGAGTTCAAAGAAGCATTCCGAGAACTTCCCGTCAACATCCACTGGATACCATTCGCTGTCATTTCTTGCGGGCTTCCCCCTGTATAGGTTCAGCGACCCGTCTTCGTCCCTTGCAATATACATACTGTTCATATCGGTAAATGTTTAATTATCATTTGTCCTGCGTGCCTCCGAAGTGAACCACAAGTTCGGAAACCGAAGCCTTGTGGAACTTCGCTATGTCGGCTATGCCCGCAAGGTTGCGGTAGTATCCAGCGCAGTCCTTGAACCTCCTGCCCCTCTCTTCGTGGCGTATCCACTCTGGCAACTGACCGCTCGAAACGAACCACTGCATATAGTCCGTCTCGTCGTTGAGGGCAGCCAGAGCGAGGAACAAGTCCTCGTTGCCGTTGCAGTCGATTGCGTCCCTCTCCAGCGTGAGTTTGTCGTTCTCGCACGAAACCGCCATCGGCTGTGGCTGTCGGAGGCAGAGCGTCATAAGGCAGGGTTCGCCCTGCAACACATCGGTCTCATACCCGATTTTACGAAGCCCGTCAACCGACTTCCCCGTGTATCTTCTCAATCCGCACTTCTGTAGAAACATAGCCATTGAATTTCTTTCCAACACTAATATATAGTTTATCTATTGTGATTTCAGAAAAATCGTATAGTTCACAAAATATTTATATCAGTCGTCAAGTTCACCTTTCGGGCAGAACCAGTCGTCGGCTGGTCGCCACGAGTACCACCCGTCCTCGCACTGGCACGGGCAAACGCTGTCTGGAAAGTCGAGGGCGAATCCCGTGCAGTCGTCCTCCCTTCCCTCCGCATACTTCGCGCGGTGCTTGCAGTCCCTGCACAGCACCACCTCCCGCATAACTTTCCTTCCGTCCATAGTCCAGCCTGTTTAGAGATACGGGTCAATATGTTCCTTCACGAACAAAATGTTACTCATCTCCGCCTTCGTCTCGTTCATCCTCAATGTGAGCGTCTTCATATCGTCAGCCGATATGAGCCGAGAGGCTGGGTTCGGGGTGTTCGCGTATGTTTCCAGTGCCTGCCAGTATTCCTCGAATATCGGCGAATGCCCTGTGCAGGTGAATGTCCTGCATTGGTTTCTCTCGAAGAAAAGCACCACCGAGTATTTTCCTTTCTCTTCCTTGCTACTTGCCATTCTTACTTCCTTTCCTTTTATGGTTTGAATACAATATTTTTGCTGTTGTCATATACAAGTCCTTCATCCTCCCTATCTTCACTATGCTGTCATAGAGCGCATCCCACTCCTTCTTTTTGACCCTCACGGGTGCTTCGCTGAAGTAGTGCCACTTCCCCTTGATTTCCTGCTCCCCGAAAGCACCGTACCAGCGGTCGCCGTCAATCTCCGCCCGATAGTTGTAGTACCTGTCGAACAGGTGGACGGTATCGATGCGCCTGTATTTCCCCGTGAAGAGAATGTACAGCCCAGCCTCCTTCGCAATATAGTATGCCATTTTGTTTCGGTTTACTTGCGTCCGTAACTCACATAGTACAACCCCCAGCGTGCCATACCGAAGCCAGACATCTGGCTGATGTGGAAAGTGCGCCACTCGCCCACGAGCGTCCTGTTGACCACCTCCTTCTCGAAGCGTTCCCTGTCCTCTTCTGGTATGTAGAGTTCAGCCCCGTGGGAGCCTTTGCGCTTGTCGAGCGACACATAGTCGAAGCCAAGCGAGCGGAGGCACAGTTCGCACTCCATCCCTGCATCAATATTCCAGCCGTACCTGCGTACATCAATCCTGCACACTATCCTCTTGTCCGTGTTTCCGTTGGTATTGTCCATAGCAAATCATTATATATAACCTATTTATATTATTTTTCCGACTTCGGTCTGCCGAGCCAGTGCTTCTCGAAGTATTCCCGATACGCATTGGCGAGCGCATCCCCGTCAACAAGGTGGCAGCCGTTGAACATCACCTCGTTGCCTTTCTCATCCTCCATCACGAAGCCTACGGAGTTCTTCTTCAGCCAGCCACAGGAAGCCGTTATGAACCTCCGTATCCACTCGTCGCTCGGACGCTCGTCCGTGCAGTTGCCGACGGTCTTGCAATCCATCTGCAATTCCCTCTTCATCACAACGGTTTCGGGTGAACCCTCCTTGCCCTCCGTATTGAAGGCAAGAGCGTACTTGCCAAAGTTCTTTTCGTTGTCTTTCATCGTATTGCCATTTTCAGTTAAACATCCATCACCGTTATCCCTCGTCGGGAGTTCGAGCATAAGCGCATTGCGCAAGCCCATTGCCCTCGCAGCAACTGGGTCTGTCGCCTTGTACTCGTCCCCGTAGTCGCCGAGCAGGACGAACCTCTCGCCCTTGTCCGAGTAGAGCCTGTACGAGAACCACCGCCCGTCAGTCGAGCAGAACACCGCGACGAACAGCCCCTTCTCCGAGAGCATCCACTCGCACGCCATATCGAGCGTGGGCGCGGAGACGCAGGAGTCCCATATATTGAGTTTCGAGTTCGGGAGTTCAATGTGCTTGTCCCTCGACACGCTGTTCTCATCAATGAACATAACAGTCCCGTCTGGGTATATCACCCTTTCCACAGGGGCATCAAAGCCAGCGTCCTTCAGCATTGACGCAAGTTCGTAGTCAACTATCCTTTCCCTTACCATACCTTCGCATATTTGTTATACGCATCGAGCGAGAGCAGGCGTTCCACATCGGCATCCGTGTGTCCGTCCCACTTCTTGCCCCTTTCAAGTTCCTTGCACCTGAACATATCCCAGTCCTTCAACTCGTAGTGGTATGTGTACGAGCCTTCGGGCGTGTCTATGCCCACTATGAACCAGCCCCCGCCGAAGCACAGTTCGCCGTCATCGTGCCGTTTCGACTTCCAACTTATCTGCGGGTACGAGTTCACGAGCGCGGCGAAAAGCACGCACCTCTGCCGATAGAGCGAATTGAATGTATGGAAGCCGTCCGAGAACTCGCCGATGTCGTCTATCCCCGCCATCTGGCACACCTTCTCGCGTATCTCGCAGTCGTCAATGAACTCCGACTGCTCCATTTCATTTACTTTCTTGATATGTGTGTCCATATACTAATCATTATTTAATCTAACCATCATATCGAATACCTGTTCGAGCAAGGCGTAGTCGCCCACCTCGAACTTCTCGTTCCTGAACGGGTTGCCAGTCTCCTCGTCGATTATCAGGTAGCGGAGTTCGTCCTTGTCGGGAACATACTCCACATAGTCGAGCGTACACCAGCCGTCCTCGTTGTACCCGAAACGGTACAGGATGTCCCACTTGCCCACATCAACCGAGAGCGTATTGTTCCTGTTCCTTTTAAGCCCGTGTTCCCTGACATAGTTCTTCACGAAGGCGAGGCACATATCGAACATCTCCTTCTTCTTCCCAGCGAGGACTTCGGCGAGCAACCGCCCGTCCTTCTTCATCCGCTCGTTCTCCGATGCCTTCTCGAATATCTCGTCGATGCACCTGCACAGGTCGCTGAAGTCAATGCACACATTCGGGTTTTCCTGCCCCACCGCTATGCACTTGCGGTCGGCGAACATATCCTTTAATGTTTCTTTCCTTTCCTTTTCCATAACTATCCTTTCTCATTATTGCTATCAATATCTGGAGAAGCGAACTTCGGGTGTTCATCAGCCCACTTTGCGCCAAGTATGAACAACGCCTTGCCTGCTCGCCAAAGTCCCAAGTCGTCGGCAGCCTGACATATCTCTTTCTCCCGTTGCGTAATGTCCTGCTCTTTCGTTGTATCTTCAACGCACAGGTCGCAAGCCACGAAACTGTCGTCCTCGTCGAACACATACGCCGTAACCGTCTTGCCTGCGGGATTGGTGATTTCTTCAACCCCCCTTATGGTGTTCACCCATTTATGCGACTTGAACGGCTTGCCCGACACCTTGCGGACTTTCGTCCCTTTCGCCAGCGGACTGCCTATCCTGCCATCCATTTCCGTAGCCATATCTATTCAACATTTTGATGCTTGTGCAAGAACTCCTTGTGCAACGGCAGCGACCTGTAACTCTTGTCAAGACCGAGTTTGTCCGCAGTAGCCAGTATCATCTCGTAGTCCATTGGTGAGAGTTCCCCGTGCGTGTACTGCATCCAAGCCTCCTCCCTCGCGGTGAGAGGTGATGCCTTCTTCGTGTACCTTGAACACTCCCAGTCAATAACGAGTGCCTCCCAGTCAATCTTTCCGCCCTTGTACTCTATGTGGTGGTCGTTGTGCTCCCTGTGCCACTTCTGCACGCGGGAGTAGTCGCCCCAGAGGAGTTTGAGCCACGGCTTGCCGAAGTCGTGGAACAGGTACTTGAACCTCCAAGCACCGAGGTCGCGGGCGACCGCGTTGAACGCCCGCCAGTGGTTGAACCAGTACGCGAACGAACTGCGCTCGCTCTTCTCAAATTTCTTAAATTTACTCTCGTCTATCATAGTAAGGATTTTTCAGTTGAACATTTTGAAAACACAATGTCGTCCAAGCCCCCATACACGACGACCGTTTCCTCCGCCTTCTTGGGCTTGTCCTTTTCCGCCTGCGGATTCTTCCAGTATTTCTTCGGAGTGCCGTTGACATCCTTCACCTTAACCAAGTCCCCGAACACGCTATCCTCCAAGTCGTAGTCGTAGCCAGACTCATAGTTCCTGACATAGTAGCCGCCCGAATCCCCGGTCACCAGTGCCCTGTGGTTGAGTTCGCCCTCCATTGAGTTCCATAAACCTATGTTCTTCACATAGTCGCCCTCGTAGAGCCTGTTCTTGCGTGCATCCGTGTAGCCCGTGAAAATCTTGTACTCGACCGTTATGCACCTTCCCTTCGAGGGGTTGGCATAGACCTTCGCCTTGTGGCTTATCCCCTTGAAGTGGTCACTGTAAACATAGACATAGCCCTTCCTGTCGATGAGGTTGTCGATTTGCGTGTCAAGTTTGTCCCACTTCGAGTATGCGCAGGACTTGAAGAACTTTCCGTTAATATAGTATTCCACTCTCTTCCTTTCCATATTTTTTGCCTTTAAGTCATTGTTCTGGATAGTATGCCAACGCCTCGTAGTTGTACCTCACAAAAGGTATGTCCGCGTGGGCGTTGCCCCGAAGTATCCCCGCCCATTGCGACAGCGGGACATTATCCTCTATGAGCCTCCGCACCTGCGCCGAGAAGAATGTGTTTTCCCTCGATATTGTTTCCGCGTCCGCCGTGAAGCCCAAGTCCAACGCCTCGTTCACATTGGAAACGAACATAGAGGTAAAGAACCCGTGCAGGTTGTACCTGTCGGCGAAGTTCCCAGCGAAGCACCATATCCCGATTACTTCCCTTCCCGAAAGAAGGTGGACATTGCTCCTGTCTATGCAATAGTCGTCCATAGACGGGTTGAACAGCCCGAACTCCGTCCCGTGACCGCAGATAAGCAGCCTGTTGCTCGACGATGCCAGAAAGTCGTTTATCCGTCCATAAGTCGGATTTACGAGGATGCTGGCATCCAGCCCCCTGAACATTTCTTCAAATTCAAGGGTGTCGGGTGTCGATTGTATGTATATCACATCAAGCATTTCCTTGTCCGTTTATTGCATATATCTTTCCGTACATAATATATTGGAAATATATGATGATTTCAGTACAAGTCCTCCGAAAAAAGTTCGCCCTTGTAGCCAGCGTCGTCCTTCACCTGACCGACCTTGCGGGCGATAGCCAACGCTTCCTCGCGGTTGACGAAACGCCCCTTGCTCGTGAGGAAGCCCTGCGTGGTCTCGCATCGTAGCAAGTCCTTTTCCTGCCAGCCGTACTTGTATTTGAGTTCCTCGTACTTCTGCCTCTCCGCCTCGTCTATCTCCTCGTCCTCGTAAAGCCTTTTCAGGAAGTACGGGTTGGTCGGAAGCACATCTATTATGTACGGGTGTCGGAAACCGCACAGCACGAAGCCAGTGCTTATGCCGTACAACTTCTGGAACTTGTACTCTATGCCGTTGTCATAGTGTATCGCTGCGCACAATATGTACTCTGGCGCGTCCTTCCTCGTAAGGAACTCAAGCCCGTTGTCCGTCCTGTTTATTTCAAACTTGTTATCCACGGCGTTCCTTTATTTCCTTTGTTGTACATTCCAACATCCATTCCCACATAGTCTTCGGCATCCAGCCAGCGTGGTCGTCGGTTATCTCCGAGACGAACAGCGAATCATTATCCTTCATAAACGGCTTTATTTTGTCCGCTATGCGCCTTGCCGTGTCATCGCTCCGAACAACCCACAGGTTTTCCTGCGGATGCGTATGGTCGGGGAAGTTCGCCTTTATCGCCTCGTAGAACTTCGAGTAGTTCTCACCGACATTCCTAATCCAATATGTTATGATATACTTTCTCATACGCCTATTTTATTTCCCTCAAACCGTAAAGTTCCGCCTGCGAAATAGGCTCGGTGCGATTTGCGTCGATGCCGTGCATACGCGCCTTGAACTTAAAATTTTCGTCCGTCTTGGGGTCGATGTACCACGACTTCTCGTCGTACTGGAAAGCCCATTCCCTGCCGAAGCGTTCAATCATTATGTTCCTTGCCTCCATAAAACTACCAGCCTCTATCACCGTGTAGCAGTTGCGGTGCGGTGCGTCAATCCCGCACCCGAATGTAAAATAAAATTTCTGTGCCATATCATTTATATTTTATATTGTCAGTAACATAGTCGCACATAGTTATATCGAAACTATGGTTGAGCGCAGATTCGGCAGTACATTCCTTCGTGCTCAACTTGCAGAATGTCCTGTCGAGCGTGCGGTCATAGTTCTCGAACGGGCACTCGACCGCACATTTCAGTTTTCCGTCCAACAAAAGTTTTGCCATTTGTCAATCCTCCTGATTTTCGTTATCCACAAAATCACACATTCCCAAGTTGAAGCCGCCGCTGTATGCGTCCTCCGCCATACACCTGCGCTGGTACAGCCCGAAGAGGCACATATGCACATCCTTCTGGTAATCAAACTTTGCAAACGGGCAATTATCCGCATCGCTTATCTTTTCGCTTAATACAACCTTTGCCATATCCTTTGTCCTTATAAATGTTATTTGTTCATTTCCTGTACAATCTTCGGGACAACCTCGTAGAGCCGTTGCTCTATGCGCTTCCACAGGAACTCGAAAAGGGCATCTCGGAAGTTCTCCGTTTCCCCGAAATGCTCCTTGTGGGCAGCCTCCGCCTTGAGAAGCATATTGGTAAGGTGAGCGATTGCCTTGTCCTTCGCCTTGACCTGCGCTTCGAGGACTGCTATCGTCTCCCGCATAGTCTGCCCGTTCGTTTCTATTTCTTTCCCAGTCATTCCGCATCCCTTTCCTTTAATCTCTGTTCAACTTTCTCCACAAGTTCGATGTCGAAGTGCGAGGTGTAAACCACACAACCCTCGCAAATCACCTTGTAGCGGTACTTGGCGAGGCAGAAGTTGTCGCACAGGTAGCAATGGTATATGCGCCCGTTGAGTTCCGCATCGCCTATGTGCTGGCACTCGCCCTTGCGTGTCATCGAGCGTCCCTTCTGTTCTATCTGCTTGAATGTCATCATATCTTTGTTTCCTTTCCAACACTAATATATAGTTAATAAATAGGGATTTCAGAAAAAAGTCCTAATCCCCACCCCAGCCCGTCTCCTCGCTATCACTGCACAGGCTATGGTCGGTCTCCCCGCCCCAGCCCGTGTCTGGGTCGTGCCGACAGGCATCGCAGTAGTCCGAACAGGAGTCGTAGCCACCGTGCGGGCAGTTCCCGCAACGCCTGTTCTCATCATCGTCGTCATCACCGTAGCCGTGTCCAGAGCCATAATATCGGCTGATGCTTGGAGCGGGCTTTGGCGTATATGCCGTACGGGGCTTTTTCAAGCCGTTCTTGAACCACTTTACGACTTCCCCGACATTCTTATAAGCCCATTCGAGATATGCCCAATTCTGGCTTGTAAACGCTTCGTCGATTACACAGCCCTTGAACCTGCCGAATGTCATAACCTTCTTCTCCGCATACTCGTTGTACTTGTTTATCAGGCGGTATATCTTGCGGTTCTGCCCCCAAGCCCACCTGTACTGCTCTATGTCGGAAAGCGGTATGAGCCTTATGTCCCTAACTTCGTCCGCGTCCATAGCCTTGAAGTCGCGGAGGCGTTCGGCTTCCACGACCGCAATGTATCGGAACATTATGTTCTGCCTGTTCTCCGCCGGGTCTGTCGAGTGTTCCAGTTCCGTGAGTTCGCTCGGTGCAATTTCGACACCGCACTCCTCCCTGATTTCCCTCGCCGCAGCCATCTCCGCAGTTTCATTCCAGTCGAGGTATCCGCTCGGCAAGTTCCACAGCAAGCCCTGCTCGGAAGTCTTGTCGCCCCTCTGGTTGGCAAGTATGTGAGCCTTGCCTCCTATGAATGTCATAACAAGCGTTACGACACCCACGCCTCTGTTTTTATACTCCTTTCCTTCCATATCTTTCAGCATTTTATTCAATCCATTTGGTTTCGGCAACTCCCACAAGCAAATCGGCGAGTTCCAACTTCTTCATAGTTTCGATGACATCTTCGGGCTTATCGAATATCAAGCCGTTCACGCACCTGTCATTATAGCAGGGCAACTTTTCTGGGTTGTACGGTGCGTCCTTCAGGACTGCCGTGTAGCCCTTGCACACCACCCCGATTATCGCGAGGTTGTCCATAGCATCACCAGTCCCCGCAACGCCTTCCATTGTGTATGTCGCCACGCTCTGTTCCCCGTCCCACTCCCTTATGAGTGCAACTATCGGAAGGTCATTGTCCCTGTCGTAGCACAATATTCTTACTGGTCGTCCGTCCTTTGTACACACGGGCTTTCCCTGCTTGGCTTGCTCCGCATCAAACGGGAGCGTGTTAGCCATCGACTTCTCGTCGTCCATATACTTTCTTTCGTCGTCCATAACTTATGATTTTATGTTCTATTGGTTCATTGTATCGTCATCCACGAGCACTATAATCTTCTCGTTGTGATATTTCTGCTTGTCCCTGTATTCTATCTTCCCGAATATCGTTATCGCTTCGGGCGGTATCGTACATTTCGTGGTAATTCCGCAACCGCATCTCGTATCTCCATAAAACTTGACATTGCTGGGTATCTTGTTCACGGCTATTCTCAACAGGCAGTATTCACCCTCATTCGATTCCGATTTCCTATTGTATAACTGCCATCCGAGATTTGAAGCAACTCGTTTCGTGACATTCTCTTTCATCAGATGCACCTTGGGCTTGAACTTCAAGTATTCATTTTCGCTACGTGGTTCTATGCCGTCCGAAAGAATAGATGCAACCCTTGCCTTCGGTGTCCAATGATAAATATATCTGCATCCGAACACATAGTCCGATATTTCCTGCGGATACGACGGGTCGAATGTCATAACTCGGCACATAACGCCGTATATTTCCATCGCATCGGAAATATCCGCACATTCCCACCCGAACGATTCCATCTTCTGGCTGATTATGTCGGTGTTCATCGCTATGTCCGCATACAGGATGGCTATCCTGTTTCCGTTTTGACCCATTTCTGATGAAATCTGCCACCTCTTGAACTTGAGTTTCCTCAACTCTCTTTTGATTTCGCTTATGGTTAGTGTCCTTTCGACGCTTTCGTTGATATGCTCGCCGTCGGAGTAATCAATATTCGAGTCAAATAATTTGACTTGAAAAAACACGCGCAAGTCCGTCGATATTGATGTGATGTCCTTGCGGGATATTGAACTGATGTCAAAAAAGTCATCAACCTTTATGTGTCTTGGCTGGAAACCAGCCATCTCGTTCGTTCTCTTGATATGCACCATAACTGCTATGCCTTTAAATGTACCTTACCGTTCCGTCCGAACCGACCGTGCGGTACTTGTAGGAAACTCTCTTCTTCTCATATCTGGGCATCCCCAGCGGTATCAATGACTTGACGAACTTGTCGATTGACTCCTCCGCGAAGTCCTTGAACTCCGACCTGTACGGAAAGTCCTTTACGATGCTGCTCTTCGCCCATATCGTATATCTATTGTTGTTAAATCCAATCGGGTGGAAGTATCTCCATACGCCAAGCCTGCCGAGCAGTCCGCCCCTGACCTGCGGGTAGTACAGCACATAATTGCCCCGTCTTTCCTCTCGTATCCTGAACTCCATATTGGAGTGCAGCCATCTCAATAATCTGCCTAACATAATCCCCTGCCTTTATTATTCGTTCCTGTAAACCATTCGTCCGTTGTCCGTTACCATTTCGCCGTGGATGCAATTCTCCCAGCCCTTGACTTTTCTTATCAGCCACTTGCTGCGCCCGTCGTTCTCCGTCGAGAAGTCTATCGACTTCAGCCCCATCACAAACGGCTTTCCGCTGTCCATATCTTCAACGACCACGCACAGTCCGCTGATGTTTTCAATCTTGTTCGTGAGTGTGTCCGTTGTTACCGCAACCACGATGTCCCCGACAAACAGGTTTGGTATCGGCTTCAACTCAAGGTTTTCGTCGCCGTCCGTTTCCTCGTAACTGCAATAGTCGTCATAAAGGTTCGTCGGCGTACCGCATACGCCCAAGCAAACCTGTCCGCTGTATATCTTCATAATTCCTAAATTTTTGGTTGTTCAATTATCCCGTTGCACTTCTTCCACTTGTTGAACGAGGGTATGTTCGTACACCCGTTCTTCTTCATAATCTCGCGCTCGTACTCGTATCGGCAGAACAGTTCGTCCCCGTTGCGCATTGTCGCAATCATCTTTCTTTCAGCCCTGCGCATCGCCTCGTAGTCGGGCTTCTTGGCATCAACCCTGTCCCAGTATTCCTTCTCCCTGCCTATGCGGGTTTCCCTTTCGAGTTCGGTCTCGTACCTCTCGGCGATGAGCGAAATCTCGACCATATCGCCCTCGTCCCTCCATTCGGAATCGCCCGACCTTATGTTGCACAGGAAGTCCATCCTGTCCGAATACCTGTTGCCAGCCTCCGTGTGCTGCCTGATATACTCCCTGCCGTCCGAGAACAACTTTTCAATCGCCTCCGTTCCCATACAGCAACCGTCCGAAACGACCAGCGAGGATGCAAGTTCGGAGTGGAACTCGTTGTCCGCGATGTCGTGCCCGTTATACTTCATACCTATTCCTCCTTTTCCTTTGATTCAACCATAAGCCCGTCCTCGAAATGAAGCCCGAAGAACTTGTCCGAGAAAAACAGAAAGTCGTCAAGGTCTTCGTGCGTCCTGCTTATCATATACTCACCCTGCTGACCAGCCTTCGATAATGCGTCAAGCACGCACCCCAGTTTCCAAGTGAATACGCCCTCAACGCCAATGTGCGACATATCCTTGAATATGACCGTATCGAGGAACTCCCCGCAGAGTTCAACGATGTCCTGCGTGGTAAGTTCGCACATACTCTTCTTCTTCGCTTCGAGAAAGTCGTCTATGCAACTTTCGATATATTCCCTTTTTGTCTTTTCGTCCATAGCCGTTACAATTTGGATGTCATCTTGCTTAACATTTCCACCTGTGCGTCCTGAAGCAGGTGTTCAAATTCAGCCTCGTGGACTTTAAGCACGGCTTCCTTCGCCTTCCAGCCGTCCCTTATGGAACTGACATACATCTCACCGACCGTTTCATACGGCAGGTCGCTGAAATGGCGTTCGTCCGCGCATTTAACCGTGCTGTCAAGGACAGCCTTCACGCTGTTCTCTGGGAACACATACTTGTAGATGATTGTATGCCCGCAGGCTTCGTATGAGTTCGCAAGGACATACACGCCACAGCCCCCGTCAGTTATGAACTCGCGCACCCACAGGTTAGTCTTGTATGCGTGCCCGTCTATGTTGCGGAGCAGGTCGTCCATATCCCCGAACACCGTCCTCAACACCTCATCGAATTTTAGTTCTTCATTCATATCCTTTATGTTTAAATGTTGCTTGCTGGTGCTGGGCAGCGGGGGATGTCCTCCGTGTCCGAGCACATACCGTATGTGCGAAACCACATAGTCTGCGGTTTCTCGTTTATGTGGCTTTCGAGCAAGTCCCTGTCGAGCACCTCCTCCGCGCTCACGCACATCGCCCGCACATACCTGCCCTCCTTCGGCATAAAGTCGGTGGCTACGCCTACGGCGAGTATCTTCTCGCCACGCTTGTCCTTCCTTGTTTTCTTGGCAATCTCCACGCACTTCTCCAAGTCGTATCTCTTGTCCTCCACGAATGTTACCGTGAACGGGTGATGCTCCACTGGGTAGCACATAAAGTCCCTCCCGTCCAGCGTCCTGACTTCACCCAAGTCCCTGCCGTTGCAGTCCGTGCGCTTCACCACCACCCTGTCGCATTCGAGCGTGTCGCCTATCTTTATGCAGTTCGGTTTCGCCATATCTTTAAGTTTTAATGTTTCCTTTCCAACACTAATATATAGTTAATAAATAGGAATTTCAGAAAAAAAATCCCCCGCGCAGTACAATACGCAGGGGACAAATCAATGAATAAAATTAAATATGAGATTTACAGATTGCGTAAGAAACTATTTGAGGTCAATCATTGGCATAGAGCCAGTGCCAGTGACCTGTGGCATCACGCCGTTCCACTTCTCTATCGCATACTGCTGGACGAGTATCTGGTTCAACGAGGCAGCAACGGTTCGGTTGTAGTAAGCCTCACCGTCAGCCTTTATCTTCAGGGCTTCCGCTTCCCCCTGCGCCTTTGCAACGGCTATCTTGGCGTTGGCTTCCGCCTCCTTCACCTGATTTTCGGCTTTGAGTGCCGACTGTATCGCTGCATTCTTCGAGTCTATCATTGCACGCAGGGACGCTGGCGGTGTAATCTGGGAGGTAAATTCCGTCACCATAAAGCCTTCGTTGGAGAGTGCCGTGTCAAGCATTGTCCGCACCTCGCTCTCGAATCTTGCTCGGTTTCCCATTATGCTGTCGGATGTATATCTGTTTGCCGTTATCCTGTACGCATCCTTTATGACCGTGAGCATATACCCGTCCTCTATCTCCTCAAGTGCCTTGCGGTATTTCTGGAATATGTCTATCGCTCGGTCTCGGTTAATCTGGTATGCGATGTTCGGGTCCATAGTGAACTCGGCAGCATCCTTCGTATTTACGGTAAACGGCGGGTAGTTCTTTCTCTGCACGAATGTCGGGTATGTGTGCAGGTCTGTCGTTATCGGGCAGTACCAAGTGTAGCCCGAAACTATTGTCGCGTCGAGCGTCCCCTGCTCGGTGAGGCTCAACTTGTTGAACTTGATGCCGACCTCCGCCGTATCGACCTTCGAGCAGCGGGTTACAAAGCACATAACTAACATAAACAATGCGGCGATTATTACGCCTACGATTACTTTTGTTCTTTTTTCCATACTAATTTGAATTTTAAGTTTGACTATTATTTATTCGTTAAATTTTCACATTCGGTCAGCAACTCCCGTAGCGGTAACTCGACACGCATTCGGAAAGTTCGTCTTTTATCGCCTCCCAGTCGGCTTCGGTCATCTCATCATCGGCATAGGGGGAAACATCGAACTCCCTGTCGGTGCGCTTGCCGTCCTTGTCCCAGAAGTGATAGTCGTCATACTCGATGTCCCCGACATAGAAGCCGAAAGCATAAAGTTTCTTCACATCTTCGAGCGTCATCGACTTCACATCGACATCCCAGATACGCATAATGTCGTGCTCGCAAGCCACAAGGTTCTCCTCTGGGTTCTTTATAAACTTGAGCAAATACTGCAATGCTTCTATCAACTCTTTCATCTTCCTGATATTTTATATGTTATACAATTATTTTTCGTCAATTTGTGTTGCCCTGCGGTGCATCTCCTCATACTCCGCATTGAGTTTGTAGTATGCCTCCTTCATAGACATATAGCGTTCATACTCCTTCTGCTCCTGCGGGGTAAGTTCCCTTGTAACAAGCCCCGTTTCATAGAGCAGGGCGACCTCCGAAGTCCGAGCCTGAACATAGAAGTAGTCGTTGAGTGCCTTGTTGCGCCTTTCCATCAAGTTCCTCTGCTCCGAGCCTTCTGGAAAGGACATATACCAGTCCTTGCGTTCCGACTCCTCCGCAATGTGCCGCCTCATCATCTCGGCAACCTCATCGGTCGTATAGTATGTCTTGCCGTCTATCGTTTCCATAGCGTTATGAATTTGCTTCCTCCTCCTTCAAAATCCTTTCGAGGTCTGCCTTGCGTGCAAGCGCATTGGCGAGCGAGGTCTCGACCTTCGCCAGTTTATTCTTCCACTCGTCAACCTTCTTCTTGAAATATTCGTAACTCGTGTCGAGGAGGTAGTTGTTTGCGTCATCCAATGAGGTGAAAGCATCATACTCCGTCTCATCATACCCCTCCTCGTCATACCCATTGTTGAACTTGCATATCGCACGGAGGCGTTTCTTGTTGTCCTTGTCCCTGCTGATATAGTACGCGGGTGTCTCGATGTCCTCTATGCCGTTCTTGCTGAACCGCTTGTACTCGACCTTCTGCTGGCACACCTTCTTGTTCTCGTCAACCACATAGACCGTGCTTCCGAAGTCAAGCCCGTCAAGGCTCTGGTTGTTGAGTTTCTCTGGCTTCGTGCAGACGGCGAGGCACTTCTCTGCGCTCGCGAGTTCGGCTTTCGCACTCTCTACTTCCTTGCGGTATGATTCTATTGTGCTTTCGTTGGTAAGCAACGAAACGCGGGTCTTGCTTGTCAAGTAGTGGGTGTCCCCCTTCGCGTACCTGTGGAAGTACACATACTCATTCGCAATTTTATTAGCCGTCTCAACAAACTCGAAATGGTCGTCAACCTTCTTCACGCGGATACGGCACTTGCCCCCGTAGTGTGAGCAGGTCGTGTCCTCGTATATGTCGCCCTCGATGTGGACATACTCGGCATCGCCCGCGCAGTAGCGGTGCTTGTAGAGTCTCTCTGGGAATATCGTGCTGTTGTTATCCATAACCAGTCCCTCCTGATTTTAATTGCAGTTGCCCTCGTCCCCGACTGAAGCCTTCAACTCGTCCAGTGCCTTCTCCATCTCCGAGAGTTTAGTGTCCATCTGGCTGACCAAATCCGCGTCCTCCTTCACAAGTCTGGCAATCTCGTCATACTTGTCGCCGAACACCTCCTTCGGAACTTCCACCAGCATCTTCTCGTACTCGTCGTGCGACTTGTGCGTAGCCTTGAGATGCCTCTTGTATTCCTTTATTGTGCTTTCCTCCCTCTGGATAAGCCTGATAACCTCGTCCCTGTTTCTCTTTTCTGTAGTATTCATAGTCTTTAAGTTTAATGTTTCCTTTCCAACACTAATATATAGTCAATAAATAATAATTTCAGAAAAAATAAAAAAGCCCGAATGTTTTTCGGGCTTCCACATATTGACTTGAATATGGCACTACATATTGAGTATGTTCTCGAAGTCCGCAGACAACGCCTTGCACCTCATATCCAACTGGGTTATACACTTCCTCAATTCAGCCTTGTCAATCGGCTCGTCTGATTTAAGGATTTCATACATTCTGCCTATCGGGTTGGTTGTGCCGTACAGGTCGCCTATGAGCACCTGCCTGTCGGCTGGAAGGTCTGATGGCTCTGGCTCTGGCTCTGGTTCGGGCGACGGCTCTGGCTCTGCACCGTAGCCCACAAATTCGTAGAATGTTTCCAAATCTTCATCACACAGAAGGAAGGCAAGGTACACTTCCTCTATTCCGAACGAGTGGCGGAATATCTCCGTGAAAACATTATCGCAGTTGTTCCAATATTGTGAACCCGAATATGATTCATTGAATATGTCCTGTGGCGTATGGAGATAAAACATATAATCGTCATACGGTTCGTGGATATTCTCGCACCCGACTGCATCGACTATCATATTGTATAAGTCTTTTAATTCTCCCCTCTGGAAACCATAGACAAGATAATATGAATATGATATGTTAGCGAGGGTATTCACTGGGACTTGACATTCTTTATACGATAATGTCGGATAGCCTCCCACGTCTGACTTCGCGAGAATCTCATTTATGCACTCGCTGTCAACACCGCAATCATTGATAAGGTAGTCGCGGATGCGGTTCAAATCGCTTATCGACTCAACCAATACTTTGTTGTACTGTTCAGTCCAATCACCCCCCCCCTTCGCTTTCGCCATTTCGAGCAGTTCCTGCTTGCAAATTCTTCTCATAACAAAAACATTATATTATTCATTATTTATATCTTGCCGCCTATCGAAGCAAAACCGCCCCAGCGCGGCGAGCGTCGGGGCGGAAAAGAAAAAATCAAAAACAATATAATTATGGATAACTATTATGTCAGTATATGTCGGCTTCGGTCGCATCACATTCCGCAACTGGCGGTTGCTCCTCGATTCTCCCTATGCCACCGAGAGTACACACCTCCGCATAACGCTTCGTGCCAGCCTTCCTGCGTAGCATATTGAGCGCATTAGCCACATAGTTCGTGCTCATATCGCGGATGTCAATCACCCTTCCGTCCTTCGCGAGCCACACTATTCTTCCTTCCTCCCTCGCACGGAGGAACAGTTCCATACGGAGCATATCCTCGTCCGCAAGTACATTTCTCTTCTTGTCCATTTTCTGTCCGTTCGTCATCATTTTCGATATGTTTTAAATGAATATTTTATCTTACGCATTACAAGCGGTTGCCCCCCTACTTCTTCTCCAAGATTTTCATAATCGGGTTCGCTATGTTCCAGATAGACTGCTTTCCTCCGAGACCGTAGTCGGAAAAATAATCGAACACTTCGTTAATCGCGCTCTCCGTCCGCTTTGAAATACGCTCCGCCTTTCTCGTTTTGTGTGTCGTCGAGAAACTGCCAAGGTCTTCGGCATCCGTGAAAGCAAACCCCTTGTTTCCAAGCCTTGTCATAAACATATTCTTGACACCGACCGTAAACTTGCCGTTGCGTACACGGTTTCCATAGCCGGGATAGTCCGACGAGTTCGTCCCGATGTTATATCCGACATTATCGTCCTTCGGCTTGTAGCAGAAGCAGTCTTGGTCGTAGTATTCGGACAGCCTGAATATATTGTCGTAGAACCCGTCCCTGCCGTCCTTGTTGACGACAAGCAGTGTCTCCTCGTCGGAAAGGCGTGCGTTGTCCATACCGAAGTTCTCGACATAAACGCCGCCCACCTTCGTTATGCCGTACCCAAGACCGAGCAGTGCCGCCCCAAGTTCACGGTTTCTTTCCCTGTTCTCCTTATGCGTGTACCTGTAGCCCATCGGCTTGCCGTCATCCTTTACGGCATCGGCATTCTCTATGTTCTCCTTTTTACCCCTGAATGCTGTAATCAGGGCAATTTCGTGATTTTCAATCCAGTGCGTTATCCTGTTGATTGAACTTTCATACACAGGGCTTCCAGCAAGCCCCGCGACTGCGCTGGCTTCCGTCCGTCCCGTTAAAAAATCTTCCGTTTTCTTAATTTCCATAGCCGTCATCATTTATCGTTCTGATTATTTATAGTCCATATATTAAATGTCATAACTTTCAAGGTCAATGTTCTTCAGGTTTCCGACAAAGCCGTGCGCAAGCATAAGCATCGCGTTGTCGAATATCACCCTGTGTTTCTTCGGGAGGGCATAGACTTCGAGCCTGCCGTTCGTCTTGTACTCCGTGGTGTACCACTCGCACTTCCCGTTGTGCGCTATAATCTCCGATGCCCTGTGCATATCCTCTGGATTGCCACGCACCAAATCTATGGCAATATTCTCCTTCGGTAGCCGAAAATACAGCACATTCGGCTTCACCCATCCGCCTATGCCGCCAGCCGACACAGCCCGTATGATGTCCTCGACCGCAGTGTCGGCGTATCGCCTGAACTCCACCTCCCATATCTTGTAGTTGTATGTTACTCCCTGCGCCCACCAGATGAGGTTGACATTCCCGCCGTTGTCGTACTCCCCCCAGAGGTTCGGATACTCGTCGCTTATAAAGCGTACTCCGTAGTTGCACTTCAATATCGGGGTAAATCCCTTCGTGCGCAGGAACTCGCAGAACTCGCCCCTTTTCTTTTTCTCGAACTTCTCGTTCTCCATCTGCTGGTTGAACGCACGGAGTTCGGCATCAGCCTTCAGTTCCTCTGGCGACTTCTGGTATGTGCTGCCATATATGAAAGGTACTGGTATGAACATAACTCTAATCCTTAATCGGTTCGTAAATATGATATGTAACGGTCACATCCCTCTCGTTCACGAGATATGCGTCGTAGTCGCCCGCGTAGTCTATGAGGAACTTCCTGCCGTCATACTCCCACAGGCAGTAGCCGTCGGGGACTGCGCACAAGTCCGTTCCGTCGTTATACAGGAGTTGCGCTATGTTTCTCGGACACTCCTCCTTCATTCCCCACCAAGCGACCTCCGAAAGAAGCCAGTAGCAGGCGTATTCGTCGCCCCGCATAAACTTGCACAGCCCCTCGTATGTCCTCGGCATTTCGTTGCCCCTGAATTTCGTCTGGTCAATCTCGTCGAAGTGCTCCTTCCAGAACTTCACAAGGCACTCCAGATACTCTTTATTAGCGTTCTTCATAATCTTATTCATTTATCGGTTCATACACCTCGTATCTTATCACCTTCTCCACTTTCCTCGTGCGGTACGCATCGTGCGTCTCGCAATCAACGAGGAACTGCTCCCCGTCATAGTCCCATAGGAAATAGCCCTCTGGCACTTTCTTGTTCTCTTCATTGAAACGGCACGGAAGGTTTTGCCTGTCACCCTTGTACCACCCAAGACCGAGCCAAGCAGCCTCCATTACAGACCAATGCCTTACATCCTTGTAATGCTCAATTTCATACAGCCACTTTCCGAGTGATTTGGGCATATCGCCCTTCTCGAACTGGGTTCTGTCCAACTTGTTAAAATTCTTCTCCCAAAACTTCATTAGGCTTTGTGCGTATTCCTTGTTTGCATCCATATTATTCCCTCCCCAGAATTTCAGCGCAATAGTCTATCGACTTGTTGTAATCTGTAAAAAGTTCAGGCATCGTAACTTCCTTCCCGTCAAGATAAATGTGGACTTCAATGCCCAATACTTCGGTGGCGTATGTGTAATACACATCCGTCGCATCCGTGGAAACGGTATTGACATTGTGCTCCCCGCCTTCCTTCGCCACCTTGTCGCAGAACTCCTTTGCGAGTCTTGCCTCGACAAGCGGGTGGTGGGTTTCCACCGTGAAGCCTTCGTCCGTGCGGACTATGACATTGATTTTCGTTTTCGTAGTGCTGGGTGCATTACACGCCACATTGTCGTCCTTATCGCTTCCAGCCGTAGCCGTGCCCTTGCCGTCCAATACATCTCCTTGGCAATAAAAATCCCCGCCGACTTCCTTTGGTGCTCCTTCGAGGGTGGCGAGGTTGTTCCCGACGCAATAAAAATCTTCACCAACTTCCTGCGGTGCGCCTTCGAGTGAGGGGAGGTTGTTAAAACTGCAATCGAACCAGCCGATGATTTCCTTTGGTGCGCCTTCGAGGGAAGTCAACTTGTTGTTACTGCAATTAAAATTACTATCAACCTTCCGTGGTGCTCCCTTGAGCGATGTTAGGTTGTTATGACTGCAATCAAAACTTCCACTGACTTCCTGCGGTGCGCCTTCAAGCGATGTCAGGCTGTTTCCGCTACACTCGAAACTCCTGCCGACTTCCTGCGGTGCTCCTTCGAGGGTGGTCAGGTTATTGTTGCTACAATCGAAATCCCCACCGACGCTCTGCGGTGCTCCTTCAAGGGAAGATAGTTTGTTTTCCCAGCAATAGAATTGCCCGCCAACCTTCCGTGGTGCGCCTTCAAGAGATGTCAGTTGATTATTAGCGCAATAGAACCACCCGCCGATGCGCTGGGGTGCGCCTTCAAGTGAAGACAGGATGTTCTGCTCGCAGTAGAAATCGCAGCCGACCTCCTGCGGACAACCCTTGAGTGATGTCAAGTAGTTATGGTCGCAATAGAAATCCTTGCCGACCTTCTGTGGCGCACCTTCAAGTGAAGTCAGGTTGTTGACACTACAATCAAAAAATCCATCAACCTTCTGCGGGCAACCTTCAAGAGATGTCAGTTTGTTCTTGCTACAATCAAATCCCCCATCAACCGTTCCGAACCTAATGACCAGTCTTCCGTCCTTAACCAAATCCTTTCCGACCTTAACATCCCCGTCGCAGTCGTACAGACCTGTGGTCGGGTTGAGCGTCAGATTGTATTTCCTTGCAAGTTCGTTGCCTGTGGCATCGATACTCTTGCTGTTTTCAGTTGTTTTCATTTCAGTTGCTTTTGCTTATAATACAATTACATCTTTAATGCGCTTTCCGCCAGCCATAGGCTGCTTGCAGTCCATCGAGAGGAAGTGCCTGTTCACAAGCGTCAGTTGGGCGGTGTTCGGGCGGTTCGCGGTCTTTGCCGTATGCCAGATTCCGTTGCCACTGCTGTAACAGGCAATCGATGTCTTGCCGACAAGCGGGTTCTTGACCTCCGTGTCAAGTTCGACATCAAGCGCGTACAACTTCCAGTCCTTGTTGCACCACTTGTCGCAGTTTTCCAAAGTTATGTGCGCCTTCGCCAAGCCCTTCTTGTAGTCGCCCTGCGGTATGTACTTGAAGCCGTCCACGCACTTGACAAAGGTAAGAGCGCAAACTATAATGCCATCACATACAAAAGTGAACGGCAACTTGTCGTATTTCTCTGCCCTTTCACGCGGGAAGCCCCACTTCTCTAAAGTGTCGAAACTTATGAAGTAGCAACTCGAATCGTTTGCCTTGTGCAACACCAGCAATGGGTTCACGATGTTGTAGTTGTTGGTTTCGGGGGTGTACAAGATTTCATAATCAACACTGAACTTGCACTTGCTTTGTCTTTTCTTCTTATCCATATCCTTATATTCTTTTATTTCTTTCCATCACTAATATATTGGAAATATATAGCGATTTCAGAAAATATCGGATTTTCTAAATCAGGTTGCCGTCAATGTCGAGCAGCCGGTCAAACACCTTCTTCATATTCGGATAGAGCCAGCCAATGTCCATAGAGAGCATATACCCGTTCATCTCTGGGACTTCCCGCCCGTCCTTCGCGGTGAACATAGACTTGCAGGTGAGTTTCCTCGTGTCTATGTCGTACGGAAGCCACAGGTAGAACAGGTAGAGGTCTTTCTTCGGGTTGTAGTCCGTGCGACCTATCGTCCTGATTTGCCTTGCATCGTTCTCCGAGAGCACTATGCCAGTCTCCTCTTCGAGTTCGCGCAGGCAGGCATCGAGGTATGTATTGTCATCGCCCTCCACGTGACCTTTCGGTATGTCGTAGTTCCCGCGCTCGTACTTCCTTCCTGTCGGGTGGCACATAAGGTAGCCACTCTTGCACTTTATTATTATTCCCGCCGATAATTCCCTTGCCATAACTATTCCTCCTTGCTATTGTCCATTGCGCCGCCCCTTATTATGAGTTTCTCCCCGAACAGCCTCTCGTAGATTTCGGAGCAGGCATCAACCTTGCCCTCCGTATATTCGGTGTCTATGAGTATGTTCGACACGATGTCCATTATCACCGTCTTGGCTCTCCTGTCCTTCCACTGCGCCATCCTCAACGCCCCGTCGAACATATCACCGTCCGAGAGTTCGGGACAGCACCTTTTCTTCGCGCCGTCCTTCACAATCTTCCTTGCGATGCTGTTATTATCATTCATATTTATCAATGCTAAAAGTTTCCGTAATAGACCTGATTGCACAGAAGCCCAAGACTTCTCCACATCTTCACCACGCAGTCCCTGTCGTCGAACACCGCAACCACATCATAGTTGGGTGCTACGAGCGTATGCCACAGGCTGTACTTGACATCCTCGTCGCCTCTGCTGTCACCCTTCGGGCGCATAAGGAGTTTGCAATGCCCGAAGCCGTGAAGCGCAAGCCAGCGTTCCGTTACATCCCTGCACTCATCCGTCCCCTCCCGACCAGAAAGGAATATGATTTCAACGCCCGACTTTTCGAGCAACGAGAGCAGTCTTTTCATACGCGGGTCGAAAGTATCCTCTATCGCCTTCTGGTTGTCGAACACATAACGCCCGTTCCTCAACGCCACAGTCCCGTCTATGTCGCATATCACGGCTGGCGGGAGGTCTGGGTTGGCATTCATTATCCTGCGGTGGTCGGTGTTGTAATACCTGTACTCCTCTGGGATGTACTCCCGATACAACTCCTTTATTTTGTCGGGCGATATGTGCTTGTCCGTGCGCTTGGCGTTCCGTTCGAGCGCATCGGGCAGGCTTATGCGGAACTCCCTGCGCTCCGCCTCCGCGCCGTAGTCCCTTGCGATGTCCTGAAGCACCTGCACCTCGTCTGTGGCAAGGTTCATACCGTCAACCACGACATTAAGCCCCCTCTCGAAAGCACTCATAATCGAGAACTTCACGAGTTGGTTCACATAGCCGTTCTGGTTTACGCCCTTGCAACCGCCAGACGCTTCTTCGAGGGCATCGCGGGAAACAATCACCCAGTTCTTTTTCTTCTTGGTGAACTCCTTCGCCCAAGTCGTCTTGCCACTTGCGGGAACACCCTGCAATATGACCATCTTCAGTCCGTTATTGTTCGTTTTAGTTTTCATTCGTTTCACCCCTTAACTTTAATTCTCCGAGCGCGACAAGCGCATTGCGCTGTGCGCCCATAATCTCCCTTATCTCCGTGAAGCCTGCTTCAAGCATATCGTATTCACTATCCGTAAGAACAAACATTGTTTCTGGCACAATCCAGTACCTGCTGTCGAAGAATGTGCCCGTAATACCGAGACTTTCCATCACTGTCTTCGGTGACTTCGGATTGAGTGTGCGTCCGTTCTCCGACACCGTGCAACTTTCCGCTATCCCGTAACGTGTGTTCCTGTCCCCGCCTATGTCGCGGACAAGCACCTTCCTGCCGAACACGATGCCGTCACCTTCCTTCGACTCCGACCTGCGCAGTTTCGCAGTTACCATAGCGTCAAGCGTGCTTCGCTGTATATCCGTAAGTTTCCTCAACTTCATAAACTCCCGATTCAAAGCAACATACTCATCATCCGAAAGGACTGCCGTTGCGCTCGGCGGTGTCCACAACTTGTCGGTGAAGTACACGCCCGTATTGCCGTTGGTGTCCATTGTAACCTGCGCCGACTTCGGGTATATGTACCTTCCGTCAATGTCATAGCCGTCCGCTATCCCGTACCTGTCACCGCTCCGAAACATTATCCTGTCCTCCGACTTCTTCATCAAGACCAATATATAGGCTATTTATTATAATTTCAGAAAAATCACAAACTTCGCCCGTCCGAAAACGGAATACCGTCCATACGGGTATTCTGCTCGAATGCGTCGCAGATACCGATGTCAGCCCTGACGGGCATTTCGTTCAGCCTGCATATCAGTATCGAGTGGTTGAAGAAGGCACACTCCCGACAGGCGGGTTTCCACTCGCATCGGTATGTGTCCTTCGACAACTTCCTCTTTTCGTCCAAGTAGTTATTCCCTTCCATTTTCGTCAATGTTTGGAAACACAAGTTGCTCGACATACTCCCGACCTTCGCCCCTGAATATCGGAATATCGTAGTCTATCTCCCAGAAGTTCCTCACTGTGCCGTTGACCTCCTTGCCGACCTTCCTTATGCACACGCCCCTCTTGAGAGGTGTGTCGTAGTCGTTCCAGTTTATGCCCTTCTCCAAAAAGAGCATCTCCTGTATCTCGTCGCACGACTTGTTCATCAGCCTCTTGCGCGTAAACTCGCTCTGACCTACCCCAAGTATCGAGTTGCGGGTGGCATCGTTCTGCCTCCACAGGAAGTAGTTGGTAACATCGTCCTTCGGGACATTGTATGCGCGTGCATCGAAAATCCCGCCCATTGCAATGCTCCTCTTGTATGTCGCAACCTTTTCGGCTGGATATTCCCCCGAAATCTCCCTTACCGCACGCTCGAAAGCCCGATTGAATGCGAGCGTCGCTATCGAGGCGGCTATCGAGCACATCTTCTGTATGCGGTTGTCGAACCACGGGTCTGTGTTCAGTTTCTCGTAGTCGGTCAGCAGGAGCGAAATCTCGTCGCTCTGGGTATAGCCGAGCCGACAGCCCTGTATGTTCTCGCACAATGTCAGAGCCGTCCCGAACATAGCCTTCATAAAAACTTGGTCGAACGGCTTGTCGAACTTCTTTGTGAATGTGTGGAAAGCCTTGCCGTCAATCCTTATTATCACGGGTGTCCTGCGGACAAGCCTTATGTCCGCGTTCGCCTCGTACCTTTTCATCCTGTCGCCTAATGCGTCCTTCATAGTTCCTATTTGTTTTCGTTATGCAATTCCGTGAAATACCTCATTCCAGCGTTCATCGCCTCCTCTGGCGTTACATCGTGGGAGTTCCTCCCCCCGAAGTACGGGTGGAAAGCACCGAGCACCCTATTGACCGCATCCTCCGTCTCCCTGTCGTACCGACCAGCGTGGTAGCCGAAGTTGTGCTTCGCGCACTCCATAGCCTTTTCATCCGACAAGCCGTTGACCTCGCCTATGTACTTGGCGTAGCCGTTGAACATCTCGACAGCCTTCTTTTCCGTGCGCCTTTTCTTCGCAAGGTCGGTGCAACGGCGGAACAAATCGTCGAACTGCTCGAACTTCTTCCCGTCCCACCAGAACGCTTCCTTTGTGTTTACTTTTTCTTCCATAGCCTAATGTTATTTTTCCGAAAGTTTAATATTGTTAGCCTTCTCTATTCCGTCCTGACCAAACATACGGAGCAGGTGCTGGAGTTCGTCCACCGCGCAGAGGAATATCGGAGTGCCTTCGTACAGGTAGTCCGTATTGCCGTTTGCGTGTTCCATCCGCTTCAGTATCGCACCTTCCGGAAGCACCCAAGTCTCCCTGCCCCAGCCCCGAACAAAGTTCAGGTCAAGCAACTGCGGGGTTACAGGTATTTCGCTTGGATTGTACGAACGGAACAGTGTGGCGGAGCAGGCGAATGAAATGTACCATTGCCTGTTTTCGTCCATTGCAATCTCATCCACTCTCACTACGCCTTGCTCTGGCACGGAAACAATGTCCCCGACCATAAGCGTCGGTATTATGCTGTTGACTTCGCCCTTCGCCTCCATCGTCTTTATCTCCAAGTTACATATTTCTCGTCTGGCTTGTCGGTGGTGCGGAGCAGTTTCTCCGTCTCCTCGTTGTAGGGTATGCACTGCGCCCAGTCGTCGTCCATACAGGCGTACTTGTAGTGGTTCTTCTCTCGATTATTGTAATACTTGAATATCGCTATGTCCCAAGGGTCGCCGTCCGTGTCCCTTACGAGAACCTTGAGGAAGGGCTTGAAGGGCGGAAGCCCGAAGCCCTCGCCTGCGTTGTCGGTAACTTCGGCAATCTCCCTGTCGGTAGCAAGGCGGAAGTCGCTGTCGCTGTCAACGAGGAGTATCGGGTATATGTCGTCGCCAAGCACATACTTGTCGGCAAGCACTTCCGTTATCATTTCGGGTCCGACGAGGATTTCCCCACAGTGCTCGGCAACTATGTACTCGCCCACATTGTACTTCGGGTGAAGCACCTTCGTATAGACCGAGTTGCCGTATTTGCGGTCTGATACATCAACGCCCTTGCTGGATTCGTCATTGTCAACACCACCGTTGCTACGGTCAGAAACAACATCACGGCTCAACATCGAGTTGCAAGTCCCCCTGCGCTCCATAATTTTCTCGAAGTCAGCCTTTTCCCTTGACGGGAGTTTCACGAGTTTCATAGCGTTGGTGTCCCACTCGTAGCCAGCCTGCACAAGTTCTCGGAAGAAATCCTCCGTCTCTGCGGGCGTGGCGTAGCGGTATCCCTTGCACTTGTATTCGAGTTCAAAGTTGAATGTCGGGTTCTTCGACCTTACGCACGAGTCTTGGCTCGTGATAAGGAAAGTGTGGTTTACCGCGCTCCCCTCAATCGGAACTATCACATACCCTATGCTCCTGCGGAAGCACGAATACTGCCACTCCTCCCAACGCTTGTATTCGTCTGGGAACAACATACACTCGCCTTTCGTGTAGCCGTTAAAATACCTTCCGTCATTCTCGAAGAAGTGCTCTATCACCTCCCCGTTGTCCCTTACCGTTGACACCTTTACATTATACCCACCCTGCGCGGGTATTACCAACTCTTCAAGTCGGCACTGACCGAAAAGGGGCGACCAGAGGCGAAGTCCCTTCGGAGCGTTCACCAAGTCCCTTGCAATATTTACATCGTAATTCATACTATTATATTTTTTATGTTATTATTCATATTTAACCAACTTTGCCGTTATCCACTGGTTGTTACCCTCGTACTCGACAGTAAGTTCGACGGTCGCCCTGCGTATCCTGCCAACCATAATGTCGTCCTCCTCGCCGTTGACGAAATCGCACATCGCATTGCTCATAATGCTTTCGAGCCTTTCCTTTGATTCCTTGCTTATCCTGAACTTCATATCGCACGGCTTAATATTCAACATCGTCATACCAAGTCTTGTACCTGCCAGCATAGTTGTCGGTGGTGAGGAACAAGTGCTTCGTCTCCTCGTTGTACGGCACGCACTGTTCGTACTGCTCCCCGTCCGTGCATACATATTCCGTACAACCCAAGTGGGAATAGTGCCTTGCCACCCACCTGTCCCATTTGTCCTTCCTTACAAGAACCTCATCGAACGGGTGCAAGTCGTCCTCCGTGAACGGCTTTCTGTTGTCAAGTTCGGCTGGGCGGAAGTTTCCGTCCTCGTCGTCGAGCGTATCGAACGGGACGACGAAACCGCTTTCGAGTCTGTACACGCGGGAAGCAGTATCAACTTCCTGTATGGTATCGAGCCACTTGCCGTCACCTTTCGCCATACATACCACCTTGTCACCACGACTGTACCTGTGCTGTGAAAGGCACTCGACTGCGCAAGCCTTTCTTTCGACTTCCTCCACATAGCCCTTCACATCCGCAACCATCTCCCCAGTCTCCTTGCACCACTTGATATGGTTGCAGTTGAGCGCGGTAATAAAGGCGATTGTATCTTCGGGCGATGCGTAGCACAATGAACCGAATCCGTCTGGGAACTTGACCTCCGCCCCCTTCACATTGACTATGCGCTTCACCTTCGGCACGAAATAGCACTCGCCCGCATCGTTGTCCTTTACCACGCACCCGACAGCCTTCGGTATGAGTATATCCTGCCAGTTGTCCCAAGTGCGGTGAAGTATCTGCGGGAAGAGCATACACTCCTCGCTCGCCACATTGTCCGAAAGCATATACCGCCCGTAGCGGTCGAATGTATGCTCGGACGGGTGCGGGTCCTTTATCGTGCGTATCCTTATGCTCCCGTCAATCTTGCCGAACTTGTCATCAATGTTCGGCGTTACCTTCACGAGTTTCACCTTTCCGCACAGCGGGGAATAAAGTGTAGTTCCCTCTGGTGCGTATCTCAATATCTCGACTATATCTCTCATCACATAACCTGTTTAATATTCTCCAAAGTATTTCTCCTCGCCACTTGGTATCGGGATTTCCCTCATCGGCATCCAGTACGGGAATCGGAATATCGGCAAGCCCGTGCGGTCTGGGTGTATGAGTTCCCTCATATCCTCGCTTCCGCGCGAGCGGTCGTCCTCCCACAGCCTTCCGTCAAGGTAACGCCTTATCTCCCATCTTCCGCGAACCCTGTCCCATACGAGTATGCGCATCCTGTTTTCGGGATACTCGCTTTCGCTCAACGAGAACATACGGAGGCTCGGCTTCTTCTTCCTGCGGACTTCGCCAGTGCCTTCATCGAACTCGAAGCCGTTGGCGCGGAACTCCCTCCAGAAGTTCTCCGCCTGCTCCCTTGTTGCATACGAAAGGTCTCGGTAAGGTGTCGATGCGCCAAGATTTCCGTCAGCGCATATAAGTTCATTGGGTTCAGCCTTTATAAGATAAAGCGTGTCCCCGTCCGTAACTATGTCGCCCCTGCGGAGAAGCCTATTCTGCCAGAACTCCCAAGTGCTTGTCGTCTTGCTCGGATAGAGCAGACACGCGCCACGCTCACTGAACCTGCCGAACTCGTCGAATGTAAAGTCGTAGTCCGTAATGTCGGCATACTTGCCTCGAACTATGATTCCTTTCGGTGTACGCATATTCGTCCTCTCGGCATTGTCGTACACGCTTACCAGTTTGCACTCCCCGCAGAGCGATGACCAGAGTTCAAGTCCTCTCGGTGCGCCTTTCAGTATGTCGTATATGTTTTCCATAATATAATATATAGCCTATATTTAAAGCAAATTGTTTTTCACCAGCACATTCCTTATGCTCGCCACATCCTGCTCGGTCAGTTTCCAGACCTTGAAGTTGTGGTAGAAGTGTCCCGTTGACCTGCGGATGAAGTCCTGTGCGGTTTCACCCTCGCGCCTTTCGGGATACTTGCGCTTGCCGTTCAGACAGCCCCTCGCCCCCTTCGTGGCAATCCTCTTGAGCATATTGACCGCATCGGAAAACGAAGTGTGGCGAGTGCCCCTCATATACAGGACTTTCTCCACCATACTGCTCTCGGCGGGAGTGAGTTCGCCTTCGCACCTTATGCCCTGCGGTGACCAGCCGATGAGGTCGCTCGAACGGACGGTGTGCAGAAACCTGCACCCTTCGGGCGTGCTGTACGGGTTGCCCGTCGGCTGTTTCAGGAACTCGTCCTTGAGTTGCTCCGCGAGTTGCCCGAAAATCCTCGACCTGCCGTTCTCAATCCTGTAATATGTGTGAATCTCCGTCTCCATTCCCCAATCCTATGAAACAAGCACTTCTGTTTATTCCGCTGATATGCGCTTCGACTCTGGGGCTGGATTGAGTTCCCTCCAGCACCTTAACATCACTTCCTCTTCCTCCGTCGATATGCACTTCGGCTCTGGGGCTGGATTGAGTTCCCTCCAGCACCTCCGTATAGCCTCTTCCGCGTCCGCCTTTATCGGATAGCCGTAATCGTTGCCCAAGTACGGAGTATCATAGATTATGTTGCGCCACACACCAAGCAAGCCCAACAGCCCGCACTTCGCCATCGGCACATACCGCACCCTGCCGTCATCGTATGTCTTGGTGACTATCTTGAACCTTATTCCTTTTTGTATATCCATATCCCGAAGTTTCTAAATTTCATTATGTCATATATCTCGTTGAAGAGTTCGCCGATTACATTGTCGTCAAAGCCAACATTGGCAAAGGCGTTGGAAAGCCACATCACATTGTCGGGGCAGAACTTGCCGTGGTGCTCCACATCTTCTGGCATACAGTGGTCTGGCTCGACTTTTGCCACATAGTCGGCAAGCAACGGCATAGCCTTGTTGAACAAGTCGCGGGCAATCTTCACATTGTCTATCGAACTGTCCTCCGAATATGTGCTTATGTAGTCGTACTCCTGTCTGGCTACTTTGAGAAGGTCGTAGAACGGCTTGAATGTCCTCTCGAACTTCTCCGCCTTCTCCAGAGTATCGAACTCAAACTGCCCGTCAATGTCCGAGCGGTAAACCGTTTTCTTAATTTCCTCTATCATAACTACCATCCAACTATTATTGCAAAAATCGTATCAAACAACCTCCCTATGATGCAATCCTTCTTATCCTCGTGGAAGAATATGCCAATCACACGCGCAATGTCGGTTCTACAAAAGGCAATGCCACAAAGTTCCTTCTTGGTATTGTCATCGAACATTCTGTTTTCATTCACATAGGCGGCAAGCAGTGGCTTTGCCCTGTCGAACAAGTCCTGCGCCTTCTCCATTCTGTCATCGCCACAACGAACCCGCTCATCCTCCGCCTCTCTGTTAAGGTCGTAGAACGGCTTGAATGTCCTTTCAAACTTCTCCGCCTCATCCTTCGTCTCAAAGATGTACGAGCGGTCAATGTCCGTGCGGTATTTTTTAATTTCCTCTATCATAACTACCAGCCAATTACTATCGTGTAAATCGTATCGAACAACTGTCCTATTATGCAGTCCTCCAAGTCCTCGTGGAAGAATATGTCAACCACGCGCCCCACATCCCTCTTGCAGAATGTAAGGTTGCAAAGTTCCTTCTCCGTTTTGTCCCTGAACATTCCGCTTTCCTTGACATAGGCTATGAGCAACGGCTTTGCCTTGTTAAACAGTTCCTCCGCCAGTTTCATCCTGCCACAGTCGGTCTTGTCCCTGTTGGCGACAACATTGTCATAGACCTGCTCCGCCTCTTCATTGAGGTCATAGAACGGCTTGAATGTCCTTTCAAACTTCTCCGCGTCCTCCCTCTTGTCAAAGGTGTATGCGCAATCTATGTCCGTGTAATATTTGATAACTTCCTTAATCATCTTCAATGTCTATGTATTCGACTTCGACGGGCTTCTCGAACAAGTGGTGCGTGTCAATCATCCCGTCGCTCGGCATCAAGCCGTGAAACTGCTTGTACTCACGAATGTCGGCAAGTGCGCCATCTTTCGTGTGCCTTCCGTTGTAGTTGTTCAAAAGAACCTCCACGCCCTCCTCGATGTAACGCCATACGCCAAGCCGTCCGAGCAAGCCGCTGCGCACAACCCCGAAATAGCGGACATCTCCGTTCTCCCAAGTTACTTTCTTTATTTTAAACTTATAGTATGCCATAGTATTGCTCCCCTTTCCGCTGTCATTCTATTTTAATCCTTCGGTATGATACAACGCATTGTTCGCCAGAAGCAAGACATTGTTCCTTTCCGTACACGCATCAATCGCATCAAGATTTTTCTTATACAAGTCCATAAACATCTTGCCTACGAGCGCGACCTTGCGCTTCTTGTATTCCGCCTCGCTCCTTTCAAGGTCGGCAATGCGGAAATACATAGTACCGCACTCCGCGTCGTTGTGCGCTTGGATTTCTATACGGGTATGCCCGTCCACATTCTCCTCGTACACTTCCGCGTGCTCGAAATCATAGTTTTCCTCCACAAGTTCGTTCTTGCGGAGATAATGTCCAAGCCATTCGTCTATGTACTTGTTTCCCGAACACTTGTCCATAACGGCACGGTAAACATCCATATCCCATTTGGTTTCCAGTTTCACCCTTTCTATGTACGCCTTAATCCTGTCGTCCATTGCGCTTCCTCCGTCTAAATGAGTTTAACCAACGCTATAACCGCGCCGACCACAAACGCCACGCCGATTATCGCACCAATGATATTCACTGCGATTTGCACATTGTACCTTCTTTGCATACTCTGGTACATCTCTTCCATCAGTTTTTGATTGTTCCTTTCCATTGTTGTTCTGTTTTTTTAATTATTCACCAGTCGGTACTTCCGAAACTGTCGCACCGTCAATGCAATGCCCTTTGATTTGATTCCTCCACTCCTCGTATGTCTCTGGAATATCCCCCAGCAATTCGGGATACAGAAACGAATACGAATGTGCCTGCCCGTACTTTGACAGAATTTCATCTTTCTGCCTTTCAAGCCAAGCGTATGCTTCGTCCCTTGAAGAATTGTTCCTCAACTTGCGGTTGAACTCGAATATTGTCCTTCCGATTCTGTCGCTTGCCTCACTGGATACCGAATATAGATACGGTTCGCACATACGCCTCAATTCAGCCGAATTACGCATAATGCGCTTGGCATCTTCCATTATCTTGTCTGCAATCTTCGCTTCAGATACTTTCTTTTCCATTAAGCATTCGTTTTAATATTCTACTGTTTATTTCATTGGTCATCCCTTCCACTTCCACATCAATCGCCTTCTGTATGTCGTTTTCAATCTTCTCGATTTCATTTTCACTCAAAGGGCGGTTGCCGAAGATATGAACAACGCCTTCATTCTCGTTGATTTCTCCGAATATATAATGATATGGATTTGTACTTTTTACTATCATACTCTTATGCAAGTGTTTCCAGAAAATACTTCGCTGCGCTCTCCGCCTCCACGCGGGTGTTCCACTTCATATTGCCGTCCCTGTCAACAATGTCTCGGTTGCCCACCTTTGCGTACCAGTGCGTACCGACATTGCCGAGCATATTCCACTGCATATAGCGGACATCACCCAAGTCCCAAGCCTTCTTTGTCGGATATGCGAACTTCTCGCTCTCGACCTCCTCCGCAATCTCGCAGAAACGCTCGTCAAGGCTGAACACCACCATACCTTCGGCAAGGTAGATTTCCTCGCCCCTGTCAAAAGAACGCATACGGGAATTGTAAGCCTCGTTCTCCACATTGAGCATACCCTCCACATACATAGCGTTCGTGGCGGAAACGAAAGCGTCAACGCCCATACCGAACTCTGTCGTGGGGTGAGGGAAATGGACGGAGGCTTTACCGTCCCTGCCTTCCGCAACCGTCATTCCACCGAAACGCTCCCGACAGTGCTGGCGCATCTGCGCACCGCAAATCTCCTTCCAGTGGAGTTCCATATCCTCGCGGGTGCGGGGCTTGAAATACCAAGTGCCGTACTCGCCGCTGTTCTTCCTGTGTATCCTTACGAACTTGTATGTCCTGTTGCTTTCCATTGTTCCTGATGTTTTTCCTTTCATCACTAATATATAGTGAATAAATAGGAATTTCAGAAAAATCTCACATCACGACATTGAGGTATCTGGTCGGCACATACTCCGTGAGCCAGACACCGTTGTTGCTCAAATAGAACTTATGCCCGTCCGCCACCATTTCCATAGCATCCACCGCAAGCACCGATGGTGTCCCGTGACGCTTTCCGACCTTGAACGCTGTCGAAACATCCGCAGACAAATGCACATAAAGCCTCGACTGCTTCGTAATGCCCTCGCGGAGTATCTGGTCAACGAACCTTGCGGCAGTCCCGTGATACAATGTATCGGGCGGTACGCACTCCTTCAATTCCACATCGACATCGACGCTATGCCCCTGACGGGCGCGTATGCGCTTTCTGTCATCCGAGAACTCGTACCGCTTCTTGTCGTTGGTCGCAACTATCTCTTCGAGTTCATCCATCGTGTAACCGTGCCTTTCAATCAGGTCGGCGACCTCGCGCCAGCCGTGCTCGTCAAAGGCATATTCCTTGTCGTGCCTCAACAGGAAGGACAACTCCTTGCCCCTCTCAACTATGTTCTTCTTCGCTTTCATCGCTTTCATTTATTTTTAACTTGCAGTCCCTGAACTCGTCGTTCCAGTTGGCGTTGCACATATCGTTCCAAGACGGATAATAGCACAACTCCCACTCCTCGCTTCCGTCATACTCCTTGCGGGAGAGCCACTGCCCGTCCGCAAGTGCAATCTCCCCGAACACTTCCTGCGTCCCGAATCCGTTGTAGTAGAGGACATCAAGCATATTGGCGAACAGGTGGGCATCCTCCTCCATATGATATGGCGGAAGCGTGAGGAACAACCTCGTATGCCCGTACTCGTCAACCGCATTCTCCTTCAGGTATGCCCTTTCCTGCGGTACTGTCGTGTCAATACCCACGCGGGCGAACATTATCTTTCGGGCGAACTCGGTGACGCTCTTGTAGCCAGCCGCCTCCAGTGTTTCCTGCAATAAGTTCGTGTACTTCCTTCCCATAACTATTCCCCCTCGTCCTTTCCGAGATACACTATCTCTGGATTGCCACCTCTGAACCATATCACCGCGAACTCGCGGTCGCTCTCCTTGTCGTGCATTATGGCGTATGAATAGAAAGTCTCCCCGATGTGGAGCGTGTCAACGAGTTTACCGTAGCCCGTGAGTTCAAGCCTGTCCGTCCTCGACATATTGAACTCCTTCTGCACCTCGCTGTCGCTCATCTCCTGACAGCCTCCCCACACAAGCACGCATACCGTAATGAACGCAAGCAGGTGATATTTAAGTATTCCCCGTTCCATAACTATTCCTCCGTAACCTTTGGTCTGCCTTCCCTGTCGGTCAACTGTATCACGGCTACGCCTTGCGATGTGTTGCGTACAAAATATTCACAACCCGTTTCCGTGTCCCTCCATACCTCGTGGCGGAAACTATCATCAATAAGTTTCATTGTACCGTGCGCCTTGATTGCCTTGTAGTCGGACTTGCCACAGCCCGCGCAATCGCAGTCGGAGCAGGATACGCAGGCTATGAGTCCCATAAACACCATTAGTACCAAAAATATCTTTCTCATAAGCGTTATTGTTTCTTCTGTTTCTTTACAGTCCTTACCAGTTTGACCGCCCTCTCCACTGATGAAAGGAACGCCTCCTCGTATGTGGCGTAGCACTTCGGTCTCGAAGCGATTATCTTCACGCCCCTGTCGTTGACCATTGTGATGCAGTATATGTATGTCCTCGTTTCAAGGCTGTCGTAGTCAACCGATATGAGTATGCCGTGCTCCTCGCGAAGCCACCTCGCCGCCTCGTACATCGTCGGACGGGAGCATACCTTCGCGGAGCGGTGCTCCGAGTTGTAGTTGTATGTGTCCCATACCGCACCGCCATCGACATAGACTATCTCCTTGCCCCTGCCCTCGCCCTTCAGGTCAAGTTCCTCGTCATACGATATGCTTTCGCCGTCGTGCGTGACCGCAGTGTAGTACATAGAGTGGCTCGGCTCGTCGTAGCCCCTGCGCTTGAGTTGCATACTCAACTTGTACGGGCAGTATTCGTCCGACCAAGCGTGTCCGTTCATATATCTTCTCTCTGCCATAACATTTATCTCCTTTCCAACACTAATATATAGTCTATCTATTGTAATTTCAGAAAAATCGTTCGTCAATGCTCGCCATCAGTTCCTCGTCGGTGAGTTTCCGTCCTTTCGCCTTCACGAGTCCAGCCACCGACTTGTTCGTCATAAGGGCGACCTTCAGGTGCTTCTCCAAGAGCAACTTGATTTCATCCTCTATGCCAGTGAGGGTTTCCTTCCCCTCCGAATATATGCCTTCGAGCAGTTCCGCAGTCTCCTCATCGACCTCGTATATCCCCTGCTCCTTTCGCACTGGGTTGTCTGGAGCGGACAGTTGTGGCAACGGGAAGTAGTCGTCATCATCTTGCAGAAGGGGCTTGTATGCAATCCTGAACTCCGTGTCCGTGCATAAGGACAAGTGCCTGCTCCCGTCAATCTCCGCGACATATTCGTCCCATAGGTTAGAATATACGACTCTGGGCTGCTCGTCCACCACCGCGCAGGCGGGAGTTTCAGCGAGGTTGCCCTCATTGTCCTCGCACCATTCGACTGGGGAAAGAAGGACATATTTCTTCTTGTCACCGTCCATTCCTACAATTCTTCAAGTTGCACATTGACCTCATACTCATCCCGAATTGGCATAAGCGGGTCGCCGACATAGTAGAACCTGTAGTCCTCCCACTCCTCGCAGGCGAACGAATCGACTATGTTGACCTCGCAGAACCTCGGTGCTCCGAACTCGAAGGAGGTGTCCCACATAACCACAGCCCTGTCGGTGTCCCTTATCTCGAACAACCCACCGCCGAGGCACTTCTCCCCGCTCTGCACGAGTTCATTGTGGAAGTCCACGCCCCCGAAACGGAGTTCAGCCTCCCTGTTCGGCACTCTCTCTATGACAACAAACTTTCCCATACCGCCTACTGCTTTTCAGAAACAAACTCCGCACAGGCATAGGTGTCGGTGTCGGCGACCAGCGTCATATTCGGCACAGTGCCTATGGTCTTGCCGTCCCTGTCCGCCCACCTCCTGAACGCATAGTTCTCGCGAGCCTTTGCCGAGAGCACCACGCCCGCACCGCAGGGGTAGAAGCCTCCGCCAGTTGCCGTCCCGCCTCCGTTCGGGGAAACTTCCACCGTAACATCGACATCGCAGTACACGACTGCGGTCGCGTCCTTCGGGTATCTGGCTATGCACCTCATAAGGTTGCCGTCCTTCCCGATGTAGTAGAGCCTGTAATAGTGCGTCTCATCGCTTACCTTCACTCTGGAGAACGAGTACATCTCGCCCGCTTCCCCGACCACCTTCACGGTGGATTTCCTCTCGTTGTATTCTATCGTTATCATAGTTCCTCTATTCTATCTTCGTTACATATATGTCCTTCGGGTGGTCTCCGAATATGTCGTGAACCACATTGCACAGCCAGACTTCCGAGAACGGCTGTATCTCCCCGCCAGCCATCTTGTCGGCAAGCGAGTTATACAGGCTTCCAGTCGGGGCGTATGTCGCCCCCTCACCATCGTGCGATGCCATATGCAGGTGAAGCAGGTGGCGTTTCGGCTCTTCCGTTTCGAGAGTAAGCGTGATTTCGCTTCGCCCGTCCGCAATACAGCCGAGAAGCGTGTCCGCACCCATAACCATTTCGTTCTCCTCAAGCGTCCTGCCATTCACATCGGCATACCACCTCCCGTCACGGGTAAAGAAGCGCACCTTCCTTTCCGTGCCTTCGGCTTCGTCCCCGCGTCCGAAATGCTTTTCCGCAATCCTGTTCATCTGCTTGTATGTCATTGACTTCGGGTACTTGTGGAAAATGCTTCCCAGCCTTCTGCCACCCCTCTTGTAAACAGGCTTGTCGAGTATGATATGCTCCCTCGTTATGCAGTTGCACAGGACATTGTGGACTGCGAGCAGCACCGCGTGGTTGAAGTCGCACTTGTAGAGTCTCATATTGTCCGCGACAATCCGATAGAAGTCGTCTGCACGGTAGAGCCAGCACGGACTTTTCAACTCATTCTCCGTGAGAAGTTTCCATATCGTCGGCATAACGCAGTTCATAAGTATCCCCGCTATCCTCTCGTCGCTGTCCCAAGTGACAATGCTTCGGTTCGTGTTGGCGGAAATGCCGTATGCAAAGTCGAGCGCAAGGCTGTCAGTCGATTCATACCAGCCCTTTGCGGTAAGTATCAGGTCGTTCCACTCGAAGTGCCTGACTGGTCTCTGTTGCTTCTCCATATGCTTACTTGTTTTCGGCTATCATTTTCAAAGCCATCATCTCGCGGTAGTCCATAAACACCGCTGGCTTCCTCTTGTATTCTTCTGGCAGGCTGGCATAGAAGTCGGACTTCTTGCTTATGCCCACAAGGTGTCCCGAACGGTACGGGTTGCGCATATCGGTTGACTTCTCCCCGTCAACGCCTATGATGAAGAATGCGCCCTTGTCTATATAGGACTGGCACTCCTTGCAGGGCTTCTCCGAAAAGCCCACGCATTGTCCGTTGAGTTCACGAACCTTGTCCGCGCAGGGCTTCGTCAACCTTCTGTTCACTGCTACTGCGGTTGCGTCCTCGTTGACCTTTCCGCAAATCGGGCAGGCGTACTTTACAAGTGCCACCCCAAATCTCTCTCTGCTGTTGCTGTTGTTATCCATAGTGTTATGTTTTTCTTTCCATAACTAATATATAGTTAATAAATAATGATTTCAGAAAAAATATGAAAAAGCAAAGCCCGTCATTATGGCGGGATTTATTATTTAGAAGAAAGTGAACTATTTTCATACATTCTCTCCAACCGTTTGGTTGTCTGTACGATACGACAACAGAACTTCCTTCACCCTGTCCTTCGACATCTTCTTTGGTTCGTATGCCCCGTTGCCAAGTTGTTTTTAAGAGTTTGTTCCGCAACAAATATGCTATATATAACCTATTTATAATGCCTGTCAGAATGCCGCCGAATATATGCTCCCGTACTCGACATCGGGGTCACCGTTGACCTTCATCGCATCGAGCAGTTCCTGCATACGCCCGCTCTCCGCAATCACATTGTCGGAAATCCACCCGAAAGCCCTCGTCTCGAAGAAGGCGTTTGCGTTCACGCAGGTCATCGCCAAGTCGTCGTGCCCCGTTATGGCGGCATAACTGTTCTTCCGTAGCCCGAACAGGTTGAACTCCTTTATGGTCGGTATGTCGTGGACTATCATACGCCCGCAAGCCGTGTTGGTGCGCATCATCTGGCAGTGTATCTTCTTGTTCTCGGCATTGACCTTCAAGCCGTACTTGTATATGTCGCTGTCTATGCTGTGCTTGAATTTGAGTATGACATCCTTCGAGAAGTCGTTCCTGTCCCCGAACACATATCCGAGTTCCGACATAACCTCCCCGCCAAATGCGTTCCATTCGAGGATTATCTTCAAATTCTCTGGGTTCATCAACTTGTGCGTCAGCACATAGAGGAACTTCGCAAAGTTCTTCAGGGACATATAGTTGTGCGCCCATACCCCGACCTGCTCCAAGCACACATAGTCGGAAATCTTGTTCGGGGTGTGCAATGCCTCAACATCCTCGCGGGACATAACCCCAGCGCGGAAAATGTCCGACACGAGGAAGTCGCCCCCGTTGCCTTCCGAGAGGTCAACGCTTATGAGGAAAAAGTCCTTCGTGTTGGTTTTCAGCGACGGCACATCAATATCTGGATGCCACCGCAGGTACTTCGCCTCCTCTATCTCGTACCTGTCGAATATGTCGCTCTCGTCCTGAACGAACTGCACCTTGCTCTCCTCCATACGCTTCAAGCCGTTCGGGGATATGAGCAGGTTGCCCGTAGCCAAGAACGAGTTGCCGTACTGCGCACCGAAGCGTTCAAGACCGAGTTCCCTGTCCTCGCCTCCGAGTATCGCTATCGTCCTTTCCATCCACTCCTCGTCTCGCTTCACCCACTTGCGCTGGTTCTTGTCCCAGTCGGGAACTTGCCACCAGTCTATCCTGTACGGCTTGAAGCCGTTAAGCCCCTTCTCCGCAGCCGAGTAGATTTCATAAAACAGGTTCATTCCGTTCGGTGTCGAAGTGATGATAATCTTGCTGTCTGGGAGTGATGTTACGGTAGGCATAATGTTGGAGTAGAACTCGTCTATGATGCCTTTCTCGACGTGGGCGAACTCGTCCAAGTAGAGCAGGTTGATTGTGAAGCCGATACCAGAGCGGGGCGTTGTCGATTCGGCAATGCACTTGCAACCGTTGTCGAACTTCAGGTCGAGCGCACCCCACTTCAATATGCCCGGTTTCATAAAGAACGGCACATTCTCTATTATCTCCTGAACTTTCGACAGCACATCGCGGGCGGTGCGCTCCTTGTTCGCGGTAAGAAAGACATTCTTGTCATAGTTGAACAGGAGATACCAAGCCAAGTATATCGAAGAACTGATAGTGTTATGGGACAGCACCCCGTTGGTATAGTACCTGTGCGTGTCATCGTCAACTGACACATCGTACATACAGAACTTGTAGTTATGTCGTCTGACACTCTTTACGGTCTTTATGCACCCGTCCCCGAACAAGCGGTCGCCTGACTTCAAGTCCTTGCAGAATACCTCCGCAAGTTCACCTGTAAAGAATATATGGGTGTCCGCACACTCTATTTTAGTGCCGTCCGTAAAAAAGACCTCGTACACATTGTACGGCTTTGTCTTATATACCTTCGTGGCGGGCACGAACCCCGTATCACTTTTCACCATAAGCGATATGTCCTGCTCATCAATGAACTTGCCGTCATAAACCGCCTTGCCCCTGTTCTCGATGTGTTCAATGAACTGTATCAAATGCCCTGTGATATTTTTGATGAAGCGTATGCCGTGCAACTTATATAAGAAGCGTTTAACCCTTGACAGGAATGTATCACCGTCATCGAACAATTCGCCAATCGCCCGTTTCTCGCCGTTCTCCGTATCAATTATAGTCGAATGTATCGAGCATTTCCCCGACTGCCTACTTGCGAGAATAATTGAGAACCTGTTTTCATCAATGACATTGAGGACATCCTCCTGATAGTCCCTCAATGTTATCTGCGCGACGGCACCACCCTCGGCAGCGTTCTTGACCCACGCATAGTGGTTGGCGAAGTAACGGACATCATTCTTGCACTTGAGCAGTTCGGCAACCTCCTCCTGCGTATATTCAAACAATAGATTTGCCTTGCGATACTTCTTGTTGCCCATAAAGAACGGGGACTCTCCCTTGCGCTCAACGCCAGAGTCTATGTCATCGGTATATTTCGCCACCGACTTCGACGACCAGACGGTCGTGTTAGCCTGTTCTTTCTCTCCCATAAGAATGTAAATAATTTGTAATCAACTTATTTATATATTTAAGCCCAGCATAGAATATAAATAAGATAGCATATAAACTATATTGATTATGATACGCATATTGAAAGTTGAAGAATTTATCAATGAAATGGCGGTGAGACCAAATATGTTCAAGGACTATGAAGAGTTCGACATATTTGATTCGACATATTTTATTGTGAAGAACAGGAACGGGCTTTACAACCTGACCGACAGGAACGGAAACCTGATAAGCGACATCTGGTTCGAGGAAATCACAAAGGACAAGAACGCTGGTATAAAGGCTGTATCGAAAGACAGAAAAGACCACGAGCACACAGTAACATATTCTGGTGTAAAGGACTTTGAGGCGTGCGCCAAAGTACAGAGCGATATGCTTGACGGTGCTATATTGCCGAAAGGCGTAGAGGTGGTTGACTTGACACCCCTCACCCCGTACCTAATCAAGACACCAGACACAAGGTCGAGTGTCACAATCATAGCAAGCGTGGTTGTTGACGGGAGCAAACTCCTGCTCGGCAAGGACGGTAAACTCTACAATGGGGACGGAAGCAGGTATGTCAGGAAGATTATGTCGGACAAACTGGAACGGGGCATTACAAATGCGCCAGACAAATACCGCAAGCAAGGCATCGTCAACGACTGGGATGTTGAACGGGTGTATGACCCGCACTCCGAAAAGGAAAACAAAATAACAATACACATAGACATCGACGCTTTCCTCTATCCGTTGTGGGAAAAGCACTTTGACTTCTACAATACCGACTGGGACGGTGTTGAAAAATACAAATCATTTTCAGGTGAAAATACCATAAGAAAATTTAACAATGCTTTGAAGCAATTTGGGTATCGCGCACTACCAAATTTAGATAGAGGGCGTTCCCCCCTATATGACGAATACAAAGACAACGGTGTATGCTATCCGTTTTGTGTACACCCTTACGATATGTGCATCTACGTTGGAAAAATTATGAGTGAGTATTTTGATGTAGAGGTAATAGGGCAAGATGATATGGAAGATACATATGAAGAGGATTTCAAGCGCAACGGATACGAATGCTCGTGGGGCACGGTTTGGAAGAGGGGCAGGTTTGAGCCGTATTCAAAAGAAAGAACCAGAGCAGGCAATGTGGAGTTTGCAGTTCAATATATGGACGAAGAAAATTGGAAGCATCTGGACGGGGATGTCGAAGTTTGCATCAACTATTACATTTCAGACAAAGAACTCGACAGACCAGATGTTGACAAGAGGCAGGAGGCGTTCGCAAGGAAGATTGTCGATACGCTGTTCGGTAGAAAATACATAGAGGAAATCGAGAAAATCTTTTAATGTGTGCCTAACACAAGACCGAAGGGCAAGTCCGTATCCTAAATTTCGGATTTCTTCTTCGGTTTCTTCTTCGTTATGCGCCCAAGCCGTTTCTCCAAGTCGGCTACACGGCATTCGAGGTCGTGTATTATCAGGTCTTTCTCCTTTATCTCCGCGTCAGCCTTTTCAAGCCGTGCGAGCATCTCGTCAAACACTTCTTGGAATGTCGCCATAGCAATAACGATATATTATGATGGCGTTTCGGAGTGTCCCCCGATAGCCTTCTCTCTGGGGCTTCAGCCCCCTACACGAGCCTGCACTTGTGGAATATGCCTTCGAGGGTGTTCATAACAAGGGTGCTCCCGCTCGCCTCTGTCGCCCCCTCCTGCCAGTAACCGCACTTCCTTATGTACCTGACTATGCCCCCCGTGTGTATGTCGGCGCAGAGTTCGTTGCTCTTCCTGTCGAGCAGGAACTCGCAGTCCTCCCTGTTGTCCATAAAGAAGTTCTCGCTCAATGTGGCTGGCATATTCGTATTGACGAGGACATAGTAGTTAGCCTCGTAGTCATCGTCACCGTCCGAGCGGTCGCTACGGAAGCGGAGGTTGTGCTTCGGGAGTATTTCCTTCGCCTCGTCGCAGAGGCACTGGGCAAGGGCATCGCCCTTCGTAACCCCCTTTGAAGTCCAAGTTGACCAGCCCCGCGCATTCTCCCAGTTCCCCATTCCCTTCGCGTTCACGTGGACTGAAATGAACATAACGAGTTTGCCATCCTTCTTCGCATCGGCATAATACTTGTTCGCCCTCGAAACCCTTGTCGAGAGGGGGGTGTCCTTTTCCTCTGGTGCTACGAGCCTATACTCTATGCCGAGTACTTCGAGCCGTTTCGCTATAAGGGCTACGGTTTCCCGACACCACTTGTATTCGAGCAACTGCCTGCCGTCTGGCAACTTCGGGCTTCTCTTCCCCGCAGTGTCTATCCCGTGTCCGTTGTCAAGTAGAACAAGTACCTTCATAATGCCGTTAGAAATATGCTATTATAAATTATTTATATATAGCGAAAGGCGGGGCAACCAGAAGGCAGCCCCGCCGAAAAATAACAACAAGCAATAAAAGATATGTCAGATTTCACCGCCATCGCCGTAGCGGGAGAGCATCTCGTCATCATCTATCTCACCCTTGTCAATCATCTCCGCCTCCTTGCCCAAGAACTTCAGGCATTTCAACTTGAAGGCTTCGGCAATGCAGTCCCCGTCTATGCGGACGACTATGCCCTCGCGCGGAACTTTGTTCCTGCACAGAGGCTCGTTCTGCTCCATACCGAACTTCTTTTCCGTCTTGAGCCTTTCGAGGACATTCGCCCCCCAGTTCCCGTCCTTCGGTATGTCGGGATAGAAGTCCGCGAGCGAGCCGTGGAAAAGCACTGGCAAGGCAATGAGCCTTGATGCGACCTCCGCACTCTTCGTCGCTTCGAGCCTGTCGCGGAGGTCAAGGGTAAAGTCAACGACCTCGTTCACGCTGAACTCGCGCGATGTATGCTTGTCGCGGTACTTCACCCTGTATATCATAAGGGCAGATTCTCCCTGCCTGCAACCGTAGTCGAAGTTCTTCTGTATAGCCTTCCCGCTCGGCTTGTAGCCGACTATCTCGCCGTAGATTGTAATGTTGCGGGGTATGCACCCGTTGAGTATCGAGTACCACTCGTCATACTCCGACTTGACCTTGAACTCGGTGTCATAGTCAACAAACGGGTTCTGGATAATCTTCCTCGAAGAATATATCGTGTCATAGCCCTTCTTCATAAAGCGAAGCCACTTCGGGAGTCGGTTGAACTTGCGTGCATACCACCCTCCGAACAACGGAACTTTGACTGGTATGTTAGCAAAGATTCCCGAAGTTCCGTGCATTTTTACCGAAATAGCCACACTATCGAACGGTTGCAACTTCTCTGGGTTGCGCTCCAACTGGTTCGTGTCATAATGAAACCTCAACTCGCCAGCAATAAGCCTGTTCACCCTCTTAATCGGCTTTCCGCCAGCACCCCTGCTCCCGTGTCCGTTGCACGCCATAGGCGGTACGAAAGCCTTGATGAACAACTTGCCGTTCACCTCGTCGAAGTCCACCCCGACAAAGTGTTCGAGTTCACTCTGGGTAATGTCGATGTGGTCGTACCTTTCGAGTTCCTCAAGGGAGAATATGTACCCCATCGAAAGCACTCCGCGCAACTTGACCATACGGACACGCCCGTACTTGTTGAAGTAGCCCTTGTGCTCTTGGTCTGCGTTCATAGTCCTGTCCTCGAACAATGAGTTGGCACGGAGGAACTCCGCGTCAATCTGGGACTCGTTGGACGCATAGAACATAACATCGCCCTCGTTCACTTGGTCTTTGCGCACTACTATCGTGCGCCCGTTTATCTCCGTAGTTGCGAGGAAATCCGAACCCTCTATCGGCTTCAACGCCCCTATCTTTACAATAGTGCAGCAATATTCCGCACTCATCTCACTTGATTTGCTAAATGTATCGCTCATATATCTTATAAATTTTTATTTCTTAACAATCAAATACTTGTCCGTGTCCTTGAACACCTTGCAATACGCATTTACGCTCGCATCTATGTCGTGTACTGTCTGCAAGTCCAAAGGGAACGACTTGTACGCACAATCAATATGCTCCTTCAGGTCGGCAACGAATTTCGCAAAATCCTTCCGTTCCCTGTTCGCGAACGCATATTCCGCAATGCAAGCGGGAATGGTCACGCAGATTGCGCCAGCCTCCCTCCAGCCTCGCACACAGCCCCACTCGTAGTCGGGCTTGCCATCGGGATTGATTCCCCCGAAAAGAAGCACGGTGTCCGTGTATTTGCTGTCGGCTTCCGTTTCCTTACCACCGTTCTTCAGGAACTCCGAGCCGACTGCGTACGATGCCTTGAATAGCCTCTTGTAGTTGTCATAGACCTCATCGTCCATTTTAACCGCAAGCCCCTTCGGTATAAGCCCGCGCCAGTCGAACTGCCGTGAGTCGAGGTAGTCGGAAACGACCTCCGTCGAAAGCGAAACCGAAAGCAACAAATTGTCCGCCCCCGACATCTTCACTTCCCCGTACGGCTCCTTGTAGTTCTCCTGAATGAGTACGCGGATTTCCGCCCTCTCGTCCTCCGTCATACTCTCCATAGGGCGGAGGTACGGAAGCATACGGATTTTGCCCTTCGCAAAGTAGCCCAGATAGTCGCCTATGTTGTCGTACGAGATGAGTTCCCTTGCCGAATTGCGCCACAGGCTGTCGCCCGCAACACCGTCGAGTTCCCTTTCCGAAACAAGGCACACGCACCCGAACACAACACGCTTGGTTATGTCCTTTATCACAAGTGCCAAGTCCGCTTCGGACAACTTCTCCTTGACCGTCTTCGCGTCATTGCTTATCTGTTCCGAATACTGAATGTACATCTTTTATTTTTTTTTGTTTATTGTTTATTTCTCCACTATCCTGTCGTTCCTTTCCTCCGCATACTCGTCCTCTATCTCGTCAATCCGCGCAAGTATGTGCTCGTACCTGTACTTCCACTGTACGCTGTAATCGACCTTGCTCTTCGGGTTCACCCTTACCTCGTGGCTCTTGCGGTACTTCTGCACGCTCTCCACGAACAAGCCCTCGTCCCGCCTGACTATGACACCCTTGCCGATAGTAACCGTCGTGTATGAATGGAGCATATCGCCCATATCGTGCCTGAACGCGCACTTCACCTCATCGCCTACCTTATGCCCCGTCAGTTCAAGCCACTTCTCCCAGTATGCAAGTTCGCACAACTGGCGCACCTGCTCCCTCGTCAGCCTTTCCTTCTCCTCCATAGCAGTCCTAAAAATAGTTCCTCTCCCTGTATTGCCTTACCATCACCGCATTGTCCTTGCGGTCAATCTCAATGCCAGTCTTCCACGGGCAGATGCTCCGTATGTCATCTTCCTTTACGCCCGCGTTCAATAATATCTCATAAAAGGGCGTATTCGGGTAGTAGTCGCAGGAGAGGTCTATGCGAAACCTGCTTCCGCTTTCGGACTCCCACATACAGCCGTGCAGGTAGAACTTCTCTATGCCGTTATGCACATTCTCCATAATCTCTGGGGTTATGTTCTTCTGCGCATCGGACTTCAAGAGCGTGCCGAGAAACATCATACCGTCCGAGTGTCCGCTCCTGTCCCCGTTGTCCTGAAACGGGCTACCAAAAAGCAACCCGCACCACTTGTCGGCGGCAAGACTGCACGCCTCATCGTATGTGCGCCTCTTTCCAAAAGTGGTACGAAAATAGAGTTCCACCCTTTCCGACCACTCGCGGAACTTTTTGTCGGCATATTCCCAGTATCGGTCAACATAGTCCTTCTTACCGTCAGTTGACCTGCCACGCCTCAAGTTCTCGTTCCACTGCTCGTCCGTAGGATACGGCAACACCTTGTGCAAGGCATTGTAGAGCACATCCCTTATCTCCTGATAATACTTGACACCACCATTAAACACGGACTTCACCGCTTCGGCAATGTCGTTCTTCTTCACACCTTCACCCTCTGGGAACTCCCCTATGAGATATTCCACCGTCTTGTCTATTGGCTCTATGTCGTAATCTTCCATATCGTTGTTTTTTTCACAAGTTAAACATTAAGCACGCCCTTGCTTTCGGCTGACGACATATCAATCTCCTTCGGCATTGAAACTATGCGCCAACGGGCGTTGCCGTCCTTCGCCATATACTCGTCAAGAAGCCTGCGTGCCTCCGACACATTCTCGGATATCACAAGTTTGGCGACTGGCTCAACGAAGTCGTCATACGCCAAGTCGAATATGAAGCACCTCATAATCGGCTCGTCCGAACCACCGACCGCCCTTATGAACTCCTCCCCGTCATTGTCGTCCAGATTGGTGTTTTCCAAAAGCCAAGCGCAAGCCTTCCTTATCACGCTCTCGCGCTCCATACGCACAGCGTCAAAGGCATCGGGGACGCGGACGCAATGCTCGGCATCCCTGTTATGCACTATGCAGTCGCGGAGATACTTCTCCCCCTCCGAATATCCGTTGTTTTCCTTACTCATTATCATTCTGTCTTAAAATTCCAAGCAATATGTCCTTGTCACCATCACCAAGCACGGCGCAAAAGCCGCCCCCGTCGTCTGGAAGCCTCAACTTCGGGACTGCATCCTTCTCGAAGCGTTCCGCAATATCCGATATGCTCAACTTCGGGAGCACATCCTTCTTGAAGCGTTCCATAGACCACACCTTGAAGAAATCCGCTTCGCACGGGCTTCCCTTTCTTGTAAACACAAATCCCTTCTCGCCAGCCGAAAAAATATCGTCCGCATCAAAGCAGAGCAATATGCCGTTTTCAGTACCGAGTACAAATTCCATAATTCTACCTCCCGTCAAATTCCAAAGTCATCTTCATATATGAATGCACGCTTGCAGTCCAAGCCCCTGTTCACATCGACAATCCACTCCCATACCATAATGCACGGATAGGACTTCGGCTTCACCCCAACGCACAGGTTCGGAGCGTCCTTCCTCTCTACCACATAACAGCAGGTGTCCCCGAACGCAACCACCGCATCGGTGAACGGAGAGCCGTCATTGCCGTCCATAATCCTCCCGACATTGTGTTCGGTGCAATACTTGAAGTATTCGTCCTCGCTATTCAGCAGTACCTTCCTCATTCTTCGTAATGTCCAATGTTTCACTTATGGTTATCTTCACTTTCCCGATATGCTTGTAGGTATCGCAAGGCAACTCGTATCCTGTCGGTGCGTCCGCAATGTCGGTGTAGGGCTTGCCGAACACAATGTTGTAGTGCTTCTTGCCGAGCATATCGCTCCTGCGTTCAAGATATGCCTCCGCATACCCGTCAAACGGCAACTTGTCAACTTCAAATTCCATATCCGCACTCCCCCTTAATAGTTCTTGTAAACGAGTTTCTCCCGCTTGCCGAGACCAAGTTCGACCTCGTATATCCTTCCAGTGCCTTGCGGTCTGTACCAGTCACAGCAGTCCTTCAACGCCTCCTTCGCCTTGTCGAATGTGGCAAAGTAGCCTGAAATCTTGGTGTGCCACTCGTCAACGGTGTTCTCGATGTAATAAATCTTGTCCATAATTTATCTCCTGTTCAGTGTTTCAAGTATTCCGTCAATCTCGTCATCCGCTGGAATATATGTGCGGAAGTCAACACCCTTGCTCTCCGCCAGCCTTGCGACCGCAAGCGTAACCGCCCGATAGTGCCTGTGGGAGTATCCCCTTTCGGCAAGCATATTGTCAAGCACGGCAACGGCTTCGCCCCCTCTGCCCGAAGCATTGAGGGTGTTTATATGCCCGACCACCTCCATTACGCTGTCGTAGTCCTTCCTTGTAAATGTCTGCATAGCCGTATCCTTTATTTGAACAACATACCTATCGTGGCATACGCCGACTTTATCGCTGCAAGAAGGTCTCTCTCCGTAACCACGAAGCAAGCACCCTCCGTTCTCGTCGCCTGCTCCAGTTCGCTCGCATCGACATCACGCGGGAACAAGACCATATTCGGTGTCATACCGACTGGCGCATTGGCTATGCACATCGCCTTGAAATAGTCCTTGTTCTCCGCACCGAGATACAACTGCGAGTAGAAGCGGAGTTCAGGAACATCACCCTCGTATTCAAGCGCAAACTCACCGAGAGGCAACCAGTCGCGTCCGACAACCTTCAATACCTTCTCCCCGTCGGCATTGTATTCGGGCTTCACATAAAGCGGCTCGTTTGTCTGCAACCTCGTGTAGCCGTACTCCACAGGCAATGCCGATTCAGTCCAGCAACGCTTGTACGACTGCTTGAAATCCTCCCGCATCTTGTACGGGAACTTGAATGTTATTTCCTTTCCTATCATATCCGTTCTATTTAAAGTACATTCCCAATGTCTTGTATGACTTCTTTACAACCTCGAACAGTTCGCTGTCGTTCACGGCATAGTGGAGTTTCCCAATATCCATCCTTATCGCAGACGGCGCATCGCAGTCGTAGCCTGTTTCACAAGATGTCAATGCGTTAAGAAAGCACGGCACGAGCAAATACTCCTTGTTGCCAGTCCCTATCGGAATAAGCATCGGCACGAACATACCGAGGCAAACTTCCTTGCTCTTCGGATAGCCCTGCGGACGCTTCATCACATAGATTACCTGCGACTCGTCCTCGTTGCAGTCGTCAGGCACGCTCGCCGACATAATGACATCGGGATAGTTGCGCATTGCGCAACCAGCGTCCCCGTGAAGCCGAAGCGCATCAGCCCAATGTTGCTGGGCGTAGTCCACATCGTTCACGCCTATCGACTGGCGGAACTTCAGTACGAACTGACCGCCCTTGTAGTATTCCGTCGTTTGATTTTCGTTATTCATATCCTTTAATGTTTGTTGTTTCTTTCCATAACTAATATATAGTTAATAAATAGGAATTTCAGAAAAAATATAAATAAGTAAGAATATAACTTACCATTATGGGCGTATTGAGATATAATGAATTTATAACCGAAATGAGAGGGTATGACACACTTAAAAATTCCGCAGGGGAATATATCAGGAACACCCCTCTCGCTGGAATATCCTTTCCGAACGGAAAGGATGTGAGTTTAAGGCTGTGGCACGATGAGGACGACTTCGAGAATATGCCGAGGTACAAGTTCACATTCAGGCTCAAAAGAGAAATGGAAGACTTTACCAACACAACGGCAAGCCGTGAGTTCTGGCTTGCGATATATGACTGGGACAAACAGGACATAGAACCTAACGACTATGACAGGATACAAGCCAATATGCACAAGTTCGGAAATGTCATTCTGGGCAAAGACCTTTTCATATACGCATACGAGAAATCGGACATAAAGGAACTGAAGGAAAGGTGCGAAAAGGCTGCGGGGACATTCGAGTTCAAGTCCGTCAAGCCCCTCCTCTATTAGTTCGGCATCACATCAGGACATAAAAAACTCGGACATCGCTCCGAGTTTTTCTTTTTGCTATCTCCAAGTCTTGTAGCGACCAGCATAGTCATCGCGAGTGCCTATGAGTTTCTCCGTCTCCTCGTTGTACGGCACGCACTGGTCGTAGTTGTCCGTCATACACTGGTAAGGCACTGACCAGCCTCCGTAATACTTGCCGAAGAAGTCAATGCGCCACACATCGCTGTCGTATGTTCGGCTGGCATCGCATTTCCGCCTGCACACCACCCTGTCAAACGGCTTGAAGTCCGAATATGTGAACGGCTTGCAGTTGATGCTTTGCAAGTCTTCCTTCTCCACCCCGCAGTTGAGGGCAACCTTGCGGTAGAACACCTCCGCCTCATCGACGGTCGCATATGTCATATCATATATCGCGTCGCTCCTGACCGTATGACCAGCACTGTCAAGCACCGACACGCCTCCGTCCCTTGCAACTATCGAATAAAGCCCGCCTAACTTGTCCTTGACCACCGCAGCAGCGGTCTGCGGGAAAAGAATGTCCTGCCAATTTTCCCAACTCCTGTGCCCCTTGCTTGGAAACAAAAGGCACTCGCCCGTCCTGTAATACTTCCCGTCGGAGAAAAATTCATCTTGCGTCCCGAACTTCTCCCCGTGCAGCACAACTATTTCATCACAGCCCTCCATTATGCGCACGAACTTGCACTCGCCGAACATAGGCGAATAAAGCCCGATGTCCGCACCGCACGGAACATTCCTCAAAATGTCGCTTATACTTTCCATAGCCTATCCGATTTTTTCAGCACTGTCAATAAACCTGTTGAAGCCGTCCCTGCATTTCCCGATAATCATACCCACCTCATCGGCTGACGGCAGTCGCATCTCGTTCAGGTCGGAAACGGTGTATGTGTTCCTCTCCTCACCGCACATATAGTAGTTGCGGGTTCGGGACATATAGACATCATATCCGCCCAATATGAAATTCTCCGTGTCACTGCCAGAAAACGGGGTGATTGAGTTTATCAACATAATCTCGATACCGCTGTCCCCCTCGTCGATGACAGCCCATTTGCCCACGAACTTTTCCTTGAGTTCTTCAAGGAGTTCGTCCTTTCGGCTGTACTTCAGTTTCGCTATCTCCTCCAGCACCGCGCTGTGCTCCTCTTCGAGCCTGCTCCGCCGTTCTTCAAGTTCCCTTATCTTCTCGCTTATCATAAAATCTTATATTTAGTCAATATATAGCCCCTGCATATCATCTATCGCCAAGCCCATCTTGAGCAGACCGCGATAGTCGAAGTGGTGGGCTTCAAGCCAGTCCTCCTCCTCGTATGCGTTGTACCAGTATCGGCTTCCGCAATGCCAGAAACTGTGGTTGGTCTGGCTCGCGAAGTCGGTGAACTCACTCAACTCATTCGGCTTCATCCATTCCATAGGGCGCAAAACTGGTCTGCACTCTGGGCTTTCCAGAGGCAGTTCCATATATCCGCCCCCGTTGTCGAACTTCACTATGACGGTCTTTTCCGAAATCGCGCTCATAGTCGCGACCTTGCTGACCTTGATTTCACCTTCGGGCGATTCACCAACGGTCACCTTCACTATGAACTTCACGCCATAGGGAAGCATACGGCACAATGCACCGTGCAATATCTTTCTCTCCTGTTCAATCATATAATGTCCCGTTTAAAAGCCTTAACTGTTTTCCGTCAAAGAAACTCTCGTCAGCCAGAGGCTTGAACGACCATATCATCTTCGAGTACGGCGTTGCCATTATCTCGTGCCACACAACAATCATATCGCCTATGTTCGCCATCACCTCGTCCGTCAGATTATGGTCGTCGGCATATCTCGATATTATGCGAGCGCATCGGGCGTTCACACCGAGCATATAGTCGCACACCGCGTTCACTTTCCACAGCCAAGCGGAAAGGAGCGACGCAACTATGACAAACAACAAAAGCATCTTAACTGCGCACATCACTTGTCCTCCTCCATTGCAACTATGAAATCCCTTACCAAATCCAAGTCGTTGTACGGGGTGTCCGAATGTTCTTTATAGAGATATGCGTGCCCCTTCAGCCACTCGGCTGCCCTTGATATTAACTTCTCCCGTTGGATTGTGTCGCGGTTCTTCAAGTCGTCGGCAAACTCCTTCTTCGTGATAAGGTTGCCGTCCTTGTCCGTGCGCAGACCGAGTTTCTTCATTCCCTTCTCAAGCACCTTCGGCGACGGGTTGCTGTCAGCCCATTCCGCACCGCGCACAAAGTTCTCCGACGACACCTTGCCACCAGCAATTATCATCGAAGCCTGTCTTATCTCCTTCTTTCTTTCTCCTGCCATAACTATTTCTTCATTGCTTTTTTAAAGTCCTCTATAAATTCGTCCATATCAAAGACATTTTCTGGGTAGCCATCTTCATCAAGATGTTCACTAACATATCGAAGCATATTCCAAGATTTAAACCATTTGGTAGCCTTGTCAACATCTACCAAGTTCGGTTTAGGGTTCTCATCAGCCCACAACGCGCCCTGCCTTGCGGATGCGTATGCCACGCTCTCGTGTCCGTCATTGTACCATTTGCGACCAACCTCCTTCGCAAATTCCTCTATTTCTATTTCTCTTTTCCTTGCCATATACTAAATGTTATTCATTGTTATTTTCATCTCTTGATGGGAACAATCCCTTCAGGTTGTCGTCGAACTCCGTGCCTATGACATAAAACCCGCTCAAGTCCTCAAGTTCGTAGGTGTTACCCTCGCTTGCACCGCTTACTGGGTTATCTTCCTTCAGCCTGTTCTTTATGCAATAGAGATAGCCGTGCATATCGTCAAAGCACGCCCACGCATAGTAGTTGTCCTCCTCGTCACTGGTAAACGGATACATATCCGAGCGGAGTATGTCCCCGCTGTAAACATCGTTGCCGTTGCCGTCCTCGCCGAGCAACACACCAAGCGTATCTGGGTCTATCTCGTCCCAGTCCCCGAAGAAGTCATCGCAGTCCGTTTCGGCATAGCCCGAATATATTCTGTGGCTCGTGCGGTTTCTGTACTCGTCATCGAGCCTTACATAGAAGCCGTGTACCCATTTCCTATCCGAGCGTCTTTGCGCCCTGTACAAAATATCTTCCATATCGTTTAGTTTTAATCCTAATTATTCCTATATCTTTTTGTAGTATGTTTTAGCCAGTTCGTAGTCACACCCGTCATCCGCTACCAATTCACTTCCGATGACTTTTGGAAGGAAGCCGTAGAAGTGGGCTTCATCATAAGCCAGTTTGTTATAACTGCAACCAAAATTCCCACCGACTTCGCGTGGTGCACCTTCGAGGGAAGTAAGTTTGTTATTATGGCAATAGAAACCCCTGCCGACCTTATGCGGTGCGCCCACGAGCGATGTCAAGTCGTTTCCATAGCAATAGAAATACCCGCTAACTTCACGCGGTGCACCTTCGAGGGAAGTAAGTTTGTTGACGCTACAATCAAAATGCCTACCGACCTCCTGCGGTGCGCCTTCGAGGGATGTAAGTCTATTGCGGTCACAATAGAAACTTTCACCGACTTCCTGTGGTGCTCCTTCAAGCGTAGTCAGATTGTTCTTGTTGCAATAGAAAGTTTCGCCAACCTTCTGTGGTGCGCCCTTGAGGGAGGTTAGTTTGTTATAACTGCAATCGAACCACCCGCTTACTTCGCGTGGCGTTCCTTCAAGGGAAGTCAGACTGTTATGGCTACAATCAAAATCCCCACCGACGCTTTGCGGACAGCCTTTGAGGGAAGTCAAGTTGTTGCTGTTGCAATAGAAATTCTTACCAATTTTCTTTGGTGCACCTTCGAGGGAAGTCAATTTGCTATGACTGCAATCAAAATCCCCGCCCACTTCATTCGGTGTTCCTTCGAGTGCGGACAAGTTATTACAGCCATAATAGAAATCCCCCCTAACCGTTCCGAACCTAATGACAAGTCTTCCGTCCTCAACCAAATCATTTTCAACCTTGACATCACCATCACAATCATACAGCCCAGTGGTCGGGTTGAGTTTCAGATTGTATTTCCTTGCAAGTTCGTCCTTTGAAGTCATTTCCATATCTTTCAGTTTATAATTCTTATTCCCAGTGCCCTTTCCGCGCCTGAAATGTATGCGCAATAGAGAGCGTCATAGAGCCACTGCGGAGGATTGCCCGTAACATCCGAATGGGTACGGGCGTATTCCTTCGCGCTTTCAATTATGATTTCCTTATTAACTTTTCCTGCCATAATGTCATATCCTGTAGAGGAACGGCTCGTCATAGTCGATGTCATCGTCCTCATTATACTTAAACATCTTCATACAACTGTCGGTCGCTGGTGTCCATTCGCCCGCATCCTTGCTTCCGAGCACATTGCTCACATTGAGGGACACATCGACGACATCAATGTCACGCTCCTTGCAGAAGGCGACTATCTCGTTCACGAGCCTGTCGTGGAGTTCGGCGAACGCACCGTGCAAGTCCTTGTCGCGGTTGGTCTCCGAGAAGAACACATTCTCCCAGTACCTGTCCGAATTCGTGTAGCGACCGTACTTGTCTGGAATATCCTCCATATACTCGAAGTTGTAGTGCGTTTCGCCCTGCCCGCACTTGCAGTCCATACGCCAGTGGTTATACTGGAATATCGGCTCTCCGTCCTTCGTCTCCCCAACCTCAACACCGTTCCACACGATAAACTCGCCTATGTAGTAGAACAGGTCTTCGGGCGGGAATATGCCACGGTCGTACCAGCGTTTCTTATACCCGTCCGAAGCATACTTGGCGATTACTTTGCGCATCCACTTGTCCTGCTCCGCCATCGGCATTGCCTTTATGCGCTTCGCAAAGTTCTTCTTCACTTTTTCCGCACGGGCTATCTTCTCCGCTTCCCTTTCGAGTGCCTCCTGCCCTTCGGGGCTGTCCATCCACTCCTTGAGTTTTTCGTATTCAAAACTATCGCTCATCGTCTTTCCTCCGTATCTTCAATCACTCCGACTTCCGTCAACTTGCGCAACGCCTCCTGTGCCAGATAAAGCCCAGTACGGACATCGCACATAGCGAGCCTTACAAGTTTCATCTGGTGGTCGTAGTCGGCTGGGCTGCCCTCCTGACGACACCATATAGCCTCGCTGTAGTCCTTGAGCATCTCGCGTATGCTCTCCAAGTCCTGTGCAAGCCTTCTGTTCGTTATTCCTTCCATTGCTATTCCTCCCTGCTTGTAAATTTATGCGGTTTCGGAGTTTCAACCAATGTGGCTTCAACCCCCATTACTGGATTGCCTCCCCGCTCCAACTTGCACACATCCGAAGCATACGGGTAGTATTCATTGCCCGAAATAAGGTCTTCCACGCGCCAGTTGCCCTTGATTTCATCTTCCTCTTCAACACCGTAGCCCTTTACGACCCTGCCAGCGTGGAGCGTGAACTTTCCTTTGCTTGCGTGCCATACCTTGAACAGCACTATGTCCCCCTTTCGGAGTATCTCGCTGTTCCAGCCCGCCAGTGATAATATCTGCTTGTTCATAATCGTTACTTTCTATTTGGTTCAACAATACAAGCACCAAGCACGCGCCACAAAAGTTTGAGCGTGTTCATATAGCCGAGTTCCGAAACGCGCACGAGTATCGGCGTGCGAGTGCCCGCCTTGTAGCACTCCGCAATCACTTCCTCGTCGCCCTCCGAGCCGACCGTTATGACGGAGACAGCCTCCGCCACGCAGTCGCATATCGGCAGGTCCCTGACCTCCCTTGCACAGCCGTCCGAAAACGGGGTTGCGTTATTTTCAAAGCGAAGCGGAGCAAAGCCTACCCTGCCGTTCCCTGCAACTATCTCGCCGATAAGTTCCTGCATCCTGCCACGCAGGAAATATTCATTGTGGTTGTCAACCGTTGTTTTCGTTTCCATCGCCAAATTCCTTTAAGAGTTCGTCTTTCAGTTCTTTCGGAAGTTCAATCTTGGACTGCAACCATTCCACGAACATCCTGTCCTTCTCCTTCGCCATCCTCAATGCACCGTGAAAATATATCAGGTGTTCGGTCTCGTCGTCCACAATCGCCGAGCAGTCGGCAAGTTTCTTCGCAAGTTCCTCGTTCTTCGTCATAGTGCTATTTCTTGCCAATAAGTTGCTTTACTACATCACCGACCTTTTCCTCTATGCTCTGGCGGAGTATTCTATCGGCTTTCTTTTCAATCTCCCAGTCCTCGATGAAATGCTCAATGTTCGACTTGAAGCGGTCAATCTCGGTGTTGAGTTTCTTGGTAATCTCTTCAAGCCTTTCGTTCAGCACCTTCTCGATTATTTCATTGACGGCGGTGTTCAAAACGCTCGAATACCTGTCGCGGAGCATAAGTCGTCCGCCACGCTGTTCAAACAATTCCTTGACGATGATGTCTGCTGCTTGGCTGTCAAGTTCATAGTCGTCGTTGAACAGCAAATTCCTCGCGAGTTGCTTCGATGCCTGCGCAACCGCCTTGTCCTTAATCTTCACAAGGCAATCTTCGTCCTTGAGTATTTCCTTAATCATTTCCTTGTCGCGCAAGACGATGGTCATCGTATTCATTGCGCTTTTGCTTTTGTCGTTACTTTCCATTTTCTTTAATTTTTAATTGTTTCTTTCCAAACCTAATATATAGTGAATAAATAGGAATTTCAGAAAAACCGCAATATAAATAACATATAGTATAAACTTTGAACAGACTATGATACTCAAATTTAAGGACTTTACGGAAATGAACGAAAGCGTGAATGTCGGTATGCTCGACAGGGGAAGCATAGTGATACCCTCGTTCAAGGGCTTCCACAAGACCGAATGGAGCGAATACAGGTATGACGACCTGCTCGATGCCAACGAATACGAAACGCGCTTCGGGCACGAGCCGCAGTACCGCCACGAATGGAAGACCAACTGGGACGAGTACAAGAAGGCTGTCGGGAAGTTCTACACGAAGCAGATGCAAAGGTACTACTCGGAGGTGTTCGGGGACACATTCAGGCTCTCGTTCGACCGCATAGAAGCACCGAGAAGTTACGCCACTGGGAACGACAGGCTCTACGCGGACATCGACACGAAGGGAAGCGGGGAGTTCGTTGGCAAGGTTCTCGAAGTTATGGAGGAGCACCGCAGGGATGTGGAGAAAGCAATAAGGAGAGGGCACGGTTCAAGGGACGAAATCCTCTCGAAGATGTCGGGCGACTATGACGAGTGGGTTGCACGCATTCGGGGCGGGGACACGAATTATCTCGGATACGCAATGCACTACGCATACTGCGTCTCGGAGTTCGGAGGGAATGAGAACTTCTGGGACGGCATCGACAGGGACATATTCGAGTTCGCGTCTCGCAACGGGGTGACGATACTCAACTACACCAGACCGTCAACCGCAAGGGCGAAGGACGAGTTGAGCAAATATATGGAATAGCACAGGACACAGGCACGGTTTTGGAATGATTATTGCATATTGTCGGGCATATTATATTTTTGTTTAGTGCTATGAAAAAGATATTGTTTACGGCTATTATGCTTTTGTTCGCAGTATGTGCGTTCTCACAGGAAGTCCTGACCGCTACCCGCGTAGTTAAGTCGAGGGGCGCGGAGGCGGAATATGTAATCCCAGACGAGTTCTTCACCGAGCGTCCAGCACTCTCGCGCGGGGGCTGTGTCGTAAAGATTGACAACTGGTGCGGGTACTATGTTGACATCTGGGTAAACAAGTCCTACAAGGGTCGCCTCAATCCGTGGGAAAACTCGCAGTTGATACTCAACGAGGGATTCGACGAAATATACTGCCGCACGATGGGCGAGAGTTTCGAGTGGAGAAGTTCTGGCGAGTGCAACGAGCAGTTCGTATTGCAGTTGCCCGACGAGGACGAATAGGCACAAGCCGAACACAAGGAAATAAGAAAGGGAGTTGACCGAGCGGTCTGCTCCCCTTTCGCTTTGAAAGACATAAATATGTGTATAATACAATAAAAATATGGTCACCCGCTAATCGCCAGAGCAAATAACCTTGCCGAGTTCCATCCCCCTCTTGACGAACTGGCACAGCCCGTTCGCGCGCGGGCAGGGCAAGTCGCACCTGCCGGGGAAGCCTTCGTTCTCGCCGCATCCGTTCTTCTCCATAAAGTCATATATGAAGCCCTTTATGACATAGAACTCCTCGCTCGCGATGTTCCTCCACCTGTCAGCCTCGTATTCGGAACGGGGGACAGACAACGACCTCAACGCTTTCCTGTCCTCGCTTTCCTCGCCCCTAACCCTCTCACGCGGGACGGCAGCATCTATGCACTTGTCCGCGCTCGAAAGCAGGTTTATGATACGGTCAACAACAAGTTTAACGGCATCGCCCTTGGCGAAGAAGTTCCTGTAGTCGGCAAGAAGCCCCGAACATTCCCTGCACCTTGCCGCAAGATACGCCATATAGCCATCGTGCGACCTTCCGCCATCGTCATAGTCCGAAGCCATAACGGTAGCCCAAGCGGTGTTTCCCGTCAGGATTTCGTGGGCGTTGCACATAACCATTGCGAATGTGGCGTTCTCGCAGTCCGTACTCGAAGCGATGAGGCTCTCCGCCTTCTTCAAGTAGAAAAGTATGCTCTCTGTTTCCTTTTTCATATCAATCATCCAAGTGTTCGTTCAACTTCAACTCTATCCAGTGTGCGTCCCTGTTATCATAATCTTCGAGCAGGGTTTCGTTAGCCTTCACTTCCACATTGAGCCTTTCGATTTCATTCCTCAACTCCGTAGCCTTGTCCTCGTTGTACGCTTTGAGGACTTTCCTGCACTGCTCCTTGCTTCGGCAGAATGTTATAAGCCCGTTGCTGTACGCCTTCGGGGTTTCAGCCACGACTTCGGGAAGGCTTCCGTAGATGACATAATCACCCTTCTCACCGCCGACATACCTCCACGAGAGTTTGACGGCGGGCTTGTTCGTGTTGGTCGGGGTGTAGTCCTCGACCGTGCAGGGAAAGACATTCATAGTGCCTTCGCCCCTCACGCAGACATAATATATGGCTGGTCTGTCCTTGAACTCCACGCTTACGTGCCCCTTCATATATGCTGCCATATCAACCTCGTTCTGGGCGAGTTCACCGTCAATGTACGCCTGCCTGTAGAGTTCGACCTGCGCATCGGACACACCCAAGCCCATATCCCCTGCATACCTCTTCACACGCTCCGTGTACTTCTCCGCCCTTTCCCACATTGTCAGGTCGCTCATTTCAAAGATGGTCAGTATGTGGTTGGCGAAGCACATAACCTCCTTCGGGTTATTTCTGATAAAACGGCTGTCCTGCCCGCCTTCACGCATTCCGAGCGCAACCCTTACAGCCTCCACAACATCCCTTGCGAGGGACTCGTTCCTGTTCTTCATCTCCACCGCTTCGGCACTTACACCGCAGTTGCCGAGATTTACTTCAAACCTGTCGTCTGTCAAATTCCTTTCCATATCCGTATCTTTGGTTGTTTAACTTTCCTTGTCGTCAGCCCAGCCTTCGGGCATTGATGTTTCGTCCCAGTAGTAGAAGTTGTTTGTCTCCCCAGCGATGAACTTGTCGATAACCACAATCGCCATCTTCATACGCTCCCTCGTGTCAGCCAAGTTCCTGCACAAGTCCTCCCTTGATTCAAACTGGCACGGCTCAATCCTGTTCTTTCTGGGCATATAGTTGTCGCAGGTCGCGGTCTTGCCGTCGTCCGAGCACCACGCCTGAACGACATAGTTGAGGTCGCCGAAAGGAAGAAGCCTTCCCTCGTCAACACCACACAACTTATGGAACTTTCTTTCAGCCCCTTTTTCGGGGCTTTCATCTTCGGCGGGGCAATCTTCCACCTCATCGGAAACAGCCCCAGAAACAGCCCCAGAATCGTCCGACGCGGGCGCGTTCGGAACTTCGTTCGCGTCATCGGCACTGGATTCATCCATTTCCTGCGCGAAAGCCCTGTTCGTCTTGCGTATGTCATACACGGTATATGACACAGCACCGAGAAGTATGACACCGATAGAACCATAGAGGGCATACTCCCCGACCAATGGCTTGAGCCAGTGGCACAATGCCACCGCCCCCACCGAAACGACGGTTGCGCACGCGACAATGGCGAATGCGATACCGACTGACTTCAATATTTCACCAGACTTCTTCATAACCGTCCCTCCGACTATTTGGTGGTTTCGGCATCGCCAGTTCCGTCCTGTCTTGTCTTGAGTTCAGTAGTAGTACCCCAAGTGCCCAAGTCTCCTCTGCCATACATAAGCGGGCAATTTATACAATCGTGGTGGGGGTTGCTACAATGCGCCCAGTCACTGCAAGGCGAAGGATAATACGGAGGTATAATTGGCACAGGCGGATTTATTGGGACGATTTCGTCCAGAACATCCTTACCCTTCTCGACTCTTCTTTCATCAACTTCATACTCATCGCAGGAAATGTGGAACTCCATTTCACCACCCCCGCAGGAGAAGAAGATATTACTCTGATGCGTACAGGCATCACCATTCTGAAACTTTGCGCAGTTCGCGCAGCACTTTTTGATTGTGTTCATAATTTATGCCTTTTTTAGTTACTATTTAATTGCTACTTCAAACACTTCCGCTGGAACGACCGCGTTCCTGCCCCTCCAGTGGTACACGCCCAAGAAGCGCACCACCGTCCCGGAGGGAAGATTCCACCTGCGGACAAGGCGGGCGACCTTTCGGGAACTCATCTTGCCAGAGAATGACTTGTTGGTGCTCGACAGGTCAGCATCAGGGGTGTAGTCCGTCCACCTGTTCTCGACCTCGTTCCACCATTTGCCCGAAGCCTGTATGTGCCAGCGGACATTCTTGTTAGTCCCGATTTTCAGTATTGCTGTCTTGCTAAATATTTTCATCGCATTGTGTCTTTCTTTCCAACACTAATATATAGTTTATCCATTGCGATTTCAGAAAAAATGCAGACTATTTTCTGGCAAGGCACTTCTTGAGTTCCTTCAAGTCCGACACATACATATCCTTCGGGTTCGCCTTCATCATCTCGTCGAGCCTTGCCTCCACCGATTTCGTCTCCGCAAGCAACGCCTCGTGCTTCTCCTTCGTCAGTGAGGATATGCCCATATTGAGCAGGTAGTCGTAGTTTCCAGAGCGGGTGTCGTACTTGTTCTTCGAGAGCCAGTCCGTAACCTCCGACTTCGGCACATTCCCGACCTTGAGTTTCCTCTCTATTATAGCCTTCACGAACTTCGCCCTGTTGATGAGCGTCACATACTCGTCCCGAAGTTTGTCGAGCATATACGCCTTGCGTCTTTCATACCATTCGAGGCGGTATGACACGAAGTAGCGAACCAAGTCCTCCACCCTGTCGAATATCTTGAGATGCCCGTGCTCGTCAAGCGTGGTCAAATTCTCCGTTTCGCTCGCATTGACTTTAAGTATGCCTTCGAGTTTCCTGCTGTCGATGAGGCTCTTCAGGTCTGCACGGGTAAATTTCAACAAGTAGTCAACGCCAGAGGAACTGTTGTTCTCATAGTCCGCTATGACCTTCTTCTCGACAAGGCTGTCAAGGTACTCCTCGTACTTCTCGAATGTCATTGACGGGGGGAGTTCGGTCACCCGCACGGTGGTCGTGTTCACGACCTTGTACGAGCCAGACACCGCCCACCTGTTAGGGTTGTCGGCATCGCGGGTGTATGTCCCGCTGAACTCCGAGAGCCACGGCTTGAGTTCGGGGACGCGCTTGCCTGCAAGCAGTGCAAGGCAGGCTTCCGTTACATCGAGCGGGTTGCGGTTGAGTATGTTGCTCGCATACCCGACAGCGATGCCAGAACTCCCGTTCACTATGACCATAGGGATTATCGGCAGGAAAAATGAAGGCTCTATCTCGTAGCCCTCCTCGACCTTGCCTTCGAGAAGTTCAAAGTCCTTGTATATCATCCGAAAGTTCGGGGAGAGTTTCGTGCCGATGTATCGGGGTGCGCCAGCATTGGGAACACGGAGGCTTCCGTACTGACCGATGCCTTCGAGCAACGGCAGGTTGTTCTTGAAGCCCTGTCCCATTGCCGTTATAGCCCCGTTCATACTCATATCCCCGTGCGCGTAGAGCGCAAGCGAGGACACCTGCCCGCCCAACTGAAAGACCTTCATAGGCTTCTCCCCGCCCGACTTCCAGAGTTTGCTGGCGACATATATTATCTTCCTCTGCACTGGCTTGAAGCCGTCAATAACGGAGGGTATCGCCCTGTCCTCTATGACCGACATAGCAAACTGCTTCTGGTCAACATCCAGAAAATTATCTATCGTCCGTAACCTAATCTCCAGATATTGCTTTTTATCATTCATATTAAAAACCGTATTGTCCATCCTGTGATTCACTAATAATATATAGGCTATTTATAATGATTTCAGAAAAAAAAGGAAAGTCGGGTATCGCCCCGACCTTCCAGAATATAAAACTTTGCACAATGTTGTCTTGCCTAATCTTCCATATCGGGTGCTTGTATTCCGAGTTCCGCACAGATACCTTCAGCCCATTTGCCGATTTCGTTACGGTTAAACTCTTCAAATATGTCATCTGGGTCGCTTATGTAATTCACATATTCCTCGTCTATGACCGCCTGAACAATCTCGTTGACGCTTATATCATCCAAGAGTTTGTATGCAACATAAGTCTTGATGAAATCCCACCATTCATACTCGTCTTTCAACCACTCGTTGCGCCTGTCGCCAGTATATTCCAAGAACTCGGTGAAGAAGTCTATGTCGGTTCTATAAAAATGTCTATACAATGCAATAAGTCCATCAAGCGTTAATGAATACTCGCTATGCACGAGTGCTTCTATGCTGTCCAACTTATCGCTGTCATACTTCCTGATAGCGTCAAGGAGTTTGCTCTCGTTCAGCATCCTCCTACCACGAAAACTACGGCTTTCACCGATATTTCCGCCAAAGTCATCGAAGTATGTCCCGTTGCTCTTATAGGATTTATTCCAGTAATCCGCAATTTCAACCGCGCTCTTGTATGTCTCGCAATATTGTGCAGTATCATATACCCCAAGTTCGGTCGCAAGATTGGTATTCGTACTGACTTTCAACGGTATTGCTTGGAACTTCACTACGGTATTCCTTGAATCTTTGTTGCAGGAAACTTTGTTTCCGTTCTTGTCATAGCCGATGACTACGGCAAAAAAGATGTTCTTGCTTCCGTAGTTGGCATTGCCATTGGATATTTTTTTCGTCAATTCTTCTGATGTGTACCATATTCGTTTAGTTTATATTATCTTATTTATTCTCCTTTTCTTTTTAATCTGAAAGTAACCTCGTTTTGTCCTTCACCACGCGCACAACTCCAATGATATGTCGCACGGAGAAGCCCAGAAAGGAACTGTTCCTGACCAAGACGCTCAAACGCATCATCTGCACTTATTAGAATACCCTTGTTGTCCCTGAACTCTATCTTTTCATTGTCGGTAAGTTCAGCAATCTCTTTTATGTCTTCTGGATTCGATGTCATTGTACGAAGAACCCTCTTGTCGTCATTGCTTAAATAATACCATTGCGATGGGGTATCATCTTCGTATGATATATTATCATTAAATGAAATCTGCACCTTGCCGAATCTGCCATCAAGTTCCTTGTGGAGCGCATCGGAAATATCCTCGACAAACTTCTCATCCTCTTCTCCTATCGACTCGAAGTTAACCTCATTTGTGTCATAGTCTATCGAAAAATGAATATTATCATCTATGCACACATCGACATAATTTTCTGTTCCAGACTGGAGTTCAATCTTCTTGCCGTAGAAATTAAAATACTCATTGTTCGTCTTTGAGTTGACAATCCTGTGGACGAGTTTCCGAAGGAAATTCACCGAATACCCCTCGTTCAGCATCTTTCCGCCACGGGAACTACGGCTTTCAGAAACCTTCGAGTAAACAATCTTCGGAAGTATGCGCAGGACGCTGTAGCCGACAGTCGGCAAGTCCATATTGTTGTATGCGTCAGCGAAGCCGTCTATGCTGTAAACAGTGCCTTCCGCCTCCGCCTCCCTTATGAAGACATCGTTCGGTATGGCTTCAACGCTTCCGTATTCACCAGCGAGTTTGTCCGCTTCATTCTGCGAAACCACATAGAAGCGGTAGTCATCGTTGTTGCCCCTGCGCAACGCCTCGTTGACACGGCTTTCGGTCATTCTCCCTTCGTTCACAAAATTATCGAGTTTCTTAATATATGCCATAATGTTCAAATCATATTATATATAACTTATTTATATTTCCAATCCCGAACAATCTCTGGATTGTCAAAGACATTCCCGACCACGCGGAGTTTCGTCACAGAAAGCATCTCTCCGAGCGGAGTACACGAAGGCTCTTCCCGTTCGTCCGAAACATATCTCCACTTCTCGACTATGTAGAAGTACCCGCTGGTGTTCCAAGCGACAACGCCACCCCAGCCACCTTCGGTAAGCAGGATGTCGTCCTCGTATATGCGGTTGCCGCCAATATCGAAAAGCCCAGTGAACTGACCTACTGTTTCTTCCTCGACTCCTTCCGCGCTTCCGTCCTCCTTGTCCCCTATCATAACGCTCCTGTATGCGCAGGGTGTTTCAGGAACAGGTGAGTCGGCTATGCGCTCGATGAGGTTGCCATAGTACCACTGACCGCAGAGATGCCGTCCGCGATACTCTATCTCCCTTTCTTTCGCACGGCTATTCATCGAAGCCAAGACTTTCGTTATACTCCATAGAAACGACCACGCGCCTTGCAAAGCGGTTGCTTCCGTCCCTTTCGGGAACTATCTCGACCGAGCAGATGAAGCCTCCATCTCCGTCATTCGCATAGACTGCGACGCACTCCCACAAGTCCTCCGTGTCAACCGACAGCCCTATGCTCTCCATTTCGGACAGGCACATAGAAACGCTCTCCATAAACCTGTCGCGAAGGTCGTCGAAGTTCCCAGCGACCGAACCGAAGTCGTATGTCACCGTATGTTCCGCACGGTTCACCGAACTCGTGCATCGTCCGCCGAATGCGTCCGAAATTATGCCAGCAAGCCTGCGGAGAGCGTCAAGTTCGTCCTCTGTCAGATTCTGCATCTCATTCAATCTCTTAATATGTGTTGCCATAACCAATAGATATATCTAATACATTACTAATATATAGTGCAATCAAACAATTTCAGTTTCTTCCTTTCGGGAGGCTTCTGCTCCCGCCTCCTCGTTTCCTTCTTCGGCTCGATGTACTCCCTTTCTATGTCGGCTTCCGCAATAGCCTTCTTGCGTGCATCGCTGTCCCCGCCGAACCAGACTTCAAGTTTCTGGCGGGAAGCGTCCGTGAGTTCATAGTAGTAAAGTCGGGGCTTGCGGATTATCTCCGCATACTCCTCGTCGGTGAGTGCCGCCAGACCTTTCTTGTAGGATATGTTCCACTTCGACACATCATTCTTCTTCTGCCACTCGTCCCACTCGTCCTCGTAGTAGAACGAAACCGTTTTCTTTGAACTCTTGTTCGTGGCTATTATCACTGGCGTTTCACAGCGGGCGATACGGTGCTCCCTTATGAGTTCGGGGAAGAAACGCTCGAAGAAGTTTACGAGCAGGCTCGCGCAGGATATGCCGTCAACATCGGCATCGCTGTAAATCCACACCTCCCCGTACCGCAGGTTGTCCCTGACGAGTTTCCCGTCGTTGCCGTATGTGAACGGGGACACCCCGAACTTCAGTCCGAGCGCACCCATTATCGACTTTATCTCCTGATTCTCTATCGCCTTCTTCTCCGAAAGTTCGCGGACATTGAGGCTCTTCCCCCGCAACGGGAAAGCACCCTGCGTCTCTGGATTCCTGTACTTGCGGAAGCCAGCCATAGGGCTGTCCCCCTCACAGAGCATAAGGCTACACCTGCGCCTGTCGCGCCCCTTCGCCTCGACCAGTTTGCTTATCTTCTCTTTGGAGAGGCTCTTGTTGGCGGCACGGACGGCAGCCTTCTCGTCAGCCTCGTTCCTCCTGTTCACCCAGTCGAGTATGGTCTGCGTGATTTCGGAGGCGAATATGTCCTTCAGTGTCTTTTCGGAAACAGTATGCGAAGTGCCGAAGTTCTTCGGCTCGGTTATGAGTTTCTCCTTCGTCTGGGAAGAATACGACGGGTTGTTGACCGTGCAGGATATGAATATGAACAGGTGGTTCTTTATCTCGCTCGGCTTCAGGTCAACCCTGTGCTTCTTCCTTATCCTCTCCCGCAGGTAGTTCACAACTTGGTCGGCGATGTAGTTCACGTGAGTCCCGCCGTCCCTCGTCATAGCCGAGTTGACGAGCGATATGTGTCGGAATGTCTCGCTCGGTGCGAAGCCGACCTCCCAGCCCTTCCCCTTCTCGAATATTATCCCGTCCGCATACATAGAGCAGTAGTCGGCGAACGAGCCGAACTCTATCTTCCTGCCGTTGAGGTATATGCTTACGGAAGGGTTGGTGGCGGAAGCGTCATAGAGGCGTTTCTCCATCATCCTGTAGTGCGTGTCGTCAATGCCGTCAAGCCCGAAACGCTTCAGGTCGGGCTTGTATGTTATGGTAGTATGCCCCTTCCTTGACGGCTTTATGGCGGGCTTCGTCCTATGGGACATATTGTCCGTGAATGTCTGGGTAAACAGGTTCTTGCCGTCGCAGGTTTCCACCGTGAACTCCGTGGAGAACACATTGGTCAGCGTAGAGCCGAGACCGTTCGTCCCCACCCAGCCCCTCTGCTCCGTGTCATCGAAGTTGCTTCCAGCACGGAGGCGGGAGAATATGAACTCTGGGACATACTGGTTCGCCTCCTTGTGTATCACCACTGGGATACCCCCGTTGTCATATACGCTTATGATGTTCTTCTCCCTGTCTATCTCCACCTTTATCGTGTCGAGTTTTTTGTTCCGCCTGCTCTCGTCTATCGAGTTGCTCACAATCTCGTCGAAGAGTTTGAGGAAGGCTGGCACATATCGGACATCTTCGAGCGAGAACTTCCCGCTCTTCTCGTCATATAGATATTCCTTGCAGGTGTCGCAGAGGACTGTGCTCCCGACATAAGTGCCCGGTCGCAGGAGTATGTGCTCCACATCGGTAAGGGACTTGTATTTCTCCTCTATCGTCTTCGAGCCTGCCATCCTACCACCTGATTACACGGAAGAAATACTCCGTAGCGGAGTGCGTCATTATTATATGGGTGCTTGTACGGTATGTATCATCAGACCACGGATTGTTATACATAAGTCCGAGTTGCTCGTACATCTCTGGATATGTCCTCCGTATCGCCTCGACAATCTTCCTGTACGAATACTTGCGCCTGCCCTTCATAAGCCTGTCCCATTCGCTCTGGGATATGTCGGCGCAAGTACACTCGAACTCTATTTCGGGCAACTGCATACTCTCGTTCAGGAACTCCCCGTATGTGAGCACGCCTTCGCCCTCATACATATCGTCATATTCCGTGACGACCTTCCCGCGCCTGTCATAGAGGGTAGTCCCCCTCCTGTTGACCTCGCCTATGAGGGTGCATTTGTCGAGAAGGCGGTCGGTTGACTTCGCGAACAGATATTCCCTTGCAGTGCCGTTGTAGCGGTACACCCTTGCGCTGTCACACTTGCCTGCGCCCACATACTTGCGGGCATCGGCAAACGCCTCCCCCTCGTCATAGAATATGGACGACTCGAACTCCGCACCGCCCTTGTCCGACACAGGTCTGTCGTATATCACGAGAGCATCATACTCATCCATTGAATATTTCGCCGTCATAGTGCAAAAAATATATTATACTGTCTAATTGCAAAGCCAGTCTATGATTTCCTCCAACTCCTTCCGCCAGTCGTTGAAATCGAACTTCCGTTCGCTTTGACCAGCAAGCGGGGCACGCACCACCGCAGTACCGTCGCCGAACTTGTTCTGCGTTATCACAAAACTCCCCTTCTGGTCAAACGCTGTCTTGGCGTTCCTGTACTCCACGACAAAAGCCTCGTAGGGTTGCCCGCTGTCCAAAGCCCGCTTCCCAGTGGTAAGGCATATATCCAGTTTCGGATATTTCCTGCCGATGTAGGACTTGGCGTATTCGAGCATATCACCGTATGGAAAAAACCTATGAAAAACTATGCTATTCATCTGTCCCTCCTTCCTGCTTCGCCCTGCCGCTACTTTTTAGGTTGCTTGCACAACGGTCATCCATAGTTGGGCAGTCCACAGGCGTAAGTTCGGTGCTACGGACACCTACAATTCGTTTTCCTTCGTTCAAGATGTTTATCGAGGCGTTCAAGTCTCGGTCGTGGTGCGTTCCGCATACGGGACAAGTCCACTCGCGGTCATTGAGCGTCAAGTCACGCTTTATGTAACCACATACGGAACAGGTCTTTGAACTCGGATAGAACCTATCGACAAAGACTACGCTCTTGCCGTTTAGCATAGCCTTGTCGGTCAAGACCTGCCTGAACCTGTACAAGCCGACCTCGGCGATAGCCTTCGCAAGTCTATGGTTCTTCAGCATACCCTTGACATTAAGGTCTTCCATAAACACCGTATCGTAATCCTTCAGCAACGAGTTTACAACATAGTGTATGTACGCCTCATTCTGGTTGGTCAGCCGTTCATAGGCAGTCGCAAGCCTAACCCTTTGCTTCATACGGTTGTTCGAGCCTTTCACCTTCCTGCTCAACTGCTTATGCAACACTTTAATCCTGTGCTCCGTGCGTTTAAGGAAGTGTTTGTTCTCGAACACCTCACCGTCACTGGTTATAACAAAATCCTTAACACCCAAGTCTATGCCCACGCTGTTTCCAGTCTTCCTGTATTTAACCAGTTCTTCGTCTGGAATGTCCATAAGGACTGAAAGGAAATAATTGCCCGTCTTGGTTCTCGACAGGTTTGCACTCCTTATATTGTCCTTGAACAATTTTAACTTGTTGTGGTATAACTTGGAGCACCTGAAACGAATGTTATATAAATCTTTGGTTAATGTTATCTTTCTATCGTCGAATGTGTTACGGGATGATATTGCCTCGATGGGAAATAGAGCCGTCAGAACGGTGTCGTGCTTGCTCTTAAACTTCGGGAAGCCCCTATGGAGTTTAAAGAAGTTATTGTATGCACCGAGCATCTGCCTTATGGACTGCTTCATAACCTTCGTGTTCTGCTCGCGAAGCCAAGCATACTTATCATCTTTAAGCAATGTTCCGTGAAACCACTTGGACAGGTCAGTCAGACCTAACGAACTTCCATCTTCCTTGTATGCGTTCATCTTCCGTTCAAGGCACTGGTTATATACGAAGCGGTAGCAACCCAAGACCTTGTTCATCTTGGTCTGCTGTTCCCCGCTGGGATATAGCCGTATCTTCAACGCCCTTAACATCATATTATTTATATGCCGTCAGATTTAATAACTATTCATAGTTTTTATCAAGATTTCGTTGAACTGGCGTAGCCCTTTAACTGGTATTTATACCTGTTCCAACTGAAGCACACGCACATCGTGTTGTCCTTGCCGTGCGCGTTCGCAAAAGCCGTTATCGCACCCTTCAGACCATAGAACATCTCGAACGGGTACTTCGACTCGTCAATCATTCTATCATAGTCCCAGATACCGCCCGCATCGTACACATTCTTGTCGGCATCCCAGCCGACATTACCGCTGTAAGCAACCTCGAAATAGAGTTCGGTCTCGACATCAAGTTCGTGAATCAGGTTCTGGATTTTTTTCTCCGCCGACTCCTTGTTTTTCCAGTAGAGCGATGCGTCTTCATTCCGATTTCCCTCAAAGAAAATCGCAAGCGTAATATTTCCGCTACCATAACCGATATTCGCGTCATATTTCCTGATTATCCTTTTCGCCGCGTCCTGCTGGAGTATCGCCTTTATTTTCGCGGAGTCGCAACCAACAGGTCTGCATTCGTCCGTATCGGCGGAAGGCATATTGTCAAACAGCAATCCGTAGCCGTACATCTCATCTATCCTCTTAATGTGTACCATAATCCAAATTTTATTCTACATCTTCACCCCAAGTATCGTGCAGACCGCAGTCGTAAACAGTTTCGAGTGGAACAGGTCGTAGAGAAGCCCCTTCGTTATTCCGAGCGCACGGCAGATAGCGTCACCGAGTTTGGTGCCGAAGGCAAGACCTCCGACAAACCCAGCGACACCGCCGAGCAAGCCCTCGTCCGTCTCCTGCGACTCACTTATCATCTTCTGCAAGTCAACCGACTGCAAAGCCGAGCGGAGTTCGTTGGAATTGACCTCCGACGAATAGAGTTCTATGAACCGTTCAAGAAGTTCGGCTTCCTTCAACTCGTCATTCTTTATGTCAATGTATGTCTTCAGATGTTGCTTTTTATCATTCATAAACATTTCGTTATATTATATGGGAAAGCACCTTAAACCATCCGCCAAAGACTGATGGGAAAGCCTGTATCTGTCTCCAGACTTTTTTAACGCCTCATACGCTTCCAGAAGGGTCGTGCCGTCGTCCAGTCCAAATTCTTCCAGCGACTTGGAGATGGACGCTCTGTAGGCTTCGCCGTCTGGAAACACTATACTGTGCTTTATCTTTTTTCTTTCATTACCGCTCCAGCCGCCGATGACACGGTTGTACGCGAAGCGGAGCGCGGACGAATACTGCCGCCTGCACTTCAGGATGAACGCCCTCGCCTCATCGCTCGCTTCGTATTTAATCTTCATCGTTATCATCGGCTGATATGCACCATAACCATTTATATTATTATGCGGTTACATTCGGCTTGTTTCCGATTGCGCCCGTGAACTTGTTGGTAAGGGCGAGCAAGTCCTTGCAGTCCATATCAATCTTCACGCACCTCATCTTCGCGTCTGGGTCAACCAGATATGCGCCCAGCCACCTGTGGTGTCCGTCGAGTATGTAGTTGTCCGAACTTACGATTACGAGCGGACTCTTCTCGTCAGCCTTGAGCAACCAGTTCAACTTCCCCTTGTCGCCTTCCGCGCCCGCCGACATCTTCAAAGCCTTCGCCACGAATATCTGCTCCTGTATAGGCTTGAGGTCTTCTACCGAAATGTACTCGTAGTCGCCCTTGACGACATCCTTCGTGTCCTTCAGTCCCCCACCGCTCGAAAGCCATTCCTGCGCAAGAGCATCGTCCTTGAACAAGTCCTGCTGGGTTTTCTTCGCAATGTCCTTGTCCTCGCCACTGATGTCAATGAAGCCGTTTCCCACAAGGAACTTGAAGGCAACCACCTGATTGCTCAACACAGCGTCCTTAATCTTCTTGTCAACATCCTTCTCGTCAAGCACCTTTTCAAGTTCTTCCTTTCTCGGTGCGCTGTCCTTGTCGTCCTTGCCACCGCTGAAGCCCTTGAAGTTGGAGTTGTTTATGACTGGCATAGCACCCCTCTTGTACTTGCCGTTCTTTTCCGCGCTTTCCTGCGCAGCGTCATACCTTTCGGCAAATTCATCCTCCGTTCCGTATATGCTCTTCGCGTTTTCCTTTCCGAGCATCTCGACCGCAATCTTGTATGCGTCCTCCGCATCGGTCTTGGTGAGTTCATCACCCTTGTGCTTTGCAAACACAGCGTCGGCGTTCTCACTCTCGTACAGCCTGCGGTACGACCTTCTCGTCGGACGGTCATACTCCCTGCTTTCGTTGAAGCGGGACTTGCAGAAATCTTCAAATTTCAATATATGCGCCATAGCATCAAAGTTTATATTATTCCTATTATTTATATCACTTCATTCTGTTGTATGCTTCGAGCGTCCTGTCCAGTGCCCTGTCAAGTTCTTCGAGCATCTCCAAGAAACGCACGCGGTTTTCGCGGGTGTTCTCCACGCACAAGTGCCTGCCACCGCGACCGAGCCGATAGAGTTCAGTCCCGAACTTCCTCTCGAAAACCCGTATCTCCCTATCGCACGCGCTCTCCCACTCGCTCTGCACATACGGGCGGGTTATCCCGTCGAGGACTGGTCTGTCGGAAAGTTCGATTACATCCCCCTTGTCCCTGTCCCCGTAAATGTGGTGCTCGTACATATCCCCGACGGGGTTCTTCATAGTGTACCTGTGAAGCCGTTTCGAGCCTTTGAGGTCGTCATTGAACATACGCCTGAACTTCTTGTAGTCGAGCGTTTTACCGTAGCACTCAATCTCCTCCCTGCCAGAAGCCCACTCGCCCTTAAACTCGAACGACATTTCGCCCCTCGTGTCGTATGACAACTGTGCGAGTCCATTGTATTCGCTCTCGTTCTCCGTGCATACCGCGACAGCCCAGAGCCTGTCGATGTCCTTCGTGTCGCTCTCGACTATGCAGGTGTACTGCTTGCCGCCTGCCATCTCGTCTATTCTCTTAATGTGTATCATATGGGTTGCTAAACATTTTTCTCCTTCCGTGCGAAATACTCCTGTGGTGTCAACAGCCCCTCCGTCCATTTGTTCTTCGCTTTCAGGTATTCCGAGCGGGCAAGGTCGCGCCCGCTGCGGCAATGACGCTTGGTGCAAATCTCACCGTCTTGGTTATAGACCGTTTCATAGCCCTTGACCGTATATCCGTTGGAAGCCACGAACGGAACGCTGTCGTCAAACTTGTCGTGCGCCTTGCGGTACTCGTCCTTGTAGCGCATATATTCCTCGTTTTCGTCCTCTATTTTTTTCATCCGTCGTTCGTGCTCCGCGAGGGCTTCGTCCCGATAATTGTCAAACAGCGCGACGATGGCTTCGTCGTCGCCTTTCCTGATTAACGCCTTTATCTCGTCCGAGTGCTCCAGCCAGCAGTCCCTGTACGGCTCGTCCAAGAAAGAATAGAATGTAGTGCGATTCCCGAACTTCGACGTATGATGCCATTCGCTGTTGTCGATGTAGCCGAACGAAACAAGTTCGGACAGAACCTTGTCGCTCATCCCGTACTCGCGCTTGAAGTCGGTCTTGGGAAACTTCCCGTCCCGCCTCGCTTCCGCCGCGCGGACGCTCATCGAGTAGCCGACATATCCGCTGTTTCCGCCGACACTGCGGTACTCCGCGATAAAATCATTGAAATTTAGTATATGCGCCATAATTTCAAGTTTATATTATAACACCTATTCTTCAAACATATCTCTCAACCTGCTTTCAACGGCAAGAGCCTCCTTTTTATTCAACCCCCTGCAAAAGCGCACATCGGCAAGCAAGTCCTCGAAAGCGATACCGAGCCGTATGCACTTGGCTACCTTCCAGCGTGCAGCGGAAATGTCCGAACCGCACATAACCGCCATATCATCATCGGTTACGCCTTTAAGTACATTCCAGTTCAAGTCAAACAAGCGTGCATTCTTTTTTCTGCGCATTTCTGCATCCATCCAACGGTTTGCGCCTTCCTCGCCACCAAAGAACCAGTCGGAATCATCACTCAGATACTTCCGAATATTCCCGAACATTTCGTTAAGTCTCTTTATGTGTACCATAGCATTACTTTTTTATTATCTCAATGTCCTTTTCATCGAATATCACATAGTTGGTAAACTCCCGCCCGGTGCTTCCGTCATCTGCCGGGAACTTTATCCCGACATAGCCGAGCGAACGGAGGAACGAACTCGTCTCCTCGTCGCTTCCCATCATAGAGGCGACAGTGCCGTATATGTCACCTCCGTCCTCGCAGTCGGCGAGGTACTTGCACTCACCGTCCCAGAACTCGCGCCTCGACTCGGCATCGGGATACGCCTCCCTGCCGTAGTCATCGACCTCCGTGTAATACCTGAAGAACTTGCGGGCGACTGCCATTGCCTCCGCGCGGGAAATACCCTTGTACGAAAGGTACTTCCCCGAAGGGACGGAAACGCGGATGACGCTCCCGTTGCGGCTGTACTGGCTCGCACACTCATAGTCGTCCGTAAAGTAGAAGCCGTAGCCGTACGCCTGCTCTCCCCAGCCGCTGTTCACGAACTGCCTGTCGAAACGGTCGAACGCGGACTTCGTGCCGTGGTACAGCACTATGCGCCCGTTCTTCCCCTTCGGGCTTGCGGTGTATTCGTCAAAAGTCTTTACTGGCATAACACTATGCTATATATTCTCCTTCTTCAAGTTGAAGGCAAGGCTCTTCATATTGTCGAGGCAATTCTGCATATCGGCAACCACATCCTCGTAGTCGTGGGGCGCACCGTTCTTGCCAACAAGTATCTCGTTGCCGTCGTCATCAAACTCGCCAGTGCCCTCGCACCAGATTTTAGCCTCGTCATCGACATCGTATCCTTCGGCATAGTCGTCAACAAGCGAGTGGAAATATATGTCACTCCTGTCTTCCGGTTTTGTACAAATGGTAAATGTGAAGTCCTGACCAGCATCCGAATACTTGGAAACATCTATGCACGCTTCACCTCTCTGATTAGTGATATAGAGTTTCCACCCGTCTTCCTCACAAATCTCCTTAAAACGCTCAAAGCGCATCTGGTTCTCTGGGTTTGCGAACCGAACCTCATCGTTCTGGTTCATCATCTCGTTCAATCTCTTAATGTGTATCATAGCCATACTATTATATTATATATTCTATTTCTTCCTTATATCATACAGCACGCCCATAATCGTTATAGGCAACTCATTGTAGTCCGTGCCAGCGCAAATGTTCTCGTCAGGCTCTCCGTCAATATCGGTGCAATGCAATATCTGGACTATCTCCCCAATCCTAACGGTCTCCTTGCCCGCAACCTCTACTATGTCAACGCGGAAGTAAGCACCGACAAACGGAGCATCATTGACCTTACCGCTTGCCGTGTATTCGTCAAAGGTCTTTACTGGCATATCCTATTCCTTGTAGAAGTCATAAAGCCCGACAACCTTCGCATCGGAATTTATAACCCTGTCGTATATGAATGCGTATGAGCGTCCGCGTTCGAGTTCATAGCCCTTCAACGGGTGGTCGAAGTCGATTTCCCCGTTGCTGTTCTCGCCATAAAAATCCCCGCGCCTGTCATAATGCCAGATTTCCCCAGAGCAGTTCTTCGTAAAGTCACCGTCATAGTAGTTGTAATACTGGTTATGCCCAGAGTAGTGAAGTTCACAATAATCATATTCACCATCAGAAGCAACCTTGTCGAAAATCAAGTTCTCGCACTCGCACACGAGTTCCTCTATGTCGTACTCGCCCATATCCTTCGGTGTGTCCGAAAGTTGGTAGTTGAACTCTCCGACTGCGCGGTTTATCACATTGAGGGTGCGGTCATCAAATTTCTCCGAGAGATATTCCTCGAACTGCTCCCTTGCGATGTCATAGTCGAACATATCCTCCGCTGCGGGGTCGTCCGAAAGGAATACGCTCTGCCCGCCATAGTGACGCTTCTCCGCTTCGGGGCTATACATAAGAAGCCTGTAGTACCCCGACATCGCCTTGTCCATACGGAACGCGACATTCTCCCTTGCATATTCTGGAAAATCGAGGCTTTCCTGCTGGGAAGCCATCTCATTTAATCTCTTGATGTGTATCATATCCGTACTATTATATATTCTATTTCTTCCTTATGTGTACTATATGAAGCATAAGCAATTATTCTCCTACCATTCTGGAAGTTTATGTAGCGCAAGACCAGAAGCCCTTGTCGGAGTAATCCTTATCGGAGGTGTTTCCGTCCTCTTGTCGTCGTCTATGCGAGCCTTTATGATAAGCATCCTCACACCGTTGCCAGCCATATTGACGCTCACTCGGCTTCGGAGGTCTGCGAGTTCACCGTCATTGAGGTCGAGCGCGTTCACATTCCTGAAACTTATCTTGTCAACGGGCATATCGTGAGACACATACCCAGCAAGGAACTGGGGGTTCTGGTTGTCTGGAAGAACCATAAGGACAAAATCCCCGTTGTGCCTTGTCATTGCGTCTGGCTCATATATGCTGTCGTACTCATAGTACGCTATGCCGTTCTCGACCTTGCAGTCGCGGGCGAAACTTCCGTCCTCCGACTTGCGCTTCACTTCAAGGGCAAATCCGAGCGCGAGCCTCGACATTATGTATTCGCTCCTTCCTTCCGTTATAAATTCGCTGTATCTCTTAACCATAATAAAATGTTTATACTATATAACTTATTTATAAATTCTCTCCGACACTAATATATTGGCTATTTATAATGATTTCAGAAAAAGAAGGTCGGGCTTGGGATTCCCGACCTTGAGACAAAACTAAAAAGTAAAAAAAATACAAGTAGCCGTGTTTAATTATGCACCCGAACCTTCGCAATCAACCTATTGACACCATCCGTCGGGTCAATCCTCCTTATCCTGCTCGTGACCGCAAACTTGTGTTCGACATCCTTGATGCTGAACGACAGGTCGCTGATTTTCAAATGATGCAAATCGACATCATTCTCCGAGAAACCGAACAGCAGGTACGGAGTAAATGTCTGTGGCATCATATATAGCAAAAGATAACCGTCATTAGCCCATTGGGTCTTCGACTCCATTTCATAATATGCAGTATCGCCATCAACCTTGCACTTCGCAACCATCTCTGGTGAGCCGAACCACCCAGACAACCTTGATATCTCGTCAAGGCATCCAGCGAGAACGGGAAGTATGTCCTTAAGTTCCCCTTCGCGGGTTACGACCTTTGCACCAGCGGTAACATCATCTATATTTTCAAAGTCTTCAAATCTCTTTATCATAATTCCAACATTATATATTTTATATGAACCTCCTTAACTCGTCACAGTCGCGTGCAACCCACTTGTGCCCGTGCCCATCGTAAAGGCACACTGTACCCCGCCTGCCGTTTGACTCGGCGCGAAGTTCCTCGCCACAGTCGTTCCAAAGTTCGGAAAACAATATCGGGCGTATGCCCTTCATAACATACAAGCCGCTCCTGTCCTTCCCTGTCGTGGGGTAGCATACGAGGTTTCCGTTCCTGTCGTATGCTGGCGCGTACAAGCCGAGATACCTGCCGCTTGCGTCCATAATGTCATTGTTGGTGACAACGACACCGTGCTCCACTGGCTCGTTGCTGTCGCGCGACATATCGCGCTTCTCGAACTCATCCCAAGTGCCGTCGCTCGCCTTCCTGAAATAATGATAGACATTGCCCTCGCTGGCATCAACAATGACCTTCTTCGTTATGGGCGATGTTATGTCGCTATGCACCCATATCGTGCCGACCTCCGTTTCCTCCAGCGTCCTCCACTCCTTCGGGAAAAGCCCGTACACATATTTGTAGAAGTCCTCGCCCGTGCCTTTCGGATTGTAAGGCAACGCCTCATAGTCTGGAAGCGACGACTCGGCTATAAACTCACTGAATTTCTTTACCATCCTACAATAAGATATATATTATTTACTCTCATAGTTCTCGCATATTACATCGTGAGAGCCGAGACTCAACGCACAGGCGGAATACTTGGCGCAATCCGAACAGGTCGGGAGTGAAGTCTTCGCGGGCTTATCGTCCGATACGACCTTCCACCTGCCTATCGCACACTCGCTGTCCGCCCACTTGCACTTGACATCCATCTTGCAACCGCAGACACCGCAGGTGTATTTGCGCTTGTCGATATGCTCGCACTTGTTGCAGGTGCGAAGCCTCTCGATGTACTCGGCGAAATATACATTCTCGCGCCCCGCAAAAATATGCCTGAACAAAGCCCGTATGAACCTGAATATGCGCATAAGCCAAAAATCCTTAATCAAAATCAGAAAGCATACTACCAACCTTTTCGGGTGCACCATCAAGGGAAATAAGTTTATTACCCCTACAATCAAATTCACCGCCCACTTCCTGCGGTGCGCCTTCGAGCGATGTCAAATGATTATCGCAACATTCAAAATCACCACCGACTTTTCTCGGTGCGCCTTCGAGCGATTCTATTTTGCAATGGCTACAAAAAAAATCTCCGCCGACTTCCGCTGGCGCACCCTTGATTGATGTAAGATAATAATTATATGCACAGATAAAATCTCTACCAACCTTACTTGGTGCGCCTTCGAGCGTACTGAACCTATTATACTGGCAGTAGAAAGTACCGCCGACTTCCGTTGGCGCACCATTAAGGGATTCAAGACGAATGTGCTGGCAATAGAAATTTCCGCTAACGACACCAAACGGAATGACAAATCTTCCATTTGCAACCAAATCATCCTTTGCACTAACGACATCTACATTACCGTTACAATCATAGCGACCTGTATCTTCATTGTATTTGAGATTATATTTCCTGACAATCTCATCAATATTTGCTACACCACCAGTTACATTCGGTGTCATCATTTCGTCCAACCGTTTAATGTGTACCATATCTCGACCTTATATTATTCTTCCGACTTCATTTGATTTTAAGAACGATTATTCTTTTCCTTGGCAGACCGTTCGCAGCAGGAGGCAGGAACGAATACGACTCACCAGTCATAAGGGCATCAATGTCCTCCAGTTCACGCCCGTACATTTCTTCAAACGACAGCCTTGTGCCACGATTCGTGGTTATCTCTGGGGCTTTCTTGCTCCACTCGGATGCAAGTTCGGATATATCGTCATACCCGAAAGCCATCGCGGTTTCGTACCTGTCATAATAGACAAGTATGGCGTGCGCCTTGTTCTCGACAACTTGGGAAATATAGCACGGCTCTGAAACAAAGCACCCGCTATCCCTAAATTCACCGTATCTACTTACCATATCAAATATGCTTATATATAACTTATTTATATATCGCACGGAAAGCACTGCTACTCGACCGTAATCTCCTCATCCTTCTTCTCGGCTGGCTTCACGATGTCAGCCGTCACGATAAGCACACCGTTCTCGACCTCCTTGCGGAACGACTTGTAGTCTATGTGCTTCGGAAGCCTTACACGGATGTCTATGCTGTGTATGAACCAGAAATCATCGTCATTGAGTATGTCGTCGTCAATCCTGTTCTTGACGACAAGCACGCCCTTGTCCTTGTTGACCTTCACGATGCAGTCCTCCTTTTCGTTTCCAGTCGCTATCGCGTGCAGAAAGAACTCGCCGTCCTTCACCTGCGCACGCCAGTCCCCGCCGTCCTCGTAGAAGTCGTCTGGTTCTGGTGCTTCATTGCTTTCATTGTTGCTGTGGCAGTTACAGCCGTTGCCGTTGCAGGCGGCATAGAACTTCGGGTTTCCGAAAATCTCATAGAAACCCGCCTTTTTCAAATCATCTAAAAAATTATATGACATAATGTTAAATTTTACTTATTATTTATATTCCCCTCGCTCGCCTCCATATCGGCTTTCGAGAGTTCACCGCAGTCGATTTCACCGAGCAGACGCTTGAAGTCGTCCACGAGTATCTTCCCGTTGACCTTCTCGCCAGACTTCCTGAATATGATGTCGCACTTGTCCGTTATCGTCTTGACGAACTTCACCGCCTCGCCGATGAACTTGTCCTTGTCGAAGCCAGTACGCTCGAATATGCGGATGAGAGGCTCGCTCCCGAATGAAAGCGGGGTGTTAGCCATAACCGTATATTTCATCTCATCCTGCTCCTTCTTGGTGAACAGGTGGTCGTAGCGGAACTTGCGTATGACCTGATGCATATCATAAAGTATGTCCGCTTCGTTGTCATAGTTCACTCCGAAGTATTGGCTCACGCAGTTCCAGTATTCGCGCCTGAACTCGTTTATATGGACGGTCAGCGTATCGCGCTTGTCCCAGTACGCCTGCGTCAACTTTCCGTCAGCGTCCCTCGCCTGTGTCGGGAAGTTCTTTTCATACGCCTTCATAAAGATGTTCGTCAGGGCAATGTCGAGTTGCCCGCAGATGAGGCGCATCATAATCTCCGTCATATTTTCGAGAACCCACAGTTGCTCCCTGTTCACTTCGACAAGGTAACGCTTTTCGCTCCCCTTGCCCTTGCTCGTCTTTTTACTTGTTGTCCTTGCCATCGCTATCGGTATTTTCAGTTAAACTTTCCGTTTCAAACACATAGGCATCCGTCGAGAAGCCGAGACAGTCAACGAATACGCAGTCCTGCCATCTTTCGACCTTCGGGTGCTGGGTATGCCCCACGACCTGTATCCACCCGCAGCCGTTGTTTATCGCATTGTTCACAAGGGTTTCGTCACGCACCCAAATCGGGCTGTGCGAACTCGATGTGCCGTAGCAGTCGTACCAGTCCTGCGCATTGTTCATAAACGAGAACGCGCCCCTGTCGGTGTTCCACAGCCTGTTCACCATAACTTCGAGTTCCTTCGGTGACGGGACGGGAGTGCCGTCCTTGTATCCGAGCCTGAAGTACGCCCACTGCCTCGTAACGCCAGCGTGGGAAATAAGATGCCCGTTGTCTGGCGCAAATGCAACCCCGTAGAACAACGCCTTGCTCGACTCGAACAAGTCCTTCGTCTCCTGCGCGTGGGCATCATTGTACCTGCTCGAACGCTCACCCCTCATAAAGTAGTGGGCATCGTGGTTGCCGTATAACAGCACGAAGTTGTCTGGGCGCGAATACTTGAGCGCAACAATCTCCTTGAAGTTGTCCGCCTGCTCCGAGAACGATATGTCGTCATACGGGTCAAAATAGTCCCCGACAAACACATTCAGAGCCTTCGTGTCTATAAGTTCCTTCCAGTTCCTGCGACCGTGTATGTCGCCTATCACAATCACTTTCATTATCTTTGCTATTTTTATTATCAAGTCCGTAGATTACACCCTTGACCTTGCCGAGTTCCCTCTCTATCAGGAATATCGTTCCAGCAATAACCCCGTGCGTCTCATAGAAGCGTATGTCGGATATGCTGTCGCAGAACTTCCTGTACAGCACGCGCTTCGCATTCCACGCGCTCCGCAAAACCATCTCCCTGCTACCGTCTATGAGCGAATGGTGTATGACGAAGAGCCTGTTCTGTATCTTGTTGCGCGACTCCTTGCTCTGCCTGTCATAGTAACTGTCGATTATATCCTCCTGACGGGCAAGCAGGCTCTCTATGCGGTTGTCGGCAAAAAGTCTCGGCACAACCGTGCAGTACATACCGAAGTCGTACCCGCCTATCGTGATGTTATGCCCGCTGTTCCTGCTCCCGCCGAGAGAAACTGGCGTTGCACTGCCGTTGTTAGCCATAAGGTGCTTGTCGCATTCGGAGCACTTGTAGAGATACCACCTCCGTCTGGCGTAGTCCTTCGTGCTGTCTGCATACGGTGCTACGAAACGCTCAAGTTCACCGTAGGAATTTATCCTGAATATGTCGGTGAGGTTGTCCATATTGTCATTCTGCATCTCCCCCCATTCAAGCGGCATACTCGCTGCAAGACGCTTCAGGTCTTCGGAGAGCAGGGCAAATTCGTTTTCAGTCATATCTTCTATGGTTTTCGGTTAGTGACATAAACTATGTCGTCTGTCGTAGTCCCCCTCGAAAAACTGTTGATGCTACCCACCCTCCTGTATTCATATCCGTTCTTTTCACAGAAGCCGACAGCATCGCTGTTCGGGCTTATGCCACGACCGAACGAAAGCACTGCACCGAAGCCAGCACCAGCCGACTGGACGGACGAGAGAAGCCCAAGCAGTTCGGACATATTCCCCTGCGTCCACCTGAAAGGATGCCGTGCCTTGCCGTTGTCCGACCTGTCTGGCACATACTCCCCGATTAGAGGCGCGTAGCAGAACACGAAGTCCCCCGCCGAAAGCGGAAGTTCCCTTCCTCCGAAGCCGACACGGACTATATGCTCCCAAGAGAAGTGGACGAGTTTCACCTTTCCGAGAGCCACGCGGTAAGCGTCAAGCGTGCGCTTCGGACAGGATATGTCCGACTTTCCGTCCCTTATCAGGAGCATAGACCTCTCGGTGTCAATGTCCATAACATTGCACACCACATTATTTGAAAACGGGATTAGGTTGACACCAGCGAGGGCATCTCCCGAAAATATGTCCCAAGCGGTGTCTATGCGCTTCGGCAGAAGCGGGATTATGTCCTGTACGACCGACTTCCTCAACCTGTCGCTGGAAAGGGGCGTGTCAACAAAATAACTCATTTTTCGCGGGAATTAAAAACGGGGCGGGCGACATTGGGTATCACTCCGCCCCGAAAACAAACAACAAATTACTATTATGACAAATAATTATTCTACAATAGGCTGGACTTCCTCCTGCAACTTCTCCTTCTCTTCCTCTTCCACCTTTATCACGCTCTTCGCCTCGACTTCTGGGCAGTCGTCTATATACTCCTTGCTGTCGAGTATCGTGTCGATTTCATTGAGGCGGATATGAAGCCCGTTGTTGGCATCCTGACATTCGTTGATTGTCTTGATGTGCTTTACGATTTCGGGTGCAACATCCTTCAGGAGTTCGAGAAATTCCTTTGTTGCGAACGCTCCGTTACCCTTCCATTCCTGAAAGCCACCGAACAATGCCCTGATTGAAATCGAATTGAGCAGTATCGTTCCGTCCCAGTCTGGTGCTTTGGTGTACGGCTTCTGCATCCTTATGTTCGTGTGGAGCGCGATGACGGCAGGTGCCTTGTAGTAACTGCTCGGTATGTCGTGCTCGACGAACTTCTGCAATGCGTTCATCTTGGATTTAGTTCCGATTTTTACGATGAACTCCTTGTTCAAGAGTTCCTCCTCGCCCTTGTTGTACTGTTCCCAAAGTTTCTTCTGCTCTTCGAGAAGTTCGCTTTTCTTCGGGAGTTCCTTTTCTTTCTTTACTTCTTCACTCATCTTAAAGTGTTTTAAGTGTTATACAATATATTGCCTATCTATTAGAGGTCGAGTTCATCACCGATTTCGTTGAGCAAGTCCTCATCGCTCTTCTTTCCAGCGTCAGCGTTCTCGGCAGTGGTTTCGTTACCGCGTACTTCGTCAGAGAAGTCCGTGCTGTCGATTTTGGTCTCGTCTATCTTGCTGTCCGAACCGCCGTTGTTCTTGAGCGCGTTCACCGACTTGGTGGCAATCCTGCTTGCCTCCGAGTTCGGAAGAAGACGGTCATATGTCTTGATGTTGGTAAGAACCCTGTCGGTCTGGGTTTCGTCCCACGGCTGGAACTCATATTCCGAAAGGTCTGGTGCGCCAGCGTACATCTTGGCGAGCAACTTGCGCCCCTTGTCGCTGTTGTCGATTGCAACACCGTCGATTTCCAGAGGCTTCTTCGCGCTGAACTCCGAGTCGTCATAGTTGACATAATCCTCCTTCTTCTTGACGACAAGGCGGAGGTTCTTTCCGAAAAGAAGGTGGTTAGCCGCAATGCCTTCCTCGCCTTCGAGTTCGTTCGGTGAACTTGCCAAGAGGTACTTCTCGTAGAGTTTCTTTCCGAAGCGGAACACCTTTACCTGACCTTCGAGTTCTGGATGCTGCGGGTCTTTGTATATGTAGATGAGCGACCAGTATTTGTTCTCCTTGCCTGCGTTCTTCTTCGCAATCTCGATGTTCGACGCAATTCCAGTGTTCCACAACTTTGCGCGGAGTTGACCGATAGGGCATCTCTGACCTACTGATTCTGGACTGTCCACGCGGACACCGTTCTCGCCGTCCACATCCTTGAAGAAATACTGCGTCTTGTTGATGATTGACTTGCTGTAGTCCATTGGGTTCGGGATAAAACGGATAAGTGCCGTATATACGCCCTTCTTTGCATCTTCCAGTTTCGGCTGGTAGAGATTTTCGTCAACCGAATACTTCGACTCCTTCGTGCTTACTGACTTGTTGACATCTGTGAACTCGCTTCCAAAAAGCGAATCGTAATTTAACTTCTTTAATTCCATTTGACTAAACTTTTATAATTTAACACTATTTAAAAAATTAACTCTATTCAAAAATCGTTTTACGCCTGTTCTATTTCAATCCTCGACATAATGGTCTCCATATTATTTATAAGGCTCTCGCACAAGCCGAGAACAAACTCGTTCTCCATACCCTGCTCCGAAAGCACCCCTCCGAGAGTGGTCGCAAGGTTCTCGACCGTATCATAGCCGTTCTCCTCGCGGAAGCGGGCTATGAGTTTGGACTTCGAGTCCTTCGCCACATCGTTGTCCCGCAGGACTGCGATATGCTCGTTCATACGAGCCTTGTACTCGCCCTTCCATACGCCTTCCCCGTTCCTGTGCGCCATAAGCGCGTAGAACTTGCAGATTTTCGGGAAATGCTCCGCGACAAGTGCCCTGTACTCCTTCTTTGAAACCATCTTCTTTCTTGTGTTCATTTAAACATACGACTATAATATATAGGGAATTTCCGTAAATTTCAGAATAATTTTCCATTTATTACAATGCCAAGGCTATCTTCCTCGTTTACAGGCAATTCACCGCTCGTTTCCGTATTATTTGACGACTGCTCCCCGTCCTTTTTCAAGAAACTCCAGTCCGTTTCGCGCTCCTCCTTCGTAAGAATCTTGCGCATAGCGTTGACATCCATCTTGCTGTATTCGGGCGCGTGCTCAACCCACCAGTTGTCGATTGCGCTCCAGTTCAGGTACGCCCCGTCCGCCACAATCTCGTCGGTACGCCTTGCCAGCCCCTCGAATATCTGCGGAGGCAGGACTTCCTCGCATCCGAGCATAACGAACTTCATATTCCTGTCGAAGTTCCGCTTAACATCGTCCAATGTCCCGCCATAGCAGGTCTGCGTCTTTGTATCCTTCAGTTTCTGCTTGGCGACTTCAAGTATGCACTCGCACAGGACGGACTTCAACTCGTCGTTGAAATAGCAGGATGTGTTTATCTCCGAGATACCCGTCTTGCCGTCAAACCTTTCAAGTATCCCCTTGCTCATCTTCGCTGTAAGCCCGTATGTCGTCTGTACATCCTCGCCGTGACGCTTGGTGGTCTTGGCGAATGTGCATACGCTCGGTATGTTGTCCGAAGTGTCACCGCTTATTATCTTGTCGAAAAGTGCCCCCTGCGCTTTGACAGGCTCTATCTTCAGCCTGTTCGCTACACGCAGTTCGTTGAGCAGGAGTTTGAGAGCGTCTATCTTCATAGAACCGCCTCCGAGCATACGCTCTATTATGTCACCGCCCTCCTTCTCCGTAAGCCTTCCGCAGTCGGATTCCGTTGCAAAGAGGGTGAAGTTCCTTTCGCCCGCTGGCGCAAGTTCCATAACCCCGTCGGTTATGAGTTGGTGCAAGTCGTGGTCTGTGCTGTATATGATTACGCTGTCTCCCATTCCGTTGAAGCGTCTCGCAAGGGAGCATATCCAGTCGTCGCCCTCCGCACCGGGCAGTTCGCACTGCGCAATCCTGCACAGGTCGAGCCACTTCTTGAACTCGGCTATGCACTCTCCGAAACGAACCTTGTCAACCTTCTGCTCGGTCTCCTTCCTGTTGCCCTTGTAGTCGATGACACCAGCGTATTCCCTTGCTGCCAGTTCCTTCCTCCAAGTGCCGAAGTCCCATACGAACACCATACCGTCCGCGACAGTCTTCCATCCGTGGAGAAGTGCCATCGTCTGTATTATCAACTGCTTGTTGAAGAAAGCCCTGTCCTGCTTCTTTTCGAGATACTTGCCCTTGCTCGGCTTCGGCATCCCGAAAAGACTCCGATAAATGAAGTTGTGTCCGTCTATCACTAAAAATGTTCTCATCCGAGTTTCCTTTTTCCTTGTTATTTATAAGCAATATATTGGAAAAATTTATAAAGTTCAGAAATATTTAAAATTTTTTTATGTGAACACAGCCTCGATGATATGCTCCCTGTCGTCCTGCGCATATGTCATATCGGCATCGGTGGACACCTGCACCCCGTCAATGCTCCAGCCCCCAAAGGAATAGCCAGCCGAAGGAACCGCGTGGAACTCGACAGCCTGCCCCTCATACGAATACAGCATACCAGCGGATACAGGCTGACCGTTTGCCGTCACCGCGCCCGCGCCAGACGGCACTATGCTCAACGGAATACGCAACGCCCCGTTCTTGTTGAAACGAATATCAACGGAACAGTTCGCTGTGACTGGCGGAAGCGTATATGTATATTGGTTCTGATATTGCGTGGCAACGAGTTCGCCAGTCACTACGCGCTCCGTAGCAAGTGTCTTGTCAACGACCACGCTCTCTATGCCCCCGTTCGGGTTTTCCTTGATATAGAACACGGGTGCAGAACCGTGCTGGACACCGTTGACTTGGAAGTCACCAGAATGCGTAGGAATATCATCGCATCCCACCGCACCCTCAAAGTCTCGCATCGATGATACGCCGACATTTATCGTGTACTGGTTTATGTCGAACTGCGCGACAAATACCATATCGCTGTCCGCAGTGAACGAATATGTCGTGTCTGCCGATACTGGTTCACCGTTCCCGTCAACCCAGCCGACAAAATGGTAGCCCTCACTGGCTTCCGCCGCTATCGTTACGAGGCTTCCCTCGTCATATTCCCCGCCACCGCTTGCAGTACCGCCAACAGTTGCCGAAACGCCTATTGCATATCTCGGTATCGTGGATATGAAATGCGCAGTAAGAATCCTGTTGTCGTCTGGCATAGTGAATGTATATTCGGCATCGGTCGAAACGGCAGTTCCGTTTTCAGTCCAGTTGACGAACGCATAGTTCTCGTTAGCCTGCGCGTTGACCGTAACCTGAACGCCCCTCATATAAGTACCTCCGCCAGACACCGTACCCTTGTCCGGGTCACACTGAACCTTGACCAAGTACGACGGTGTAATCTTCGTTATGACCTTGACCGTATGGTCTGCCGATATTAAACCGAATGTGTAATGCCCGTCAACGAGTGCAACCTCCGTGCTGTCAACATACACCGATGAAACTTCAAACCCGTACTGCGGGGCGACCGTCAGGACTGGGGACGAGCCGTCAGGAACAACTATAAAGTCCCCTGCCAAAAGTTGCGTGCCGTCTATGTCAACCGAAGAGTTGCCAGTGGCGACCACCGTTATCCTGCGTTCAGCCACGAAGTTCGCGACATAGGTCGCATCGGCTGTAACCGTTATTATGCGGGTGCTGTCCGTATTGCCGTCGCTCCACCCAGTGAAGATGTATCCGCTGTTAGCCGTAGCGACAAGCGTCACAAGGCTTCCCTCGTCATACTCGCCACCGCCAGTTGCAGTCCCGCCACCCGCAGGGCTTGCGGTCACTCCCACCGAATATCTCGGCAGTGTCGAGGCGAAGTTGGCTATGAGCGTTACGCTCTCATAGACATCAAACGAATATGCCCGCTCTGTACAAACAACCTCTCCGTCCTTCGTCCAGTTGAGGAACTCATAGTTCCCGTTGGGTGTAGCGGACACCTCGACGGTCTCGCTGTACGAATACTGACCGCTTCCTGTCGTTTCACCCGCGCCCGTCGGATATTCAAGCGTCGCGACATCAATCGCGCCGTCCTTGTTGAAGCGGACATAGACCTCCTTGTCCCCGTCAACCTCACCGAAGATGTATGTCCTGTCTGGGACAAGGCTTCCCATTATGCTCTCCCCGTCAACGCTTCCGAGATGAAGTTCTGTTATGAACAACCCAGACAAAGGTATGAACTTGAACGCATCACCGCTTGCAAGCGGGTAGGCGACACCAAAGGCAAGGCTCGTGCCGTCCTGAACAACCTCGCCCCTCGGATTGCCGTCCAAGATGACAGCCTCGCCCTCGATTATGTCGAAGCAATGGAATGTAACCGTATTCGCTGGCGGTTCTGGTGCTTCCGCGAATGAAACTATAATCGTGTGGTTGCTCTGGACATTCTCGAATGTATATGTATTGTCCACAAGCGTCTGCGGAGCAGTGTCAACGATAACACTGTCCACCACATAGCCTTCGTCTGGCGTAACCACATATACGCGGGTTTCGCCTTCTGGTACGGCTATTGTTTCAAGAGGCTCTATTGTCCCGCCTGTTCCGTTGACCATCGAATATATGCTGTATAACACGGCTTCCCGCGAGAAGTGCGCATCAAGCAATACCGAGTGGTACGGCATAACAAACTCCGTATCCCTGTCGGGGCTGTCGAGTTCATCGCCATATATCCACCTGTCGAACCTCCAGCCCTCATACGGCTCTGCGTGGATTGGAATGGTCTCGCCCGCATAGCAGTATCGGCGCAACGGGGATGTCGTTCCGCCTTCAGGCGGCATAGCCTGTGTTTCAAGCACGAACGGATTGTCCTTATGGACTACGACGGTGAACTCCGAATTATGCTCAATCGGTTCATACACATATTCATCATCGTCCAAGACATCTCCCGTAACCACCCTTGTCGCGCCAAGTTCCGTAACGGTCGCACTCTCATAGCCGAGTTCGTGCGCGATTGTTATGACTGGTCGCGAGCCGTCGTCCACATATATCTCGCTTCCGCTTTCGGGGACTATCACATCGTTGACATAGACCGTACAGCCACTGTTCCAGACCACATCCCCCGTGTTGTAGTTCCTTGCGCCGAACCTCACCACAAGCAGACGCTTGCCCGAAATGTCCTCGAACTCCGCATATATGGTATGGTCGCGCAGTATTCTCCTGAATGTATAGTTGTTGTTCTCCTCAAGCATCGATGCCTGCCCGTCAACAAGGAACTCGCTTATGCGATGCCCCTCGTCTGGAACTACCGTATATCTCCTGTCAGAACCTTTCGGTGCATAGACCGTACCTTCAACTGGGCTTATGCTCCCGCCCTCGCCAGACGATGAGGTTATCCTGTATGCGTTCTCCTTGACGACTTGCAGGTAGAACTTGACACTCGCATTTGTCGTGTCGATACCGTCTCGGCAGCGTATCGAGAGGTCATACCTGTTATAATCAGCCGAACCGCTTGCAATTACGGCATCTACATCATCCACGGGACGGCATTTCGGAGGCGGTGCATAGTCTCCCGACGGCAGAAGTTGCGTCCTGTAACTTATGACATTGTTCTCGTCGTACGGCTGTATGTACGAGATTTCCGAACCCCATTCGTTTTCGGACACGGGGTACTTGAATATTATGCAGTATGTATGCTGGTCGGCTTCCTGCCAGTCGCCATACGGATATGTGTCGGGAAACTTGTACCTTATCTCGACCGTTGCGCTCGTGTCGTCATCGGAATCCAGCCCCCTGTGGGAAGCCCTCACCTCATCATTCCCGAACCAATCGAGCGTGTGCTCCCGAAAGTCTGCATCAGCCCAGTCCCCTGCGGAAAAATAACTCCCGAAGTTGAAGGCATACTCTATGTCGGTATGAACTTCCGAAACCCCGTTGTACCAGTAACTGTAAGGCTCGTCGTCCGCCGAATACTTCGTGAAAAGTGCTTCGGGTGTCAACGGGGTGTATGCGTGCCCGCCGACCCTGATACTTATGTCCCCGTTCCCGTACTTGTCGGCAAGGCAGTCTGAACCGACCGAACTTCCAACCGCCCAAGCGGTCACATCAACCCAGCCAGAAGGGTTGTTCATCAGAGTGGCGTTAGCCCCCTCGTGCCGAAGCACCTGAAAACCGACATAGTTGAGCAGGACACCCTTCCTGTAGTTGCCAGCGTTGTCGTCTGGCGAAAAGTCGTCCAAGTGCCGAGAAACATCATAGCACCCGTTCAATGAAATGGAAAGGGTGAACTCCACCCCGTCCGCATACACATCGTCGATGTGAGAAACATATATGCCGTTACCTTCCTGTGTTACCATTAGTTATCGCCTTATGTATTTGGAAAACCTTCAAATAGTTCAAAAGTAAAAAGCGCATCGTAGTAGCCGTAGTCATCCTTATATAGATACAGGCACACCCTCGCAACATAATCATCTGCAATCGTCCCGCCAACGGGATATACGGTTACAATCCCCCTGTTCGACTGGTCGATAGAAAGCGTCGGTGTCTGCATTACACTGCTCCACGCTGGCTCTGCGGACTTGATGCACATTACCGCATTAACTGTTGCGGGCGAAAGATGTTCATTGGAAAAATCCTCATAATTTGCGCCAGTGCCAAATGTAAACTCTATGCCGTTTCCGCGCCCGTCACCTATAGGAAAACACTTATAAGCCACATATTCATATTCATTTTGCTTCAACGCGGGAACGCCAGTGCCACTGTCGCCCTTGTCGCCCTTGTCGCCCTTGTCGCCCTTGTCGCCTTTCTTGCCCTTTGCATCGACCATATACATATCCGCGCCCACAGGATACGGTGATTGTATCGTGGCGATGTATATCGTAACGAGCACATACACGCCAGAAATGGATTTCGGGGTGGCAACATTCTGGCTTGAAACGGGTGCGGACGAGCCAAGCCCGACATCGCCTCCGTCATTCGTATCGCCGTCCCCGCCAGTATCGCCATTGTCGGAGGTGTCGTCATCGTCCGAAATACCAGTAATGGTTTCGTAGCCTTTGTGCGTAACATCATCGGACGATACGCCACCGTTGTTCTCAAAAGTCTCCTTGTCAATGGTTTCAAATTCACTGATGCCATCGGAGGAAGATATATTGTCGGTGCGGACGAACGCACCGAAGCAAGCCCTCCTTATCCCGTCGTTCCTGCGCCCCATATCGTCAGATATGAGTTGTAGCGTGTATCTCCCGACAGGCTCACCTTTCGGAAGCGTGACATCAATGTCAAGGACAACTCCCTTTCCCCATTCGCCAGCGGACACAGCCGCATCGTCAAGTGCCGAAACTATATCCTCTCCGCTTGTGGATATTGTGAGTTCATACATAGGCGAGGAAGCCGACCGTCCAAGCAGTCCGCCACCTTCATTTTCGTCATCTTGCGACTGACCGTCAAATTTCGTAAGCCCCGATGACATCTTCTCGGCATTTAAGCCTCCGAGCCATACCATATTGCCGTCTATATGATACACACAGTCACCTTCGGAACTTCCACCGCCGTTGCCCCTGCCACCAATGGGTATCCACATATCGGCAGGAATGTTGTCGTACTCCGAAGGGCGCACGCCTATAAGTGAAGTACCGTCCCTGTTTATGTTATAGTACATATACCAGCCGCAGGTCTGGGTATCGTCGTCATACTCGTACACTATGTCCTGCGAACGGTATGCACGCTTGGAGTTCCACGGGTTAGCGACCTTGCGGAAGTTCTCGTCAATCTCCGCCACCGTGAGTTCGCGCCCCTTCTCTCCCCTGTATGCTATCTTCTCCGTAAGGCTGTCCGCAACTGGGACGCTTGCTGTGTTGGCTATCACCCATATATCTGGGGATATTCCCGATTTACGCGCATATTCGTAGAGCGAAAACGCAACCCACCGATACGCCACCTCGCCTTCTTCCTCGTCCTTTGTGCGAATTATAAGGAACACTTTGTCCGCGTCCGTCGTGTCCCTCTCCGAAAGATATAACATCTGCGGGTCGAGTTCAAACGGGTTCGGTAGCAGTTCCCCGTTTACCGTAGCCCAGTTCTCCGTAAGTGCCACTGGGTAGTAACTCCCGCCAGTGTGTTCCTCGACAACCCTGTCCTCGCCGACATCGCCTTTCATACGGATAACAATGTTCCTTGTTCCCGCATATTGGTCATCAATCGTAATATTCGCATCTACCGTAAGCGTCCTTTTCATAAGCCAGCAATCAAATATTCATAATCTATGGATTTCCTTCCAGTACCAGTCGCCGAAGCACAGGTCTCCGAAAACACCTTCGGCTGTGCGCCTCTCCGCCTCCCCGACTATCGCGCAATACCTGTCGAGCGTGCGCTCGACCACTCCGAGAACACGGCTCGCATCAGCCTCCCTCGTAACGGTGGCGGTCGGACGAACTACGGAGCGTTCCGAAATCCTCCTCCTTTTCCCGCAGGCATCGGTCACCCGAAACGATATGCGCGGGAGAAACCGAAGCGTGCGGGTAAGGGTGCAGTCGCAGAGTTTCCAGTACCCGCCGTTCTCCTTCGTGAAAGCACCAGTCGAAACGGTGTCCCCGAAGTATTCGGCAAGTGCCTCTCGGTCTGTGAATGAACGGAAGTTCGACATACCGTCTGGGCGCACATAGGCTATGCGCACATCCGTCATATCGAAGCCGAACTTCCCGAACCTGTCTGCGAGGTCGAGTATCACTTCGTATGTATGCGCGGAAAAGTTCATTCGGCTATAAGATACTATATATACATTATTTATAAATGTCGGGAAACCGACGGCGGAAGCCGAATTATAAATATAGAGTACAGCAAAGGACAGGGACTTATGGACATAAAGGCACTCAAACCGCACTCGCAGAGCGAGTCGCTCAAATACAGTCAGGGCTACTACGCCCCAGTCAACAGGGAGAAATACTGCGGGGGCTACCCGATAATATACAGGAGTTCGTGGGAACTCCGCGTATGCAAGTTGCTCGACCTCTCCCCAGAGGTGAAGAGGTGGGGGAGCGAGTGCATATCGGTAAAGTATTTCAGTTCCCTCGACCAGAAGTACCACGAGTATTTCCCAGACTTCTACTTCGAGAGGACGGACGGCGAGGGGAACACCAAGCACTATGTCCTCGAAGTCAAGCCGAAGAAGTACCTGACGAAGCCCGAACAGCCGAAGCGCGTCACGGAGAAGTCCCTGAAACGCTTCAAGTATGAGGCGGAGACCTTCGTGCGCAACACCGAGAAGGCAAGGGCGTGCGAGATGTTCTGCAAGCAGAGGGGCTGGGAGTACAAGTTCGTGACGGAGGACAGCCGAATACCGATACTATAAACCGCAGGACTATATATAAATAATATATAAATGACTACAAAACACACTCTTATATGGAAATAAGGACAGCACTCGTCTGCATAGCGAAGGGCGAGAACAGGTACATCCGAGAATGGTGCGAATGGCACAGGGGCATAGGCTTCGATGAAATCTACATATATGACAACAACCTTGTCGGGGAAAGGATAGACGAGGCGGTGGGCGACCTGCCCTATGTCCATATCAACAACCGATACCGCAACGCATTGCAGAGGAATGTCGAGATACAACTCAAGTGCTACAACGAGTGGTACAGGGCGCACAGGGGCGACTTCACACACTTCGCCTTCTTGGACTGCGACGAGTTCCTCAATGTGTCGGACGACTTCAACGGGCTGAAGGACTACATAGCCCGCGTGGTAAGGAACGCGGAGGGGACGAGGCTCTACTGGAAGTGCCACTCCGACAGCGGAAACCTGCACTACGAGGACAAGCCAGTGAGGGAGCGTTTCCCGCAGGTCGTAGAGCCGAAGGACGGGAGGTACTTCTATAAGATGCTCTTCTCGACGAGGAGGGAGGAGTTCAAGATGATAAATGTCCACTTCTCCAACCACCTCTCCAACATAATCGACTGCAACGGGAAGAGGATAAACTACTCCCAGTCAACATACACGAGGGGTGGCGTGGCGTATGACTGCGCTTGGGTTGACCACTACATAACGAAGTCTGCGGAGGAGTATTTCAGGAACAAGCGGGGGAAGAAGGACGATGCTCGGAGGCTCACGGTGGGCTTCTTCTTCAACTTCAACGAGCACACGGAGGAGAAGGACAGGTATGTGGCGGAAATTGTCGGCATTGATGTCGCCACCGTAGCGAAGTCCAACGCTGGCGCACTCGAAGTCCACATAGACAGGAAGCCCGAAACGGTCGTGCTGGACGGGATGCTGAAGGACACCGTGAAGGTGCTCCCGCAGAAGCAAGCCGAAGCACTGAAGGCGGTGGCGGAACAAGAGCCGAAGCCCGAAGCGAAGACGGCGAAGTCAGCCACCGTACAGTCCGCGCCAGCACAGGTCGGCGAATACCCCGAAGGCGTGAGCGTGTGCATAAGCGCATACCAGACACAGGACTACATAGAGGAGTGCCTCGACAGCGTGGAGGCGCAGACTTGGTTCAAGAGCCACAGCAACTGGGAAGTCCTGCTCGGCATAGACGGATGCGAAAAGACGCTCGAAAAAGTCAGGAGCATAATGCACAAGTACAGAAACCTGCGCGTGTTTATGATGGACGAGAATGTCGGCACTTATGTCACCTGCAACACGATAATGAAGGAGGCGAAGTACAAGTGGCTGTTGCGCTTCGACAGTGACGATGTGATGCCGAAAGATATGATTGAAAAATTCTATAATAAACAACAAGGCAAGCAGATTGATGTATTTAGAGTATTCTATCATAACTTCGGTAAGAAAAACAATCAAGGTATAGCGTGCGGTGTCCATTTCGTAAGACACGAAATATGGAACGAATATGGAGGGTATCGAAAATGGAGAATTAGCGCAGACTATGACTTCCTGCATAGAATAGGAACAGACACTAAATCATTGACCGATGACAATGTATTTTACAACAGAAGGGTCAGAGATAACTCACTTGAGCATAACACGGATACAAATATGCAATCAGAACTGCGCAAAACACTCAATAAATTCGTAGTGGAGAAATCAAGACAAGACAAGATAATCGAATGCTCAACTACTAAATATAAAGCAATTACACTAAATGCGATTATCAGCCTGACATCTTGGAAAGCACGAATAGGTATTGCGCACAAAAGCATCGAATCTCTATTTAAAATGTGCCCTAACTATCACATTGTACTCGTTTTATCAAAAAAAGAATTTCCAAACCAAGAAAAGGAACTGCCACAATCAATATTAACTCTGGTGGATACAAAGGGTCTTGAAATATTATGGGTAAATGAGAACTACAAGGCATTCAAAAAAGTATTACCAACAATAGAAAAATATGGAAATGTACCAATCATAAGTGCGGATGATGATGTGGCATACACAAGAAACTATGCAGATGAATTGTATCAAGAATGGTGCAAGGACAAATCCGTTGCTACTATTTCATACAGGCACGATAAAATGGTTACAAACTGTGGGGCGGCAACATTATACAACCCGATATATTTTGATGACCTATATGGTGTCATAAACGAAAACATAGTCAATACCAATGAGGACGATATGTTCTTTCAATTCATAATCGACAAATGCCACTTGAAACAACGATTTATGAACAAGGGATTCCCGTTCACTATGACCAAAAATGGAACACCCGCATTAAGCGATACATATAAGCAAAAGAGCACACCACAGGAAAGACTTAAACGAAATTCTGAAATATATGCACAAGAGTTCTATAAAAATGCACCCGTGCATATCAATATTACAACTTGGAAAAAACGCGACCACTGCCTTCCAGTAATGCTATCAAATTTAACAAAACAAACACGCAAGCCAGACCGAATAATATTATGGCTCTCATCTGATGAATATGACAAGGACAATCTACCCGAACACATCATTAAATGCTTAAACGATGGTCTATTAAGTTGCATAAAATGGATACCAAAAAACATATATGGACACAAAAAGCAACAATGTTTTAAATACTACAACTATTGCTATAACATTGAACTGGATGATGATACTCTATATAAGCCGAACATTGTCAATGAACTAATAACACAGGCAAAACTACATACAGACTGTATTACTGTTTATAGCACAACATCCGTAAAATATGTCGGGAACGAAGTCATAAAATCCAAAATAGCAAAAACACCATCTGAATACAACGCATATATGGGAGGGCGAAACTGCTTCCCACCTTTCATCTATCCGTTTGATGCTTATGAAAAGTCAGAATTACGCGACAAGTATGTTACCAAATGCGATGAGGGATGGTTGAGACCTTACCTAATGAAACACCACATCAAAATAAATGCCTTGCACGACTGGGACAATAGTGATTATCCTGCCATAAAAGACAGCCAAACAGATTCACTATGGAATGAAAACAAACGGTTCTATAAGAATGGTATGCGTGAAAAGGAGAGAAACTTTTTCAATGGCATCAAAATAGTTGGAGTTGAGAATGAAGCAAAACGATTGTGGTCACAGATAGGCATAGACAAATGGCAGCCAAAAACCAAAGATGAAATGTAGTTTATACATATACAAATATGAAAATACGACATTTGGTATCAACACGATTTTTACTTTTCGATTTCTTTGGTGACGGCAGAATATTTGATGACGGTTACAAGAAGAATGTTACAAATGTTCTTATGAACGGTTTTATAAGCACGCTAAAAAATCAAACAGATGATGATTACGAATGTGCCATCATAACAAATCCGCGAAATGTAGAATATGTAAAGTCCTTATCGTTTCCGATAAAAGTTAAAGTGTTCACCTATGACGGTATCATCGCCGATATAAAATCATCCTTAAATAACTATGACTATATCATTAGTACGGTATCGGACTATGACGACTTTTTCCATAAGGACAATTTAAAGATAATAAAGCAGTCGATTAACAGTTCGGTAAACTTTAAGATGTTCGGCTTTTTGAACGGTGCTACTCTAATCAAAGGCGAAGACGAACCCCATTTGTTCAGCCCGTCATACATCGGTACAACAGGTTTCTTCACCTGCTGTGCTTCTATAATATATTCCACAAAAATCAGTTTCACAAACGAGTTTCCTTTCATAGTCCACGAAGTCGCAAAGAAACATAATGGCAACCACCCTAATTGGAAACACATAATCGAAGCCGAATATAAGAATTGGGGACTACACGAACTTGATGCCGATTTCTTCGACTATGACAAAGATGACAAAACCACTCGTTTTATATGGACAAGGCAACCGCAGTCTTATACAACAATAAAACTGGAAGAAGAACACAAACCATTGCACTTGTCCGATGTTATCGTTTCATTGGATTTAAAGAATGATTTTGGATATGGAAAGTAATATTACAAAACAAAAACTATTACAGAAAGCATCAGCGCGGGGATTTCAGAACTTCAGCATAGACAACCCGCATACTTGGTGCGAAAAGATGGCGTGGCTTCAACTCAATGATGACATAGACCTGCGTGCAAGGTGCGCGGACAAAATCCGAGTACACGAATATTCAATGGAAAAACTCGGCAAGGACATCTGTGTACCAATCATAAGAATTTATGACAGCCCCGATAATGTCGGCATAGCAGAACTCCCCGACAAGTTCGTGCTGAAATGCAATCACGGGTGGAATATGAACATTGTCGTAAACGATAAAGCCAAAGCAAACCCGAATGACTGCAAGCAAAAGTTACAGCAATGGCTGGATACCCCGTTCGGGGACAAGTCGGTGGAGATACACTATCTGAACATACAAAGACGTTGTTTCTCCGAAACACACATCGGCAACCCGATAGACTACAAGTTCTGGTGCTTTGACGGGACACCGACCTATTGTACCGTGAACGCAAACATAGGGAGCAACGGCAACACCCCATATTCAATAAACTGGTATGATATGAACTGGCGTATAAAAAACATATCAAGGTTAGACCACCCGAACAACCCGAACAAACTCGACAGGAAGCCAGAGCATTTTGAACAGATGAAAGAATACGCCAGCATACTCTCGCGGGATTTCCACTTTGTCAGGGTGGACTTCTATGAGGTTGACGGAACGGTATATCTCGGCGAACTTACATTCACCCCAGCGACAGGTTTTATAAAATGGACTAATCCCAGAATTGACAGGATGTTCGGTGATATGATTAAACTGTAGCACCCCTATAAATAACCCGTACACCAACCCTAAAACCGAAAGGCGATGATTAAGAAGATTGACACGCTGTACCCCGTGAGCATCTGGCTCGGATACTGCACAACGGAAGAGGAATATGAGAGCATATTCCACGACGGAGACTGGAAGAAGACGATAGAGGAATACTCGTCAAGCGACGGGCTTACGGTCTATTGCGACCACAAGTTGCTCATACACTACAACAGCGACTTCGAGTTCGGCACTATAATGCACGAGTGCTACCACGGGGCGAACAACATCTGGAACTGCATAGGGGCGAAGCACGACACCGACAACGACGAGCCGTTCGCATACCTGCTGTCGTTCCTGACAGAAGAGTCGAGGAAGTTCCTCGCGGAGAGGTTTTCGCCAGAGATGAGCAAGGATATAAATAATTCATAACATATTGACAATCTGTAACTGTATGAAAATAAAGAAATACAAGGAATACACAGACGGCGGTTACAAGGAATACGGTCGCGGGATAAGGTTCACCGACGCGGACGGCATCGAATGGACTTCCGTAGTATCGCTCCGAGACAACGCGGGAGGGATAGCCCATATAGTCGTTGACGACCACTGCTACATATTGTATCAGGGAAGCGAGGACAGAGGCTTCCGAAGATACCACTACATATATTCGGAGATACACAATGCGCTCAAGGGGCTTCCAGACCCCGCGACATTATAAGATATAAATAATTCATAATAGGAACACAGGACATTATGATACACATCAGGAGGATTGACGAAAGCGAACGCACCGACCTTGCTGGTTATTTCAGCCAAGAATACCCCGAAATAGCAATCGAGCGCGGGGACAGTTCTTGGAACAGGTACAAGGAAAACATCGAGCGCAGGCTCGCCAACTATCACGGCGGTACGAAGGACGCAACTGGCGGGCTTGAAAATGTAGGGAAATCCCTGCATCGGAAAGTAAGGATTAGCATCAATGAAGACCTGCTCGTATGGCTCGCCAATATGACATCGGAAAACTACCACACGGAAGCAAGATATGAGATTGCCCGCTACCTCTCGCAGTTCTCCGACGATATGAGGCAGTTCGAGGTCTATTACAGGAGTTTCGTGGAGGCTTTCTGTAATGGCGGGTGGAACTTTCCGAATGACAGCGAACCAAGACGCATTATGGACGATATGATGTTCATAACGATAGGAAAGATATTCGGGGCGGAAGTGGTACGCAAGTTGTCCTGTGCCCTCTAATATAATATATTGACAATTTATAGCACTATGGTACACATCAAAAGATACAATGAAATGCTGAACGAGGCATATACCAGATGGAACGAGGACTCGATGAGGTTCGGTAATCGAGGCAACTATATGCTCTCCGACGACACGACAATCTTCGTGCGGGAGTCCGAGCCAGATGACAACATCGGCACGATACGGAGGATACAACTCACGAAGGAAGCCGTATTCGACCTCAACGAGCACAAGGACTACCAACTTTTCGTGGACGGCAGGTTCATAACTCTGGACGCAACGGACGAGGAAGTGGTCAGGATGTGTTCCAGACCGTACAACCTCAAGGTCATCGCGGAGGGCTGGCTCGACACGGAAAGCCCGTTCTACCCCCTTGATACGAGTTGCTTCTCGATACGCTACACGGACGACTGCGACTTCTCCGATTTCGTCAGGGACTTCAACGGAATAAAGTCCCAGTTCACGAGGCGGTGCATATACAAGCACTATGTGGGGTTTGTCAGGAGCACATTCCTCGAAGGAGGGCTGGACAAGGAAAACGGATACGAATTTGTACGCAAATCATAAGGCACTATGAAAGGAATATCGGAACTCGCAATGTGGAAGAGGGGAGCGAAGCCAGCGGACTGCGACGGCTTCACGGAGGAAAGCGAATACCCGCCCCTCTCGGAACTTCAGGACGGGACATACAGGGCAATCATATACGACTGGGTGTTTGAACTCGCGGACGGACGGAAGTTCTCACTGCCGTACGGCATACGCCAGAGCAGGCGGTGGTCAAGTTTCAAGAACTATGAGGTGAGGAACGGGGATGCAACCGAAGTGGCAGAGTCCGGGAACGGTCTCGGACACCACATATCCGAACTCCCCGACGGGACATACGAGGGACGCTGGTACGCATACTGCCTTGAACTCTCGGACGGACGGAAGTACAAGACCGACACAGGAGTGTTAAGAAGCCGTGAACTCACGCCAGTCGGGACATACTCCGTGAAGAACGGAACAGTAAGGGAAATCCGATAGGACAAGATACACGAACGGCTGGCACAAGACCAGCCGTTTTCTTTTTATCAGTACGCAATATATAGGCTATCTACAACGCATTCTGTTTCTCCGCTACCATAGAGTTGGCGAACTTGACAACCCCCCTGTCCCGAAGCCAGTTCTGTAGCCTATGGACTTCCGAACACTCATAGGCTGGCGTACCGCAGTGGTCGAATATCCTCAACTTCCCGCCAGACAGGAGTTGGAACTCGCACCCGCAGAGTTCGCTCCACCACATCGCAAGGACTTCCGCCCCGTCGTTCCCATCCGAATAGACGCTCTCCGAAATCCTCTCCCAGAAGTTAGCGTCCATAAACTTCTCGTCTATCGGCAGTGCCGAAACGGTGTCAGCCCAAGCCCAAGCCATAACGGTCTCCCGCCTGTGGTAGCCGAGTTTCCTCCTATGCACGGCATCAACCCTCACCACGCCAGCGTCGGCAACGACCACAAGGTCGTTCAACTGCACCTGTCCGAGTATTCCCTTCGTTCCCATAACTATTCCTCTCTCTTAATTACAGCCTCGATTGTCAGGCTCTCCACGCGGGGAAATACGAACATATCCACACGGTCATTCTCCCCGTCATACTTCACATCGATAACATCAACGCCGTCATATTCCGCTTCGACCACATTCCCTACCATAGTTTCCTCCTGTTCTGCTCTTCGGTGCATTTCCTCTCGCTCTCCCTTATCCTCTGCTCGGCAACCCCGAAGTAGTGCCTGTCAACCTCTATGCCGATGAAATTCCGACCAGTGTTCACGCAGGCTACGCCCGTGCTTCCGCTTCCCATACAGTTGTCGAGCACCGTATCACCCTCGTTGCTTCCGAGAAGCACTATCCTCTCCATAAGGGCAATCGGCTTCTGTGTCGGGTGAGATGTCCTTTCCTTCGAGTTGTGGGGCAGGGCTGGAATGTCAGACCAGACATCCGAGAGGCATATCCCGTCTCGAAGCATACCTTCGGTGTACTCCTTCCTCTTGGTGTCGGGCTTTATCTTCAGGTTGTTGAACACGGCTTCGCCCCTCGAATAGTAGCATATCGGCTCGTACCCGCTTGCAAGGGCGTGCCCCCTCGTGGTGTTGAAGCCCCGCTTCCTGCACCAGACTATTATGCGCCTCTCGTCGAAGTACCTGTCGAGCAGGGCGCAGATATGCCTGTTGTACTGCCGTGATGTAAAGAGGAACACATTGGCGTTGTCCTTCGCGAGCCGAGCGTACTCGGCTACCAACATTTCCACCCAGCCGAGATATTCGTCCAGCGAAGCCCACTGGTTGTCGAAGTCGAACTCCACCACCCCGAAATACGGGAGGTCGCACACCACGCAGTCAACCGACCTGTCTGGCAAGCCACCCATCACTTCGAGGCAGTCCCCGTTATACAGCCTGTATTCCGACATTTCCGACTATCCGTTAATCATATTCACAACATTCGGCTTACCGCACCCAAGCACCCTGAATATGCCTGTCGGCACGAGCCTCACCTCCCCGTTGCCGTCAACCGTAGCACCGCACGGCACGCCGCGAGCGTCAAGCATAACGCCGAGCATAACAGCAGTGTCGCCTGCGGAGAACACCACCTCGTCCCCGTCGATGACATCCGATATGAACCTTACGCTTACCTTCTCCATAGCCTAAACCAGTATAAGCGCAGTTATGCCCGCACCGAGTACAAGACCTCCGAGTATGCACAGGAACACGACGAGCCTCTTCGGTGAGTAGAAACTGTGCTCTGGCTCAAGCACCACGAGGAAGTCGTTAGTCCCGTCGAACTGCTCGTACTGCTCTGGATATATGAGCAGGTTTGAAATCTGGAGTTCGTTGAAGAACTTCACGAGCCTTACGAGTTTATCCTTTATGTATGTGTCAACGGCAGCCATCTTGTCATACTGCTCCTGCCAGTTCCTCTCTGGGAGGTAGAGTATCTCCGTGTCCACCGCTATCACCCCGTATATCCTTCCAACCCAGTCTATGTCGAAACCGAGTTCGTGAAGGCGGGCAAGGTTGTCCTTGTCCTTGAAAATCTTGCGCACAACCCTATGCGTCTTTATTTCCCTTATCAGTTTCCTTATCATCCGAGTATCCTTTCACTATCAAGTTGAGGTCTATTACCGACTGCAACGACACTGGCGAGAAGTCGCACAGGTCGGTGCGGACATTGAAACGCCCTTCGTACAGGTTCGACTTCACCGTGCCACCGTGTATGTTCAGAGTGCCGTGAGCCTTCCCGTTCCAGTCGAGCAGGGGGTATGCGCTCAACACGACACCCTCCGTCGGTATCTCTATTATGTTCTTCTCGCTCATCGTGAACGAGTCCTCGCTCGAAACGAGCCTGTCCCAGTATTTGACTGGGCTTTCCACATTCACCCTGTCGAGAACCTTCTGCGTTATGTCGGTATCGCCCACCGAGCGTCCCGCAAACTTGTCCTTCACCCTGTCCGAGAGCATATCCACGAGGGACTTCACATTACCCTCCCCGTACACTATCGCGCTACAGAGTTCGACGAGCATATCCGCAAGTTCTATGTTCACCTCGTCCGAGCCAATCATCTGCCGAAGCACCATACCGTACAACTGGTTCGAGAGCGACTCCCTCGAAATCTTGCGTTTCTTTGAACTCTCCTCTATGGCGAACCTTATGCACATACCTTCGAGTGCCTTCAGCGTGTCGCCTGACGGAACATCGTCAAAGCGGTTGAGCAGGGGCGACAATATGTCGGAGTATGTGAAGCGCATAAAGTTCATATTCTGCTGGGCGACGAGGGTGTCCGTAGCCGTAGGGACGAGCACTATCCTTCCGCGCAGGCAGTTGAGCAGGCTCTCGTACTTCGTGCTGTCGTAGTTGAAGCCTCCGAGGACGAACACTATGTCGTCCTCCCCGACCACGCAGTTCCACCTCTCCACGAGTGCCTCGTTCATATGGGCGATGTCCTCGAACGGACGCTTGAATATGCCTATTATGTTGTGGCGGTAGAACCACAAGTCCGATGTTACAAATATATTCATACCTGTCTCCAATCCTTTCTTTCCTATCTATTGCTAATATATAGGAAAATAAAAACATTTTCAGAGTTCCGAGTAAATTATTTTGAGCAGGGCGAAGGCGTTGTAAGCCCGAACCCCTATGCTGTCCCTTATCCTCTGCAACGCAATCTCGCTGTCCCTCGACCTCGAAAGCCGAAGCGAATAGACGATGCCCTGCGCGAATATCACATCCTTCATACAAGCCGAGCGGGTATTGACGAGATACGGGGCTACGGAATACGCAGCAGCCCCAGCGTTCCGAACGGAAGCCACCCGAAACACGCAGTCGTTGACCAGCCGAAGCATATCGTCGTCATTGTACTCCCCGATAAGTCCGACAGCCCTCTCGTACTTGGCGTTGCAGAAGTCATACCCGTCGCCCGCCTGCTGGCACACATACCTGATTTCCGCAAATTCGTTCCCGACGAAAGGCGGGCGGTACTTCGACAGCACATCCGAAGGTATGTCGGACTGCGGGAATATGACCACCGCACTGCACCTGTGAGAGCCTTTGAGAACCCTCTTCAGGAAAAGCCCGTCGAGTATGTTGACATCTATAATCGGGGTGCTTACGACCATATCGCTCGGACTGCGGAGGACATCCTTGAATGTCCGCTTGTACTCTGGGTTCATAACAAGTATGTTGGAGCACAGGTGATAGTCACCGTCGGTGAACGGGACTGCCACCATATCGGAGCAGTTCTCCGCAATATAGTTCTCGCGAGCCGTATCATCGGCGCAGCACACGAACAATATGTTGCCCTTCTTTTCAGACATAACTTATATGTTTTGGTTTCGGATTATTTATACGCCTCGTCGAACGGGCATTTCGGCGGACAGCAAAGCACCGCATACAAAAAAAGGCACTCAAGCGAGTGCCTTTCATATCATATCTTCCTCAAAATCCATATTATCGGAACTGTGTTCTTCATCTGGCGTTGCTCACGCTCGTCAAGCAGGTGGTAGTCTCCGTAATGTTTCGGATTGTTCACGAAACGAATATATTTAGCCCTGTCGATGAGGGGTTCAGACCAGTCGAGGTCGTACCCAGTGTATTCCCCGATTTTCTCGAAGCCGTACTTCACAAGACGCTTTATGGCGCAAAGTCCACCGGGCGTACACCCGCCACGCGAAGTGACAATTCCGCCAGAAGGCACATATCCAGCCACGCTTTGCAAGAGCCTGCCGAGTTCGCTTTCGGAAATACACCCGCCCTTCGGTACATAGAAGTGTATATAGTTCACGCCTTGCCCCCCAGCGTCGGGAAGAAACTTCACGCCCCTTCCGCCATCCTCCATAAGCCTGAATGTAATGTGCCTCCCCCACTTCTCGCTGACAGCGGGAGAGCCGACAATGATGCCGTATGCGTCGGGTGCGTCCATCACTTTATCTCCGAGTGGTTGTGGAGGATATTGTTCATAAGCACGAGCACCGCTTCGGTCTTGTCCTTATAGACATAAGTGCTGTCTATCTCAAACTTGCCGTTGGCGGTTTCCACCGTAAGTATGTTGTACCTGCGTATGTCGTATGCGTTCTCATCCCTGTTCCTTCGGTTGGGGTTCTGCCACATCCTCGTCTCGTGTCGGGCAATGCTCACGACAGTACCCCTGTCGAGCGAATAGCCGTTGTCCGTGCTTCTCCCGAAGTAAACCCTGTCCCCTATCGAGAACTCCTGCCAGCCGCACTCCATAAGCGACTGGTTTTCCGAAATGAGCCTGTCGCCCGCATCTCGGAGAGCGTCAAGCATACCCTTGTATTTGCCTGCATCTACCATTGGTGGAAAAATTTAAAGAGTTATATATAACTTATTTATATTTGAACACCTACTTGGCTACGGAAGAAAGGAAATGCTTGGAAAGTTTAAGGACATTCGCCTTCGTGGTGTCGTCATAGTTGAGGCTTCCGATGTACTCCTCGACTATGCGTTCGAGTTCAAGCCCGCTCTCCCCTATGCCGACCTCAAGGCTGACCTCCTGCTCCCCGACCTCATCGGCTGGTGTCATCCTTATGTCCCTTGCACCAGCACTCTCCGAGAGTTTAGCGACCGTATGCTCCGCACCGCCCGATATTGCCTCGTCGTTGGTGACGAACACCTGAACGAAGTTGCCAGCAAAGTCCTTCTCCCTCTCCGAGAGTTCCGAATACTTGACGCGGATGAACTTCGGTGAAACGGTGTTCTCTATGAACTTCATATCCTTGCCGTCAATAACGAGTATCCCCCTGTCGTTGCCACAGTCCCCGAAGTTCAACTGGTACGGAGTGCCTACGAAAAGCACGCCCCTCGAAGTCTCCTGATGCAAGTGTATGTGACCGCATATCAGTTTCGCCTGCCCCGAATAGCGTATGCCCCTGTCGCTCGTAGAGCCACCCATTATGTACTTCGCCCCCACAGCCTCCGCGTGGGCGAAGATATAGTCGCATCCCGAATGTTCGGACACCCACCTGTTAAGCAGTTCGTCATCGTGCGTGTAGGGAAGCAACGCCATACTCGGTCTAATGTTATTCAAACTATGCACCACAGCAGGCTTCGTTATGATGTTCACGCGGGGTATGTACTTCAGGCAGGCGAGGCTGTTGACCTCGTTGCTCCTGTTGTTCTTCATATCGTGGTTTCCGCAGAGTATGTAAACACCGCCCCGAAATATCTCCGAGAGCCTCTCGAATATGCCGATAGCCATATTCATAGCCTGCACATTGACCGACTGCCTGTCATCGAACACATCGCCCAGATGCACAAGCACATCATTCTCCCCGACCTCCTTCTCCCAGAGGGGGAAGAGCCAGTTGTCAAAGCACTCCTGCTGTATCCTCTGCCACTCCGTGCTGTTGTTGCTTATACCGAAGTGCGTATCGCCTATAACCCAGATTTTTGCCATTTTCCTAACTGTTAAGTTCAACAAGCCTTACAACCACCTCATCACCGCCAGCCTTCTCCGACACAATTCCGACATACCAGTCTGGCGGAAGGCTTCCGTCGTCGTGGCAGTCAATTATGTCCCACTTCACATCACACTCGCTCTCCCCGCTGTAACCGCATATCGTATAGCAGCAGGTATCGTCCCTCTGCGAATATGTAGCGTCTATGTAAACGCCTTCGGTCGTGCCGTTGCCCGTATGGAACGAAACCGTATTCGCCATACCGTCCGTTGACTTTATACACGCCAGCAGGAAGTCGAACGCCTCCCTGTCCGTTGTCGCCTCCCCGACCTTCTGACCGAGTGCGTAAAAAATTATCCTTGCCTTTCTTTCCATCGCGCTATGAATTTAAGAAGTTGCTGAAACCGTTTACCTTGCCTACCTCTATAACCCTGTCCACCTCCGAAGTCTCAAGGTTCGCGTGGTGGACGAGCCAGATGTCAGCACCCCACTCCCTCGAATACTCCCGTATGAGAGAGAGCATACCGTTCACGCTCACTATGTCTATGCTCGAAAATATCTCGTCGAGTATGAGTATGTTTATGTTGCCTATCCTCTGCTTGACCATACGGAGGAATGCGAGGGTGACCGCCACATTCGCCTTCTTCCGCTCCCCAGTCGAGAGGGTGCGGTAGTTGACCTCCTTTCCGAGATGGAATATTCGGCACTCGTAGTTGCCGTCGAACTCTATCCTGTAGATGACACCGAGCCGTTCCCCGATTTCCCTTATGTACGAGTTTATCATAGGGGCGTATATATTGCCTATATATTTCTTCACGCCGCCCTCGCCGAAAACCGCGAGCGTAATGTTGAGAAGTTCGACCTTCTTCTCTATGACCTTCCTCTCCTTCTCCGTCTCCGAGATGTTCCCCCTCAACTCTGTAATCATATCGGAGTAGTTCTCGGACGACTTGCGTGCGCTTCCCGCAGCACCGAGTTCAAGGTTGAGGCTTCTTGACTTCACCTGCAACTCGTAGAGCCTGCTCTCGCACTTGCTCAACTTCTCGTTGGCGAGGCGGAGTTTCTCCTTTACCGCGTCATACTCGTTTCCGAGCGCATCGTACTTCTCCGTGTTCTCGGCAAGTTTCCCTTCGAGCAGTTCCTTGCGGTGCAGGTGTTCCTCCCCGTCAAGTTTAGCCCCACAGGTCGGACACCTGTCCTGCCTGTAGAGTTCAAGGGAACGCTTGAAACCCCGTATGTCTGCATCAATGCGGTAACGCTCGTTGGATATGTTCCCCATCTTCGCGTTGATGTTCGATATTATCCCGTTGATTTTCGACTTCGCGTCACCGTACTTGTTCTCCTGCTTCGTATTCTCGGCAATGTCACCGTTGATTTCGTCAACGCTTCGGTGCTTCTCGTCAGCCTTCTCCGCCTCGGCTTTCATCTTCTTCTCAATCTGTGCAATCGAGTTCTCGTAGCCAGTGACCTTGCCGTCAATCACATCGAGTTTGCCCTTGTACTCCTTGACCTTCTCCTTGACCTTCGCGCTGGCGAGGTTTATCGCCTCGTAGCCGAAGAGCCTGTCTATGATTTCACGCCTGTCCTTCGGGGTGAGCGTGATGAACGACTTGAATGTATCGACCGAAAGCACCACAGAGTTGCGGAACAGATTGTACGGTATGCCGTATATCTCCTCGTCGAGCCACTTCTGGACATTAGCCTTGCCAGCAGTGTCGATTTCCCTGCCGTCACACTCCACACTGAAACTTGCGGGGTTAAGCCCCCTTCTCACGACTACGGACTTCCCGCCCGAAGTGAGATATATCTCCCCCTCGAAATGCCTGTTCGTGCGGTTGGCAATGTCGGAAAGCGTAAAGCCTTCGAGTTTGCCGTACAGCATATAGACGATGAGGTTGCTTATGGAGGACTTACCGCTCCCGTTCATACCGCAGAGAAGCGTAAGCGAGCCTTCCCGCCCGAAGTCAATCTCCCTCCAAGCATTGCCCCAAGAGGCAAAATTCTTCCATCTTATCCTGTTTATCTCCATTTCCTAATCTCCCCATTTTTCAGCCTTAAATTTTTCCGCTCCAGCATATTTCTCGTTCCTGCCGTACTTGGCTGGGTTCTTGTGCAAGTCGTCCCTCACATTGTCGAACCAGTACCTTTCAAGCAGGCGTTCATTGCACGGCTCGTCACGGAACTCAATGATTACTCCCTTGTTCGGATGGCAATATATCGAATACTTGCTTTCCTTCACGCCCTTTGACTTGAGATACACCCTGACATCGGAAGCAATGTTATCAAAGAAACTGTCATAGTCGTAGTTGAAGAGGAATGTATCAAAGAAACGCCTTATTTCAAATTCAAGGTAATTGTCCGCCTCCTCGTGGAACAACTTGAAGTCGCCAGTATATAGAGCGTCAAGTATCATACCGAGCCTTGCCTTCCCGTGCGGAAAGTCGAGTGTTGGGTTAATAACGGCATCTTCAAGCGACTTCCTGTCAACCTTGCCGAAGTCAATGTCCCTCGACGAAAACATATAACGGATGAACGAATACTCCATAGTGGCTGGAAGAAAAACCCTGAATACAACGGGGTCGTCCTTAAAGACCTTCGTGCAGTACCTTATATCCTCAATCACATCGCACTCGCCACCGTTGCCAACGCTTCCCTTGTTAAGCCGAAAGAACTCGACCTTGACTTCATTCCTTACAAGCCCGCAACGCTCCTTCAGCACATTGAACGCCGATTCTTTCAACGGCACTGGAAAGCCGTCGGTGTAATAAAAACTGTCGTAGTACATATCCTAATCCTTCCTGAAGCCGATTATAAACACCTTCTTGTCTTCGGGTGCGCCCCACCTTGCATTGCCGAAACCAAGCCGCATACTTGTTATCGGGTATATCGCGGTCGTGTTGGTGTAGCCCCTGTGTATCACTATGTGGGTGTAGGGCTTGAACTCCACGAACTCGCCCGTTATGTCGCAATGGTGGCACAGACGCTTGCGGTAGAGTTTGGTGAAGTCCCTGTACTCCTCGCACTTGTCCCCGTTGACAATCATATCGTACCACTTGCCCTTTAGCACCAAGTGCAACGGCATATACAAATTGTCGAAGCCGTCAAGTGTTCTCTCCTTCTTCCGCCCGTCGTCCAGAAAATATGAGTCGAACTGGTCGGAGAACCAGTAGTCGATGCTCTCTATGAACGATTTTATCGACTCTTCAAGCGTAGCCCTGTCGAGTATCTCCCTTGCGGTAAGGGCGAAGCAACCGCGAGGCTGCAAGTCCAACGAATCAACCTCTATGCGCCACATACCGTCCGAATAACGCCTATCGACAGTCCTTCCGAGCCTGCTTATCGTATCAATGTTGTCGCACTTGAAGAACACCACAAAGGGAGAAGTCCCGTGCCCCCAGCAACTGTCGAATGTTTCAAGCCCGGGCAGTCGGTTCAGTTCATTGCACAAGTCCAAGCACTCCTTGTCTATATCGCTCGGCAATTCTATTTTTGGTTTTCCAAGTTTCATTTTGTATCTTCCGTTTCAAATTTATACATATCATTTACCACATCCCTGAAATAAAGCAGGGAATCTGCCGAATAAGGCATTTTCTCGTATGACGGGCAATATGTGTCAAGGTGGTACAGACCGTCCGTATATGCCGTCCTACAGCCCGCGAAGGAGAGGAGAAGCGCAACAGCCGCTATGACAACCGCCCCCGCTCTCATTCCGAGAAGAATTTTCCCACCATATCCTCCTGCCTGCGTATGCTCATAAACTTCGAGCCGAGAAGCATACCTTTCGCGGTTTCATAGTAACCGCACTTGCCGAATGTGACATTATCGTCAACATACACGCACTTGAACTCCCGACCAGACTTCGCGCTCTCCGACATAATGTCGTTGAGGGCGAAGAAGAGGTCTATCCCGTTCCTGAACTTCTGGGTTATCACGAACTCCTGACCGCTTATGACATTCGCGCACAACTTCCTTTTCCTGCAACAAGCCGAAAGCACGGAGTTTATGAACCCGCGCCCAACATTGTCGTCATACCTCACCTTCACGGTGAAGTTCTCGCCTTCATTCCTCTTGACTGCAACCTTGCCTTTCATATCTTCTTCTCCTTGTCATACATTCCCTCTGGGGCGTGGAGAGCCAGCCCGTTGATAAGCAGTTCCCGAATGTCGAAATGGTGCTTCAACAGCCAGTCGATGTTACCAACCCCGTATTCTCCGAGTTTCCAGTTGAAGTCGTCGAAATATCGGTACACGCCCTTGTAGTATGTGTACCAGCCGACCACACCGTCCCTCTCCGTATAAAGTATCTTTCCTTTCCTTACCTGCCGTATGCCGTCCGCAATCTCCGCCTCCGTCATAGTGCCGAGTTGTCGGAGGTACGGCTTGATGTCCGTTATATAGGGCTTCTTCCCGTAGAAAGCGTCCCGAAGGACATCCCCGTAGTTGGTGCTCAAGTCAAGCGTACCCTCCTCCGTAGTCCCGTCTGGAAGCCACACCTTTACCCGCACCCCGTATGGAAGCCTTGCGGACAAGTCCCTGAACAGCAATTCCCTGTCTTTCTTCTTCATTTATTTCGAGATTAAGTCACCGTTCTCATACACATTACCAGCGATGTGGAAGCCGAAGCCGTCGATTACATCCTCGCACATATCGAACACCCTGCTCTCGCCGAGATTCCCTTCGCCCGACTTCGGATAACCGTATGCACCGATGAAGAAGCGGGAGTAATTCCTGCTCCAAGCGACCTGCGCTATCTTCACGCCCTTGTCCAGACTCATAGAGTATGTGCCGACAAGCGGGTTCTTCTCTGGCACGAGCAGGTCTCCGTCATATATCTCGTTTCCGAGAGTGTCCCTGAAACCGCTGAACTGCCCAAGCGTGTCAGCCTTTATCATAAAGATGTTCTCGTTGAGGGTAAACATAATCCCCATTGGCGGAATGTCGTGGTCAACCTTGCCTTCGTCATCCGTCACAATGAAGTGACCAGTCCTGCCCTCCGCAGTGCGTATCTCGATGTGGTGTCCGTAAACCCACTCGCCCGTATCAATTCTTCTGCCCCTGAACTTATATTCCATATATCGTGTCCTGTTGTTTCCTTTCCAACACTAATATATAGTTAATAAATAGGGATTTCAGAAAAAAAAACAAAGTTGCCGTATTCAGTCCCGAAACGCACCAACCCAGCCAAGCGCGTTTAGAGGCTTAACTGGGTTGATGGCGGATAGATACAGTAGCACTGGTTCTGTGCCTACATAGTCCTAATTCTTGTTGTAGTATGTCCGTGCAAGTTCGTAATTACACCCGTTGTCTGCTTTCAAATTACCTTTGATAACATCTGGAAGAAAGCCGTAGAATTTGGTTTCGTTGTAAATCAGGTTGTTATTGTTGCACTCAAAATTCCCGCCAACTTTTTGCGGTGCGCCTTTGATGGTAGTCAAGTTATTAAAACTGCAATCAAAACTTCCACCGACCTCCTGCGGTGCGCCTTCAAGGGAAGTTAATTTGTTAAGACTGCAATCAAAATCCTTACCGACTTTTTGCGGTGCGCCTTCAAGTGAAGTCAGACTATTGTTGTTGGTGCAATAGAAATTCCCGCCAACTTTTTGCGGTGCGCCTTCAAGGGAAACCAATTTGCTGTTATGACTGCAATCGAAATACCCGCCAACTTCCTGCGGACAGCCTTCAAGGGAAGTCAGGTTGTTGATGCTACAATCGAAATTCCCGCCAACTTCCTGCGGTGCGCCTTCAAGGGAAGTTAATATGTTACCACTACACTTAAATCCACCGACTTTTTGCGGTGCGCCTTCGAGGGAACGCAGGATGTTACCGTGGCAATCGAACCACCCGACTTCCTGCGGTGCGCCTTTGAGGGATGTCAGTTTGTTTTCACCGCAATCGAACCCGCCGACTTTTTGCGGTGCGCCTTCGAGGGAACGCAGTTTGCTGTCGAAGCACTTGAAAGTTCCACCGACTTCGCGCGGTGCTCCCTTGAGATTGGTCAGGTCGTTGTTTCCGCTACAATCGAACCCGCCGACTTTTTGCGGTGCGCCTTCGAGTGATGCCAATTTATTATAACGGCAATCGAAGTTCCCACTAACATTCTGCGGACAATATTCAAGGGCGGTTAAGTCGTTTCCGCTACAATCAAAATTTCCGCCAACTTCCTGCGGTGCTCCCTTGAGCGATGTCAGGTAGTTACTGTTGCACTTAAAATCCTTACCGACTTCCTGCGGTGCGCCTTCAAGGGAACGCAGTTTGTAGTTACGACTGCAATCGAAATCCCCGCCGACGCTCTGCGGTGCGCCTTCAAGGGAAGTCAGGTCACAGAGATGGCAATCGAAATTGCCCTTAACCGTTCCGAACCCAATGACCAGTCTTCCGTCCTTGACCAAATCCTTTCCGACTTTAACATTGCCGTTGCAATCATACAGCCCCGTAGTCGGGTTGAGTTTCAGATTGTATTTCCTTGCGAGTTCGTCATTTGCAGTTTCAGGATTCCCGTTGTGCTCCCCTGTAAGCCCGTTCTTTGCAGACGCAAGATTGGCATTCCTTACAGCCATTCCCATCTCGTTTATCCTTCCTTCGCTTATGAACTCGTCGAATTTCTTTATATAGTGCATAATCAATTCGGTTATATTATCCTATTATTATTTATATTCCGCACTTCACTGGGATTTGCTACCTTTGCCAATGAAAATGGAAATTATCCGTTACAAAGCCAAAGGAGGACGATTTCAGAAAAAAAGTGCTACTCGGCAAAGTCGGAACGGGTGAAGAAGTCACTTATAGCCTTGTCCTGACGAACCTTGTTCACGAAGCGAGTGCCGAGAAGCATACCGTTGGCTGTCTCGTAATAGCCACAGTCCCCAAAGGTTTTCTTGTCGTCCGCATAGACGCACTTGAAGTCGAGAGGCTTTCCTCCGAGCCTGCACTTCGAGGCGAGAGCCGACATATACGAGTAGAGTTTCTCACCGTCGATGAAAGGAAGCCGAAGCAACATCTCGTCATACCCGATGACGCGGTAGCCGATAAGCCCTTCGCACTGGGACGCAAGGTCAAGCAGGAAGTCGAAGCCAGCCCGCCCGTTGAACTTCAACTTCACGAAAAGCACACGCCCGCCCACTTTCCTCTGCTTCTTCTCTTCGGGATTGACCATAACGAGGTCGCCTTCGAGCCGTATCTTCCCCTTGACGACACGCCCGTCCGCAGTGTACTGGTACGGGTGTTCCCGCCCGTCCTTCTCCAGCACAAGCGCAAGTATGGGGAAATCCGTGTTCTTCACATCCCAGCATACTATCCTCACGGGACGACCGTCCCTTGTCGAGACGAGTTCGCCCCGCCTTGCCGAATTTACATCAAACGGTAGTCCGACCATAATGCCTCCTCCCGACTTCTAATCGAACGAGAACACGACTGTCTTTTTCCTGAACGAGCCTTCCTGCGCCTCCGAAATGCTCTCGACCTTGCAGTCCAGCGTCCTGCGGGCGATGAACTCGCCAGTTCGGTTGATGCGGAATATCACAGCCCTCGTATCGCCGAACTTGCCGAATATCCCGTCAGCGTCAAGGTACGCCTCGTCCGTCGTGTTGAAGGTAACGGTAAACTTCTTCGCCTCATCGTCAATGTCATACGAGCAGACATATTCCTCTATGCCCTTCACATACTTCCCGCCCGTGAAGAAATGGACTTCAAACAGGCTCACCGCCCACTTGCTCGAAGAATAGTCGCCGTGCTTGGAAACCGATACATATGGGGGGAATGTCACTTTGGAGTACCTGAACTCGCTTTCTGGTACAAGTTCCACGCTGTCTATGTGGAACGGCTTTAAGTTTGTCAACATAATTGCAATAGTTAATTGGTTACATATTATTTATATGACAAAAAAGCAGGCGGGATAACCCCGCCCGCCTGTCAAAACCAAAAAACCAAAAAGATTTCAAACCAAATTAGTCAATCATAGAGAGGTTGAAGTTGTAGATGTTCTCGTTCAGCACGAGTTCACCGAACTCATCGACGAACAATGACTCGTTGTATGCCTTCGTGACCATATCAATCACTTGGTCTAACGAGTAGTTCTTCTTGTTGAGAGCCTTGACACCCTTCTTTATGACTGCGCTTGCGGTAGCGTCCTTGACCGAAATCAACTTGTCGCCAGCCTTTCCAGCAATCTCGGAAATCTTCTGACCAATCTTGTTCATTTCAGCCTTGATTGTATCGAGCCAGCCGTTGAGTTTGTCGGTAACATCCGTGTATGCACCGCGAACCTTGCGGGAGAGCGACTTCCAAGTATCCTTGAGCGTGTCGGCAATATCGCCAGCAGTGCTCTTTACATAGTTGGCGACATCCGAAGCCTTCGACTTGAACCACTGCCTTACTATCATAACTGCGGCTGTAACCTTTTCCTTCGCATCGTTGAAGAGTTGCTTCAGGAATGAGCCGAACGCCTCGGCTGCCCCCGAAATCTTCTTTGCGACAGCAAGTATGATTGAGTAGCAGAGTTTGGTGAAAACCTCAACCTTGTCCTTTACCGAGTTGTATGCGCCTTCGAGTGCATCGCCAGCGTCCTTCAACTTGCCCTTGATTTCCTCATATGCCTTCTTCACAGCATCGGCAAGGACACCGTAAATCTTCTTTATGCCTTCCTTTGCGCTGTCAACTCCCGATATTCCGAGTTTGACGAGGAATGCGAGCGAGAACACTATGAAGTTGGGAATTGCGGTGACCGCCTTCTTCGCATAGCCGTATGCGTTCTTCATAGAATTGAGGATTGCGTTTCCGATACCCTCAACGAACTTCTTTGCAAGTTCAGCGTCGGACTTGATTTCCTCCATAATGTCCTTTGCGCCCTCGACAACGAAGTTGATAGCCTTGTCAACATCGCTTCCGACCTTGTACATCGCATAACTTACATTGTTGAAAAACGCCTCTGCGATTACATCTGGGTTGTTGTCACGGATGAAGTCTGCGGTAAGTTCAACCTTCGGCTTGTCTGGTGCGGCAACGCTACTGAACAGACCTTCGTCTATGCGGTTGCCGTAGTACCCGTAAGGATTACGGCTTTCGTTCACGAACTCTTCAAAATGCTTTATATACATACCTGTAATATTTTATTCTAATATATTATTTATATTTTGATTATTATACATCATCTTATTCCCTGCTACGACGACTTGAATGTAATCGTGAAGTCCGAGCCGTCCTTCGAGTTCTTCGTCCCCCTGATTTCACCCTTGCTCATCATACCGACAAGCGTAGTAATCTTCTTCGTAAGTTCGCCGATGGCTGCATTGCTGGCGTTATTATTGACCTGCGGTACAGGTGCATACCTGCGGTTGTCATTGCTGTTACTGCTTCCGCTTCCGCTTCCGCTGTCGCCAGTAAGACCGTCCGTGCCAGCCTTCTTGATTTCCTCTATCAACTTCGCGATTGTCTTGACGAGTTCCTCGAAAAGTTCCTTGAACTTGCTGTTCTCCGTTGACATATCCCGAAGTGCCATTACCATATCGGCATACGGCTTCATCTTCTCGTTGTCGAGCGTGTTTATAGCCTTCACCATCTTATCGACATTGCTCCTCAAGTCGCTGAACACCCCGTCGTTCTTCGCCTTCCTCAATGTGTTGATAAGATTGGTCGTGCTCTCTATCTTGTAGTCCTGACCGTCAAGCCTGTGTATTGAATCTGAAATGCTCGCGAACAGGGTATCGAACGCGACCGCACCGCCTTGGTTGGCTTCCTGCAAGTCGGAGAGCAACTTGATTTCCATTGGGACTTTGGCGAGCATAGTGTTCGCCTTGACAAGCAGTCCGTCCATCGCGTCCACCTTCTTGCCCGCACTCTCTATGTCCTTCTCGTCAAACCATACATTTATGGACACAACATTGCCTCCGAGTCCGACTACGGCATCGTGCATAAGTTCGGTGTCGGACTTGTCCTTCGGCAACTTTCCGAGCGCGGTGACCACCTTCTCAATCAGGGGTATCATATCGTTCGCATTGGTTGTCGCGTCCTTTATCGCCTTATTGTTAATCCAAGGGAAATACTTTGAGGTCAACTTGTGGTTCTCGTCATACCAACTGTACCCCACGCTTCCGCCGACAGCCCCGTTCTCGCGGACAGCACCGCTCATAGCGGCAATAAGTGTGTTTATGTTCGCTATCGAACTGAACACACCGTCGTCACCGTCCTTGAGGAACTTCTCGAACTCGCCCTTGTTCTTGTTGAGCGTCTTGACCAACTCTGGGACTGCGGTCATAACCTCCTTCGCGTCCTTCGTCATTTTTACGACACTGCTGACATTTTCAAGGAACGATGCCGTATCATTGGTCGTCTCCGTGTAAGCCGTACCACTGAAGGTATGATGTTTTGTCACCACCTTTGTACGACCCTTCTCTATGAGTTCAGCCATACCCTTGAACTTCATAACCACATCCTCTACGACACCAAGAAGCATACTGGTAAGTTCACCCACATTGCTTGTGTTCTTGATTTGCGTCATCGTATTGAGCGCATTGGCTATGCCGCTAACTATGTCGCCTATACCCAGAAGGGACGAAATTGCAAGACCTATGTATGAACGCTGTTCCGTCTTGGCTGCTATGTGAACAGACTCGTCCTTTGCGCCGATACCGCAGAAACCGCTGCTCTTGTGAAGTTCCGTCCTTGCTGGCTCAATAACCTCCGTGTACATACCCTGCTTCTTTATTACCTCTCCGATATGGGCAAATACCTGCCCCATAGAGAGAAGCACCTTCGTAACGCCAGCCAACGCCTTTCCGTCATCGTCCTTTATAGTCCAGTGTTCAGCATCTATCGTAGGCATCTTACCTATCTTGTTGGCGGCTATCTCCGTCATCTTCTGCATACCATCCGCAAGACCGACAACTATGTCGCCAAGCCCCTTGCAGGACTCAATACCCAACTGGACTTTGTTCTTGTACTCCTGCTTCGTAAATGTAGCGAATGTCTCGCCCATTGCGTTTGCAAATGTCGAGGTGTCCTTCGTTTCAAAGAGCACGGTGTTCTCGTCGCTCGCAATCGAGGCGAATGCCGTTCCGAGAGCACCGACAACTGCGGCTATCTGGTTTGCAAGTTGGATAAGTTTCTCACCCTCGAACTCCTTGCCCATACCGTCCCTCCACGCGACAAGACCTCTTGCAATTTCTTCAAGTGCCTTGCCAAGCCCCTGTACCGAACGGATACCGAGTTCCATATCCGTCTTTGTAAGCCCCCTGAAGTCAACGCCTATGAGCCTCTGGAGAAGCGAACCGCCAGTGTTGGCGTTAGCCTTCTTCTCCCCAAGACGCTGGAATGTTTCGCCTATCGTGCCGATTATGGTCGTCATATTAGCCATATCCTCTACGCGAATGTCGGCATCAACCCATTTCTGCAAGCCCTTCGAGAGTTCATATATCGCAGTTCCTGCGGTCTTTAACCCCCTTGCCGTATTCTCTATCGCCACATTGTCGAACGGGGCGGCTAACGCACCGCTTATCGCACCGCCTATCTTCGCGAAGAAGCCCTTGTTCTGGTCTTCCTTCTTCTGACCGATGAATATGAGTTTAATCCTGTCTATCGCATAGCAGAGGTCGTCCACATCCTTCGGCTTCACGCCAGCGTCCATATAGCGTTTCAGCCCCAAGCCGATTGACTGCAAGGCATCGCCCATAAGTTTCATCGCGCCAGCCGCAGGCGCAATGAGTATCGAGAGGGGTCCGAGCAGTGCGAACTCACCGCCAAGCACCCCGATTATCTTCGCGCCATCGAGGAATGTCGAAACCTTTACTTCCTCGAAGAGTTCACCAAACGGCTTCAAGCCCTTTGCGAGTTCTCCGAGAGAAAGCCCCATACAAGCCATAGCCGCATCAGCCGCCAGTATTCCGAGCGAAAGAAGCCCAAGACCTGCGAACTCAAGACCGTAAACGCCTATGACCTTCGCGCCGTCGATTACGGTCTCCCATTTCGTGTCGGCTACGACTTCCATATATTCCTTCAAGCCCCTGCCGAATACGGTAAGTGCAGGTCCCATACAGCCTATTGCGAGGTCTGCGAGCGCAATCGCGGGCGAAAGCAAGCCAAGTGCGGCGAACTCAAGACCGTACACGCCAAGTATTCCAGCACCTTGTCCGACCTGCTCCCACGAAACATCTTCAATGCACTTCATATAGACGGCGACACCGAACCCGAACACTCCGAGAGCAACCGCCATAAGAGCGACGGATGCCGAACCGAGAGCAACAAAGCCAAACACAACAGGAATACCCAACAGGATAAATTCAACACCGAATATGCCAATAAGGGCGGCAGCCTTGCCTATGTCCTCCCAAGTCCTTCCCTCCAACGCCTTCATATAGATTGCGGTGGCGAACCCAAATATAGCCAGCCCTATGCCCATAAGTATGACGGAAACCGTACCTTTCGCGATGTCCTTCAAGTTACTGCCCGCCAACTTGAACGCATAGATGCTTCCCACGAGAAGCGCGAACACAGCCACGGTGGTAACTATCGCAACTGGGTCTATCTTTCCGTCCGCACCCCTCCATATGTCCTTCGTAAGCATCGAACTTATAGCCATCGCAAGCGAGAACACTATAAGTCCAGCACTTATGGCGAGTATTGCGAGGAACGCCTTGCCAGCGTGCTTCATATTCTCGTCAGTCCCCACCTTCTTGAACACCCACAGAGAACCCATCATAAGCAGGAACACTGGTATCGTCAATGCCATAGAAGCGAGGTTCTCCGTGTCGAGTTTCCCGTCCGTGAAGAGATACGCCTTCAATATCATAGACGAAAGCACGAGAGCCGCAGAGAACACGATGAGGCTCAACCCCATAAGCGTAATGCACCAAGCCGCCTCCTTGACATTCTTCGTGGTTTTCTTGTCCCCAAGCATAGAGAACAGCGTCATTGCGCCGACAACGATAGGGGTGACCATTCCGAGCGCAATCATAGCGAACGGGGCGATTATAGCCGCCATAACGATGCTAATCTCGAATGTTATAAGCCCAGCACCCATATAGAACAGAGCCTTGCCTCCCTGTTCAAGTTGCTTCAACTGCCTCCTGTCCCCAAGTATCTTGAACACCCAAGTGGTCAACTTGACGACACCCGCCGTTATGAGTATTCCGACAAGGGCTACGGGCGCAACGACCGCAGTAAGGGCTACGAGCGAAACGAAGCCGAGTATGTTCCTGCCGAGTTTGGTGAGCGTCTTCGCCCCCCGATTCAAATCAAACGCACGCTTCGCGTCCCTGCCCGCGAATGTCCTCGTCCTCTTGTTGTACTTCGCGCCATATATGTTCGTCATAATGGTCACGACGACCTGCTCGGCAGCCTTGAAAAGCCCGCTCTTGTAAACATCGTTCGGGGTGAACTTCTCTATGAGTTTCGAGGAGATTATCGTCTTGCGCATACTCTTTACGAAATCGTGGGTGGCATTGCCGAGAGCAGTGAGCGCACCAGCGTACTTCATCGCCTCCGCTGGTCTTATGCTGTTTTCTTTCAGCACCTTGATAGGCTCTATCATACCCTGCGTAGCGTATGACATCTTCTGCGGAAAGCGGAACACATCCTTCATCTTGACGCTGGAGAATGCGGACACCCCAGCCGCAAGTGCCTGCGGGCTGAAAAGTTGCGCGGTTTCCTTAAAGTCCTTCAACCCGTTCCTTATACCTCCAGAACCCGGATTGGCTGCGGCGTTGGTCGCCTGCGCCTTCGCGTTCTTGTTGAGCCTCCTCTCCATACCCCACATTCTCCGAGCAATGTCACGAAGTACGCTCGTAACATCGGAATTGAGGTCGTCGATTGTCTGCCCTATGTACTGCGCCCCCTCCTTTATGGAAGTCGCGCTGTCCTGAAGGCAGGTCTCGATGGACTTCATCGGTGTAAGCAAATCGTTAAGTGAAGCAACTTTCGCCATTGGGAAACATATATGTAATAAATTATTTATATATAAGCATTATATAGCAAAGCCGTCCGCGCGGGAAACCACACGGACGGCAGACCATAGAAAGAAAACAATTAAAACTATTCCTCTTCGTTGAGTATATCCTCAATCTCCTCGTCGGAGTGCTTTGAATACTCGAATATCGGCTTGATGAACTTCGAGAGTTCAGAAAGACGCTCGTCCGTCCATACGCTCTTCGAGAATATCTCCTTCAAAGGAAATGCCGTAGTCGAGTGCTTCGTGCAAATGCCCCTGCCTGTCGGGGAGGGAAGCATATACACCTTCTCGTCAAGCGGGTGCTGGCGGGCGTTCTTCCTGTCCGCCTCGCCGAGTTTTGCGTATTCCTTGTCCGTAATGAACTTGCCGCGCTCCACCCCGCAGGCATCCCACGACATATATTCCTCAAGCCCGACATACGGGTTCATACCGTGATTGTAACTGATATGGAACTTCACGACGGTCGGCTTGCAGAAACGGTTTTTCTCTGGCTTCGCGGTAACAACGATACCCGACTGCGTGCCGTCGCTCTCTTTCAATTTAGCCTTTGAAAGATTGAGAATTATAGATGCGCCGTACACTATTCCGCTATTATGGTTTATTGCCCCGTTGTCCGTTATGTAATGCTGAACATCGGCGACAGTCAAGTCGTTAACTTTCGTAGATGAGTTTTCTTTTACACTTTTTACCTTTAATGTCTTCAATCGCATATTCAAATTCCTTTTTAATTACATCAAAACTATTATTTCTTACAAACTTGTCATTGATACGAATTATACCGACAATATCTTTTCTAACTTCAAATATAGCATTGTCCCGTATCAAATCATATTCGGCATCGTGCCAGTAGTCACCGTCATATTCAAGTAGTACCAGACCGTCATCCAGCGATATGCACCCGTCACTCAACACATACTGCTTGCCATACTCGCTCTCCAGTATTGTATTCTGGACATTCACGCCACAATGGAGGTATTTCACCCCGTATATGCACGCAGACAACTTGTTGAAAAAGTCAGACTCTTCCTTTGATGAAAAGTTAGGTCTTTCACGCCAGAATTTTTCTGGGTTTCTATTATAGCGTTCCTTTGCCTTCTGGGACAATAAGTCCATCTTCTTGCCATACTCGGCATCGGAAGAATAGCACTCCCTGCAAGCACCGTTGCGCTTGCGCATTTCAGCAACGGCTTCTTCTTCGCTATACCCCTTGTCCAGCCAATGCTGTACGCTCCATACGCTACGCCTTCTTATCTCGTCCTTCGTGCGGTTCGCATAACCGCGCATCGAATATTCTCCCTGCAATTTGGCTACCTTATCTCTGGCTTCCGCTTCGCTGTACCCGCGCTTGGTATAATAAGATATGTTTCGAGGGCTTCTCTCCTGCTGGATTTTCGATATTATGACTTTGATTTCACTCGTGTCTTCCCATCCCAAAGATTTCCAATAGTCGATGGAAATGATAGAACCGCGCCTACCGCCCCGCTTGTTCTTGAAATAAGCGGAAATCTTATCATAAATACCCCTCATATCTTTGGTCTGGGAGCATTTAAAAATATCATATAATTCCTCTACCATCTTGTCGTTATTGATATTAACCTTGGAAAAAGAACTTAACAGCCATTCCTTGAACTTGTCTATGTCGGTTATCGTGTCATAAAACATTGTACTCTTTAAATCTATTATAAATTATTTATAAATTTAAAAAGTACAATGGGGAGGTTAATTATTTACAGCGCACTTGATTTCATCACCAGCGACTAAATCACGGGCATACACCCAGTTAATGTCGTCATTAACATCATCGCTTTCGCCACCGATATAGAAACGATGGTCTGCCGAACATTCAACAACGCTTCCGTCTTCAAACTCAACCGTGATTGTCGGCTTTTCAAACTCCCAAGTCTGTAAAATCTCCTTTCCGCCTTGAAGCGTCATAACCTCATCGCCAATCTTAATGTCCTCGATGCTCTTGTAACTTCCATCGGACATAAGAACCTTGCTTCCGGGCACAAGACAACCGCCCGACTGGACATTGGAGGCGTACAGGTCGAGCGTCTTGTAGATATGGTTCGAGAAAACGAAACTTGCACCGATGACACCGAGTTTCGACATAAGGATACGGAATATGGACTTCATAACCTTCGCACGGCTCATATCGGACTTGTCGGAGAGCGTCTTTGCATCGTCAATCTCCTTCTGCGTGGCGAGGTTGCCAGCACTGTCAAGCGCGATAAACACCTTCGGGATTTCGTTCCCCGCCTCCTTTTGTTCAATAAGCAAATCAACGAACTGCGTCACATTGCTCCTGAACTCCTGAACCGTCTGCACGGGTTCATAGCGGAACATATTGAGGTCTATGCCGAAGCCCGAAGCCAGTTCCTCGTCAACCGCGTTCTCGCTGTCATAGAACACCACGAAGTATCCCTTCTTCTGCGCCTCACGGCACATATTGAGTATCAGGTAGGTCTTGCCCACACCGCTTTCGCCCGAAATACATATCGAACGGTTGTTCGGTATGCCCTTCATTATGTCCCCGCTCACGCAGGCGTTGAGCATATAGTTCCCCGTAGGGATATATTCCGTAATCTTGCTTACACCTCCGCCGTTGGCGAGCAACCCGCCGAACTTGGAGTTCTTGTTCATTGCCGAATTAAGGTCGGCGATGCTAAATGTACCTTTTTCCTTTGCCATAAAATTTACTTCTTAACTAACATTAACTTAACTAACTTCAATATCATCAAAAACAACTGGTATCAGTCTCTTGAACTCTTCGAGCAACGGCACTGCAATCTCCCTCATCTGCGGGTGCGCGGCAGCCGATGTGCGGAGGGTGAAGAAATGCCTCCATTCTCGCAGGTTCATCGTCATAACGATTTCGGTCTTGAGGGAGTTCGGCAACACGCTTCTTGCCTCCTGCGGAGTAGCACCGAGTTCAATTAACTTGTTATACGCCTCCTCTATCTTTGCTATCGTGTCCTTCCACACCCTGTACTTCTCGCTGTCGTGGGAGAAGAAGATAGGGTCTATCACCGTTATCTCGCCCCCGAACTTTCCCTTCGAGTAGTTGCAGTAGCGTGTAGATTCCTGCGTGTAGGCAGCAAGGCGGTGGCGCACTATCTCGTGCGTTACGCCCCTGTCGCAGATTACGCGCACGGTAACGCTCTGATGTTCCAATACGGACAGGTGTCCGCGCTTGCGTATCATATCGACGAAACCGCGAGCCGAGTCGCCCGTAATCTTGTCCTCGCTCTTGTACGCCGTGCGACCAGCCTTCTCAATCTGCCCCAGTATGTAGTCGCCATCGACATTGCTCTCGATGACCACGCTTGGCTTTATTGTCCTCATTACTTGTCCTCCTTGCCCTTCTTGTCCGACTTCGCAAACTTGCTCTCCATCTCGTCAATGCGCTTGTCCATATCGCCCCTCACCTGCTCGTCAACCTCGTCAATGCGGTCGTCAACATCGTCTATGCGCTCATTTGCATTTTCAATGTCGGTAGTCAGGTCTTCGCGGAGGCTGTCAATGTTCTCGCTTATCCCGTCGTTGACCTCCTTCATATTGCCACGAAGTGCCTCGATTTCCTCGCGCAAGCCAGCGAGTTCGCCCTGAAGTTCCTCGCGCATATCGTCTTCAAGCAGGTCAATCCTCCTGTTGAGCGTGTCGTATGTTTGCGAAATGCTTTCGGTAAGTTCCTTGTCTATATCGTTCATACGGTCATAGACATCACTAAAATTGGTGTCAAGTTCGTATATCCTTTTCCTTACCACCTCGTTCAAGTTACCGTCCCTGAACAATTCCCTTGCTTCTTCGTATCCCATAAAATATGATTTTTTATTATTATTCGTTTAACTTCGCCACAATATCGTCCTCCGTAATGATAAGCACCGTCCCCTTCTCGTCGTCAAGTATGTAGGGCGAGCACAGGTCGCAGTACGCAATCCTGTCCCCGACCTTATAGTCGCCCTTCACCTCCGAACCTACGCTTTCAATGACACCCGTAAAGGGCGGTGCAGTCGCGTCCGAAGGCGGGAGCATTATCAAGGGCGAGGCGGACTTCTCCGCCCCGTCCTTCCTTACCACGATATAGTTGTTGAGTGCCTCCACCTGTATTAGAGAGTATCGTTGATTACACCGATGATTGATATTTTCTCCCCGCTCTCCTCGCTGGCGTACTTGTAGATTACCTTGCTGTCCGATGCGCAGATGTCAACATTCCAGTTGTTGTCGCGCATAGTGCCGAAGATGTTCTTGTTGCACATATAGGTATGCGTTTCGCTGACCTCGCCAGCATACTTCGCAAGGAAAACCTTGTATATGTTGTTCTCGTCCGCGCTGTCGTCATAGAGGCGTTTCTCGACGATAAAGACATCACCGCTCTGGTTTACGGTGTAGCCGAATGCGCGGTTGGTCTTGTCGATGTCCGAGAACGACTTAATCCTCGACATCCTGTCGGTGCTAATCTCGAACGAGCAAGTCCTGTTGGTCGTGTCGAAAAGCCTTGCGAGAACCTGCTGTGAAAGCGGGTCAACAACCTTGTCGCTGAAACTCTTTTCAGCGCACACGAGTTCAACCTCCATATTGTCGTCCTCCGTCTCGTAGCGGAAAACAATCTTGGCTGTGTAGAGTTCTTCGGCTTCTGGGTTGTCGTCATAGACATTGAGTATGATGTCAACCGTGTCGCCCGGATAGTTCTTCAGCACCTGAAGGATGTCAAGACCGTTCTGGAGGCTCACCCTTATCGGCTTGTCGTGGGCATCAATGCCCTCGAAGAACTTTTCGTTGCTCACGCCATAGACCTTCACGACATCGTGCGACGGAAAATATCCGAGTGCGGAAGTCTCATCACCGTCAATCCTCAATGTGAGGAACTTGTCAACGGTGTACATCTGCTTTGTAAGATTGCTCAACAGAGCCTTGTTACATTTTGAAATCTTTATTTCTCTCATTATTAAATAATTATTTAATTAAAAAATATGTTAACTATCACTTCCAAAAAACCTCCGTTGCCGAAAGGCTGTCAAATGCAATATATAGTTAATAAATAACAATTTCAGAAAAAAACCCAATTATTTTAAATTTTTCTTCGGCTTCTTTCCGAAACGCTTTACACCGAGTATCTTGTTGACTTCCTTTCGGCACTTGTGCATAACCTCCACGCACTTCTCGCCGAGTTTATGCTCCCTGCAATATGCAAGTTCATCGGCGTACGCTTTCTCCATATTCTCGTTGACCACAAGGGCATAGTCCTTGAAGAAGTTTGACGGCAGGTGTCGCCTCAACGCAATATGGCAATAGAAGTCGTTATTGGTGTCATTGCTGTCGAGGAATGTAACGCACGGCAACTTTACGGTATTGCGCCCCATATATGTCTCGCGGTTGACTATCACATCCTTGTATATATGATATTCGCGGGTATCCTCGTCATACATTATGTAAACTCCGCCGAAGGTACTCGGATACCCAATCACGGTCTTATTGCTCCCTATATCATATCGGGTGGCAAGTTCGCACAGGCGCAAACTGTCGTTGTCGGTGTATATGAACTCGTCCGTTTTCTCGTCATATTCCCTGAACACGCTCGGACAGCGGGTATTCTGCCAGATGTTATCCGTTAGAGAGAGTTTGTCAGACCATTCGGACACGCTGAAATCAAGCGGGGAAAACAGACCGAAATTCATAGCGGTCTGAAGCATCTTCATCTTAATGCCTATCGAGAACCCCGTGTCCCCCTGCATCGCAAGCACCGAAAGAAGTTCGACTATATCGCCGTCCATCATCTCGTCGAACCTGTCGTCCCACTCATCCCTGTCGTTCTTATACCTTGCCCTCGCAATCCTGCGCTCGTTCTTATAGTGGGCAACATAGCGCGAATCGCTCTCGCACTTCACGATGAACTCCAACGCCTTGCGCTGAAGCCATCTCCTAAACCTATTTCTTTTCATCGTCCTGTATTTCAAAAATCTGTTCTTCCGTTATATTATAGCCCCCGTCCAAATCCACGCACAAAATGGCGAAGAGTTCCTTTGCGGGCAACTCGCTTATCTGCCGTATAAGTTCGGCTTTCAAGCCTTCGAGCCTCTCCTCCGTGAAGTACCTGTTCTTCACAACTTTTTCCTTGTCGAGCGTGGAGGGGATTGCGTCTGGTCTTGTATAGACGCTCACTTCCAGATAGTCCACCTTCGGATAGAGGCGGAACTTGTAAACATCGTTGTCAACTATCATAATAAATCCATATTGGTTACACTTCACGCTTGTTGCCGTCGTATATGCACTTTATCGTCGGGAAACGGAGCGAATACCCGCCGTCCTGATTCTGCGTCTCGGCAAAATACTTCACCGTGACCGTCTTGCCGACAAGTTCCGAGCAATGTTCCGTCCAGTATCTCCGTTCAGCCCTTGTAAGCCCGCTTCCGACCTGCACGCGACAGCCCCTGTGCTCTATCGTTATGTTGGCGAGGCAATGCTCCACCTTCCAGATGCCGTCCTCCGCAAAGCGCATATCTCCGAGGGCATAGTCAACGATGACATATTCGGCATCATTGAAGCCCTTTACCTTTAACAGATTGTTTGTGCGCTTCCCCTCATACGGAACATTCCTGCGTATCATAAGCCCCTCCCAGCCGAGTCCAACCGCCTGCGAGAAACGGTTGCCGAGTTCGGTTGCGTCAAGAACCCTTCTCTGGCGCAACGGCTTGCAATACCGCTTGGCGTTCTCGGACAACTTCGAGTACACATCGTTGAGCCTTGCCAGCCTTGTCTCCAGCAGTTCCGTACCAGCGCAGTTCTCGAACTCGTCAAGCAGTATGCAGTCGAACATCTGGTAGAACGGGTGCTGTATGATGTGGTTCTTTCGGGTGACCTCCTTCATTATGCTCTGGAAGTCCTCGTTGCCGTTGCCGTCCACTATGCAGAGTTCGCCGTCAAAGGCAACATTGTCTATGCAGGTGCTTTCAATCACTGGCTTCAATATGGCGAGCGTGAGTATCTCCTTGCCCTGCCTTGTGTAGAACCTGACGCTCCCGTTGCGCTTTATCGCAATGCAACGCACCCCGTCGCACTTTCGGCTTCCGTACCACACATCCTTTTCAAAATCCACCTTGTCCTTATAATCGGCATACTTGTTGGCGAGCGCAACGGCAAAGCCTTTCGGCATAAATTCGGGATACACCTTCTCAATCAACTTCCTGTTCACCCCGCACCTGAAATCCTTGTCGAGTATGTCGAGGAACAACTGGGCTATCCCCTCGTCGCAGGCTCTTATAGAGCCGTATATCCTCACGCAGAGTTCAAGGACGCTGTTGTTCCCGTTACCGCTCGGTATCCTTTCGAGATGGTCTATGAGTTCCCTGTCGTCAAGGGGCAGAGCCTCGAAGCACCCGACCGCGCCTATCCGCTCAAGCACGCGGGCTGACGCAACCTTGAACTTTGTTTCACCCCACAGGAACTCGCAGGCTTTCTTCAGGAAGTCTGGCGAGAACCTGCCCTTGTATGAAAGGAGTATGGCTTCCTTCTCGGAAGTCTTCGTAGTCCCCTTCAGTTCAGCCTGCATCTCCGCGAGCAAGCCGAAGTCAGTAAGTTCACAAAACATAGCACTATATTATTTTGACCTTGCCGAGCATATCCTTGCCGACAGCAACACACTCCGAAAGGGAGGCGAGTTCACATTCGGGCACTGTCTTGTTCGCCACGAGGAAGTTCAACGAGTCTATGCAGCACGCAAAGCAGGTGTGCAAGTCCTTCGGTATCTCCGCTATGCCCTCGTGCGCCACGATATGCCGTAGAAGCCCTATCGCAATCCTGTGCCTTTCGTAGAGGGGCAACGACTTCATATATCTCTCGGTTACATCGGCTGGCGTTGAAGCGTCCGAATAAAACAGCCCAAGCGTGTGTCGGGCTTGCTCGTAGGTTTCTTGTTTCATCACTTTCAAGTTTAATGTTTCCTTTCCGACACTAATATATAGTTAATAAATAGTAATTTCAGAAAAAAAAACAGCACTCGGAAAAAAAAACCGAGTGCCGTATGTCATTCATATCGGGCTTCGCGCCCGACTGCTATCTCTGTGTCCCGATATTCACACCAAGACGCAGGCTTCCTCCGTCCACTCTCTTCGTAGCCTCGCCCTCGCGGAGTTCGTTGGGCTTGCGTATGTCGGTCGTGCGCCCGCCGAACTCGCTTGCGCTCATAGACATACTCTCCTGCCTTGTGAGTTTCATACCAGCATTGAGTTTCTTCGCTGCGCTGTCGATGAGGCTGTTCGTGCCCGCCTCCTGCGAATCTGGGAACACCACCTTGTCTGGCGACTTGTAGAAGGAACTCGTGTCCTTTATGGTCGGTATGTAGAGTATGTCCTTCTCGTCTATCGCGAACGGGTTGTATATGTCGTTCACCCAGAGCAGAGCGTCAAGTTTCTCAATCGAGCCGTAGTATCTCCACGCAATCCTGTCGAGCCGTGCGACCTCATCGCTGGCGACAATATGCACGCCCGCCTCTATGCCGAGCAGGTCGTTGTACTTGATTGTCGGTGCGGTGATGTCCTTGAACCCGTCATCAAGCAATGGTTTCCGTGTCAGTGTCCCGTTGTTCATCAGCCAGAGTTATATTATGACAAGTTCGTCAACTTGTAGAGCGTACTCTCGATAAGACCGAGAATGTCGTCAATATCGCTCACTGCAACGCTGTCATCGGCAAACAGCCCGTCCCGATACTGGCACACGACACATTTGAGGCTTTCGAGATATGAAACCGCGCTTGTCGTGTCAAGTTGCACATTCCCGAAGGCAAGCCCCTCCTTGCCGTGTGAAGCGATATAATGCTCAATCAGGTCGTCCGTATGCCCGATTATGTCGTGGTAGTATGTGTTGAGAGCATCGTGCTCCGCATAACTCTCGGTAAGCAGGTGGAACTCCCAAGTCTTCGTCACGCTTTCCATAAGCGCACCGAACAAATTGCCAGCGACCTGCGCGTCATACTGCGCGGGAACACCCATCATTTCGTCCAATCTCTTTATATACATAGTTATCAAGAATAATATTATCCGAATATCTCCTCGACATTATAGTCGTCGGCATCACTTCCGTTCTCGTCGCACCAGTCCTCCACCGCGTCACAAATGTCGTCGTACAGGCTGCTGTCAACATCACGGAACGGTCTGCGGGTGCGACCTATCTTATACATAGCCTCCTCGTACCTGTGGTCAAAGTCGGGAACATTGTCAATCACATATTGAACGAGTTCTTCTGGCGCACCAGTCGTATCTATCTCTCTCCTAAAATCGTCAACAGTGTATTCCGAACTCTCGTTCATACCGACAACCTCGAATGCGTCCTCGTCTGGAATAATCGCAAGACCGCCCCAAGTGCCGTGCAACTGACCTATGTCGTCAACGGACTTCACAATGCCCTCGCGACCGACATACCTGCTGTCCTCGCCATTGAGGTAGGTTATCCTTATCTTCTTTCCGAGATACAGGTCTTCGAGTGCCTTCCTGCCTTCCGCACCGACACCGAACATCTCGTCTATTCTCTTTATATATACCATTTTATTACAAATATATCAGAATTATCCGTTGTTGCTATTTTAATATATTATTCAATACTCGTAGCAATTTATCGCTCATACCCGCCATTTCGCTTTCGTGCCAATCGGTGTCCCCGAAATTTCTTCTGTATCTGTCCGCACCCCAAATTGTTTCCATTCCACCGTCATAATGTACCGTAATTGCAGGTGTCGTCATATCTTCTCCGTAATGGGTTATCTCACCATCATCGAAATGAATTGCAACTTCTTTTCCATTTTGTTTAACCATAAAAGTAAAAAACGGCTTACCATTACAACCCAAAATACAGGTACACACCATATTGGGACGAACCGTTACATTTTGGTTGGATTTCATATACCTGCCGACAGCCGATGCGATGGTTTTCATCGGAATGATGTTTGGAATGAAAGTCTGTTTCCCTCCACCGTATGTGCTTCTATCATACCAGTCTGTCTTATAGGCACGCTGTACATCTTCAAAACTTTTGTATCCTATTCCGCTTAAAAATACTTCCTCGTCAGAAAGGTTGTTTTTATTATTACACATTTCATCTATTCTCTTTATGTGTACCATAATTTCAAATTTATATTATATGCGATTACAGCGAGAAACTTGAACCGCCGTCATCGTCCTTCTCATCTTTCTTCTTGCCGTTCTTCTTATCGTTCTTCGGGGTTTCCTCACCGCCGTCCGAAGCACCTTCATCGCTTCCGCCATTGTCGGACGCACTGTCGCTATCCCCTCCGTCATCGGAGTTGTCGGCTTCGCTTCCCTCGTCGGTCTTTTCCTCCCCATTGTCCTTTTCGTCGGTATTATCTTCCTCATCGGCTTTCTCGTCGGACTTCTTTTCTTCATCCTTGTCCTCTGGCTTTTCGTCCTTGTCGGACTTCTCATTGGCTTTCTTGTCGTCCTTCTTCCCGTCCTTATCTTCCTTGTCGGCTTCCTTGTCAGACTTCTCATTGGCTTTCTCGTCTGACTTCTTATCGTCCTTGCTGGACTTTTCGTCCTTGTCGGACTTTTCCTCCTTGTCGGACTTCTTCTTTTCTTCGGGCTTCTCATCCTTGCCAGACTTCTTGTCGTCAGCCTTCTTCGCTTCGGGTTTCGCTTCATCCTTCTTTTCGTCTGGCTTCGGCTCGTACTTCGGGATTTCGTGCTTCGGGGCTTCGTCCTTTTCCTTTGCCTGCTCCATCGACTTCACATAGTCGCTGTCCTTGTCCTGTGTGATGAAATCAATGAATGTAAGGAACTTCTCCTCCTCCTTCGGCTTATGGACTTCGCTCGGCTTCTTCCCCCCGTCAAGTCCATTGGGCGTTATGCCTTCAACCGAAACCTTCTTCATAATGCGCTCGACCTCGCCGTTGAACGAGTCAACGATGTCGCTGTTCATAAGCGATGTCGGGTTCACATAGTTCGTGTCCTTCGGGGACTTGAAACTTCCAGCGATAATCTGGAAAGGCTCTTGGTACTGCGAGTGCTTGCTCAACAGTTCCCTCGTCTTTTCGTTCTTTATCCTGTCGAGGTTTATCGCGCTGTAACTTTCCTTAATATATGTGCTATATATAGTGCTTTCGGCTTCTATGTAGTCGTTGAACAACTTGCATATCAGGTCGAGGTATCTCTCATCGTCCGTGTTACCCTCCACCTTGTACTTGGAAAGGTCAACATTCTTCAGCCAGCAGGTGAAGTTGAGAAGCACGAGTTCGGAGGTGTTACTCGACTTTATGTTGCTGTCCTTCGCCTTGCGAGCGAAAGCCGCCACCATCGGGTCTATGAGTTTCAGTGCCGTAGCCTTCTTGCTTCCGTTCTTGTAGAAGTTGAAGTAGTAGCCGTCCGCGCTGTCAGACTGCACATTCGGGTTGAGTATGTTCATTATGTATGAACTGAATGTAACATCACCGCTCAACACGGGTTCTTTTATGTATGCGTACAGCCTGCTCTTCTGGAACTCGTTGAGGAAACCGCTGAACACGGGCTTCACATATCCGACACCGAGCCTTTCAGCCCAGCCCGAAAGCGCACTCTCCTCCTTCATAACATTACCGCTGTCGCTTACGATTGCGGAAAGTTCAAGCATATCGTCCGTGCTGTCTGGGTTGACACCCGTAACATCCGAATCCGTTGTCGGCTTGTAGTTCAACTTGAAGAGCCACCCGTCTGGGAACTCGCGGAAAAATATGCTGCTCGCCCTCCTTATGTAGTTTATGCCTTCCTCGAAATAGTTGTGCAGGGCATAGTTGAGCGGGGTTATCTCCTCCTTGTCGTTGCCCTTGAAGAACTTCAGTTCCTCTCCGTAGCGCATAAAACTCAACACGCTACAGTCCTTCTTCTCGTACACGACAACATAGTTGTTCATCAAAGCGTCAACGAACTCGATGCCGTGCTGTTCCAATGTCTCCTGAAATGTTATCATCGTTCAAAAAGTATTTCGTCAAAGTATGTTAGTCGTTATGCTCGTCAGCCTCCTTCGCCTCCAACTCGTCAATGTCGCGCGGGGGTTTCCTGTTCGGGCATCCCCGAACTATGCACTTCCACCAGCATAACTCTTGGTTCATAAGTTCGAGTTTCTGGTTCTCCTTCTGCTTGCTCTCGTATTTCTCCTGCAATTTCTCGTGCTCGCCGATTAGCCTGTTGTAGTTGTTGTCAACCATTTCCTTCGCCTGCTTCAAGTCATCCACCCTTTCTCTCCACTGGTGTATCACGAGTTCGGAGTTCTCAATCTCCTGCTTCTTCGCTTCGGCTTCCTTTATACGCTTGTTCTGCCTGTGAAAGATGATACCGCCGGGAACGAGTGTTCCTACGAGCGTGATGACGGCGGTTATGATAACTTCTAACATTTTCCAATAACATATATTCTATATTATTTATAAATGAAAGAAATTTCGTCGGCTCTCCGAAGCACTACCTTGTAAGCCTTACAACATTGTCGATAGCCTTATCAAGAACCTTGTAACCGCTTGCGGTGGAATACTTCGTCCCGCCCTTGCCCTTCGGCAGACCGATTGTCATCGGGTTCTTCTGGTTCTTAATCTGCTCGTCAACGGCAAGTGCCTGCTGTGCCTTGTTAGCGTCCGCCTCGCTCATACCCTCGACCTCTCCGAGATAAGGCGGAAGATATATCCTGCCCCTTCCCGCATTGAACATAGACTCTATGTCGCCAGCGTCACGGGGCTTGCCGTGTTCCATACTGCAAGTGAACGAACACTCGACGGGGAAGTCGTCCCAGCCGAGACCGCCACCCAAGTTCATATCGACCTTCTTGCATATCATATTGCCCATCATAGCGATAGGGTTGAGGGGGTTGCCGAATGTGACGTGCCAGTAGCCAGTAGGCGCACCGTCCAAGAGGGCGTGCGCTGGCTGTTGAGCCGCCACCTGACCGAGTTTTCCGTTGATAAGAGAACCGAGAAAGTTTCCAGCCATACCCTTGATGAAATTCTTTGCCATTTCGATTACATCGGCGAACGACTTGACCTCCGCCCCTCCGTTGAGCGACTTTATCGACTCATTGACATTCGAGGCGACGGACTTGAAGTAGCCAGCATAGTCGCCCTTCATAAACAATGTCGGGTCGCCTATCTGCCTTCCGTAGCCACCGCCGTTACCGTAATATCTTATAGCACCGCCCCACCAAGTACCAGTGTTAGTTCCCATAGAAACCATATTGGCGATTATGTCGAGCATAGCCATCTTCGGGTTGACATACTGCAAGGACTTCAACTCGTATGCGAACTTCAATGCGAACTCGTGCGAGAACTCCAAGCCCATATCGCGCTTCTTCGTGCTCTTTATCACATCGAGGGGGCCGACCGTATATTTCGAGTATTTTTCCATTGGGTCCATATTGGCATATTCCGCCGCAACTGTCTGATACGCATAGGTATAGTTGTTCCCAGTGAACAAATTTGACATAGTTGCGTTAAAGCCGTTCGTGAAGTTGGACTTCGCACTCTTGTCGTTGAATTTCTGCCCGTGACCAAACGCCGTAGCACCCGGAGTGTTGGACTTTATTACCTGAACTTCGCTCTCCGTGTCGGAAAACTTCATATTCCAGCCCATCTTCAGCATCTCGTCCATCTTGTTGCCAGCAAGTTCGCTCATATATGTAGTTGCGGTCGCAACGGGAAGCATAACGCTCGTAGTCCACATACCCTGATGCGTAGCCTCGTCCCAAGCGAGAGTGAACGGAATGTCGTCACACGGGTTGGCATAACGGCGAAGCGTAATCAGGTAGTTGGGCGGTATAGAGCCGTAATACTTGTTGTAGATGAAGTCCTGTATCTTGTAGCGGGCAGCATCTATGTTCTCGTACGCCTTTATGATGTTCGGGTAGGTCGGCTCTGCGTCCTGCCAGTGAGCCTGCGCGGTGTACCTCGCCTCGTACCTGTCGTCGAAGCGTCCCTGCAAGTCCTCCTTGTGACCGTACATAGGATTGCCAAGCCCGACGAACGAAAACAATTTGTGGTTGGAGAAAAGGGAAAACGGAGCGTATATCTCGCTCGAATCAATATCATATATTGTCTTTGTCTCCCTCTCCTTGCCGTCCTCGCCAGTAACCTTCTCCCTCTTGACACCGTGTTCAGCCCACAGGTAGTTGGGGAGCGCAGTACCAGAAACCTTCCATCCGTTCTGGTAGCCGTTGCCGAACAAGTCGGAATAAGCCTCTATTATGTCAATGCCCTGTGCCATATCATTATTTATATCAACGCCTTTCAGTTAGTCCGCCTGAACTTCCTGTTCTGCAACTCCTCGTTGCCCGGCTGGTGGATGACATAATCCTTCTCCTCGCTCGCATCATTGCTCCACATAACGCTCTTCGGCATTTCGTCAAAATGCACGCCAGCCTCGAAACTCTCTATCGTCCCGCCACTCATAAGTTTCAGCCTTCCGAACTCGTCCTCCGAAAGCATAACAACGCCGTCGTTCATATCCAAGTCCTTGACCATATCGGCAATCTCGTCAAGCAACACGCCGTGCTCGAACACTGGCATAAAGGACTTGACCTCTATGTTGCAGGACACGGTATATTCCTTCTTCTCGTTCAGACCGAACTCGGTCGTCCTCTGTTGCTGGAAGTCGGTAGGCAGTGTGTAACTGCTCTGTATCGTCATAACCCCCAAATCGACATAGAAGATGTTTGCCGAGTAAAGTTTGCTCATAACGCTCTCCGTAAGTTTGAGCATTTCAAGTTGGTTGCTGCATACGAAGTTGCAACTGAACGAAAGGTTCAGAGGGAGGAAACAGCACCTCATATAGAATGTGCGGAGTTCGCCCCTTACCTCGTGGGTGAGTTTCGTCTGGACAAACTTGTTCATCTGGCTCTGCGCGTCAATGCCTATGCTTTCGAGTTGAAGCACGCCACGCGGAACTCTCTCGTAGTCCCCGATAGCCTTGCCGTTGGTCTCCGCGTCATACTGGAACTCATCTTTAAGAAAACGCTCGCTCCCCGTCACACTGTACATAAAAGGCACATCGACCTTCGTGAGAACGGGCGTGTCGTTCTCGTCCACATCCCTCTGGTAGATATAGACACGGTTTCTCAACTCGGCGAGCAGTGCGACAATCACATACCGCACCACGCTCCCGTCATAGTTGTAACTCTGGTTGTACCTGCTGGCAGCCATACTATTCCTCCGTTGCCTCCTCGCCCTTATTCTTTTTCTTCATCCTGCCTTTCGGCTTGGTGTCAAGTTCGTCCTTCGCACGCTTGTAGTCCGAAAACTCCTTCCTGAACTTCGGATATGCTTCGATGAGGTCTGCAAGCGTCCTGTAGAACTCCTTGAAATAAACATTGTTGTCTATCTTGAACATTCGGAAGCCGTGCCTTTCAAGGTCATAATACTTTATGTACCCCATCTCGTCCGTAGCCTTCTGGGAGTTGCGGGACTTGTCGTCCTTCGGTGCGTCGGAATACTCGAAGTTCCTGTCTATGAAACCGCCCTTGAGCGTTCCGAACGCGGTACGCCTCTCGCCGCCAGCCTTGAAGTACACGAACTTCACATACCCGTCTTCGAGATAGTCAACTATCCCCTTTCTGGTGGTTACTTTCTCCTCGAAGATTTCCTCGAACCTCAATATGTGATACCCAGACATACAGTTCCTCCTTATGTTATCTGCGCACGCCCATAGCGACAGGCAATCCCGTCCCCATCATAGCGAGGTCTGCTGCGTGGTCGCGCAGGATGCAGTCGAAGTTGAACGGCATCTCCCTGTACTTCGTGTCCCCGTAAGCCTGTATCTCGCAGGTCTTGCCGTATGGCGAATTGATATACCTGACATATATGTACTTGCTGGACTTGCTGTTAAGCCCCTTCAACGAAACCGTATATCCGTCGGCGACAGCCTTTACTATGGTGGCGTTGAGAGTTTCCATACTGAAAAAGTCCACGAAGTCCTCGCTTCCGATTGCGTCAATGTTACGCATAAACTTTGTGAATGTACCGCAGTCCATCTTGAAAAGCCTGTCAAGAAGTTCCGCATTGCTCAACTTCACATCTTGGTTAGTGCCGATTTCACTCATATTTCCAATCATACTATTTAATCTTTTTATAATAATGCTTTGCAAAGTCGGTGTCACATTCCTCGTCCGCTATAATCTTACCCTTCATCTCGCTCGGAAGATAGCCGTAGAAATGCTTTTCATCGTATTCAAGTTTGCCGTTGTCCGTACAGTTGAGGTTGCCGTCAACGCGCTTCGGGCAGTTCTTCATCGAGATAAGCCCAAGCGAAGAGCAGTTGAAGTTGCCCTTTATGCGCCCGAACTGGACTGCGAATGTGCCGTTGGAAACCAAGTCCTTGCCTATATGCACATCACCCGTGCTGTCGAACTCGCCAGTTTCCTTGTTGTACTTCAGCCCGTACTTCTCGGTGGCAATGTCAGAATAGTCATCGCTGGCTTCAAACTTCTTCCTCGCGAACCTGCCCCTGTAGCCGACTGGTCTCCAATACTTGTCCCCTGTGTTATCATCGGTAACTTCTTCATAGTCCCCGACAGTGGTCGATTTTTCCTCGATTATGCTGACAGCCTGCCTGTATGTAAACTTCTCTTCCGTAAGGAACTTCACATAACTCAACGAACCCTTCGCGTCAAGAAGCCTCTTCACCGCCTTCTCACCAAGAAGGTCTATCCCGACAGCCTTGAAGAAAGCACGCTCCTTCTTCTGCGCCTCCGCAGTGGTAACTATCGGTTCATTCTTGTACGGGGAGACCTTAACACCCTTCATCTTGTCAATGCCACCGTCAATAGTCGTTTCAAGCGCGTTCTCGACTTTAAGTTCATTCTGGTTGAGCCTGTCGAGAAGCGCAGCGAGACCCTCCTGCGAGCGAAGCGAGAACATCTTGACTATCCTCATCATATTCATATTCATCTTCGCACAGAGCCTGTATGCACGCTTTTCCGCGTTCGCCTTCACCGCCGAAGCATAAGAGCCGACCATATTGTCCTCCCCGTCCTTTGACGGCTTGCTGCCGAGTTGGGTGAAGCGTTCCTGCATCGCTTGGAGTTCCTTGCCCGTGTTGTCGCGGAGAAGGGACTCGATGTTATGACCGCCCTCCTGAAATATGTTCTGCCTGTAGCCTCCGTACCTCGTGTCGTTGTGCATCTTGTTGTACTCCGTACTCATCTGCCTGAACTGCTTTAACAGGTCTGTCGTGAGTTTGCGGGTGTTGGCATCGTACTTCGTGCCTCCCACTGGCGCACCGTCGGAACCGATGTTCTCAACAATGTCCCTCAACTGCGAAATCGTGCTGTTCCTTGCTGTCGCATATATCTCCTCGTACTTCGCACGCTCGCCGTTTATGTCCTCCCGAACCATAGCGAAGAATGTGTCGGCATACAGTTCTATCATAATCAGTGCGCTCTGCAACGACTGCCTTACGATAGCCATATAATACTGGTAGCCGAGCGACATAATCTGCGCCATACGGATTGGGGCTACGAAAATCTTGTAGTTCACTATGTTGCACATAAGGACATCCTTCGTGAACGAGCCGACCTTAATGTCGGAAAGGTCGATAAGCGACTGCATTGTCAGCAACGCACGGTCGAATGTGACTGTAAGCGTGTCCTCGACCTTCTCGCCCACGCTTCTCCTGTGGTGGGCATCGTCCTTGATTTTCTCGTTGTACTCCTCGACAATATCTTCAAGTTTGGACACATTGTCGTTTATCGAGTCGAACACATCCTTGCCAGTGGCGATGGTCGGTGCGAGCATCTTCGCGAGTTTGTTCTTCGTCCGCCACTTGCCGAGCAAACCCTCGTTGAGAGTTTCGCTGTATCCGAGTTCAAGCGCGGTCTGGTATTCGTTAACGCTGAATATATGAGTTGCCATTATCCGAAATTTTACTATATATTATTTATAAATAGCACTCGGAAAGGAAAATCATTCCGACCGAAATCCATAAAAAATCAAATTTATAAATAATATAAGGCTGGGTACGCAATGGGTATCCACCGCATTAGATGAATTATAATAAAACTTGATAGCAATATGGCAGGTTTACCACATTTTAGAAACTCGGCGAGTGCAGTCAACCACTGGGAACCCGTATTCAAGTCGATGTTCGAGGTAACATTGTTCCCACCTTCAGGCGGACACCCGTTACTTATAGAGCAGGTCAAGACGGTAGGCGGTCTCGGTGACCTCAACCCAAGCGTTGCGATTGCGGAGCAGTCATACAAGCAGGCTACGAGAAGTTACGCAGCCAACCCCGAAAAGACCACCCTCGACCTGACGATAACATTTGAACTCAACTTGGACGATGCAAACGAGAACTTCGTATATACCACTATGAGAAAGTGGTGGGATTTGCGCTGGAATCCGTTGACAGGCACTTCGGCTATGAAACGCCAGTATGTCGGTTCGGGCGTAATCGTACAGTACAACCGTGACGGAAGCATCTACCGCAGGATTGACTTGCAGGAAATGATACCTATGGGACAGTTGCAGGACGGTCTCGGCGACTTGGACTACAAGTCCAACGACTGCGCAGTCCTCACGGCACAGTTCCGTTGCGACTGCTGGGACGAGCAGACAATCGGTCTCGGAAGGTAAGAGGACAACTCGCGTTAGAAAAGACAGGACGGTATGGCGTATGCGTACCGTCTTTTTTTGTTTCACACACAAACATATAAATAAGTTATAATACAATACATATCAAATATGGTACGAATAAAAACATTCGAGGAATACAGGTCGCAAGCCAGAGTGGACGAAGCACTCGACGGCTTGACGGAGGTGTTCAGCAAGGACGGGGCGAAGATAGACAGATATATCGAAAGAGCGGAAACACTGCGCGAATCCATAGCGAAGTGCATAAACGCGGTAGTCGTACAAATGCGTGGCGGATATCTCGACATAGCAAACGACTTCGACAACTCAAGCATATACGGAATGGTCGTCATAGAAGATTCCACATCACCGTTTACATTGGAAGGCATACGCAAGCGCGATGCAAACGACTTCGCGGTAGTATGCAACGGAGGCAAGGAAGTTTCAATAAACGACATTGAGATACTTAAACTCCTCCAGATTTACAGGGGGATAAAGGAAGTCCACGAAAGACTTGCAGAAGAATAATAATATAAACTGATTGATATGGTACACATCAAGAGGATAAACGAAATGACGGACTTTATGAACGAAGGTCTGTTGTCCGCTATAAAGGCGAGGGCGCAGATAGTAAAGGTTCAGGGATGGTTCTTCGACACCGCTGCGCAGGCGATTGCCGACAACCCGAAGAAGTACAGAAAGGCTGAACAACTCGTGGACGCATTGGAATCCGATGCCAGAAAGGAATACAAGAAGGTCGTTACCGTGGAGGACGCTCTCACATTCAACGACTGGTGGGGCGACTTCAGGAAATCCGCGATAAACGCGCTCGAACGCAATTTCGAGCAGTCGATGAACGAAAGTTACAACAGGAGCGGTACGCCAGTAATCATAAGAAGGGAAGATGACGGACAACTTGTCGCTTTCTTCCCAGAGCAGATAAACGGCAAGTACATCGGATGCTATTCGCACATAGGTCAGCACTCCGACGCTTCGGTGGACTATATGCTCAACGACACGAGCGAAGTATCGGAAAACGACGCGCGCGAAGTAAGCGCACTCATATCCGAACTCCAGAGGATTGGATACGAAAACATACACATCGTGAAAGCCGATGACTTCGACATCAACGCGGTAAGGGAAAGCGCAAGCCCGTATGACAGCGAAGCGGAAGGCAAGAGGATATGGAATGCAGTCATAAGCGGACGCGAAAACACGCTCCCGCGTACAAGCAGGGAGGATGCGTGCAAGTGCCTCGCGACATACTTCTCAAACTTCAACGAGTTCAACGCACCGCCAGCCGAAGACATTTCGCGTCTGGTCAACTGGCTCGAAGCGACATACAGCAACACGGACGCACAAAACGAAGAAGGCGTTGCGAAGTTCATATCATCGCTCTGGCGACATTTCTCGTACAAGGGGCGGGCGTTCTCGAACATAATCAGGAACTACCAGTCGATGCACCCGACATCAAGTCTGGGCGAACGCATAGCACTGGGCAGGAAATTCGACAGATAGTCTGGGCAAGAAAAAAAACGGCGCGGGCGCATCTTCTGGTGCGCCCGTTTTTCTGCCACATATAAATAAGTTATATATAGCATAAAAACCATAACAGATGATAAAGACTTACAGAGAGTTCAACGAGAGCCTTTCGGTGGCTGACGACTTTGATGCGCTCCTCGATGTTGCGGACGCATTGAAGGACAAGGACAACATACGGGTTGACAAGCAGGGGGACGAAACCACCGTCAACATCTACATAGGGGGGAAGGACGAAGACCACAACTCCTGCAAGACATACTTCCTTATGCAAGCCAACTTCTGCCCGAACTTCTTTGTGGCGGACACGAACATACCCGACACCTCAAAGATGAAGTTGGGCAAGTTCCGAGTGGTTGACCAGAAGAGCAAGGACTTCCTGAAGCAGTACATACTCCTCACTTCGGAGATAAGGGACAGGCTTGAAATAGAACCTCCGTACTATGTGGCTGTATGGTACGACAACAATGTTGAACTGAATAACCCAGAGATATAACGATTGGAATATGAGTTACATTGACAGTAGCCGTGTAAAGGCGATAGACATACTGAAGGATTGCTACAACTACCTCGTCAAGACATACGAGGCGAGCGATGCCGTGCTTGTGCCGTCATCACCGAGCGGGCAACTGCTCGATGTGATTGCCTCGATTTCGGAGCATATATTCCTCTACCTCGAACACGCTGCGGCGGAACTCAATATGCAGACCGCACAGACGAGGGCTGGAATACAGGGCTTGGCTATGCTCACGGGGCACGACCCGTGGCGGGGAAGCGCGGCGAGCGGGCAGGTGGCGTTGAAAACGAACCCAGCGAAGATTGAGAACGGGGACTGCGTGAAGGTTATGAACTATTCCGAGTTCGCAATAGACGAGAACGGGCTTCTCTACTACCTCAATCTCGGTCAGGACTACATCATACTCCGCAACGGGGAAGAGCCTGTGAATGTGGAGTTCGTGCAGGGGCTTCGGTCAAGTTCCTCGTTCACGGCGAGCGGGGAGAAACTCCAGACCTACAATGTGAACGAAAAGGGTATGACCGACCACACGAGAGTCCGCGTATTCGTGAACGGGGAGGAATGGACGCAGGTAGCGAGCCTGTGGGATATGACTATGGACGGACACCAGTTTATGTGCCGTACATCCGCGAATATGGGGCTTGGCATATACTTCGGCAACGGGGACTTCGGCAAGATACCAGAGGCGGGCAACAACATAACCGTAGAGTATGTGCTTCACAACGGAGCGTCTGGAAACCTCTCTGGCGGGAACTTCGGGTACAAGTTCAGCACTGGCGGTTTCGACATAAACGGGGAGGACTTGGACTTGAACGATGTGCTTTCGGCAAGCACGGTAGTCCCGCCGTCAATGGGAAGCGACTACGAATCACTTGAACTCACGAGGCTTCTCGCACCGAAGACGAGCAAGAACTTCGTGCTGGCGACACCAGAGTCGTACATATCGTATTTGAGCAAGTTCTCGCAGTTCGCATTCGTCAACGCATACAACACGAAGGACGACGGCTACCTCGACGACGACAATGTTGTATATCTGCAAATACTCCCGAACATAAAGGCAAAGGTAAGCGCAAGCGGAGGATACGACTACTTCACGCTCCCAGAGGAGGAATATGTCCTCACGGGCGAGGAAAAGGACGGCATAATCCAGTGCCTTGACGACAGCGGTCAGCAACTCATAAGCACGGAGGTCGTGATAAACGACTACGACATAAGAAGATATGCCCTCGTGATAACGCTCCGCTGGTTTCAGAAGGCTGACAAGTCGGCTATAAGGGCGAAGATAAGGGAGAAACTCAACGCATACTTCCTCAACATAAACCGCACGGACTTCATACCGAAGTCCGACCTGATAGCACTCATCGAGGGCATAGAGGGTGTTGACGGGGTGAATGTCTATTTCATAAGCGAGGAGAACGAGCAGGCTATACGCAACGGCTACTACATAAAGAAGTACGACCAGATAAACCCGAACACGCACCTCCACGAGACATACACGAAGAAGATTATGCTCAAGGAGGGGGAAGACCCGCAACTGGGGCTTGACGGCTTCGGGGACATCAAACTTGAAGATAACACGATAGCGATAATAAGGGGCGGGTGGACTGACCGCTACGGGAACGAATACAAGTCGGAGATTACCGACACCGACCTGTGCGGGCTTACCATACTCTTCACGAAGGAGACGGAGGACAGCCTCTACAACACTATGCAACAGAAGAAACTCAATAAATTGCTTGGCGTATGAGTACGGAGATAAGAAAGACGAACAAGTATCGCGGTTTCTCCCCGCTTACGAACGGAGTGAGGGAGCAGGACTGGATTGTGCATTTCACGGGGCACGACTACTCGAAGACGCTCCTGCGGGACAATGTGAGCCTGTATATGCTCCAGAACGAGAAGATGAGGGGCTTCATTGACGAAATCACCCCGATACTCGTGGAACTTGTGGATGGTGTCAAGTACATAAGGGACTTCACGAACATCTGCGTCCCGAAGGACTACAAGAAGATAAATTAGCGTTTCTCGTTGTTTCAAAGAAAAAGCCCGATTGTTTCCAGTCGGGCTTTCTCGATATAGAATGAAATGACAAGAAATTACTTGCAATATATCTTGCGTTCAAGCATCTCCCCCATCTCCTCGTCATAGACACAGTAATACTGGCAAGGCTCTTCAAACGCCATACCGTTGGAGAGGGCGTAGGGGTTGTAGCCGATTATAGAGCCGTTGACCACCGCGTTGCTGATGGACACCCACTGGTGGAAATGCCCGATGAACACCCTGTCCTGACTGAACACCTGCCTCCACTTCATAGAGAGCCTGTTGAGTGCTGGATATATCCCGCACACCGTACCCGTGCCGCTGGTCTTTATCTGGAAGCCGTGCGCGAATATGAACTTCTTGTTGTCTGGCGTGTTCACGACAGCGACTTCGGATTCGGGTATTGCGAACTCTATCGGCAAGCCCGACATCTTGCAATGCTCCTCTATGTTCTTGTACATAAGCCACTCGTAACTCAACTTGAAGCCGTTGGAGTGATGGATTTTCTTTGTCGTCCTCGAATGGTTGCCGACAATCCCTATGAACTTTATCGACGAGAGTTTCGTGTTGTTGCAGATATATTCAAGCCCAGAGTATATGAGGCTCTGCGCCTTGTATGTCGCCTCAATGGGCGAAAGCCCGTTGCACTCGGCAAGTTCCTCGTGTATGTATCCCGAAATCGTGTCACCGAGGCTCGCGAATATGAGTTCGTCAACTTCGTCCACATTGATGCAGTTCACCAGATTTACAAAGTATTTCTGTATGCGCTCCTCCGCAATCTCGATGTTGTACCTGTTAAGCCCAAGAACAGAGTTCGCGTTAACCGTCTCCTCTATGTGCGCATCCGAGAACAGGGCTACCGCATAACGCCTGCTCTTTCCGTCAAAGCCACCGTAGTTGAACGAATACTGGGTAAAGCCAAGCCCCTTCACATCCTTCATACGGCGGAACTCGTCGAGTTCCTTCTGGTCTATGTCCTCCGCCGCACTGTCGGCTTCGGTCGCCGTCGTCGTGACGGTATCGTCAAAACGGTACACAAGCCCGTTGTGGACGAACGAGCCGAACCTCTCTATGTTCCTCGTAATCGTAGTATCCCATACGCCTATCGCCTTGCCAAGACCGTTTACTGTTTCGTACACATTGCCCTTGCTATCGACTATCTTTCTTCCTCTTCTCATTTGATTAAAAAATATTATTTCAGACTGCGCAGGGCGTTTCGTACTTCGCCCTGTACCTTTTCATTTCTTCGGGGTCTTTCACCGCCCTGTACCATTCGAGCAGTTCGGTGTCCGCGCTTGAACGGGGTGTCGTGTCGAAGTCATCGAGCATAGAATATATGCGCCTGCACATCTCGCAGTATTCGGCACTGCGGGAACGGAGCAGATTGTTGCCCGTTTCCTCGTCCATTGCAATCTGGCAGACCAGTGACTTCTCCTCCCGTGTAAGTTCGCTTCCCATCGTCAGATAACCCCGCACACGACAAGCAGAAAGCCAAGATGTATGGAGAACAGGAGCACTATCGCCCCCGCCGCCCACAATGTCTTGTCCTCGAATGTCGTCTTGTTCTTCAGGGCATATATCATAAAGTAACTACGGTATATGAACATAGTCAGGAACAATATGCCCCAGAATATAGTGAATATCAAAAGAAAAACCTTCACGCCTATTCCTCCGTGCTTGTGTCGGTTGTTTCGGGTGCGGTTTCCTCCGTAACCACATCATCGTACTCGCTCTCATCGTATATGTCAACCCAGTCCTTGTCGTCTGGAAGTTTGATGTCGATGCCGAAAGATTCCTTCCAAGCCTTGACCACATTCTTCCTGTTCGTGCTCGGCGCAGACCATACGAGCGACATAAACTGGTTGACCTCGCGAAGCCCCCAGCGGTATGTGCGGTGGTAGCCCTCAAGGACTTCCTTGAGTTTCTGGGCAGCCTCCTCGCCTATAATCTTGTCTATTGTCTCGACAGGCTCGCAGTGGCGTACATTCTCCCCGCGACTCCATTCGGTAGGCGTGCATACCTCGTTGAGACCTCCGCCTGTGTAGAGGAACTCAATGAGGGACTTCATATCCTCGTCCCAGTGGTACTCTATGCCGTATGCCTCCTGCCTGTTCTCGCGGACAGCCTTCTGGACTTCAAACGGAACATAGAAGAAGTCGCACGGAAAGAGATACCTGCCGTTGCAGTAGTCCTTGCGCCAGTTCTCGTCACCGTTGGCGGCTTTCCTTTCCTCCTCAATCTCCTTGCACATCTCCATAAACGATTTGTCTGGGAGAGGGCGTGCAATGCTGTACATATAGTCAAGGGTGTCGCATATCTGCTTCCCTATGACATCCGACCTGTGAAGGTAGTCATAGACGACCTTCGTGTTCTTTTCTTCGCTCATAAGTATTTGATTTTTTACGATTAGACCTTCGCGTATGTGCTGGAATATGCAGTTCTCGGACTCGACAAGTATGTCGTAGTTCGGCTCGTTCGGGAAGTCAACGGTGCCGTATCGGTCAATGTTGCGTATCACCCCGTCGTATGTCTTGTATTCAAGACGGAACTGAACCTTGTCCCCTGCCTTGAACTTTGCTTCCGTCATCTCTGTTAGTTTTAGAGGTTAGTACATAGTATTTATATGACTGGCGGAAAGTGCGTCCGAGATTGCTCGGACTGCACCGCCCCGCGTGTCTTTTTTCCAAAATATGCAATGTCCGTACACAGCCGTTAGATTTTAGGCATTGTGAAATTAGGCACGGTCGGCATCTTGAAGTTGCTCTTCGCCTGATTCATCATACTCTGGCTCTGCTCCTGAACATTGTACTTGTTCTCGTACTCGCCCTGCTGTTCCTCTTCCGCCTTGCGCCTTTCTTCCATTATCTCCTGATAGTAGTCGATAGTGTATTCGTACTCGTAGAACGGCATCGCGTGAAGTTCGCTCCTCTGCATATTGAGTTTCTCGAACAGTATCACCTGCGTCTTAAAGAAGTTCTCCAGCGATATTTTGAAGAGTTGGTACAAAGAACTGCTTAATTCCTCCCGTTGTCTCGCCGCTTTCTCCAGTGACACTTTGAAAGGTCAGGGGGACTTCCAAATCCCCACCGCATTTTTCGCATTTAGCCTTCAGTATAGGCGAACTTCCAGCCGTAGTGTTAAGTATCTCAATGAAACGGTAAGCAATGTTGAACTTGGTTATGTCCCAACTTGCAAGTTCGGTAGCCAACTTGAAGATGTCCTTGTCGTTCAGCCTTCTCCAGTCGCGCTGGATATACGGTATCATCTGCACGAGCGACGGGTCCCACTCCTTCTTCTCCTGCGCCCTTTCCAAAGCCCACTGCTTTATTGCGGTGGCGACACCGATTGTCGGAGGCGCAATCTGGATAGTGCCGTATGTCTTGGTACGGATGCTGTAGCACTTGTTGTCGGCATCGTAATACTTTTCAAGCATCGGGTCTAACTCCGCGTGCTGTAGCATATCGCTCGTGAATATGATTGACTTCTGTGGCTTGCAACCCGGTGTCTTGCAGGCATCTGCGGGAACAGGCAACTGTATCTGCGTCTCACCGTGCTTGAATGTGAGTTCGCTTATGCGCTTGAACACATAGAACCTGTCGTGGTCGAGCATATCCTTGTAACTCACCTGCAAGTTACCCGACATTACCTTCGTGCAACTTGCGAGGATGTAAACCATCTTGTCGATTACATCGCTCGGATTCTCCTCGTCCACCATAGAGAACTCGCGCACTTCGCCCACGCGGGCAGCACGGATGTAAATCCTCGTGTCGTCCTGATAGAAACGCCCCCTTGTCGGCATAGCACTCATTTCAAGTGGCACATAGTCGAGCAGGTCGTGCATCTGCTTTATCTCTGGGTCGTCATCGCCCCTGTACTTGCGCATATCGACGCTACCGAGACTTGTTACCTTTCCGCCCTCGTCGGTCTTTACGGCGTTGTCCTGCGCGGTTTCACCGCCGTTCACTGGGGAGTTCGCAAACTCCTTCAGCAAATCATTCTCATAGTCTGACTTCTTGCTGTCGCTCATAAAAATATCTGTGTTTTTAAATTATTACTAATGTTGACTGCACTATACCATCATATTGCTCCGATAGTTCACATTGAGCCTCTCGTTGATTGCATCGCTTATGAGACCGCCATTGTTCCTTATCTCGTCATAGATTTCCTGCGGGACATCGTGGTAGCACCTCACGCTTCCGTTGACACATACCACCTTCAGTTCCCTTGTGAGAGCATTGTATCCTATGCTGCTCACCTCATTGCCTTTCGATTCAAATAACATAAATGTTAATAGTTTTAAGTTCTGACATAAATACGCGCCCCGCAACCGAAGCGCAGTTCACATATTATTTATATTTAGTGGTTTTGCTATATATAGCCTATCTATTGCAGGTAGCACTCGATAGACCAGTCGTCCCCGATGAACTTTATGCGTGCGACACGCCCGTCCTCCGACACGCTTTCGAGGACAGGTCTTATGTCCCCGTAGAGTTCATAGAAGTGGGAGTAGCAGGCAAGCACCGCCTCCGCGTCTATCTTCCCGTCCTCCGAACTCTCTATGTCAAGAAGTTTCGATTCCGTGAAAGCGTCCATACTGTCCACCCAGAGTTCCCTCGCGGTGAATGTTTCCGATTCAGTCCTGATAAAAAGTTTCATAGCCTAATCCTTGTTATTGTTTTCCAAAATGTCGTGTATGCTTATCACATCGAAGTCGGCGTTCTTCGGGGGATTGAGTATGTTCCAGCCCTGCGCCAGCCCAGTGGCGACCATAGAACTGTAATACGAAAACGGGTTCGCACCCTCCCTCTTGTGGTCAAACGACTTCCAGTAGCGCAGGAGGTTGTACATCGCCCAAGACTTGCAGTCCTGCGCGTCCTCCTCCGTCTTGTAATAGTTGCTCTTCGCAAACTTGTCAATGAGAAGTTCAAACATTTCAAGTGCTCTGGGCGTGAGTTCACCTTTCACAAAGCACTCGTCCATAACCTGCTTGAACTCAACGGCATCAATGTAATTTTTCTTTGACATTGAATATTGTTTTTTTATTCAAAAAATGAGTTCACTACCACATTAACAGTTTAATAATTATCCTTTGCCAAGTCAATGTAAACTTTGGTTATCTTGTTGAATCTTGGGTCGATGCACCAACGAAGCAACTGACTTTCCTTTATTCTGCTCTTGATACCAATCTGATATACTACAAATAAGAACTTATTGGTATCACCAAGCAACCTAACCAGCGACTCCGTTCCCCACATCTCACCATCGGTAAGCACGAGCCATACGCTCTGCGGTTCAGTACGCCAAGCATTCAGCATAAATTCGGTACAACTCCTGAAATCCGTACCGCCCCCAGCCTTACACTTGCTGACCATTTCGTCAACGCGGTTTATAAGTTCCCTCGCTGTGATTTCTTCGGTCACATCAATATACAAACCGCTTTCAGCGTCAAGCCTATCAGCCCACGGATACAACCATACGCCACTATACTGCAAACGCTTGCACATACTATATATGGTCGTTGCGAATGTATGCAGGAGCGTCACATTGATTGAACCGCTCACATCCACCAGAATATTGATATTCTGCGGTGCAGAAGATGTCTTGGGATGGTACGGTGTCATTATGTTATGACCAAGTGTACGACGATTGCCCCACCTTACTCTATTGCGGTCAGGTTTCTGTTTCTTCGCACCAGCATATGTGGTATTGCGTTCAAGGAACTTCTTAATAACCTCTTCCCACAATTCGTTCATAACGGTTTCGTTTATCTTTATCTCCGTACAAATCTTACTCAATGTTGAATTTGGCTTATTTCTCATTATAGTATCACGAACATCGGCAATCTCCTTCTGGCTCTTGTCTGGTACGCTCGATATGATACTGCTGACCTCATCAATCTCCTCTTCGGTAAATCCGCTATCCCTCAAAGACGCAGCAATCTCTTCATCTATATCACTACTCTTTATAAGACCTCCTACAAGATTTCTTACTCCACCGTCTCTTGTTGCTGGCAAAATTACACCATCACCACCACGACCTACGCCAGTAGTTGTGTCATCGTCACCGCCACGAGTTCCGCCTTGACCGCCCTGCTGTCCGCCTTGACCGCCCTGCTGTCCGCCTTGACCGCCCTGCTGTCCGCCTTGACCGCCTTGACCATCGTCTCCACCGGGGTATCCTTCTTGACCACCGCCTTGACCGCCCTGCTGTCCGCCTTGACCGCCTTGCTGACCACCGTCTCTATTGACATCAATAATGCCTTTATATCCGCCTTGACCGCCTTGACCGCCTTGACCGCCTTGACCGCCTTGCTGACCACCTTGCTGACCACCGTTTTGTCCACCGTTCTGTCCGCCCTGCTGACCACCGTTTTGACCGCCGTTTTGACCGCCGTTTTGACCACCGTTCTGTCCACCCTGCTGACCACCGTTTTGACCACCGTTCTGTCCGCCCTGCTGACCACCGTTTTGACCGCCGTTTTGTCCACCGTTCTGTCCACCGTTCTGTCCGCCCTGCTGACCACCGTTTTGACCGCCGTTTTGACCGCCGTTTTGACCACCGTTCTGTCCGCCCTGCTGACCACCGTTTTGACCGCCGTTTTGACCACCGTTCTGTCCGCCCTGCTGACCACCGTTTTGACCGCCGTTTTGACCACCGTTCTGTCCGCCCTGCTGACCGCCTGTAGGAGCAGTTCCGTTATCACCAGCATTATAAAATTTACCAATCACATCACTATGATATGATGCAATGGTTTCCATCGGCAGACCAACGACCTTCTTGTCATAACAGCCACCTTGTTCAGCCCAGAATCTTTCCGAGCATATACCATCGGCAACCATAGTGCCATTAACCTCAAGGTCAGCAGCAACATTCATCTGCTTCCAGTTCAACTTGCTCTTGTTGTTCTTTTCATTATAGTTGAATGTACGAGGAATGTGCTCAAGGAATGTGTGCATACATTCGTGGTAAAGAATGTTCAATATGGAATCAACATTCATACCGAGTCCGTATGGTACAGGCTCATAAAGAAAGCCTACATTGATATAGATTATACCCCTGCGGTCAACCGCCATCGTCCTTGTCACCCGCCCGTCGAGCAAATATATTATAATGCTTCTGCTGATATATGAAAATTCATACGGGTACTTTGACTTGAACTTGGCGAGCGCGGAATTTATCAAGTCGATAAAATCAGAACCCTTTATCAACTTACCGTCATACATCCTCAACAGATACCCTGCTATATGAGCAGCGTTACCTTCCGTATTCTGTACGCTTTCATACAGGGAACAGAAGGACTGACTATCAAGTATTCGTGTTATTTTTCTCATAAAATTAGCCTTTAATGTTCTTATACTATATATAGTAAATATATTATTTTTTCAGATTTTTTTGTAAAAAAAAGGTGCGGGCGTTGCCGCACCTCAATTTGTTAAAATCCTATATCTCACCGATTGTATCAAACAATTCGTCCAACTTCAAGTTCGGATGAGCGTTGTTGTACTTGTTGTAAACAGCCTCGTAGTCGTCGTTGAAGTTCTTGCCGTCGAGTTCACAGAACTTGTATGTCTTGACTATGAACTCTGCGATGAGGTTGCCAGATGTCGGGAAGTTCCTATCGAGGAAGTCGATAATCGTTCCGAGTTGGCTTGCCTGTGGAATATGCGTATCGCTGAAATGTGTCTTTACATAAGTGATAAGCCTGTTGGTGACAATCTTTGCGGTAGTGCCCTTCTCGACCTTCATATTCGGGTCGTTGATGATGTTCGTCCAAGAATATTTGAACTTGCTACCGCCAGAAGCCTTGTAGTATGCAATATATTCATTGGAAATATCGTCAGGCAAGAACTCCTTTACTGTCATTTCAAAATCCCTGCCGAGTTCCAGATAGTCCGAAACACCGTCATCCTCGCACAACCTGTTAAGTTCACTGATTGCCTGTGACCACTGACGAGGCGATACGGTTCTCTGCTCGTTCTTTCCTGTACTCTGCGTGGGGTCGATGTTATGCCAGCGGGATTGCTCTCCGTATGGGTCTTTGCCACCGATAAAGTCAAGCGTGATGTCATCGAAACCACCTTTTTCCTTTGCCCATTTAACCCAGTCCTCGTATGTAGGAACGAAGTTAAAACCACCAAGCCTCTGCTTCAATGCAGGCGAAACATTCTGCCAAGCGGTCTGTATCTGTGTATCATCCGTAGGTCTGTTCGAGCAACCCATCACAATCCACTTGCTACCAAGCCTATAACCAGCGAGGAACTCACGGTTCATCATCAACTGCGCAATACCGAACAATGTATCTGGGTCCGCACGGAGGAACTCATCGAACATAAGGATACCGCCACCACCAGAATATTCATAGTCTATGACCTCATCGTTCTCGTCATATATCGGGGTTGTTGCACCGTTGGCGATTGCATCGAGAAGTTTGTTCTTTCCACCGCCAATAGGCTTATATACGGGAAGCCAAGTCTTTGGTGCGTCATTTGACTTGGAAAGTGAAAGGAGGTCAACATCATCGGCTGTAATACCTATTTCATTCAACTTGTCCGCAAGGTCTGGGTTCAACTGCATAATCTCGCTGACCTTCGTCTTGCTGACTGGCATAGGCATAGACAAGTCACCAGCCATCAATGTGGAGCAGTCGATAACGATAACCGTCATCTTTTCATTTGCGCCCTTGCCTGACTTTACAATCTCTTCGTTGGTGGCTTTTACAAGTGCCTTCGGGATAGAAGTCTTACCGATACCCGGAGCACCCCAGATAATCATAGGCTTCGACCTGCTACGACCATTCTTCTGAACTTCCCTTATGTTACGCCTAATCGTGCGTTCAAGGTCTTGTGTCGTAATATCCATCGCGCCGATGTTCTGGTGAATCGTTCCGTTTGCGTCCCTTTCCTTCGCATACAGACCAACCTTCGCCTCGTCTATAGGCATACCGATTTCATCAACTTCCATCGCCTCGTTCTTTGCACCGAGACTGCCTATAATCTCAATGAACTTGAGGTAGTTGTCGTATTCCCTGCTACCTTTGCGAATTTCATCATAATAGCCACTGCCGTGTCCTTCGTATGAAATAGCCTTACCCTGTTCAGCATATACGCCCCTTACATTGCCGTCCTTTATGAAATTGACGGTGTTGCTCGGCATATTAGCCTTGAAGAACAAGCCAGCCCTATCGAAGAAATAGGTGAAGCCGTTTCTTAATTTAACAAAGAAGTTGGTCGCGGCATTCTTAATGCTCCTACCGAACTTTCTCATACTGTCACCGAAATTCTCATTGATAAATTCCGATGATGACATAACCCTATGTGTCTTGTTTTCGTCGTACATCATTTTATTCTTTTTTATTCTCTTCATTGCATCAATCTGTGTCTTGAAACCCGAAAGTTCATTGCGTGTATCCTGCATAATTTCCTCCGAGTCGTCAGCGGACATCTTACCAAGTGACGGAAGTACAGGAAGGTCTCCGCGAATATACGCAGCCTCCCAAGCGGAAATGACTTCATCGTGAGCCATATCGCTCCCGACAAACATATTCTTCGCCGATATAACCTTCGAGAAGTACCAGTTCTTTATGCTTGCGTTATTGAACGATGACTTGTAGAAGCATCCGTCAAACCTCCTACCGCTCGATACATCCCAACCGCTCAAGTCAATATTCGGCAAATCCTTGAACGCCATAACAGCGGTAAAGTCCGATACGGTAGAAGTATCGTACAGAGAAGGCGGGAGCATTTCGTCCTCGTTCGTGAAGATGCCCTCATAATCTCCGTTTATAAGCCCCTGATAAAAACAATCGGTATAGAAACTTATGTCCTTTACACCCCTCTGGGAAGCAGCATCCTTCGGTGTCTTGCCTACATTCTGGACTACTATCCTGTGGTTTCCAGCACCAACACCGCTCGAAGCGACATTCTTGGTCGCTTCAATGTCACCGTCGTCAATACCGTTCTCCATTGCCGAGCCAGAACTGTTCTGGTTTTTCTCGTACCTGTCCCTCAATCCTTCAAGAAGCATCTGCCTGTCACTGAAATAATTTTCGACCGACTCGTTCACGGAATTGAAGTTATTGTACAGAAAATCCTCATACATTTGCTTCGCTTCATTCACGCTCAACCTCCTTCTGTCAATCCTTCTCCAGAAATTGTTGACGGTGAAGTCGCAAATCAATCCTATGTTATAATTTCGATTAACCATATCAATCCTTTTTATTTATTATAAATTATCTGTTCTTCAATGTTGTAACCTTAATGTTCTGCTTGATTATATTCTCCCAGTCATCGCCCTGCGTTATGGCATAGCGTATCTGCCCGTCACCAAATCCACGGAAAGAAAGTTGCTGCGCTTCGCCCTTGACAATAAGGTCTTCAACAAAAGCAATAACTTCATCCGCATACTCGTCGGGTATCCAAGCCCTCATCCTGTCGCTACGGGTACTAACTATGTTCTGTTTTATTTTAGTCCATAATACATACGCAGGAGGAGCAATGGCATAAAACCTTGTACGGCTCTTGATTGCCCCCCAGTGTTCACCAAGTTGCTTTTGCAACGCCATTTCATCATCGTTCACGATAAACAAGAACTTGCTCCTGACTGGTATTTCATTCGGAATATACCTAACTTTACTTTCCGCTTCGAGTTTAGCCTTCTCCTCCGCAGACATACCCGCTTTATATGGCACTCTTTCTGGCGGACATTCCTTTTCGTATCTCAACTTCGCCGAAACTATGCTTCCAATCTTGCAGTCGTCAAGCGAATAATACGCGCCGTTCGTTGTCTTCGGTGCTTGGACATTGGCAAATTCTTCCTCTGGCATAGTCAGAACAGCCTTCCAGAACGCAGGTGCATAAGACGAGTTGAACAAGTCTGGTGTATCATCGAACACAAGCAACTTACCGTTGTTCGCATAAATGAACTTATATACCTCCTGCGGCAAAACCGTACCGCTACCAATCTCCGCATAGTCAAATCCCCTGCGGACTTTAAGGTTTGCGTCTCTCTTTACAGCCTTCCAACTGTTAGACTTACCGATACCGCCGATACCAGAAATGAACAGTGCAGTGGGCATACCCCTGAAATCTGGATTTGTCAACTTTTCGTTGTTGTTAGCCCTTGAATATTTTATGAAATTACGGAGCAACCTTTCCATACTGTCAAGTGTCGATTGGTATGTCTTTGCCTCCGTCATAAAATCGTCCCAGTTGACACCCATACGCTTGAGGAAGTTCACATCAATCCCGTTGTATGTCCAGTCGCCCGGTTTCTGCGTAGTTGGTGCGGATGCAGGTGCTGGTGCGGGTGCTGGTGCAGATGTCGCGCCTGCGCTTGGCAACGGGGCGACAGTAACGGCATTCATCGTGGAGACATTTCCGTTGATGAGTTTGCATATATACTTCAACGCGACAGTATAACTCTCTGCCGAAAGAACCTTTGCGCCTCTACCGTTGGCATCCATATCACCACCGAGATTAAGTATTTCCCTATATCTCATACCGTTTTCCGTTCCATTGCGCATCTCTCTCAACACCAATATCGGGTCAAGGTTGTTATTTTTTATTTCAGCGGCAAGCGCGTGTACCCCAGCAGGTGTCATTCTTGACACTTGGTGACCTTTGTCCGCGCCTGTCATAAAAGTATCGAACTGCTTAAACTTGGTCGAAGCAATACTGGCGTTATATGCCTTGCTCGCGTCATCATAACTCATATCCTCCGCCTCCTTGATAGGAGTCCTATACAGGTTCGGGTTCTGGATACGGTCAATGATGATGGAGAAAGCCTGCACAATACCCATCTCGCCACTGTCAACGACAAGCACATTGCCCGTCTGCTTCATATTGTCAAACCTGTACTCTGGGAAATAATAGAATGTCGAGTTTGTTTCCCTGCTGGTCGGTGCAAAGCCTACCGCTTCCCTCGACTTGTCGTTAAGGAACAGGATGCTCTTCTTCCCCTCGATGTTGACGAATGCTCCGGGATAGTATGTGCTCCACCCGCAACGCTTGTTCAGCAGGCTGGCAACCAGTTCGGCATACCTCCTTGTCTTCGGGTCGTCATCGACAGCAATATCTGGAATAGATGTCGGCTTTGAATTGAGTATCCTATCGACAATCCTCTTTACCTCTTGCGAATTGCTCCCTCCGTTGCTCAATATTGATTCGTTAATTGGTGCGGAGTAACTCGACCTTAAACTTGATATTCCTTTCATAATCGAAATGTCTAATTTATATTATATATTATTTATAAATAAGCAGTTTTCAACATCAGTCAAGCGTGGAGTAGAAATACTGGAGTTCCTTGCCATTGAGATTGTCGCACGCCCAAGCGTCCGTCTTTTCCCACAGGTCGTTGTAAACCTTTGCAAGTTGCGGGTTTGATTTATAGTGCTGCCAAATCTTGTGGTTGAGAACCATCACGAGTTCGGTAAGGTAGATGTAGTCGGACTTCCATTCATTGAACGCCCGGTTGTATGTGTCCTTCACCGCGCTCACACCGAAACGGTCGGCTATGCTGAAGTCCTCCCAGAATGTGGTCTTCGGCTCGTAGCCGTTCTCTATCGCCATATCCCAAGCCTCGTTGATTGGTCGGCACATCCGAGATTGCCTGCCCCTCTTGAAATCGCTATAAGTCTTTATCATATCGTTGAATTTATATTATTTGCCAGTACCTGCATATTTCGCCTCAATGAAGAAAGTCCCGCCAGCACCGTACTTGCGCCCCCTCAACTTCTTGAAGCCGATTATCTCAATCGTATGGAAAAACCTAATAAATCAGTTTCTCCTTCCTGCTTCATCCTGCCGCTACTTTTTAGGTTCATTGCTGAACGGTCATCCATAGTTGGGCAGTCCACAGGCGTAAGTTCGGTGCTACGGAA